>Ga0247611_10000155_pt1 | contig 141221 bp, 113 predicted proteins | sample 177DNAGHGhighgp2_FD_192422 | JGI IMG/M metagenome (GOLD analysis project Ga0247611, IMG submission 192422) | Sheep rumen microbial communities from Palmerston North, Manawatu-Wanganui, New Zealand - 1770 DNA GHGhigh gp2 | ecosystem: Host-associated > Mammals > Digestive system > Stomach >...
GATATCGCCGGCCAATGTGCTGAATCCGGCAACGGTGAAGGAGATGTAGTCTTTGGGGGCGATTTGCCAGCGGAAATCGATATTGGCCACAACTTCGGCATGGGAGTAGGAGAAGAAGTGGGGCATAATGTAGCCGATGTATGGAAGTTGGTTTTCGTAGAATCGTCCGGGAGTGATGCCACCGATATAGCTTTCCATCCATGAAGGGACTATGCCTTCGATGATTCTGCCTTCGAATAACTGGATGTTGGAGTGGAGCCAGAGCGAGGGCAGGATGGTGAAGGCTTTGGCAACAGGGATGGCGGCCTTGATATGGGCATTGATGTTGTTGGATCTATAGTAAATGTGCTCGATCGTATTATACCATGCGTCAGGGTAGCAGTAGTGGTAGATGTAATAGTCGTAACGGAAGCGGGCGTTGATGCCTTTGGTGGGGAAGTAGCTGTCGTCGGTATTGTCGTAGGTGGCTTCGAAGTAAGGGGCGACGACGAAGTGGTCCCAGTTGTTCACGGAGTCGGCACGCAGGCCGTTCCACGTTCTTCTGAGGGTGTCGGCGAAATAATAGACGGTGTCTATGATGTAGGTACCGCCTTCTTGGATGGTGTCGTATCTCTGATGCCATATATAGACGGGTTCGAAAGCGGTTTTCCGCTCGAAGGGTGAAACATAGAATTTGACACCCAACCGTATGGCACCGTGGCGCCAGGAGTGGGTTAGACTGTAGAGGTCGACGGTGTTGTACCAAGATGTCAGTGTGTTGAACCCTTCGGCGAGATTGGTCTGGGCCGAGTACTGTTCGATGGTCTGGTAGCGGGTGTGGATGTTGAGGCCCACCGAAGGACCGTTGAGGAATGCGTATTGGAAGTTGAGGGTGGCGGAGGGGTTGTTGCCGACGACGGCCGAGATGTCGGCTTTGAAGCCGGAGAGTTTGCGCCGGTTGAAGCCGATGTTGAAGGCTGCGGAGAGCATGGTTTTGGTGTCGAACCGCAGTCCGAAACCGAACTGGTGGATGGGGCCGCGCTTGCAGTGGAAGGCAAGGGTGAAGGGCTCCTTGTCGCCGTAGAGGCTGTAGGACACTTGGTCGAAGAGACCTGAGCCGTACATGAGGGCGAGCTCTTCTTCGATGTCGTCGCTGCTGTAGGCATGACCTTTATGAATGCTGCTGTTCTTCTCGAAGTAGGAGACGATGTCGGGTTTAATGCCTTCGTAGACGACGTTGCCGATAACCACTTTGCGGTTGTGGATATTGATGCCGGGGGTGTTGTTGAGCGGACGGCTTTTGGTGGGGCCGACTTTCTGCAGGATGGCTTCAAGCCCCTCGGTTTGGCTCTGTGCGGCGACATAGCCGCGGTGGAGGCATTCAGCGATGGAGGCGGAGTCGAAACTCATCATGTTCATGCCCGACATGTCGGGATGGATGTAGACATCGGCCAGGGGGAGGTTGTTGTCGAAGGCGTCTTTGCCCATCAGCGAGATGCACTGCATGAGGAGGTTGGCCATGCCGCTGATTTCGGAATAGGTGCGGGGCTGACTGAGGTCAACGCCGATGATGTAGTCGGCTCCCATGGCGCGTGCCATATCGGTGGGGAAGTTGTTGCGGGTGCCGCCGTCGATGTAGATGCGTCCATCCTGACGGACGGGCGTGAAGAAGAAGGGGATGGACATGGTGGAGCGCATGGCATCGGCCAGATGTCCGTGTGTCCAGTATTTGGCTTTCATCGTGACCAGGTCGGTGGCTACGCAGCAGTAGGGGATGGGCAGGTCGCTGAAGTCCATCGAGTCCTGGTAGCCCACCGTGAGGCTGTTGATGGTGTTGTTGACATTGTAGCCGTAGATGTAGCCGTCGGGGAGGTTGGAGATGAGGTTGGCGGTGTATGACTGTCCCATCTCGGAGGAGGTGAGGGGATTGGCGGTTTCGTTGGCTTTGCGGGTGATATAGTCTTCGCGTTGCCGGCGTTCCCACTCTTCGCTCTCGTAGCGGAAGGGGGAGCGGATGAAGTAGGTCTCGTTGTATTTGCGTCGCATGTACGACATCTTGTTGACGGGCACCTGGTCGCTGAGCATCACGCCCCAGTTGGTGGAGGTGAGGATGGTGTCGATGGCCTTGCTGGAGTAGCCCATGGCCACCAGACCGCCTACCAGGCCGCCCATGCTGGTGCCGAGTACCATGTCGATGGGTATGCCCAGTTCTTCGATATATTCGAGGGCACCCACATGGGCCGCCCCTTTGGCGCCTCCGCCGGCCAGCACAAGGGCCACGGTGGGACGGTGGCGGCGGATGGAGTCCATACGGAGGCGCATCTTGACAATGGCGACGGAGTCGGCGGAGGGGTCGATGCTGGGTGTGGCAAGGTGGCGGACCAGCATGGAGGCTTCCTGCTTAATCTTGGAGAGGTTTTTGGACGGTTTGGCTGGCCGGCTCTGGGCCATGAGGCCGGAGGCACTCAGCACGAGGATGGCCAGTATGGCGACGGCGTTTTTCATCATAATGGCGAGGGGTTTGATTAGAAACTGAGGACGGTGACCACGGGATAGTGGTCGGAGATGTAGGGCACACCATAGTCGTCGGTGAGGGTGCGGAAGGATTTGACTTTGCTCCATCCGCGGACGAAGAAGTGGTCAATCTGGGCCGGAGTGCCTTTGCCGAAGGCGTTGTAGGTGGTGGCACTGTCGGAGATCTCGGCCAGGTCGCGTGCCGAAGTGAGGTCGTGCATTTCCATGGGATCGAAAATCTTGTCCTGCAAGGAGGAGTTCATGTCGCCACCCATCACGCAGGGAACGTGGTAGGGCAGGGCCAGAGTGCAGAGCAGTTTGACAGAGCTCTTCCGGGCCAAGGAGCCTACGTGGTCGAGGTGGGTGTTGAAGTAAACGAAGAGGCTGTCGGTCAGTTTGTCGCGGAAAAGGCCGACGGTGACGGTGCGGCGGCATGCGGCGTCCCATCCAAGGCTGACGGTTCTGGGGGTGTTGCTCAGCCAGTAGGTCTTCTGTTCCTGTAGTTCGAGGCGGTCGGTGCGGTAGAAGATGCACATGATTTCGCCCTCGCGGCGGCCGTTGTCGCGGCCCACGCCGAAGCTTTTGTATTCCCCGGCCAGGGCGCTGTCGAGATAGTCGAGCTGGTGGGGTAGCACTTCTTGCATGCCGATGGCGTCGGGGGCCTCCTTTCGAATCATTTCTACGACGGCTTCTTTGCGGTGTGACCAGGCATTTTCGCCGTCCTCACGCTCGGCCCATTCGCTGCCGTTGCGGATGTTGAACGACATGAATTTGAGGTCGTGGTTTTTGTCGGTGAGTTGGGAGCTACCCATTGCAAGGGTTGCAATCAGTAAGATGATACTTATTTTTTTCATGGGTGTTGGGTTTTATTTCGACTGCAAAAATACGAAAAAGTGCTGAATTATCGGATTTTTGTGTCTCGGTATTTGCAAAAGGATGCCTTTCAGGGATGCAAAAAAGGCAGAGACAGTCGATTGTGGATGTGACGGTCTCTGCCCGAAAGTTGCTATTGCAAGGATGTGCTACTTGATGGTGTTGATGGCTTCGAGGGTCCAGTTTTGGAAGAACTCCATGACTCGTTTGGTGTTGTATGACTTTTCCTCCTCGAGGTAGGAGCTGTTCTGGATGTGGAGCACACGGCCTTCGTGGTCGAGGATTACAAGGACGGGATAGCCAAAGCGTCCGGGGTTGCCCAGCCGTTTCAGGGCTTCGATGTTCTTGTTTTCCTTGGAGGTGTTGACATGGATGTAGACGAAGTGTTTGTCCACCAGCTCGGCAATATCCTTGTTGTCATGGATGAACTGGTTGAACTTCAAGCACCAGGGGCACCAGTTGCCGCCCACTTGGCACATCACCAGGCGGTTCGATGCACGGGCTTCTTCCAGTGCTTTCTCTATCTGCTCCATGGCGTTGATCTTCTCGTCGTAAGGCTTCGCCATGTCGCGCCGTTCTCTCATCTCCTTTTTCCCGGTGTTCATCTTGGGAGCATTCTTGGAGGTGGTGAGGGTCTGGGCGCTCAGGGGCAGAGCCAGGCACATGATTGCGATAGCGATGATTATTCGTTTCATTGTTTTAAGGATTTTGATGTGATACATACTTGTTTAAACGGCCATAAGCACCAAGAGCTGCGCCGTGAAAATGCGCAGGAACATGGTGAGGGGATAAACGGTGGCATAGCCCATATTGGGCAGTTTGCATCCCTCAGGGGCAATGTTGTTGGCAAAAGCCAGCGTGGGAGGGTCGGTGTGGGCACCGCCGATAAAGCCGATGAGGGTCCAATAGTTGAGGTGCAGCACCCAGCGGCCAAACAGGGTGACCAGAATGGGGGGCACCATGGTGATGATGACGCCGTAGACCACCCACATGTAGTGTACCTGCACGGTCTCCACAAACTTCTCGCCAGCTCCGAGGCCCACGCCTGCCAGGAAGAGGGCGATGCCCACTTCGCGCAGCATGTGCACGCCTTGGCCTTCGGTGAAGTCGGTGCTGAACCAGCCTTTCTTCACGCCCAGCCAGCCCCCAATCAGGGCCACCACCAGGGGGCCTCCGGCCAGTCCCAGTTTCACCGGGGCTTTCATGCCCACGGGGATGGGGATGGAGCCGAGCAGGATGCCCAGGGCGATGATGACGAACACGGGGATGAGCAGGATGCCACCTTTGCCCTTCTTGGGAGCCGATTCAGTGGCTGCAGGAGCGTCGGCGGTGGAAGGCTCTTTCTGGAGGTCCACACGGCAAATCCAGCGCAGCAGCAGACAGGAGACAATCATGCCCACCACGGCCAGCGGATAGGCCACGGCATAGCCCGCTGCCAGCCGTCCGGAAGCTCCCTCGATGCCGAGGTCGCCCACAGCCTGCTGTGCGGCGGAGAGACCGGGAGTGTTGGTGATGGCTCCGGTGTAGACGCCGGCCATGTCGGTCAACTCCTCGTTGGCCATGTGGGCTATCACCACAGTGATGCCGACACCCAGCGCCACGTTCACCACCGCCATCAGGTTCATGGCCAGTCCGCCTTTCTTAAACGAGCGGAAGAATCCGGGTCCCACTTGCAGTCCCACGGCTGTGACGAACAGTATCAGGCCGAATTCCTTGATGATATGCAGCATGTCGTGGTTGCATGCCACACCGATTGCGCTCAGCCCAATGCCCACAAAAAGCACCCACGTGATGCCCAGGGTGATGCCCTTCACTTTGATTTTGCCCAGCAGCAATCCTGCAAAAATAGAAACGGCAAGCATCAGCACCGTTGTCCCTACGCCGCCGTTGGTAAGTAAATTAGTGAACCACATAGTTTTCGAAGTATGAATGTAGTTAAACAAAAGGAAAAAACTAAAAACCAAAAGAGGACGATGCAACTTTCAGTTTTTAGTTTTTACCTGTTACAATATCTTAGTCGCCAAGTGTTGCAACCATGACGGCCTTAATGGTGTGCATGCGGTTCTCAGCCTCGTCGAACACGATGCTGTTCTCGCTCTCGAAGACCTCTTCGGTCACCTCGATGCCGTCCAGGCCGAACTGCTTGTTCACATCGCGTCCCACCTGGGTCTCCAGGTTGTGGTAAGCGGGCAGGCAGTGCATGAATTTGCACTTGGGGTTGCCGGTGTTCTTCATCATCTGGGCGTTCACCTGATAGGGCATCAGCATGTCGATACGCTCTTTCCACACCTCGGCGGGCTCGCCCATGCTCACCCACACGTCGGTATAGATGAAGTCGCAACCCTCAACACCCTTCACGGGGTCGTCGGTCACGGTCACCTTGGCGCCGGTCTCCTTGGCAATCTCCTGGCATTTCTCCACCAGCCAAGCTTCGGGCTGCAGTTTCTTTGGAGCAATGATGCGCACATCCATGCCCATCTTGGCACCACCCACCATCAGGCTGTTGCCCATGTTGAAACGGGCGTCGCCCACGTAGGCGAAAGTCACCTGGCTCAGGGGCTTGTCAACATGCTCCTGCATGGTGAGGAAGTCGGCCAGAATCTGGGTGGGGTGGCTCTCGTTGGTCAAGCCGTTCCACACGGGCACACCAGCGTATTTGGCCAGCTCCTCTACGGTCTCCTGTTTGAAGCCGCGGTACTCGATGCCGTCGAACATGCGACCCAGCACACGGGCGGTGTCCTTCATGCTCTCCTTCACGCCGATCTGGCTGCCGGTGGGGCCCAGATAGGTGACGTGAGCACCCTGGTCTTTTGCACCAACCTCGAAGGCGCAGCGGGTGCGGGTGGAGGTCTTCTCGAAAATCAGGGCGATGTTCTTACCCTTCAAAGTGGGCTGCTCGGTGCCGGTATACTTGGCGCGTTTCAGGTCGCGAGCCAGCTCGAGCAGATAGTTGAGTTCCTTGGGGCTGAAGTCTAAAATCTTCAGAAAATTGCGGTTTCTTAAATTGTAAGCCATTGTATTTATGTATTTAAATTGTAATTGCTCTATTGTTTGTTGCGGCGAAGGAAGTAGTACAGCCATATCAGCCCTGTCAGCAGCAGCGACCCACCTCCTATGGCCAGCACCATCTTGCCGCCGGGCCAGTGCTGCAACACAAACAGCAGCCCTATCAGCGCAGCGGCCAGGCTGTAGCCCGTAAGGGTCATCCCGAAGTTCCATATCTGCGCAATGGGGGTGTCGGGCTTAGCCGGGAACAGCTTGCCCAGGTAGAAAGCCACGATGGCCAGCGTGCCGAAGCCCGTGGTGAGCAAAGCGTCGTTATAGTGCACGCCCGCCAGTTTCAGCACCAGCGCCACCAGCACCAGCGCCCCACCCATCACCGCCACCATCTTCATAAAGCGGCGCAGCCGGGCCGAAAATGTCTGAGGGTCTTTGTCCATTACTTCTTAGCCGTTGCTTGGTTTATCGCACTAAGCGTGTGCCGCAGTTGGGGTTGTCCAGCTGGCCCGCCTCGGTGATGATGCACTCCTTGCCGCCGTTCTCCACAAACATGATGGCGGCGCGGATTTTCGGTGCCATGCTGCCTTCGGCAAAATGGCCAGCCTCCAGATACTCCTTGGCCTCGGCCACGGTGATCGTGTCCAGAGCCTTCTCGTTCTCCTTGCGGAAATTGATATACACCTTGGGCACATCCGTCAGGATGTAGAACTCGTCGGCGCCGATCTGCACTGCGCACAGGGCGCTGGCCAGGTCCTTGTCGATCACGGCCTCCACACCTCTCACATAGTCGCTCTCCTCCACCACCGGGATGCCGCCGCCGCCAACTGTCACCACAATGTGGCCGGCTTTGGCCAGATCCTGCACCACCTTGATGTTGTTGATGCGGGTCGGTTTGGGCGAAGCCACCACCTTGCGCCAGCCGCGTCCCTTCGGGTCCTCCTTATACACGACACCCGTCGTCTTGGCCAGCTCGTCGGCTTGCTCCTTGGTGTAGTAGGGGCCCACAGGTTTGGTGGGGTTCTGGAACATCGGGTCGAACTTATTCACGGCCACCTGTGTCACCAGCGTCACCACATCGCGCTGAATGTCGTGGCGCGCCATCACATTGCGCAGCCCCATCTCAATCAGGTACGCTATCGAACCCTGCGTCTCGGCCACACAGAAATCCATCGGCATGGCCTCAATACCGGCGCGCTTGCCCTCCTCGTGCTGCAACATCACATTGCCCACCTGAGGACCATTGCCATGGCCAATCACTATATTGTAGTTCCGTTTCAGCAGGTTGCACAGCGACTCGCAAGTCTGTTCCACATTTGCTATTTGTTCCTGATAAGTGCCCTTCTGGCCGCTGCGCAGCAGCGCATTGCCGCCGAAAGCCACCACAGCAAGTTTCTTCATTTTCTATGTATCTTGTTAGTTACTATATTATTATATATTTCAGACGCAGGGCGTTTGAAAGTGCAAATTTACACTTTTTTTTTGAATAAACAGAACCCTGTCACATTTATGCCTTCAAGGGCTACGCGCCACCCCTGCCGCAAGGGCTCCGCACAGCTTTCGCGCAGCGGGATGGAAGCACGAAACCCCAGCCTGCTGGCCGGGGCTTCGTCCGAGGGTGCGGCGCACGCCAAGCGTGCCTCCGCGACAGTCTACCAGTTGAAGTTTTGAGTCAACCGCACAGGCACTCTACTCCATATATGATGAGGACTATTGGTCAAGGCACTAAACATCAAATAAGAATAAGCATAAGTCCATATGCAGACAATTGAAATAATAGTCGTAACTTTGCACCGCCAAACAGTCAGGGCTGCGACAGCTTTAGGCCATCGTCACCTTAAAAGTCGGACGGGGCATCGAGCCCCGCCCCGACTTTGCCAAACAATCAGGGATGGCTTTGCATTAGCCATTGTCACCACCCCTGTCAAGCGATTCTGTACGGCAGAAGTTTTTTTGACAAGCCAATCAGTTTAACCAGCAAAAATCTGTCAAGCGATTTCAGAATAACACACCATGTCCGCCATTTAGTTTACATTTAGTTTCTATTTATCCTCTGTTTTGTTTCTTGACAAGAGACAAAATGATGGCAAACAGCAAACGAACAACAGGCCAAAGGGAAGAGAAAAAGGGTGGCGACAAAGCCGCCGGAACAGCCGCAGAGTCAGGCACAGAGGAGACGGAATTGAGGCCAGTGAGGGTGGTCTGCGCCAGGTCGAGGCGCTGGACGGGGAAGTCGGCGGAGGAGGAAGGTGGTGGGAGGGAGGGGAGGGAATGGGGGAGGATGGGGTGGCGGCGATTAGGAGGGCTGGTTGAGGTGGAATGGCTGGGACGGGTAGGAGGTGGCTTTTGTTCTCGTGGAGGGGTTGTTTTGCCGTTTGTTGCAGATGGGACTGTCTCGTGCAACCGCCGATAATCGCCCGGAAGTGGCTGGGACAGATACAGCTGTAGGCTTTGCCTACAGAAAACAGAGCAATACAGCAACGCCCAGCAAGTGCAAAACAGCAAAACGAACGGCTTTTAGTACCTATTTTGAAAGAAATAAGTTTGCAGATATGGAAAAATAAAGTTATTTTTGCATTCTGTATTGTTCTTGGAAACAAGAGGATGATTCTGTTTTATCAAATTGATTCGCAAAATGTTGGACACAAAGAACTACTCGCTCGAAAAGCATCTGGAAGCATTGTGTGCTGCCGATGCCGATTACACCCTGTTGCTCGATGCGTGGAGGTTGAACAAAAAAAATCTTCCCAATGCGTTGAGTACGATTGCTTCGTATTTCCCGAACTATAGTCGGCACGACGACAGCCATTCCATGACCCTGCTGGATAATATCCAGCGGCTGTTGGGGCGCGACCGGGTGGAGCGGCTTGGCCCTACTGATACTTTCCTGCTATTGATGGGAGGATTGACGCACGACCTTGGCATGTATATGTCCTACACCTTTTTGGAGGAGGAGTGGGATAAGCCGGGGATGGTGGATTTGTTGAAAACATACGCGGCCAGTACCGACAAGCAGATTGCTGCTGCGGCCAACTTGCTGTTGAAGCACAGACATTGTCCTAAAGAGCCGACAAAAAACTTCAAATGGGCATTGGAGTTGCGCAATGCTGTCACCCTGATTATTGCGCAGCAGATGCGCGGGGGGCATGGCGACAGGAGCAAGGACTATCTGAACCGAAAGGACGACCTGTTTGCCAAGATGGCACACGATTTCTACTGCGATGCCTTCCCGAAGCGGTATTTGTCGTTGCTGGCAGATGTGGCACACCTGCACGGCGCCGATTTCAAGGAGTTGATGTCGTTGTTGCCTCTGGAGGATGACGGATTGCGGGGCGACAAGGTGCATCCGCGTTTTATAGCTTGCATGATACGATTGGGCGATTTGCTCGATGTGGACAGCAACCGCTTCAACTCTTTCACGATGGCTACGTTGAAAGAGGTACCGGAATCCTCCATGGCGCATTTCGACAAGCACCAGTCCGTGAAACATCTGCTTATCTCGCCCAACGGGATAGAGGCAGAGCTGAACTGCCCCACGGATGCCTCATACCGCGTGGCCCGCGAGCTGTTCGACATGTTGGAGACAAAGGTGGAGAAGCAGAGCCAAAACTGGAACCGCATAGCCCCCGACGATTTGGGAGGACTCCCTCCGGTGCTGCATAGCGATAAGATTAATATCTACTACAAAGGGACGAAGACGCGTCCCGAGTTGCGGAATCTCCGTTTCGACATATCAAGCAAACGCACCTTCGAGATGTTGAAAGGAGGTGCTATTTATGAGAATCCAGGCAGGGTGTTTATCCGCGAGATAGTGCAAAACGCCTTGGATGCTACTAAATTGCAGATATGGAAGGACATGGATTACTACTTCCCATACCATCTGACCAACCCAGAACGTGACATTAAATCGGGTGCAGACATCAAGTTTGTGAGCGACGTACCGCAGTCTATCTATAATCGCTATCCGATAAATCTTAAAGTGGAATATGATGAGGAGAAGCAGGTGGTGCGGGTGATATGCGAGGATTGGGGGACAGGCATTTCGGAGGAGAGCCTGATAAGGATGACCAGTCAGGTGGGGGCCAGCCGCAAGGCAGACCAGAACTATGAGTCCATGGTAAATGAGATGCCGTATTTCCTGCAGCCGACTGCAGCATTCGGCTTGGGGTTGCAGACGGTCTTCTATGTTGCGAATGAGTTCACAGTCGACACCCATTATCCGGGAGAGCCAACCCGGAGGATTGTTTTCCGCTCCTCGGTGGATGGCAGTTTCTGTTCCATTGAGGAGGAGAATATCGACTTTAAGCGCCTGATTGAGATCCCCGACCAGAGGAAGGATGTTGCCCACGGCACAACAGTAACCATCGAGATTGACACGGAACATTTCGGAGAGCTGTTTGAAATAGACGGGGAGGAACTTGAAGGATTAAAGAAAAATATGGAAAGTGTTCCCTATTATATAGTAGGTAAAGTGGAACAGTATATTAACAATACTTTTGAACATGTTGAAAGTGTACCTATTCATTATACCTCGGCGTATCAGACAAAGGTGTTTGGTAAAGAGGGAAAGGATGATACATACGAAACATTTGTGGAGGAGGAGCATTTCAGAGTAGGTTGGAATAAGGATGATGAGGGAGTTCTGATTTTCAATATCGAAGAGAATAGGTTCGGCTCTGAGGTGGTGGTATCTTTTGAATCGGATGACGATGATGATCATCAATATCTTCTCTTTCGGGATATACCAATAACGAGTCATCTTTTTGGCACATTTGAAAGAAAGTGGAGTCTATTTTGTAGGCAAGCGGACAAGTTTGTGACAATCTCGCGTGATAATCTGCTTCCACAAGGTGAGGATTGGTGTCAAAAAACATGGGAGGTGTTGCGTCCTGATGTTTTAAGGTTGGTATACTCAAAACTATTGGAAGCATGCAAGAATGCCTGTGAAAACAATGATGAAAAAAAACATTATCTCCAAAAGCAGTATTATAACTTTTGTATAGAGAATTGGTCTTTGCCAAATCCACAAAATGTGGATTACCATCCTTTAGATGATTATGAATTGGATAAAGAGGATTTCTTCAAAGTAAATGGCGATACTATAACGGCTAAACAGTTGTTTGAAACAAAGTCAGCAATGGTATATGACCGACGGTTTGTTTTCAAAACGAAAGGTGTTTTTTTGGTTGACAGGTCAAAGGTACTAAATGATTTTAAAAATAATACATCGCTATCTGAAGATATGGTGTGTTGTGATTCTAAGGTGTTTCCTGAAAGTTTTGTTTGTAGTAGGATTATTGTTACCAAACGTTGTGAAGGATGGATCTTAGAGACAAAAGCTGAGGCTCCTCAACTTGTTGATATTAATAAACAATTCATTAAGGAATATGGTAAGCATAGTGCTTATAGTTTATTGCATGGCCTTAAAGAGTATGAGAAAATAGTAGTAAAGAAGGAGAAGGGCATACAACTGGATTATTTCTTACCTCGCTATTGTAATTGCTGGATATACCCAATGCCAGTCAGTCATGCAGAATATAAAGATTCAGATGGAAGGGAATTAGGAAGTGAGGAGATGAAAGAGAAACTGAAGAATGGTTATATCAAGGAGTTGGTGCCGGAGTATTTGGTGAAGTTGATTCAGAAGTACAATGCATTGAACAATGACAAACTGACGGCGGAGGAGATATATGACGAGTACATACGACTGATTCTTGACGTTAAATATGGCTATCAAGCACCAGAAGGTAAGGGAAAGTAGTCCAGAGAACTTGATAATTCGCACAAGGCTGGGGTGATGGCTCCGGCTTTGTGTGTTTTATGGGGTTTGGGGTGTTGGAGTGGATTAGGCAGGGCCGGCGGTGACGGTGGTGAGGCCGGTGAGGGTGGTCTGGGCGAGGTCGAAGAGTTGGGCGGGGGTGACGGTGGCGATGGCGTCGAGGAGTTGGGCCGAGAGACGTTCGTCGACGTCGGTGGCGACCATCTGGCGGTAGCGTTCGGAGATTTCGAAGGTGCCGTCAATGCTGCGGATAAAGTCGCCCATCATGTAGTTGCGCACGCGGTCGAGTTCGGCGTCGGCCACGGGCTGTTGGCGCAGGAGGTCGATTTCGTGGTGGATTTCGGCCACGGCGTCGGCGGTGGCTTCGGCGGCCACGTCGGCGGTGATGAAGAGGGCTATGCTGTTGCGGAATATTTGGGTCTGGCTGTAGATGCCGTAGGTGTAGCCTTTGTCCTCGCGAAGGTTGCTCATGAGGCGCGAGCCGAAGTAGCCGCCGAGGAGGGTGTTGAGCACCATGAAGCGGGCGTAGAGGGGGCTGTGCCAGGGGAAGGGGAGGAGGCGGCCGATGCGGATGGTGGACTGGACGGCGGAGGGGAGCTGGACGTGGGCCGGGGCGGCGGGGGGCTGGGGGGAGACGAGGAGAGAATGGCGCTGGGGCGCGGGCTGGAGGAGGGGAGGGGCAAGGTGGGTGTCGGCCATGCGGAGCAGGGTGTCGTCGACGGGTCCGCTGAGGATGAGGTGGGCGTGGGCCAGGGAGTAGCGGTTGCGGATGAAGTCCTGGACGTGGCGGAGGGTGAGGTGACCGATGTCGTCGGGGAGGGCGTAGGTGCCGAGGGGGTGGTCGGGGCCGTAGAGGAGTTGGTAGTAGAGGTTGCGGGCCAGGTAGTTGGTTTTTTGGAAGTTGGTTTTGAGCTGTGCGGTGCGGCGGCTGATGTAGGCGTCGAACAGTTGGGGTGTGACCACGGGGCACTCGAACATCTGGGCGATGAGGGGGAGGAGTTCAGGGGCGAATTTGGGCATGAAGTAGAAGGAGATGTTGGCGGTGCAGGTGTCGGCAGAGCGTTCGGCCACGATGCCGCGGAAGTCGAGGAATTGGGCCATGTCGGGTGCTGGTGTCAGGGCGGTGGCTTCGCCGAAGAGTTGGTTGGCGGCGTGGGCCTGGCTTTTGGAAGACTGGTAGGCGCTGCCGGCCTCGAGGGTGATGTCGAGCTTGAGGATGCCGAGGTTGTTGTTGCGGAACAGCAGGAGTTGGTTGCCGTTGGGCAGGGGATGGGTGGAGGGAATGAGGGGTGCGGTTGAGGGTGCGGTGAGCATGGCTTATTTGGAATGTGTTAATGTGTTAATTTGGGAATGTGTTAGTCTTTTTCAATTTTGGGGTCTTGGCTGTATTAGAAGGTGGCGCTGAGTTTGATGTTGACTTGGCGGGCGGTGAGGTAGTTGGGCACGGCCCAGTAGAAGTTGGTGTAGTCGGCCACCCAGATGAAGGAGACTACGTTGTGGTGGTCGAAGAGGTTGAAGACTTCGATGGAGACGGAGAGGTCGTCGAAGAGCTGGCCGATGCGTGAGCGGCGGATGCGCTCGAAGCGGGTGAGCTGGATGGTGTTGCCCCAGTCGGCACGGAAGTAGGGGGGTATGTAGTACTCGGCGGAGCGGTCGGTCTGGTTGGGGTAGGTGGTGGGGGTGCGAGTGCCGTAGATGAGGCTGAGGCTCATGCGCCACCAGGGGAAGGAGGGGATGTAGTCTTGCAGGAAGAGTTTGAAGCTGAGGCGTTGGTCGGTGGGGCGGTTGAGCCAGGAGAGGTTGTCGTTGAGTATGTCCTCTTGGGTTTTCATGAGGGAGATGGATGCCCAGGACTGGAGCCCAGGGACGAAGTCGCCGTTGATGCGGATGGAGGCACCGGTGGCGTAGCCCACGGCCGGGAGGTCGGGGTTGTAGCGCAGGCGCAGGTTTTCGATGGTGTAGGGGATGAGGTGGGTGATGTATTTGTAGTAGATGTCTGCTGTGAGGCGGAAGGGTTTATCCCAGAGGCGGAAGTTCCAGTCGGCGGAGGCGGAGGCGAGGTAGGAGCACTGGGCTGGGACGCCGGGGTGGAGTGAGCCGTCGGGGTTGCGGAGTTCGCGGTAGAGGGTGGGCTGTTGGTAGAGGCCGGCCACGAGGCGGTAGAGGATGTCGGGGCCGGAGCTGGGTTTGAAACTGGCGGAGAGGCGGGGTGAGAGGAGGAACTGGCTGTTGAGGTTGATGGAGTCGGAGCGGGAGGAGTAGTATTGTCCGCGCAGGCCTGCGGTGAGCTTGATTTGGTGGTCGCGGCGTGTGAAGAGATTGACTTGGCGCTGGAGGTAGGCGCTGCCGCGCAGGGTGCGGACAGTGGCGGAGGCGTTGTAGAAGTGCTGTAGCTGGGGATTGTAGACGGCGGTGTCGTCGAGGCCGGGGATGTGGTAGTCGGTGGGGTAGGAGTAGTCGGCGCTGTCCACCCATTTCCATTCGCGCATGGAACCCCGGGTGCGTTCCATTTGGGCTTTGATGCCGAAGTTCCAGGAGCCGAGGAGTGCGTAGCGCACCACGCGGAGCTGCGAGGAGTAGACGGTCATGTCCTGGCGGTTGCGGGCGTGCTCGAGGAAGGTGCCGACGCCTTGGTCGAACTGGTTGGTGTCGGCGGCGTTTTCGCCCACGCCGATGGCGTAGAGCCAGTATTGGCTCTGTATGTCGTAGTTCTCCTGTTCGCGGTTGGAGATGGCGGAGTTGATCCATTGGAGCTGGAGGTCGTCGTTGGGGTGGTAGTTGAGGGTGAAGGCGCCGAGGAGGGTGCGGTAGCGGTCGTCTTCGAGGCCGTCGAAGTAGACGTTGAGTTTAAGGGATTGGTTGAAGGTGCCGAAAGTGGTGGTGCGGGTGTAGGGGACGAGACCGTAGACGTTGCGTGTCCAGACGGTGAGGAAACTGAGGTCGAGGCTGTCGTTAAATCGGTAGCGGAGGATGGCTTGGAGGTCGGTGTAGGAGGTGGAGTAGTTGCCTTCGGTGTCCATGGAGCGGAAGAGGTAGGTGTTGCTGTGGTGGCGGAAGCCGATGCCGTAGGAGAAGTGCTTGCCGAGGGTGCCGAGGGCGGTGGCGGAGCCGCCGAGGAGGGAGAGGGAGAGCTTGAAGCGGCGTTCGGTGGGACGGCTGTAGATGATGTCGAGGACGGAGGACATGCGGTCGCCATAGGTGGCGTCGAAGCCGCCCGGGGAGAAGGAGAGGTTGTCGACGAGGTCGGGGTTGATGATGCTGAGGCCTTCTTGCTGGCCGCTGCGGACAAGTTGCGGGCGGTAGATTTCGATGCGGTTGATGTAGACGAGGTTTTCGTCAAAGGAACCGCCACGGACGGAGTATTGGGAGGAGAGTTCGTTGTTGGAGTTGACGTCGGGAAGGGTTTTGATGATGGATTCGACACTGCCCGAGGGGCCGACGGTGTTTTCGATACGCTCGATGTTGATAGTGGTGAAGTCGGTGGAGCGTAGGCGGTCGTCGCTGATGGTGACGGTGTTGAGCTGGCGGGCAGAGGGCTTGAGGGTGATGTCGAGGCGTAGGGACTGGCCGTTGGCAAGGCGAAGGCGGTGGTCCTGGCTCTCGTAGCCGGTGCAGGAGATGCGGACGGTGACGGAGTCGGTCTGCCGGATGGTGAGCTGATATTGCCCACGGCTGTCGGTGTAGGTGCCGGTGGGTTTGGGGGTGTCGAGCAGCCCGATGGAGGCGTAGTGGATGGGTTCGCCCTCAGGCGAGAGGACACTGCCATGGAGCGTTCCCTGTGCGCGGAGGACGGGGAAAAGGCATGGCAATAAGACCATTAAAGTTATAAAGAGTTTCTTGTTCATTAAAATTAGCCCCCTTTAAACGAACGATTTCAAAAAAAATTGTATTTTTGCAAATTATTTTGGTGGGCATAGCTCGCCGGGATAAGGAAGATATTGATGTATCACAAGCCCCCAAGGGCATTAAATTAATAAGAAGATGAAAGGCAAAGTAGTTTTATTGTTGCTGCTGCTGGCGGGCATGGCTTGCCAGGCGCAAAACCAGATGGACAAACAGGGTCGTCGCCAGGGGCACTGGCTGAAGACTGACAAACAGGGTGCCAAGGTGTATGAGGGCACTTTTGTCGACGGTATGGAGACGGGTACGTTCACCTATTTCTATCCCGACGGCAAGGTGCGCATAAAGAATGAGTACACGGTGCCGGGCAAGATTTGCAAGCATTCGGTCTATGACCAGGAAGGGAACTTGCTGGCCACAGGCACGTTCAACCAGAAGAACCGCGACGGGTTGTGGCTTTTCTATTCGAAGAAGGGGACGCTGGTGAAGATGACGAATTATAAGATGGGAGTGCGCCACGGGCAGCAGGTGCTGTTCAATTCGGAGGGTGACACCGCCGAGGTGAGCAACTGGGCCGACAATCACCGCCACGGGCGTTGGTGGAAACGGATAGGGCTGAAGGGCTATATCACGGCCACCTATGTGCACGGCGGCATCGAGGGCCGTCTGGTTGAGTATGACAACGACGGACAGCTGGTGCGCGAAGGACATTATGTGAACGGCGACCGCCACGGGCAGTACCGCTATTATGAGGCGGGACAGCTGGTGGTCGACGAGACCTGGAAAGCCGGTCTGCTGCGCGAGCGTATGGTTCGGCTCAAGGTGCCGGAAGAGAGATTTGTGTCGGTGTCGGACATCAATTATATGCTGCCCAAGGGCAAGACGAAGACCGTGGTGTATCTGACCGACGGGACACGGCTCATCGACGAGGAAGAACCGGAGCGGCTCTATTCGCATGTGGGTGACGGCCGCTTTACGCTTGCCAACAAGGAGGCCCGCATCATGGTGGCAACAGATCTGATAGTGGGGACCACCCACGACAGCGAAGGCCGTGAGGTGCTGAGCCTCGACCCCAAGCCGGACTTTGAGGTTTTCCCGGACGAGGATTGCCTACGAATGCTCCATAGCCTGAAGTTGAAGCAACAAACGATAGATGCAGGCGGGGAGTTCGATTTTGATTAGCATGGGGAAAAAAACGGGGCGCCTCACGGCGTCCCGTTTCCCATTAAACACTATTACAAAATCCTTTTTTAGGTAAAACAAAAAAACCTAAGCATCTGATTGAATTGCAGAAAAAGCAGTTTTATCTCTCAAATGCGTTTGCAAAATTACTAACATTTTCCCATACATTGAGGGCTTAGTTATTGAATTAATTCTTTTTAACTCGTATGAAAGTCGCAACCCACACATTAGGATGTAAATTAAACTTTGCTGAAACCAGCTATTTGCAGAAAAAGTTCAGGGATGCAGGATTTAACATAGTGACCTATAAGGATAGTGCTGATTTATATGTGATAAATACATGTACGGTGACCGCCGTGGCCGAAAAGAAGTGCCGCACCGCAATCCGGCAGGCGCTGACTCAGAACCCGGAGGCGACCGTGGCGGTGATAGGTTGTTTTGCCCAGAACGACGCTGGGCAGATTTCTGCCATACCGGGAGTGGATATCATTCTGGGCAACGACAGCAAGCATAGGCTGGTGGAGGTGGTGATGGACTACTGGAAGGAGCGAGGCCAAGAAAAGGCTGCTGCCCAGCGGCCACGCATCGAGACCGCAGAGCCGCAAAGTTTTGTGCCTTGTTTTTCGGGTGACGACCGTACCCGCACTTTTTTCAAAATTCAAGACGGGTGCGACTATTTCTGTACGTACTGTGCCATTCCCATGGCGCGTGGCCGCAGCCGTTCGGCAACGATAGCGGAGACGGTGGCGGTGGCCCGCCAGATAGCGTCCAGCGGCGCCCGAGAGGTAGTGCTGACAGGTGTGAACACCGGCACATTTGGCAAGGCCCATGGCGAGACGTTCGTCGATTTGCTGCGGGAGCTGGACAAGATTGAGGGCATTGTGCGTTACCGTATTTCCAGCATCGAACCCAACCTGATAACCGAGGAGATAGTGGATTTCGTGGCATCGTCGCGCGCCTTTCTGCCCCACTTCCATATTCCCCTGCAGGCGGGGTCGGACAAGGTGCTACGGATGATGCACCGCCGTTATGATACGGCGCTCTATGCCAACCGCGTGGAGTACATCAAGCGGGCTATGCCCCATGCCTGCATTGCCGCGGATGTGATAACGGGTTTCAACGGAGAGGGCGAGGAAGAGTTCCGGTCAAGCAAACAGTTTATTGCCAGTTTGCCGATATCCTATCTGCATGTTTTCCCCTATTCGGACCGTCCCAAGACGGCGGCCCTGAGCATGGGCGAGCGGGTGCCGGTGGAGGTGAGGAAAGCGCGCGGAGCCGAGTTGCATGCTCTGTCGGACCAGATGCGCCATGCGTTTGTGGAAAGCCAGATGGGGACAGAGCGGTACGTGCTGTGGGAGCATACCCGCCATGAGGGCGATGGGGCTGCCACCATGCAGGGGTGGACGGACAATTATGTCCGTCTGCAACGGCCCTATGATGCCGGTTTATCCGGGGTGGTGACTCCGTTTGAGATAACCCATTCAACAGTAGTTGAAAATTTCGCTTGTGAAGATTGAAAAAAAAAGTGTATCTTTGCCCTTTATACTTTGAGACATGGTTGCATGTAACATACAGATGTACATTTAGTTATTCATTATTCATATATAATTTTTAATCATTCTTTTACCATGAGCGGACTTTTTGGAGTCATTACCCGCAAGCCTTGTGCCGTTGATTTGTTTTATGGCACGGACTATCATTCGCATCTCGGCACCCGCCGTGCCGGTCTCAGCACCATCGACAATGGCGTGATGCACCTGAACATCCACAACATCGAGAACACACAGTTTAAATCCAAGTTCTCGACCGACATCCACGAGATGACCGGCAACAAAGGCATCGGAGTCATCAGCGACACGGACGCGCAACCCATCGTGTGCAATTCGCATCTGGGCCGTTTTGCTGTCTGCACCGTCTCGCGCATCAATAATATCCCCGAGTTGGAGAAGATTTGTCTTGAAAAGAACCAGCAGTTCACAGAACTGAGTATGGGCAAGACCAACCCTTCGGAGTTGATAGCGCTGCTCATCACCCAGGGTAAGACCTTTGCCGATGGCATCAACAATGTTTACAGCAAGGTGCGGGGCAGTGTCTCCTTCCTCATATTGACCAATGACGGAATCATAGCGGCCCGCGACCGCTATGGACGCACCCCGCTGGTGGTGGGCCGTCGCGACAGCGACTATGCCGTGGCATCAGAGACATGCAGCTATGTCAATCTGGGCTTCCAGACCGAATATTTCGTCAAGCCCGGCGAGGCCGTCATGATTTCGGACGAGGGCATCAAGCAGCTCATCGCCCCCAGCGAGAAGATGCAGATATGCTCATTCCTTTGGATCTACTATGGTTTCCCGGCTGTGGAATATGAGGACATCAATGCTGAGGAGGTGCGCTTCCGTCTGGGACAGGCAATGGGTGAGCAGGACGATGTCGCGGCAGACTATGTGTCGGGCATCCCCGATTCAGGCGTGGGCATGGCTCTCGGCTACTCGGCAGGCAAAGGCATCCCCTATAAGCGTGGCATATTGAAATACACCCCCACCTGGTCGCGCAGCTTTATGCCCGTCAACCAGGAGTCGCGCAGCCTGGTGGCAAAAATGAAGCTCATTCCGTCTCACAAGGTGCTCGAAGGCAAAGAGGTGGTTTTCTGCGACGACAGCATTGTCCGTGGCACACAGCTCAAGGACCAAGTGCGGATGCTCTACGCCAATGGCGTGAAGCGAATACATGTCCGCATCAGCTGTCCTCCGCTGCTGTATGGTTGCAATTACCTCAATTTCTCCACTTCGAAAAACGACAACGAGCTCATCACACGTCGGGTCATAGCCGAGCTCGAGGGTGGCGAGGTGCGCAACATTGAAGCTTACCGCGATGAGACATCCCAGCAGTATCGCAATCTGGTGGAGACCATCCGTAAGACAGTGGGAGTGGACACACTGAAATTCAATTCGCTCAAAACCGTTTGCGAGGCCATCGGACTGCCCAAATGCAACCTCTGCACCCATTGTTTTGATGGGAGTTCGTATGGTGAGTGAAACAGATAACAAACTAACAATACTATCCACATTAACTAATGAAGAGAACGCTTATTTTAGTCGCATTCTGTCTGACCTTTATCGGTGTCCGTGCCCAGGGGGTAACCACCCTGTCGGTTAAGGACATAGCCCCTGAGTTCGGCATCCCTGCCCATTTCCTCGACGACACGGCGGTGGTGGCCCTCTATCTGGACAGCCTTCCGGGCAACAATCAGGTCCTGACCGATTCGTGCGTCTCGCTCAATGCCCGTGTGCTGGCATTCCAGAATGTGATGCTCTATGACTACAAGCACAAAGGCGACACGGTGTGGGTGGACGCCACGACATGCCTTAAAGACTACGATTTTTACCGTCAGAAGCTCAACGACCTCTCGTCGTTTGTGCTGAACAAAGCCCATTATTTCATAGAGCGGGAACACTTCCGTCAGGAACATGTGCAGCAGTCGGCCTACAACCAGCGCAAAGACACCATAGCCCGTCTGCACCGCACCATCGTCAACACCTGCGAGGGGTTCGGCATCAGCGACGCCGACCGGAAAAAAGAGCTGAAAGACATATACTATGCCTATCTTTCGGTCTATAACCGTTACGACCTTTCAAAGATTACCGTCACCGACTCCTACCTCGAAGAGCTGGACCACTTCATCCAGTTCCAGCAGCACCTTATCACCAACCTCTTGGGCACGGGCAGCTATCGCAACCGTATCAAAAATTTCTACAACACACTTAAAATACGCTGCGGACATACCCACAACGATGTGCTCCGCGCCTACCAACGCTTCTCTTCACTCCCTGCGGGTGCCATCAAATTCTCCACCATCGACTCCTACTACAGCTATATCGACAGCCTCAAGTCGGTGCTGCATGTGCAGGACTGCTATCTCACCGTGGTCGACCTGCGCGAGAAAATCACTGCTAACTCCGAGCGAATCAGCCAGCTCTACGGCTCGCGCTTCCGTCAGGTGGTCAAGACCTATCAAGAGGTGGCCTCAAGTGTCAATATGGTGCCTACCTTCACCACAGCGTCCAACGCCGACCAGTTTATCGGCCACATGAAAGAATTCATAGAGGTGCAAGACAGTTATCTGCACGACTATAACCGCCTGGCCCTCATTCTCGAACATGGCGACTCGATCAGCTCCCGCTGCTCGATGCGTTATGCTGATGTGTCGAAAGCCTACTCCAATATGGTCAACCAGCTCTACCCCAAATCCGAAACCCCCAAGCCGGCCTACCGGTCGGTGGACGACGCCGAGCGTTTTGCCCAGGAACTGGACTATTTCGAGACCCTTCAGCGCCAGTACGACACCATCATCGAACTCAGAAAAGAGATCGACCGACTGAAAGACACCATAAGCAAAGGGTGGATGAGCCACATGATAGTCTACAACGGCTATCAGACCATCCGCAAGCAAATGGTGCTCACCCCCTCCTTTATCAGCACCATCGACGGTAGCCACTTTATCTCCGACCTGCGTGACTTCATCGACACGGAGAACAAGTGTGTGCATGCCATACAACTTTTCCAGGAGTATCGTCGCCTCGAAAGCGTCCTCGATCCGGTGCTCAGCCCTTTCCGCAATATCCGCAAAGCCTACACCCGCCTGGAAAAAACCTACATCACCATCAAGGCTATCAACCACACCTCCGAGGTCTATGTCTATTGCCGCCAACTGGAGTCGTTCATCTCAGTGCAGAACGAACTGCTTGAAAAGGCCAACACCAACGAGATAGGCAGTATAGACGCCCGCCTGTACCGCATCACAGATATCGACAAAATAGAAAAAATCATAGGATTATGAACATCGCAATCATTCTTTCAGGCTGTGGCAACCGCGACGGTAGCGAACTGCAAGAGACCCTCTCTCTCCTTCTTGCCATCGACCGCCGTGGTTGGCACTATCAGTGTTTTGCCCCCCAAGGGGAGTATGCCGTAGTGAGCCACCTCGACGGCAACGAGCATGGCGACCGCCGTGACATATTGGTAGAGTCCGCCCGTATAGCCCGTGGCGACATCCGGCCGCTTGCGCAATATCGTGCTGCGGACTTTGATGCCCTGGCCCTGCCCGGCGGCATGGGAGCTGCGCGCAACCTTTCGAGCTATGCCTTCGACGGCGAGGCGATGACCGTTCGCCCTGACGTGGAGCAAGCCATCCTCGACGCCTATCGGCAGCATAAACCCGTCCTTGCCATGTGCATCGCTCCGATGGTGCTGGCCAAGGTCCTCGGCCCAGAAGGTGTCAAACTCACGCTTGGTGGCGACAATGCCGCGTCGCATGCGGCAGCCAAACTGGGCGCCGATGTGCAGCACTGTGGCGTAACAGATGTGTGCGTTGACAGCCAGCACCATGTTTACACTACCCCCGCTTATATGGTCGGGACACGCATCAGCGAGATTTTCGCTGGTGCCGAAAACATGGTTGCAGCGCTGGAGCGCGACTGCCAATAGGTTCCCTACCTGTTCATAAAAAGGGGCGTGCCACGCGTGGCACGCCCCTTTTTGTCCCCATTCGGACAGTCGTCTCCCAGCCGACAAGGAACAGACCGCCACAGTGGCCAGCCCGTTGCGCCCTTTCCAATGGCTGACATCAAGGGATTTTGTCAGCAAGCTTTTGTCCTGTAGATAATTACTTGTTATGACAGCAACCACTGGCAGCCGAGATTGAATCACCCAGTGGCCCAGCCGCAATTGTATCGAAGGTGGTCATTTATTTTCTATTTACTTTGTATATTATTTCTTGTTTATTTATGAACAAGAGAATAAATACAGGCAAAATGTCGGCAAACCAGTGTGGATCCTCAAATTAATAAAAGGCCTTGCCGCTTTTGTGTGGCAAGGCCTGTGGGTTGAATCGAAGATGGATTGTTGCTTTCGCGCTGTGTCTGTTCCGAATGGTTGACGATAGTGGTTTGTCGTATGTCTCCAACCGGTGCGGCTACAGGCTGCGGAGCCATTCTATCTCCTGTTTCCACAGCGTGGGGTCAGGCGTTTCGAGGATGATGGGCATGTTGTCGAAACGGGGGTCGTGCATGAAACGCACAAAGAAGTCGCGGCCCAGGAAACCGTTGCCGAGAGTCTCGTGGCGGTCGACATGCGAGCCGGATGCCTTTTTGCTGTCGTTGAGGTGGATGGCACGCAGGTAGTCCAAGCCTATAATGTTCTCAAAATCCTCAAAGCAGAACTGGTAGCCCATCTCTGTGCTCAGGTCGTAGCCTGCGGCGAGGGTGTGGCAGGTGTCGATGCACACGCCCACTCGGCTTTTGTCGTCCACGCCGTCGATGATGCGGCGTATGTGCTCGAAACGCCATCCGAGGTTGCTTCCCTGCCCGGCGGTGTTCTCGATGACAGCGGTCACCTCTTCGGTCTCGGCCAGGGCGCCATTGATTTCGCGGGCTATCTGGTCGAGGCACTCCTCCTCGCTGATCTTGTTGAGGTGGCTTCCGGGATGGAAGTTCAGCATGGTCAGTCCCAGCTGCTGGGCGCGGCGCATCTCGTCGAGAAAGGCGGCTCGGCTTTTGGCAAGGGTGTCGCCGTCGGGCGAGCCGAGGTTGATGAGATAGCTGTCGTGTGGCAGCACATAGCGGGGTTCGAACCCCTTGTCGGACAGGAGGGTGCGGAATGTGTGTATCTCATCTTGGGCGAGGGGTTTGCTCACCCAGCTGCGCTGGTTGCGGGTGAAGAGGGCAAAGGCATTGGCGCCGATGGCCTCGGCATTGAGGATGGCGTTGCTTATGCCTCCAGAGGCGCTGACGTGTGCTCCGATATATTTCATGGTTCGAGGGTGTTCTGTTCTTCTGTGGGGTTACCTTCGCCTTTGGGGTTGGGTCCCCACTGGTTGGGACCATACTGCGAGTCGGTGAACATCCATACCAAGAAGAGGATGCTGGCGCCGAGTGATATCAACATCAGTATGAGGGTCAGCCCTATATGCGATTCGTCAAGCAGCTCGGCCACTGAGTTCAGCAACGAGGTGCCGAGGGGCAGGAGGTACCACCAACCCGACTTGCCGATGTCGTGCAGTCGGCGCACCGATACGGCGATGCCCGGAATCAGTGTGGCCAGATAGAACAAAAGCCAAATTATCAAGAAGGGATTGGCCAGATTGTCCAGCATTAAGCCGTAGAACTCCATCTCATCAAGCTCATCGGCTGACGAGGTGGTGGCGGCCATTTTTACAATGGGAGCCAGCCACCCGATTATCAAAGCTACAGTGACAATAAGGTATATCAGCCAAAACCACCAGTATTCCTTCCTGCGGGCACGGCCCTCAAAGTCGGCATACTGTTTGAAACATTTGATAAACCACTTCATGTGATACGACCATTAAGCTTTCAACAGGAAGTTGAGGTTGTCCTCGAGGGCGTACTCTTTGGTGTTCTCCATCTTGGTCTTGAAGACCTTCATTTTGTTGGGTTTGCCAATCAGTTTCAGGTTGCCTTCCTCGAGTAGCAGGGCGGTAGCCTCGCGGATGGCGGCCACGGTGGCTTTCGGGTTGACCATGATGTACTCTTTCAAGCGGTCGTCGCGGGTCTCGCCGCCGTGTTTGGGGTCGAAGAAGTCGGTGTAGTGCGGGTTGATCTGGAACGGCACCAGTCCCATGCAGTCGAAGGAGTCGGGCATCACGATGGGCATGTCGTTGGTAGTGCACAGCGTAGGACCGGCCACGTTGCTGCCGGCGCTCCAGCCCATGTAAGGCATGCCGTCGAAGGCGCGCTGGCGGATGGCCTGCATCAGACCCGTGCGCTGCAGCTGACGGACCAGGTGGAAGGTGTTGCCGCCGCCCACAGCCACGCAGTCAGTGTCGTAGACGGCATTGATTGGAAGGGCTTTGTGGTGGACGCTTGTCAGTTTCACGCCGAATTCGGCATAGACCTTGGCCACTTTTGCCTCGTAGGCGTCGTAGCTCTTGGTCAGTCCGCCCTCGGCCAGGCTCACGCCGGCATAAGGGACGAAAAGTACCCGTTTTACATTGTGCCGCTTGCAAAAGTCGGCAATCATGTCTTTGCACCAGCCGAGATAAGCCTCGCCACGCATGGTGCTGTTGCTGATAAGAAGAAGATTACGTTTATCCATGGTGTGTTTGATTAATTGTCGAACAAGGAATTCTGTTGAGGTGTGTTATATTTTTTTCTTACTTCATTGATGAATGGCTGGACCTTGTCGGGGTGATTGTGAAGGAACCATTCTATGTGGTTGGCGATGTACTGTCTACGTGTTGAGATGTCGTTTAAGTCATTGGGGACTCGGTACATGCGTTCATCAATACTGTCAAATCCCAAGAATGGAGATGCCAGTCTGTCATTAATCATGTTTATATACTCAGGATTGATTTCCATCCCGATACAGTTTCGCTCCGTTTGCTGGCATACTCGTGGAGTAGTGCCGCTTCCGCAAAATGGATCAACCACGGTATCGTTGGGGTCCGTTGATGCCAGTATCATTCTTTCCACAATGGCCTCGGGCTTTTGGGTGGGGTGTTGCTGTCGGTTTTGTTGGCAATAGTGTATGTGTGAAATTTCCCATACGTCGCCAGGATTGGCTCCCCGCATATTGTTTGCCGAACGGTAGTATTTTTGCGGAACACGGATGTTGTCAATGTTAAATTTGTACTTGTCGGTTTTTGCGAACAGCAATATATCGTCATGACGAGGTGAGAATCCTCGCGTTTTTCCGATGCCCTGGGTGTAATGCCAACAGATCCAATTGACGAACTTCATTCCAAACAGCTGTTCCAGCAATTCATAGATGTAGGAGATGAAACGGAAACCAGCAAAGACATAGAGGCTTCCTGTTTTTTTTAGAATGCGATGGCATTCCGACAACCATTGTTTTGAGAACTGTATATATTCTTCGTGGGTAAAAGTGTCTTTTCCCTCGCCGTATTCTTTTCCCAAGTTATATGGAGGGTCGGCAATCACCAAGTCGACAGAGCCAGAAGCTATGTCTTTCAGTAGTTGCAAACTGTCGCCTTGTCTGATGTCTATTATACCCATTCGTTCCTTTTTGCTAATTCTAACCAATCCTCAACCGTGTGCTTGTTCGATGAAATATACATTCTGTCAATCATCTGGCAAAAATCCCATGTGTTGCGATGGGTAGTTGATACGTAGTGGATGTCTTTTATCTGTATTTGCCCTGTGCCTAATGCGGGGTTGTAGCTGATGTCATCTTCTGATATATATTTGAGGTCATATACACTGTGTCGAACTATTTCCATTACACTGTGGAATAGTCCCGTTTCATCATCGCGTTCCCCATACACTTTATGTTTAAGGGAAAGAATAATAAATATGTAGTCTGGGTCCTCAACGTAGGCGTTCCGAATCCTCTCGAATGAGGTGATGTTAGGCGATTTGCCAGAGTTGACGAAATCTTCTGCCGTTGCTTTGACATCCACATTGGCCAATACCATCTCCCCCATAGAAGATCTATGCTTGAATTGTAGTATTACGTCTGCCATGTCAAGGCGTCTGCACGACTCTACGTTTACCAAGTCCCAGCCGTTATTGGGTGAGTCTGCTATTTGTTCAAACATCTCCCCAGCCCATGCCTCTACAAATGGCCCTGCAATCTTGTTTACATTCTCCATAGGGATTCCCCTTCGGAGATTGGTGTTGATGATGATTCTGTTTTGTCCATTATCAATGGCCTCAGACAAGATGGCATCAATCCGCGAGACTACATATCCCGATGCAACAGGATAGTCAGCAGACTCTGTTGGAATCTTGAAAATTTGGGATGAGTAAAGGTCTCGCATATTTTTGAGAAATGAGATTGAAAAAGACCTATCAGTTTTTGGTTTTCATTTCCCTTTATGCGTCGATGGTGGCGTAGGTAGCGTTGCGTTCGATGAACTCGCGGCGGGGCGGCACGTCGTCGCCCATCAGCATGCTGAAGACGCGGTCCGCGCTGGCGGCATTCTCGATGGTCACCTGTCGCAGCTGGCGGTTCTCGGGGTCCATGGTGGTTTCCCACAGCTGCTCGGGGTTCATCTCACCCAGACCTTTGTAGCGCTGCACGTGCACGCCCTTGTCGCCCACGGCTATCATGGCTTGCTCGCGCTCCTCTTCGGTCCAGCAGTAGTAGCTTTTGTTGCCTTTTTTCACGAGATAGAGCGGCGGTGTGGCCAGGTAGACGTAGCCGTTCTCGATCAGCTCGGGCATATAGCGGAAGAAGAAGGTCAGCATCAGGGTGTCGATATGGGCGCCGTCCACATCGGCATCGGTCATGATGATCACCTTGTGGTAGCGCAGCTTCGAGAGGTTCAGGGCTTGGCTGTCCTCGGGTGTGCCTACGGTCACGCCGAGGGCGGTATAGATGTTGCGGATTTCCTCGCTCTCGAAAGCGCGGTGGCGCATGGCTTTCTCCACGTTCAGGATTTTACCTCTCAGGGGAAGGATGGCCTGGTAGCGGCGGTCGCGGCCCTGTTTGGCGCTTCCGCCTGCCGAGTCGCCCTCCACAAAGTAGATTTCGCACATGGACGGGTCGCCATCCTGGCAGTCGGCCAGTTTGCCGGGCAGTCCGGCACTGCTGAACACGTTGCCGCGCTGCACCATCTCGCGGGCTTTGCGAGCGGCCTGGCGGGCACGGGCGGCCAGGATGACTTTCTCCACGATGGTCTTGGCCTCGTTGGGATGCTCTTCGAGGTAGTTCTCCAGCATCTCGCTGACGGCGCTGTCCACGGCTCCGCGCACTTCGTTGTTGCCGAGCTTGGTCTTGGTCTGGCCTTCGAACTGCGGCTCGGCCACCTTCACGCTGATGATGGCCGTCAGGCCCTCGCGGAAGTCGTCGCCGCTGATTTCCACCTTGGCTTTGGCCAGCATGCCGCTCTTGTCGGCATAGGCTTTCAGCGTGCGGGTCAGTCCGCTGCGGAAACCGGCCAGGTGGGTGCCGCCCTCGTGGGTGTTGATATTGTTCACATAGCTGTGGATATTCTCGTTGTATGTGTTGTTATACTGCATGGCTATCTCGATGGGGATGCCGTTGCGCTCGCCCTCGATATAGATGGCTTCGGGCATCAGCTTTTCGCGGTTCTCGTCCAGATAGGCTATAAAGTCCCGCAACCCGTTCTCGCTGAAGAAGTGGTCGCTCTTTGCGGGGCCTTCGGCGTCCTCCTTGCCCTCCTCTGGACGGAAGTCTTCAATCGTGATGTCGATGCCCTTGTTCAGGTACGCCAGCTCGCGCATGCGCTCCAGTAGCGTGTTGTAGTCATAAGTCGTAGTGGTGAAAATTGTCGGGTCGGGGTGGAATGTGATGCGAGTGCCTGTCTTGTCGGTGTCGCCCACAGTTTTCACGGCATAGAGGGGTTTGCCCTTGCTGTATTCTTGCTGCCACACCTTGCCGCCGCGATACACGTTGACTATCATGTGTTCGCTCAACGCGTTCACGCAGCTCACGCCCACGCCGTGCAGGCCACCGCTCACCTTATAGCTGCCTTTGTCGAACTTGCCGCCGGCATGCAGCACCGTCATCACCACTTCGAGTGCCGACCGGTGCTCCTTCTCGTGCATGTCCACGGGTATGCCTCGCCCGTTGTCCTCCACGGTGATGCTGTTGTCCTTGTTGATGCTGACATAAATCTTGGTGCAGAATCCCGCCAAAGCCTCGTCGATTGAGTTGTCCACCACCTCGTATACCAGGTGGTGCAGTCCGCGGAAGTTCACATCGCCTATATACATTGCCGGACGCACCCGCACGGCCTCAAGGCCTTCTAATACAGTAATGTTGCTTGCACTATAATCGTTAGTGCTACGTGTTGTTTCGCTCATATTTAGATACTACGTTTTTGTCGCAAATAATTTGCAAAGATACAAATTTTTCCCGACACGGCGGCAATAAAAATTGAAAAATAGAATGTCTTAACGTGAGAGAAGTGATTAGTGAAAAATACATCCACTAATCACTTCTCGCCGGACTCCAATTCTGTGATGGTTCTGGAGTAGGATTGTTTTCTATAGGGGCAGACGCTCAGGAATTTACATGATCGCCAGTCGTTGTCATGGCTGTATCATGCAAGCAAGGGTTAGGCTGGTGAGGTTATTTCACCAGCAATTTCCGTGTGGCCACGGCCTTGTCGGTTCTCACCCTCGCTATGTAGACACCTTGTGGCAGGGAGCTAATGTCCAGCGTAGCCGACAAAGTACCTCCGTCATATTTCTGCGACATCATTGTTCGACCGGTCATATCTGTCAGTTCAATGTAGCGTATGATTTGTTCAGCCTCCACCGTCACTCTGGTCCTTGCCGGATTAGGCTTCAGGCGCACATCTCCGCCCTCTTGCAGGGCCAAAGCAGAAAGATACCCCTGCGGCTTGATGATAGGATAGATGGCCTGAGCCATGCCTGTGTGTATAGTGTCCTGGGATGGTGCAGCCACCCCCCATCCTCTATTTGACACACTCACATTACTCCCCGGGCATCCCCAACCTACTTCGTATCCGATTAACACATTCCTCTTTATATTTACTTGTGCTTCATAGCCCCAAATGCAGCAAGAGCCGTCATCATGCCCAAGTAGGAAAAGATACCTAAGGGGTGTGCGCATCAATGAACAAGAATCATTTGTTATAGCGCCAACGAAGATAGGTCCGTCCACCCTGACCGGTCTGTCAAAATAAAACTCATATATTGGGTATAAGTCAGCAGCAGGAAGCGATAATGCTATGTCAGGAGACTGCCCCTTCTCTACGATAAATGTCTGGGTGGTAATCGGATGAACGACAGAGTCTCCTGGTGTAAAAGAGTATAGCGTTATGTCCAATGATATCCTCCTGTCCATTGGTTTCAGTCGATCCTCCCACCATCCGCCGACGTAAAAACTGTATAGGCTAAGGGCCACACCGTAAATAGTCCTCGATTGCTCAGTGGCATCGTAAGGTTTCACATAACATATTTGATTATCAAGGCCGGGCTGTCGGAAATAGTAATTAGACCATCCGAATTGAATAATACTGTCGCAGGGCGATGTCCAATACCAATATGCAGGATTTGGATAATGAATCTCTGGTTGAGACATGGCCTTCGGAGTCTGTAATCCCATTAATGAGATTAATATTGCTAAATATAATGTATTGTTTTTCATGATGTAGTGTTGTTTGTGAATATAATTACTAGTGATTTATAATTGTTAATAATATTGGCTACTCTTTTTCTATGTCTTTATTATGGGGATAATGAAATGGAGCGAAACCGGTATGTTGGCATCGTGACGAAATAAAAAGGGGTTCAGGGTCGGATGTTTTATGTTGTTTGGACATGGTGTATCTTTTAATAAATCCTGTTGTTGATAGTGAGTTGGAGAGGCATTTTTGAATAAAGAAGTCATTAATTAAAGCAACAATGCAACTATCCATTTGGGTAGGTGGTGGCAATATGCCTAAGTCAAGTTTCAGATAGATGTCACCAGATGCTGCCATACATCCTACGGCTGGTAGGGGTACTAATGAATGAAAGGCAGAGTTACAATTCTTTTCAAAATAGAATTTCGGGAAATAGGCTGTGGTTGGGTATGGGTTTAATTTCAATATGCTTTGATTGTTCGGAGAATAGTGTAGTGCTGTGTCAACCACAAACAGTGCTGATGAATCGGGGAGATACACCATATCTCTTGGGGCGAGTCTATGATGCGAAGGAATACCATATTGCATCCCACTATACTGATTGTGGTGCATTATTGCTGTCGGTACATTGATTGTAAAGACTTGCATCCAAGAAATGTGAGCACTATCGGTGTATGCAGCAAAGGCTATAGTATCCAACCCCAGTCTGGAAGCACGGATTCCGCTGGAAAAATTATTAGTGTTGGTGTAAATGTGTGCAGTCGAAAAAAACACTCTGGAATGTGGGCAGGTCTGAACCTATCGGCACACTGCGCATGACAATAAAATTTGTGTCCAGCCCAATTGTTCCAGACGTGGCAAAATAATTGTCCGTCGCCACTACGTCCCAAAACAGTTCCTTGCCATTGTCGGGATGGAAAATACAGCTTTGAAATGAAGCATAATCTGCCGTATAAAAAACCCTGTCTGACCCATCCATGTCGGGATTGACTCCTGGGCTTTCACTTCCGATTGCCATGATTGAAATGCATCCTTTGGTGTCACTGACAGCTATTCGGTTAAGTATAGACAAGATTGATGCTAAGGTGTCGTAGTAGAAAGTTGTACTACCTAAACCTGACTGTAGGTTGCTGATATCAAAATGTCCGAGTAGTGCGATCTTCTTATCCGTAATCGTACCGCAGAAATATGCCGTGCTACCTATCACATGGAAGTCCCTTATTGACCAGTATGTTGGTACTTTTACGCGGTATGAGTTGACATTAAATGTTGGTAAATATGCAAAGTATCCTTGTGAATTGGATTCCTCATAATAAGATATGCTCTGTTCCCGGATAATTCTTCGAGGCGAGCCTCCTACACCAAGGTCAGCAATCACGTCTGTTTGCGCATGGGTCAAGGACATTCCAAATGCCAACAGAGTACTTAATAATAATAGCGTTTTTTTCATAAATGTTATTTTTTAAGGTTTGTAAAATATTTAATGTATTTGTCGCCAGGGTATTATAGTGATTTCGGTGCTACTTCCTCACCTGCAAATATACACTTTTTTTCTGGATACTTCGTTATGCAAAATCATTTTTTTTCTATCTTTGACTTGTTTTTAAGGATGTCGTCCAAACGCCATTGGGGATGAAAAGATGATGTTTTAACTTTTATGTCGAATATTATTTGTATATTTGCAAGGAGAAATGATAAAACGAGTATTGGCTATATTGCTGGTCCTTACAGGCTTGGGCGCACTGCGTGCCCAAGAGTTTCGCTGTGCCGTATCGGTAAACAACCAGAAGTTGATGTCGACCACACAGTCGTATGAGTCTACGGACAAGCGGGTGTTTGAGAGTATGAAGCAGGCCATAGAAGACTTTGTGAATGGTCGGCGCTGGACGACCCTCGAGATGCAGCCGGAGGAACGGATAGACTGCTCGCTGAGCCTGATCCTGAACGAGCGCACTTCGGCCACCGACTTCAAGGGTCAGATATCTGTCCAGATGCGCCGTCCGGTCTACAATTCGACTTATACCTCAGGTTTGTTTAACTATATCGAGTCGGCCGACTTCATCTTTACATACAACGAGAACCAGCCCTTAGAATACGACCCCAATACTTTTTACGGCAACCTGTCGTCGGCCTTGTCCTATTATGTGTATATCATGCTGGGCATTTATTTTGACAGTTATGGGCCCAGCGGAGGCGAACCTTTCTTCGAGATGGCCCGGACGATATGCCAGACGGCCGATGCCCAGCAGCAGTACAAAGGCTGGAGCGGGCGCGAAAGCCAGAAGGCCCGCTACTGGTTTATGGAGAATCACACCAACTCGGCCTACTCGGCACTGCATCAGGTATACTATCTCTATCACCGCATGGGGCTGGACATGATGACCAAGGACCAGCCTCAAGCCCGCAAAAATATCATCGGCGCCTTACAGATGCTGCAACAGGTGCACCGTGCCCGGAGTGGACTGCTCAGCGTCCAGCAGTTTGTGGATGTAAAGATGTCGGAGATAGTAAGTATTTTCACCCCTGCTCCCGCCGACGAGCAGAAACAGGTGTATGACGTTATCAAGGAGGTGAGCCCCATCAATGCAGCCAAGCTGAAGGGCTTTGCCACAAAATGAATGGAAACAACTTTAATAAATAATAATATCATGACACAAATACCTATACAGAAAGAGACTATCGACAGGATAGCCCAGCAGAACAAGATTGCCAACCCCGGCAAGGCCTCTATCCGCGAAATGCGCAAGATGATTCAGGATGTGGAGAAAGAGACGGGAGTGCGCTTTGTGAAGATGGAGATGGGCATTCCCGGTCTGCCCGCTCCTCAGGTGGGTGTGCAGGCTCAGATTGAGGCCCTGAAGAGCGGTGTGGCTTCCATCTACCCTGAGATTTATGGCACGGCCGACTTCAAGAACGAGGCTGCCCGCTTTGTGAAGAATTTCCTCGATATTGACGTCACCCCCGACTGCTGCGTGCCTACCGTGGGCTCGATGCAGGCCGGTTTTGCCAGCTTCTTGACCCTGACGCGCTACGATGCCAAGAAGACAAAGGTGCTGTTCATCGACCCCGGTTTCCCCGTGCAGAAACAGCAGTGCCGCGTGCTCGGCATACCGATGAAGACTTTCGACGTCTACGAATACCGTGGCGACAAGCTGCGCGACAAACTGGAAGAAGAGCTGAAGGACGGCGACGTGGCCTGCCTCATTTACAGCAGCCCGAACAATCCCGCCTGGTTCTGCTTCACCGACTATGAGCTGAAAATCATTGGCGAGATGGCCAACAAGCACGGCGTGGTGGTGCTGGAAGACGATGCCTATTTCCTGATGGATTTCCGCAAGGACTACAGCGTCCCCGGTCAGCCCCCTTACCAGCCCACGGTGGCCAAATATACCGACAACTATGTGCTGATGATTTCGGGTTCGAAGTCGTTCAGCTATGCTGGTGAGCGTATAGCCATGATGATTTGCAGCCCCAAGCTGTTCAATATGGAGTGCCCCGACCTGGCCCGCTACTATAGCCAGACGCAGCTCGGCCGCGCCTTGATTTTCGGCACGCTCTACTGCCTCAGCTCCGGCACAGCACACTCCGTGCAGTATGCCATGGCAGCCATGCTCAAAGGCGCCAACGACGGCACTTTCAACTTCGTCAAGGACATCAAGGAGTATGGCGAGAAAGCCAAGATTATGAAGAAGATGTTCACCGACAACGGCTTCTATATCGTCTACGACAAAGACATGGACGAGGACGTGGGCGACGGTTTCTACTTCACCTTCTGCTATCCCGGCATGGGAGGAATCGACCTCCTCAACGAGTTGATCCGCTACGGCATTAGCGCCATCTCGCTCGACATCACGGGCAGCCACAAGCAGGGCATCCGTGCATGTGTGGCCTTAGTGTTGCGCAACCAGTTCCCCGACCTGAAAGAGCGTTTGGAGAAATTCCATGCCGACCATCCTGTGGCTTTATAGTTTATAAAGCTTGGAATAATGTTTTTCATAGGAGCGAGGGTGTCCCCCTAAAAAGGGACGCCCTCAGCTTTTTTGTCAGCATTAGGGACTAAAACAAACCAGGCAGACATGGGGATGTCTGCCTGGCTGTTGGAATTTGGACACTTGAACCGCCGAAAGGGCGTCAACGGGTGTAGACACCCACCTCGGGGCTTGTGGGGATATAGCTCTTTTGGATTTCGAGATAGTCTTCAGTATTCTTGTTCCAGTCAGTAAAGTGGCCGATATATCCACGGATGGTCACTGTGTAGCGGTTGCCGTCGTGTTCGGAAACCACCTCGAAGATGGGGGCCACGAGGATGTCGCCATTGTGTTTCTGGAGGCTTTTGTTGGAGGCGGCAGTTTTAAGCCTTTGAGAGAGGACCTCCAACGAGATGCCGGGGGAGAGGAGTGAGCGCAGGTCCTTGCCCTCGAACACCCAGCTGTCGATGATGGGAGTGGGGTTGACGTCGACCTTTGCTGTGGGGGGAACGACAAATACGTCGGTGGCGGCCTGGGCGATGCGTGTCTCTGCATAGTGGTATTTGAGCGTAGAACACGAGGACAGCATGGCTATGGCCAGCACTGCGGTGATAGCAATTCTTGTTTTCATAGTTTTCGGGTTTTATTTTTTCATTAGTTTCGATGTATGTTCTGCGGCTTTGATAAAATAGACTCCAGATGGAAGCAATGATATGTCGATAGTGGGACTGGAGGGGGTAATGTGAGTGCGGAGGATGGAGCGTCCCGTCATGTCAAAGATGTCGACATCGGTGTCGGCCGTGTTTTGGAAAGTGATGTGCGTGGTGGCCGGGTTGGGGGAGAAGGAGGGCTGAGAGGAAGCGACGGCGGGAATGGCAACGGGATAGTTGGTCTCGTAGCACCCCAAATCGATAAACCCTTGGCGGCAACGCAGGTGGCCCTCGATGTCACCGTCCTGGATGCTCTCCTGTATGCGTTTGCCGGCATTGATGCAGCACGAGCCGCGGTTCAGTTGCCAGTCGGGTTCGTTGTTTGAGGTGGCAATGCCCCGGGTCAGGCATGGGTTGATGAAATTAGGCCCTTGGGGACTTTCATTCTGGCTGTCGAGAACGAAACATGTTGAGTCAAGCCATGCGGTGTCGACGTCGTCGGAGAAGGCGCAATGCTGGACAGTGCTGTCGGCTGGCTCGACTCCGAAGTGGAGTGATGTGTCGTTGTTCCAGATGATGGAATTTACTATGCTGGAGCGCCGCCATACCGACACGGCGGTGCCGAGGTTGCTGACTATGTCGCTGTTGATGATTCGGCCTTCTCTCAGTTCTGCGGCCAGGCCGTTGTTGTTGTTAATGAGGCTTTGCCGGACGGTGGCACCTTCGATGGCGCATATGACGGGAGCCTGGTTGTTGTGGACACAGATGCTCCGGGCGAGTCCGTCATAGAGATAGAGCACCGTTCCGCTGTCGCTTACGCAGTCTCGCACGGTCAGGTATCGGGTGGCAAAACTGCTGCGGAGCTCCACTACATTTCCGCTGTGGGAATAGCCGTTTTGTAGCACCACTCCGTTTATGGTGAACGGTTTGGAACTGGTGCCACCGCCTCTGGTCTGCAGCAGGCCACGGCGTCCCATGCCGTCTATCACTGTGGGGTGGTTATAGAAGTCGCGCTGGTTGCTGAGGGTCTCATCGCCTGCAAACCCTCCCAGGATGGTGATGTGGCCAGATAGGGAGTAGGCGAAATCGGCTGTGGTGTCGCCGTAGTAGGTGCCTTCCTTCATCCAGATGTCGCGGTTTGTCATGGTGGCAAGCACGGATGCGGATTTCAGGTCGCTGTTGGCCTGGTCCCACGATGTGCCGTCGCCATGCCCTTGGGGTGACACGTGGAAGTGTTCCAGCGTGCCTTCCCAGCCTGAGGGTGTGATGTTGATGACCATTTCCTGCCCCGAGGTGAAGCCCTGCATGGTGGTGAGGGTGTAGAATCCGTCGGCATAGCCGCCCCAACCCCAGTTGAAGTGGAACCGGTTCTGCGACGAATAGCCGTCGAGGACAAAGGCGTGGCCCCCCTCGCTGTTCACTCCGGCATATTCGATGGGGCGCAGATTGTCAATCTCATGGCGTATCATCTGGCACCATCCATCGTCGTCGTTATAGGTGCTGCGGTTGTAATAGCTTGCGGAGGTATAGCCGAAATATTTCAGTCCGTCGGGCACACGGTTGGTGTAAGAGCCGCTCCCGTCGGGGTGGCCGCTGTGCTGATACTGCATGTTCACCACCACACCACAGTGGTAGCAGAGGCGCGACACCATGTCGCGTTGCGCGGCGGTTGAGCTGCGGCGTATGTGGTCGGGCATGAGGGTGTAGTCGTAGTTTGTGGTGTCGAAATCGACGGCCTGCACGCCGTATACGCTGTGCGAATATGACTTCTGGCCGAATCCGCGATGGGGATAACCGTGGTAGCGGATGATTTGGGCCATGGCTGTGGCCACACAGCCCACCACTACATGCTGCCCGTCCATCAAGGGGCAGTAGTTGTTGTAGCCCCAGCCCTGCTCCCAGGTCGATTGGACCAGGTAGGTGTCCGCCTTGGGGCTTTCTGGGCTGCCGTGGCATGTTTTCAGCTCATCCCATTCTTTCAGGTGATCGGGGTTTGCCGGGGCATTGGCCTCGATGCCGGCCGCAATGTCGTGGGCATAGTTTTCCAGCCACACTCTCATGTTCGAGGGACATCTCTCCATGTCGAAACTGCCTCGGGTCGAGTAGCCTAGGATGGGGGTGCAGCGGTCGTCGGCACTCACAATGACAAATCCCTGTTCGCCCATGTTGAAAATGTAGAAACAGGGGGTATCGGTCGTGGCGGTAGGAATGTTGGTGGAATAAAGGGTCAGCGTGTCGCTCGCTTTCATCAGCCCTTGCCGGACCAGAAAGTTTGTGGCCCTCGTTTGAGCCACGTCCACCGTCACGGGGGCCGCCCATGCGCCGATGCAGCATAATAATACAGCAGCCAGCAGACAGATGGTCCTTCTGGCGCTATCAGGGGTGTTATTCATCATTTTTGCAGATTTGAATGTGTAATTATTGTGTCTTTTCGCGTGGCAAAATTACATCTTTTTTTCGACATATCAGAAAAAAAACGTCGACCCACATTTGTCGGGAATAAGTTCCAATAAGTAACGCGACTTTTTGAGAGAAAACACAGGCTGAAAAAGGATATTTTTCCAGCAAAGGAAGAGGAAAAGATTCTACCCCTTTTGCTCAGATGGAAAAAAATTGTTACTTTTGCACTCTGTTTTGGGTCGGCACCCGTTGCCGAACATCCTGTTAAACTTTTTATTCTCTTATGTATGGCAGAGTATAAAACCAACGTGATGCGCATCCTCGACAAGGAGCATATTGAGTATACCGCCCATGAATACCCTCATGGCAAGGAGGCGGTAGATGGTCTCACCGTGGCCCGTCTTTTAGACGAAGATCCGGCCACGGTGTTCAAAACCCTCGTCACTCAGGGCGACAGTGGTGGGTTTTTCGTCTTTGTTGTGCCAGTGGGTTGCGAGCTGGACTTGAAAAAGTGTGCCAAGAGTGTGGGAGAAAAGCACGTAGAGATGATCCACGTCAAGGATATCACCAAGGTCACGGGCTATGTGCGTGGAGGATGTTCGCCGGTGGGTATGAAAAAGTTGTTTGTCACCACCTTCCATATCACGGCACAAACCATCGACCGCATTATCGTCAGCGCCGGAAAGATAGGTTATCAGATTGAACTCTCACCCTCCGACTTGGTGGCTCTGACCCATGGGCAGTATGCCGACATAGTCCGTGAGCCGTAAAAGGGAAAGCCTGTGTCCTGAAATTCCTTCAGGCACAGGCTTTCTTGCGTTTGTAGGCTGTGCAGCCCTATCGCACCAGCGTCACTGTTCCCTTGCGTTGGTGTTTTATTTTTAGATGATCGGTGTATTGAATCACGTATACGTAGGTCGACTGCGGCAGTTCGCGGCCTTTGAAGGTGCCGTCCCATGCCCCGTTGATGTCGTGCGACACATACACTTGCTGCCCGCTGCGGCTGAAAATCAGTATGCGGTAGTCCGTGATATGGTCGCTGGGCTGATTCATTTTTACCCTGAACATGTTTATATCGTTATTGCCTGACCCGGGGGCAAATACGTTCGGAATCCACAATATCGTGTCGTCGTTGGCATTGTTGGAGGAGGCTTTCACCACATGAGGAGTTTCGGCAGTCGCGTCGGCTACTGTCTCAGCCGGCTGAACGATGGGCTGAGTGTGTGGGACGACTGCTGTTGCCACATGGGGAGCTTCCTGTGTGGCGGGTTCAGCAATGGGTTCCATTACGGGCATATCGGGCTGATAAGCTATTTCGGTGATGGTTGTGGCAGCCTGTTCGGACGCCGCGACCGCGGGCTGGGTTTCTGCCACCCTCTTGTCAGCTGCTTGCTTCATGGCAGTGGCCTTCGGTTCAGCCTTGGTCTGCTCAGCCAGGGGCAGTGCCGAGGGTTGCGGTTGGGCTGCAACTGCGGGGGCTTGAACCTCGGTGGTTGGTAGAGCCTCGGAGGCGTTAAGCTGTGCCACTACAGGAGCCTCAGCGTCAGGAGCTGTCCTGCCCCATAGCACCACGGCGGCCACTGCAACCAGTGCCACGGCAGCTGCTGCGGCCGTGATGCGACGGCGCAGCGTGCGGCGGTGGAGCGTGCGCTCTATTTTGTCCCATACCTCCGGGTCGGGAGGTGTGCTGTAGTTGTTCAGGTTGATGTTCATATCGTGTTGATTCTGTTTCTTAGTTTTTTTCTCAATATTTTTCTGGCACGGAGCAATGTCTGGCGTATGTTGGACTCTGAAAGGTGGAGCATTTCTCCCACCTCCTTGGCGCTCCGTTCCTCCACCCCACAAAGGTTGAAGATGAGTTGGTAGTGGGAGGGGAGACTCTGTATGGCGTTCACAATCTGCTCCATCGATAGTCCCTTATAGTCCTCTTCCTCCTCCTCAGTCTCTTCGGATGTCAGATATTCCTCCATCGTATTCAGGTCCGAGTAGCGCAGTTGGCGGTCGTGGGCAAGATAGTTGATGCACAGCCGTGACACTATCTGGTACATCCACGCTTCGAGAGCCATGGCATTGCTCAGGGTGCTGATGTTTTCAAAGATCTTGATGAATCCGTCGTGGAGCAGGTCTTGTGCCTCGTCTCGCGAGTGGGTGTATCGCATGCAGAGTCCCAACAGTTTTGGCGCATATTCGTCGTACAGTTGCCGCTGAGCCTTGGGGTCTTTCCGCTTACATCCTGCCACCAGTTGTTCCTTGTCGGTCTTCATACGCCTTTATGACACGTAACCTCTTTTTTGTTACGCTTATTTAACGTTATTTAGGAATAAAATGCTCGTTGCATGTCTTTTTGATGGAGGGTAGGGGTGGACAGGCCTGTGGTGCAATGCTGCGGCGTGCTTTGGTTCCCTTTTGTGAGCCTTAAATCATACTCTTATCCCCGCTTTCAGCTTACGATTTCGTCCAGTTCTAACCAGCGCATTTCTTTCTCGTCCAGCTCGGCCATGATTGTCCCTATGCGTTCCGACGCCGCTGTCAGGCGGGCCACATCCGTCTCCTGCCCACTGCTGAGCAGTTGCTCCAGTTCGGCTTTCTCTTTGTTCAGGGCTTCGATTTCCTCTGTCAGGGCCTCATACTCCTTTTGCTGTTTATAGGTGGCGCGGGGTTTGTCGCTGCGGTTGCGTTCATACTTGGGTTTCTCGTCGCGTTTCTTCAGGGTCTCGTCCCTTCGTTGTGCGCTTTGGGCTGTGCGGTACTGGGTGTAGTTTCCCGCATAGTCGCGTATGCGGCCATCTCCTTCAAACACCATCAGGTGGTCCACAATGTTGTCCATAAAGCTGCGGTCGTGGCTCACTATTATCAGGCATCCCTTGTAGTCGCGCAAAAACTGCTCCAGAATCTCGAGGGTATAGATGTCCAGGTCGTTGGTGGGTTCGTCCAGAATCAGGAAATTGGGATTGGCCATCAATACCTTCAGCAGATACAGCCTGCGCCGTTCGCCGCCGCTCAGATTGCCGAAGTAGTTGTATTGCGTCATGTCGTCGAACCCGAAGTAGGAGAGGAACTGGTGGGCCGACATCTCCTTGCCGTTGTCCAGCTCTATCTGTTCGGCCACATCTTTCACTATCTCTATCACCCTGCGGTCCTGTGGGGCCGTCATGCCCGCCTGGGTGTAGAACCCGAAGCGGATGGTCTGGCCCACGATGATGCGACCGCTGTCGGGTCGCAGCTGCTCGGTAATCATGTTCAGGAAGGTGGATTTTCCTATTCCGTTGGGACCCACGATGCCTATTTTCTCTCCCTTCTTGAAGGTATAGCTGTAGTCGTCCACCAGTTTCACTCCATTATAGCTCTTGGTGACGTTGTACATCTCCAATATCTTGCCCCCAATGCGCTCGGTTTTCACGGTCAGCTGCGGACGGCTCTCATCGAAACGGGTGTGTGCTTTCGCCTCCAGTTCGTAAAAGGCGTCAATCCTTGCCTGGGCTTTGGTGCCGCGGGCCTGAGGCATACGGCGCATCCAGTCCAGCTCCGTGCGGTACAGGCTCTTGGCCTTCTCTACCTCCACCCGCTCATTATGCTCCCGTTCAGCCTTCTTCTCGAGATAGTAGTCATAGTGGCCACGATAGTGATAAAGGCGGCTGTTGTCCAACTCCAGTATGTCCTGGCACACATGGTCGAGGAAATACCGGTCGTGCGTCACCATCAGGATGGCCAGCCGTTGGCGCGACAGGAAATCCTCTAACCACTCAATCATCTGTATGTCCAGATGGTTCGTAGGCTCGTCAAGCAGCAGCAGGTTGGTGTGGTCAATCAGTATACGGCTCAAGGCGGCTTTCTTCTGTTCGCCACCGCTCAGGGTCTCCATGGCCTGGTCCAGCTTGTCGGTCAGGCGCAGGCGGCTCAGGATCTCCTCAATGCGTTGCTCAAAAGTCCACTCGTCCTCGTGCTCCGGCCGCTCGACCGAAGCCACAAAACTCCGTAAGGTCTGGTGGGGCAGCAGCTCCGGCTGCTGTGGCAGGTAGGCCATGCGCACCTCGTTGCTGAAGGTCACCCGGCCGCTGTCTTGCAGCGTCTTGCCCGTAAGGATGTTGAGCAGTGTCGATTTCCCGTAGCCATTACGGGCTATGAGTGCTGTTTTCTGCCCGGCATTGATGCCGAACGAAATATTGTCGAACAACAGCTTGTCGCCGTAGGATTTGGTCAAGTTCTCTACTGTAAGCAGTGCTTCGGCCATGATGCAATCTTCTTTGTTTATTGTCGTTGTAGTGATGTGGGCTTCAGTTTCGGTGTTTTGTGCCGGGCGGTTCAGCCGGTGTGGCGGCCGGAGTGTACGCCTTGCTCTATTGCCCCCGTTTCGGCCACCACCCGTGCGGGCACTCCCGCCACGGTCACATTGCTGCCGAACGAGCGGTTCACCACCGCGTTGGCCCCCACTGCCACATTGTCGCCCAGCTCCACTGGGCCGTATATCTTGGCTCCGGGACCGATATACACGTTGTCGCCCAGATGTGGCACACCGTTGTAGTCGCCGATGCTGGTAGAGGGGTGCAGACGGCAGCCCGCGCCCACCCGCGCCTCGGGATGCACCACGATGGTGCCGTAATGCACGATGCACAGCCCGGGTCCGAACACATTCTTCGGTATCGTAAAACCCAGCCGCGTGGCCAGCCGGTGGTTCACCACCTCCAGCACCATCAGCCACAACTTTTTCGCCACATTGTTGCCACACGTGTTGTGCAGATACTCTATCCGTCGCAGTCTCAGCTGAAACCGCAGGCAGTCCCTCCACCAATAGTCATACAGCCCCACCCTCGTCAGCCCATGGGCTCTCAGGTCTTGCTGCACATAATGGCGGTAGCTCTGCTTGTCCGTAATCATCACTGTGTGGGCTTAATAATTGTACTTCTCCTTCCAGTGGGCGCGCAGCTGGCGGCGGGTCTCTTCCTCGCGCGGGTTCTGGCCGGGTTCATAGAACTTCGTGCCGCGCAGGGCGTCGGGCAGAAATTCCTGCTCCACAAAATTGCCCGCGTAGTCATGCGCATACTTGTACCCTTCGCTGTAGCCCAGCTGCTTCATCAGCTTGGTGGGGGCGTTGCGTATGTGCAGCGGCACCGGCAGGTCGCCCGTCTGGCGCACCATCTGCTGCGCGTTGGCCAAAGCCATATAGGTGCTGTTGCTCTTCACCGATGAGGCCAGATACACCGCGCATTGCGACAGGGTGATGCGGCATTCGGGATAGCCTATCTTTGTCACCGCCTCGAAACAGGCGTTGGCCAGCAGCAGCGCGTTGGGGTTGCTGTTTCCGATGTCTTCCGAAGCGAATATCAGCATCCTGCGGGCGATGAACACAGGGTCCTCGCCGCCCTCTATCATGCGGGCCAGCCAATACACGGCCGCGTTCGGGTCGCTCCCACGCATCGACTTGATGAAGGCGCTGATAATGTCATAGTGCATTTCGCCCTGCTTGTCATACAAGGCCAGATTCTGCTGCACCACGCTCGTCGTTCGCTCATTGTCAATCACCACTGTGCCTTCGGCACTGTTATTGACCACCAGCTCTATTGCGTTGAGCAGCTTGCGGGCGTCGCCACCCGATATACGGAACAGGGCCTCCACCTCCTTCACCTCCACCGTGCGCCCTTGTTGGGCATAGTAGCGCACCGCGCTGTCCAGCAGTTGGCGCATCTCCGCCTCTCCAAACTCCTTCAGCACATACACCTGGCAGCGCGACAGCAAAGCCGAAATCACCTCGAACGAGGGATTCTCCGTCGTGGCACCTATCAAGGTGACTATGCCCTTCTCCACCGCTCCCAGCAGCGAGTCCTGCTGGCTTTTCGAAAACCGGTGTATCTCGTCTATGAACAGGATGGCGTTCTCCTCGCTCTTGGCCTTGTCTATCACCTCCCGCACCTCCTTCACCCCGCTGCTTATGGCGCTCAAGGTGTAGAAAGGGCGGTGCAGCATGTTGCTGATCACCATGGCCAGCGTGGTTTTGCCGATGCCCGGAGGACCCCAGAAAATCATCGACGGGATATGCCCGCTCTCCACCAGTGTGCGCAGCACCGCTCCCGGCCCCACAAGGTGCTGCTGCCCGATGTAGCTGTCCAGGTCGGTGGGCCTGAGTATTTCCGCTAAAGGTTTCACGGCCGCGGCTCTTTAAAGAATCACCATGGCATCGCCGTAGGTGGAGAATTTATACTTCTCACGGATGGCAAGCTCGTAAGCCTGGCGCACAAACTCAACACCGCCGAAAGTGCTTGCCATGATAAATTGCGACGACTTGGGATGGTGGAAATTGGTCACCATCATGTCGGCAATGGTAAAGTTGTAGGGCGGGAAGATGAACTTGTTGGTCCATCCGTCGTATGCACTCACCTTGCCCGCGATGGTCACGGCGCTCTCGATGGCGCGCATGGTGGTGGTGCCCACCACACATATCTTCTTTCCGTTGCGCTTGGCGTTCATAATCACATCGCACGTCTCCTGCGACAGGTGCATCTCCTCAGCGTCCATACGGTGCTTCGAAAGGTCTTCAACTTCGATGTCCTTAAAATTGCCGATACCACAGTGCAACGTCAACTCCTGCCAGTTGATATCATTGATCTCAAAACGTTTCAGCATCTCGCGGCTGAAATGCAGCCCGGCAATAGGGGCCGCCACCGCACCCTCCACCTTGGCATAGATGGTCTGGTAGCGCTCGGCGTCGAAATTCTCGATGTTGCGAAGCCGTTGCAACTCCTCCGGCAGCGGGGTGTGGCCCAGGCCGCGGATGTGCTTGTTGAACTCCTCGTCCGTCCCGTCGAACAGGAAACGCACCGTGCGTCCGCGCGACGTCGTGTTGTCAATCACCTCCGCCACCAGCGACTCGTTAGGACCGAAATAGAGCTTGTTGCCTATGCGGATCTTCCGCGCGGGGTCCACAATCACATCCCACAGGCGCATCTCCTTGTTCAGCTCGCGCTGTAGAAACACCGTGATCTTGGCGCCGGTCTTCTCCTTCTCGCCATACAGCAGGGCGGGGAACACCTTCGTGTTGTTGGCCACCACCACATCGCCCTCATGCAGGTAGTCCAGCAGGTCCTTGAACAGGCGGTGCTCGAAAGTGTGCGTGTCGCGGTGCAGCACCAGCAGACGGGCCTCGTCGCGTTGTTTGGTGGGTTTCTCGGCTATCAGTTCTTTGGGAAGAACGAAATTGAAATAGGAAAGTTTCATGCTTTTTCTTCTATATAAAAACATGCAAAGATACGAAAAAACAATCCCGTTGTCAAGTTTTTTAACTCTTTTAACTCCTTGATTAGTCTTAGTTATTTGTCAATCACGTTTTTGTAGGTTGGTAATTTTTTAACAATAAAGCCCTTTTTCCGCCTATCTTCTGTCGTGTCAAAACCGTTCTGGGTTCGTTCTTCCTTCGCTTTTTAGTCGCTATATGTTCTCCTTTTTGCCGCCCGTTTGTCGCTTTGCATAATAATCAAGAGAAACAAAGTAACGTGGAACAATTAGGACTGGAGCGATGGAAGTGCGGTTCGAGAACAGGTTTGGGGCGGACGGGGGGTGGGGATGTTCTGTTGTTGGGGCGGCGACGGTTTGGGCGACATAGGGGTTTGTGGGGGGTGAGGGAGCAGTTATTTTTGTTGTTGGGTTGGGCAATATTTGAGGGGGATTGGCGTTTAAATGTATGTGAAAGATGAAAGCGGTGGATGGCCGGAAGGAGGAGGGTGTGCTGAGCGGGAGCGGGAGAGTGATGTGGCCTGTGGCTGTCGGCGTGGTGGTGAATTTGCGTGGGAGGACAGGCTGTTGGTCGGGATGGAAACTGCTGCAGTGGTGTGGGTGGTTCGAAATGAATTAATTTATGCTTTATGAAGAGAATAATACTATCGATTGTATGCCTTGGGGTGGCCTTGGGTGCTGCCGCGCAGGGTGTGGCCCCGAACGAGGGTCAGGAGAAGGACGCTAAGCCGCAGAAGCTGAAGATTAAGCCTTACGGTTTTGTGCGGAACTATTTTAATTTCGACTCGCGAAACACGTATACGGTGGTTGGCGACCAGTACAGTATGGTGCCCTACGATGAGAAGTGGAATGGGTCGGCGGCAGAGTGTGCAGCGTTTGGTGTGGAGCGGACTGACTTGAACGCGGTGCCGCACACCAGTTTCCAGGCTTTGACCACGCGGTTTGGACTGAGTCTTGAAGGTCCGTCGGTGTTTGGCGCTGCCACCAGCGGAAAGGTGGAGGCCGACTTTGGAGGCTTCGGCACCACGAACACGGTGTTGCGTCTGCGCCTGGCATTTGTGAAGCTGGGTTGGGACAACGGCATGGGTCTGAAGCAGGAGCTGCTGGTGGGCCAGTATTGGCATCCGCTGAGCGGCGACATTATGCCGGAGGTGCTGGGTATGGCGGCGGGAGCTCCCTTCCGCGCCCATAGCCGCACGCCCCAGTTGAGTTATACGCTGACCACCGGCAGCTGGGGTATGACCGCCGCCGCGCTGTATCAGTTGCAGTATATGTATAGCGGCCCGTCGTTCAGCAACGGGGTGTGGAGCAGTGTGTCGAGTATTGATTTCGCCAACCGGAGTTTGGTGCCTGAGTTGTTTGTGGGAGTGCAGTATCGCGACGAGCATGTGTATGCGCAGTTGGGTTCGACCTGCCAGACGTTGAAGCCCCGCACGGTAGGCTATAAGCAGGTGGAGGTGGACGGAGTGCCGACCACAGTGGCCTATCCCGTGAAGGAACGTTTGACCAGTTTCACTCCTACGGTCTATTTCCAGTATACGGAGGGACTGTATGCCTTGAAGTTCCGTGCGATGATGGCCAGCAACACTTCGCATGTGAACCAGCTGAACGGCTATGGAGTAAGCGACTTGCTGCCCGACGGCAGTTGGGAGTATGCGCCGCTACGGGCTGCCATCGGCTATCTGAACATGGCCGTGGGACAGAAGTATCGCGCCAATCTCTTTTTGGGATATATGAAGAACCTCGGCGCTGAGAAGGATTTGTTTAATTTCGGCACGGAGCAGGCTGTGCGTTATATGATATTCATGAAAGGCGGCGAGAACTTTACGGGGCTGAACAGTGTGTGGCGTGTGGCTCCGTCGCTGAGCTACAACTTGAAGCATTTCAATATCGGAGTGGAGTACGAGTGGACGGCCTGCACCTATGGCAATCAGACCGCCAACGGCAGCATTGCGTTGAACGACCGGCTGCACATGGTGGATAACCACCGGGTGTGCGCGATGGTGAAATATAATTTCTAAGACAAGAGGAAAGCTTCCACATCGTCGAGGCCGACGGCGTCGGCGATGTGGAAGTCGCCCACCTGCTCGCGCCGGAGGGCGGAGAGGAAAGCTCCGCTGTCGAGGGCGAGACCGAGGTCGCGGGCGATGGAGCGTATGTAGGTGCCTTTGCCGCACCGGATGCGGAAGTCGACTTGGGGCAGGTGCTGAGGCACGGAGCCGAGAGGGTGGTCGTAGAGGTGATGGGCATCGGCAAGGTCTGGTTGCTGCAAGGGCAGGGGTTGGACGTCGGGGTTGCCGGGCCGGAAGGCTGTGATTTCGAACGAATAGATTTGTACGGGCTTGGGTGTCGGTGCGGGGGCATCGGCGTCTGGGTCGGTTTGGCGTGCATATTGGTAGGCCCGCTGCCCGTTGATTTTAACGGCGCTGAAGATGGGCGGCACTTGTTGCACGGTGCCGAGGAATTGAGGCACGACGGCTTGCAGGAGGTCGGGGGTGATGTGGGCGAATGGGTAGTAGTTGTCCACGGGTCGCTCCAGGTCGTAGCAGGGGGTGGTGGCTCCGAGCACCATAGTGCCGGTGTAGACCTTGGTGCCTGCCTGCAGCTGGTCGATGGATTTGGTGGCTTTGCCCACGCAGATCAGGAGGAGACCGGAGGCGAGAGGGTCGAGCGTTCCGGCGTGGCCGATTTTGAATTTCTTCAATCCATAGATGCGACGAATGGCCGCCTTGATTTTATTGACGGCCTGGAAGGAGGTCCATTGTAGAGGTTTGTCGACAGGGATGACTATGCCCTGGAGCAGTTGGTCCTGTGTCATTAGAACAGGGGAAGGACGATGGCCAGCAAGCCTACGATGGCGCAATAGAGTGCGAACCAGATGAGTTTGCCTTTTTTGACGATGTTGATCATCCATTTGCAGGCGAGGCAGCCGCTGACGAAGGCTGCGATGAAGCCGATGATGAGGGAGAGGGTGGGCAGACCGGCCATGGCGGTGCTGACACCTACCTCGGCCATGTCTTTGGCATCGAGCAGGGCTTCGCCCAGAATTGGGGGGATGACCATGAGGAAGGAGAACTGGGCCAGTTTCTCTTTCTTGTTGCCCAGCAGCAGGCCGGTGGCGATGGTGCTGCCCGAGCGGGAGAGACCCGGCAGGACGGCGACGGCCTGGGCGATGCCGATGACGAAGGCGTGCCAGGGGGAGATGTGCTCGCGCTGGCGGGGCTTGGCCCAGAAGGAGAAGGCCAGGAGCGAGGCGGTGACGAGCAGGCAGATGCCCACCACGAGGAGACCGCTGCCGAAGATGGCTTCGACGGTGTCTTTGAAGAAGAAGCCGACGATGGCCACGGGAATCATGGAGACGAGGATGTTGAAGGCGTATTTGGTGCCTTCGTTCCATTTGAACTTAAAGAGGTCTTGGAAGATCCACACGATTTCGCGCCAGAGGATGACGATGGTGCTGAGGACGGTGGCCACATGCACGGCGACGGTGAAGGCGAGGTTTTCGGCACCGTTGAGGCCGAAGAGGTGGGCGCCGATGGTGAGGTGGCCGCTGCTGCTGACGGGCAAATATTCAGTGAGACCTTGCACAAGGCCTAAGATTAAGGCTTCGAACCATTCCATGGGTTGTGGGTGTTTGGGTTAGTCGTTTTTGGGTTTGTACATGATGGCCCCAATTTCGGTTACGAGACCGAGGATGATGAGGATGGGAGCCACGTAGAGACGGCGGGTGTTGAACATTTCGGGGTTGAAGACGTTGGGGTCGTCGCTGCCGCCACCGCTGAGGAGGATGTAGCCGAGGGCCAGCAGAACGATGCCGACAATCATGATGATATAGTTGGTTTTGCTGAAGACGAAGGCGAAGCCGGTTTTGGGGTCTTCGGTGTTTTTGATTTCTTTTGCCATAATGATTGAGATAAATGTATTGAATGAATGATGTTTTAATCAGCAGTTGTTGCGCAGATAGCGGGCCACGGCGAAGAGTGTGGAGAGGTAGGAGAGGACCACGCCGAGGATGATGATGAGGACGGCGATGCCCGCATACCAGAGCATGTGGATGTCCGCCAAGAGGTTGAGGCCCTCGAGCGACTGGTTGAACACGCCGGTTGCGATGGCGAGGACTATGATGGCTATGACAGCTCCAAGGAGGCCGTACCAGATGCTGCGCGCAAGGAAAGGCCGTGCGATGAAACCGCTCTTGGCTCCGACCAGTTGCATGGTGCGGATGGTGTCGCGCTGGGCATAGAGGGCGATGCGGATGGTGCTGCTTATCATGAGGATGCTGATGAGCATGAGCAGAGCCATGAAGATGATGAGGAACCAGGTGGCCTTAAAGAAGAAGTCGTTGAGTTCGTTGACGATGTTCTCCTGATAGGCTACGCCGATGACGTGTTCGAGACCGCTGACATCGGCCGAGAAGCGGGCTATGCTTTCGGCGCGGGCGTCCTGACGGGTTTCGGGCAGGTATTCGGCATAGAGATTGACCATCATGGAGGGGTAGAGGGGGTTGTAGCCGATAAAGCCGACGAAGTCGTCGTCGAGGTCTTCGGAGAAGATTTCGGCTGCTTTCTCGCGGGATATGTAGTCGACATGCTTCACATAGCTAATGGCTTCGATTTGCTGCTGGAGTGCGGCGGCGTCTTGGTCGGAGATGTCGGCTTGGAGGTCTACCTTGAAGGTGATGCGCTCCTGCATGTCGCGGGTGGCGCGGTAGATGTGGTATTCCACCATCAGACATAGCCCGAGAAAGAACATGACGAGCGTGATGCTGAGAATGGTGGAGGTGTGTGTCTCCCACAGGTTTACCTTGCTTTTGCTCATACCTTAGCGTGTTAGGGTAATCAGATTAGGTGTTGGCGGCGGGCTGAGAGGGGGTGCGAGCCCTGAGGCTGGCCGCCTATGGGTCAGTTGGCCAGCATGACAGGCATGACGAGCATGAGGATGTCCTCGGAGGATTCCTGGTTTTCGTTGACGGGGAAGATGATGCCGGCACGGCTGGGATGGGACATCTCCATGAGGATTTGTTCGCTGTCGACGTTGGAGACCATCTCGGTGAGGAATTTGGCGTTGAAACCAATCTCCATGGGGTCGCCTTCGTATTGGCAAGGCAGTTTCTCGCTTGCGTCGTTGGAGAATTCGAGGTCTTCGGCGCTGACGATGAGTTCATGCTCTTGGATGGAGAGGCGCACTTGGTGGGAAGCTTGGTTGGCGAACAGGCCTACGCGGCGCAGGGTGTTGAGGAAGGAATTGCGGTCGACGGTGAGGCGGTTGGGGTTCTCCTTGGGAATGGCGGCGTCGTAGTTGGGGTAGCGGCCTTCGACAAGACGGCAGATGATGAAGAAGTTGTCGAAAGTGAAGAAGGCATTGGTGTTGTTGTATTCCACATTTACCTCCAGTTCCTCTTTGTGGGAGGCGAGGATGTTGCGCATCATGGTGATGGGTTTGCGCGGCAGGATGAAGGAGACGGGATTGTCGCTCTTGACATCGGTGCGGCGGTAGCGGACCAGCTTGTGGGCGTCGGTGGCTACGAAGGTGATGTTCTCGGTGTTGATTTCGCAGAGGATGCCGCTCATCTGCTGGCGCAGCTCGTCGGTGGAGGCGGCGAAGGCGGTTTTGCCGATGGCGTTGACCAGGAGGCTGCCAGACAGAGCTATGGCGGAGGTGTCGTGCGGCTCGGGCATGGAGGGGAAGGTGTCGGGGTTTTTGCCCGCCAGACGGTAGCGGCCCTCGCCCGAGGTGATGCTGATATTGTAGTTGGTGTCGTCAACGCTGAAAGTCAGAGGGACATCGTCGAGGCTCTTCAAGATGTCGATGAGGAGTTTGGAGGGGACAGCGATGTCGGTGAGACCATCGATAGCGCCAGTTTCCACTTCTATTTTAGAGACTAAAGTGGTTTCGAGGTCGGTGGCACGGATGGTGAGGAGACCTTCGTCGAGGTGGAAATGGAAACAATTGATGATGGGGACGGTGTTATTGTTGGTGAGGACACCGCTGAGCGACTGAATCTGCTTGGAGAAGAGCAGGCTGTTGATGATGAATTTCATGACTTTAAAGACAATTATAATATACTATGGCCTTGGGCCGATTCAAAATGCAAAGATAAGACATATTTTCCACATAATGGGAAAACAGAGGATTTTTTTTTCAACAGCCCTTAGAATGAGGTGAGTTGAGGCAGGGTGGAGGATGGGCGGCAGGGGTTGGGGCAGAGGTCAGTCGAGGGATAGGCAGACCCCTTCGGGAAGGCCGGTCTCGAAGTGGAAGTTGCAGTAGGCGGCGGAGTATTGGTCGTCGAGGTACATGCGGCCCGATATGGTTTCGTCGTTCTGCAGCCGGGAGCGGGTGTGGTAGAGAATGACGCAGTTGTGGTAGACTTTCTTTTCGGTGAAGGTGTAGTCGCCCCCGATGGATTCGGGTGTGTCGAGGGCGATGATGTAGCCCATGTCGAACTCGGATATGCTGGACACTATGCCGGAGCATTGCACATATCCAACCACTTTGCCTTTGAAGGCAAAGTCGTCGACCCGTTTTTTGCATCCGCAAAGGAGGAGAGGGATGAGCAGGAGCAGGATGATTTTTTTCATGGCAAGAGGAGTTTGGGGGTTATACACTGACTCCGTATTCGCGGAGGGCGTTGTTGAGGGATGTTTTCTTGTCGGTGGACTGGCTCCGGTGGCCAATGATGAGGGCGCAGTTTACTTGGTAGTCACCAGCCGGGAAATGCTTGGTGTAGCTGCCGGGTATGACTATGCTGCGAGCCGGTACACGGCCTTTGAGGGTGATGGGGGAGGGGCCGGTGACATCGATGATGTGGGTGCTGGCGGTGATGACGGTGTTGGCGCCGAGGACGGCTTCCTCTTCGACAATGACCCCCTCGACCACGATGCAGCGACTGCCGATGAAGCAGTGGTCCTCGATGATGACGGGAGCGGCCTGGACGGGTTCGAGTACGCCGCCAATGCCTACACCCCCGCTAAGGTGCACGTTCTTGCCGATTTGGGCGCAGCTGCCCACGGTAGCCCAGGTGTCGACCATGGTGCCACTGTCGACGTAGGCTCCGATGTTGACGTAGGAGGGCATGAGGACCACACCCGGAGCAAGGTAGGCACCATGGCGAGCCACTGCATGGGGCACCACCCTCACCTGCTGGGCGGCATAGTCTTTTTTCAGCGGCACTTTGTCGTGGAATTGGAATGGGGGACACTCGATGGTGGACATCTGATTGATGGGGAAATAGAGGATTACGGCTTTTTTCAGCCATTGGTTGACGTGCCAGCCGTCGGCATCTTTTTGCGCTATGCGCAACTGACCAGCGTCCAAGAGGTCTACCACTTCCCGTATGGCACCCTGTACAGACTTGTCTTTGAGCATCTCGCGGTTGTCCCAAGCCTGTTCGATGAGTTGTTTTCTGTGTTCGTTCATGGCTGCAAAAGTACAAAAAAATATTGATTTGGCACCTTTTTTTAATGAGGATATAATAAAACTGACTTTTTTGCGTTTGAAAGGATAATGGAAAAAATGAACAGGTTCATAATCACTTTGTGTCTGGTGTTGGTGGCCATGCCTTCGGTGGCATGGTGCCAGGACAAGGAGCAGATGCAGCAGTATCAGTCGGATTTGGTGCAACTGTTTGACCAGGCCTTCGGGGCTCCGACCGACAACGAACGTTATCATGCCAACGAGTCGGCCATGCAGATGCTGGCCGAAGCCTTGGCAACCGAGAACTCGTTTCGTTGGCAGTGGGATTTCGGCAACAGGGTGTCGGTGCTGACCGCTCCGGACAAGAAGTTCCGCATTTTCACTTGGCCCATCGTGAACGATGCAGGCGAATATGAGTGCTTTGGGTTTGTACAGGCTTTGAATGAGCGTACAAAGGAGTATGATGTCACGCAGCTCAGCGACCGCTCTGTGGATATAGTCAACAGGCAAGAAGAGGTGTTAGGCCCCGACAGATGGTATGGGGCAGTGTACCAAGAGCTAATTCTTACCACCCATGAGGGTCGCACCTTCTATACCCTGCTGGGTTGGAGCGGTGTGGACCGGCTCACGCAGCGAAAGGTGATAGAACCGATTTGCTTCAAGTCGGGAGGCAGCACACCCCAGTTTGGACAGAATATTTTCAGACGGGAGCAGAACTTGCGCCGGGTGGTGTTGGAGTATAAGGCCGACGCCATGGTGAACCTCAGCTATGAAGAGCAGTACCTGCACCTGACCGAGCGCGTGCGTTCCCGGCAGTCGCAAGGCTTCTCGTTCTCGTCCTTTTTCTCGTCACTTTTTTCCAACCCCTCGCGTTCGCGGAGGCGTGGCCGGGGTAGGGGACGGGCCAGCCGACCGGTGTCGACAGCAGCGCGCACATCGGCTGCCGTGCAGCGAAACAACAGGAACCGCCCGGCATACAAGACCACCGACAAGAAGATGAAGATGATTATTTTCGACCAGGTGTCGCCTCAGGTGCCGGGCATGGAAGGCCTTTACCAGTACTATGTCCCCTCGGGCGTGGAAATGGCCTATGTCTTCTCGGATGGGAAATGGGAACTCCACGATACCGCCCAGGGACGTGACACCAACAAGAAACTGAACAAAGAATTTGAACCTATCGAAAAGCAAGCTCCGGCCTATCAAGTCAAGTAGCTCCGCCTCGCAGCAACCACTCAATTACAATCCTGACATGCATAATACTACCGCAGACCACGCTCCTTTATATCCTTCTACAGGTGTGATACTTGACAGTGTGAACTCGATGGACGATCTCCGCCACCTCACTGTGGCCGATTTGGAACAGCTGAGTGTGGAATTGCGCCACTATATTATCGAAACCCTGTCCCGACATCCGGGCCATCTGGCTTCGAGCCTTGGAACAGTGGAGCTCACGCTGGCGCTCCACTATGTCTTCAACACACCCGATGATAAACTGATATGGGACGTGGGTCATCAAGCGTATGCCCATAAAATCATCACTGGCCGCCGCGACCAGTTTCCCACCATCCGCACATACGGCGGGCTGAGCGGTTTTCCCCGCATGGACGAGTCGCCCTTTGATGCCTTTGGCACCGGCCACAGCTCCACCTCCATCAGCGCCGCCCTCGGCATGGCCACCGCGTCGACACTGCAAGGCAACACCCGGCGACAGCATATAGCCGTAATCGGCGACGGCTCGATGACAGGCGGACAGGCATTCGAGGCCTTGAACAACGCCGGTGTGTCGAAAGCCAACATCCTTGTGGTCCTGAACGACAACGGGATAAGTATCGACAAGGCGGTGGGAGGTCTGAGCCGCTACCTTACTCACATCACGGCCTCGCCTCAATACAACAAACTCAAGGAAAAGGTGTGGCACAAGCTGGGTGGCGACAGCACCGACCGTCAACTCCGCAAGGACAAGTCGCTCAATTTCTTCCAGCGGGCCACCTTCATGGCCAAGACGGCAGCCCTGGGCGCGCCCAACCTTTTCGAGTCGCTGGGATTCCGCTATTTCGGCCCTATCGATGGGCACAATGTGGCGGAACTCGTCGAGGTGCTTTCACAGCTCAAAGCCATCAAAGGCCCCAAGTTGCTTCATGTGGTCACCAAGAAAGGGAAGGGGCTGCGCAGTGCCGAGCGCCACCCCGTCACCTACCATGCTCCCGGCCGGTTCAACGCCGAGACAGGAATGCAGATAAAAAGCAACCCTGAGGGGCAGCCCCTGAAATACCAAGACGTGTTTGGGCACACCATTGTCGAACTGGCAAAGCACAACCCTAATATTGTGGGCATCACACCCGCCATGCCCACAGGCTGTTCGCTCACCTTCATGATGGAGCAAATGCCCACCCGTGCATTCGACGTCGGCATCGCCGAGCAGCATGCCGTGACCTTCGCCGCCGGACTGGCGGCCCAGGGGATGCAGCCGTTCTGCAACATCTATTCCTCCTTCATGCAGCGGGCCTACGACCAGATTATCCACGATGTGGCCTTGCAGCGTCTGCCTGTGGTACTCTGTCTCGACCGCGCAGGACTTGTGGGCGACGACGGCCCCACCCACCACGGGGCTTTCGACCTGGCCTACCTGCGGCCCATACCCAATCTCACAATCTGCGCCCCTATGGACGAGCATGAGCTGCGCAACATGATGTACACTGCACAGCTCCCGGGGCAAGGGGCCGTGGCCATCCGCTACCCCCGTGGCCTCAGCGTCCACGCCGACTGGCGCAATCCATTCGCTCACCTCTCCGTCGGCAAAGGCCGTTGTCTGAAAGAGGGGAACGCTGTTGCTATCCTCTCGATCGGCCATATCGGAAACGATGCCCTGGCCGCCGCCGAACGGTTGGAGGCAGAAGGCGTGTCCGCAGCCATGTACGACATGCGCTACCTTAAACCGATAGACACGGAGCTGCTCGACGCTATCTTGGCCAAAGGCTATCGGCGAGTGGTCACCGTCGAGGACGGAGTGAAGAAAGGCGGACTGGGCAGTGCGGTGCTGGAGTATTTTGCCGCGGCCAAAGCCGCCAATCCGGCGGTGCAGGTACCGGCGGTCCACGTGCTTGGCCTTCCCGATCAGTTTGTCACCCATGGCTCGGTGCCGCAGCTGCACAAAGACTGCGCCATCGACCTCGAGTCCATCGTAGCGGCGGGCCGCCTCTGACCGGCCCCAAGCCTTATCCTCTTCTTCTGTTGCATTTGATTTTGGTTTCTATTCCAAGTCCATTCTCGAGTAGTGTGTGTATACTGGCTACTTAGGGGTCTTTCGGTGGACTGATGCCGAGTCCCCGAATGTTAATTCTCTTCGGAAGAGAGAAGAAATGTTTTCTATTCAAAAATTTATTTGTATCTTTGCATTTTCAGCATCGAATTGCTTGTTGCTGAGAATGTGCAGTATAGACTGATTATAGTATTGAAAAATATAAATAATAATATAAAACAAAGAAAAATATGACCCCTTCGCACATTGAACACATCGGCATTGCCGTGACCAATCTTGACGAGGCTATCCGCTATTGGGAAGACGTCATGGGTCTTAAATGTTACGCTATCGAAGAAGTGACCGACCAGAAAGTGAAAACCGCTTTCTTCAAGATCGGCGAAGTTAAAATTGAACTCCTTGAGCCCACCTGCCCCGAAAGCACCATCGCGGCTTTCATCGAGAAGAACGGTGGCAAGGGTGGTATGCACCACATTGCTTTCTGCGTGGAGAACACCGACCAGGCCCTGAACGACGCCAAAGAGAAAGGCGTGCGCCTCATCGACCAGCAGAGCCGTGGCGGAGCCGAAGGCCTTCACATCGGATTCCTGCACCCCAAGAGCACCTTGGGAGTTCTGACAGAATTTTGCTGCAAATAATTATTCCCGCAAAGAGTTTTCCGGACGTGGCGGACGATCGCTAAGGTCGCGAGTAGCGTCCATGTACAATAACCAACAAAACAATTCAAATAATGGCATTTGAAGAAAAGATAAAAGAACTTCTCGACAAGAGGAGCGAGGCCAAAATGGGTGGAGGCCAGAAACGTATCGACAAACAGCACGAGCAAGGCAAGCTCACCGCCCGCGAGCGCATAGCTCTCCTGCTCGACGAAGGCTCATTCGAGGAATTCGACATGTTTGTCGCCCACCGCTGTGTCAATTTCGACATGCAGAAACAATCCTTCCTTGGCGACGGTGTTGTCACCGGATATGGCACCATCGACGGCCGTCCCGTCTATGTGTTTGCCCAGGATTTCACCGTTTTTGCCGGTAGTCTGAGCGAGACCATGTCGCTCAAAATCTGCAAAATCATGGATCAGGCCATGAAGACCGGGGCCCCGGTTATCGGCCTGAACGATTCGGGTGGAGCCCGTATCCAGGAGGGTAGCAACTCGTTGGCTGGCTATGCCGAGATTTTCGAGCGCAATATTCTCGCCAGTGGTGTTATCCCCCAAATCAGCGCCATCTTCGGCCCCTGCGCCGGTGGTGCGGTTTACAGCCCTGCCCTCACCGACTTTATCCTCATGACCAAGGAGAACAGCTACATGTTCCTCACGGGTCCCAAGGTGGTGAAGACTGTCACCGGCGAGGATGTCACCGTCGACAAGCTGGGTGGCGCCATGGTTCATGCCACCAAGAGTGGTGTGGCTCACTTTGTGGGTGAGACCGAGGAGGAGACCATCAAGCTCATCCGTGATTTGATGAGTTATCTTCCCTCCAACAACTTTGAGGAACCCCCGTATGTTCACACCGAGGATCCGGTCGACCGTCTGGAGGACAGCCTCAACAGCATCATTCCCGAAAACCCCAACGAGCCTTACGACATGAAGGGCGTTATCGAAGCCATCGTTGACGACGGCAAGTTCCTTCAGGTTCATGAGAAGTTTGCCCCCAACCTGTTGGTTGGCTTTGCTCGTTTCGGCGGTCAGGCTGTGGGTATTGTGGCCAACCAGCCCAAGGCCATGGCCGGTGTGCTCGACAGCAATGCTTCGCGCAAGGGAGGTCGTTTTGTCCGTTTCTGCGATGCTTTCAATATCCCCATTGTCACCCTTGTCGATGTTCCCGGCTTCCTGCCCGGCACTGGCCAGGAATACAATGGCGTCATCGTGCATGGTGCCAAGATGCTCTTCGCTTATGGCGAGGCTACGGTGCCTAAGGTGACCGTCACCCTGCGCAAGAGCTATGGCGGTGCCCATATCGTGATGAGCTGCAAACAGCTCCGTGGCGACTTCAACTATGCTTGGCCCACGGCTCAGATTGCCGTCATGGGTGCCAGTGGTGCCACCGAGGTGCTCTATGGCCGTCAAATCAAGGATATCCAAGACCCCGAAGAACGCGCCAAGTTTATCGCCCAGAAGGAAATCGAGTACAACGACCAGTTCGCCAACCCCTACTGTGCTGCCCGTTTCGGTTATATCGACGACATCATCGAGCCCCGCAACACTCGTTTCCGCATCACCCGTGCCTTGCAGGTGCTGGCCTCCAAGAAAGAGTCCCTGCCGCTCAAGAAGCACAACAACATCCCGTTATAATAATGTAGATTGATTTTAGTATCAATAATATTTATTTATTAACCAGGGGTTCTTCACCCCACAAAATTAACAACACAAAATGAAGAAAGTTTTCTTAACTGCTTTAGTAGCTGCCGCTTTTGCATTCGGCTTTTCCTCTTGCAACAACAATCAGCCCGCTGAGGAGACCGTTGACAGTGCCGCTCAGACCGAGATGTGCGAGCATCAGTGCGCTCATCACCACGACTGCACCTGCGCTGACACCACTTGTGCCGCCAGCAACTGCGCCAACTGCACCGACACCAACTGCTGCAAGCCTTGCGACCACAAGTGCTGCGCCAAGGACGGTCAGGACAGCTGCTGCGCTCAGAAAAAAGAGTGCTGCAAAGACAAGCAAGGTTGCGAAGGCAAGAAAGAGTGCTGCAAAAAGGCCAACTAAGCTTTAAGATTGGGTCGTGCCATGGGACGGGGTTTCCCCTCCCGTGGCATTGCCTCAATTCCGAAAACAAACATTTTGATTGTTATTCCTTTTATCTGAAATGAATAAGATTATTAAATCCGTAGTCACAATTCTGGTTGGCATGTGCCTCACTGCTGGCTCAGCTTTTGCGCAGCCCGGTCCTGCCGGCAATCCTCCGCTCGGCCCTGCCCCCGAAGCTCCCGAAGCCATCGCTCCGGCACCGGCTCCCATGGATTTCACATCCAACCAGATTTGCTATATCCCCGAAAAGCAAGCCTTCGTGCTTATCGACAGCATTGACTGTGCTGTCGACCTCCTTGTGCGCAAGGCCGACGGTCTCCAACGTGTGGGTCGTTTCACTACCGACCGTTTCACAGGCCGCCACGATCTCGCCAACATCCTGCGTCCCCGCTCTGTCTCCGTCTGCGGCGACAAGATTCTTGTTCTGGCCAGCTCCAAGAAAGACACCTCTTATCTTGCCGTGGTCAGCATGAACCCTGTCAAATGTCTCGACGAGCAAGGCTTCGACAGTCTCAAAGCTGTCTCCTGCGTCGGTTTCAAGTGCAACTCCTATGCATTCCGCCTCGACCCCTGCTCCGACCAGATTATCGTGGTTGGAAACAACCCCGTAGGCTACGACATCAACTATGTCAGCTACACTGATGGACTCGAAAACATCACCCCGGCATCTGATTTCCACTACCATGTGCCCAAACAGGCCGAGCGCATCAAAGCCTCCGACCCCTATGGTGCCGGTCTTGCCATTGTGGCTATCTCGGTGGTCTTCTTCGCCCTCATCTGCATCATGTTCCTCATGGGTGGCTATGGCAAACTCATCCAGCGTTTCCAAAACCGCAAAGCCCAGCCCGCCAAAGGCAGCACTCCCGCCAAGGTGGCTGGTGGCTCAGTCGAGGATGAAGTCCACGTCGCCATTGCTGCGGCCATCTTTGCTTACAGTCAGGACCTCCACGATGTGGAAGACACCATCATCACCATCCAGAAAACCGAGCGTGCTTGGACTCCATGGAATGCCAAGTTCTACAACATGAACCGCTATTTCTCAGTCCGCAAATAAGCCTCACCGACATTAATCAATAGTTTAAACTGCGGAGTCCATCCGCCCAGCCCGGGGCTCCGGGCATATAACAACAAGAAATGAAGAATTACAAGCTTAAAATAAACGGCAACAGCTACTCCGTCGACATCAACGAAGTGGAAGGCCAAGAAATCAAACTTGAAGTGAACGGCACCCCCTACACCGTCACCATCGACCAAGAGCTGCAGGCTCATCAGCATCGCACCACCGTCATCAGCGACCGTCCCGCTCCCCGCGTCTCGGCCGCCAACGGCGATGTGCAGCGTGCCTCAGCTCCCAAACCCGGCTCCGCCGCCGGTGGCACCAAAGTCACCACCCCTCTGCCCGGCACCATCCTCGACGTCTTTGTCAACGTCGGCGACCAGGTCAAGAGTGGCCAGACCGTTGTCCTGCTCGAGGCCATGAAGATGGAGAACAACATCGAAGCCGATACCGACGGCACCGTCACCTCTGTCAGTGTCCGTAAAGGCGACAGCGTTCTCGAAGGCGATACCCTCATCGTCATCAGTTAATACAACAATCCTTTTAACCTCTCCGGACTGCCCTCCTGCGGCTCTCCGACAAAAATAATTAATAGGCAATGTTTAATTTATTAGCTTCAGGTGGTTTCATGGACTTTCTGTCGACCCAGATGGTACAGTTCCTTATGTACACTGGTTTCGCCAATGTCACATGGGGCCACATCATCATGATTCTTATCGGACTGGTCTTCATCTTCCTTGGAATCCGGTTCGAATTTGAGCCCTTGCTCCTTGTCCCCATCGGATTTGGTATGCTTGTGGGCAACATCCCCTTCTATCCAGGATTGAAGATAGGCATCTACGAGTCGGGCTCAGTCCTCAACATCCTCTACCACGGAGTGCAAAACGGCTGGTACCCACCACTAATATTCCTGGGTATTGGAGCCATGACGGACTTCTCAGCCCTGCTCTCCAATCCCAAACTCTTCCTCATCGGTGCCGCAGCGCAAACCGGCATCTTCGCCGCCTACGCTGGTGCTTTGGCCTTAGGGTTTGCTCCTAACGAGGCAGGTGCCATCGGCATCATCGGCGGAGCCGACGGCCCCACCGCCATCTTCCTCTCCTCGCAGCTCGCCCCCGACCTCATGGGTGCCATCGCCGTCTCGGCCTATTCCTACATGGCTCTTGTCCCCGTCATCCAGCCGCCCATCATGCGCCTCATGACCACCCCCAAGGAACGCACCATCCGCATGAAACCTCCGCGTCAGGTCTCCAAACTCGAGAAGATATCCTTCCCCATCGTAGGTTTCCTGTTCTGTGCCTTCATCGTCCCGTCGGGTCTCCCGCTGCTGGGCATGCTCTTCTTTGGCAACCTGCTTAAAGAATGCGGTGTCACCAAGCGTCTGAGCGAAGTGGCCAGCAACGCCGTGGTCAATGTCTGCACCCTCCTCATCGGCATCACCGTGGGTGCTTCCACCCAGGCCACTTCGTTCCTCACCGGCCGCTCCATCCTCATCTTCTGCCTTGGTGCCTTCTCCTTCATCGTGGCCACCTTCTTCGGTGTCCTCTTCGTGAAACTGTTCAACCTCTTCCTCAAAGAAGGCAACAAGATCAACCCCCTCATCGGCAACTCCGGTGTCAGCGCCGTGCCCGACGCCGCCCGTGTTTCCAACAATGTGGGTCTTGAATACGACCGCACCAACTACCTCCTCCAGCACGCCATGGGTCCCAATGTGGCCGGTGTTGTAGGTTCGGCTGTTGCTGCCGGTATCCTGCTTGCATTCCTCCACTAATCATTTTATCGCTGTGGGCTTTGTCCCAAGGCCCTACAGCAATTGTACCAAAAGGCAGTCCCACCATTCGGGGCTGCCTTTTTTCTATTCTCCAAGCAATATCCATGCCCGTTTTGCGTTACCCATATTGATGCAGCCGAAACGATACATATTCCTCATCCTGACCTTGATACTCTCTTCGTTTGCCCATGCGCAGGGGTTTTCGCGCTGTGTCGCCCATATCCAGGTGGCCGACACCCACTATCTTGCCGACTCGGTGCGCTACCGGCTGCTCGGCCCCGACGATGCCGACAGTCTCTTTTGGCATCCCGCCGCCCTCTTCCCCGATAGCACAGCCCGCCAACAAACCGTCACCCTTGCATGCGACGATACTGCCAAAATCCACCTCACCGCCTACTATCATAATGTCAACCTCTTCCATTGGCGCGAGCCGGGTTTTGTCCGCTCCCACACGGGCTACCACTATTTCGACACCCCCGCCGACGGCGACTTCTGCCACCCCCGCAGCATCACCATGGATGCCAACCCCGTCTCCTTCTGTGCCGAGGCCGTCAGCGCCTTCACTCATCCGGGCATCATCATCCGCACCGACACCCTCCGCCCGTATGGCGACTCCCTGCCCGCCTTCTTCCCCTACGATTCCACCCGCATGAACGAATACTTCTCCATGTCTCTCCCCGGTTTGCGGAGTGTCCCCACCGATTCTGCTTACGCTCCATTCTATATCGACACCATCGAGATGTGGAATCCCAACCGCGACCGCATCCACATCCTCAACATCAATATGTCGCGCATAGGCCAGGACATAGACTCCCTTGCCGCCCTCCCGGGCCTGATCATGTCAGTCCACATTGACGACACGGCTGTCAACTTCTTTGACGCCGACCACATCATCCCCCTCCGCGACACCACTCTCATTCTCTTCCCAAGTCCCGAATTCCCACGGCCAACCGTCCTCCCCTCCCACAGCCGCACCAGCGCTTATTATTTCAACTCCATCCCCCATCCCCATGGCACCGCCATTTTCCGTTTCTACGAAATCCCAACAATCTATTACAACACCCATCCTTTTGTCAACATCAATCGTATCGAGATGCTGGGTGACTGCTTGTCTTCCGACAGCCTCACCCTTGCCGGGCCGCCCTGTGGTTGTACGGTCTCCGACACCCTCTCTCGCACCATTTGCAGCTTGCAGCTCCCCTACCAGTGGGACTCCCTTGTCTTCACCGCCCCCCAGCAGCGCATAGTTCGCATCTCCTCCTTCCCGTGCGACACCCTCCACACCCTAATCCTCCATGTCAACAATCCCGACACCCTTTGGCAACACGACACCGTGATGCAGAACGACATGCCTTGGGAAGCCTTCGGGCGTACCTTCGACTCGGCTGGCAACTACCACTTCGTCCTTCCTGCCACTCAGTCAGAATGCGACACCGTCGTCCATTACAGTCTCACCGTCCTCTCCAACATCTTCGACACCGTTCTCACCTTCCTCTGTCCCGGCCAGCTGCCCTACATCTGCAATGGCGTCGTCGTCCATGCCGACACCCTCTTCACCATCACCTATCCCGTCCGTCAACGGCAGGACAGTATCGTCACCTACATCGTCCATATAAAGCAAAACACCGACACCATCATCCGCGACACCATTGTCGATAGCCAGCTCCCCTGGCCATTCCTCGACAGCCTTTTCACCGACACCGTCAGCAATATCACCTTCCACCTCACCAACGAGCAAGGGTGCGACAGCATCATCCATTACAACCTCTTTATCTTCTGGAATGGCGACCATTGCGACAGCTCTCTCTCTTTCCCCAACGTCGTTACCCCCAACGCCGATGGTTTCAACGACTGTTTTGTCATTGACGGTCTGATCGAGAACCACTGCTACCCCTACAACCAGCTCATCATCATCGACCGCACAGGCCGCGTCGTATTCCGAGCCATCAACATCTCACGACCCGACCATTTTTGGAATCCCGCCGAATCCCGTGCCCCGGCGGGTACCTATTTCTACCGTTTTGTAGGGCGCGGCATCAACCATGCCACCCAACACCAAGGGTGCATCGAACTCCTGAAATGAAAACACTTGTCAATATCTTCGACCCCGACGAGCCACTGGCCGCCTATCTCTTCCTGAAGCAATACTACCAGGAGGGCGACCGCCTGCTCTTCATCTCCACCCGCGAGGACCGCCGCCTCCTGACCCCCTACGCCGCCCTCTTCCATCTGCCCGACGAGCAGATAGACTTCATCGCCTTCAAACGCGACGAGGACAGCTACATCTACGAGCGCATCAGCCGTCGCCTCTCCTCCCGGCTCGACCCCAATGCCACCTACTGGGTAAATCTGGCTGGCGGCACCCGCTATCTTGCCCTGGCTGTCCAGCATGTCTTCTCCCAGTTCCGGGCCTCCCTCTTCTATGTCCAAACGCGCGAGAATGTCATAGTGCGTTCGCCTTTCGACGACACCGACCCCGCCGACCTCTCCCGCGATTCCGTCGACGCCATCCGCTACCGCATGTCCATGTCCGAGTATTTCCGACTCCATGGCCTCGGTCACGACCTCGATGCCAAGGGCCACCGCCCCACCCACAGCGAGGCCGATGTGCAGCGTGTGTTCGACTGTTTCCGCACCCGCCGTCTGCCCCATCGCGCTTTCGAAGCCCTCGAGCTGCTGCGCCTCCACTACCGCGGCACCCGCCATGCGCTCCCCATCCGCGATATCACCTTCGGCCGCAGCCGTCACGACCAGTCCCAGCGCAACCCCGCGCGTCAGACGCCCGTCCGCCGCGCCGTGCCGGGCTTGCCGCAGTTGCTCGACGCCCTCGGCTTCGTACCGGCAGTGCCCGACATGCTCCAGCCCGCCGAGATCGACTACCTCACCGGCGGCTGGTTCGAAGAGTATGTCTTCTACACCCTCCTGCGCCTCGTAGCCCCTCAGCAGATAGCCATCGGCGTGCGCATAGCCCGTCCCGGTACCCAGCACAACAACGAGCTCGATGTGGTCTTTATCAAGGCCAACACCCTCTTCGTGGTGGAGTGCAAAACCGGTGTGGCCTCCGACCACATGTTCAACGAAATAGTCTATAAAGCCTCAGCCCTCAAGGAGTCGTTCCTCGGCCCCTCGTGCCACTCCTACATCTTCACCCTCAAACAGGACTACGACCATCGTCTGCACGATGTGGCAGCCCTCATGGGCATCACCCTCTGTCCCAAAAGCACCCTCGTCAGCCCCGCCTTGATGGACAAGGTGGCCGACCAAATCCGTGCCATCAGCCACGAGCTGGACAGATGACCAAGTGGTCGGTTGTTTTGTCATCGGGATGTCTGCATGCCAGCCCATCCAGACATCCCGATTCCCCTTCCTCAGCGGTTGGCATACAGCTCCTTCATTAAGAGGAAATCGTCGTATACAGAGCTTTCCCTGAACAGCGGTTCCAGCCGTTTGTCCTCGCGGCACCGCTCCCAGCAGCGGCTCACCACATAGCGGAAACGCCTTAGGTTGCTGTGGCAGTAGTTCATGTCCGGCCCCAGGCTCACGCAGTCCCAGTCTATCAGCTGCCGGGCAGCCCGCATCAGCCATAGCAGGCTCTCCACATGGCGGTCCAACTCCCACAGCCGGTCGCTCACCTCCTCCATCAGTCGGCTTTGTTGCCGCAGGGCCTCGGCGTCGCCTGCCGTCCATCCGTAGTCGACTTGTTCGCTGCGGCTGCGCCCCTTCACTGCGCCACCGACCTCGTCCTTCAATTCCTTGGCCAAAGTGGGTCCGATGTGGGTTCGCGTGCCGTCGCTCCATGCCGCCATCGTGCCTTTTCCGGCAATTCTTCTTCTTTTTGCTTTCATAGTTTTAAAATTAAAAGATGGATAATACAATTTGCCTTCCAGTCAGCCTCGTTATGTCAAACAACTCTCCGCGCAAAGGGATACAACCATCCCCTCAGCGGGTGCCAGAGGCATCCTGAAGTGCTACTTCTTTTAATCAAAAACTATGAATATATGTTTGTTACAGCATAGAGACATGTACCTTTATCCGCTGCAAATATACAACTTTTTCCCAACACCACAAGTTTTTTTCGCCTGTCGCCACCTCCATCAACCTCCCCACTTGAGACAGGCAAGGGGTATGTCACCCTGGAGGTGAGAGTCCACAGTAACACCATACAAGCCGAAGGCACAGTGCGGTGGATGAGAGGTAACGGGAAGTCAACCCGGAGGGGAGAGACAGCAGTAACACCATACAAGCCGAAGGCACAGTGCGGTTACTGAGAGGTAAAGGAAAGTCACCCCGGAGAGGAGAGACCACAGTAACACCATACAAGCCAAAGGTGCTGTACGGTTACTGAGAGGTAAAGGAACGTCACCCCGGAGGGGTGAGATTTTAGTAACACCGTACAAGCCGAAGGCGTAGTGCGGTGATGGCACGGCGCTAAAGTATGCGTCCTGAAAGGACGCGACATAAAAACCATCAAGTTGAACCACTGACGAGATATCATCTTAATCAATTACAACATTCAGCGACAAAAAACCGTGTTAGCTCCCTCCCCTATAGAAAGGTGCCGGGGGTATAACGGATAGGGGTATGGTGTATGAAAGAGAGAGTCATGGGTTATGAAAGCGAGTGGCAAAGGGTATGAGCAAGAGAGTCGAGAGACAAGAGAAAAACGTCGGAAACACGAAAGAGCCACATTAATCGCTCGGTTTCCCCGCCAATTCCACAACAATCTTTCTATTTCTTCTCTTGGCAAGAGATAAAATAGAAACAAAACAGAGACAAAACAGAATGTAAATAGCGGGTCGGCACCGAATCTTCAACGGCCCCATGACCAAGGAACACCTATCTCGTCCCTCCGCCGGGCGTGTTCTACTCTGTTCCACCTCCCTCTGTGCGTAGCTTCCGGATAACGTCTAAAAGTTTCTCAGCCTTGCTAACATACATGTCGAAAGCGGCATGGCTCTTCTCCGCCATGGTGCGGTATTTGTCCAAACTCTCCTGCGCGGCAGCCTCGGCCTCGTCCAATTCCCCTTTGTCGCGATGAAGCAGGGCTATGTTGAATAGGGTTTGGGCAACATCGGGAATGAATGTATAGGGGTTGGTTTTGGCCAGTTGGCGGTATATACTGAGGGTTTCGGCATTCTCCTTTTCTGCGGCTGTGTGGTTATTGGTGTTACTGTGAAGAACAGCCAGATTACCTAAAGTCATGGCTAAATCTGGTAAGTACTTTTGGGGATTATCCGCTGCAAGCTGGCGACGTATGGCAAGTGCTTCTTGGTGTTCTTTTTCTGCATTTATATAATCGTTACAAGATACGTGAGAAGTCGCCATATTGTTTAATGTCAGAGCTACAAAAGACAGGTATTCTTTAGGGTCAGTATCGGCTAAATGACGGCGGATTTTAAGGGCTTCATCATATAAATTTATTGCAATATTGTGATAATTATTGTCAGCATAAAGTGTTGCCTTATTGTGCAGGGTTGTGGCCACATAAGGTAAGTAAACATTAGGACAGGTTTGGCACAAATATCGGTATATATTAAGAGCTTTGTTTAATTCGTTAATAGCGGATGTGAAACAATGTTGTTCAGAGTGGAGGGTCGCAAGATTATTTAGGGTTGCGGCCACATCGGGCAGAAAATTGTTGTTGGATTTAGCCAATTCCATACGGATAATAAAGGCTTTATTATATCCGGTCTCAGCTTCAGTGTGATTGTTGATTTTACAGTAGAGAGTGGATAGATTGTCTAAAGACGAAGCTTTGTGATGTAAGAATAAGTTTGGATCATTTTGTGAGAGTCGGTCGAAGATTGCTAATGCTTTTCTGCAACGGGGGATTGCTTCGGAGAACTGGTTGATTTCACCAAGTTCATTGCTGATAGTGCCGTAAGCGAAAGCGAAATCTTCCTCTTTGACCTCGGCATCGAGCATGGAGAAGGGTTTCTTGTCGCCTTTGGTGAAAGCGTCGTAGAGCTGGTCGATGATTTCCAAGGCGAAGTCCAAGCCCCCGATGTATGCTATCTCATCTGGGTGCTGGAGGAAATAGTAGGCCAAGAAAAATTCGAAGAAAGAGCGGTGGGAGAAGTGGTATTCGTTGCCTGTGCGGGTGAGTAGAGAACGTCGCTTGAAGTTTCTTGCTTTGTCTGAGGAGAGGATTTTTATGTTTTCAGATTCATTCAGGAGTTCATCGAATTCTTTGTCCGTGAGCGACTGCTTTCCGCGCTGATACATGTGTGCTGCTGCGATGGCAGAGAGTTGCCACCAGTTGCGCACCCGTTGCTCAACATTGCTGGAGAATATCTTTAGGCCAATATCGCGTTTCAAAAGTTCATGGATGATACAGTAGTGTACATCAAGGGGTGTTTTGATGGGTTGTTGTGATTGTATTAGGATGTCGATATATGTAAGAACGAGGGGGCGGATGAAGAGAAGAGGGGCTTGATTGATTATTTCACAAGCGTCTTTATAAGCAGAGCTATCGTGGCGAAAGGAGAGTTTGTGGCTGAGAAAAGAATCTATCTGAGTGTCGTTGAACGGGGACAGGTAGCGGTTTTCGCATTGGAGAAAAGATGTGTCGTTCTCTATATTATTTGGGGTCAGAGCAGATTGCCGTTTATTGTCGGGGAAAAATTGCGGTCGGCAAGTGATGACAACACGGGCAAAGTCGCAGTATGCATCTTTTAGATTCTTGAGTAATGATAGGTATCCGTCTTTATCTTGTGCCATGGGACATTCATCCAAAGCATCGAGCAAGAGGATGGTTTGGTCTTTGTCGGACATATTGTTAATGCGGTCAAAATCCTTTTTTTTCCGTAGTGTTCGGAGGGAGAAGAATTGTATATGGGCGAAAGGGAGTTTGTTTTTGGTTGGGTAGTGGTGGATGTAGTCGTACAAGAGGTGGGCAAGGGCAGCGGATTTGCCACTGCCAGTGTCACCTAAGAGACATATAACGTGTGGTTCTTCTGTTTTGTCAATAAAGACTTTGTCGATGAAGTAATCTTTCAATGATACACGATTGGTTATGTCTTCTTTTTCGGGGTGGTCAGGAGGAATAGGATTCTTGTTTATATCTGGCTGGATGTAGATGGGATTGTCACGGAAGTATACTTTCCGAATGTCTTCGGGAATGGCCTTTTTGATGTATTTTCCCCGCCAAGTGAACCAATCTTTAATCTTGGGTAAGAGGTTTATAAGGATGTTGACAAGATGTTCTATAAAGCGTGTCATGGTATGGTGTGTTTAATGGGTTTATTTATAATCTGTTGTAGAATTGTATGTAAATCGTTGTATGGATGCAAATATACGTTTTTTTCGTGATACGAGTGGGGATTTTTTTGTGGGGGAGGGCACAATAAAAGGGGGTGGGTGACGTTTTTAAAAGGCATTAGTTTATGATTGGCATGAAACGGTTGTCGGGCATAATGGTGGCGTGTGCTGTGCTGATGCTGCTGGCTTTTGGGGCTGGCGGCGTTGGGGTACAGCGGTGCGCCTGCACGGGGAAGATATCGTTTGTGTCGCTGACGGGAGGCAGGTGCTGCAAGAGCAGTGCGTGCATGACCGTGAGGGTGGCACAGGTGTCGACCGCCGAGCAGCAACCGTCGGTAGAGTTTGCCGGTGTGCCCGTGTGCGAGTGTCCCAATCTGTTGCCGTGGCAGGAAGTGTGCTGTCCGGCAGTCTGTTCGCTGCAGCCTGTGGCGCTGCCCGAGGTGGACGGTGGTCCCCCGGGAGGATGGGGACGAACTGTAGTGCTGAGAGTTTGATGAATGAATACGTTAGTGCGTTAGTTGTTAGCGCGATGACGCTTTTATTGGTATTCATTAAAACTCTTCAAAAACTACAATGAGAAAGATTTCGATATTGATTTTGATAGCGGTGCTGCTGCCTATGGCGAGTGTGCAGGGGCAGAGCCGCGACACGATACAAAAGAAAAAGACCCTGACGGAGGTGAGTGTGCGGAGCCGTGCGGAGGGTATGAGCCGTTTGGGGGGTGCCGAGAACGGCACGAAGATGGGGCAGGAGGTGCTGTTTCGCGCCGCCTGCTGCAACCTGGGCGAGAGCTTTGTGGCCAATCCCAGCGTGGATGTGAACTACAGCGATGCCGCCGTGGGTGCCCGGCAGATCAAGCTGCTGGGGCTGAGCGGTCAGTATGTGCAGATGCTGATAGAGAACCTGCCCACCTTGGGCGGTGCGGCCAAGCCGTATGAGCTGGGCTATGTGCCGGGTGCATGGATGAACAGCATTTCGGTGAGCAAGGGAGCGTCGAGCGTGAAGCAGGGCTTCCAGAGCATCACCGGGCAGATAGACGTGGAGTATCTGAAGCCCGACCGCGAGCCGGGGGTGAGTGTGAACCTCTTTGCCGACAGCCGACTGAAGACCGAGGCCAACGTGGTGGGCAACCTACGCCTGAACAAGCACCTGAGCTCCGAGCTGCTGGTGCATGGCGAGAAGGACTGGCTGCACCACGACATGAACCGCGACGGCTGGCACGACTCGCCCGCCATAGGGCAGCTCAATATGCAGAACCGCTGGAAGTATGTGAACGGCCGTTACATCTTTCATGGGGGCATAGGTGTGCTGCGCGAGGAGCGCGAGGGGGGACAAATGGCATCGGCCCTAAGCCCTGCGGAGACTGGGATGAGACGAGACGGCGGCGAGGAGCCCTTCGCGGTGCGGTTAGACGCCGACCGCTACGAGGCGTATATGAAACACGCTGTGCTGCTGGACTATGAGCATAACACCAATATCGCCCTGATGGCCACGGCCAGCACCCACAAGCTGGACGGCGATTTCGGGCGACGGACTTACAGCGCACGGCACAACGACCTCTATTCCCGCCTGATCTTTGAGCATGATTTCAACGAGCGGCACCAGCTGTCGGCGGGTGCCAGCCTGATTGTGCAGGGACTGGACGAGCGGGTGAACCCCGTGCGACATCGTGAAGGCATAAACGACGCCACCCTGCTGGTGGATAAGAAGACCGAGACGGTGCCGGGACTGTATGCCGAATACACCTACAAGCCGTCGCACCGGCTGACGGTGATGGCAGGCCTGCGCGCCGACCGAAGCAACCTGTATGGGGCCTTCGTCACCCCGAGGCTGCACCTGAAATGGATGGTCTCCGACCTGCTGACCCTCCGCGCCTCGACGGGCAAGGGCTACCGCTCGCCCCACGCCTGGGCCGAGAACCACTATCTGCTGGCTTCGGGCCGGCAGGTGACCGTGGCCGACGCCCTCGACATGGAGGAAGCCTGGAACAGTGGCTTGTCGGCCGCGTTCTATATCCCCGTGGGCGAGCAGACCCTGAAGCTGAACGCCGAATACTATTATACCGATTTCCAGCAGCAGGTGGTGGTGGACTATGACTCGGACCCCTCGCGCATCAGCATCGTGATGCTTGACGGGAAGTCGTTCTCGCACACCATGCAGGTGGATGGTTCGATAGACTTTGACGAGGAGCTGGAGCTGACGGCGGCGTTCAGATATAACGACGTGCGCTGCACGTATGGCGGGCAACTGATGGAAAAGCCCCTCACTTCGCGCTACAAAGGCCTTCTCACGGTGGCATGGAAACCCTATATGGGGCTGTGGCAGGTGGATGTGACCTTGCAGCTGAACGGCGGCGGACGGATGCCCAAGCCCTATCTGCTGGCCGACGGGTCGCCGTCGTGGGACGAGCGCTTCCCTGCCTACCCGCAGCTGAATATGCAGGTGACCCGGCGTTTCCGCCATGTGACGGTATATGTGGGGGGCGAGAATTTGACCAATTATCGGCAGCCAGTGCCTGTGGTTGACGCCGCCAACCCGTGGAGCACCACCTTCGAGCCCACTATGGTGTGGGGTCCGGTGCATGGCATCATGGGCTATGCCGGGGTGCGGATGAACTGGTGATGAACTGCAAGGAGCAACAATACTACCGTTTATCCACTTTTATATTGTCAATAATAAAGAAATAACAAACAACTTAGAAATAAAAAAGACATTATCATGAATACAATAGCAATGATTGCCGCAGCCGTGATGCTGGGTTTGGCACCGGTTGATGGCGTGACGAGCGCCCCCTTTGCGGGCAGAACAGTCGCTGTAGAGGTCGCATCCACGGCCACGGCCAAGAAAGAGATACGCGTGATGGTTCTCCGACCCACCCCCGAGATGCATTGTGCCAACTGCGAAAAACGCATCAAAGAGAATATCCGCTTCGAGGCAGGGGTGAAGAAGATTGTGACCGACCGCGAGAAACAAACAGTCGCCATCACTTACGACGCCTCCAAAACCAACGTCGAGCAGATTACCAAAGCCTTTGCCAAGATTGGCTACGAGGTCGCCCTCCTTGACGACAAACCAGCCAGTCAAACTAAAAAGTGATTGGTCCCGACCGAGATTGCTTTTTGCCGATATTTAGTATGAACCTTATAGCATTTTCCTATCAATGAATATAATTGACCACATTCGCGAGACTCGCGACATCACGCGCGACGAGCTGGAGCATATTCTCACCACCGACAATGCCACAGCCATAGAATATCTGCGCCAGTCGGCGCGCGCGGAGGCTGACGCCGTTTATGGCAATAAAATCTTTCTGCGCGGGCTGGTGGAGCTGTCCAGCTACTGCAAGAACGACTGCCTGTATTGCGGCCTGCGCCGCAGCAACAAGGAGGCCGTGCGCTACCGTCTCGGCGAGGAGGAGATATACGCCTGCTGTGAGACGGGCTATAAGCTCGGTTTCCGCACTTTCGTGATGCAGGGCGGCGAGGACGCCTGGTTTACCGATGAGCGGATGTGCCGCATCGTGGCCACCGTGAGGCAGCGCTACCCCGACTGCGCCATCACCCTCTCGCTGGGCGAACGCAGTCGCGAGAGCTACCAGGCTCTGTACGACGCCGGAGCCAACCGTTACCTCCTCCGCCACGAGACCGCCGACCCCGCGCACTATGCACGGCTGCACCCCGCCGAGCTTTCGTGGCAGCACCGAATGGACTGTCTGCAAGCTTTGAAAGAAATTGGCTATCAGGTGGGATGCGGGTTTATGGTGGGTTCCCCGTTCCAGACTATCGACACCCTCTATGCCGACTTGCAGTTTATTCGTTCGTTCCAGCCACACATGGTGGGCATTGGACCTTTCGTGGCGACACATAACACCCCCTTTGAGGGCTACCCCAACGGCAAGGTGGAGACCACTCTCAGGTTGCTGGCACTGATAAGGCTGCTCCACCCGCATGTGTTGCTGCCCGCCACGACTGCGCTGGGGACACTGCACCCCATGGGACGTGAACTCGGCATACAGTATGGGGCCAATGTGGTGATGCCCAACCTTTCGCCCCTCACCCATCGCAAGGACTACGCCATCTACGACAACAAAATCTGTACCGGCGAAGAGGCTGCCGAATGCCGCGCCTGTACCGAGCACCGGATGAAACGGATAGGCTACGAACCAACGGTCGACCGAGGTGACTTCAAGGAATAACATACAGGCAGGGGAGATTATTAGTTTCAATCAAAAGGCAACTTGGCATCCTGCAAACACAGTCAGCGCTTTAGTAAAAGTTTTTTCTGCCATGTTAAGAAAAAAGTGTATCTTTGCATCGTCAAATAAGATATCAATATGTGCACATATAACATCACATTGAATGACTCGCTCGTGGCTCAGGCTCGATCAGCTTTTGCGGACGATGAGGCGCTACATCAGTGGTTGCAGAAACGGCTCACCGATTACGCGACGTACATTCTTACATTGTCTGTGCATGGGAGTGAAGAGGATTACACCAAAATGGAAGACGACCTTACAGACGAAGAGCGGAGGTATTGGACAGAATCTATTGAGCGAGACCTCCGCGCGATTGCCGAAGGCAAGCCTCGTGAATATGTGTCCAGTGACGAGTTTTGGACCTTGTTTGAGATGGCTATGAAAGGCCAAAATGAAGGTATACAAGCTTAAATATAGCAAGCTGGCAGTTGAAGACGTAGTACGACTTGCCCGATATGTCACAGCGATATACACTCACGATTCTGCGAGGAAGTATGTCGCCCAATTACGTACTGAAATTGAAAGTCTTTCCTATCTCGCCGGATTGCTGCAAGAAAGCAAGTACGAGTTGCCAAAACTATATCACCCGCAGGCCAAGACCTTGTCGGTAGGTAAACGCAAACTGACAGTGATATTCCATACAGAAGGTGAATACGTGATGATTGATAAGATACTGCCTTCGTGCATGATTACTCATTGAGAAGTATATAGAGGATGAATGGCCTGTGGTGTATAAGTCAATCTTCAGGTTGAAATTGTGTACGATGTCTCAACAGTTCAGTTTGTAGGCAAACCGAATAGAGAAGATTCCGTTTTGATGCACCGCAGTTGAGCCCTGCCGGGGAGCAACTTCACGGGGAAAGGGGCTGCAAACTCAAGTTTGAACGGGCCGGGCTCCGCCTTCGGCGGAGCCCGGCCTGTTGTTATTCTCCCTGTCTTTAATGCTTGGATAAAGACCTATAGGTCAAGAATCTTTTCGCTATTGTGAGTACTGATTATAAAGATGATTTCCCTTGTCATCCCCAAAACATTGTTTTTACCCTTTAAGCTATAAATACCGATTTGGAGTGTGAATCCAAATCGGTATTTATCCATTTTAAGGAGTGGAAACAAAAGCGTCCTACTTTTTGGCTTATTTCTTGCCTTTGACGGTTTTGTATTCTTCGTTGAGGCCTTGGAGTATCTCGTCGGTGATGTCCATGGCGGGATTGATGTACATGGTGGGACTGTCGTTGAAGGTTTTGCGCATGATGATGTCGAACTGTTGGTTGGCGGCATTGTATTCACGCACAAAGGCGAAGATGCGGTTGAGGAGTTCGATATTGGCGTCGAGCTGTTTTTGCATCACTTTCTGGGTGAGTTCGGCCTCGAGGGCACCGAGTTTGTCGGCACGCTGTTTCAGCTCTGCCTCTGTGGTCTGTTGCTGGCTGAGGGTGAGATTCTCGCCGGTCTGGATGAAGTTCTGGTAGTCTTTCTGGAACTGGGTCACTTGTTGTTGGTAACTCTTCTCCTGAGCCTCTTTGTATTTGTTGAGTTCCTCCTGGAGGTCGATGGCATACTGATATTTAGCCAGGATCGTGTCGCTGTCGATGCAGGCGATTTTCAGTACACCGTCCTTAGCCACGACGGGTGCAGCGGCGTTGGGGTTGTGCATTGTCTTGGCGCCGATGCCGGTGAAGTGGAAGATGTAGAGGAGGATGAGACCGATGAGGAGTATGATGTTGCACACGAGGATGGCGGTGTGGCAGCAATGCTTCTTGCTGGTGCAGCAGCTGTCCTTGGGTGCGTCGGGAGCTTGTGCGGATGGGCTTTCGGCGTTTGGCGTGGGCTCAGGGTTGGCGGGACGTTGCTCCTGGGGCTCTTTCATGCTGAAGGTGTCGAGACTGTTGTCGTCGACGGGTTTGTTGAGGTCTTGATTGATTTCCATTGTTATTTGTTGTTTTTATTGTTTTCGGGATTCTTTATTCTTGGGGTTCGCCGAGGACATCGATGGCCCGCTGTACACGGGCGATAGTCTCCTCTTTGCCGATGGTCATGACGAGGGTGAGCATGTCGGGGCCGACGGTGGTGCCGACAACAGCCAGTCGCAGGGAGTTCATAATCTGTCCCATGTTGAGTTCATGGCCTTTGATATAGTCTTCGAGCAAAGCTTGATGGATGGCGTCGTACTGGAAAGGGACCGTGTTGAGGATTTCGATCACTTTGGCCATGTGGGTGGTCATGCCGGGTTTCCAGCGTTTGGCCACGGCTTTGGGGTCATAGTCGGTCGGGGCCACAAAGAAATAGTGTGTCTGGTCCCATAGCTCGGAGGGGAAGGAGATGCGCTCCTTCATCATGCCGCACACTTTGACTACATAGTCGTGGGGGGCTTCGATGCCATGTTCCTTGAGTTGGGGGAGGAACATCTCGGCTATGCGCTCATCGGAGCATTTTTGCAGGTACTCATGGTTGAACCACTTGGCTTTCTCGATGTTGAATTTGGCGCCGCTTTTGCTGATATGCTCGATGCTGAAAAGGCGTATCAGCTCGTCCATTGACATCAGCTCTTGGTCGTTGCCGGGATTCCAGCCGAGGAGGGCCAGCATGTTCACCACCGCTTCGGGCAGGTAGCCGCGCTCGCGATAGCCGGACGAAAGCTCGCCGGTTTCGGGATTGTGCCAGTCCAAGGGGAAGACGGGGAACCCAAGGCGGTCGCCGTCGCGCTTGCTCAGCTTGCCGTTGCCGTCGGGTTTGAGCAGCAGGGGCAGATGCGCAAACTGGGGCATCGTCTCCTCCCACCCGAAGGCGCGGTAGAGCATGACGTGGAGGGGGGCCGAGGGGAGCCACTCCTCGCCGCGGATGACGTGCGACACCTCCATGAGGTGGTCGTCCACGATGTTGGCAAGGTGGTAGGTGGGCATGCCGTCGGACTTGAAAAGCACCTTGTCGTCGAGCAGTCGGCTGTTCATGGTCACATCGCCACGGATCAGGTCGTGGACAGTGATGTCGATGTCCTCAGGGAATTTGAAGCGGACCACATAGGGGTCGCCATTCTGCAGGCGGCGCTCCACCTCGTCGGCGGGCAGCGAGAGGCTGTTCTCCATCGAGCCCCTTGTGGTGCAGTCGTACTGGAACGTCTTTTTCTGGGCCTCATACTCCTTGCGTTTGGCGTCGAGGGCTTCGGGGCGGTCGAAGGCATAATAGGCCCACCCGTCGCGCAGCAACTGGTCGGCATACTGGCGGTAGAGGGGTTTGCGGTCGCTCTGGCGGTAGGGGCCATAGTTGCCGCCGATGTGGACTCCCTCATCGAATTTGATGCCCAGCCAGTCGAGGGCTTCGATGATATATTCTTCGGCTCCGGGCACAAAGCGTGTCTGGTCGGTATCCTCGATGCGGAGAATCATGTCGCCGCCGTTTTGGCGGGCAAAAAGGTAGTTATACAATGCAGTGCGGACGCCGCCGATGTGCAGCGGTCCTGTGGGGCTGGGGGCGAAACGGACGCGGACTTTTCTCATGTGATGTGTTATTATGTATTTAGTTTCTATTTCTTTTCTTGTTTATTTCTATTTCTTTTGTAGTTGACTGTATAAATGGTGTCCAAGCAGAAAGTAATCGATGAGTATCAGGCGGGGGTAGATACAGCTGACGGGGCGCTGCTGTTGCCGCCGCAGCCGTTTCACTTTGAGGCGGGGCATCCATCGGTAGAAGGCTTTGTGGGCCTTGACCACGGCGGAGAACTCCTTCGGTTTGCGTTCCATCAGGAATTTGAACGCTGCCACATAGTCCAGCACCACACGGCAGACCATGACCCATGCCAGTTGGCCTTGGGGCAGGTTTTTGTAGAGGAGGGCCATATTGTTGCGGAAGTTGAGGTAGGTTTTGCGGGGATTGGACTTGGGGAGTGTGCCGCCGCCCACGTGGTACACCACCGACTGGGGGCAGTATTCCACCTCGTAGCCGGCATTCTTGGCGCGCCAGCAGAAGTCGATTTCTTCCATGTGGGCGAAGAAGTCGTCGTCCAGGCCTCCCAGTTTTTTCCAAACTGATGAGCGGACAAACATGGCGGCCCCCGAAGCCCAGAAGATGGGGCAGGGGTCGTCGTACTGGCCGCGGTCCTGCTCCAGGGTGGTGAACATGCGGCCACGGCAGAAGGGATAGCCGTATTTGTCGATGAAGCCGCCTGCGCCGCCCGCATATTCGAAGGTGTCGCGCTGGTTGTACATCAGCAGTTTGGGCTGGCAGATGGCTGTGTTGGGGTGTTGCTCCATGTGGGCTATGACGGGTTCGGTCCAGTTGGGGGTGACTTCTACGTCGTCGTTCAGCAGCACATAGTAGTCGGCCTCCACCTGTTCCAAGGCTCGGTTGTAGCCTCCGGCAAAGCCGTAGTTCTTGTCCAGCTCGATGATGCGTAGCTGGGGGTAGTGGGCGTGGAGGAAATCCAGCGAGTCGTCGGTCGATCCGTTGTCGGCAATTATCACTTCGGCGTCGCCTGTGGTGTGGGCTGTCACGGAGGGCAAGAAACGCTCCAGCATTTCCCGTCCGTTCCAGTTCAGTATCACTACGGCAGTGGTCATTCTTTTGTCATTGTTTAAGAGATTGTGTGTTATAGTCTATCGTGTAGAGGGGCATGTCCTGTGGGCGTGTGCGTTTCCACCTGCGGTGGGACCACAGCCAGTATTCGGGGTGGGAGTCGATGGTGGACTTGAGCATTGCCACGTAGCGTGCCGTGATGGCGTATTGGGGTGTCTCGGACGGGTTTTCGCACAGCGGGGTGAACCGAACCCGGTAGTGGCCGCGCCGTTCTTTCTCTACATCGTAGTAAAGGACGGGCATGTTGTATTTGCGGGCGAAGTGCTCGGCGCCATAGAGGAATGGTGTTTCCTGGTTCATGAAAGTGGTCCAGAAGGATTTGTGCACGTCGTTGGGCGACTGGTCGCTGAGCATCATGTAGGCCACGGGGACATGGTGGCGATGATAGTATTCCATGGTTTGGCGGACGTTCGTCTGGTCCACTATTTCGGTGCCGTAGCGCCCGCGGCGGCGTGTGATGTAGGTGGCCACGGCCTTGTCCTGCAACGGTTTGCCGACTCCGACTCCGTGGTGCAGCAGCTGGTAGTTGAGGGAGGTGATCATATACTCCCAGTTGTTGTAGTGGGCCGACATCAGCACCACGCTCTGCCCCTTGTTGTAGTAGTGGTTCACCACCTCGCGGTTCACAAAGCGGTATCGTTTCATGATGCTTTGGGGCGAGGCGTAGAGGTTGTGCACGCCCTCGACCAGGAGGTCGCAGATATGGTGGTAGTAAGCGACTTCTATCGCCTTGCGTTGCCTGTCGGTCATCTGGGGGTAGGCGCGGGCCAGGTTGTCGCGTGTCACCTGCCGGCGGTAGCGCAGCAGGTGGTAGGCTATGAGGTATAATATGTCCGAAAGAAATCTTGCCAAGTCTTAATATCCACGGTTAAACTGCTGTCCCACTTCGCCGATGGCTCCTTCCTCCATGGTATAACGGCTCAACATACGCTCCCAACCCGGCGTTTGGATTTCGCCACGGGCATTGGAGTTGAGCAATTTGTAGTACCCGCCTCGAAACTCGTCCCAGAAAAGGAACACGCGGTTGTTGTAGTCGCCCGGAATGTTGTTGTAGCGCCATATCTGATAGGGGAGGTAATAGATGAAGCCCTCGTTAGCCGAGGTGCCGTCGCCATAGGAGTTGGTGGCAGGCTCCTTGAGCGACCAGCGGACGTTGTTCAGGGCCCCCACAAAGTTCTTCTCGTCGCGCACATAGTCTGGCGGCCCATATTGCAAGTAGACGCGCCCGCGGTCGGTGCGGTAGCCGGGGGTCTTGGGATAGGTGTAGTTCTCCTCCACATAGGTCAGCCGCTGCTGGTACTCCTTCCATTTGCCTTCGGGGTTGACAGCGTCGCGGGATTTCCAGAAACGGTAGAAAAAGCTTTGCTTCTCAGCCAGAGTGGACCCGGCCAGCAGTTGCTTGGCGGCAGACTGCTCGGCATAAGAAGCTATGGGGTAGAGAGCGTCGATATAGTAGCTGAGTGCCTCCTCGTCGGTGATGAGGACGGCAAAAGACGTGGCAATCTCGGCATCGGTGGCCGAAGCCTCCTTGATGTTGGGATTGGAGCGCATCACTGGCACGTTCTTCATAAGCATGGGCTCGCCCTGCTCATTGAGCACCTCGGCCACAATGAGGTAATTGCCCGACGGCAGCTCCTCCAAATCGAGGTCGGCATAGACGGGCACCACTTTCTTGGCGGCCTGGTAGGTGTGTTGCCACCCCACTTTGGGCATCTTGAATCCATTCTCCTGCTGGATGACGGATATGTTGACAATGAAAGATTTGTCGCCAATCTCCTTGTCCAGGTTATAAATCTCGAAATATGGATGGATGGTCGATACCGACGAGGGGAGGAAATAGTCGATATAAGGCACCATGTCGTAGCCGTTGCGCGACAGCATGTTCTCATTGACGGTCGGAGTGGCCGACTCCATCAGTTGCACATGCGACAGATTGGGCTCGCCTTTGGGGTAGTACACATTCAGCTTCTCGCGCAGCACGACGGGCTGCGAGTCGGTGTTCTTGTCTCTCAGGGTCATCTCAAGGTCATAGATGCCATTGTTCAACCCGAAACGCTGAAGGTCGGTGAAAGTGAAGTTGGTCTGCTCCTTGCTGCTGGTGAAGGGGCTGAGGAGGTCATATTTCTTCAGGTAGGCCACGGTGTCGTTGCAGCGGGCCACCAAGGTCACCTCGACCGTAGCGCGGAATCGGGAATCCTCCTGTTCCACAAAAGTGAGATTCCACGCATCGAAACGGAGGTACGTTTCGACATAAGGCTGGTTGCTCTCCGGCAGATAGAACACCGAATAGTCAAACAAAGCCGATAACTGAGACTGCGCCGCCAATGCCGACATGGCAAACACAAGAGCCATCAATGATGCTATTTTCTTCATATTTCGTCTATATTATGTTTCAATTATGTTTGTCAATAATTTATAATGCACTGTATATTAAACGTCTAATGGGGTACAGCCCAAACGTAAGTGCATTCTAAACCACCTGCAAAGATACTAAAAAAAACTCACAATGCATCAATTTGCTTGTGAGAATGTTCTATTGTATTAAGATTAAGGAATTAACATGATGCCTGAATGTGCATCCCGATTGTTGGCAAAAAAGGGATGAGTCAATCCGCAATCAAAGCTGTGGTTGCGGGTTGACTCATCCTTATGATTGACGAGTTTGCTTTCTTATTTCAGCATTTCGGCGGCCACACGGAGGGCGGTGTCGAGGCCGTCGGGGTTTTTGCCGCCTGCGGTGGCGTAGGCGGGTTGGCCGCCGCCGCCGCCTTGGATTTCTTTGCCTGCGGCGCGGACAATGGCTCCGGCGTTGAGGCCGGCGTCAGTGCGGTTTTTGCCGAGGGCAACGAGCAGGGCGGGCTTGCCGCCGTGGACGCTGCCGAGGACGATGGCCATGTCGGGCTGCCCGGTGGCGAGGGCGAGCATGGTGTCTTTGAGTTGGCTGAGGTCGTAGTCGACGCGGCTGACGAGGGTGGGGGAGGTGGCGAGCTGGCGGGCGAGGTCCTGTTTCAGGGCTTCGGCTTGGAGGTGTTGGAAGTGCTCGACTTGGGAGCGGAGGGCAGTGCCTTCGTCCAGCAGGCGTTGGACGGCTGCGGTGAGGTCTTTGGGATTTTTAAGGAGTTCACGGAGGGCGTTGAGTTGGTCTTGGAGGGCGTTGTTGTAGCTTTCGGCTGCCGCGCCTGTGACGGCTTCGATGCGGCGCATGCCGGCGGCAACGGCGCTTTCGCTGACGATGCGGAAAGAGCCAATGTGGCCGGTGTTGTCGATATGTGTGCCGCCGCAGAATTCGACGCTGTCGGCGAATTTCACCACGCGGACGTGGTCGCCGTATTTTTCGCCAAAGAGGGCCATGGCGCCGAGCTGACGGGCTTCGGCTATGGGCATGGCGCGGTGTTCTTCGAGGGGTATGGCGCGGCGGATGTCGATGTTGACTTGTTTTTCCACTTCGCGGATTTCGTCGTGGGAGAGTTTGGCGAAGTGGGAGAAGTCGAAGCGCAGGCGGCTGTCGTCGACGCTGGAGCCTTTCTGCTCGACATGTGTGCCGAGGACGTTGCGCAGGGCTTTGTGGAGCAGGTGGGTGGCGGAGTGGTTGCACTGGATAGCTATGCGGCGGCATTTGTCGACTTCGGCCTTGTAGGGCTGGTCGAGGTGCTGGGGAAGACGTGGGACGATGTGGATGATGAGGTTGTTTTCTTTTTTGGTGTCGACAACGGGTACCATGTCGCCGGCGGGATGGGTGAGGGTTCCTTGGTCGCCTACCTGTCCGCCGCTTTCGCCGTAGAAGGGTGTGCGGTCGAAGACGAGTTGGTAGAATTCTTTGTCTTTGACTTTGACGTGGCGGTAGCGGGTGATGCGTACTTGTGCGGTGAGGTCGTCGTAGCCGATGAATTCCTGGTTGGCGGAGGGAATGAGTTCGACCCAGTCGTCGTTTTCGACTGCCGCGGCTGCACGCGAGCGTTGTTTTTGCTCGGCGAGGCCGCGTTGGAAGCCTTTCATGTCGACAGTCCATCCTTTCTCGGAGGCCATGAGTTGTGTGAGGTCGACGGGGAAGCCGTAGGTGTCGAAGAGTTCGAAGGCGAAGTCGCCGTCGATGACGGGGTTGGGGCTTGAAGTGGCGTGGGAGGTGAGGTAGTCGTCGAAACGCTTAATACCTCCGGCGAGGGTTTTGAGGAAGGATTGTTCTTCTTCGAGGATGATGCGCTCGATGAGTGTCTGCTGGGCTGCCAGCTCGGGGTATTGGCTGCCCATCTGTGCCACGAGGGTGGGGACGAGGGCGTTGATGAATGGTTCTTTGAAGTCGAGGAAGGTGTAGCCGTAGCGGATGGCGCGGCGCAGGATGCGGCGGATGACGTAGCCGGCTTTGGCGTTGCTGGGGAGCTGGCCGTCGGCGATGCTGAAACTGACGGCTCGCAGGTGGTCGGCTATGACGCGCATGGCGGTGTCGGCCTTGGGGTCTTGTCCATAGGTGCGGGAGCTGAGGCGGGCGATATGTTGGATGAGGGGCTGGAAGACGTCGGTGTCGTAGTTGGATGTTTTGCCTTGCATGACCATGCAGAGACGTTCGAAACCCATGCCGGTGTCGATATGCTTAGCCTTGAGGGGTTCGAGTGTGCCGTTGGCCAGGCGGTTGTATTGCATGAAGACGAGGTTCCAGATTTCGATGACGAGGGGGTTGTCTTTGTTGACGAGGTCGCGGCCGGGGACTTTCTGCTTTTCGGCGTCGGGACGGAGGTCGATGTGGATCTCGCTACAGGGGCCGCAGGGTCCCTGTTCGCCCATCTCCCAGAAGTTGTCTTTTTTGGAGCCTTTCAGGATGCGGTCTTCGGCTATGTGTTCTTTCCAGTAGCCGTAGGCTTCGGTGTCCATGTCGAGGCCGTCTTTGTCGTCGCCTCCGAAGACGGTGACATAGAGGTTGTTCTTGTCGATGTGCATCACTTCGGTGAGGAATTCCCAGCCGAAGGCGATGGCTTCGCGCTTGAAATAGTCGCCGAAAGACCAGTTGCCGAGCATTTCGAACATGGTGTGGTGGTAGGTGTCGTGGCCTACTTCTTCGAGGTCGTTGTGTTTGCCGCTGACGCGGAGACATTTTTGGGCGTCGCAGGCGCGGGGATATGGTGCGTCGGCATTGCCGAGGAAGATGTCTTTGAACTGGTTCATGCCCGCGTTGGTGAACATGAGGGTGGGGTCGTTTTTCACAACCATGGGAGCAGAGGGGACTATGTGGTGGCCTTTGCTTTCGAAGAATTTGAGGAATTGTGTGCGGATTTCGTTACTTGTCATGCGAGGGGTGAATTAAAGGGTGTGTACTGATTAGAATTCGTCGCGCTCGACGAGCAGGATAGCGCTCTGCGGGACGATGAAATATTTGTCGCTGTTATATTTGATTTCGATGGCGTTTTTCTGGAGAAAGAGGGCGAGGTCGCCGGGCTTGACCTGGAGGGGCATGTAGTGCGTGTCGGCGGCCTTGCTGTTCCATGCCTCCCCCTCGTCGAGGGAGGGGAGCGGATAGCCGGGGCCACATTTGAGGATGTAGCCTGATTGAATCTTCTCCTTGTCCTGGTAACCGGCAGGAAGGTACAAGCCGCTTTTGGTGCGGTCGGTGGCATCGTTGGGCTTGATTAATACCCTGTCGCCCACTACGATAATGTTGTCCAAATTAGTTGTCATAACTATAAATTGAATTTGCAAAGGTACGAAAAAAATCGGAATCCACTTTTTTTTCGTAACTTTGCATTTTGTAATGGCTTTGCGCCATCGATATTGTAGACTGAAAACGTTGATATTATGCTCAAGTATAAATATATTGCGGTGGCTGTGGTGTGTATGTTGTGTGCGGTGTGTGGCCGTGCACAGGAGACTGCCGACCCCCAGCCCGCCAAGGTTTACCCCAATTGGGAATCAATAAACCAGCGGGGATATCCGTCGTGGTTTGGCGATGCCAAGCTGGGCATCTTTGTGCATTGGGGCTTGTATTCGGTGCCCGCATGGTCGGCCCCTACAGGCTATGCCGAATGGTTTTACCGTGGCCTTATGGTGGGCGACACAGTGAGGGTGAACGAGATGCAGGATTTCAACCGCCGCTGGGGCTATATGCTGGGCGACCAGTGGAGTGGTCGGCTCAGCAACAGCCAAGGTGTGAAACAACGTCCAAAGCCGACGGATTTATATACCCTCTATGCCCAGACGTGGCATGCCGAGCATTGGAACCCCGACCAGTGGGCCGACCTTTTTGTCAGGGCTGGAGCAAAGTATGTGATACTCGTGACCAAGCACCACGACGGCTATTGTCTTTGGCGCAGCCGTTACCAACCCAACTGGAACAGCGTGGTCACCGGGCCGCACAAGGATATAGTCGGGATGCTCACCCAGTCGGTCCGTAACGCGGGGTTGAAGATGGGTTTCTACTATTCATTGACGGAGTGGACTAACAATCTGCACATCTGGATGCAGGATCCGGACAGCGCCATCGCGGAGTATGTGGACCATTACATGGTGCCTCAGTTCAAGGAATTGGTGAACAAGTACAAACCGAGCTTGTTTTTCACCGACGGCGAGTGGCAAAACACGGCCGAGCAATTCAGGGCTCCGGAACTGATATCCTGGTACTACAACACTGTCGGCCCCGATGCAATAGTGAACGACCGCTGGGGCGAAGGCACACAACATGGGTTCAAGACCCCAGAGTACAAGGGGGCCATCAAGGACACCGTCCGCCCATGGGCCGAATGCCGGGGCATAGGCCGCTCTTTTGGCTACAACCGCAATGAACCCTTGGAAAACTATCTCACCTCCGACTCGTTGATTCGGCATTTTGTCAAACTGGTTGCAGCCGGTGGCGGGTTGACCCTCAACGTGGGGCCCGATGCCGACGGCACAATCCCCATGCTGCAACAGGAAAGGCTGCTCGACCTGGGCAATTGGCTTAAAGTGAATGGGGAAGCTATCTATGGGTCGCGCCCTTACCGCAAGATGTGCGAGATGGACAGCACTGTTTACTACACCCGCAACAACGGCAACCTCTATGCCATAGCCACTCATCTTGACAGCAAGGTTTTGATATTAAAGAATATGCCTCGTCCCGGTCTGTTCTCAACCGTGAAACTGCTGGGCTGCGACAAGCCGATAGTGCACTACTATTTCGCTGGAAGCTTGTATATAAGACTGAATAATCTCAGCATCGAAGACCTCCGCAACACCAAGGGAGCGTGGGTGTTCCGCATATCAAAATATGGCGACCAGTGATGCCGTTGCCGAAAAAGTTATTTGTTTCAGCATCGGTGCCGGACCCATCGCGCGATGGTAGGCAGGTGTTGAATGTTCCTGATATCTAATACGTATACTATATGCCTGTTTTTGAAGCTTCGTCTATCGAGACTGTTGCCGTCCACAGGGTGGGCAACAAAGCCACAGAGGAGGGCTACGTCCTCTCGCGCCGTCCCATCCACCTCACCGAACAGCTGCAGGATGTGCTGGTCCAGTATTTCCTTTCGCCCTTCAAAGTGGAAGAATACTACCATCTTTACGATGAGAACAATGTAGAGATGAACCCCATCTATCGGCATTGCTCTAATATATTCGAAAACCCCGACAGCCTGATGGAGGAGTCGTGCCAGATGGCAGAACTGCTCTACGATGCCTCCATACACGCCAATATCATGGGTGGTGATTTGTTCGTTGTTTATTTCTCACAATGTATATTGAATGGAAATACAATAGATGCAGTGGGAATATTCAAATCAGAGAGCAAGGCTCGATTTCTGAAAGTGCTGCATGGCGATGAGGACTGGAGCCGCGAGGCGAACGACAACAGCGCCCAGGCTCAGTATGAGCTTGAGGTCCACCAAGGCATCAATCCCTCAAAACTTGACAAGGGCGCCATCATCTTCAACACGGAGGCGGACCGGGGCTATGTTGTCAGTGTGGTGGATGCCACCAACCGGTCGGTCGATGCACTTTACTGGAAAGACACTTTTCTCGGGGTCAGGCAGAGGGAAGATGAATACTATAACACCCACACCGAGATGCAGGCATACAAGAAGTTCGTCACCGACGAGCTGCCCCAGCAGTTCGAAGGAGTCAGCAAGGCCGACCAGGCTGACATGCTGAACCGCTGTAGCAATTACTTTAAGCAGAACGACAATTTCGACTTACAGACTTTTGCGCAGGAGGTAATTGCTCAACCCGAGGTGATAGACAGTTTCAAGGAATATCGCGAGCAGTATCAGCAGGAGCATGATGTCCAGCTGCCGGAGAGCTATGACATCAGCGAGAGCGCTGTGAAGAAGCAGTCGCGTGCGTTCAAGAGTGTAATCAAGCTCGACAAAAACTTCCATATCTATGTCCATGGCAACCGCGAGCTGATAGAGCAGGGCGAGGATGAAAAGGGGAAGTTTTATAAGGTCTATTTCAAAGAAGAGTCGTAGACGTCACGACCGCTATCAGATAATGCGGAGCGTGGTGAGCGCATGGAGGATGCCTTCTTGGTCGACCGACGTGGTGACGAAGTCGGCATGGGCTTTGACCTTATCGTCGGCATTGCCCATAGCCACTCCGATGCCGCAGTAATCGAGCATTTCAACATCGTTACCCCCGTCGCCAAAGCCGATGCATTCGTCGGGCTTGATACCGTAATGGTGGAGGATGCTCTCAATGCCGGTGGCTTTGCTGTTGTCAGCCTTTACGAGATCGGTGAATTGAGCGTGCCATCGAGGCAGACGGCAGTGGGGGAGCATGCGCAGCACGGCCTCGTCGCGGCTGGCGGGCATGATGGCGATGACCTGGTAGGTCTCGCGCCCCATCATTTCGGTGGTGGAAAGGAGCGGCGGCATCTGGAACTCCAGCTGGTCGCGGATGGCATTGGCCACGGGGTTGGAGTGGGTGTTGACATACATGTCGTGCTCGGTGAAAATCATGGTGCACAACCCTTCCGCTTGGGCATATTGCAGCCAGCGGTCGGTCTCTTCCTGGGGTATGGGGTTGCGAAGCAGTACCTTGTCGCTCACAAAGCAGTAGCCCCCGTTCATGGTAACGTAGCCGTCGAAGGCAACGGGCATATCGGGAATAAGAATCTTCGGGCGGCCCGATGAGATGAATGTCCTGACGCCTCGCTGGTGAAGCGCCTGGAATGCCTGTATGGTGCCTGGGGATACTTGGTGGGTGGTGAAGCTGAGAAGGGTACCGTCGATGTCGAAGAAGGCGGCTTTTATCATAGGTCAGAGTGTTGAGATGATAGAGCGGAGTAAAGCGGTCATGTTCTGGGCGGCGCGGTTGGCTTGTATCACCACATCGTTGCCGTCGTTGAGACAATGGTCGCTGAGGTCGTTGCTTTGGTTGGTGATAATGCTGAGGCCGAATATCTCCATGCCGCAGTGCCGCGCCACGATGACTTCGGGGACGGTGCTCATGCCCGCCGCGTCGCCACCCAGAATGGCATACATGCGATATTCGGCCGGGGTTTCGTAGGTGGGGCCGGTGCCGGCTACGTAGACACCCTCGCGCAGCTGGATGCCCATTGGGTCTGCCTGCTCGTGGGCCACCTGCCGTAGCCTACGGCTGTATACGGTGGTCATGTCGGGAAAGCGGGTGCCGAATTCTTCCATGTTAGGCCCAATGAGGGGATTGGGCATGAGGTTGATGTGGTCGGTGATAATCATCATGTCGCCCACACGGTAGCTGGGGTTGACCGCACCGGCGGCGTTGCTCACAAAGAGTGTCTTTATTCCCAAGCGCGCCATGACACGGACGGGGAAGGTGACTTGGTCCATGCTGTAGCCTTCGTAGTAATGGAATCGCCCCTGCATGGCCATCACCTTCTTGCCTCCGAGGGTCCCCACTATCAGGTTCCCTTTATGGCCAGTGGCCGTCGACTGCATGAAGTGGGGTATTACCTTGTAGGGTATTGTTATGGGGTTCTCGATGCAGTCGGCCATGGGACCCAGTCCGCTGCCCAGTATGATTGCTATCTGTGGCACACAGTTGCCAGTCTGGCTCAGGATATATTGTGCGCTCTCGTCTATCTGGAGTATGTTCATTTGCCTTTAGTCAAAAGGGTGGTTATTTGTTCTGCGATTTTAGGAGGTTGATGCGTTTCATTATCTCGGCAGCCTCTTCGTAGTTTTCGTTTTCCTCACACTCGTGGAGTCTCTTTTCAAGGGTCTCCAGCGTCTGTTCGGGGTGGGGGAGAGGCGCTTTGTTCTGGGGCAGGTTGTCTTCCAGTGCGCCTGGTTCCATCGATGTTTCTTCCAGCACGTTCTTGGCCATGAGGATGTCGCAGCCCTGTATCAATGCCATCACCACGGCATCGCTGGTGCGGCTGTCTATTCTTTTCTCCGAGAATCCGTCGCTGATGTAAAGGGTGGAGTAGAATATTCCTTCCTCAAAGCGGTCTATGGTCACCTGTTTCAGGGTCAACATGAATTCCTCCATGATGTTGTTGAGCAGGGTGTGGGTCAGCGGGCGGCGGGCATGCCGCTGTTCTATGGCCATGACTATGGCTTGCGCTTCGGCCTCGCCGATGATAACAGGCACCTGTTTGCCCGTTTCGGGAGCGTTGAGCACCAGCACGTAGGCATCGCTCAAGGCCATGCCCTGCGAAATCTGGAAGGGGTATACACGTGTGTAGTTCATCTTGCCCTTTATACTTGAGGTGCGAGATATTGCACCAGTTGTTTCACGGCAAGGCCGCGATGGCTTATTTGGTTTTTCACGTCGAGGGGCATCTCGGCGAAACTCACCGCAAACCGGTCGGGCATGAAAATGGGGTCATAGCCGAACCCTCCTTCGCCATAGCGCTCGGTCAGGATGCAACCCTCCACCTTGCCTTCAAAATAGCGGGGGGTGCCGGCCTCGATCAGACAAATCACCGTCCGGAATGCAGCCCTGCGGTCGGTCTTTCCGTCCATGGCGGCCAGCAGCTTGTTCACATTGTCGTCGAAGGAGCAATGTTCGCCCGCATATCGGGCGCTGTACACTCCCGGAGCCCCGTTCAGGGCAGAGACTTCCAGCCCCGTGTCGTCGGCGAAACAGTCCTTGCCTGTCCGTTCCCACACCCATTGGGCTTTCTGCAAGGCATTCCCTTGCAGGGTGTCGGCGGTCTCGGGTATTTCGCCTTCCAGCCCGGCCTCGGCAAGGCTCACTATCTTCACCTTGCCGAGGAGCAGTTGGCTTACTTCTTCTAACTTGTGTTTGTTGTTAGTCGCAAATATCAGTTCTCTCATAGTCTCTTAGTTTAATGCATATATGGGGAACACTGTAAAGGTGAGAGCCCTCACAATGGCCATACAAGATGTCTATCTTATCAGCGTTACTGTGCCGCTCAACCTAAACTTCTGCACACTTCCCTTGCGTTGGTATACTATCACATAGGGGTAGGCGCCCTGCGGGCAAGGTTTCCCATCATAGGTGCCGTCCCACTTAAAGTTCAAGTCCTCCGATGTGAAGACCCGTGCGCCGCCGCGGTTGAAGATGGAAATCTTGAACATATCCATCTCGCTGCTGCTGATGATGCTGAACACATTGTTCGTAGCCTTGTTGGGTGTGAACACATTGGGACGGAAGAACCCGAATGTGTCAATCTCGATAGGCCAAGTAGTGTCCGACACACAACCCAGTTCGTTATAGCTTTTCAACGTCACCCAGTTGCTGCTGTCGGCATAGATGTCGAAATGATGTGTCACGGTCTTTCCCGACGACACCGACCCATCGCCGAAAAGCCATTGCGAGTGGTCCGCACCCTGAGACTTGTCGGTGAAAGTCACCACCGGAGTTTCGGTGTCGATATACTGGGGTGAGTATTCAAAATCAAGCACAGGCAGCGGAACCTCCTTCACCAGAATGTCTATCGCAGCAATGTCGCAGTCGTCTGCCGCATAGCCCACAAGGAAATAGCGAGTGTCCTGACTGGGCGACACAACTATCGATGTGTTGGTTTCCTGACCCACCAGGTCGGGATCGGGTGGATAACTGCTCCACTCATAGCGCAGTGCGCCGTCGGCTGTGAGGATGACACTGTCGCCGGGGCAGTGCTTGGCATTCCGGGGCGTGGCGGTAATGCTGGTCGAAAGTAGCGAGAGCGACACGCTGTCCCAGGCCACACATCCGGCTTCGGCCGTTATTTTCAAGTAGTAGGTGGTACGTGGCTGGGAGGGTCTTACGTACAGCACATCACCGCGGCAGATTGGCTCTTCGCCCGGTTGGTTCAGATGGCGGTACCAGGCAAACGTACATCCTGGTACCGATGTCATAGCTTTCACGTGAGACTCATGTCCGTTGCAGATAATAGTGTCGTTGCTGTATGTGATTTCGGGGTCGTGGAAGAAATAAATTGTATCGTACAATGTGTCTGAGCAGTCGGCATTATTAGTGGTAATCAACATGAAAGGATTCTCAAAATCCTCAAAGTCGCGAGTAATGGCCGTCGTGCCATCCAATCCCCCCACCTCGCTGCTGATGGTGGTGTCGGCAAACACCCACACACGTTTCATCACCCCCTCGGTCAAGTCGGTGATAGTGGTTTGTTCGCCCACACACAAAGTCCGCTTACTGATATCGATGCGGGTCTCGGGCGGAGTGTCCACATGCACAATATACACTCTCGTGGTGTAGCACGTGGTGTCCTCCAAATACATGTTCAGCTCAACGGCATAGTCGCCACGCTGGTTAGTGCGGAAAACCGTCGAATCGCCATACAACACGGCTTCGACAGGAGTGTCTGCGGTGCTGCCATCATGTATCACCCAACGGGTTTTGCTATGGTCGATATGGGGTGCGTCGCCTCCTTGATAGGGCACCTCACCCACGGCCTCCATGATTATTTCCGATGTGTCCAAACAGATAGTTGTGAACCGAGCCTGTATCAAAGGCTTGATATTACTCACCTTGGAGTAGATTTTTGAGTGGAAAGGCTTTTGCGGGTCCATGGCCGAAGTCATCACACACTTATAGGTTGTCACACCCACTGTGTCGCCCACGGCTATTCCGCGCGCCTCGTCAGCTTGGGTAGCGATAAAATCTTCCACACGTGCCACATATTCAGGATTGTTCGATGTCGGGGCCACTTGGTGGAAAGGCAGATTGTCCATAAATTCCGTGTTGGTGGTGATTCCGTCATAACCTGTCGACGACACATACCATGTATAAGTCAGCAATCCGGCAGGGGCGCGCAACGTGTCCACAGCATCCGATATTCCCTCCGGACACCCTGACGAGGTAATCTCCATCGGCTGGCAACTTCCGGCAATATAGGCATAGATAGGATCCACATCATAAATACAGTCGCTCGTATACATCTCCACCCGAACCGAGTCGTACAAATAATCAATCAAACTGATGGCCACACGGGTCCACGGCTTGTAGCAGTAGCAGCAACTTGTTGAGCCGGCCGATTGCGGAGTTCCCGAAAATCCCTCCACCCATGGGGCGGGCAATGCTCCCGTCACCGCCGGGGCTGGCACATTGAACCAAAGACTGTCGTGCAACGGGAAATTGTTCCATTGGTTGGTCTGGCTGTTCTTTCCCACCACCCGGATCAAGAACTCTCCCGCCTGCTGCGGGGAGTGGTTATAGCGGCAGGCCACAATTGCATAGTCGATAAAAAGCAGCGCGTTCAGCGGTGTGACCTCCATGGTGTAGAACAGGGCCTCAGCCCCTTTGTCGTTGCCGGTGGGATGAGTGCTGTTTATACATTGTCCGGTGGCGCGCATATCGCCCAGACGGATGCTCGACATGTGTCCTGGAGGAATACGTTGCATCCCCTGTCCCGACGAGTTTACGGTGAACAGGTCCATCCCCGCATCTTCGGCCCGATAGATGCGGAAACGCTGGTCATGTCCGTCGAACAATGTGCAGTGGTTGCACGCGCAACGGTTTGGGTCATAGCCCGAATTAAAGTCAGACGAAGTGATATTAGCATGACCCCTGATAATAGCCTTGTTGGGGTAACTGCATGTGCTCAACACGTTGGTCCCAGTGCTTCCGCCAGTTCCCTCAATGCGGTCTCCCACGCGTGCCGTCCACGACCCCGATCCTCCCGGAATCGTATTGAACGATGTCGGGTTGTGAAGCCCTGGACACGGATCCTGGCCCACGGCAATCATGCTGGCACCCAATAACAGAATTGCCAATGATACTAATCGTTTCATAATAAGATACCTTTTTTATAATACTATATATAGTGTTTAATGCATATTATTCTCTACAGTCTCCTTCCCAATTCGGGCAGTATGGCGGCTTTCCATTCGGTGAAGTCTCCCTCCACAATATGCTGCCGGGCGGTGCGCACCATCCATAAGTAGAAAGCCAGATTATGGATAGAGCATATCTGTAGCCCCAAAATCTCCTCGGCCCTGATCAGATGGTGCAGATAAGCCAGCGTATAGCTCCGGTCGCACTCGGCGGTGCTCTCAGCATCTATCGGGTCAAAACAGCTCTCCCACTTCTTGTTCTTAATATTGATAGTGCCATGAGCCGTAAACAACAGCCCATTGCGGCCGTTGCGCGTAGGCATCACACAGTCAAACATGTCCACCCCCCGCTCAATAGCCTCCAGTATGTTGGCCGGAGTTCCCACGCCCATCAGATAGCGCGGCTTGTCCTTGGGCAGGATGGCGTTCACCACCTCAATCATCTCATACATCGTCTCCGTCGGTTCCCCGACGGCCAGCCCTCCGATAGCATTCCCGTCGCAGCCCTTCGAGGCTATATACTCCGCCGACTGGCGGCGCAAGTCGGCATACTTGCACCCCTGCACTATCGGGAACAGCGTCTGCTCATAGCCATACAGCGGCTCCGTCTCGCCGAACCGCGCCACACACCTGTCCAGCCAACGGTGCGTCAGCTCCATCGACCGTTTCGCATAGCGGTAGTCCGACTCGCCGGGGGCGCACTCGTCAAAAGCCATCATGATGTCAGCCCCGATCACACGCTCGATATCCATCACCCCCTCGGGCGAGAAAAAGTGGCGGCTCCCGTCAATGTGCGACTGGAACGTGCAGCCCTCCTCCTTGATTTTCCTGTTGTCAGCCAGCGAAAACACCTGGAACCCACCGCTGTCCGTCAGCAGTGGACGCTCCCAGCCCGCAAAACCATGCAGGCCTCCCGCAGCCTTCAAAATGTCCAATCCCGGACGCAGAAACAAATGATATGTATTGCCAAGTATTATCTGGGCATTGATGTCCTCATAAAGTTCGCGGCGGTGCACTGCCTTCACACTCCCCGCCGTCCCGACCGGCATAAAAATCGGGGTGGCTATCGCACCGTGCGCAGTTTCTATCACTCCCGCACGCGCGTCACTTTTATTATCCTCTTTCTCTATCGTGAACTTCATAAATATCAACTTTTCAACATGTCAGAGCCGACAGTTATGAACAGTCGGTTAATATTTCATCCTGCAAAGATACGAAAAAAATCAAAAATAATGTATATTTTTGCAACAAAAATATTTTAAACCCAAAATGGACTTTACTCATATACTTACAGACCCTTGCACCATGGCCCTCGCCATCGTGATGGCTCTCAGTCTGGTTATTTTGTGCCTCTACTATGGCCTCTTCTTCTTCCGAATCGGCCACTACAAAGGCCCCTCACGCAAAAAAAACACCCCCCCCGACGACAACCTCCCACCCGTCTCCGTCATCCTCACCGCCCAGAACGACGGCGAATGGCTGCGCTCCAATCTCGTCTACCTCCTCGAGCAGGACTACCCCGACTTCGAAGTCGTCGTAGTCGACTACCTCTCCACCGACGACACCCAGTTCGTCCTTCGGCTCCTGTCCGACAACTACAAACACCTCAAAGTCGTCACCCTCCTCGAAAACGCCAACGGCTACCAAGGCCTCAAATACCCCTTCTCCATCGGCATCAAATCCGCCAAAAACGACATCCTCCTCCTTGCCGAACCCGAATGCATGCCCATGGACACCACCACCTTCCGCTGGATCCGCTCCATGGTCAAAGGCTACACCCACCCCCACGTCGACCTCGTCCTCGGCTTCTGCGGCATAGCCTACAAACCCTCACTCTTCAACTGGCTCCAGCAGTACGACAACCTCGACTACAGCGTCGAATACCTCGGCGCCGCCGCCCTCCGCCATCCCTTCACCGGCAATGGCCGCAACCTCAGCTACCGCCGCTCACTCTTCCTCAAAAACGACGGCTTCATCTACCACTACAACATCCCCGAAGGAGCCGACGACATGTTCGTCAACCAGAACTCCCGCCGCCGCAACACCACCGTCGTCCTCGACTCCCAGGCCTTCACCTACGTCCAGCCCCAGCCCACCCTCCGCCAGTGGCGCCTCTACCGCCGCCGCCGCACCTCCACCCACATCTACTACCGTTTCGGCCTCAAATGCTCACGCCTGGCCAAACCCCTCAGCCTCTTCCTCTTCTACCTCTCCGGCGCCCTCCTCCTCGCCCTCGGCACTTTCCCCTGGCAAATCCTCGCCGCCGTCCTCGCCCTCAAACTCTTCTGGCAAATCCTCTCCACCGCCCAGGCCACCCGCCGCCTCTCCGTCAAACCGGTCATCTACATCCTCTCCCCACTCTTCGAAATTTATTTTCTCATCGCAAATACTATTTTAGCCATATTCCCGTTATCTCGCAAAAAGAAACTGAAATAATGGTCTAAAAGCATGGAACCTTTCCCATCAAACGAAAAGGCCCAACGTGACTACCGGCTCGTAATCGCCGCCCGCGACAAGGGCGACCAGCGGGCCTATGCCGACCTTATGCGTTTCTACCGCGAACCCATCTACCTCATGCTCCTCCGCATGACACACAGCCCTGTCGACGCCGACGACCTCACCATGGAAGCCTTCAGCAAAGCCTTCTGCCAACTCTCCACCTACACCCCCCAAAACACCTTCGCCACCTGGCTCTTCGCCATCGCCAGCAACCACGGCATCGACTTCATCCGCCGCCAGCGCCTACGCCTCCTCCCACTCAACGCCGTCTCCGTCACCGACGACAACGAAACCTTCGAATACCCCATCCCCACCAACGACCCCAACCCCGAAGAAGAACTCATCACACGCCAGCGCGACCACATCGTCCGCCAACTCGTCGACCGCCTCGCACCCCGCTACCGCCGCATCGTCCGCCTCCGCTACTTCGACGAACTCTCCTACGACGAAATCGCCGACCGCCTCAACCTGCCCCTCGGCACCGTCAAAATCCAGCTCCGCCGCGCCCGCATCCTCCTCGCCGAAATCATCAAGTCACACAAACAAAGTCTATGAAACAAACCCTATCCCTTCTCCTCCTCGCCCTCCTGCTCTGCTCCATGCCCCTGCAAGCGCAGAAAAAGAAAGCCTCCGCCTTCCAAACCCGCATCTCTGGCCTCTCCCTCGCCGTCGATGCAGGCCTCCTCATACCCAGCGCCAAACAAGCCAACTTCTACAGCGGACGCCCCGGCAACGCCAACACCATCGACCGCGTCCTCCGCTCCGAACAATACGGCACCCAGATATGGAGCAGCCTCGTCAACCAAGGCCTCATCTCACCCAGCGCCATCCCCTCCTACAGCGCCTTCACCATCGCCGAATACCCCAACATGTACTACCGCCTCACCTACCAAGTCGGCGTAGGCCTCCGCTACGACTACCCCAGCGGCTGGGGCTGGATGCTCAACTTCGACTACAGCCAAGTCACCGCCGCCGGACAGTTCCTTCTCTCCTCCGACAACGGCGTCGGCATCCCCGGCAGCCGACAGTACGTCCCATGCGACATCTTCGGCCTCGAAAAACGCATCCTCATCGACTTCTCCATCCTCAAACGCATACCACTCACCAACCTCCTCGACCTCGAAATATCCGGCGGCGCCGACATCAACAACACCAAAGTCACACAAAACGGCATGGTCATCGGCGGCCGCACCTACAGCATCCTCGACGTCTGGGGCGGTCAAAGCCCCTACGCAGGCTCCGGCTCCTACGACTACATCAACCAAGGCGGCATAGGCTTCGGCGCCCTCGGCTCCATCGCCCTCGGCTACAACTTCCAAGGCGCCGCCATCGACTTCGGCTACGCCATGCGCTACATGCAAACCAAATACAAAGGCTACAACGACAACGACGCCTTCGCCATGCAGCACACCATCTTCGCCCGTTTCAACCTCAACAACTTCAAACTATTCAAGTAAACAACCGTCGCCAGCAGGCCCCCCGGCCCACTGGCCACACAATATTCAAATAACAAAACAAATAAATGATACAATTAACAGACCTTTCGCAATCCGACCACCCGCATTTCGCCAAAGATCTATTCGAATCGGCCTTTCCCGACGAGGAACGACCTCCTTTCGGGGAGTTAAAACATCGTAACAAAGAAAAATTTCACTTCATGGTCGCCACCAACGACGACGGCGACGAACCCATCGGAATCCTCACCTACTGGACCTTCGACGAGTTCGTCTACATCGAACACTTCGCCATCGACGAAGACCTCCGCAACCAAGGCCTCGGCAAAGCCGTCTTCCTCAACTTCCTCTCGCAGCAAACCCAGCAAGTCGTTCTCGAAGTCGAGCATCCACACGACGAAACTTCCGAGCATCGCATTGAATTCTACGCCAGTATGGGTCTCTTCACCAACCCCCAAGACTACCTCCAGCCTTCCTATCACGGCGACCAAGTTACTGTGCCTATGATTATTATGACAAAATACGAACTCGACGATGAAGAATTTGACGAAATTCGTGAAATACTCTATCGCGAAGTCTACAAATGCAAGCCCTCCAACATGCGTTGAGCAAAAAAAAATGCATTTTTAATGCTCAATCATTCATTGCTTTATATCTTTTAGACCAAAAAAAAGCAAAAAAAAATTTGGTGCATCGAAAAAAAGTCGTATCTTTGCAACCGCTTTCGAGGAAGAGATAACCCAAAGCAAACAGATGGCTCCTTAGCTCAACTGAATAGAGCATCTGACTACGGATCAGAAGGTTACAGGTTTGAATCCTGTAGGAGTCACAAAACAATAACTTTAATCCAGCGCTCAAGCCGACAAGCTTGAGCGTTTCTATTTCCCCCGCCTCCCCGTCCCCCTCCCCCTCCCCCTTTCCCTCCCTCCCCCAGCCAAAGCCCCAAACCCCCTCCATCCCCAGCCCCACCGCCCCAACCCCGTCCCGCAACCCCCAAACCCCCGACCAGCCACAGCCCAACTCCCGACCAGCAGCCGACCTCCTCCCGACCCGCCACAGCCCAAACCCCGACCAGCAGCCGACCTCCTCCCGACCAGCAGCCCTCTCCCTCCAGAACACCGACCCCAGGCCTTCCTTCGCTCTGCCTTCGCTCCACGTCCGTTATTTATTTTGCATTTAGTTTCTATTTCTTTTACATATATTCTATTGACAGTGGATAAATGATCGGCCAGACATTGTCCATCGAGGGGCAAACAGTAGGAGATGGGGCATAGAGGCCTTGGGCGTGCCGCCCGCGTCCTGCCCCACGGCAGGGATGTGGAGTGGAAGGGAAAAAAAGTGATATTTTTCTGCAGTGCGCTGTTAATACAGGCGGGGACACTGCACCTAAGCCGGAAAAGATAGTAGAAATTCGATTGTATGATGAAGAAAATAGTATCCCTGTTATCGGTTGTGGCGTGCGTGTCGATGCTTGCCGCGCAGACCATGGTCTCCACCCAGCCTACCCAGCGTAATGTGCTTATTGAAGAGTACACAGGCGTGGGCTGCCAGTATTGCCCGCTGGGGCATAAGGCCACCGACTTCACGCTGCGGGCTTTCCCCGGCCACGCCTTTGCCATCAACATACATACGGGAGTGTTCGCCACCCGCTTTACCACCACGTATGGCAACAACTGGGCCTCGCAGGCCAATATCCAGGGCTACCCCTCCGCCACACTGAACCGCCATGTGTTCGGCAACAGCGGCATACATATCGACCCGGGCCAGTCCTTCGCCTGCGCGTTGAAGATGCGCGATATGGCCAGCCCCGTCAATGTGGCTGCCTCGGTCGATATCGACCCCGAGTCGCGCCTGATGGTGGTGAAAGTGGAGGCCTACTATCCCGGCAACGGACCCGGCGATTTCAACCTCCTCAATGTGGCCCTGTTGCAGAACAACGTGCTGGGCCAGCAGGCGGGAGCCTCTTCCTACTATCCCGAGAATATGGTGAACGGGCAGTACCGCCACAACCATATCCTGCGCCATCTGCTCACCGGCCAGTGGGGCGACACCATCCACCACACCGAGGCTGGCTCACTCTTTGTCAAGGAGTATGCCTACGTCGTCCCCAATACCATCGGCGACCTTGCCATCACCAATTTCGACGACCTCAGTGTGCTGGTGTTTGTGTGCCAGGATCGCACGGAGGTGCTGAACGTCTGCGAGGCTGTCCGCACGGGTTCCAAGGCTTATATCGCCTACGGAGCTGCCGGCGGCGAAGAGTGCTCGATGGACTACAACCCCTATGTGGAGGTGGTCAACCCCACGGGCAAGGCCATCAGCAACCTGCGCCTGGAGGTGGACGGGCAGACCGTGGTGCGCGCCAAAACCATCGCTCCCTATTGTAAAGACACCATCGTGGTGAACCATGCTACGATTGCCGATATGCCCGCCAGCCACCAGCTGTATGGGCAGACCACTGCCGTAAAACTGGTCGGCTACACCACCGATGGGGCTGCCGTCGACGCCAACGGCACGCCGGTGGAAATCCACTATGCCGATGCTGACATCTACACCGCCGAGGGCCCCCTGACCATGAATATAGCCTATGATGCTTACCCGCAGGAAGTGTCCTTCACGCTGGCCGGTATCGAGGACTGCCGTTTCTATTACGAGCGCAGCGGTGCCCAGTCCGATGTGGGCAATACCGTCAGCTACACCCTCTCGCCGAGGAGCGCAGGGCTATACAGGCTCAAACTGTTCGACACCGGAGCCGACGGCCTGGACGGCACAGTTACGGTGACCGATGCGTCGGGCAACACCCTCTTCAGCCGCAACGCCCGCGACCTGTACGTATGGGATAACATCTATTTTAATATCACCACCGAAGGAACCGACGGCCCGCGGGGTACTGTGGTGGGCATTGACGAGGTGGAGCAGCGCTCCCTTGTGGGCGATGTGAGGCTTTGGCCCAATCCCGTGGGCGACGAGCTGCATATCGAAGTTGCGACCGAGATAGTGCGTGCAGAGATTATGGATGTGACCGGCCGGTTGGAGATGACCGCTGTGGGCGACCGCATCAACGTCTCGTCGCTGCCCGCAGGGCTGCACATTGTCCGCCTGGTCACCCCTCAGGGTATCGCCACCAAGAAATTCATTAAACAGTAACAAATATAACACCTACAAAACACAATGAAAAACATTTTCAGATTGTTCGCCGTTGCAGTCATTTCCCTTTGCATCATGGGCTTGACTGCATGTAAGAAAGAAAAGACCGAACCTGTAACTCCAGGCACCAACCCGGGCGAGGAGCTCTACTATGAGACGCTGGTGGGGACAGAGTGGGAAGGCACCTATCAGACCACGACGCAGACGCAGTATGGCGCCTATCCCGTCACGATACATTGGACCGTCGACTTCTTGCAGGACGGAAATGGCGAGGTGATGTTCTGGATGGAGAGCTCGGCCTTTGACCCCGACCAGTATTCCTATACGTTCAACTATACCTACGACGGCAAAAATGCCGGTGTGATCACCGATGCCGACGGTCATTGGCCCTTCACGTGTGACCCCTACAACCGCACCATGCAGGTGACGCTGCAATTCCAGACCCAGCATGTTGAGGACGGCCCTCTCTTCACCTACGGTGGCCCCACAACGCTGCATCAAGTAAGATAATCACTAATCTCTGAATAATAAAACTATATCAAATCCATGAAAAGAGTATTGAAGACTTTAGCTCTTGCCGCAGTGGCAATGACAATGTTGTTTACCTCATGTCAAAAAGAGAAGGTGACCCCGACCGAGGGTGGCACCACACCGCCCGCCATCCCCGTCTACGAGACCATTGAGGGCACCGAATGGGAAGGAACTTTCTATACCACCACCCAGACGCAGTATGGCCTTTATCCCGTCACAATCCACTGGACGGTAGACTTCCTGTCCAATGGTGAGGGCGAGGTGATGATGTGGCAGGAAAGCCAGGCCTACGACCCAGACCAGTACACTTGGAAAATGACCTACACCTATGAGGGCAACAATGCCGGTGTGATTACCGACGGATTCGGCGAATGGCCGGTGGCGGGCGACAACCATTATCCCTTCACCCTCGATGCCGTGAACCGCACCCTTGAGGTGATGCTCCAGTTTGAGGTGCAGCATGTGGCCGACGGCCCCATTATCACCTACGGCGGTCTCACCACCCTCCATCAAATAAGATAACAACTGGGTCGGAGAAAGAACTTATTCACGAATCAAACTGATTGAAACATTGACTATGAAAAGAGTCGTGATATTGATGACTGCGGTACTGGCAACGGCGATGGCGGTTGCCGCACCGGTCGATGTCAAGAAGGCCACCGCAGTGGCCCGCTCGTTCTGGCAGACCACCCTCGAGACCAAAGGGGCATTGCAGCTGGTGCTGACCCCGTGGCAATATGAGGGAGTGTATCTGTTTGTCCGGCCCGAAGGGGGTTGGATGTTGGTTTCGGCCAACGACTGTGCCCGACCAGTGTTGGCCTACTCGGCCACGGGAACGTTCGACAAGGACCGTATGCCCGTAGCCATGCAGAACATAGTGTATGAGTATGGGCAGGAGATAGCCCATATCGGCACGGTGAAGAGTGCGCCGGTGAATGCCGAATGGGCAAAGCTGTTGGCAGGCGAGTCGCTGGACAACGGAGCCAAGGAGGATGAGGTGGGGCCGTTGATGACCACCCAGTGGTTTCAGAAATCGCCCTACAACATGTATTGCCCCAGCTATACGATGACCGGGTGTGTGGCCACCGCCATGGCACAGGTGATGAAATACTGGAACTATCCCGCCTTCGGCGAGGGGAGCCACTCGTATAGCGACAACTCGGGCTACGGGCTACAGAGCGCCGACTTCGGCAACACCCGTTACGACTGGCCCAATATGCCCGATAGATTAACGTCCAACTCGTCGACTGCCGAAAAAGAGGCGGTGGCCACGCTGATGTATCATTGTGGTGTGAGCGTGGAGATGGGCTACAGCACTATCTACAGCGGCACGACCATCAATAAGTGCGAGCCCGCCTTGAAGAACTATTTCCACTACAACAAGCACGACATCCGCTACCGCGCCAAAGGCTCGATGAGCAACGATGCATGGACCGATACGCTGATTGCCGAATTGCGGCTGCTCCGCCCGGTGCTGCATGGCGGCAGCGGTATGGCTGGTGGACACTGCTTCGTGGCCGACGGATTCAATGCCCAGCGGTATATCCACTTCAATTTAGGTGAAGATGGCGACGGCGACGGTTTCTATTTGGTGGGAGCCATCAATTACGGATCTTATACTTTCAACTCGGCCAACGACGCCATTCTGGGTGTGCATCCGGAATACGACATATATCTCAACCAGAGCCAGCTGGGTTTCACCCGTATGGCTGCCCAGCAGCAAGTGTGGTTCAGCAGCAGCGACACGATTGACAGCCAGTGGACCGCCACTGCCAGCGATGGGTGGATAACCGTAAGCGGCACCGATTTCGCACACTTGGGGCAGGTGACCATAGGCGTGAGCGAGAACACCACGGGGCAGGAACGCATTGGCACGGTGGTGTTTGCCCACGGCGGGAAGTCGGCAACACTGACCGTGGTGCAGAACGCCTACGACCCCGCCACCGATTATTGCGAGCTGACGGTGGAGATGGAAAACACCCACAGCGAGCCTTGGGCGGGCGATGCACATTTGAGCTTTGAGTCGCTCAGCGGCTCGGTGTACGGCACAGCACAACATACCGCCAGCCGCCGCACCAGCACTGCCACAGTCAGTGTGGCCCCGCACGATGTGATGGTGCGCTGGCACAAAGGCGGCGCGATGGACCGCTATATAAACTACAAGATCAAGAATCGTCACGGCGAGGTGCTTGCCGATGTGCAGAATGCTTACTTCGACGGGGCTGACTTCTTGATTGTGTGGCCGTGCAGCCCGTTGGCGATCGACGCAGCGAAAGAGACGGAATGCAAGCTTTGGCCCAACCCGACCACGGGACGTGTAACGGTGGAGGTGGAAGAAGGCAATCCGATGCAGATAACGGTGCTCGATGCCACAGGCCGCGAGCTGATGCGCAGCTCCGAGCGGACCCTTGATTTGGGCACTTTCAGCGCTGGCGTTTACTACATCCGTGTGGTGGGCGAGAACGGCGTTTGGATGAAAAAAGTGTTGAAAAACTAAGCTGAAGGAAAGAAATGAAAAAGATTATCATGATGATCAGCCTCTGCGTTGCAGTATGGGCAGCAGCTGCAAACCCTGTATCGCCAACCACCGCCAGCCGTGTGGCCAACCATTTTTGGCAGTCGGTGCTGCATGGGCAGGGCAAGTTGCACGCCTGTGAGTGGCGTTTTTCAGAGGTGTATCTTTTTGTGGGAGGGGAGAGAGGCTTCGTGATGGTGTCGGCCGACGATTGCGCCCGCCCCGTGATAGCCTACTCGCTCAATGGAATTATCAACCCCGAAATGTTGCCTGAGCAGCTTTCGCAGCGTATGGAAGCCTACAACGAATATATAGCTGCGGGAAAGCAACAGCATGTGGAGGCCGTGGCCAGCGATGCCTCGGCATGGGGCAGGCTGATAGATAACGCCGTGCGCAAGGACGGCGACGATGACGACCGCGTGGACCCCCTGCTGGAGACCCTGTGGAACCAGGATGGCGCCTATGCACTCTATACCCCCAGACACACCCCCACTGGCTGTGCTGCAACGGCACAGGCGCAGTACATGCGTTTTTGGAAGTTCCCCGCCTTCGGATGGGGACGGGAGACATACAATTGCCAGCCCTATGGCGCCCAGTCGGCCGACTTTGCCCACACGTTATATGAATGGGACAATATGCCCTCGGAGGTCTTCCTGACCAGTCCGCGCGAGGAGCAAGAGGCGGTGTCGACATTGATGTACCATGTGGGTGTGAGCCTGAACATGGGTTATGCCCCTGGCGGAAGCGCTGCCGCGGGTCTGGCTGGCCGTCCGGGGATTGCCAGCATCGACAACTCGCTGATGGATTATTTCTATTACAGCAAGAATATGAAGGCGCTGTTTAAGAACGAAGGCTATACAGACCAGCGCTGGGCCGACAGCTTGAAGGCAGAGCTGCAAGCGGGCCGCCCCATCATATATTGCGGTGTGGCACCCGAAGGCGGACACGGCTTTTTGTGTGACGGCTATGAGTACAGAGACGGCCAAATATATTTCCACTTCAACTTCGGCTGGAGTGGCCGTGGCGACGGCTATTTCACGGCCGACGACATCTGCCCCAATGTGAGTCCCACGGGACAGGAGGGAGACGCCTACCATTTCACCCAAAGCAACCAGGCACTGGTGAGGGCGATACCTGACTTTAAGATGCACGTGAGCGACACGTTGGTCAATTTCACCCGCGAGGGAGGAGAGGTCTCGGTGCTGTTCAGCAGCATCGACACGGTCGACACCCCGTGGACCGTGACCGCTGACCAGCCGTGGGTGAGCGTGAATACCAACGGTGTGGAACATGCGGGAGCCATCACAATCACCACCCTGGCAAATGATATGGCAACCGAGCGCGAAGCCACAGTCACTTTCTCACAAAATGGCGAGAGTCTGACAGTGAAAGTGGTGCAGACTTACTATTCGGTCGAAGACTACTGCCCGCTGACTGTGATTATGGAAAGCACCCGCGGCGGTGGCTGGGAAGGCGGTGCCTATCTGAGTTTTGAAAGCCTGTCGGGCTATGTGTATGGCACGGCAAAGCTGGAGACGGGCAGAAGTGAGACTGTCGAGGTGGGTGTGCCTCCTCACGATGTGAACGTGGTGTTTCACCATGGCGGCGGCACCGACCGTTATATCAACTACCGCGTGAAGAACCAGTATGACGAGGATTTGGTGAATGTGAGTTACGCATTTATGAACGGCGGGACGCATTTCATTGAATGGCCCTGTGTGCATGTCGGAATAGACGAGGCCGAGAATGGCGGAGCACTGGGGAGAGTGGAAGTGTGGCCCAATCCGGCCAGCAACCGCCTGAACATCGCGTGCGACCAGCTATTGCGTGCGGAAGTGATAGACGCATGTGGGCAAGTGGTTGCTGCCACCATGGAGCGTCAGGTCAATATCGAAAGCCTTGCGAGGGGAGTGTACTTTGTCCGAGTGGTGACTCCGGAAGGCGTGGCTGTGAAGAAAATCATTAAAAACTAATTTAATACTGTACTGAAATGAAAAAACTGTTATTTGTAATCGTGATGGCTCTGGCGGCGTTCAGCTTCAGCGCCTGCCAGAAAGAGAAGACACAAGCTGTAGGCAGCGAAGACGAGATACCTACCACATATGATATGGTCCACACTTCGTGGAAAGGCGTGTATAGTGGGTATGTGCAGCATCCGCAGGCAGGTCCTGTGCCTTGTGTGCTGACATGGACGCTCGATTTTGTCGACGAGTCGAATGTAAGTATTTTGCTTGAGATGACCACCGGCGGTCAAGCACAGCAGCCTCAGGAGATGAGCTGCAGCTATAGCTTTAGTGGACTTACAGGCGAGTTGATCAGTATGGAGGACGGCGAGGAACAGCGCGATTCCTTTACTGTCGATCCGGTGAACCGCACCTTCACGGTTAATCTGGCCGTGTATACCGGTTTCTCGCAGGAGGAACCCCAGATGGTGGGAGGCCCCACCACATTCCATCAGATTCATTGATGGCAGAGAACCCTTTGTTGAAAGAATAGAAATTAATCGTTTAAATCAATTAAAAACACTCAAAAAATGAAAAAAGCATTTTTTAGAATCTTTTGCCTTACAGCAATTGTTGGCATGATGTTCACTTCGTGCCAGAGAGAAAACACTAATGAGAGCGGCAAGTACACCGTCACGGTGAACAGCGCTGACAACCAAATGGGTAAAGCCTATGGCAGTGGCGAGTATGACGCTGGTACGGTGGCACGTATTTGGGGTACACCCGAAGTGGGCTACCAGTTTGACCATTGGAACGATGGAAACACTGAGAACCCCCGAAACATCACTGTCAATGAGAATGTGACCTATACTGCTTACTTTTCGGAGATTGGCCACGGTGGTGACACTAACACTCCTGGTGGCGGCGGTGGCGAAACTCCCGGTGAGTTCAATGCCTCCTTCTCGTTCGATGGCACCAACTACAATGGTATGGCACTTGTAAACTTTGGTCTTCAGCAGGGTGTTCTGATGCTGGCCATCTATACCGGCGAGGGCGAGACCGATGCTATCTCGGTTGTCAGCATTGACCCCTCCACTGGCACACAGACCGCTGACGGAACCACCTACACGAGCTGCTCCGTTATCTTCGGTTCCAACGACTATGTCAATGATATGTATCCCCACTATGCCACCGGTGGCCCCGCTACGTGCCAGATTAATGTGACGGCATTGGATATGACCGCCAACAGCATTACGCTCAATGCAACGGGTCAGCTGCTCGACATTGCCACCCATCAGGCAAGCGGTGAGACTATCCTGAAGAGCTATTCCTGCACCATGGATGGCGCTTGGCAGAATCCTGGCACACCCACTGGTAAGTAATTCCCCTTCCTCTTTAGAGAGGGGTCAGAAAAAGTAATTCATTCTTTTTTTCATTGGAAAAGCCGTCAGCAATGACGGCTTTCTATGTTGAATCTACAAGGCTTAAATTCTAGGCATAATGCAATAATTGTGGCCTTTGTCCGTTGTAAAAGTATTTAATGAAAACGGATTATGAAAAAGATTGCCTCCTTAGTGTTTTTCGTCCTTGTGTTGATGAAGTCTGTCCAAGGCCAAACCCCTTCTGCCACATCGGCCACGCGAGTGGACCGCGTCCAGAAGCTGATAATGCAGCAACATTACTCCACGGCATACGTGGCTGCCGACAGTATACGTGCCGAGGCCATGCGTATGACAGCCCAGTTGCAGACTCCGGATGCCGACGTGTCGCGACAGTTGCTTACGGCTACATGGCTCATGGAGATGGCGGCAGTGAAGTATCAGGAGGATGCCATGGACAGCAGCATGGCTCGCTTCCGGGCCATCATGCCACACCTTGTGCCGGTAGACCGTGTGTTGTGCTACCTCTTTTTAGGACGAGTGGACTCAGCCTTGGCCGACACTTTGAGTTTGCGCGGAGTTCCTAACAGCCATATTGCCAACTTCTGCTCGCAACCCAAAGAGGCACTGTTCAATATCACCCCCACAATGTACGACCTGGTGATGCAGCTGGCTGTGCAGAATGTGCCATTGGAACAGGGCCTGGAATTGCAAAAGCAACTGGTGGACTACAGCCGCAGCCGGGGCGATATGAATCTGACTCTCTATAATGAGTTGCGCTGGCTGAGCCTGATGGAAAGCAAGCCCAACCTCTCGAAGCAGTACCGTCGCCGCCAGGTGCAAGAGCGGCTGAACCGCTACCGCAGCAGCGGCAATGAGCAACTGGCTCAACTCTATCGCCGGTTGGCAAGCATGGCGGAGGAGGAGAAGGACTTTGTGGGGGCAGTGGCCTATTGCGACAGCGCCATCAACCGCTGGCCCAAGAGCGAAGGCGGTGTGCAGTGTGCCAATATGAAGAATCAGATACAAGAATGCCACATAGAGGTGGAGATGCGGGATGTGGAGGCCGCAGGACGCGACATACTGGTGAGGGTGAACAGCCGCAACGTGGCTGATCTTTACTACCGTGTTATAGCTTACCCATCGAATTATGATCTCTACAGGAACAATGACGAGAATACCCGGACGATGCTCCTGAAAAGCCGTGTCTTAAAGTCGTGGCATCAAACCCTCACAGACGGTACCCCAGCCGGGCGCCCGCTGAAACTGGACGACTACCAGTACCACCGGCATTACGGCTATGTGCCTGCGCTGGCACCGGGGCATTATATGCTGCTGGTGTCGCCAACGGCAGACTTCAAGAGCAAGGGCTTCGTGGTGCATGGGTTCACTGTGGCAGGCGCGGCTATCGTGTTGACGCAGTGCGACAACACAGGGGTGAGTGGCTATGTGGTGGATGTGGTGAGCGGAGAACCCGTGCGGCATCAGCGCGTGGCCTTGCAGCGGAGCCGCAGCTATCCGGTGAAGTATACAGACCTCGGTTCGGTGCAGACCGATGCCGACGGGTTCTTCGCTTTCGAGCAGCAGATGGTGGATAAGGATGAGACCAAGAAAGGGGATTATAGATACTACGACTACCGGTTGATGATGCGTCACCGGGGGTTGGAAATAACCCGCGACTTGAGCCTCTCGGGCAGAGGCGGTGCCATGGCCGACCGAAGGGACTACGAGCTGTTTGTGGACAGACCCGTCTACCGCCCTGGCGACACGGTGAAGTTCCTGCTGGTGGGTGCCAGCTTTGAGGGAGGCCGCGAAGGGTCAACCCTTGGCGGACAGCAGGTGCGGGTGGAACTGCGCGACGTGAACCGCAAGGCGGTGGACTCGCTGCGGGGTGTCACCGATGAGTTTGGCCGGTTGAGTGGCCAGTTCGTTATCGCACCGCGGGCGTTGCCCGGCAGTTTCGGCCTGATGGCCTTCGGTCCGATAGACAAGAGTTCAAACAAGGCGGGAACAGTGAGAAGTGGTCGGGGAGAGGAGATGGTGGCGCAGCGCTACCTGAATGTGGAATCATATAAGCAACCTAAGTTCACCGTCACACTCAAATCGCAGGACCGTCGCGACAACGAGGGCAACAGCCTCGCCCCGCAGATGGGCGACAGCCTGGTGGTGGAGGGCTTGGCGGCATCGTATACGCAGGCGCCGGTGGGTGGAGCACGGGTGAAGTGGAGCGTGACCCGCTCGATGGTGCGTCCGTGGTGGCGCCGTTGGTATAGCAATGCAGTACACTATGGGACCCACATAGTGGCCTCGGACTCGCTTACCACCGACCCCGAAGGGCTGTTCCGCATCGCCTTCGTGGCCGAGCCGGACAGCTCGGTGGAGCTTTCCACACGCCCCAGTTTCCAGTATCTGCTTACGGTTGACGTGACCGACCTTAACGGCGAGACCCACAGCCAGCAGTTGACGCTGAAGGCTGGCTACGAGAACAGCTATGTGCATATCACCCTGCCACAGCAGACGGCCCGGCTGGACAATCTGACATACCAATATAACGACCTGAACGGAACGCCGCTGAAGGGGTATGTGGTCGTCTCTGTCGAGCGGCTGCGTATGCCTGCCAACCTGTGGATAGATCATCCGCAGTTGCGCGAAGGCGTGTGCCACACGCTTTCGGAGGCGGAATTCCACAAACGGTTCCCGCTGACGCCCTACAGCTATAACGAGGAACGGATGGAACACTGGCCAGTGGCCGAGAGGGTGTTTTTGGCCCGGATGCAGAGCGAGGGGCAGGTCGTGAACAGCATCAAGCTGCCCATCTTGTCGGCCGGAGCCTACCGCATCATCCTGACCCCCGACAGCGGCCCAGGGGCATTGCGTCCGGTGGCCGACACCGCAGTAGTGATTTATACCCCCACCGAGGGCCATCAAGTGTACACCCAACGGTTGCTGTGGAGCGATGTGAGTAGCGAGACCGCTCGCGTGGGCGATACACTGACCCTGCGGGTTGGCACGCGCCACAGCGGTGTGCGCGTGCTGTTCCGCCTTACCCACGGAGGCCGTCTGCTGGAACGCCGTGTGCTGAAATTGAGTGGCGGGATAGAGAGCCTATCCATACCCGTCAGCGATACGCTGCTGGGAGGATTTGAGATAGAGCTGTGTGCCATCAAAGAGGGCCGCACCCATACGGCTACCCACCGTGTGGAGGTGCCCTACGAGCATAAGAAGCTGAATGTGGAGTTCGTCACCTTCCGCGACAAGCTGACGCCGGGCGAACATGAGCGATGGACACTGAGGGTGTCGAAGGCACGGAATGAAGCCGGCGCGGTGGCATTGACGCCCCCTCCTGCTGCCGATGCGGCAATGCTGCTCGGCATGTATGATGCGGCGCTGAACAGCTATGGTCACCTGTCTTTCGGCTGGTGGCCGTGGCGGGATGCCACATCGGAAAGCCTGATGGGGACATACTATGATTTTGACTGGCGGTATCAGAACAACCGGCAACTGCTGGTGTCGCAGCACAATTGGCTTTTCTATAAAGGGAAAACTCCAGCGGGATGGGAATTCACCGCCCTGAACCATAGGGGATGGCGCGACCGAAGGCTGATGAGAGGGACGACAGTGGTGGAGAGCATCGTGGCTACAGTTGGGGGAGTGGGCTATGCCACTGCCCGAGGCGAGGGAGGAATGGAGACAACCAATGCGGTCAAGATGGCCAAGAGCCGCAGGGTTCCCAATGCTCCTGAAGTAGTGACTGAACTGACAGTGGTGGAAGATGCGATGGAGATGGAGGAGGTGGATGCTTATGGCGAATATGGCGAGGTAGTGCAGGAGGCTACTGTCAAACCGGAAGTGCCTTACTTGCGCACCAATCTCAGCACACTGGCTTTCTTCGAGCCCACACTCCGCACCGATGCCAACGGGACGGTGGAATATAGCTTCACCGCTCCCGACCTGCTGACGGAGTGGGACGTGAAAGGACTGGCCTGGACGCGCGATTTGGCGGTGGGCAACGTGGAACGCAAACTCATCACCCGCAAGCAGCTGATGGTGCAGCCTAACATGCCCCGATTCCTCCGCGAAGGGGATAGCGCAGTCGTGATGGCGAAGGTGGTGAACCTGACGGACAGCAATGTGAATGCTACCGTTCGGTTCAATATCTCCATCCCCATGCCGGACGGAACGGAAACCGAAGAGCAGGCCGAACGCTCCGTCACCCTTCCTGCCCACGGTTCGGAGGCAGTCCTCTTCCCGGTCACAGTACCTGTGGGCGGCACGGTGGCAACCTATAAGTTTGTCGCCACAGCCTCGAACCATAGTGACGGCGAGCAAGGCCCCCTGCCACTGCTCACCAACCGCCAGGCCGTCACCCAGTCGGTGTCGATGTACATGAATGGCGCGGGCAGAAAGCAGTATGCAATGGAATTGCCAGTCTCCTCCACCGCCCAGCCTGTCAGTTTCACCATCGAGTACACCGCCAACCCCATTTGGCTCGCCATCCAGACGCTGCCCTATATGGCCGAATGTGCCAACCCCTCCAATATCTACCTTGCGAGCAGTTACTATGTGAACAAGCTGGGCAAGACCATTGCCGACCAATATCCCGAGCTGAAGAACTGCGCCGATGGCGCGACAGAGGCCGAAAGCCCGCTGTTGCGCAATGCCGATGTGCGGCAGACACTCCTGGACGAGACACCCTGGCTTCGCGACGGGAACAGCGAGGTGGAACGGCTGAGGAACATAGCCCGGTTCTACGACACCGAAGAGCTCGAACGCCAATGCAGCGACACATGGTCCAAGCTGGTGGCTGCACAACGAGCCGACGGCAGTTGGTCGTGGATGCCCGGCGGGCGTTATGGCAGCACCTATGTCACGCAACATATCCTCAAGGTGCTTGGCAACCTTTCGCGTCAGCTGACCCCTGGTTCGTTCTCCCGCCCGCAGAAACAGGGCCTTGCCTATATCGACAAGGAGGCCTACCGGACATATCTCGAATGGCAGCAATACCTGGCCAAGCATCCCGGCAGCACCTTCCGGCCCATCATGCTGGACTATCTCTACACCCGTAGCCTCTATTCAGGCAAGGCCTTTGCCGGACAAACCCAAACGGCTTTTGACTACTTTTACAACAATGCCAAGCAGCGCTATTCCGACTACACCTCGCTTTACGACCAAGCCTTGCTTGCCCTCGTCTTCCAGCGGGGTGGCGACACCCGTCTGGCCCGCGAGATGGTTACCCGCATCAAGCAGAAAGCCCTCTACAGTGACGAGATGGGCATGTACTGGCGCGACAACCGCGCGGGGTATTTCTACTATCAGCGCCCGGTCGAGACACAGGCTCTCCTTATCGAGACTTTCCGAGAGGTGATGCCCTCCGACACCCTCGCCGTGTCGCAGATGCAGCAATGGCTGCTCAAACAGAAGCAGACCACTCGATGGAGCAGCGATATCGCAACCCTCCGTGCCATCCAGGCTCTCATGCCTTCTACACTGGTTAATCGGTCTATTGCCAACACGGCGGGGCAACCCATTGTTGATATGGGAACGAAAAGTAACAGACACGGCGACCGCATTGTGGTATCAGGCGGCACAGTGCTGCCCCGCTCGGCAGGAGCCAAGGGTATGACGGACACACTGCTTGCTCCCAGCAGCGGAACGGGGTATCTGCGGCACTCTTACCATGACGACAGCTTGAACGCATTGGCCAGTGGCCGTACTGTCACCGCCACCATCGTGCGGCCCAACAAAGGCATAGCATGGGGTGCCCTGTATTACCAGTACACCGAGCAGATGGACAAGATTCAGGCCTCCGAGACGGGCATCACGCTCCGCCGCGAGCTGTATAAGGTCAACCCCGATGGCTCATTGTCTCCTCTCAAGAGTGGCTTGGGATATGTCCCCCTCCATGTGGGCGACCACCTGCGGGTGCGGCTGCACGTTGCCTGCGACCGCAATCTGGAGTATGTGGAGCTGAAAGAGTTCCGCGCCGCCTGTCTGGAGCCTGTAAGCACTGCCTCGGGCTGGGTGTGGAGTGCAGGACTGAGTTATTACGTCGCCATTAACAACAGCCACAACGCCGTATACATCGACCGTCTGGAGAAAGGCAAATACACTATCGACGCCGACTACTACGTCACCAACCCCGGCTCCTTCACGCTGGCACCCTCGGTGCTGCAATGCCTCTACGCCCCCGAGTTCCGAGCCACCAGCCTCGGCCAAAGAATAATAGTGAAATAGAAATGATAGATGTGATAGATTCTATAGAAATGATAGATGTGATAGATTCTATAGAAATGATAGAAAAGATTCTATTCCCTCTATCAATTCTATCCCCTCTATCCAATCTAAAAAACAAGCTCCTATGCAACAAGAAATAAATCACCACTACCTCCGCAAGCAGGCCCGCTGGGAAAATCTCTGGTTCTACCAAAAGACAGTAACGCTCTACGATATGACAGTGGTGTTCTGTCGCCGCTTCCTTCCAGCCCATGGCGACCGCACGGTTGACCAGATGGTGCAAGCAGCCCGTAGTGGTAAGCAGAACATAGTAGAGGGTTCAGCCGACGGGGTTACCTCCACCGAGATGGAGGCGAAGCTGCTGAATGTGGCTCGCGCCAGCATCAGGGAGTTGAAAGAGGACTATCTTGACTACATCCGCAGCCACAAGCTCACGCTGTGGGGCGACTCCCATCCCCGCTATATCGGTATGCAACACTTCTGCCAAAAGCACAACAAGGTAGAGGAATATGAGCCATACTTTGAGCGCTGGACCGACGAGGAAATGGCAAATGCGGCAGTGACGTTATGTTGCATGGTAGACACAATGATGCAGACCTATCAGAAAAAGAAAGAGAAAGAGTTCGTCACCGAAGGCGGCATAAAAGAAAGAATGACGGCAGCGAGGCTTGGCTTTCGCTCCGACCGCAAAGAAGAGTTAGAAGCCGCCCACCGCGAAATAAACACCCTCCGCACCCGCCTCTACCAGTTAGAGCAAGAGAACGCTCTCCTACGCCAACAATTAGACGATATAAAAAAGAGTTCCAACAGATAACCACTAACCCTCTATCAAATCTATTTCATCTATTCTCCTCTATCCTCTCTATCCTCTCTAAAGAAAAACCAACCCCACACTGCACCCAGAAAGCGCAGTGTGGGGTTTAGTCGAAATACCATCCCGCAGGCAATGAGGATGACTTACGGTCTAGCCCAAGTGAAAGTTACCCCGCTGGTGGGCAGATTAGTGCCACTCTGCATAGCGGTTTGTACCGATAATGAGCAGGTTATGGTGCAAGCGCCGTCTTCTTCAGAAACCCAAGTATAATTATAATATTGAACTCCTGAATGAATTGAAAGATTACTACACATGCCAGTTTTAGAAGTGACATTACTCATATTAAAGTTCGAAAGATTGAGACTACTAATTCTGACACATTCACCAAACATATAACTCATATTAGTAACACTTGATGTGTTGAAATTCGAAAGGTCAAGGCTTGAAAGACCATTTATCCACATCTCTTCTCTAGACACAGAGGTGCGGTAGAACATATAACTCATATCAGTGACATTTTGAGTGTTAAAGTTTGATAGATTCAGACTGCTCAAATTATAGCATCCTTTAAACATTTTACTCATATTAGTAACATTTGAAGTGTTGAAGCTGGAGAGGTTGATGCTACTTAATCCTTGAGGATAAGGATAAGAAGAATAACCATAATAAAAAGCACAATCTTCAAACATAGAACTCATGTCAGTGACATTTTGAGTGTTAAAGTTTGATAGATTCAGGCTGCTCAAATTATAGCATCCTTTAAACATTTTACTCATATTAGTAACATTTGAAGTGTTGAAACTTGAGAGGTTGATGCTACTTAATCCCTCAACCCACTCAATATCATAACAAGCACAATCTTCAAACATAGAACTCATATCAGTGACATTTTGAGTGTTAAAGTTTGATAGATTCAGACTTCTCAAATGCCAGCATCCTTCAAACATAGAACTCATATTGGTTACATTAGAAGTGTTGAAACTTGAGAGGTCAGGGATACCACCACAACACTCAAACATAGAACTCATATTAGTAACATTTGAAGTGTTGAAGCTGGAGAGGTCAGGGATACCATCACAACGCTCAAACATAGAACTCATATTGGTTACATTAGAAGTGTTGAAGCCACTATTAAAAATGACAGACACCGGTTTGTTTTTAAACATTTGACTGCAGTTCGTATTGGCATTGATGGAACGCGCAGATGTAGTTATTCTCCAAATATTACCTACTAAATTTCCATAAATAGGAGCGGCAGAATTTGATGTTGATACTATTGTTCCGCTCGTTACCCATGGTGTTTCATATAGAAATTCTACTCTGGTTGCAGTTGAAGGAATTAGATTATTAAAGGCAGGCCCACTAATCAGTTCTGCTGCTGTTGGATATTGATTGAGCTCAGTGATATTTGCAGTAACGGACGTTATAGTGTTATGCGTTAAACCTACATTGTTTTTTGGCAGTACATAATATTGACCATCAGTAGTGTTGATGGTGATTTCGATGTCGTCTGTGGTAAACGCTGGGACAACTATGTCAAAGGTTGAAGAACCTAATGCATCAACTGTGGCAGGGGCGTCTTCGGTGAATACAAGTGAAACGGAATGAGAATTGACAGTACTATTGCTATTCATCCTAATAGAATTAGATGCTGCCCCTGAAACCGTTACAGTTCCAGCTCCGCTTAATCGTGCTTGTTCTGCATGCAAGATGATGCTGCTTAGCGAAAGGTCTGTGTTTAGTGAGTTGCTGACCGTGACACGAACAACAGAACATAGATTGTAGAACTGCAGCGTGCTGCCACTGGTCATATAGGCTCCCATGGGCACATCAACCCGTTGGTGATTCCCTACCATTTGGAAATATTGGACGGGAGGCAGAGTTACGGAAATGTCAGAATTGTTGCTGATATTAGTACTATTACTATTAACTATACTTGCTGGGAAGATGGCACGATAGGTGTCGTGGCGGGTCACCTCGGGTATCTGAGCAGATGTGCCTGATGCGGCTACAATAGAATAAGTTGTGCCATTGATGTTTACTTGGTCGCCGTTGTGCCAGCAAGGAGTATGGTCGCTGATATACACCTTTTGATTTGTATAGACTGAGTTCTTTATTTCAGCACCTAAGGTGATTGTGCCTTCTTCTTTTTGGCAGCTGGTGACCAACATGGCAGTTGCCATCATAAAAAATGTAAAGAGGTAATGTTTCTTATTCATAATTATTTTTATTTTTTATTCTGTGATTAATTGTTTTGTTAAGATTGCTTTAGTTATCCCAACTTCCTGAGCCGAAACTATTATTGTTGGAAAAAGATGTTCCACCGGTCCAATTGCCATCTCCAAAATGTCCTGTAGCAGTAGAAGATGATGGCTCGTCCCATGATGCATCATCAAAAGGAGTAAATAGACTTTCTAGAAACACCATTCGTGAAGCCTGTAAGCCATACTCAACCATAAATGTAACGATTGTCACTTTGGGTGGTTCGTAGTCTTGTTTGTGTTTATTGTCCATAGGCAAATGATGATAGTCGTTTCTGCCCCAACCTCCAACAGGCAATTTAATTAAAACAATAAGAAAAGGCATGAGGTTATGTACTCATGTCCGTTTGTATTTAGGTATCGGCAAACACCTTGCGGGAAACGGGGTTTATAGAACATATCTCACGCCTGAGGATATGCATCGGCGTGAGAGCCTATTGCATACACTACAAGCGAAAGCATTATGCTCAGCCTTCCCGCTTAAAATTTGCCGATTTTAAATACAAGGACAGTCTTGCAATGCTTTTCTTGCTTCGCAGCTTTCCTACCTTTCGGAAAGCCGGTGCAAAGATACGAATAAAATTTGATTTGGGGTGTTTTTTTATCAGATTTGGTGCAAAAAAGGTCGTTTCCCCCCGTCGGGGCGGAATAGGAGAGAGGAGGTCGGCAGGTTGACGGCTGATTGGTGTTTTTTCTTCACAAGCTGCCGTGTTCGAATTGGCGGGGCAATGCTTGTGGTATTGCACAAACGGTGAGACATTCATTCCTCATCGAGGCAGGCTGAAGGACAGCCTCTTCATGTGTCAGTCGAGAGTAGAGACCATTTTTGCGATAGTCTCTATCATTTCTTTTGCTGGTTCGATGTTTTGTTGGAGTGTTTCGGGCTCTTGGGTGTAGGTGCAGTTGTAGTCGCTTTCTTCGCGCATACGTTCCATGTCTTGGTATAGCTCGCCATACCATTTGGGCAATTTCCCAGTTTTGATGTAATGTAGCCCCAGCATTGCGTGAGAGCCTTTATGGGTGTTGACAACATGTCGGTCGTGTATCAGTAATGCGCTTACGGCATGGAAGAGTGCATAATATAGGCGATTGGCCATACCGTCCCATTGCTCGGATGCTTGCATCAGCAGTGCCTGCTGATACAGGCGATAGGCTTTCTCTATTTCAAGGTCTATTATTATTTTGCGTTCTTCGTCGCTCAAACTCATATCAGTACGATTTTGTCTTGTTCCACATTCTTGTAAAAAGGGGAGTAGGTCCACCCAGCCCATTTCTCTTTGGGATAGATGTGCGGGGCGATGTCTACACCATATTCGTATCCCATCAGACAGAGGTCGTAGGCGGCGCTGCGTGCTGCCGCAGTGACGTGGTCGCCGTCAATAAGCATCAGCAGGTCGTAGTCGCTGTCAGCGTTTGCTTCGCCTCGCGCACGTGAGCCATACAGCCATAGTGTAGCTCCTGCTGGTAGCACTTGCTGAGCAGTCTCTTTAATCCGTTGTATGATTTCGTCCTGTGTCATTTCAACTTGCAAATATACTATTTTTTTTTCATTCATTATTTTTTTCTTTCGTGGACCTCTTTTTTAGTCATTTTGATGAGCTCTGTTGTCCTTCTGTTTTCCGTTTTCGTAGTGTGGTGGAATGCATCTTTTTTTGACTTAATGGGGTGCAGTTTTCTTGCCAATTCGAAAAAAATGTGTATCTTTGTACGTTTAAAAGGCTTCAGGTTTTGAAGTACGTTATTAATAATCAACAAAATAAATATTACATTATGCAACCAAAAGGCAACAAGTACGGCACTCACCGTGTCATCGAACCTAAGGGCGTTCTTCCCCAGCCCGCCAACAAGCTGGACAATAACATGGATGTTCTTTACGACAATGAGATTCTCATCGACGTGCAGACCCTGAACATCGACTCCGCCAGCTTCACCGACATCCACAACTATGCCAAGCAGCAGGCCGGCGAAGGCGCCAGCCAGGAGAAAATCATGGAAGAGGTGAAGAAAGAGATGTTCCTCAATGTGGAGTTGCAAGGTAAGCACCGCAACCGTCGCACTGGCTCTGGCGGTATGCTCTTAGGCAAGGTGGAGAAGATCGGCGACGCCCTGAAGGGCAAGATCGACCTGAAAGAGGGCGACCGTATCGCTACCCTCGTCAGCCTCAGCCTCACTCCCCTGCGCATCGACGAGATTCTCGAAATCCGTCCCGATGTAGACCAGGTGGACATCAAGGGCAAGGCCATCCTCTTCGAGAGCGGCATCTATGCCAAGATTCCTACTGACATGCCCGAGAAGCTGGCCCTCTCCGCACTCGATGTGGCCGGTGCTCCCGCTCAGACTGCCAAGCTCTGCCAGTATGGCCAGACCGTCGTCATCCTCGGCGCTGGTGGCAAGAGCGGTATGCTCTGCTGCTATGAGGCCAAAAAGCGCGTAGGTGTCACTGGCTGCGTGATTGGTATCGCCAACAGCCCCAAGAGCACCCAGCGTATCAAGGACCTCGGCTTCTGTGACATCGTCGAGTCGGCCGCCGGCATGACCCCCGTGCAGGTTTACGAGCTGGTTGAAAAGCTGACCAACGGCAAGATGGCCGACGTGACCATCAACTGCGTCAACGTGCCCGACCAGGAGATGACCGCTGTGCTCTGCACCAAGGACGACGGTATTGTCTACTTCTTCAGCATGGCCACCAGCTTCACCAAGGCCAGCCTCGGCGCCGAGGGTATCGGCAGCGATGTGAACATGATCATGGGCAATGGCTACACCAAAGGCCACGCCGAGTTCACTCTGCAGGAACTCCGCGAGAGCCCCAAGCTGCGCAAGATTTTCGAAGAGCTCTATGCCTAACAGCGTGATAGGCTGATGGGCTGAAGGGGCTTCCCGCCGAAGGAAACGTCTGCCAGCGCATCGGTTCTTCCACATATCGGCGTGTTATGCGCCAACACCACAACTGCCGCCTGTGTCCGCACGGCGGCAGTTTTTATATATACGATAATCCGCATTTGGGCAGAGGCACGAGGTCGCGTCCCTCCGGGACGCTGGCAGCCAGCTGGCTCTCAGCCGCCGCACTGTGCCTCTTTTCGGTGGCGCTCCCTTCGGTCGCGCCACGATATGAGGGCTCCATGCATTTGTTTCAATGTCGCGTCCCTTCGGGACGCACCCTACTATGCCTTATGCTCACCGCACTGCGCATTTTTTTGGTGGCGCTCCCTTCGGTCGCGCCACCCGCCAAAATGCTTGTACGGTGTTACGGAAATCTCACCCCTTCGTGGTGATTTATAGAGCTATCCTATACAAAAATCCTTGTACGATGTTAAGGAAATCTTACCCCGCTGGGATGTTTAATATAGGTCAATTATACAAAAATCCTTGTACGATGTTAAGGGAATCTCACCCCGCTGGGATGTTTTATAAAGGTCAACTATACAAAATAGCTTGTACAGTGTTACGGAGATTCTACCTCGAAGCGGGTGTAGAAAAGCCACCCCAATCCTCATCAGCCCCTTTCTGCCGGTGCCAGTCACCCCACTGCCCTTGTATGATGTTCTTGAAATCCAACCCCTCCAAAGCATTCAAAGATAAACACAGATAAATTTTTTTCTCTACCGATGTAAGATTCAGCCTCCTTTTTACGTCTTACGTTATGATGAATCGAACGGAAGTAACACACTACGACCATTACTGCTCCTTGATGGAGCGACACCGCACCACTGTCTGGCGGGTCTGCTGGCGCTTTGCGCATGGCAACCCTGAGCGGTGCAAGGACATGGTGCAGGAAGTGTGGATAGCCCTATGGCTGAAGTTCGACCAACTCCGTGTCGATGCCAACCCCTTGCAGCAGCGTGCATGGGTGTGGCGGGTAGCGCGGTCGGTGTTGGTCGACCTCTACCGCAAGCGTGCGGTGGAGACAGAATGCTTGACGGAAGCCATGTCCGAGACCGTAGCCGACAGCACTCTCGACTATGCCGAGGAGATGGACCACTTGCTGGCAAGCCTTACCCCCGACGAACGCCGCTTGATGCAGATGCGTTTGCAGGGGTATGATGCCAACGAGATTGCCGAGGCCTTTGGCATAGAGCGCAACGCGGTCTATCAGCGGGTGAACAGGATTATCAAAAAGTTACGTAGACAATATGGAACAGGATTATAAACAACAGATGCAACGCATGACCGACGGTCTCGACCAGTGGTGCCACCGCCGCAGTGAGCGCCGAGCCACGGCCCGCCGGGGACTATGCCTGGTGGCGGCAGTGGCCGTAACAGTAGCCGTGGCCGCACTTCTGATGCCCCCTGCGGGCGGCATGAAAGTGCAAGGCTCGCGCAGCGGCGACCCCCAATGGGCTGCATCGACGGTATGCCAAATACTTTCCGAACTATGAAGAAGTGGTTCATAACCTTCTGCCTGATGGCCGCCATCGGTGTGGCGGGGGTTGCCGTGGCGCGCTACATGCTCCCGCTGCGGAGTGTGAGTCCCCTCTACCTGCGTTTTGAGCATACGCCGGGTGTCGCCGCCACCTATATCCATGCCTTCCCCGTGGGCGACACGCTGCGCATGGACATCACCCTCCTCGAGGCCACCTCCGACAGCGGTTGGGCGGCGATAGAGCGTGCCTTCGCCGTCGACAGGCTGCCCGCCTATGGTCCCGGCGCCTCTCCCATAAGGGTGAGCAGTGCCCTCTGCCGCCGTGGACACCCCGAACAGCGCATGGACATCCTCCATCCCGACAGCAACGAGCTGAAGTGCATAGACCGCGAGGCGCGTGTGGCCTGCCTGTTCCATGCCCGCAACCGTGCCGAATGCGACTCGGCGCTGCTGTTCAAATACGATAATTATAAGAACCAAAATAGCACAACAAAATGAGCAACACAAAACATCTTATGCTTATGAACAAATGCTTAGTCGCCGCAGCATTGGGCTGGATGCTTGTTCCTTTCGGCTGCCGCCAAAACAAGACTGCCGACCCCGTGGCCGAAAGTCCCAGCCCGAGCCTGGAAGGCACCGTATGGGTGTCGGAGGGCAATAGGACATTCGCCGACGTCGGCGGGGGCGACTCCCTCCCGGTGGTATACGATTTCACATGGAAGTTTGTCGACGACACCACCCTAATCACCACCATCGACGTGACACAAGTTCTCGACGGCTATTCCCATACGCAATCCGTCTCCGAGCAGTTGCCCTACACCGTTGACGGCACGGCAGGCACCGTCACCCTCCACATCCCCGACGGCAAGACCCTCCAGTTGGCGGACTACCCTCAGTATTTCGACATCAACTGGCCGGACAGCACCATCACCGTTGACTACCGCGCCCTCCCCAACCTCTATCCCGGCATCGCAAGCCTCACCTTCGTCATCAGCACCACCACCAACCCCCAATCCCCTCAGCCATGAAACGACTTTCATCCCTCTTCCCGGCTGCCTTGGTAGCCGTAGCGGCCTTGTCCGCATGCGGCAAACCCGAACCCAACCCAGTCCCCGAGGCCACTTCCCATGTCTGGCCCCAAAAGCAAATCAGCCGCATCGTCCAGCGTGTCGGTATCCTCGATTATCTGACCTACGATTTCGCCTGGCGCGAAGGTCTGCTTACCTCCATCGGCTGCACCCTCTACGACGGCACCACCTTGGGAGGCATCGACCTCGCCTACGACGGCTCCCGTCTGCAAACCATCACCCCCTTTGGACACGACAGCCTCCGCCTTCCCGACGGCGCCATGCACTATCACTATGGGCCCGACGGCCTTTTGCAAAGCCAGCATTTCATCCTTCCGCTCCGCACAAGTCAAGACCCCTGCCAGCAGCACTACGACGACGCCGTACCCTGCCGCCTGACCTACGCCTACAATGCCGAGGGGAAGGTGGACCGTGTGGTGGCTACGCGCTCCCTGCCCGACGGCTCCTCCTACTCCGAGACCTACCTCTTCGACTGGACCGGAGGCAACGTGACGGCCATCTCCCTCCAGACCGACAGCACCACCCGTCCCTTTCTGAGCAACCTCTGCTACGACACCATGCCCAACCCCATGCGCTTTCCCTTGGGGGTTGAGACGATGGGCCTCGGGCTGACCATGATCCTCGAAGGGGTGTTTGGCTATTGTGCCACGTTCCTCCCCTACGCCTTTTGCTGGTGCGAAAACAACATGACCTCCCTGCTCGCTGGTTCCGGCCAATGCTCTTTCACCTACGACGCCGACGGCTACATCACCTCCAAGACGGTCGGGAGCGGCAGCAGCGCCACCACCTATCTCTTCTTCTACCGATAAACCACGGCACTGGCCAGGGCTATCAAGAGGAGCTGGAAATCAGCAGTGTGCAAAAATATTTTTTCCAAGCTGTAGTTTTTTGCCTTCTGGCGCGTTTATAGGGTGTAGACAAAGTAAAACATGATGGGCGTAGAATCTGAAGGCGGTGCGCACACCTTCATTTCCTGCCCCCTCCATTCAAATCCACACACTATGAAACACACCCTACTCCTTCTGTTATTCGTGGCGCTCAGCGTCCCACAGGCTTTGGCCCAGCGCGACACCACCACCGCACCCCTCTCGGGTCGCATTGTAGACAACACGGGTGCTGCCGTGCCCTTTGCCCATGTGCTGGCCACGGCTGTCGACTCCTCCGCCAGCCCCAGCGGCACCACCACCGACGACGACGGCCGTTTCAGCTTCCGGCTGCTGCCCGGCACCTATCGCCTCGCGGTCTCCTCGGCGGGGTATGAACGCCTTGCCATGCGGTGCGACGTGCCGGCGCAGGGCCTCCAGCTCGGCGATGTGACGCTGAACGCCAAGCAACTCCAGGCCGTCACTGTCACCTCCCAGCGCGTCACCGAGCAGGTGGACCGCTATGTGGTGCTCCCCAAACCCGAAGAGACAGCGGCGGCGGGCCGCACCATCGTGCTGCTCGACATGCTGCAACTCCCCGGCCTCAAAGTCGATGTGGCCTTGCAGCAAATTACCATCGACGGCGGCCCGGCCATCCTGCAAATAGGTGGCAAGGAGGTGCCAGTCACGCGCCTGGCCAATCTGCGGGCCGACCAAATCAAGCGCGTGGAATACTCCAACAACCCCGGCACCCGCTATCTGGACCGTGGCATCACGGGCATCATCAACATCATCCTCAAAGAGCGCGAGGACGGCGGCAGCCTCATGGCCAACGGCCAGTCCGCCCTCGCCACGGGTTTCGTCAACGGCTACCTGCAAGGCAGCTACCACAAAGGCAAGAGCGAGTGGGTGCTGGAGTACAACCTCGGCTATCGCAACTACAGCAACGTACCCTACGAGCTGGAGGACAGCTACCTCGACCCTGCGCGCACCGTCCGCCGCACCCAGCACACCAACATGCCTTTCTGGTATATCATCCACACCCTCAGTGCCGAATATACCTACCAGCACGACGACAGCACCATGTTCGTCGCCGCCCTCAAGGACGATTTCTTCACCAAGACCCTCCAAGCCCACGGCATCATGACTGAGACCGACCGCGGCATCTCCTCCACCCAGACCCTCGAGCGGCTGCAACACCAGCGCGACAATCTCCCCAGCCTCGACCTCTACTTCACCCACCGCATGGCGGCCGGACAAAAGCTGGAGCTGAACCTCGTGGGCGAGTATGCCACCAACCGCTACGACAACACGCTCACCTACCGTCGCGACAGCATCCCCACCACCTACGCCACCGATGTGACCGGCCACGGCTATGCCATCAGTGCCGAGGCGGCCTACAGCAAACGCTTCGGCGCTACCGAACTGCGCACCGGCCTCCAATACCAGCACAACTTCTCGGAGAACGACTACACCCTGCAATCCACCGTCACCTCCATGTCCAAAGACAACGCCTACCTCTATGCCGAGCTGGCTGGTCCCCTCGGCCCCAAGGTGGGCTACTCCGTCGGCACTGGCGCCAAACTTTTCAATGTCAGCGATGGCCAGAGCAGCAAACCATACCTCTGCAACCTCAGCTCCGCCCGCCTGCAATGGCGCATCAACCCCCAGCTCTCGCTCACCGCCACAGCGCAGCTCACTCCCATTCTGCCCACCCTGGCCTCCCTCTCGCCCGTCTTCCAGCAGACCGACGACGTGGAGGGGCAGCAAGGCAACCCCGACCTGCGTCCCGCCCAGCAGCTCCAGTCCAGCCTCATGCTGCGCTACACCCACCCCAAAGGCTTCTATGCCCTCGCCCAGCCGGGTCTGTTCCACATCTTCAACACCTGGCTCGACGGCTACCACTACGATGCCGCGCGCGACCTCTTCGTCCACAGCTACCACAGCGCCGACCGCTGGCATGTGCCATACCTCTACGGCGAGGTGGGCACCCGTGGGCTGTGGCAGTGCCTCAATCTCTCGCTCTCCGGCACCTATTACCACTACCTCTCCGAGGGGCCGGAATTCAGCCACAGCGCCGATAATTTCACTGCCATGCTCAATGCGCAGTTCTTTTGGAAGGGCTTGGTGGCCGGTGCCTCCTTCACACTGCTGCCCGAGTGGCGCCTCATCAGCGAGGAAAAACAGCTCAGCGAGATGGCCCAGACCGTCTATGTGCAGTACCGCTGGCGCAGCCTCACGGCCAGCGCCATGTGGCTCTGCCCCCTCAACCCCGACGGCTACCGCTACGAGACCGTGGGCCTCAGCGCCGTCCACCCCTTCCGCCACATACACCACACCGCCGAGAACGGCAACATGATAGTCCTCGGCCTCACCTGGCAGATGGACTTCGGCCGCCGTTTCAACAAAGGCGAGAAGACCCTCCACAACGGCGGCTACGACAACGGCATGCTGAAGGCCGACAGTTGATATAAATGTAATTACTTCGTTCTCCGTTATATAGACGATACTGCAATAGTAGTTCCCCGTTACTTCTTCGTTAATTAACGATGAAGGAACGGGGAACTGGCATCAAAAGATGGGGTAAGTAAGGAGCATGGAAGGTGCAAGATGTTAGAAAAATGTGTTTATGAATGGATTTTTTTTTGTATCTTTGCATCGTCTAAAAAGAGCACGAGGTCCGCCTACGTGCATGTTATTGTGCTGAGAGATAAAAAAATAAACGATATATTATATGAAAGTCAACCGCAGAAAAGAACTCTTCCCCGCCGTCACAGACGAGCAGTGGAACGACTGGAAATGGCAGGTTAAGAACCGCATCGAGACTTATGAGGAGCTGAGCAAATACTTCACCTTCTCCGCCGAAGAGGCCGAAGGCATCAAGAAGGCTTTGGCTAAGTTCCGCATGGCCATCACTCCCTACTACTTGAGTCTTATCGACCCCAACGATCCTTACGACCCCATCCGTCGTCAGTGCATTCCCCAGGGTGCTGAATGTAATATCGCCCCCGCCGATTTGAACGACCCGCTGCACGAGGACGAGGATTCGCCCGCTCCCGGACTGACACACCGCTACCCGGACCGTGTGCTGTTCCTCATCACCGACATGTGTTCCATGTACTGCCGCCACTGCACCCGCCGTCGTTTTGCGGGGCAGAAGGATGACGAGTCGCCCCAGGAGCGTATTGAGAAGTGTCTGGCCTATATCGAGCGTACGCCCGAGGTGCGGGATGTGCTGCTGAGTGGTGGCGACGCCTTGATGGTGAGCGACGCCAAGCTGGAGTACATCATTTCGCGTCTGCGTGCCATTCCGCATGTGGAGATCGTGCGCATCGGCAGCCGCACGCCTGTGGTTTGCCCCCAGCGCATCACCGACGACCTCTGCAACATGCTGAAGAAGTACCACCCCATCTGGCTGAACACGCATTTCAACCACCCCAACGAGATGACCCCCGAGGCACAAGAGGCCTTGGCCAAACTGGCCAACGCAGGTATTCCGCTGGGCAACCAGACGGTGCTGCTGCGCGGCGTGAACGACTGCGTGCATGTGATGAAGAAACTGATGCACGAGCTTGTGAAAAACCGTGTGCGTCCTTACTATATCTACCAGTGCGACTTGAGCATGGGTCTGGAGCACTTCCGCACCCCCGTGAGCAAGGGTATCGAGATCATTGAGAACCTGCGCGGACACACCAGCGGCTATGCCGTGCCCACGTTTGTGGTGGACGCCCCCGGCGGCGGCGGCAAGACCCCGGTGATGCCCAACTACGTCATTTCGCAGAGCCCCAATAAGGTGATCCTGCGCAACTTCGAGGGTGTGATTACCACCTACACCGAGCCGCGCGAGTATCACGAGGAGTGCCACTGCGAAGCTTGCCAGGCGCAGAAACGTGTGGAAGAGGGTGTGGCCTCGCTGTTGGAGACCGACCGCATGGCCCTCGAACCCAGCCACCTGATGCGTCACGAGCGCAACAAGAAGCGTAATAACTAATTATAGTTGGTTGGATGTTGATATGTTTATAGGTTGATAAGTGCCTTATCAGCTTATAAACATATCAACTTATCATTAAGTGGAGAGAATGCGCAAGATAATAGCCTTGACGGTGCTGCTGTGCAGCATGGTGGCGGTCCGCGCCCAGGTGGCGGGGATGTCGGGTCTTGCTGTTCTCGACATGCCTTTTTCGGCCCGCCCGGCGGGGTTGGGATTTGATTACCTCTCCATGAATGGCGACGACCTGACGCTGGCGATGGGCAACCCCTCGCTGCTGAGAGAGGGGATGAACAACCAGTTGGCGCTGGGTTTTGTGAATGTCTTTGCCGGAGCCAATTTCGGCTCGGCGGCTTACAGCCACACCTTTAAGGATGTGGGTTCTTTCTCGTTCGGCCTGCAATATGGCAGTTATGGCCGATTTGAGGGCTATGACGAGTATGACCAGCCCACAGGCACCTTCGCGGCGGCGGACTATGTGATGACTATCGGTTGGGGCCGCGAGGTGGACGACCATGTGTCGGTGGGGGCCAATTTCAAGCCCGTGATTTCGCACTACGAGTCGTATACGGCTTTGGCGGTGAGTTTCGACGTGGCGGCCACCTACATGTCGACAAGCAAAGCCTTTGCCGCCACGCTGATGGGCCGTAACATCGGGGCACAGCTGATGACTTTCGACGGCACGACGGAGAGTCTGCCTTTCGAGTTGTCGCTGGTGGGTTCGTACAAGTTGCAGGATGCCCCGTTCTGTCTGATGTTTGCCCTTGACGATTTGCAGACATGGAATCTGGCATACGAAGACCCGCTGAATCCTTCGTCGGTTACCGACCCGTTTACGGGCGAGGTGAGCGGCAAGACGGATGTGGAGAGGGTGCTGGATAATCTGGGAAGGCATGTGAAAGTGGGAGTGGAGTTGAATATCGGCAAGTCGCTGTATCTGCGGCTGGGCTACAGCTACAGGCAGATGGTGGAGATGAAGGCGGCCGACAGGTTCAACACCTCCGGTTTCTCGTTTGGTCTGGGCTTTACGGTGAAGGGTTTCCGCATAGCCTATTCGCGCAATAACTACCATTTTGCGCAAGCCCCGAATTATATTTCCATCACCACCGATTTGGAACGCTTCTTTTAGTAGGCGGATGGTGATATGCTTGACTAATCAGGTGTTAGGCCCGGCGGTCGGCAGACCGGCGAGGGGGTTGCGGTGTGTGAATTCATAAATTATCGTGGCTGGGCTGTTTTTTGGTTTCGATGTGGAAAAAAAGTTGTATCTTTGCATTTTGAACAACCCGAGGCAGGAGTGCGCTGAAGCATGATTGCCGGTGGGTTTTGATGTTTATTTTGAAGAGAATCCGTATGGCGCACATAGTAATAAGCAACCAGTACAACCCATATCTCAATATTGCGGTGGAGAACTATCTGTTTTCGCAAGAGGGATTGGATGGGGTGGTAATGTATTTGTGGCGTAATGCGCGGACGGTGGTGATAGGGCAGAATCAGAACCCTTATGCGGAGTGTGATGTGGAGCGGCTGGAACGCGAAGGGGGCTATCTGATGCGGAGGCGCACGGGTGGTGGGGCAGTGTATCACGACCTGGGCAACCTGAATTTTTCGTTCATAGCCCCGCAGGACAGCTATGATGTGGAACGGCAGTTGGGAGTGGTGCAGGCAGCGGTGGGCCGTTACGGGTTGCGGACGGAGGTGAGCGGGCGGAACGATGTGCTGTGCGAAGGACGGAAGTTCTCGGGGAATGCGTTTGCCCGTGGTGAACACAACAGGCTGCACCATGGCACTATATTGATACGGACCAATGTGGAAGAGTTGCAGCGCTATCTCAAACCCAAGCCGGCGAAATTGCAAAAGCACGGAGTGGCCTCGGTGCAGAGCCGCATTGTGAACCTTTCGGAGCTGGCGGATATTACCGCCGAGGGGTTGATACCAGTGCTGGAGGAGGCTTTTGAACAGGAGTATGGCGTTGCGGAGCGTATGGATTTTGAACAGCTGGCGGCGCAGCCAGCCGTGGAGCGGTTGAGAAGAGAGTTTGACAGTCAGGAATGGAAGTACGGCCGTTGGCGTGAGTTTTGCGTCCAGCGCGCCGCGCAGTTTGAGTGGGGAGGAGTGGAGCTGGCATTGGATGTGGACCAGGCGAGAGGGGTGATAAAGGATGTGCAGATTGCATCGGATTCGCTGATGCCGGAGGCCATAGAGGAGGCACGGGCCCGGTTGGCGGGAGCGTCGACCAGTGTGCCACCCGCAGTGGAGGAAGGACCTCACCAGCATATTTTGAACGACATAATTGCTTTGCTGTATGAAAAAAATTAAGCTCTGTTTGATGCTTCTCATGCTTGTGTGGCTGCCCCTCGAGGCACAAGTGGCCGACGAAGAGGATTTTGCGGATGTGGCGGAGCTGGCTGAAACAATCAAGGCCCAGGCGCCCTACTACGACGCGGAAAACCATTTGTCGCTGGTGGGGGTGATACTGAATAAGGAGGGGCGGTTTCTGCGTGTGGAATATGCGTTGGAGAAGGGCTATCAGATAAAGGAGTCGGAATGGTTTTTGGACTATTTTGTCCATAACGATAAATGGGATGTGCAGCCCCTGCTGAACCACGCTTTCGATTTGAGGATCCTGGTGAAGCATCCCAAGATGGAGGACAGCCCCAACCAGGGTGCGTCGGCCTTTAACTATCATCCAGAAGATATCCAGGCCGCGATAGAGCTACCGTTGGACGAGCAAGCCCGGAGGTTTGTGGCAAGCCTTGCCCACCGGATGAACCGCCAGCTGCCCCACGCGACGGGACAGGGCGAGACGATGGTGGAATGCCGCTACGACGAGAAAGCGCGGGTGATGACCACGGTATATGAATATGCGCAGGGGATGTGGCCTGAGGTGCGCCGCTATGTGCTGGAGAATATGGAGATGGTGAGAAAGGACCGCGCGGCCGACCTGGTGATGGACACCGCCAACCATTTGGCGTTTGTGTCATATAAAGGCGATGTGACGTTGCGGCACGTATACCGCGACGAGCATCAGACCGACTCGGTGGAGATGCTGATTGCACCGTGGATGTGGAAAAGTGTGTTTGAGAGAGGTGCGGCCAGCATGACGGACCCGATGGAACAACTACAGAGCATAGCCGACGAGCTGAACGGCCAGTGTCCCGTGTGGGTGGACGAGCAGACCACGCTGGAGGGATGCACCCTCGACACGGCGGCACGCCAGCTGATATATACATACAGCCTTTCGGCTACAGACATGGAGACCTTTCGGTCGGTCGGACCGGGCCGGCAAGCCCTGGCCGAGGCCATCCGCCATTCATACGTTTCGGGTGAGGGGAGACGGCTGGCCAGCCACTTGATTAGCGCCGGTGTGGCAGTGCGGTACAACTATTCCTCGCCACAGGCCAAAGAGCCATTCGACATAATCCTCACCGTCGACGAACTGAAAACAATTGTATCAACCCAAAAATAAATATATTTCACCATGAAAAGTATAGCCATCCTGACGGGAGGCGGTCCAGCCCCCGGAATGAACACCGTAGTGGCCTCAGTGGCCAAAACCTTCCTGCGCGACGGGTATCGCGTCATAGGCCTGCATGGGGGCTACAGCGCCCTTTTCACCGAGCATCCCCGCATGCAAGACCTCGACTTCCTCACCGCTGACGAGATTTTCAATAAAGGTGGCAGCATCTTGAAGATGAGTCGCTTTAAACCGACCGACGAAGACTTTGAGAAGCGTTTCAATCTCTCCTTCTTCAAAGACAACGAGGTGAAGCTGCTTGTCACCGTGGGCGGCGACGACACGGCCTCGACCGCCAACCGCATTGCCAAGTTTTTGGAAAGCAAGCATTACCCCATTGCCAACATACACGTGCCGAAAACCATCGACAACGACCTGCCCCTGCCTAACGGCTCCCCCACCTTTGGCTACAACAGCGCCAAAGCCCAGGGCACGGTCATCTGCACAGCTGTGATGGAAGACGCCCGCACCTCGGAGAACTGGTTTGTCGTGTCGGCCATGGGCCGCTCGGCCGGACATCTGGCCCTCGGCATCGCCGGTGCCTGCCACTATCCTATGGTGGTGATACCCGAATTCTTCAACAAGACAGAAATCACCGTCGACAAAATCATCAACCTCGTAATCAGCTGCATCGTCAAACGCAAAATCATGGGCATCAACTACGGCTGCGCCATGATCTCGGAAGGCGTGTTCCACAGCCTCTCTGACGAGGAAATCAAAAACTCAGGCATCCACTTCAGCTACGACGAACATGGGCATCCCGAACTGGGTAAGGTGTCGAAAGCCCATATCTTCAACGACCTGCTGGAGCGCAAAGTGAAAGCCCTTGGGCTGAAAGTGAAGAGCCGTCCCGTCGAGGTGGGCTACGAAATCCGCTGCCATACGCCCATAGCCTTCGACCTGACCTACTGCTCCCTGATGGGCATGGGGGTCCACACCCTCTTCAACCAAGGCTGCACCGGCTGCATGGTCTACTCCGACCATCAAGGCAACGTGTCGCCCCTCTATTTGAAGGACCTTCAAGACCCCACCACGGGCAAAATTCCGCCCCGCCAGGTCAACGTGAACACCAACAAGGTGCAGTCCTATATCAACGACATCATGGACTACATCACGCCCGCCGATTATGAGGCCGCGAAGAAATATCTTCCCAACCCCGAGGAGTATGACTTCAAACGTATCCTCAACTGGAATTAAAAACTGAATGTGTGAATGTGTTGATGTGCAAGTGTGTGAGTGGCTGGCGCAGTCAAAGAACTAACTCATTCCCCCATAAACACATTAACAAATTAACGCATTCACACATTAATCCATTCCCACATTAACACCCAAACTGACTGTTGTGAAAAGACTCATCTCGCTACTGCTCATCCTGATGCTGGCTGCACCTATGGTGCAGGGGCAGACCAAGAAACAACTTGAGCGCGACAAAGAACGTATTGAAAAGGAAATTGCCCGTCTGTCGGGCGAACTGGGCAAAGCCCGCAAGGACACCCGAAACAGGACCAGGCAGATAAAGCTCATCAATCAGCGAATTGACGAGCGGAACCGTCTTATCAACAATATCAACAGCCAGATGACTCACCTTGACCGTCAAATCACCCGTACCGAAGACTCGCTACGGGTGGTCCGCGGCCAGATCGACAGTATGAAGTCGGAGTATGCCAAGATTGTCAAGACGCTCTATGGTCTGCGAACCAATGTCAACGCGGTAACGCTGCTGTTTGACAATACCACGTACAACTATTCGTACCTGAAGATGAAATACTTCAAGGAGTATTCGCGCTACCGTCGGCATCAGGCGACTGCCATTCAGCGGCGCGAACAGGTGTTTTCCTCATTGGATTTGGACCTTCAACGCCAACGCAATGAGAAGAATTCCCTCCTTGCACAGCAACGCAAGCAGCAGCAAGCCCTGGCCCGAGAACAGAAGAAGCACCAGCAAGGCCTGGACCAGAGCCAGAAGGCAGAGCGAAACTTGCAGCAACAAATCAATAAGAAAGAGCAGCAGAAACGCAAACTGCAACAGCAGATACAGCAGCTGATTAACGCCGAGGTGGCTAAAAGCTCGACTAATAAAAGCAATGCCTCCGGTACCGCACCGAGTGTGGCAGCGTCCGATGCCACGTCGGCGGATTTTGTGAGGAATAAAGGTAAGATGCCGTGGCCGGTGCATTATAAGTCCGTGGCTCGCGAATATGGCCTTTATACGCGTGCGTCGGGAGGGCAGAACAGGAACCTTGGAATCGACCTCAATTGCGCCCCAGGAGCCAATGTGCGGGCCGTGGCGGCGGGAGTGGTGGCCCGGGTGTTCGAGGCCCCGGACGGCTCGAACGGCGTCATCATCCGCCATGGACAGTATTTGACAGTGTATGCCGGGTTAGGAACGGTAAATGTCAAGGCCGGAACCAAGGTGAGCAGTGGCCAAAGCCTCGGAGCCGTATACCAAGGTGAAGAACCCACCTCGCAATTCAGCTTCCAACTCTGGTGTGGAAGAGATCCCCTCAACCCCCGCCACTGGCTGAACTGAAAGGGGTGAAAGAGTTGAGGCAGTAATCGGCTGAGAGAATTATTGCAAGTTCTTGCAGAGGTCCATGATTAACTGGCAAGAGTTTAGGTGCGTGGTTTTGCCCCAGAATTTTTCGACAAGCCTTGCGCGTTCTTCTTCGGCCAGATGATAGTCGTGGCTGTTGATGCATTCAATCAGTTGGTCGAAAGTGTAGACTCGTTTACCAATGACATTTTCTTCATAGGGGAAGAAAAACGCTCTTTCGGCATTGTATTCTTCATAGTCGTAGTTGTAGAGAATGACGTCTCTGCCGGGAAGCAAGATATAATCATATAGAATGGAGGAATAGTCGGTTATCAGAGTATGGGTGTAGGGCAGAACAGGATAGATGTCCATTTTTCCGTCATAAAAGAAGATATTAGAGAACGAAGACTGAGGAATAGAGGCGATGACATTGGCATGGGGTTTCATAATCATCAGTTCGTTGTGCTCCGCCAGGACTTCATTCAGTCTGTTTAAATCCATACTCTCTGCGAACAGTGTGAGTTGGGAATCGCGCCATGTGGGCATATAAACCAGCACACGGTTATAGTTCTTCAGTTTGTTGATAAATTCGGCTGTTGCGGGTGGTTCATACCGCTTGATAAACTCCTGCCGTTGGTGTTCGTCCATGTTCAAAATCATGTTGCGGGGATAGCCGACCATGAGGCACCTGTCTCTACGGACACGGAAGGACGTGGAGAAAAACTCGTTTTGGAAATCTGTGGAGGAAACAATATAGTCTGGCTTGCGGAAGGACTCAGGATGGAAAAACACCTCCTTGAAACACCTCCTGCTATAACGTTGAGCGATGGGGCCGGAGTTTATGTTATACTCAATACGCTTTATTCCTACGCCGTGCCAAAGATTTATACATACCGCACCTCCTGACAAGCAGTGCATAATGTCGGAAGTGTATGCATTATAAAACCAATATTTAGATGTCAGAGCGTGCCATGCTCCTTTTAGTGATGTCACTGTGTAGGCTTGCAGGCCCAGGCTTCTCACCAAGTTGGCGGTTTGTCGGCTTTGTGTTATCCATGCGACATCTATATCCTTGCAATGCTGGGAAGCATAGATGAAAAGGTATTTTGAGTTGTCGTTGAAAGACTTTCTGAAACTTCCAAAGGCATACCGATTTTTTTTTCTTTTGAATAAGAACGAGAAAGGATAAATGATGTAACAGATTATGTAGAGTATTGTTTTCATCGTATGTTCTTATATGACATTGCTTAGAGGGTTATCGGATAAGCGTAACAGTGCCAGAGACTTTTTTTCGCACGTTAGGACTATAAACTGTTGTATAGTAGATGAGATAGGTGTAAGTGGCAGAGGGACATTTACCCGTCTTTGTGGTGCCATCCCAGGCCTCATTGATATCTGTGCTGTGAAAAGCTTTAGTTCCCCATCGATGGAAGATGTAAATCTCGAATTCTTTTATGCCAATCCCAATTGCTTTGAAGCGATTGTTCGTCGACTCCTCGGGTGTGAAAACATTGGGTACCCATAAGTATCCCTCAGGAAGTTCGATTCGGTTGTGCAGAGAAACGCTTTTTTGTGTCGTACAGTTAGGAATAGATGAGTATCCGACAGTCACTTGGTATTCTGTGGGTATGCGAGGGCATACTGTAATTGTTGATTGCCGTTCCTGTCCGTTCAGGGAAGAGTCTGGTGGAGTTGCTGACCAGACAATCAAATCGGCATCTGTGACGGCTGTCATTGAGTAGCAACTATCGCCATAGTAATTATAAGCTATGGTCACTTGAGGGGAGTCGCTCTGGTATAGGTGGAGATATGTTACATGGTTAGATTCTCTACGGGTGTAGACAACTTCCCCCGCCCGAGCTGTTTCGGTAGAATCGATATGGAAGCCGTTCCTGAAATAAGAAGTCCCGATGCAGATGGTGTCATAAAGGTCGGTATAGATAGTGTCTTCGTAGAGTGTTAAGGAGTATATAATCAAACTGTCGCAATTGTATTGAGATCTCAGGCGGATAGTGTCGTTTGACACCGAATCATAGTAAATACCATGAAAGCGCCAGGGAAGTTGATCGGCAGTAATTGTGTCGTGTTTGTGGGTTATATATGTGGGTACTACAATGATAGTGGCTGTGAAGTTGTATTCATAAGAAAACGTATCACAAACAGTATAGATAGTATCATGCGAGTGGCTCGTTATTTGAAAGCGGCCAGTGTCGGTCATAACAATATTCAAGGTGTCTAAATAACCATAGGGTCTATCATCGAATGTCCAATCGCATGGATGGTTGATGTTGTCTACTTTAGTTGTGGCTTTCAATGTGTCGCCTTGGCAGAGGTATATGGTGTCATTGTCGGACACGTTTACATCGTTAATAGTTAGTAAAGCGGAATGAACAACCTTCAAGGATGACCCAACGGAGTAAGCATAACTTTCGTGATAGCCAATCCCATAGGCATAGGCTTGAAAGCCTCCAGCAGCTGGAGTGGATAGCGTATGAGAGCCTTGGGCAAGTTGGATCTTGGCAGTGCGGTAATTATTGTTGACGGAGATAGGTGTCGAGTTCACGGGGCTTCCGTCAAGCCGAAGCTGATTAAACTCGCTGGCGGGAGCGACAATATTTAGGAAATGAGTGTTGGTATAGCTGGTAGAATAAGTTGCAAAAGTTATTTGATGTACATTTTGGTCTACGGGATTGATGACCACCATGCTTGGGTCGCCATCCTGTGTCCCTGCACTTCCCATAAAGAGGTATACACAAGAGGGAACAGAAGTTTCGATATAGGCCAGTCTGTCACTTGCAGATAGGGGGAAGTCGTATATTTGTCCTGCCTGTATTGTCGTTACGTATTCGTTGTTTTTATGAATCTGACAATTATTCTGGAGGGGCATCACTCGTATTCTGTCGTCAAAGAGCGTGCCCGTCCCGGCAACTATAAATCGTTTCCCCCAATAGTTGGTAGGCAGGCATTGGTCAAAGATGTGGTCACATGTGCTTGCATTATTAGGAACATATGCACAGAAATGTCCTGCATGGACGGCAATTTTTTTACAATCACGGGCATGAATGGTTGTCCCTGTCAAGTCTGCTTCACTTACATTTGTGGCACCTCTAATCTGATAGGCATCTCCTTTTTGGAGAGTTATCGTATGATTTGTTCCGGCAGAGAAGCCGTTCATGGTAGGGGCTGTTACAGTAAAATCGACAACAGTGCTGTCCTCTGTTGCAACGATGACTATTTCGCTGCGATAGTCAGTGCTGGACTTGGATGGATAGCACTGAACCATATAGTCGGAACCCAGAAGGTTTGTTGGCAGAGCGTTAGTGATGTCAAGATTATTGTGACCAAGCATTATCAAATATAGCGATATGCTGTCGGTTGCTGTGACATGTAGTGCGGTAGGGGTTATACTGCCAGACGATGATGTGCACCCTTCGTCAAATGGAATAGTGATATTGGTGACCTGTCCAGGCGTTATGTAGAAGGAGGTTGACCACGCTGTATTCGGATTGGTGACGTTCACAGAGCAGGGGCGAGGCCCGGAAGCAAAGGCATGTAGCGTAACGGTATATTGTGGCGCATAATAGTCGTAGGTAAAATACAGGTATGAAATCCAAAAATCTCTTCCCATTGTTGTATGCTCTTGACAGAAAACCGTCCAAGAGATACATGTTAGGATAATACCCAGTAATACATTTTTCATATCCGTTGTGTTTGATTGTTATAAAAAGATTATTTAGCAGTCTACTTCAGGTCTTCGGGGAAGGTGATTTTGCGGTTTTGCTCTTCGCCGGGGACTACTTGGATTTTTATTCCGGGCATGTATCGGCGGACCACGCCGCAGTCGTCGGTGGCCCGGAAGGAGGGGTCTTGCAGGGCGCGCTGATAGGCGTCGCGGATGAGGGGCAGGCGGAAGGCCTGTGGGGTTTGGGCCCGCCACATGGTTGCCCGTTCGGGTATGCGGGTGATGATTTTCGAGAGGTCGGGGTCAAAGTCCTGTCGCACCTCCCACACGGTGTCCGTTGAGGGTATGCCCACACCCACCGCCTCGTGGTGCCGCAGGGCGTCGGCCACGCGCGCAATGATGGCTTGCGACACGTAGGGGCGCGCGGCGTCGTGCAGAATCAGGTTCGTGTCGTCCGGCCGGTCCAGATAGGCGGCTATGGCGTTGAGGGAAGACATGTAGCGCTCGTGGCCGCCGTCGATGAGTTGAGTCAGTTTGTGCCAGTGGTTCTGCGCCACTATGCGGCGCATCTCTTCCATCCATTGGGGATGCACCACGACGGCAATCTCGTCGATTGCGGGTGCGAGGTCGAATGCCGAGACGGTGTGCTCAATCACCGTTTTGCCTTGCAGCGGGAGGAACTGTTTAGGCTTGTCGGCTCCCATCCGGGTGCCGCTGCCTCCAGCAAGTATTATGGCGATGTTGCAGGGCATGGCTCAGAGGTCTTGCACTAAGCGGACGGACAGTCCCTCCGCCAGCTGTGAGGATTTGATTTGGGGCAGGTAGGAGTCGACCATGAGGTAGAGAGCCTGGCCGGCTTGCTTGGGATTGGGGGTAGAGGTCCAGTAGCGGCAGGCCGATGCCGACCCTTGGCTTTGGGTGCCGACGCGCCGAACCTCGGCCGGGAGGAACACGGCGCCCGCTGTCTCCAGAGTCTGCCACCGTTCGGCGTTGTAGACGTTGGTGCCCTCCTCTTTTGGCCCAGTGGTCATGTAGATGCCTTTGGGGCGTTGCCAGTTGTCGGGCAGGATGATGAGGCCGTACTGTCCGCAGACGTATGCCAGTGCATACAGCCGCCGGGCATGGGGCCGTTTGCCGAGCAGGTAGGTCCATTCGTCTACGCTCAGCGTGCGCCACTGTTTACCGTCGCCGGTGGGCAGGCCGCAGAAAAGTCCCCAGTCGACAAACCTGTAGTCGCCACTGTTGGTTGAGAAGTTGGTGGGACAGAGCGCGGTGCCCCAGCCGAAAAGGTCCATCCATCCGCGGTAGCGGGGATAGGAGTAGTTCTCTTTCCAGCCCAGGGTCTCGGTTTGGGCGGGGGCAAAGCGCCATTGTTTGGTTGAGGGTTGGTACTGCAGGTTGCCGGGGGCGAAGCGCACACGGGTGTCCGGCCCGACGGAGAAGCAGACGGCGGGACGGGCAGTTGAGTCGGTAGGGGTTTTCTGTGCCGCAGCAATCGAACCTGCAATGGTCAGCAGCAGAGCTACAATAAGGCGTTTCATAGTGTGTGGATATGGGTGAAAAGGGGGTTAGTTCCGAGTCAGGCGGCTGCCAGCGATGCCGAAAAGGAGGGCGGCGACGACCATGACAACAACTTGGGTGAGGAGCGGAGTCGAAATCAGCGCGTCGGGGCTGATGAGCAGGGCTTTCATGGCGTAGTAGACAATCTTTGATGCAACCATGGCAGCCAAAAGGATTGCGAAGGTTCGGCCCAGTCGGCCACGGGCGGAGGCTGTGGCGTTGTCAATCAGCGTGTAGAGGCCTACGAGGGTGAGCATCTCGGCGGTCATGCATATCGCTTTAAGGGGTGTGGGCATTCCCACAATCATCATTGAGACCAAGGGGAGCATGACTGCCAACAGAAAAGCATTGGCGCGGTTGCGCACCAGCAGCATGCCAGCCAACAGCACCAGCAGCATGGGGTTGAGATGATAAAGCGGCAGGGCGGTGATGTGCGAGAGGGTGGGGACGAGGCAAGCCACGACGAGGAGAGTAATGTCGACCAGTGCCGTGCGCATAAGGGTCCGAGCAGGGGATGCAAAGGTGTTCAGATTATTGTTCATAATGGGTTTAATTGTGATTTTATGTGTTGTGATTCTGTGTTTTGTGTTCTTAATATATGGGCGGTTGCTTTAATCGCCCAAATTGCAAAGATACGATTTTTTTTCGGGAAAAACGATTTATTTTCTATATATATTCTATTTCCTTTGCATTTATATTCTGTTTTTATTCTGCCTGAGAGACTAAATGATGTATATGTCGGGTTAATCTACGGACTATGTGTTGGTCCCGGTGCGGAGCCTTTTGCGTGGAGCGGGGATGGCGAGGGCTGAAAGTCGGCGCGGCATTTCCGGATGACAGCGAGGTGGTGGGTGTCCGGCTGTTGTTTCACCTTGTAGGGGATATGTGCTTCAAGCGTTTTTGTTTGCGTAGATCAATGCCTTGGCGTTGGGGCGCATGAGGGTCTGGGGTCGGATGGCAGGCGGCTGACTCCTTCGCGTCGGGGTTGCCATTAACGACCGATTGGGGGTGAAGTTAGTTTTGGCCTTTGGCAAATAATCGTCCGATTTGCAGTTTTTTTGTATCTTTGCATTTTTGGTGATAATGTGAGTTGCTTACAGGTTGGTTGTTATTGCATTGTAATATAGGTTATTATTCTTTATATAATTGAAATATTCTTTCATGAAAAAGGTTTTGAATATTGCAAGAGTAGTGCTGATTGCGTTAGCGGCATTGTTGCTGCTGGTGCTTTTGTGCGGCTCGCTGTTTGGGGGTTGTGCGGTGAGGAGTTATGTGAACAATCATGGCGAGGAACTCCTCGGCAGGAAGATGTGTGTGGACGGGGTAGGGGTGAATCTGTTCACCGGCCGGGTGCAGGTGAGGGGGTTGACGGTCTTTGAGGAGGACGCCGTCACGACTTTTGCGGGTTTTGATACGCTCGATGTAGGGGTCAGTCTGCTGCGGCTGGTAGGAAGGACTGTCTATGTGCGCCATGTTGCGCTGTCGGGGCTTGCGGTTGAGGTTCTCCAAAACGGCAGTCACTTTAATTTCACCTCTATCATCGACCATTTTCAGCAAGACAGAACCGGGACGGAGGAGGCGGAGGACACGGTGCCGAGTGGTTGGGTGGTGAGTCTGCACGATATGAAGATCCAGCGGGGAAGGGTGCGTTATGCCGATTTGCAGCGGCAGAGCGTCTGGGGTATGAACGACCTCAATCTGGTGGTGCCCGACTTCACTATTGGAGGCGAAGAGAGCACGGATGCGGGACTGGCTTTGGCTTTTGCCGATGGGGGACAGCTGGGTGTGCGTGCCGCCCTGAATCCGGCCGACAATCATTTCAATCTGGCAGTCGACCTGGAGGGTTTTGCCCTCGACCAGGTCCGTCCCTATTTGGTCAATGTGGCGCATGTGGATAGGCTGAAAGGCAGTCTTGGCATTGCCGCAACGGCCACGGGCTGGCTCGATAGCTTGGCGAATGTGGATTTGAGGGTCAAGGCTCATATTGATAATGTTGAGTTGCGCGACCGCGAGCTTGGCGATGTGCTGTCGCTCCGCCATGTAGGTCTTGATGCCGAACAGATAGTCCCGGGCAGGAATATCTATAATATCAACAGCGTATGGCTCGAAGGGGTGAGGGTGAAGTATGAGCTGTTCTCGGACAGCAGCAACACTTTCTCGCGTCTGCTTGCCTACGACCAGACGGCTTCGGCTCCCGACGACACTGCCTACGCGGCGGTCGAGGCAGACACTTCTGCCGTTGCGGCCTCTCGGTCGCCGCTTCGCCTGAGGGTTGGAAAGCTCAGCACAAAGGATGTGAACTTTGTTTTTGCAGACCATACGCTGCCCGATCCATTCGAGTTTGCGGTCACCAACATTCTGCTCAGTGCCGAGAACCTTACGTCGGCGGGTAATAATAATGCCCGTCTGGTAGCCTCCCTGCCCAATGGCGGCAAGGCCATTGTCGACTGGCAGGGAAATATCTCCGACTGGAAACTCAACCAGCGGCTGCTCCTCAACATCAAGAATCTGCATCTCACAGAACTCAGCCCCTATTTAGTTGCTTATTTCGGCATGCCCTTCACCGACGGGGTGTTCAGCTTCACAAGCCTCAATACCATCAAACAAAGCCAACTGAAGGGCGAGAACAAGATTGACATTTTTAAACCCACGCTCGGCGATAAGCGTCCCGACGTGAAACCTCAGCTACATCTTCCGATACGGGCAGCGCTGTACATCCTGAAAGACAAGGACCAGAAGGTTATTCTTCCCGTCCCGGTGAGCGGCAACATCGACAGTCCCAAGTTCAACTACATGAAGTTGGTGTGGAAAACGCTCGGCAATTTGATTGTCAAGGTGGTGACATCGCCCGTCACCAGCTCGGACAGTCTCAGCCTTGACAAGGACGGCAATGTGTTTATCGCCGTGGATGCCGACGAGCATGACTTTACCTCACAGCAGTTCTATCAGATTGACAAAGTGGCTGAGTTGGCCAAGATCGACGAGGCCGTGACCTTGAACTTCACGCTGGTTTCCAGTCCCGAACCCAAAAAGCGCGAGGCCGAGAACCACGAGCGCCGCAACAAGATACTGCGCCATCATCTCGCCGAGTTGGGCGTGGCCGAAAAACAGATTGTCATCAACGCGGCCGACACGGACAGCGACCACCCCGACGAAGGCTACATAGTGAAAATAACGAGTGAATAATCTCATACCAATCAATTAAGCAATTATTTATGAGCATTTTCAAATGGATACTCACCGGTCTTGGCTGGGCCAGTGGCGGCCCTATCGGGGCTTTGCTGGGCTACTTTTTTGGCCGTGTGATTGAAGGCTTGGGCCAAGAGTCCAATCGTCTTGGCGCCGGAGAATATTACATGAACAACGGCAAGCCGAAATCAAGCCATCGTGGCAGCTATCGTAATACGGGCACCCAAGACGACGTCGACGTGGCTCTGCTGGTGTTGATAGCTTCGGTCATGAAGTCGGACGGTGAGGTGCGTCGCTCGGAGTTGGATTATGTCAAGCAGTTCCTGCATAAAAACTATGGCGAGGTGAAGGGCAAAAACCTCCTCACCATGTTGCGAGACTTGGTCAAGCCTGAAACCTACATCGACTTGGATGCGGTATGTATTCAGATAAAACAGAACACCGACTACACCACCCGCTACCACATGGTCGACTTCTTGTTTGGACTGGCCGTGGCCGACGGCAGTTTCACCCAGGCCGAGAACACCACGCTCCGCGTCATTGCCAATCGGCTGGGGATTAACTCGGGCGACTATGTTTCTATCTTTACCCGTCATGTCTCCTCGCGTTATAGTAATGGTGGTTCGCAGTATGGCAGTAATGGCTATTCAGGTGGCTCGCGCTCCTATTCCGGCTCTTCGTCGTCGCGGACATATCAGCGCGACCCTTACAAGGTGCTTGGGCTTGAAAGCACCGCTACCGACGAGGAGGTGAAGAAGGCCTACCGCCGACTGGCCATGAAGTATCATCCCGACAAGGTGGAGTCGATGGGCGAAGAGGTGAAGAAGAATGCCGCTGCCCAGTTCCGAGAAATCAACGAGGCCTACGAGCAAATTAAGACAGCCCGCGGCATGAAGTGACTTGCGGCTCTGTACGATATATCAGTAGAGGACAGCCCTTGGCCGTCCTCTTCATTGTTTTGGGACAAAAGATTGTTGCCACTTCGCGGTGCTGATGGGGTAGCCTGGGGCTGCTTTCGTTTCAGCACCCCATTGCGGAAGAGGCCATAATGGATTCGGCCATCTGGCGGCCGGTGTCGAAGGCGTGTTGCAGGTCTTCTTCCCAGTGTTCGTCGCGGTATTTGCGTTTTGCCTCTTCGCTAAAACCTGCCAATTCGTAGTTGGCATAGTTCTTCACCTGGTAGGTGTTGTTGGCAAAGAGCTTTTGGGGCTGGCCGAGGGCCTGGGCGATGCAATGCTCCATCGAGCCGTAGCCATTGCAGTTGTTGTATTCGGCCGAGCCGTTTTGGGTTTCGACCAGTACCACGGGCATACGTTTGGGAGCTGTTATGCTGTAATCATTATACGAGAGCCAGGGGAAGGCCAGGCGCTCCAAAAAGGCGCGCATCAGTCCTGTCACCTCGCCAAAATAGTTGGGCGAACCCAGGACCAGCCCGTCGGCTCCGGCGATGTCCTCCAGCACGGGGGTCAGCTCGTCGCGGAACTTGCATATCTGTGAGGCCTTGCCTTTCAGCTTGCAAGCCATGCACGACATGCAGCCTTTGAAGTGCATGTCGTAGAGGCGGACGGTTTTCAACTCGATTTCTTCACTTACGGAAGCCGCGCCTTCGGCAAAGCGTTTCAGCATGGATGCTGTGTTGAATGTCTTGCGAGGACCTCCGTCAATTATCATTATCTTCTTCATGGTGATAAGTTTTAAGAAGCCCCGTCTGCGATTGGCGGGACTTGACACAGTGTCATGTGGGTCAATACTATTTGGCGGGTTCCCACTTGCAGCGCACAGGCGACACGATGGCGCCCTCCTTTTTCAGCTCTGCAAATGCCTTGTCTATCTCCTTGCGGTCGGCACCAAGGGCCTTGGTAACGTCGCCAGCCGAGAGCGGTTTGCCAGCCTCTCGCATGGCTTGTAGGACTTGTTCTTTCATGGCGTATCAGTATTTATGCTTTGTTGTATTTGTCTTTGCCTTGTTTGCAGCGGGGACATTTCCAGTCGGCGGGCAGTTCCTCGAAGGGGACACCCTTGTTTTCGGCCGGGTCATACACATAGCCGCATATACTGCAAACATATTTCCCCGTAGCCTTGTTGTTCGAGAAGTCCACCTTGGCAAGCACTGTGGGCACGGGGTGGTCGAGGTCTATCACTCTGTTGGCCTCGAGGTTCTCGTAGCCCTGAGGCGAGTGGGTGGAGAGGTAGACGGTGGGGTGGTTGCGGACAAATTCGCGCACGCGGTCCAGTGTTTCGCGGGCGGCGGCGATATCGTCGTACACCACGGACAATTTGTTCTCATAGAGGGCTTCGTCCACATAGGTAATGTCGGCCTGGAACATGTAGAAGAGGTTGTCTTTCTCTGCCACCACAAGGCTATTGCCCCGGGTATGGCCCTTGGCCTTGACCATCCAGATGCCGTCGCTGATTTTCTGGCTTTCGGGGAAATTATAGTATGCCCCGTCGGTGAACTTCACGGGAACGAGGTTGGGAATATCTTTCAGCTCGTCGGCTCCCAGCTCGTCGGCATTGACGTATGCGTGAGTTCGGGATATGATAAATGTAGAAATGCACAGTCTCTCTCCAAAGCAAGGAGCAATGGTAAGGCTCGCCTACGGAAAGGCGTTTGACATATGGAGCCGGAAACGAGACTATGCTTAGAA
>Ga0247611_10000157_pt1 | contig 140138 bp, 109 predicted proteins | sample 177DNAGHGhighgp2_FD_192422 | JGI IMG/M metagenome (GOLD analysis project Ga0247611, IMG submission 192422) | Sheep rumen microbial communities from Palmerston North, Manawatu-Wanganui, New Zealand - 1770 DNA GHGhigh gp2 | ecosystem: Host-associated > Mammals > Digestive system > Stomach >...
AAAGTCGCGGCACGACTGCTGTGCGAGGCTTCGCAGCAGGTCCTCCACCTCGGCTGGGCGGTTATACACAGGTATTATTACCGAAAAATAGGGCATAGCGATTATCTTCTGTTATAAAAGTTGGTAAGCAAGATTTTTTTTCAGTCTTTTCTGCAAATGTAACTAAAAAATAGTTGCTATGCAAGTTTTTTTTGATTTTTCATTCAAACTGCAAGAGAATGATCCCCAAAAAAACAGCCTGATATTTTGATAATTCATTGCAATTCTTTATTTTTGCAAATTAAAACATAAACACTAACAAATCATGAAAAAATTTCTTATCTTATTATTCTTTGCAGCCACATTTAGTGTGGCGGGTTATTCACAGACCTATCATTATGATGTGAATGGTGATGGTGTGGTCACAGCCTCCGATGTGACCGCTCTTTATGACTATATGCTGGGCAATGTGCCAGGGGGCGATCAGTTCGATGTGAATGGAGATGGTGTGGTTACAGCCGCCGATGTGACAGCACTTTACGACTATATGTTGGGCAATGTGCCGAGTGGCGATGAGCACGAGTATGTTGACCTGGGCCTGCCCAGCGGCACTCTGTGGGCGACAACAAATGTAGGTGCCAGTGTTCCCGAGGAGTATGGCGACTACTTCGCCTGGGGCGAGACCACGCCCAAGGATGTCGATAACTGGAGCACTTACAAGTGGTGCATGGGCAGCTCTAAAACATTGACCAAGTACTGCACAGAGAGCTATAGCTATTATTATGGCTACAACGGCTTTTTCGATAACAAGACGGAGCTTGACCCCGAGGATGATGCCGCCTATGTGAACTGGGGACCGGATTGGCGCATGCCGTCGCTTGAGCAGATTCAAGAGTTGATGGATAACAGCACAACACTGTGGACCACGAGAAATGGTGTTAATGGTCGTTTGTTCACCAGCAACATCAATGGCGCGTCGTTGTTCTTGCCTGCCGCTGGTTACCGGTGGGGCAGTGATCTCAACGTCGCTGGTATGCACGGCTCCTATTGGTCGCGTACGCTCTTTAGCAGCGCCCCGTACGACGCCTACGGCCTGGACTTCAATTCGCGCAGCGTGTTCCGGTACGGCCCCAATCGGAGCGGCGGTCAGAGCGTTCGGGCTGTCCGAGTTGTCCGAGTTGTGCAGAATTAGCACCCTCCTCCACAAAAACTCGTTAGTTGTGGTGAGATGCGCGCAGAGCGGGTTGGGGGCAAGAACGAGGTCATCGAGAAGTTGATGGCCTTCTGCACGTCGGTGAAGTCGTCGCTTGCCGCGTCGGGGCCACCAAAACAATCTACCGGCTCGCGCTCAAGCTCGGCTCTGAGGGTCTTGAAATAGTCGCTGGGTATCACGCAGTCGCTGTCGAAGAAGATGAAATACTCACCGCTGGCGCGCTCAATGCCATAGTTGCGGGCAATGCTGCGCCCCTCGTTCTCCTTGTAGTGGTAATGCAGGTCGAGGCGGTCCTCGTAGCGCTTTGCCACCTCGTCGCAACGCACCGTGGAGCCGTCCTCCACGAGATACACCTCAAAGTCGCGGCACGACTGCTGTGCGAGGCTTCGCAGCAGGTCCTCCACCTCGGCTGGGCGGTTATACACAGGTATTATTACCGAAAAATAGGGCATAGCTATTAGTTGTTATAAAATAGAAGCGACTTTAACTTTTTCTTCCATTGCTTTTTTGATATAGGCATTAATTGACATCCCTGCTTGTTTGGCGAGGATAGCAATTTGTCGATGAATAGTTGCTGTAAGCCTTACGTTCAAGTTTCCTGTATAGCATTTATCGGGTTCTATCCCTTCATCGTTGCAATAGGCGAGATAATCATCAACGGCTTCATGGAAAGCAGCAGTCAACTCTTTGACGCTTTCTCCTTCAAAGTTCACAAGTCCGTTAATCCCTTCTACTTTTCCAAAGAAAACTTGGTCTTTATCGCTATATTCAACCGAGCCGATATAGCCTTTGTAACTCATTGTATTCATAGCCTTTTGTCTTTTCTGCAAATGTAACTAAATAATAGTTGCTATGCAAGTTTTTTTTGATTTTTCATTCAAACTGCAAGAGAATGATCCCCAAAAAACAGCCTAAATATTTTGATAATTCATTGCAATTCTTTATTTTTGCAAATTAAAACATAAACACTGACAAATCATGAAAAAATTTCTTATCTTATTATTCTTTGTAGCCACATTTAGTGTGGCAGGTTATTCACAGATCTATCATTATGATGTGAATGGTGATGGTGTGGTCACAGCCGCCGATGTGACCGCTCTTTATGACTATATGCTGGGCAATGTGTCCGTTAAATCACCCGTCAACCATGACTATGTTGACTTGGGGCTGCCCAGTGGCACGCTATGGGCAACGATGAACGTTGGAGCTAACACTCCTGAGGAGTATGGCTACTTTTTTTTCGCCTGGGGCGAGACCACTCCCAAGGATTTCTATGACTGGAGCACCTACAAGTGGTGCATGGGCAGCTATACTACAATGACCAAGTACTGCACCGATAGCTACTATGGATATAATGGCTTTGTGGATAACAAGACGGAGCTTGACCCCGAGGACGATGCCGCCACTGCCTATTGGGGCTTAGGGTGGTGTATGCCATCAAGTTTGCAGATGCAGGAGTTGATTGATAACTGCACTACACAGCGGACTACGAGAAATGGTGTAACTGGTCTCTTGTTCACCAGCAACATCAATGGCGCGTCGTTGTTCTTGCCTGCCGCTGGTGATGGCGACTCCGACGCCACCGTAGGTATTGTAGGATGCTATTGGACACGTACACTCCACTACATGTCGAATTCTGCTTGGCAATTTTTATTCATCTATGCCAGTATGTATTTTAAATATCAGGGTCGGTACCAATGTAATTCAGTGCGTCCGGTGCGTGTATCTTATGACGTGAATGGCGACGGCAATGTGACAGCCGCCGATGTGACAGCACTTTACGACTATATGTTGGGCAATGTGCCGAGTGGCGATGAGCACGAGTATGTTGACCTGGGCCTGCCCAGCGGCACTCTGTGGGCGACGATGAACGTGGGTGCCAACAGCCCCGAGGAGTATGGCGACTACTTCGCCTGGGGCGAGACCACTCCCAAGGATTACTACGACTGGAGCACCTACAAGTGGTGCATGGGCAGTGAAGATACAATGACTAAGTACTGCACAAAGAGCTCTTATGGCTACAACGGCTTTGTCGATAACAAGACGGAGCTTGACCCCGAGGATGATGCCGCCTATGTGAACTGGGGACCGGATTGGCGCATGCCGTCGCTTGAGCAGATTCATGAGTTGATGGATAACTGCACAACACTGTGGACCACGAGAAATGGTGTTAATGGTCGTTTGTTCACCAGCAACATCAACGGCGCGTCGTTGTTCTTGCCTGCCGCTGGTTGCCGGTGGGGCAGTGATCTCGACGAAGCTGGTACCGGCATCTATTGGTCGCGTACGCTCGAGGACAGCGTCTACCCGAGCGACGCCTGGATCCTGTACGTCGATTCGGGCAGCGTGACCTGGGGCAACTACATTCGGAATTGCGGTCGAAGCGTTCGGGCTGTCCGAGTTGTCCGAGTTGTGCAGAATTAGCACCCTCCTCCCCAAAAACTCGTTAGTTGTGGTGAGATGCGCGCAGAGCGGGTTGGGGGCAAGAACAGGCGGAAGCCGCCGCCGCCCCCAATCCGAGCAAGTGCGGGCCCATGCCAGCAGTTTTTTCTGCTGGTCAATGTAGGATGGTGTGTCAAAACTCATATTTCAATATAAACAACTGAATTATCTGAAAAATGCGATTAAGCGAGTCAAAGCTAAGCTTGCTTAACGCCTTGCGAGCGTGAGCATTTTATCTAATGTTCTGAATTTCTCAATATCCTGGCTGACAATGTTTTGAAAATTTGCAAATAATCAGATTAATCAGAATAATCAGTTGTATTTTTATTTTTGGCACAGCTTTCCGACAAAGAGTTAATCAAATGTTATGCATTTAGGACAACGCACGCGTTGCCCTACACCGTGAGGATTCATGACACACCTTTCATTTTCCTCATCGCAATAGAGATTGTAGAAATCTCTTAAGCTACGAAGCGTAGAAGACGCAGTGCATTCTGCATTGTGCGTTGATTATTGTGCATTGTGCATTGAAGTGACTACCAAGTGCCGTACTCGGCTCGGGCTGCGTCGATGCGCAGTAAGATGAAGAGCATGATGGTGAACCCCCATAGCGAGGAGCCGCCGTAGCTGAAGAAGGGTAGGGGGATGCCTATCACTGGCACAAGCCCTATTACCATGCCTATGTTGATGGTAACGTGGAAGATGAGGATTGCCGCCACGCAGTAGGCATAGACTCGCCCAAAGGCGGTGTGTTGCCGCTCGGCGATGGCTATGACGCGCAAGATTAGCGCAAGCATCAGCAGCAGCACTGCCGAGGCGCCTATGAAACCCTCTTCCTCGCCTATGGTGCAGAAGATGAAGTCGGTGTGCTGTTCGGGCACGTAGTTGAGCTTGGTTTGGGTGCCTTGCAGGAAGCCTTTGCCAGCAAAGCCCCCCGAGCCTATGGCAATCTTCGACTGGTTCACGTTGTAGCCTTTGTCCTTGACGTCTTCCATGATGCCAAGTGCCACCTTGATGCGGTTTTGCTGGTGCGATGCCAGCACGTTGTTAAACACAGCGTTGACCGAGAACATGAAGATTATCGACGCTACCGCAAAGCCTATAGTTATCAGCATCCTGTTGATGTTCTCACGGAACATCGCTATGAGCAAGTAGATGATTGACAGCGGGATGACGGTGAAGAAGAATACATATCCGTTGATATTGACACCTATAGCCGAGAGTCCCCAGGCCACCAACGCACTTGCGATATATCCTATCATAACGTTGCGGCCGGGTATCATTGCGCGGCAGTAGAAGAAGAGCATGAGCACTACCGTGATCATTACAATGGTAAGAACAATGAAATAGCCCATAGGTATGCCCATCACCATCTCGCCGGCAAACTTGAGAGTGATAACGAAGAACGACACCGCCGCCAGGATGGCATAGAGCACAAAGCCGCTCATCCCTTCACGGTAGAGCACGAAAATCAGTGAGAAATAGACCAGGGCCGAGCCGGTCTCTCGCTCGAGCAGGATGCACAGCACGGGGATGAAGATGATGGCTAGTGGCACGATGTAGGTGCGCAAGTTGCCTAGCTTGAAGCCGTAGGTGCTGAAGAGCTTTGCCAGCGCCAGTGCTGTGGCGGTCTTGGCAAACTCGGCGGGCTGGATGCTCACCGCGCCAAACTTCAGCCACGAGTGAGAGCCCTTGATGTTGGGCGCCAGGAATGCCGTGGCGATGAGGATGACTATCATTATCAGATATATGAGATAAGCATAGCCCTCATACATGCGGCGGTCGATGAGCAGCAACGCAAAGCCTATCACAAAAGAGAGGCCTATCCACAAAAACTGCTTGCCCGAATAGGTGTTGAAGTCGAAGATGCTCACCTGCGAGAGGCTGTTGGTGGTGGCGGCATAGATGCTTATGGCGCCTGCCACTACAAGAATTATATATAGCAGCACGGTGAACCAATCGACCGAGGCGAGCAGCTTGTTGCTCTCGTTGTTATCCCTTGAGGTGTCCATATCGTGATGTGCTGATAAATCTGATGGGGTTTACTAAGATGGCTCTCTCGCGCTGATGCTCGCTGATGGGTTTGTTGTCGCGCGTGGGCCTGTTGCTGGCGGTGGTGGTCGCGGGCTGTGAGGCTTGTGCTGGCGCAGGGTCGGCAGCCTGCTTGGGGGTGTCGTTCATCCAGGCGTTATCGCTCCACTTGTTGGCTCGCTCCTCTATCTCCTCGCTGGCACCACGCAGGTATCGCTCAAGCACCATTGCCCCGAGTGGCACTGCCACTTGCGCGCCATAACCGGCGTTCTCCACATACACGCAGATGGCGATTTTGGGGTCGTCTTTAGGAGCGAACCCCATGAACACCGAGTGGTTCTGGCCGTGTGGGTTCTCGACGGTTCCCGTCTTGCCACACACGTCAAGACCTGGCAGGTTGGCGCCACGGCATGTGCCACCAGTGACAGCCATTCTCATGCCTGTTGCCACTAGGTTGTAGTATTGCGGGTTCACCTTGGTGTGGTGCTTCACGGTGTATTGCTCAAGCACTCCCACATCGCGAATGTTCTTCACCACGTGTGGGGTGATGTAGTAGCCACGGTTGGCGATAGTGGCGCTGAGGTTGGCGATTTGTAGTGGTGTGAGCATCACCTCGCCTTGTCCAATGGCGATGGAGAGGATGGTGTTAGCGCCCCAATCTCCCTTGCCTATCATCTTGTCGTAGAACTGCGCGTTAGGGATGAAGCCTCGGCTCTCTCCAGGCAGGTCGATGTTGAGCTTGTAGCCAAACCCCATCGAGACCATGTAGTCCTTCCAAGTAGTGAATGATTTCTCGAGGCCGCCATACTTGCGGTTGTTGAGCATGTAGTAAAGACCCCAGCAGAAGTAGCCGTTGCACGACGTGGCGATGGCTGGTTGCAGCGAGATGGGCGAGCCGTGGCCGTGACAGCCTATTTTCAGACCTTTGTTGATGTATCCACCATAGCACGGGTAAGAAGTGCTGGTGGTGATGATGCCTTCTTGCAGCAGCATCAGGCCCTGCGATGGCTTGAAGGTGGAGCCAGGAGGGTAGGCGGCCATGATGGCTCGGTCGAAGAGTGGCTTGCTGGGGTCGTTGACGAGGTTAGCATAGTTCTTGCCGCGGTCTTTTCCTACCAGCAGTGATGGGTCGTAGCTGGGGCTGGTGACGAGGGTGAGCACTTCTCCCGTCTTGGGCTCAATGGCTACGATGGCGCCTTTTTTGCCACGCATGAGTTTTTCTCCAAACTGCTGCAAGTCGATGTCGATGCTCAGCTGCAGGTCACTGCCAGCGACTGGCGCCACATCGTCCTTGCCGTCGTTGTAGCGTCCCTTGTTGCGTCCTCGTGCATCGCGAATGAATATTTCTTTGCCCTTGATGCCGCGCAGGTATTTCTCATAGCTTTTCTCCACACCCAGGTCGCCGGTGTAGTCGCCAGGGATGTAGTAGTTGTCGCTGTCGCGCTCTATGTCGTCGGCATTGACCTCGCGAATGTCGCCCAGGATATTGGCGGCCGAGACGTAGTTGTAGCGGCGTATCACACGCTGGGCGATGTCAAACCCCGGGAAGAGGTAGAGCCGCTCTTGCAGGCGGCCGTAGGTGAGCGAGTCGAGGTTCTGCACTAGTGGCTGTGGCGTGACTGAGCTGTAGTTGCGGTTTTTCTTTGGGTTGCTCATGTTGCTCCACAGCAGGTCGAAGTCCTCGCGCTTGAGCTGTAGTATCGAGCACATGGTGGTGGTGTCAAAGTCTGTCACGTCTTTAGGCGTGATCACAAGGTCGTAGGCTGGCTCGTTATACACCACGAGTTTGCCGTTGCGGTCGTAGATTTGTCCGCGTGAGGGGTGTGTGATTTTCACCGACCGCGCGTTGCTCACGGCAATTTGGCTGTACTTGTTGCTAGTGATTTGCAGGTCAAAGAGCTTGCACAGGTATATGACGACAATGACGACAATAAAGCCGCCAATGACAAACTTGCGTTTTTCGAGATTATAGTCTTTTCTCACTTTCGGTGCTCACTAAACTGTCGATGCCAAAAATTAATAATATGGAAAGCGCGCTGCTGCTGGCGATGCGGGCCAGGGTGAGCGGGAAGTTGTGCAGAGTGAATGCTTGTGCCAGGAACAGCACCGTGCAGTAGATGAGCACTAGCGTTGAGAGGTACTTCATGTAGCTCGATATACCCACTGTGTCAACCGAGGGCACTGGGTCGCCCTCTTCATCTTCTCGCATGACGATGAAGAAGTTGAACACTGGCTTGCGGGCCATCGCCATCACTGTGCAGGCTAGCGAGTTCATGCCCTGAGTGTTGTTGAACATATCGATGAAAAGCCCAAACAAGAAGGCTATTGTGAGCGTCCAGTTGGTGGAGTAGTTGACGGGAAGTCGCAAGATGAGGTAGATGTAGATGATGGGCATTGCCACGCCAAAGAGCACTATCTTGCTGCACACCACCTGTGCCACCAGCAAGCCTGTGAAGAGTAGCAGGAAATTGAGCAGGGTGTTTTTCATCACTTCATCCCTCCTTCCTCTTTTAGCGATGTGGCGTCTTTGCTCTCGAGTTGCTTGAGCTCATCCTTGCGGTTGTTCTTGATCACATGCACATTGCTCAGGCGGGTGATGTGGCACGAGAGTTTCACGATGAGCCTCATGAAGCTGTCGCTCTTAGTGGTGGGCGAGATGCTTTCCACCACTCCCACCATAAATCCTGGCGGGAAGCTCAGCGAGCTGCTGCTGGTGACCACTGTGTCGCCCACATGATATTCTCCCACCTTGGGCAGGTTCTCGAGGATGGCATGGTCGGTAGTCTTGCCGTCCCACACCAGCACGCCAAAGTTGCCGTTGCCCTTGAGCTCGCAAGTGATTTTAGTGTCGGGGTGAAGCATCGACATCACACGGGCCGAGTGGGTGTTGACGGCATCGACGATGCCCACCACGCCGTTCATGTCCATCACGCCCATGTAGAGCTCTATGCCGTCGGCGCTGCCACGGTCTATAGTGATGTAGTTGCTGGGGTTCACCACGCTGTTGCTTATCACGTGAGCAGGGATGAAGGAGTAGTCTCCCTCACCGCACACTGCCCCGCTAGGCTTGTCGCCATATTTTAGCTCTAGCTCCACCAGCTGCTTCTCTAGCTCGAGGATGCGCTGTTTCTGCTCGGCGTTGCGCAGGTGCAGGTCTTCGTTGATTTCCTTGAGGTGGAAATAGTTGGAGGTGCCGTTTACCACGCTTGAGATGGTCGCTACCGTGCTGTTGGCCGACGTCAGATACACGCTCTGCTGGAACGGGTTGTTGCGGAACAGCAGCACGAGGCTCACAATCACATAGAAAGCGAAGAAGAACCACGCGCTGTTTTTAATTATGAAGTTAATTAAATTGTTCATCCTCCATTAGTTCATAGTTCACAGTTTATAGTTCACAGTTCACACTTGTCCGACAAAACTATGAACTCTTAACTGTGAACTCTTAACTATGAACTAAAGAAATTATCGTTTCAGGAACTTGAAGCGCTTTATGTTCTTCAGTGCCACTCCTGTACCCTTGGCCACGGCGTGCAATGGGTCTTCGGCCACGTGGAAGGGGATGCCAATCTTGTCGGTGAGTCTCCGGTCGAGGCCTCGCAGCAGTGCGCCGCCGCCAGCCAGATAGATGCCGTTCTTCATGATGTCGCTATAAAGCTCGGTGGGAGTCTGCTCCAGTGCACTGAGCACAGCGGCCTCAATCTTAGAGATTGACTTCTCGATGCAGTTGCATATTTCTTGGTAAGACACTGGCACATCCATGGGCAGTGCGGTCATCTGGTTGGGGCCATGCACGATGTAGTCTTCGGGAGGATTGTCGAGCTCGGGCAGGGCGGAGCCTACGTTGATCTTGATGAGCTCGGCAGTGCGCTCGCCCACCTTCACGTTATGGGCACGTCGCATGTGCTCGCGAATGTCCTCGGTGAGGTCGTCGCCAGCGATGCGTATGCTCTTGTTGCTCACGATGCCACCGAGCGAGATTACAGCAATCTCGGTGGTGCCACCGCCTATATCTACTATCATGTTGCCCTCGGGTGCCAGCACATCGATGCCTATACCTAGTGCCGCTGCCATGGGCTCATAAATCATATATACATCACGCCCGCCAGCGTGCTCGCTGGAGTCGCGCACGGCACGTATCTCCACCTCGGTAGAGCCCGATGGGATGCACACCACCATGCGCAGGGCAGGCGAGAACCAGTGGTTCTTTTGGCTCACCTTCTTGATCATGCCGCGAATCATGAGCTCGGCGGCGTTGAAGTCGGCTATCACACCATCGCGCAGCGGTCGCACCGTCTTGATGCCCTCATGCACCTTGCCGCGCATCTCGCGGGCTGTCTCGCCCACTGCCATGAGCTTCTGGGTTTTGGTGTCGAGAGCCACCACCGATGGCTCATCGATTACTATCTTGTCGTTGTGGATAATGATAGTGTTAGCTGTTCCCAGGTCAACAGCGATTTCTTGAGTAAATGAGAATAAACCCATGTGTCGATATATCTTTAACTTTTTTATGACATCACATTGCGCACTTGGCTGTAAATCACAACCTTTGGTGCAGTGCAACTGTCATGTTGGTTACACTACATTGTATTTAGAGTGCAAAATTAGTCAAAAATAACCAACTAGTAATAGAAAAAACAGATAAAAAAGCAAGAATTATTTTTTTTAACAACTGCCACTACGATTTGTGGTTATTTCTTGTGTTTTGCCACGTGCTGGGCAATTATTGAATCACAAACTAACCATGCACTGATGCATTATACTATAAGCCATGTCAGAGCGTGGTGTCGATGTCGTTGAGGCGTCCGCTCCACAGGTAACGTTTTGTCTCACGTGCTATTACTCCCGAGAGCAGCAGCAGTGCGGCGAGGTTAGGAAGCGCCATGAGTGCGTTCATGATGTCGGCGATGTTCCACACCACCCCCAGGCTCATCACGCATCCCATGAAGCACACGGCAAGCCACACGATGCGGTAATACTTGATAATCCTTTTGCCGCCCAGGTATTCCATGGCGCGCTCGCCGTAGTAGCTCCAGCCCAGGATGGTGGAGAAGGCGAAGGTGAGGATGCCAAAGGTGAGGATGGGCGTGCCCACGTAAGGTATCATGCCAAAGGCTTTCTTGGTGAGCAGGCCGCCGTCGTGGAAGTCGATCTCGGGATAGGCGAGGATGCTGGTGGTGAGCACCAGTCCCGTGATGGCGCACACCACCACGGTGTCCCAGAATGTGCCGGTGGAGCTCACCAGTGCTTGCCGCACGGAGTTCTTGGTGCGTGCTGCTGCGGCAACAATTGGTGCCGAGCCGAGTCCCGACTCATTGCTGAAGAGGCCTCGCGCGATGCCATATCGCGCTCCCATCATGATTGCCGTGCCTGCCGCACCACCCACCGAGGCTTTGAGCGAGAATGCATCCTGGCAAATCCAGCACACGGCCTGCCACAGGTACTGGTGGTTGATGCACAGGATATAGAGGCATCCCAGCACATAGAGGATTGCCATGAAAGGCACTAGTGCCGAGCAGATGCGGCCTATGCTCCTCACGCCGCCAATTATCACCACGCCAACGAGTGCCATCAGGCAAATGCCCACTATGAAGCTCAAGTAGAACTGGGGGTCTAGATTGAGGCCTAGAGCATTGTTGAGCCATGAGGAGGCGCTGGCCACGCTGCTGTTGTCGCTAAGCAGGATGGAGAAATTCTCGCTGATGGCGTTGGCCTGCACACCGTTGCCTATGCCAAAGGCTGCGATGGCAGTGAAGACGCAGAAGAGCACCGCCAGCCATTTCATCTTAAGGCCACGCTCAAGGGCATACATGGGGCCACCAAGCATTGTTCCGTCGCTGGTCTTGACACGATATTTCACAGCGAGCAGTCCCTCGCCATATTTTGTGGCGATGCCAAAGACACCTGTGAGCCAGCACCATAGCACCGCGCCAGGTCCGCCGAGCGACACCGCCGTTGCCACGCCAATGATGTTGCCCGTGCCTATGGTCGCTGCCAGTGACGTGGCCAGCGCCGAGAATTGGCTCACGTCGCCCGTGGAATCCTTGTCCTTGGTGAAAGATAGTTTTATAGCTGTGAATATTTTGCGTTGCGGCACTCGTAGCCTGATAGTCAAGAAGATGTGGGTGCCTAGCAAGAGTATTATCATGGGCCACGACCAGATGTAGCTGCTTATGGTTTCGGTGAGTTGTTCAAGATTCATGTCAGTTTTCGGTTATTAGTTCTTAAATTACAAAATTACTGCTTTTGAGTGAAAACACAAAGAAGTTTTTGGGTTTTTGACGATAAATGGCTATATTTGCGTGTTTTTTTACAAAACATGCCTGATGATTAAGAAATTAATACTTCTGTTTTCTATGTGTTTCGCTTTGGTGGCGATGGCTAATGAGCCATATACTATTTACCCCGTTCCTCATGAACAGGTGAGGAATCCTGGCACGGCATCCTTTTCTCAGAGAGTATTTATATTTCCTCAAGATGGGATTGACATTGCAACAATAAATCGCGCAAAGCAGATACTTAGTGATCATGGTCTTGTTCCAGTGGTGATTATGGCTGGCACTCCTAACAACTGTCCGTCTTTCGTGCATCTTAGTGTAAACAATCCAAAAGAAAAGATTGGTGATGAGCATCATGCCGTGTTGCGTGTCGACCGAAGCATCTTCAATTTGCCAAAATATGACCGTCATATCTTGAATCTTAAATCAGATTCTAAAGGTCAAGCTAATGTGGCAATAATTGGTGAGGACACCGATGCTGTGTTCTGTGGCCTCGCATCGCTGGAGCAGATGCTTGACCAAGGCACAACCAACCTGCCATGTGTCACCATCTGCGACTATGCCGACGTGAAGAACCGTGGCATCATCGAGGGCTACTATGGCGTGCCCTATAGCGCCGAGGTCACAAAAGACCTGTTCCGCTTCATGGCTCGCTACAAGATGAACACCTACATGTATGGCGCCAAGAGCGACCCTTACCACTCGCGCTACTGGGGAGAGCCTTATCCCACGGTTATCACACCTGAGCAGCAGCGCACGGGCTACCTCACTCAGGACATGATGCGCGACATCACTCGTGTGGCTCATGAGACTAAGGTGAATTTCATCTGGGCGATTCACCCGGGCAAAGCCTTCGCTAACGCCGAGGACCTGCAGGTGATCGACAAGATAATGGCGAAGTTTGAGAGTATGCACGGGCTGGGCGTGAGGCAGTTTGGCGTCTTTGTTGATGATGTGGGTGTTCCCAGTGACCCTGCCATCATGAAGCTGTGTGCCCATAATCTCACCGCCCTCCAGCAGCGCATCGACGACAAATGGAACAAGAAAGGCGCAGCGGCAGCCGACACCGTTAAGCCACTGCACTATGTGCCTCAGCTCTATGCCCATGGCTGGGTGAGCCAGGAGCGTGCCAGGGAGTTTTACGAGTCGCTGAGCAGCACTCCCGAGAAGGTCAACATCTACATAACTGGTCGTGACGTGTGGTCGGTGCCTAACAACGACGACCTGGCGCTGGTGAGCAGCTGGCTGGGCCGTGGCGTGAGCTGGTGGTGGAACTACCCGTGCAACGACCAGGACCCCACCAAGCTCTTTGTGATGGACACCTACAGCAACTTCCGCGACGAGACCCACATCGACAACCTCTCGCACTTAGAAAAAAGGCTAGCTGGACTCAACACGCTAATCATCAACCCTATGCAGCAAGGCGAACTGTCGAAAATAGCGCTCTTTAGCGTTGCCGACTATGCTTGGAACAACGCCGCCTTTGACAGCTTCGACAGCTGGGACGCAGCAATACCTGCCGTGGTGGGTAATGAGCATGCCGAGGCGTTCAAAAAGCTGGCACCCTACCTGAGATATTACGACAACGACGCTATAGGCTACAGGATTGACAATTACATGGCGTCGGTGAAACGTGGGTCGCCAGCGTCCAACTCGTTGCTCGGCGAGCTGCGTGAGGTGAACGAGGCGTGCCAGGTGATTAAAGCGATGAGCCACTCCAGCAACGAGAGCCACCGCCTGCTCTACAATGATGTGCGCCCCTGGTTGCTCAAGCTTGAGGCGATGACTGCCGAAGCGATAGCCCGTTTGGAAGGAACTTCTGTGCCTGTTGTTGATTATAACAATAATACCGATTTCCAGTTTGAGACCCTGGGCGGCATGGGCGAGCACATCACGCTCAAGGTGCTCACTGCCGAGCCTTCCAATGAGCGCATGCCGTTACTGCTTGAATGGCTGCGGCAGTTCCACTCTGCTAAAAAAGCAAAAGAATAAACAAAATATTACATTCAATTTATTTATCACTATGAAGAAATCTAGATTACTATTCTCACTGCTGGCAGTTGCGGCTATGTGTATCACCGCTAGTGCCCAACAGCCCAAGGCAGTAACCTATGAGGGAGACCCCATGCACACGCAGTGCTACACGCTGCGCAACGGCATGAAGGTATTCCTTAGTGTAAACCACGAGTCGCCACGCATTGCCGCTCACATCGCCGTGCGCACCGGCTCACGCAACGACCCCGCCGAGACCACTGGTTTGGCTCACTACCTGGAGCACCTTATGTTTAAGGGCACCAAGCAGTTTGGCACCAGCGATGCCGCCAAAGAGGCTCCCTACCTCGACGAGATAGAGGCTCGCTATGAGCAGTATCGCAAGGTCACCGACCCTGCCCGCCGCAAGCAGCTCTATCACGAGATCGACAGCGTGTCGCAGCTGGCAGCGCAGTACAACATTCCTAATGAGTATGACAAACTCATGGCAGGAATTGGCGGCATAGGCACTAACGCCTACACCAGCACCGACGTCACTTGCTACACCGAGGACATCCCCGCCAACGAGGTGGACCGCTGGGCACGCATCCAGAGCGACCGCTTCCGCAACATGGTGATACGCGGCTTCCACACCGAGCTTGAGGCTGTCTATGAGGAGAAAAACATAGGCATGGCCAAGGACATGTGGAAACTTGAGGAGGCACTCTATGCCAAGGCATTCCCTGGCCACCCCTATGGTACCCAGACCACTATTGGCACCCAGGAACACCTCAAGAACCCGTCAATCACCAACATCAAGAACTACTACAACAATTACTATTGCCCTAACAACATCGCTATCGTCATGGCTGGCGACTTTGATCCCGATAAGGTGATTGCCACGCTCGACAAGTATTTTGGCGACTGGCAACCTAACAAGAACCTCTCGCGACCAGAGTTTGCACCCCTCAAGCCATTCACCGCCCCTGTTGACACCACCGTGCTGGGACAGGAGGCCGAGTTCGTGACCCTGGCATGGCGCTTTGAGGGTGGTGCCTCGCTACAAAACGACACCATCGAGGTGATATCGCAGATGCTCAGCAACGGCACCGCCGGCCTTATGGATCTCAACCTCAACCAGCCACAAAAGCTCATGGATGCTGGCTCCTATGCCGATGAGATGGCCGACTACTCGCTGCTCATGCTCATGGGTTATCCCAATGAGGGACAGAGCCTTGAAAACGTGCGTGACCTGATGCTCGGCGAGATCGAGAAACTGCGCAAGGGCGACTTCGACGACGACTTGCTCACCAGCGTGGTCAACAATACCAAACTCCAGTATTTGAGGGGATTGAACAACAATGGTGCGCGTGCTAGATACCTTGTTAATGCCTTTATCAACGGCATTGAGTGGCAGCAAGTGGTGGGTCAGCTTGACCGCATGAGCAAAATGACCAAGCAGCAGATTGTGGATTTCGCTAATCGTTACTTGCAGAACAATTATGTGTGCGTTTATAAGCGTGAGGGCGTTGACACTTCTGTTAAGAAGATTGAGAAGCCTGAGATTACTCCTATCCCCACCAACCGCGACAAGCAGAGCGACTTCGTCAAGAACCTCATGGCCGAGACCGTGGAGCCTATCCAGCCACGCTTTGTCGATTTCAAGAAAGACATGACCATCTCCGAAACTAAGGCTGGCCTGCCGTTGCTCTACAAGCAGAATACTGACGACGACTTGTTTCATCTCGTCTATAAATTTGATTTCGGCTCCACTGCCGACCTGCGTTACGGCCTTGCCTTCGACTATCTCAATTATCTAGGCACCACCACCTTGACACCGCAGCAGTTCAAGCAACAGATGTATAAGCTCGCTTGCAACTTCGATGCCACTACAAGTGACAACCACACCTATATCACTATCAGTGGCCTGAGCGAGAACATGCCGCAAGCAGTGGCGCTGGTGGAAGACCTCTTCAAGAATGCCGCAGTAGATGCCGAGGCCTACAACCGCCTCGTTGACCAGATACTCAAAGCCCGCGCCGACGCCAAGAGCAACCAGGAGCAGTGCTTCGCACGACTCATGGCCTACGGACAATATGGTCCCAACAATGCCTACACCAACATCCTTAGCGAGGAGCAGCTGCGCAGCACCAATCCTGCCGAACTACTCGAGCTGGTGCAGGGACTTAGCAACATGCGCCATGAGGTTCTCTACTTTGGCCCTATGACCGAAAAAGACCTCTCAGCAAGCATCTCTAAACTCCACAAGACCCCCAAGAATCTTCTCGACGTGCCCTTTGGCATGGACTACATGGAGCAGCCCACCGAGCAGAACGAGATATTGCTCGCCCCCTACGACGCCAAGAACATCTACATGGTGCAGTACAACAACAACGAGCGCGACTGGGAGCCCTCGCATGCCCCTGTCATCAGCCTCTTCAACGAGTATTTTGGCACCGGCATGAACGGCATCGTCTTCCAAGAGCTGCGCGAGGCACGCGGACTGGCCTACTCGGCTGCCGCGGTCTATAATCAGCCTTACCGCATGGGACACAAAGAGGACGCCTACACCTACATCATCACCCAGAACGATAAGATGATGGACTGCGTGGATGAGTTCAACAAGCTCCTCACCGACATCCCGCAGAGCGACGCGGCCTTCAATCTTGCCAAGGAGTCGCTCATGAAGAAGCTCGCCAGCCGCCGCACAACACGCTTTGGCGTGCTCAGCAGCTACATCGCAGCACAAGAGCGTGGCATCGACTTCGACATTTACTCTAAGGTGTATGAAGAGTTGCCCAAGCTCTATCTCTTCGATATCGTTGACTTTGAGAAGGAGAACATGGCAGGTAAGCCCTACCGCTATCTCATCCTCGGTGATGAGAAGGAACTCGACATGGATCGCCTCCAGAAGATTGCTCCCGTGCAGCGCATTAGCCTAGAGGAAATCTTTGGCTACTAATATTATCTAAATAAACTTCAGGCTTATAAAGATCAAAACTTTATAAGCCTGAAGTTTATAGTTTAGGAGTTTAGAGTGGGGGTTGTGATGCCTATAGTCTCATCACAGTCTTCCATAAACGATCAACCATAAACGAAACTCGTTCCGCCTATAGCTCAATGGCGTCTTTCACTTTGTCGGGTAGGAGGGCGAAGTCAATGACCTCCTTGATGGTGTTGACAAAGTGGAAGGTGAGGCCCTTGAGGTAGATGTCGTTAATCTCGTCGATGTCTTTCTTGTTGTCGCGGCACAGGATGATGTCGGTGATGCCGGCGCGCTTGGCGGCGAGTATCTTCTCCTTGATGCCTCCCACTGGCAGCACCTTGCCACGCAGGGTAATCTCACCAGTCATCGCCACATGGTCGCGCACCTTGCGCTGGGTGAACGACGACACGAGCGACGTCACCATTGTCACGCCTGCCGACGGACCGTCCTTGGGAATGGCACCCTCGGGGACATGGATGTGAACGTTGTATTTGTCGAAGAGCTCATAGTCGATGTCGAAGAGCTGGCTGTGGCTCTTGAGGTATTGCAAGGCAATCATTGCGCTCTCTTTCATCACGTCGCCGAGGTTTCCGGTAAGGGTGAGCTTCTCGCCCTTGCCTCGCGATAGTGCGCTCTCGATGAATAGTATTTCTCCTCCCACGGCAGTCCACGCCAGGCCAGTCACCACACCGGCAAAGTCGTTGCCCTCGTAGCGGTCGCTGTTGAAGTCGCGTGCTCCGAGGAATTCCTTTAGGCTCTCGACGTCGATGCTCTTGGGATAAGGGTCGCCGCTGGCCTTCTTGCGTGCCACCTTGCGGAGCACCTTGGCGATTTTCTTCTCCAGTTCACGCACGCCACTCTCGCGTGTGTAGCCGTCGATTATCTCGGTGATGGTGGCTTTGGGGAAGGTAATCTCTTTCTTCTCAAAGCCGTTCTCTAGCAGCTGTTTAGGAACTAGATGCTTGCGGGCAATCTCTATTTTCTCCTCGGGGATGTAGCTGTTGATTTCTATCACCTCCATGCGGTCGAGCAAGGGTTTGGAGATAGTGCCCAGGTTGTTGGCAGTGGCAATGAAGAGCACCTTCGAGAGGTCGTAGTCAACGTCGAGGTAGTTGTCGTGGAAGTGACCGTTCTGCTCGGGGTCGAGCACCTCGAGCAATGCCGATGCGGGGTCGCCCTTGAAGTCCTGTCCCACCTTGTCGATCTCGTCGAGTACAATCACAGGGTTGCAACTGTTGCATTTCATCATCGCCTCGATGATGCGGCCGGGCATGGCGCCAATGTAGGTGCGGCGGTGCCCGCGAATCTCGGCTTCGTCGTGCAGGCCGCCAAGCGAGATGCGCTCATACTTGCGGTGCAGAGCCTCGGCTATGGAGCGTCCCAGCGAGGTCTTGCCCACTCCTGGAGGGCCATAGAGGCAGATGATAGGTGCCTTGAGGTCGCCACGCAGCTTGAGCACCGAGAGGTGCTCGAGGATGCGGTCTTTCACATTTTCTAGCCCGTAGTGGTCTTTATTTAATTTTGCCTCCACCCGCTTGAGGTTGAAGTTGTCGTTGGTATATTCGTTCCACGGCAGGTTGAGCATGGTGTCGAGGTAGGCATATTGTGTGCTGTAGTCGGGCGACTGTGGATTTAGTCGCTCAAGCTTCTTGAGTTCTTTCTCAAAGTGCTTTTGAGTGTTCTCGTTCCATTTCTTGTCCTTGGCGCGGCGCTCTAGCTCGGGAATGTCATCATCGTTGGTGCCCAGCTCTTCCTGGATGGTGCGAATCTGTTGTTGCAAGAAGTGCTCGCGTTGCTGCTGCGACAGGTCCTCGCGGGTGCGCATCTGGATGTTGGCCTTGAGGTCAATGAGTTGCGCTTCCTTACTCAGAATGCCAAAAAGGTGGTAAGCACGCTTCTTGATGTCGCTTTCTTGAAGCAGCATCTGCTTGTCGCGCGCCTCAAAGGGGATGTTGGTGGCGAGGAAGTGCATGAGATATACTGGGTCGTCGATGTTGGTGATGGCAAATTTCATCTCCCGGCCCTGGTCGCCCATCTTGTTGAGCATGTCGTAGGTCAACTCCTTGATAGAGCTTATGATAGCCTCAAATTCCCCATCGCCTTTCTTGGGGTATTTCTCGTCGAAGAGCGAGATGTTGCCGCGCATGTAAGGCTCGCGAGTGGTGATTTCTTCTAGCACGAAGCTTGAGCGGCCGTGCAGAATCACGTTGGTCGAGTCGTCGGGCAGCTTCAGCACCTTGATAACCTCGGCCACAGTGCCCACGGGGTACAGGTCATTCTTGCCAGGGTCATCTACATCACTGTCAATTTGGCAAACTACTGCCAAAGGTTCACCCGTGCGCTGTGAGTCTTTTATGGCATTAAGCGACTTGGCGCGTCCCACCATCACCGGCATTGTCATGCCAGGGAAGAGAACCATGTTGCGCAGAGCAAGCACGGGCACGTCCTTCAACTCCTTTTCTTTAAGGAGCTTATCGTCGCCGTTGGCATGTATCTCGGCAAAGATGGGAATGGCATGAGTGCCACCATCGTTCATCTCGTAATCTTTATCTTTGTTAAAATCTATCATATCAATATTGTGTGTTTTGGGGTGCAAAATTACTCAAAAATATTCTATAAGCAAAATGAGTGCCAAACTTTGGGGACAATGCCTTGTCCCCGTGGAACGTGGAAGGTGGAACGGGTGATGTAGGGACAAGGCGTGCCTTGTCCGCGAAACGTGGAACGCGGAGCGGGTGATGTAGGGACAAGGCGTGCCTTGTCCGCCCTGAGTGCGACATCTACTACTGCCTTGTCAGCTTGTGCCTCGTCAGCTATGTACTATTGTCTTGTCAGCTTGTGCCTCGTCAGCTCGTCAGCTTGTCAGCCCGTCAGCTGTCAACATTTTGCCCTTGTTTCTTTGTCGTTTAGAACAAATTAACTATTTTTGCGATTGAATATTTTAAACAAGCTGCTATGAGAAAGAAATTGTTGTTATTGATGTTGGTGGCGGTTGCTATGGTGGCAACAGCGTGGAGCCAGGGTGTGGCCGATTTTGCCTTTCCTCGCAAGGTGAGTGCCGAAGCATTGACGCAACTCGATAAAGCGATGCGCAGTGGCGACGGCAATGCTGTGGTTGATGCGATGATACGCTACTCCATTGCTCAAAGCAGCATCTCAAAGCAGAGCATCGACACCATCATGCCACGCATCGAGCAACTCGCGGCTAAAGAGAAGCGCGCCGACATCAAGGCGCTGCTCTACTGCCTTGAAGCTAAGGTGCTTAGACGGTACCGCGACAAATATCACGCTCCCACGCAAGTGGTTGACACCCTTCCCGAGCGCTACGAGCTGTGGAGTAGTGGTCAGATACATGACAAGATAGGCCAGCTTGTGCGCCTGTCGCTCAAAGATGAGCAATCGCTGCTGGCAAAGCCGTTGAGCAACTATGCGGGTCTTATCAGCGCCGACCCGCAGGGAATTTTCCCCTCGCTTTATCACTTTCTTGCCCTCGAGGGATATGTGATGACTGGCGATGACGAACTTCTCATGAGTCTGCTTTCCCACTGTGAGCCAGGCAGCGACATCCATTTTGAGGTGATAAGAAGATCCTTGTCCTCGCCAGTGCATGTAGTGATTACTAATGCCACCAGTCGTGCCTATGTGGCCCTTGGCTACATAGAGAAGTATATCGACCGGGAGGGTGTGGGTGTGCTTTTCTCATATATCCCATCGGTTGACTCGAGCAACAAGGCTATGTCGCTATGCGAAGATTATGTGGCTCGTTTCCCCAATAGCCGTTATGCCCCCGTGGCTACCAACCTGCTCAACAAGGCGCGAGCTAAAAGTGTAGTTCTTGGCTCATGTAATGAATGTTCCACTCACGACTCTATTGAGGTGATGATTAGAGCTAAGAATATCGACACATTAACTATTTCTCTCTATCGTGTTGACGACGACTTTGATTACAGCAAGTCAAGATATCACAAAATGAGCGATTTGACGCTAGTTGACAGGATGGAAGACATCTTGGTCAGGAATGAAGACGGAAAAGATTATATGCGGGTATATTTCCCGCCGCTCACTTACGGCCGTTATATTCTCGTTCCATCCTACAAGAACGATTATGGCATCATTGTCAACTATGATTTCAAAAGCGGTATTCCTAATCCTTTTTTTGTCCATGACCTAATGCTGATGAGCTTTGCCAACAGGGAAGCCCGGGTCAAGGAATTTATTGCTGTGGATATGACCACTGGTGCCCCGGTAGAAGGGGCAACGGTGAGCAACAAAGACTGGAGTGGCGTCACCAACCGCGACGGTCTTGCCATCCTCCACAATTTTACCAGCAAGAACAGCAAGAGCTTCTATTATCATGTAGAAAAAGGCGACGACAAGTGGAATAGAGATTTTTACACTTTTTTCTACGACAGCCAAGAGGACACTGTTGTTAAAGCCAATATTTATACCGACTTGGCAATCTATCGTCCTGGCGAGCAGGTGAATTTTGTGGGTGTGGTATATGCCATCAGTGAGAGCTATAGGGGGCTGCTGACAAATGAAAACGTGAGATGTGAACTCCGTGACCCTAATGGTCAATTGGTTGACTCATTGTCGCTGGTGACTGATAGCTGGGGTAGGGTAGCAGGCAATTTCTCGTTGCCAGTGGATAAGATGAATGGCACATGTGTCATCACATTCTTGGTTGATGACGACGAGGTGGGACAAAGGCGCATAGAGATGAGCGAATATAAGATTCCCACGTTCTCGCTCTTGCTTGATGAGTCTCGTCGCTATAACCTGGGCGAGGATATGGAGATAAGCGGAACGGTGACAAGCTACAGCGGAATGCCTATAGCAAATGCCATGGTTCATATTGAGGTGGAAAGCCCAATGTGGCATGAAAATGATGAGGATGAGGTAGCGATGCCCGATACTATAGTTACCACCGATGCCACTGGCCGTTTCGTGCTGGTGCTTCCTGCCGAGTTGATTTTGCGTGACACCAAAGATCAAGACCAGGACTATTTCTATTATAACGAGATAGTGCGTTACAGCTATCATGTGGAAGTCGCTAACGACCAGGGAGAGACTCACTCGAGCCGGGATTATGTGGAAATTGTGCTCAGAGAAACCTCGGTAAAGGCTAGGGCTACTGATGCCAAGATTTTGCTTGACGGCACGCTGGCCGATGCTCCCATAGTGGTCTATGGCAGCAAGAACGAAGTCGTGACAGTTAATTACAAAATTAAGGACATGAAGCGTGGCATAGAGCAGCACAGCGGCAGCCTGAAGAGCGACAATCTGAAAGTGGATTGGAGCGGTGTGCCGTCGGGGCTTTATGAGCTGGAGGTGTGGGCCGATGCCGACACCACTCACAGCACTGGCGAGCTGCTGCTATATCGCTTGAGCGACAAGGTGTGCCATCTTGAAAATGAGTCGTTATGGGTTGTCCCTGGCAGTAGTGTGGTGACCAGGAAGGGCAAGGGCGAGGTGCTGATAGGCACTTCGGTTGATGAGTCTCACATCTATTATATTGCCACAACGCGCAATCGCATCATTTCTCGTGGCTGGCTACACTACAAGCCTGGCATCCATAAGTTTGCCATAAATATGCCCAAAGATGCTAACGAGAGCGTGACAGTGCATTTCTATAATGTTTATCACAAATACTCCACCAACGACGATGTGTGTTTTCAGAGCATTGTGCCGCCATCGGAGTTGAACATAAAGATTGAGAGTTTCCGCGACCGTCTGGTTCCAGGCGAGGGTGAGCAGTGGAAGTTTACTGTTCTCGACAACAAGGACAAATTGCAGAAAGCGGCATTCATGCTGGAGATGGTTGACAAAGCCATTTATGATTTAAAATACAATTCATGGTTCTCTCATTTCTCGCATTGGGACACTGATGTTATTGACTATAGTCCTCAAATTATTTATCATGGTCAAGCATTGAGGACTTATGGACCAAGTTGGCACCGGCCTTATTTGGAGGTGAAAAGTATGAATCTCCCAGAATTGAACACTTATCACAGAGATTGGTTCACTTTGACCAAAGGTTTTCAAGACCAGGACTTGGCGTTGAGCGCAACCAAAGTGGCAAGCAGCGACAGCACCGGGTGCCAGGTGACAGGTATTGTGTATTCTGATGCCGACTACGAGCCTGTTATAGGAGCGCAAGTGTATGAAAAAGATAGATTGACCCGCGGTGTGGCTACCGACTTTGATGGCAAGTTCACTATTACCGTGCCGTCCAGCAATAGCGTGATATTAATTAGATATATAGGTCTTAAGGATTATGAATTCAAGCCATCGGAACTGCCACAGGTGATTGTGCTTGAAGGAGATGGACAAGGCCTTGAAGAAGTGGTTGTGGCTGGATATGCCAATGTGGATAAGAGATTATATACAGCTGTCGATGTCTCTCGCGCCCTTGAGGGGCGTGCTGCTGGCGTGAGCGTGTCAACCGATGAAGACGTTGAGATGAAACAGATGCTGGTTGGGGCTGTTTCTACAGTGCGTGTGCGTGGTGCAACATCTATCTATGGCGCCACAAGGCCTCTATGGGTGGTTGATGGAGTTATTGTTGAGGACAACGTTGAGCTCGATGCCGATGCCCTATCCAGTGGCGATGCCACCACACTTATTGCCAGTGCTCTCAAGGGTATTAATGTAAATGATATTGAGAATTTTAAAGTCCTCAAAGATGGCGCTGCTACCTCAATCTATGGTGCCCGTGCTATGGCGGGAGTGATTCTTGTCAACACCAAGAGCAAGCAGTATGCCCGCGACAAGATGATGACGCAGGTCAAGGCTCGTGAGCCTGGAGTTAAGACGGCTTTGTGGAAGCCGATGCTTGTCACCAGCGATGACGGTAGGGTAGTGGTGGAATTCACGGCTCCCGAGAACAACTCTACTTGGGTGGTTAATGCCATTGCTTACAATAAGGACCTTATCACGGGTAATTTCTCGGGCAATGTGATAACGAGCCGTCCTCTCATGGTCAAGCCCATAGCTCCACGTTTCTTGCGTCATGGCGACAATGTCACACTCAAGGCTCAGGTGCAGAACGATGACGACAACGAGGCCATGGTGGATGCTGTGGTTGAGATGTTTGACGTGCGCACTAACGCTGTCCTTCACTCGTCGAGCAGCCAGTTCGCGCTCTCTTCAAAGCAGACCCGCAATGTAGAGGTAACCTGGACGGTGCCCGACACTTTGGCGCTGGTGGGCATGCGCGTGAAGGCTGCCACCGAGCGGTGGGGTGATGGCGAGCAGATGGTGATACCAGTGCTTGAGGCGGCCTCGCCCGTGATAGAGTCACAGCCTTTCTTTATCAACCCTGGTGAGGAAAGGGCTATTACCGTGCCGTCTTATCCACATAATGCTCGTGTCACGCTTGAGACTTGCGAGAACCCGTTGTGGTATGCAGTGATGGCGCTGCCCACTCTCTACAGCGATAACGACAAGGTTGCCAGCTGTGTGGCTCATAGCCTCTATGCCCAGACTGTGGCGAGAGAATTGACGACTGGCAGCTCCGAGATAGTCAGTGCCATCCGCTCTTGGCAGGGCGACACTGCTGTGGTGTCGATGCTGCAGCAGAACCCTTCGCTCAAGATTGGAGACCTCATGGCGTCGCCCTTCGTCAGCGCCGCTCAGCGCGAGACGTTGCGCATGCGTCAGCTTTGCAGCCTGCTCGACTCCACCAAGATGGCAAGTGAGCACAAGCGTCTTGTCAAGGCGCTTGGCAACCTGCAGCAGAGCGATGGTGGCTGGGCGTGGTTCAGTTATCCTGGCTGCGAGTCCTCGCTTTACACCACGCTTGAAGTGCTAGAGCTCATAGGAGAGCTGCAGATGATTGCCTGTGGCGGCATCGATAAAGACCTCGATGTAATGGTTGGGAGGGCTGTGCTATATTGCGACAGCGTGATGGCTGGCAGGTTCACTAAGGGCGAAGCGATTGATTATATGGGCTATGCCTACGTGCGCTCGATGTTCCCCAGTGTGAGAATGGACAAGAAAAGCAAGGCGATGCATGACCGTTGCATGAAAGAGGTTGCGGCTAAGTGGAAAAAACGCTCGCTCATCGACCGTGCTCGTGCCGCTATCGTCCTCTATCGAGACGGCAAGAGCGATGAGGCACGCAAGATAGCGCAATCGCTGCGAGAGTATGCTGTTACCGACCACCAGGGGATGCACTGGGACAACCTGCAAGAGGGTGAGGCAGCCTTCTTTGACAAAGCTACGCTCACTGCCACCACACTCGAGGCGTTGGCGCTTGTTGACCCGCGCGAGGATGAAATTTCGCAAATCCACAAGTGGATGCTGCTCGCGAAGCAGAGCAACGACTGGGGGTCAAGCAGCCTTGCCGCTCATGCTATTTATGCGCTGCTCGCCATCGATGGCGGCAACAAATGGCTCACCGACTCGCTGGGCTACTCGGTGAGGGAGATTGCATGTGGCGAGACCATTAGTTTTGGCAAGAAGACCCACCCGCAATGGGGCGCAATCTACTCGGCCTATAGTGCTCCCATGGCTAGCGTCGAAGCCTACAAGACCGATGACCTGTCGGTGACTAAAAACTTCATGCGCTATGCGAAGGATGGCACTCTTGAGGCGTTCACCACGCTCAGCGTTGGCGACAAGGTGCAGGTGCGCATCACCCTTGATGCGCGCAAAGACCTGGACTATGTTACTGTCCTCGACGAGCGGGCGGCATGTTTCGAGCCCACCAGCAAGCTCTCGGGCTACAAATGGGGCGAGGGAATCTTCTTCTATAACGAAGTGAAAGACAGCAAGACTAACCTCTTTGTGACGAGTCTGCGCAAAGGTGTGCACACTGTCACCTACGACGTGATGGTGACCAACACAGGCACCTTCGCCAGCGGGATAGCCTCAGCACAATGCCAATATTCCCCACAGGTGACCGCTCACACAGCAGCCACAGTGATTGAGGTGAGATAGCGACAAATTATTCGTCGCGATGCACTATAATTGAAGAATTATTAGTATTTTTGCAAATCAGAAAAACTTTAGAAACTAAAAACCATAAAGATATGAGCAAGTTAAATCCTAAATTAGAGTTAGAGAAACAGCTAGGCAAGCAGATTTATAATGCTTTGCAAGGTGAGATAGTTGAGGAGGTGTTGCGCAAGACCAAGACCTCGAGCCGCGACGCCTATTGGCGCAGCAGCATGGAGGGTCACAGCCTCAGGGTGCAGAAGGAGCTGTTGCCCGACTTCTATGAGCTGTGCCAGGATGTGAAAAAGAGGCTTAAGGTGAAGGACGAGGTGGACTTCTACATCACTGGCGACAGCGATGTGAACGCCTTTTCGCTAGCTGCCGAAGACGAGGGCGAGCACCACATCGTGAATGTGAACTCGGCGCTCTTCGACCTGATGAGCACCGACGAGCTGCGTTTTGTCATTGGCCATGAGCTGGGCCACCTCATCAACAAAGACACTGCCCTGGCCAGGCTCATCAACTTTGTGTTCCCGCCCGAGGCCGCTGTGCCTGTGACGCTGCAGTACAAGATACGCCTGCATGAGCAGCTGGCAGAGCTGGTGGCCGACCGCTATGGCTACATGGCTACCGGAAACCTGGGTGTGTGCGTGACGGCGTTTTTCAAGATGGCTTCGGGCCTCGACCTGGAGAAGATGAACGTGAGCATCGACGCACTGATTGCCGACAACAACCGCCGCCTGGAGTATTTCTTGAAGGACAAGGGCATCAGTCGCTCGTCACATCCCGTCAACCCCATCAGGGTGCAGGCACTCAACCTCTTTGCCACCTGCCAGTCGCAGGAAGAGCTGCAGCAGGGCATGGATGAGCTCATCTCAATCCTGCTCAAGGTGGGCGACAGCGAGCTCGATGAGTACATGGCACGGTTCATCGCCTCGGCAGGGCTCATTGTGGCCAGCAGCGACAAGAAGGTAAAGGACGACGAGGTGAACCAAATCATCGAGATGCTCGCACGCCTGAAGATTTTCCCACGACAATACCTCGAGGAGATAGCGCAAGGCGACGTGGGAGCGATATTCAACGACTCGGTAGAGAACATTCTCAAGATCAACCCGGGCATGAGAATGGGACTGCTCGAATACATGATACACATTGCTCTGAGCGACAAGGTTATTGCACGCAACGAGGTGGAGCTGCTCTACAACTTTGGAGCAAGCATCTCGCTCAGCGAGATGGAAGTGGCATCGGCAATCGCCGAGTCAATCCAGCGCAACTACATGCCCAGCCTAGAGTCAATTTGCTAGCAGCACCCACACAAAAAATGGGGGGCGGTTCTGTTTGATTAAGAACCGCCCCCTGTGATGTGCCTATGTTTTACAACAGCATCTCAGCAAGGTGTTGATGTGTGACTTGGGCTTAGCAGAGCGACTTGACGATTTTTTTCACGTCCTCGCCCAGCTGCTGGGCCTTTTCCATAGTGTGGGCTTCGCTGTAGATGCGAATGATGGGCTCGGTGTTGCTCTTGCGCAGGTGTGCCCAACCGTCTTCGAAGTCGATTTTCACACCGTCGATGGTGGTGAGATTCTCGTTGCGGTAGTGCTGTTCCACAGCTTTGAGAATCTTATCAACGTCCATCTCGGGGGTGAGCTGTAGCTTGGTCTTGGCGATGCTGTATTGTGGATAGGTGGCCTTGAGCTGGCTCACGGTCTTGCCGCTCTTGGCAAGCAGTGTGAGGAAAAGGGCCACACCCACCAGTGCGTCGCGGCCGTAGTGCAACTCGGGATAGATTACTCCGCCATTGCCTTCGCCACCAATCACGGCACCAGTGCGTCGCATCTCGGTGGTGACATTCACCTCGCCAACGGCCGCAGCAGTGTAGGTGCAGCCGTGAGCCTGAGTGACGTCGCGCAGCGCTCGTGACGACGACAGGTTAGAAACTGTGGAGCCGGGAGTGTGACTGAGCACATAGTCGGCAACAGCCACAAGGGTGTATTCCTCAACGAAGAACTCACCGTTTTCCATAACGATAGCGAGCCTGTCAACATCGGGGTCAACGACAAATCCCACATCGGCCTTGCCCTGCCTCATCAAGTCTTGAATAGCGGTCAGGTTCTCGGGTATGGGTTCTGGGGTGTGAGAGAAGTTGCCTGTAGGGTCACAATAGAGCTTGATGATGTTCTCGCTCTTTACTCCCATCGCCTCGAGCAATTTAGGGATTGCCACTCCACCTATTGAGTTGACAGCATCGACAGCCACTTTGAAGTTGGCATTTTTCACTGCCTCCACGTCAACGAGTTTCAATGCTTTCACGGCATCGATGTGGCGGCGCAGATAGGTGTAGTTCTTCTGCTCACGGCCCAATTCCTCTACTGGCGCGTAGCTGAATTCTTCGTCTTGCGCAATGCGCAGCACCTCTTTTCCTTGCGCGTCGTCGAGGAACTCGCCGCGCTCGTTAAGCAGTTTCAATGCGTTCCACTGCTTGGGGTTGTGTGAAGCGGTGATGATGATGCCTCCACAGGCTTTTTCCCACACTACGGCAAGCTCGGTGGTGGGTGTGGTGGCAAGACCTATGTTCACCACGTCAAAGCCCATGCCGGTGAGCGTGCCCACCACAATGTTTAGCACCATGCGTCCCGATAGGCGCGCATCGCGTCCCACAACAATGACGTTTGAATCACTAGTGGTGTTGCGGCGAATGAAGGTTGCATAGGCTGTGGTAAACTTCACGATGTCGAGAGGAGACAGGCCATCACCGGCATTACCGCCGATGGTGCCTCTGATGCCTGATATTGATTTTATTAGAGACATTGTTTTGTAAGTGTTAAGAGTTAAGTGTAAAGTGTTAAGTGGAACGAGGAATGAGGAACGGAGAATGAGCGACGGCGACTATTGCCTTGTCGGCTTGTTCCTCGTGAGCTTGTCAGCTTTGGAATTAAATCTGGTTCCTGAAGTAACGCACGTGATAGAGGTAGGGCTGCACGCCTGCAATCTCGCTTGCCCATCCATATTGCGACTTGATGATGAGGTTGACCTCGCTATCAACGCCCACAAATTTCAAAGGCAGCTGTATGCCATATCCCCATTGCGCCGATGAGTTAAGAGAGAAGTTCCCATAATTGAAATAGGTGGGAGCTGCTTGCATGTCGTTCTCATTGCCTTCACCGAGCATTTCGCCATAGGTGTACCAGTAATAAAGGTTGTAGCGCATGTAGCGGAAGTAGATTCTCTCGGAGTTCTTGGCTTTATCGCTCTTGCGGTCGCTAGCTTTGATTACTTGCATATACACCATGCCCTCGGGGTCAATTCTATAATAGGGGGCATCGGTGCCCACTTCAAACACTGTGTCGCTAGGCACCTCGTTCACCACTCGGCATCTTGCCAGATAGGCGTTAGCCGCGTGCCGCTCTTTGTCGAGCAATTCGGCATAGCTCTCACTGTTGTTGCACGACGTCATGCCGGCGATGGCTGTGAGCGCAAGCAGTAATAAGAACAGTTTGGTATTTTTCATTTCTCTATATTTTTATCAGTATTTTTATCAGTTTTTACTTTCTCTACTATTTTGTAAAAGATTTTTACCGCCTCATCGAGTGTGCCCTTGAACTCACCTGCGGCAGCGTGCATGTGGCCTCCACCGCCATAATAGTTGGCACACAGGGTATCTACAGCAAAGTCTCCCTCGCTGCGCATTGACACCTTGATGCAGTCGGAGTCCTCGCGCATGAATGTTGACCAATACACGTCTTTCACTGCCAGTGGGCGGTTCACCAGTCGCTCGGTGTCGCCAGTCTTGTAGTTAAACGCCTCCAGGTCATCGTGGTCGAGGGTGATCAGGGCGATGCTATCGTCGATGATGGTCATCCTGTTGAGCAAGGCATAGCTGTGCAACCGCAGGCTGTTGAGCGGCACGGTGTCCATAGCCTGCTTGTAGAGATAAGGCTTGTTGATGCCATATTCCATCAGGCGTGCCATCACTTCATACACCTCGGGATAAGACGAGCTCCATGCCAGGTTTCCTGTGTCGGTCATTATTCCCACAAAAAGCATTGATGCCACCTGGCGGTCAACCCACTCTAGCCAGCCAGCCTCGCGCAAAAGCCTATATACCACCTCGCATGTGGAAGACAGCTGCGGAAATGAGAACATTAGCGCAAAGTCAGGTGCCGGGTTCAGGTGATGGTCGATAAGCACTCTAGGGACTTTGCTCTCTTTGAGCAATGGCGTCATCTTGCCCACGCGGTCAAGGTTGTTGTAGTCGAGGCACAAAAGCAGCTGTGTGTTCCTGATGATGTTGCTGGCGCGCTTCTCGTTGAAAGTGAAGGTGACATACTCCAGCCCCGAGGCCGCAAACTCCAGCGACTGTGGCAACTGGTCAGGGATGATGACGGTCACATTTTTGCCCATGTTCTTTAAGGCCAGGCTTAACCCCAAGCTCGCCCCGATGGCATCTCCGTCGGGTTTCTTGTGGCAAGTGACGACAATGCGTGACACACCATCGAGCAGTGTCTTGAACTGCTCTATAGTCTCGGGGTTCATAATGTTTTTTATCATGCCTTGTGTCGGTTTTTGGCTTTCAACGGCTACAAAGGTAGAAATAAATTTCGTACATTAGCATCAATGTTAGCTTTTTTTTAGAGTTATATGATTGATTAAATAAATTATAGTGATTAACTTTGCACCTTAAAATCAAAAATCAATATCAGAAATGCAGACCAAACGACTTCTTAACCTCCTTTTTGTGATTACGCTCTGTGTCATTGCTGCGCAAGCCCAAATGCTCAATCCCGTGAAGTGGAGCAAGAGCATTAAAATGACCGATGACAAGAATGGTGTCATAACCTTCACCGCCACTATCGACAAGGGGTGGCATCTCTATTCTAACGACACGCCCGAGGGAGGACCCATTCCGCTGAGCATCAAGTGGGACAAAAAAGAGGGCGTCAAGCTAGTGGGTGGCCTCAAGCCTAGCAAAGCTCCTGCCACCATCGACGATGAGATGTTTGGCATGAAAGTGCGGCAATGGGACGGCTCCGTAACCTTGACGCAGAAATTCACCACAACTGCCGACAAGTACAAGATAGAAGGCGAGGTGAATTATCAAGCGTGCAACGATAGCGGATGCCTGCCAGGCAGCGAGCTCTTCGACTTTAGCGGCACTGCCAAGGGCAAAGAAGAGGCTAAAGAAGACACAAAAGAAGAGAAGACCAATGAAGAAGCCACTGATGCAGAAACCGCAGTGGAGGAGGTGACTCAAGAAGAGGTCACTGGCGATTCGCTATCAACGGCAACGGCTGCCGCTGCCATCAACTCCAAGAGTGACCTGTGGGCACCAGTGAAGTTTAACGACAAGCAAGCCGAGGGCACCGAGGGCAACAACAACTCGCTCTGGTTCTTGTTCTGGACCTGCTTCTTGGCAGGCTTCGTAGCCCTGATTACGCCTTGTGTTTGGCCCATCATCCCACTCACAGTGAGCTTTTTCCTCAAGAAAGGAAGCAGTAAACGCGAGTCGATAACAAGTGCCGTGACCTATGGCCTGTCGATTATCGTTATTTATGTGCTGCTCGGCCTTCTCGTTACTGCCATTTTTGGTGCTAACAAGCTAAACGAACTTGCCACTAATGCTGTGTGCAACATTATCTTCTTCTTGTTGTTGGTAGTATTTGCCATCTCGTTCCTGGGGGCATTTGAGATAAAACTCCCCGACTCGTGGTCAAGCAAGATGGATAGCCGAGCCGAGAAGACCACGGGCCTGCTGAGCATCTTCTTCATGGCCTTCACGCTGGTGATTGTGTCGTTCTCCTGCACAGGCCCCATCATCGGCACCCTCCTGGTGCAGACGGCCAGCAGCGGCAGCTACATGGGTCCCACCGTGGGCATGTTTGGTTTTGCGCTTGCCCTGGCAATTCCGTTCACCTTGTTTGCCCTGTTTCCCTCGGTGCTTAAGAAGCTGCCCAAGTCGGGTAGCTGGCTCAACACCGTTAAGGTGGTGCTAGGTTTCCTTGAGCTGGCATTGTCGCTCAAGTTCCTCTCGGTGGCCGACTTGGCCTACGGCTGGCACATCCTCGACCGCGAGACGTTCCTCGCCCTGTGGATAGCAATCTTCGGGCTGCTGGGACTCTACCTGCTTGGAATGTTGCACCTCAAGAGCGATGGCGAGAAGAGAAAACCCATTGGTGTAGTCAGGCTCATGCTTGGCATTATCTCACTAGCGTTCACCGCCTACCTCATACCTGGCCTGTGGGGAGCCCCATTGCGCACTACCAGCGCCTTTGTGCCACCCATTTATACTCAAGACTACAACACCAACCCCGAGACTATCAAGGAATGGGAAGACTTTGAACAAGGCGTTGCCGCGGCCGAGAAGAGTGGCAAGCCCATCTTCCTGGAGTTCTCGGGATATGGCTGCGTGAACTGCCGCAAGATGGAGAGTGCGGTGATGGGCGTTGACAGGGTGAAGAATGAGCTGAGCGAGAACTTCACACACATTCGCCTTATGGTTGACGACAAGACCGAGCTCGACAAGCCCATAACAATAGAGAAGAATGGAAAGGCCGTGAAGAAAATCAGAACCATAGGCGACAAGTGGAGCTACTTGCAAGAAGTGAAATTCAACGCTAACTCCCAACCCTATTATGTGGTGCTCAACTCTAAGGGCGAGCTAATGTCGGGACCATTTGTTTATAAAGAAGATATAGAAGGATTCCTCGATTTCTTGAAGCGTGGAAAAGAAAAATATGACAAGCAAAAATAGCCGCGAGCAGAAGCTGAAGGCCTTTGGTGAACTGCTCGACGTGATTGACAACTTGCGGGAGAAATGCCCGTGGGACTCGGTGCAGACCAACGAAAGCATGCGCCCCAACACCATCGAGGAGGCCATGGAGCTTGCCGAGGCTCTGCTGGGTGACAACAACGACACCATTAAGAAGGAACTTGGCGACGTGCTGCTGCACGTGCTGCTCTATGCGCGCATTGGCGAGGAAAAGGGCGCTTACGACATCGCCGAGGTGTGTGACACCCTTCGCCAGAAACTTATCTATCGCCACCCCCACATCTATGGCAATGACAAGGTGAGCGGCGTGAAAGAGCTGCTCGAGCACTGGGAGGTCATCAAGATGAAGGAGAAAGGTGGCAACAAGACCATTCTGGGTGGAGTGCCTTCCACGCTGCCATCGCTCATCAAGGCCGAGCGAGTGCAGGAGAAGGCCGCCAACGTGGGCTTCGACTGGGAGAAGCGAGAAGACGTGTGGGACAAGGTGAAGGAAGAGGTCGCCGAGGTGGAGGCCGAGCTCAAAGCTGGCAACGAGGTGAATACCGAGAAGGAATTTGGCGACCTGTTCTTCGCACTGGTCAACGCCGCCAGGCTCTATGGCGTGCGCCCCGACAATGCCCTTGAGAAGACCAACCTCAAGTTCATAGCCCGCTTCAATTATGTAGAAGCTAAAGCTAAAGAGCAAGGCAAGCACCTCAACGAAATGACCCTGGCGCAGATGGACGAGCTGTGGGACGAGGCTAAACTCTTAAAACTAGGAGAATGAAAGTTTGCGTTACCGAGAAACCCAGTGTGGCGAGAGACATTGCGCGGCTGCTGGGCGCCAACGACCGCCATGATGGCTACTTCGAGGGAAATGGATATCAAGTGACGTGGACTTTTGGCCACCTGTGCACTCTCAAGGAGCCGCATGACTATACCGACCTGTGGAAACGGTGGAGCCTAGCATCGTTACCCATGATTCCGCAACGCTTTGGCATCAAGCTCATTGATGATGATGGCATAAAAAAACAGTTTAAGGTGATTGAGACCCTTATCGCCAGTGCCGACGAAGTGATAAACTGCGGCGATGCTGGGCAGGAGGGGGAGCTCATTCAGCGATGGGTGTATCAAAAGGCGCGTTGCAACAAACCCGTGAAGCGCTTGTGGATCTCGTCGCTCACCGATGAGAGCATAAGCGAGGGCTTTCACCAGTTGCAAGACTCTGCTAGCTTCGACAACCTCTATTTTGCTGGGCTTTCACGAGCCATAGGCGACTGGATCCTGGGCATGAACGCTACAAGGCTTTACACCCTCAAGTATCGCAACTCCTATTCTAGCAATGTGCTGTCGATAGGCCGCGTGCAGACCCCTACGCTGGCACTTATCGTTGCCCGCCAGCGCGAGATTGAGAACTTTGTGCCCGAGGACTATTGGGAAATCAAGACCAAATACCGCGACACCATCTTCAATTCCACAAAAGGCAAGTTCAAGACCGAGGGTGCTGCAAGCGAGATTGTTGAGAGCATCAAGGATTTACCGCTCATCATCACGTCGGTGAGCAAGAAGAAAGGCAAGGAGGCCCCGCCGCGCCTTTTTGACCTCACCAGCCTTCAAGTGGAATGTAACAAGAAGTTCTCTTACAGCGCCGACGAGACGCTGCGGCTCATCCAGTCGCTTTATGAGAAAAAAGTCACTACCTATCCACGCGTCGATACCACCTACCTGAGCGACGACATCTATGCCAAGGTGCCTGGCATCATGCAGGCGATGAAGCCTTACTCTGCTCTCACCCAGCCAGTTCTTGCCAGCAAGCTGCCCAAGAGCAAGAAGGTGTTTGACAACAGCAAGGTCACCGACCACCATGCCATAATACCCACCAATGTTGACCCGTCGAGCGTGCTGCTCACCCGTGAGGAGAAGTTTGTCTATGACCTCGTGGCCAAGCGTTTCATCGCCGCCTTTTATCCCGACTGTGAGTTCTCCACCACCACTGTGATGGCAAGGGTTGGAGAATATGACTTCAAAGCCACTGGCAAAGAAATCCTAAAAGACGGCTGGCGAGTTATTTACAGCAAGGACAAGGCGCAGGCTGCCGATGAAGCCTCTGGCAAGGACAAAGATGATGATGACAATGGCATCATGCCCTCCTTCGTCGAGGGAGAGAGCGGCCCGCATGAGCCATCGCTCTTGAAGAAGACCACCCAGCCACCCAAGCCCTACACCGAAGGAACACTGCTGCGAGCCATGGAGACGGCGGGCAAGCTCGTGGATGACGACGAGCTGCGCGATGCTATGAAGGAGAACGGTATAGGGCGCCCCTCGACGCGTGCCGCAATCATCGAGACCTTGCACAAGCGCCACTACATCGCCAAGCAACGCAAGAGCCTCGTGGCCACTGCGGCTGGCGTGCAGCTTATCGACACCATCAAGGAGGAGCTGCTCAAGAGCGCCAAGCTCACGGGCCTGTGGGAGAACAAGCTGCGCAAGATTGAGCGTGGCGAGTTCAGTGCCCAGCAGTTTATCGATGAGCTCAAAACGCTGGTGAGTGACATAGTGCTCAACGTGCTTCGCGACAACTCCAGCACCATCATCAGCGTGCCCGCCGATGAGCAGAGAAAGAAGACACCCACCACTGCTGGCGGAGAGAAAAAACCGCGCAAGCCGCGCCTCAAGTCAATAGAGGAAATCTCTTGCCCCATCTGTGGCAAGGGGCATCTCATCAAGGGGCACACCGCCTACGGATGCAGCGAGTATCGCAGCGGGTGCAACATGCGCCTGCCATTCGACAGCTATCCGGCCAACCTCACCCCTGCCAAACTCAACACCTTAATAAAGAAGGCCTTCAAGAAATGAGCGACACCGTGCAAGCCATAATCGTGGGCATCGTCGTGGCAGTGGCCATCGCCCTTGCCGCACGCAGCATCTACAGGGCCGTCACCCGCAAGAAATCGGTCCTCAACCCCTGCGACCGCTGCGCACTCAAAGACCATTGCAGCAAGACCACCAGAGAGTGCCCTGACAATCGTTATTCGGCGATGGAGTAGTAGAAGTTGTAGGCTTTCTCTTCGGCGTTGTAGTCGGTTCTCACTTGCTTGTTGCCGTTGTAGTAGAGCTTCACTCCTGCGGCATCGCTGGGGTTGTCATATTTGAATAACTTGAATCCCGAGGCTTTGACGTTGGCAAGAATCTTGCTGGCTAGTGCTTTGTCATAGACAGTGATAGTCACTTGCATGTAGCCATAATCACTGTCCTCGCCATCGTTGCAGGCCGACATGAAAATCACGCTGGCTGTCTTCTTCTTGGTGGGTACAAACATGTTAGCTTTTTTCTTGTTGATGTATCCACCCTTGTAGAAACCGTCGATGATGCTGCATGGTCCTCCGTAGCCATCGCCTGGAAGCTCATGTGTGTAGCCATATATCTTGAAAAATGCGGTGTAGTTTTTCTCTACAGCCTCGGCGTCGTGGGCTTCATTCTTGAGTGTTATGTAGCGATAGGTGATGACCTTGAAAATCTCGTTGGTCGTGGGAACAGTGGTGGCTTTTTGGGCACTTGCCGATAGCATGGTGGCAGTGAGTAATAACAAAACAATGCTTAATTTCTTCATGACGATTTGAATTTTAGTATTAATTTTGCAAATGTAATCTTTTTATTGTTTTTTTGCAATAATGACAAGGGAAAAAATATTCAGGTTTAAGCAGTTCGAAATGCTCAACGACAAGACGGCAATGAAAGTGGGCACCGATGGGGTGCTGCTTGGTGCTTGGTGTGATGTGGCTGGTGCTCGCCGGGTGCTTGACGTGGGCACGGGGTGCGGACTCATAGCGCTGATGGTGGCTCAACGCAATCAGGGTGCTGCTGTCACGGCAATCGACATCGATGACGAGGCGGTGGGCGAGGCCAGGATAAACGTTGCCCGCTCGCCCTGGAGCGATAGGGTAGAGGCCCTTCGTGTTGATTTCAATGATTTTGCTGCCCAAGAGCCCTACGACCTGATAGTCTCCAATCCACCATTCTTCACCGAGGATGTGATGGCTCCCGACCAGAGCCGCAATGTGGCACGCCACTCGGTGTCGCTCACGATGGAGCAGCTGATAGGCAATTCAAAACCGTTGCTTGCTCATGGCGGCCGGCTGGCTTTCATTGCGCCTGCCCAGCAGGAGTTAAGCATCAGGAGCTGTGTGCTGAAAGCTGCTATGTCGATAAGTCGCCTGGCACGGGTGGTGCCGGTGGAGGGCGCAGCCCCAAAGCGGCTGCTGTGTGAGCTTGTGGCCTCTGCTGCCCGTGCTGTTGAGGAGCAAATCGTCATCAAGCTCGCCGATGGCTCCTACTCGCAACAATATGTAGCTCTCACGCGCGATTTTTATTTGAAGATGTGAAAAATGTGATTTTTTTACTTATTTATTATTGTTGTTAAAGTTGTTTTTCTTATTTTTGTGCCGAAAAAAGTAATTACAAACTAAAATACTATTTACAATGGAAAAAATCAAAAGATTAGCTTTTTTGTTGGCTTTTGTAATTGCTCTTGTGTCGTTCTCGTCGTGTAGTCAGAAACACAAGGGCTATGTACCTGCCGACAGCAAGATTGTGGGAAAAATCGACCTCAAGGCGTTCTTTAAGCAGACAGGGGCAGATATGGACAAATTACTGTCTGACATGGAGGACAACCTTGGTGACGATGTGGAGAAGATTAAAGACATGGGCCTTGATGTTAAGGATCCTATCTACATCTTTGGTCGTGGCAAAGGTGCAAATTACACCTTTGGCGCCGTGGCTAAGGTTGATGACAAGGACAAGGTGAAGGCCTGGTTTGAGGACAATGCTAAGGTTGAGATAGACAAAGAAGGCGATGGCTTCGAGTATTTTGCCGAGGGTAACACTGGCATTGGTCTTAATGGTGATGCTCTGGTGATGATTGTCTCCAGCGGTGACGACGCCAAGAAGGAGATAAAGAAAATCATGGGCAAGGAGTATGACGGCGACCTGGGCGACAATGAGCTCTTTGGCAAGGTAGAGGACGCTGGCTCGTTTGCTTGCCTATATGCCGACTTGTCGATAATCTCTGAAGACATCGCAAAAATGCTTGAGCGTCAAGCTCCTCAGCTGAAAGACCAGCTTGAGGACATCAGGAAGATGGTTGTGGGAATCGACGGTAATTGCAGTGACGGCATCTGCGACTTCTCATATTGGGGCGAGTCGGCCGATGAGAAAGTGCAAAAGAAGATCGACGACTCGATGGCTACGCTCAAGGAGATAGGCGAGAAAGCAATACTCGCTGTTCCCGAGGATGCCATTGGTGGCCTCGTTGCCAATGTTGATGGTCCCAAGCTCTCTAAGCACCTCGACAAGTCATTAAATGACGTGAAATTGCTCGATGAGCTTCCACCAGAATTTAATGATTTATATAATAAGTTCCTTGCACTTCTTGGCGATGTGAATGGTAATTTTGCTGGATATTTTGTTGCTCCAATGGATTTGATGATTGCTGTTGAGAGCGATGGCAACTCGGCCGATAAGATTGCTCAGCTGATTAATGATTTTGAAAACTTTGACAATCAGGGTCTTGGTGATGAGCCCGATTTTGCTGTCGATAGCGCTCATATCGACACTGAAGAAGATCCCTATTCTGAGTATGCGCCACTTGATGAGGACGACTCGGCTGATGGCTACGACTACAGCTACAACTTAGGTTATGACAGTTCGTCATCGATGTCGATTGAGAAGACCGCTGACGGGTATTGCTGTGGCAATGGCAATGGCACAAAGTTCTGGTTTGGCAACAAGAATGGCGCTCTGTTCTTCACTACCAACGAGTCGCTAATTCCTAGTGCCTTAAAGAAGGCCGACAAGCCCGTGCCATCGGAGCTCGTTTCGTTTGCAACTTCCCGTAAGTTTATGTACTTCTTCAATTTAGGAAAGGTTAAGGATTTCAGCTCAGCAATGGATAAAGATGTCAAGAAGGCGTTTAATGCCTTTGATGAGGTACTCAGCAAGATTAACTATATCACATTCAGCATGAAGTAATAGTTATCAAAGATACCTACAGAAAAGTCTTGAAACCCAAGCGGATTTCAAGACTTTTTTTGTGGCATTATGCATCAAAAAATCATGCATTATGCATTGTGAATTATGCATTAAAAAAGTAGGCCCATGGGGAGTCGAACCCCAATCGAAGGAACCGGAATCCTTTATTCTATCCATTGAACTATGGGCCCGTGAAGCACTTTTTTGTGAAATGCGGTGCAAAAGTAGTGAATAATTTGTATCTTTGCAAAAAACAATAGTGGTAATTTTTGAAATTATCAATAATGAAATAAAGAAGTCATGACAGTGAGAATTGAGGAGAGTTGGCTGCGCGAGCTTGCCGACGTGTGGGAGAAGGACTATTTTGTGAGGCTCACCGAGTTTGTGCGTGAGCAGTACCGCACCAGCCGGGTGTTCCCGCCAGGGCGGCAGATTTTTGCCGCCTTCGACGCCACGCCGTTCAACGAGGTGAAAGTTGTGATCCTCGGTCAAGACCCCTACCATGATGACGGTCAGGCCAATGGGTTGTGCTTCTCGGTCAACGACGGGGTGCCCTTGCCGCCGTCGCTGCAAAACATCTTCAAGGAGATTCACGACGACACTGGGGCTCCCATTCCTGCTAGTGGCGACCTGAGCCGCTGGGCGCGGCAGGGCGTGCTTCTGCTCAACTCCACGCTCACCGTCCAGGCTCACCGTGCCGGTTCGCATCAGAACCACGGCTGGGAGCTCTTCACCGACGAGGTGATAGCCCACCTTGCCGCCCACAGGGAGCATCTGGTCTTCATCCTGTGGGGCAGCTATGCCATGCGCAAGGGCAGCATGATTGACCGCACCCGGCATCTCGTGTTGACTTCGCCGCATCCGTCGCCGCTGAGCGCCTATCGCGGCTTCTTTGGCAATCACCATTTTTCGCTTGCCAATGACTACTTGCGTCAGCACGGCAAGACGCCAATAGCCTGGTAATGTCGTTATTTCAAGATGTTTCAAGAGCGACATTGTTTTTGAAAAGACTCTTGAAAAAAATGCAGTGGAAAATGGCTGCTATGTGAAAAATGTTTTGTAACTTTGCAAGTTTTTAGAACGTGCTTTTGTATGGCACAAGTATTAACGAAATAAATTTTCAACACTAGTTTATGATCAACATTAAATTTCCTGACGGAAGTGTGAGAGAGTATGAGAGTGGGGTTACTCCACTGCAGGTTGCCGAGAGCATAAGCTCGGGGCTAGCGCGCCAAGTGCTGGCTGCCAGCGTCAACGACATGGAATGGGACATATCTCGACCAATTTGTAACGACGGTGAGATTAAGCTCTTCAAGTGGGACGACCCCGAGGGCAAGCACGCCTTCTGGCACACGTCGGCTCACCTGCTGGCCGAGGCTCTGCAAGAGCTGTATCCTGGTGTGCAGTTTGGCATTGGCCCTGCCATCGAGAACGGCTTCTACTACGACATCGACCCAGGCGACAACGAGATCACCCAGGCCGATTTCCCAAAAATCGAGAAGAAAATGGCCGAGCTGGTAGCCAAGAAAGAAGAGGTGAAACGTGCCGACATATCGAAGGCCGACGCGCTCAAATTCTTTGGTGATACAGGCCAAACCTACAAAATAGAGCTCATTAACGACCTGCAAGACGGCACCATCAGCACCTACACCCAGGGTGCGTTCACCGACCTGTGCCGTGGCCCGCACATCCCCAACACTGCGCCCATCAAGGCCGTGAAGGTGCTGTCGCTTGCTGGCGCCTACTGGCGTGGCGACGAGACCCGCAAGCAGATGCTGCGTGTCTATGGCATCTCGTTCCCCAAGAAGTCGATGCTCGACGAGTACCTGGTGCTCCTTGAGGAAGCCAAGAAACGCGACCACCGCAAGATAGGCAAGGAGATGGAGCTCTTCGCCTTCTCGCAGCGTGTGGGCCAGGGTCTGCCCCTGTGGCTACCCAAGGGTGCTGCTTTGCGCAATCGTCTGCAAGACTACCTTGCCAAGATTCAGAAGAAATATGGCTACGAGCAGGTGATAACACCGCACATCGGTAACAAGAACCTCTATGTGACCAGCGGTCACTACGCAAAATATGGCAAGGACTCGTTCCAGCCCATCCACACCCCCGAGGAGGGCGAGGAGTACATGCTCAAGCCCATGAACTGCCCTCACCACTGCGAGATATACCGCACCTCGCCACGCAGCTACAAGGACCTGCCACTGAGGTTTGCAGAGTTTGGCACCGTCTATCGCTACGAGCAGAGCGGTGAGCTTCACGGCTTGACACGCGTGCGCTCGTTCACTCAAGACGACGCCCACCTGTTCTGCACCCCCGAGCAGCTCAAGCAGGAGTTCTTGAGCGTGATGGACATTATCAACCACATCCTGGGAGTGTTTGGCTTCGAGTATGAGGCACAAATCTCACTGCGCGACCCCAAGAACAAGCAGAAGTATGTGGGCACCGACGAGAACTGGGAGCGTGCCGAGCGTGCCATCGTCGAGGCATGCCAGGAGAAAGGCTTGCCAGCCAAGCAGGTAGAGGGCGAGGCCGCATTCTATGGTCCTAAGCTCGACTTCATGGTGAAGGACGCCCTGGGCCGCCGCTGGCAGCTGGGCACCATCCAGGTCGATTACAACCTGCCCGAGCGCTTTGAGCTAGAATACACTGGCAGCGACAACGCCAAGCACCGTCCCATCATGATTCACCGCGCGCCCTTTGGCTCGCTGGAGCGTTTCGTGGCTGTGCTGCTTGAGCACACCGCCGGCAAGCTGCCATTGTGGCTGGCCCCCGACCAGGTGGTGGTGCTGCCCATCAGCGAGAAGTACAACGACTATGCTCAGCACGTGGCTCAAGTGCTCAACGAGGCCGACGTGCGCACTATCATCGATGATAGAAACGAGAAAATAGGCAAGAAAATTCGCGACAATGAGCTCAAGAGGATACCTTATTTGCTCATTGTTGGCGAAAAAGAAGCTGCAAATGAAGAAGTTTCGATAAGAAAACAGGGCGGAATTGATAAAGGTTCAGAAAAAATTACTACCTTTGCAGCCAATATCACTCAGGAAGTGAATGAAATGATAAACTTATAATATTACTGAATGCAGAAGAAACCTTTTTGGAGTGGCCCTAAAAAGCCCATGGGCGGTGGCCCCAACAGGGGAAAAAACAACCGCAACCAGCGTGGTGGCAAGCAGCAGAAAGAAGAACTCGCCATCAACGACGAGATACGTGCTCCCGAGGTGAGACTTGTGGGCGACAATGTGGAAGAGGGCATTTACCCCATCCTCAAAGCGCTCAAGATTGCCGAGCAGCAGGAACTCGACCTCATTGAGATAGCACCCATGGCACAGCCCCCTGTGTGCAAAATCATGGACTATCAGAAGTACCAGTTCCAGCAGAAGAAGAAGCTCAAGGAGCAGAAGGCCAAGGCTACAAAGGTCGTGGTCAAGGAGATAAGATTCGGACCACAGACCGATGAGCACGACTACAACTTCAAGCTCAAGCACGCCATTGGCTTCCTCAAAGAGGGCGCTAAGGTGAAGAGCTACGTGTTCTTCAAGGGGCGTTCCATCCTCTTCAAGGAGCAAGGCGAAGTGCTGCTGCTGCGATTTGCCAACGACCTGGAAGACTATGCCAAGGTGGATCAGATGCCCGTGCTCGAAGGCAAGCGCATGACCATCATGCTGTCGCCCAAAAAGCAGACTGCCAAGAAGAAGGACGTCGACAAGCCCAACAGCGCACCGGCACCCGAGGCTGGCGATGCTGCCGCAGCAGAGGCTCCACAAGACTGACGCTAATGCATTTCACAAGGCGGTATGTCCCCAAGGGCACCGCTAGCAGTAATGACGAGAGAAACGGGGCATTAGGCTTGGTAAGTGCCTAGTCCCTTGATTAATAACAATTTTTTAAAAACAATTACAAAAATGCCAAAAGTTAAGACTAATTCCGGTGCCAAAAAAAGGTTTACCTTTACCGGAACAGGGAAGATTAAAAGAAAGCATGCTTACAAGAGTCACATCTTGACCAAGAAGACCAAGAAGCAGAAGAGAAACCTCACCAAGGTGAGCATCGTTGACAAAGCTAACCTCAACTCCATTCGCGAGTTGCTCGTTAAGAAATAATCAACAAGCAGCACTTTCACGAGTTTCTACACACTTTTAATCAACAAAGAGATTTTTATCATTTTTATTAACCGAATGTTTAGCACAAAAGAGCAGCACAGGCTGCCGCTAACGTTCACAATTCATTTAAAAAAATGCCAAGATCAGTAAATCACGTTGCTTCAAGAGCAAAACGTAAAAAGATTCTTAAACTTACAAGAGGTTATTTCGGCGCACGCAAGAACGTCTGGACCGTTGCCAAGAACACTTGGGAGAAAGGTTTGACCTATGCTTACCGCGACCGTAAGAACAAGAAACGCAACTTCCGCGCACTGTGGATACAGCGTATCAACGCTGCTGCACGCCTGGAGGACCTTTCTTACTCTAAGTTGATGGGCTTGATTCACAAGGCTGGTATCGAGATTAACCGCAAGGTGCTCGCCGACCTGGCTATGAACAACCCAGAAGCTTTCAAGGCTATCGTCGAGAAGGCTAAGAACGCTCAGTAATATACCTATTACCACAAAGACGAGCAACAACCGCGAGTAAAACTTACCTCAAAAAAGATGGACTTCCTCTCTCTCACGAGATGAAGTTCATTTTTTTTGGACTTTTTACTAAAAAAAGCGCTATAAAATTTGGCAATTTAGCCTATTGTTGCTACCTTTGCAATCACAGAGGTCATTGAAATAATGCCGCATCAAAGCTGATTGGGATACTCTTCAAATTTTTTATGAAATGCCGAGAACAGTATTCTTGTCGATGGCGGGCCTCATCCACTTGTGGAGTCTTCGCGACCAGAGGATTACAAAGACTTGAATACCCTCAAATCCTGTATTTATCGGAGTTTCATCACATCCCTTTGGTGTGGCTTTATCATAAAAGGATGCTACCCCACGTGTGTAAGGTAGCATCCTTTCTTTATGTTGTGATGATGTGTATCGCCAGTTCTATTTGAGCCTTATGTTGTAGCCCAGAGTCACCATTATCGACATCGACGACGAGCCCTGAAAGGGGTCGCTCTTGCGGTTGCTGAACACGTCGTTGAGGCCATAGTAGAACCTTCCCTCAAGGTTTATAGCATGCTTGTGATGGACATTGACTTCCATGCCAAGGCCCGCCGAGATGCCGTAGTCGAAGCGGCGCTCCACTGGCTCGGTGAATTGCTCGAGCTTGCGGTAGGAGTTGGCGAGCTCCTCAATGGCGGCGGCGTGCTTGTAGTCGAAGTTGCTCGACGTCTTCTCGGCTATCATAATGCCTATCTCGGGGCCAGCGTTGATGAAGAAGCGCACCCTGTCGCTGCCAAAGTAGATGTGCGTGAGCAGCGGTACTTGCACATAGGTGAACTGCCGGCTGAAGCTGTATCCCTCAAGGGGCTTGAAGTCCTCTTTCCAACCACGCTGCTCAAGATTTATTTCTCCTATGAGTCCAAAATGATTTTCCTCGATATACCTCACGCTAGCGCCTATCACCATTCCGCCTATGAGCTTCTGCGGCACCGACGACTGGAAATTCACCCTTGACAGGCTCATTCCCCCTTTAGCCCCCACACTGATGTTGTGGTTGCTGAAGTCGAGCGCATGAGCCGCGCTACTGGCCACAAGCAGCGTCAAGAGCAGAGCGTATGTGCGAAGCAGGCTAGTCATTCAAGTCGGTGATCTTGATGTCTTTGTTAGGAGTGAGGTTGATGATGCGCACCGACTTGTTGATATATCCGGTCCAGTTGTTGGCACGCTCAAAGAAGAAGTTGGTCTGCACACCTTCGTAGGCCGATGCCTTGTCGCCAGGAGTAATGTTGTTAGCGTAGGCGTTGACCAAGAACATGCCCACATCAAAGCCGAAGACACTCATGTTAGGAGCACTGTTAGATGGCTTGGAGCCATAGCGCTTCACGTACTTGCTGTTCAACGCCCTTGATTGCGCATTGTCGGGCAGATAGAAACGCGAATAGATGTGTGTGTCCATAGCCATGAACTCGTCTTTGTGCTTTTTCAGGTACATGGTGTATTCCGGATGTCCAAGCAGCTCCAGGCGGCAATCCACGCGCATAGCCTTTGCCTCGATGATGCCGGTGGCATACTTGTTGATGAACGCTTCCTTGCCGTTAGCTGGGATAAACAGATATTTCGTGGCAGGGTCGAGATACCTCGACAGCGATTTGCCCGTGAGGTCGCTCACAATGGTTAGCGTCTTGTGAGTGTGCTTGCTCACGTTAGCATATTTCTTAATCTCTTCATATATGTCCTTTGGTGTCTCGCTAGGGTCGTCGAGGAACACCAGTTCATAATCCTGATATTTAGTCCTTAGCATCTCAATAATCGATGCGTTGAGATAGGGCGACGGGATATTCACCTGCATAGAGCGCTGGTTGCTGATGTAGTCTTCGCTCTGTGCAACAAAGCAGTTAAGGATGTCAATGTTGTGCTTCTGCCCGTAGGCGAGGATGCGTCCGAGCTGGTCGCTCTCGGATGGAGCAATGATGATGTCGCTCTTCTTGAGCGCTTCGAGCGAGAGGATGCTGTCGGTGATGCCTGGACTCAGCTTGGTGTCATAAACATTGATGTTCAAGGGTTTTGTGAGCTTTCCTCCCACACTGTCGAGAGCCATCACAAAACCATTGAAAAACTCGTCATAGTCGCGAGCATTCTTGTTCCTGTTGGCCATGTCGGTTTGGAATGGCAGTATGATGCTTATGTTCACACTGTTGTCTTTGTTGGGCATGTGCACATCGTTATACACTTCGTCAAACTTGTCCTTATAGGTGTTCTCGAGTTGCTCCTCGGTCAATGAAGAGGTGTTGACCACCTGCTTGTCGATGGCGTCGCGCGGAATGTAGATGGTCTTGCCTTTCTTGAGCTTCGACATCTCGGGATTGGCGTCTTTGAGCACCTTGACGCTGATGCCGTTGGCGGCTGCCACGCTGGCGTAGGTGTCGCCGGCGGTAACCACATAGGGTATGAACTGCTTAATGTCCTTCTCCACGATGATGTCTTTGGTAGTGTTAGGCTGTATCATGAGCACCTCGTCAATCTGGAGATTGGTGCTGGCAATGCCTGGATTGAGCTCAATAAGTTTCTCAATGGTGGTGTTGTAGCTCTTAGCAATGCCGTAGAGTGTCTCACCGCTCTTGATGGTGTGATAGACAAACTTCTCTGCCACGCCAGTTGCTGGCTTTGCAGGTATAATGAGCTGCTCACCGGCCTTGAGCCCGTAAGATAGCGACGGGTTGGCAGCAAGAAGCTCGCTCTCGGTCACGCCGTAGGTTCTGGAAATGCCATAGACACTCTCGCCGCTTTTCACGATGTGGGTCACCACATCGCCGTTAGTGACTTTCTTGTTTGCCGACTGCTGCTTGGCGATATTGTCAAACTCTGCCACAGGCAAGAAAAGTAGTTGTTTTTTTGCAACACCGTTGCGTGCCGATGGGTTATATTTCAAGATGATGTCTTTGTTCACACCTATCTTGCTGGCAATATCATGAACCGTCTCGTTCTTCTTCACCTCATAGTAATAGTAGGTGTCATTACCAAGCTTTTTAGTGGGTAAATTCAACTTGGCGCTCACAGTGCATGTGGCAGCAGCAAGCAGTATCGCTAAAGCAATGATTTTCTTCATATTTAAAGTTGTTTCGTGTTGACAATCACATTATTTACATTGCCAGGCCACAAGGCCATGTGCAAATTTACGTGCAAAGATAGTGCAAACCGATTGAAATACAAAATCAAAGACTAAAGTTTTTGTTTTTATTTAATATCAATCGCTTGAAGAAAAGAAATAACCACGAATGTCGGGAAAAATAAAATATAACGATTGTTACTCGTTTGATTTAGAGTCTAGTTTTTTTGTGTATTTATGAAAATAGTTGTATTTTTGCATAGAATAATGTTATAATTATGGCAGATCATAATTTGCTTGGAAAGGCTGGTGAGCATGAGGCTGTGGAGTTTCTTGTGAGGCAGGGTTTTACGGTGCGTGAGACCAACTGGCGCATGGGTAAGCTTGAGATAGACATCATAGCTCAGGAGCCAGGCATGGTGCTTCACATCGTGGAGGTGAAGACGCGCAGCAGCGATGAGCACTTCGACCCCATGCGTGCCGTGACGGCTGCTAAGAAGCGGCACATGATAGCCTCGGCCAGCGCCTATCTCAACTTCTACAAGCTCCAGTGCGAGGTGCAATATGACGTTATCATCCTCGTTGGCGAGCCTGGCGCTTTCAGGCTGGAGTATTACCCCGACATGTTCTTGCCGAAACTGAAAACTTATCGATGAAATTATGAAAACACCAATCACCTTTTTTAAATTTTTTTTGGTAATCACCATTTTGTTGGTGTCATCTACTTGCTATGCCCAGAAGTTTGCAATCCTGAGCGACATTCATGTCACTCCAGGCAATGCCAATGAGGGTAAGCTCCAGGAGGCTGTGGTGGAAATCAATGCCAGCGACGTTGATGCGGTGATCGTGAGCGGTGACCTCACCAACGAGGGCAGCGATGAGCAGCTGCGCAATGTGAAACAGATACTCGACGGCATAGCCAAGCCGCTTTATGTGATCCCCGGCAACCACGAGAACAACTGGAGTCAGAGCGCTTGCAAGACCTTTAACGACCTGTGGGGCAACGACCGCTTTGTCTTTACTGTGGGCAAGCTGGTGGTGATAGGGATGAACTGTGGCCCCTTCATGAAGATGGGCGACGGCCACATCAAGCAGGAAGACCTCATCTGGCTCGACAAGACGCTAGGCGAGATGGTGAAGCCAGGCATGAAGGTGCTGAGCGTTAATCACTACCCACTGCTCGATGACCTTGACAACTACGACGACTATGCTCGCATATTGACGAAATATCCCGTCATTACCCACCAAAACGGGCACTGGCACCGCTGGCGCCAGTATGAGACCTATGGCATCAACGGGTTGATGGTGCGCTGTCTCGACATGGGCGGTGGCGACTATGGCTACACACTCATGGATGTGGACCTTGACCACGATTGGATTCATGTTTATAACAAAACCATAGGCAAGGAGCGCGACATCCGCTATGCTTACAAGATTAACACCGATTACTATAGCATTGACGAGCGCAAGGCTAATCACAAAGTTCCACAAGGGTTTGAGGTGCAGAGAGTCTATGCCGACGACGCGTCGATTTTCACTAGGCTGGGCATTGACAAGGATAACATCTACTTTGGCAACTCAATGGGCTACCTGCGTGTGATTGACAAGAAGAAAGCCAAGCTCAAGTGGGAGTATAAGACCACAAGTATGCTCTTCTCGCGCCCAGCAGTTGCCGACAAGATTGTGGCCTTGCCCACTGGCGACAAGCGCCTCATCTGGCTCGACAAGAAGAGCGGCAAGGTGCTGACTGAGGTCGCTGCTCGCGGGCCATACGTTGCCGATGGCGTGGTTGCCGACGGCGTGCTCTATCAGGGCGGTTTCAAGACCTTCCAGGCTTGGGACGTGAAAAGCATGAAGCTGCTGTGGGAGTTCAATGACATCAACAACTATTGTCAGGCCGAGCCATTTGTGGGCAAAGATGACATCATCTTTGGCGCTTGGGACACCAACTTGCGCTCACTCGACCGCCACAGCGGTAAGCTCAACTGGTCGTGGAATAATGGCAAGACTGCCAATCTATATAGCCCAGGCAATGTGGTGCCTGCCGTGACCAATGACAGGGTGGTGATAGTAGCCCCCGACCGCTACTCCACAGCGCTCGACCGTGCCACAGGCCGGCAGTTGTGGCGACATCACGACAATGCGGTGAAGGTGCGTGAGAGCCTGGGACTGAGCGAGGATGGCAAGTGTGCCTATGCCAAGACGATGGACGGCACCATTGTGGCGATAGACACCCAGAGCAACGACTATCGTGAGCTGTGGACCACCGACTGCCACTTTGGCTACGAGCACGCCCCATGCATCGTGCTAGAGAAAGGTGGCTATGTCTATGCTGGCTCACGCCGCGGCATGCTTGCGGTGCTCGAGGCATCAACAGGCGAACTGGTGTTCACCTATAAAATGGGCTGCAGCGAGGTCAACGGCTTTGAGGTTGACCCCGTTACTGGCGACATCTACTGCTCGCTAATCGAGGGCACCATTTGGAGAATTAGCAATAAGAAGTAGAATTATTAAACATAACACATGAAAAAGATACTATCATTCCTGTTGATATTTGTGTGCATCAGTTGCACCACAAAAACTGCTGTCCCCCCCACAAGGATTGCTGAGGCTACAGTTACCAATATAGGAAGCAGCAGTGCCGTTGACGGCCTTAATGGCTTAGACAAAGTGTCTTATACTACCTATGCCGATTATGTTGACAAGGTGGCAGGGACTAATTCAGATAACACAAGAAGTGAAGTCTCGGGTGTGCATGACTCTAATGCTGGTGACCAGCGTGCTGCAGCTGCCCCTGCCCCTAATACCGCTGCGCATTACCCTAAAGGTGATGACACTAGGAAAGACGACATTATAGCCATTTATTATGGCAACAAAAACAGGCCCAAAATAGGAAAAAATGAATTAAAAAAATTAGTGACACACACCTTTAAGGATGGACACACTGAATGGTTTTTCCCCTCATTTTTGTATGTGGAATTTAAAACTGATGAAGGTTACAAATTTGGCGACAACCAGCCTGGAGAGAAGGGCGCAACTAATAAAGGGGACTGGGAGTGGTTGCTAAACAGGTATTTCTCAACAGCCTATAATGGTGGCAATTTCGACGGACTAAAGGCTCTGGATGAGTGCATCGAGGACTGCAAAAAACTGCTGGGAAAGCCAGCGTTTAAGCACAAAGTGTATTTAACCGTACCTTCGCCATGCACCGATTTCACCGAATGGGGCAGCTTGAGAATAAATGGCAGAACTGTTAAGATAGATTTCAGAAAGCGAGAGCATCGCCTAGAAGCAGTGAAATGGTTTGTTGATGAGGCAATTAGCAGATTTCAGGCTCAGCATTACAAGAATATCACTCTCGAAGGCTTGTATTGGATTGAAGAGACAACGTCGGTCACGAGTTGGCATAAAGACTCAAAAACCGGAGAATGGACTAACATGACAGGAGCGAGATACGATTACATTTATGTGGATAATGTCAGGAAATCTAATGACATCATAGCCGATGTGTGCGCCCATGTTCATTCCAGAGGGTTCAAGTTTTATTGGATACCATTTGATGGGGCTTATGGCAATCAGAAGTGGAAATCACTAGGTTTTGACCGATGTGATATCCAAACGGGTTATTTTTGGGGGACTCCCGATTTGCTTAGAGCTTCTAAATCACTGAAGACGATGCAGGAAGCAAGAAAAATATGTGACAGAGCTGTGCAAGACGGGATGGGTGTAGAGTTTGAAATTTCTACCGATTTGTTTGTGCCTTGTTATGGCAAGCTTAAAAAGACGCATGATATAGAGCGGCCTTATGAGATTGTGAAAGTAAAAGACTGCAAGAAATCGCCTAGTGAGATGAAGGCACTGGGATATAAACAATTTGATCATAACCCGTGCTTGATGCAACGACTTAAAAACTTGATGACCGTCTTTGAGGAGCAGGGAGTTTTTGAGCATTGCAACCTCTCATATTACGAAAACTATTCTATATTAAGGTTGTGTAATTCTACCGACCCAGAGATAATCAAAATCATGGACCGCTTGGCGCGTCACTTTTCCCGAAGAAATAGAAGTAAGTGATTTCTAAACAAATAAATTGAAATTAAATTCCCATCAGTTTTTGCTGGTGGGAACTTAATCTGTGTTATTAACTTGCTGAAGTTGAATCAGTTCTTTTTCTTTAAGATAAAGGGCTCTTTGCTTTGCTTGACTATTCTATCTACGAGATTTTTTATTCCCTTATAGTCACGTTTGTTGAAGACTAAACGGTTAATTAAAAAATGTGTTGAGACATTGATCATTTTACCCGTTGTGCTTGGTGTTATTGCCATTACGATTGTGTTGTCGCTGGTGTTCAGCGAAATGGGTGCAGGTACATCGGCAACCTCCCAACCTTCAGGAATAGTGAATGCAATGTCGATAGTCTCTCTAATTTTAGTTGGGAACTCGATGGGATTGTAGCGCGTGTCGTTTTTGAACAGTTTCTCATCGATAAATGGAACAATAAGTTGCGGCAAAGTGATGGAACCATCGTTGTTATTAAGCTTGCAACTGAAATTTATGATCTCAGTGACTGGCATCTCAACGTCATCAATATCCTGTGTTTTGTGGTCGCTAACAGTAATTTGTGATGATTGGAGTTTGTTGTTGAACAATTCCTTACCTTGTTTTTTGATTTCAGTTCGCATCTGCTCAGCCGCTTTGTCATGATAGGTGCTGACGCAAGTGGCTGTTAACTTCCCGTTTTGATCGATGTCTCCTGTAAATTTGTGGCTTATTAGCTCCAGCCCCTTGTCTTCAAGGTTTATCCAAGGGTTATTATTGTCTTTTTTGATAACTCGTGCCTTGCTGACGAGGAATTTGGTGGGCAAGATGTCGATAGTGGCATTCTCCATTGAGCCGTCAAAGACTTGAAATCTGTCGCCCCTATCAATCACAACAATCGTGGAAGTAAAATTCTTCATGGTGGAGCGGTTCTCGTCAATAATGTCAATGTCGCGAGCGCAAAGGACAGCAGGGTAGGCGTTTATGCCGGCATCGTTGAGCATTGCTATGAGCATAAAGTTGATGTCGGTATTGCTTCCTCTTCCATTCTTGAGAACTTGTGATGCGGGGCTGCCATAAAGGTTGTACTTACCATTCCACTTCACGTGTTGCCGCAGCAGTCTCACTGTTGCCATAATCTTCTCGTCCACGTCTTTCATTTGTGAAATGCCTGCTTTCTTCATCTCCTTCTTGAGGGGATTGTTGCCTAAAAGCTTGCCAAAGTTGTTATGCTTGAGCAGATACTGGTCAATCTCGTTCCATGTCATGGAGTACTGGTGCTTAGTGTGTCGCGGCAGCAACTCGGTGTTGATGTCGATAATCACACGTTGTGCATAGACTTGTGGCGAGAAGATTAGAGGTTCGTTTTTCAGAGCCGTGAGCTTGCGTCCTTCAAACTCAAAGTTCACACCCAGACATTCATACTCGGCTCCCGCGGTCTCAATCACATAAGTGGGTCGCTGGGCAGTGCGGCGTTGAGTGATGTGGCTTGTGTTATATTCATTACCAATAGTTTGAACATAAAATCCAAACCATTCAGGTATCGAAACATCATATCTGGTGTAAGCCACTGGCAGCTCGCATTGAGCGTTCCAGTCCTTTATCTCACGATAAATGTCGCTGGTTATAGTGTATTCATATTCTATCACCGAGCCTACTCTGACGTCTGGCAAAAGAAGCGTCATCACCCTCTGCTTGCGGTCTTTAGCATTATGGGTGTTAATCATCTCGCTGGTGAGCTCGCTTCGCTCTACGTTACCATTGACCAGGTTATATGTGGCCCCTTTTACGCTGGTCACATCCTCTCTATTGCCTTCCACACCGTCGTTCACAGTGTAATAAATATCAATAGCTCCGTGCTTTATGCCCTCAGGCTTGAGGATTTTAATGCGCCCTTTCACTTCATAGAGCACTTGCAGCACATCTTTAGTGATGACATAATGCGCATCGGTGGTTTTGCACAGCACCACTGCATCGGCACTGGGGTCGGGAGTGTAGCTTGTCATTTCCATTTCTTGCTGCGTGGGATGCCCCCAGCGCAAGTTGGGTTCTGATGCTTGCTGAGCTAATGCAGTGGTTGTCACAAAGAGAGAGGCGATGAGCAGGAGTGCAAATGGTATTGAATGTCTCATATTTTGAATCTATATATTTGAAACTATAATAAGCGGTTTGTAAAAATGGATGTTGCAAAGGTAATCATTATTTTTATAATTGCAACAAACTATTCCCACATAAGACTACGGATTATGTCATCGCTGACCATAATAGCCTGAGGTGTAAGTGAAAGAATGCCGTTGTGGCTATTGAGCAGATGCTTATTGATGTAAGGTTGAGCCTGCTTGAGCAAGTGGTTTAAAGCCGTGGTGCCGTAGCGCTTGGCGATGAGGCGGGTGTCGAGGCCGTCGCTGGTGCGCAGCCTCACCATCACCTCCTCGTCATATCGCTCCCACCACTCAAGGTGTTCCTCAATAAATGCCGTGGAGCCGAGGCTTAGCTTGCTGATATATTCCTTTATGCTCGAAGGGTTGTAACGGCGTGTGGCGCCGTCGTAGCTGTGAGCGGCAGCGCCTAGTCCCAAGTAGGGCGTGAAGTTCCAGTAGCTGGAGTTGTGACGGGAGCGATAGCCTGGCAGGGCAAAGTTTGAGATTTCGTAATGCTCAAAGCCTGCATTCTTGAGGCGTTGCGTCAGCATGTTGTGCATGGCGATGCAGTCATCGTCGCTCACCTCTTGCACCTTGCCGCGTTCTCTCATCACCCACAGCCGGGTGCCAGGCTCGTAACTGAGGCAATAGGCCGAGATGTGCTGCACGCCAAGAGCAATAGCCTGTTCCACATTGTGTTGCCATGAGTCAAGCGTCTGTCCCGGCAAGCCATATATAAGGTCGATACTCACGTTGGTGACGCCCGCCTCCTTGATGGCTTTAACGGCCTCGATGGCTTGCTGTGCCGTGTGTCGGCGATTGATGGCTAGCAGCTCGTTGTCGTTGAAGCTTTGCACTCCCATGCTCACGCGGTTCATGCCCAGTTGCCGCAGTTGTGCTGCATAGTTGCAAGTGATGTCATCGGGATTCACCTCGATGGTGAACTCTTCCACTCTGCTAAGGTCAAAAATACTGCTTAGTCCTTCGACCAGTGTTTTGTGTAATGCGATGGGCAATACCGATGGCGTGCCCCCACCCACGTAGATGGTTTTTATGGACTCGTTGTTAATCTCGGCGACACGCAGCTTGGCCTCGCCGAGCAGCGATAGCACATATTGCGTCATCGACTCGGTGTGTGGGGTGGAGTAGAAGTCGCAATAGATGCACTTGCTCTTGCAGTAAGGAATGTGGATGTAGATACCCGCCACGGTGTCATATAGTTAAGTGTTAAGAGTTAAGTGTTAAGAGTTAAGAGTATGTTGCGATGGCATCGCAACACACTTAACCTTGTTCTCTTGTTCTCTTGTCCTCTTGTTCTCTTGTCCTCTTGTTCTCTTGTCCTCTTGTTCTCTCGTTCTCTTGTTCTCTTGTTCTCTTGTCCTCTTGTTCTCTTGTCCTCTTGTTCTCTTGTCCTCTTGTCCTCTTGTTCTCTTGTCCTCTTGTTCTCTCGTCCTCTTGTTCTCTCGTCCTCTAAATAGCGTCGATGGCGGCTTTTATGTCTTGGAAGATGCCGTCGATGGTGCCAATTCCCTTGATGGCATGGTAGAGGCCTTTCTCCTTGTAGAAGGCCTGCAGTGGCGACGTCTGGTTGTGATACACATCGAGGCGTTTCTTGATGGTCTCTTCGTTGTCGTCGCTGCGTCCGCTCATCTGTCCTCGTTTTACGAGGCGGTCGATGAGTTCCTGCTCAGGCACCTCAAGGCCAATTACAGCGCTCACGCAGGTGCCGCGCTCGTTGAGCAATGTCTCCAGTGCCTCGGCCTGTGGAATCGTGCGTGGAAAGCCGTCGAAGATCACGCCGTTTTGCGCTTGCTCTTTGTTGTCGTCGATTACTTGTGCCAGGATGCCTATCATGAGCTCGTCGGGTATGAGCTGTCCCTGGTCGATATACTGCTTTGCTGTCTTGCCCAGCTCGGTGCCTCGCTTGATGTGGTCGCGCAGCACGTCGCCAGTGGAGATGTGGAACAACTTGTAGTTAGCAATGAGATTCTCGCTCTGTGTGCCCTTGCCCGAGCCAGGAGCACCAAAAATAACTATATTTAGCATAATTTTATGGTAATTAATGAGTTAAACGTTTAGTCTTCTTTCTTGAGGACGTAGATTTCTTTAAGTCCTCTCACTTTTTCGTCAAGGTCGAGCCCATAACCAATGATGAACTTGGGCGGAATTTCAAAGCCCACATACTCTGGAACTTTGCCATGCTTTAGTGATGCGGGCTTGAAGAGCAAGGTCGCCATCTTAACGCTCATGGGGTTCATCGCCTCAATGTCGCTACGCAAGGCCTGTGCTGTAAGGCCAGTGTCAACGATATCCTCAATGATAATTACCTCACGACCAGCCACATCATCATTGAGTCCCAAGATTTTGTTCATCTGGCCAGTAGATTCAGTGCCAGAGTAGGACTTGTAGCGGATGAATGCTATCTCGCTCCCCGGCATGTCGATGGCACGGTAGAGGTCGGCGGCAAACATAAATGCGCCCTTTAAGACGCACACAAAGATTGGGGACTCGGTAACGCAGTCTCGCTTCACTTGGGCAGCCACGCGCTCCACTTGCTTGGCAATCTCCTCGCTGGAGATGTAAGGCTCAAAGGTGAGCCCATTGATAGTGATCTCTTTCATAGGGGTAGGACATTTTTTGAAAAAGTTGGCGCAAAGGTAGTGATTTTTTTGGTTTATATCAAGACATTTTACAAAAAAGGTGCATCCCATCATTTTTTGGGATGCACCTTGTAGCGTTGAGTTAGGTTTTTGTCAATAGTTATTTAACAACAACCTTCTTGCCACCATTGATGTAGATGCCAGGAGCTGCGGGCTTGCCGTTGAACTTCTGGCCCTGGAGGTTGTACCAGGTGTTGCTGGCAGCAGTGGTCGAGATAGTCTCGATGCCGGTTGATGGGCTGATGGTGTACACGCCCTCTACTCTGGTAAGTTCCTCGCCATTGGCGTCGAACACAGCAACAACAAGAGCTGCCGACTCGTTAACTACAATGCCGGTGGCATCGTCATAGTCGCTCCAAGCCTTAGCGGCCGAAGGTGTGAGCTCATACTTAACAGAGCCACCCTCAGGCATGTTCTCAACGGTAACATGCACGGTCTGAGCCTCGGTGTAGGTGCCAAACTCAGTGTCAAGGGTGATTACTGGCTCAGGGAGCTCGGTGGTAGGATATACAAACTCCTCGTCGCTGATGAGGGTGATAGTAGTGGCACTGCGCTCGCCCAGCCAGTAGTTGGTGGTAGTGTCGTAGCCAGTCCAGTTTTGACCGAAGGTGAGCACCTTCTCGGTGCCTGTGCCAGTCTCCTGAACGAGGTTATCGCCATCAATGGCATAGAAGGCAAAGTTGTTGTCGCCCGAGGTGTAGAACACTGTTTGGTCGGCAGTCCAAGTCTTGTCTTCGGCAAGAGTGAAGGTTACAGGAGTGGTGCCGATGCCGGCGAAGTTATCAACCGAAACGACATAGGTGTCGGTGTTCTCGGTGGCGATAACTGGCCAGTCATAGATGGCGTTGTTATAGGTGAAGCTCATCATGGCGTTGAAGTCTGTTGCAGGAACCATGGTGCTTGCGGGCTCATAGATCCAGCCCAGGCGATAGCCGGCATAGTTGCCACTGTTGATGACCATGTAGAAGTGAACGTCGGGGTCCATGATGATGCCCTCATCAACGAGGATGCCCATGACGTCGCCAACGTACCAGCCGGCATCGTAGGTGTCATCACCCTCATAATACCAAGCAGCCTGAAGAGAGCAGTCGCCATAAGTGCTATGGCTATAAACTACCTGATCAGCATCAACGGTGAAGGTGGTGTAGTTACTGGTTGTTCCCATTGTAGCAGTAATTGGGACGGACATGAAGCCAGTGAGACGAATCTGAGTGTCGCTGATCTTGTTGATACCTATCAGGTCAACGTTGTCCTCGGTGTCGCGCTGGAAGGTGTAGTTGTTAGAGATGGTGTCGGGCTGAGTGGTCATGCCACCAGTGTACTGACGGTAGGTCCAAGCGTAGCCGCCCACGAGGTCGTCGGGGGTAGATGCCGGGAAGTTGGGGGTGGCTTTGAGTTGTGAGGCGAGGCGTGCCATCATCTTGGCCTGCATGCCAGCAGGTGCCTTCTTAACGTTTTCCATCTTCACGGGAGTGCCCTGTTGAGCCTCATTCACGGTGAAGTAGTTGGCTGCCGACAACGAGAATGTCGCAACAGCAGCGAGCATGAGAGTTAATGTTTTCTTCATAACTTCTGTGATTTAAAATTGGTTTATAAAAATGGTTAATAATATAATAATGTGATAAATTTTATGGCTGATAATCGTAATATTTTCAATAGGCAAAAGTAATATTATTTTTGATAAGGAGCAATGCCGTGAAGCTCCATGTGGAATATATTTATATTAACAAGCCACATATCACAACAAAGCCACATTTTTTTAAATCAAAATGCAGCTTTGCTGGTGTGATGGGCATGTTGCACATAAATCGTGGCTTTACAATTGTGAAAGCAATCAAAACCTGCGTGAGCTGTGGTGAGTAAAGGAAAGGGAGCGCAAGCTAAACGCTCGCGCTCCCAGTCTCACCCTATTGTGTTATGGGTGGCATTTAGCGTCTTCGACGCAATCGCTGAATAGATACATCAACAATCACAACAGGCAAACAACACTAACAACCCATCTTTAAGGCGAGTTGTGTCTTAAAAATGATGTTGTTAGTGTTGTAAGCCTGTTGTTCAGGTTGTTTTGATATAACCCTCGGTGGTCTGTGAGGGAGAATAGGCTCTAGATTGACTTCTCGATGTTCCACACAAAGGCCCTGAGCCCCAGCTTAGGGGTGGCGAGGTCCATCTCATGGAGCTTCTCGAGAACGGTATCTACTCGCTTGTCCTCGACCACGGTGAGGATGCCTTGCACCAGCGATGGCCAAGCGTGAGTGCCATAGTGTGGGTCTCCGGTCGATGAGCCTCGTCCCACCACGTCGTTGAAGGCAGTGAACCCGCGGCATCCGCTCTTGTAGAGCATCTCCACGATTCTTTCGTAATAAGCTTGGTCGAAAGATATAAATATTGCTTTCATCTTAATTATTTTTTCGCTTGATGTTAATGATTACACTTAGCTGTTATTTTTTCCCTTGCTCGGCATGTGCCTTGCGCATCTTATTGCGGTTGCGCTTGATGCCGTTGTAGGCAAAGATGGTGTACATCGTGGGCACGAAGAGCAGCGTCAAGATGGTTGAGAATGTCAAGCCACCAATCACGGCGATACCCATGGGTCGCCACATCTCGGCACCCTCGCCCGAACCAATGGCCATGGGCACCATGCCCAGGATGGTGGTGAGCGACGTCATGAGCACTGGGCGCAGACGCGACTTGCCGCCGTCGATTACCGAGCGGCGAACGCTCATGCCTCGCTCGCGGTTGAGCGTGATGTAGTCGATGAGCACGATACCGTTCTTAACCACAATACCGATGAGCATGATGGCTCCAATCATCGACATCACGTTGAGGTTGGTACCCGTCAAGAGCAGGATGAGCACGATACCCGAGAATGCAAACATGATTGAGCTCATGATGATGCCTGGATAAGTGAACGACTCAAACTGCGATGCCATCACGATATAAACCAGGATGATGATAAGGATTGCCAACATTCCCAGGTCGCTAAACGAGTCTTGCTGATCCTCGAACGAACCACTAAGTTGAATGGTCACACCTGGTGGCAAGTCGAGCTTATCGATTTCGGGCTGAGCCTCGGCGATAATTTCACTCATGGGGCGATCCTGCACAACCGTAGAGACAGTGATGATGCGCTCACGGTCCTTGCGCTCGATGGTAGGAGGCGAGAATCGCTCCACCACCTTGCCCACTTCCTTGAGCTTGATGCCATTGCCCATGGCATTGTAGAGGGTGATATTCTCGATATCCTCGAGCGACTGGCGGTGCTCGGGGTCATACATCACCTTGATGTCATACTCGTCGCCGTCCTCACGGAAGTAGCTTGCCGTGTTGCCGTTGATGCGGTTGCGCACATAGGTTGCTGCTGTCGAGAGGTTAAGGCCATAGAGTGCCAATTTCTCGCGGTCGAAATCTACTTGATATTCGGGTTGATAGTCGCTGCGGCTGATGTTGATGTCGGCAGCGCCACGCACTTTCTCGAGGACTCGCTTGAGGTGATGTGCCACGCTGTCGGTCTGGGCGAAGTCGTAGCCATAGATTTCATAATCCAGAGTAGATTGTCCGCTCATGCCTCCGCCACGCGAGCCACCCACGTTGACCAGCGCCTTCTTGAGCTCGGGATACTGCTTGAGGTCTTCACGCATGAGTCCTGCAATCTCGGTGATGCTGCGGTCGCGGTCGCTAGGGTTGACGAGCCTGATGTTCATCGAGATGATGTGCGAGCCGTTATTCTGCATTGAACCCCACGTGTTGTCGCTGCTTGCCTGACCCACGGTGTAGTTAAACACCTTAATCTCGGGATATTTCTCGGTCCACTCTTTGTGCAGACGCTGGCACACGTCCTTGGCAACTTCCACACGAGTGCCGATGGGCAGCTCAAGGTTCACACCCAGGCGGCTGTTGTCCATGGTGGGGAAGAACTCACTGCCCACGAACTTCATCAAGAAAATAGAAACGATAAAGACGCCGAGCACCACAAGCGATGTTATCCAGCGGTGACGCACGCAGTGGGTGAGCAGCCAAGCGAAGCCGTCGTCGAGCTTGTCGAGGATTTTCTCGATGGGACCATAGAATTTGGTGAAGAGCTTGCTCTGGGTGCGCTGCAGTCGCAGCATGCGGCTACACAGCATAGGTGTGAGCGACAGTGCGGCGGTGGTAGAGATTATCATCATGATAGTCACCATCCATCCTAGCTGACGGAAGAGCACACCAGTCATGCCAGTTACCAGGGTCAACGGGAAGAACACGGCGATGAGCGTTAGTGTAGAAGCTATTACCGATATTGCCACCTCGTTGGTGCCATGCACTGCCGCCTGCTTGGGCTCGGCTCCTCGCTCAATGTGTGTGGTGATATTCTCGAGCACCACAATGGCATCGTCAACCACCATACCAATAGAAATGGACAATGCCGAGAGCGACACGATGTTGAGCGTGTTGCCCGTAGCGTAGAGGTAGATGAACGAGGCAATAAGAGAGATAGGGATAGTGAGCACGATGATGACGGTAGCCCTCCATCGACCCAGGAAGAAGAATACCACAATCACCACAAAGAGCAGAGCATAGAGCACTGTCTCAACGAGAGAGGCGATGGTGTTGCGAATGTTGTCGCTGGTATCGACGATGTAGTCGAGCTTGATGTCGCTGGGCAGGTTCTTTTGAATCTGTGGCAGAATCTGCTTCACACGGTTAGAGATTTCCACGGAGTTAGCACCACTTTGCTTTTGGATGATGATCATGGCACCACGCACACCATTGGTGAAGGTCTCTTGTGCTCGCTCCTCGAGAGAGTCGTCGATGCGTGCCACATCGCTCAGATGCACGGCAGCGCCATTTGATGCACCCACCACGAGGTTTTCGAGCTCTTTGGGGTCGTTAAATTCACCCTCCACGCGCAGGGCATAGGTCTCGTTGCCGATGTCGAAGGTGCCACCAGGGATGTTTCGGTTCTCGGCACCCACAAGCGATGAAATGGTCTCGATGCTCAAGTTGTAAGCCTCAAGCCTTAGTGGGTCAACATAAATGTGAACTTCGCGCTTGGGTGCACCACCAATCGATACCGATCCCACACCATCGACACGCGCCAGGGGATTGGCAACGTTCTCGTCGAGAATCTTGTAAAGGCCTGGCACACTCTCATGGGCTTGAGCCGAGAGTAGCACAATGGGGATCATGTCGGTCGAGAACTTGAAGATGATAGGGGTGTTAGCATCATCGGGGAGCATACTTGAGACCATGCTAAGCTTGTCGCGCACATCGTTAGTGAGCACATCGATGTCATAGCCATATTCAAACTCGAGTGTTACGATCGACACGTTCTCTCGTGAGTTGGAGGTGATATGCTTTAGGTGCTCAACCGAGTTGAGTGAGTTCTCTAGCGGTCGAGTGACGTTTTGCTCAATATCTTCGGCACTTGCTCCCGAATAGGTCGTCATCACCATGATGGTGTTAGTGTCGATGTCGGGCATCAAGTCGATGGGCAATTTCTTTAGTGAGAACAGACCCAGAATCACAACCGCCACAAAGATGAGGATTGTTGTTACCGGGCGTTTCACCGAACTGGAATAAAGACTCATAAAAGGTTAAATTATGATGTTTACAGTTTTTTTATTATTTAAAGGTGTGTGGGGGAGGAGAAAGCCTATTATTGTTTCTTGTTGTTGAGCTTCACTTTGGCTCCATCCGAGAGCCTTGACTGGCCGGCGATTACCACACGGTCGCCGTCGTTAAGTCCACTCAAGATTTCGTAACGGTCGCCAATGCGCATGCCGAGTTCTACCTCGGTATAGGCCACAGTGCCGTTGTCTTTATATACATACACAAATCGCTTGCCCGAGCCTTGCATCTTGACGATGGCCCTGTCGGGGACAACGATGTGTTTTTCAGAGCCATAGTTAAACTTGACGCGTGCAAACATTCCTGCGCTCACCTTGCCAGCGCCGTTGCTGATGGTCACCTCCACCTGGAAGGTGCGCGTCTGTTGGTTGATTTCGGGGTGGATGAGATAGACCGAGCCGTTAAACGTCTCATCGGGCACAGCGTCGAGAGTCACAGTCACGGGCATGCCGTTTTTGATTTTTGAGAACTCTTCCTCGTTTACGTTGACGATGACCTTGAGGGGGTTCATCTGCTGTATGGTGAGGATGGGACCCGTAGGCAGGTCGCCAGAATCGTAGTTGCGGGCGCTCACCACACCGCTGATGGGGCTGGTGAGGACGGTGTTTTCCTGCACGGTCTGCATAGAGCGCTGACTAGCACCTAGCGAGGTGCGGCTGGCATCGAGCGATGCTTTGCTGGCCTCGAGTGCGCGCTTGCGTGCTTTGAGCGACTCTTGCGCAGCGTCGTAGGCGGCTTGCAGCTGGTCAACAGCTTGCTGAGTGCCTCCACCAATTTTCACCAGTTCCTTGGCACGGTCGAGGTCTTTTCTTTGTCGGGCAAGGTTGATTTCCTCGCTCTTGAGAGCCGCTTCTTGACTGGCGAGAGCAGCGGCTTGGTTCTCAACCCCAGCCCTTTGCCCAGCAATGGCGCTCTCTTGGTTTACTGCCGTCACATTGTCGAGTATTACTACTGCCTGTCCGGCTCTCACATTACTACCCACATCAACGAGAATGCGCTTGATGCGGTTTCCTGTTGAAGACGAGATGTTGTTAGTCTTGAAGGCTTCTACTGTGGCGGTGTATTCGCTCAACTCTTCAACGTCCTCGCTGTGAACGCTCTGCAACTCTACCAGTGGAGTCTCATCAACATTTTGACCCTTCTTGTCCTTCTTGCCAGAGCAAGAGGCGAGCAGTGCTGCAATTAACACTAAAGCTGTGAATGATTTGTAGGTTTTCATCTTTATCGGTTTGTTTTGATTATTTCGTTATTAACTCCATATTTTGCCAGTGGCGCATTGCCGAGCATGAGCTCGAGGTCGCTTTGCGACACGAGCAGGTTGTAGATAGCTTGATAGTAGGACAGGCGTGCTCCAAGCAGCGCGTTTTGCGTGTCTTGAATTTGCAGGAATGTGCCCACTCCCAGCTTGAAGCTCTCCTGCATGATGTTGTCGCTCTTCTCGGCCAGTGCCACGCTAGCTGCATTGCTCTCAATCTGCTTGAGGTTGCTCTTGATGTTGTTGAGTTGTGTCTCTACTTGTGAATTGAGAGTGCGTGTGAGGTTCTCGCGTTGCCATTTCATTTCGTTGACAGTGATTTCGGCCTCTTTCTGCTTGAAGTAGCGTTGCCCACCTGAGAATAGGTTCCACGACAGTGCCAGTGCAGCTTGCGAGTAAGGGTTCCAGTTGAAGTTCTTGAATGGGCTGCCGTTGCTCATAGAGTTCCACATGTAGTTGATGGAGCCAGTGAGAGTGGGGAACCACGACATTTTCTGCACCTTCAAGGCCTGCTTGAGGTAGTCGGTTTGGAGGTCGAGTTGCCTGAGGCTGGTGTTGTTCACCAGCGAGGTGTCCACGCTCATGGTGTAGTCATACATCATGGCCTTGTAGGAGTCGAGCGTCTCTGATGGCTCGATGTCAACATTTGAGTCCATGCCCATGAGCACTTTGAGTTGCAGTTTCAGGGCATCGATAGAGTTTTGTGCATCGAGAATAGAAGGCTCAAGTGTGGTGGCTGCCACGCGAGCACGTGTCATGTCGAGCTCTGTGCCTACTCCTATCTCGAATTGTTTCTGGAAAATCTCGGCAGTGAGCAATGCCGTCTCATGGTTGGCCTCTATCACTCGCTTGCTGTCGCGTGCTAGCAGCAGAGCATAATAGGCATTTTTCACCTGGTTCACCAGCGAGATTCGTGAAGCACGTGCTTTTTCTATGTTCTGTAGAATTTGGTTGTCGCTAAGCTTGATTGACTTCCACAAAGCTGGCACGATGATGGGCAGCGTGCCTTGAAATCCCACACTGTGAGAGTTGTCGGTACCCACTTTGAAAGATTGGTCCATCATCACCATCGTCTGCTTGGCGAGAGTGCGTGAGTAGTTGGCCGTGAAGTTCACCTGCGGGAACAGCTGTCCCAGCGTTTCTTTCTTGGAGTAATCTACCCGCTGTACTTCCATGTCGGCGACAATGATCGATGGGTTGTCGCTCAGAGCGATGCGGATACATTCGTCGAGAGTCACGTTTAGTGCCTCGGCATTTGTGGCTGTAGAAGTTGCTGTCACCGCAACAGCCATTAGCGCAAATTTGATGAATTTTTTAAGATACATATATATAGATAATTTTTATTATTTTTAAATTGCTGGGTGGAAGGAGGAGCGGATTTCGTTTATCGTTTGTGGTTTATCGTTTATCGTTTATCGTTTATCGTTTATGGTTTATGGAAGACAGTTATGAGATTATGTGTTCTGCAATCTCTAACCTCTAACCTCTAACCTATAAACACTAACCACTAACCTATAAACACTGGCCTTTAACCTTCAAGTTTAAGTAGGTGCTTGTGAACATAATCTTCTATTATTTCCAAGCCCTGTGTTGTGGCGATGCCACGCATGAAATTGAGGAAAGCACCGTCAAAGACCTCGGTAGCCGAGTACTCAGGAAAAGGAAAGTCCTGCATGTTGTGCAGGTTCTTCAAGTTGTTGGTGAGAATGAACGCGGCAATCTTGCACTTGATGCCAGGCAGTGCCAGGCCCTCTTCCTTGGCTTTGTGAATGACACTTGCCAGCGAGAGCATGTGGTTCACCTCTTGTGCTTTGTATTCGTCAAAGACTTCGGGATAGAGTCGCTTGATATCGGCAATGAACACTGGTGACGTCTTTCTGATAAACTCGCGGGCTGTGGTATAGACCCCCATCAGTGCATCGAAGCTATTGGCAGCCTGCTCAAATATCTCGTTGAACTTGGCATTAGACTGCTGTTGGTTATACTTGATAACATCACTGATGAGGTTGTGCTTGTTAGGGAAGGTCTCATACAAGGTGCGCTTTGAGATGCCGCAGTCGCGAGCTACCATGTCCATAGTCACCGATTGCGGACCAATGCGCATCATCAAGTCCATTGATGTCCTTAAAATTTTCTCTCTTAATTCCATGTGGAACAGGAAATTATAGTTGCTTTATAAGTGTGTATGTTGAAATGACAGTGCAAAGTACGTAAAAAACTTTTAAAACTCCAAAAGTTTTCTTGGTTCATTTTTCAACAATTATAATTAATGCTGAAAAAAAGAGAAAATAGCACACCGCACATATATACTAATCCTTACACTCGAATAGAGGAATACTCTTTTTTTGCCGACCAATGGGTGAGGAACACTTGTGGGCTTAAAAATAATTAATTAATTTTGCGCACATAATAAATTATGCCTAACAATAATGAAATCGCAATCTAACATTAAAGACGTAATGACATTCTTGAGAACGCTTGCCGCGCATAACGAGCGTGCATGGTTCAAGGAGCACAAGGAACGTTTATATGACCCCTTGCGCAAGGCCTGGGAAGGTGATATAGAGCGCCTAATCTCGCTCATGGCTGGGTGGGACGAGAAGGCTCGGGGGCTTGACGTGAAGCAGGCGGTGTATCGCATCTACCGCGACATCCGTTTCTCGCCCGACAAGCGTCCCTATAAGCAGTACTTCAGCGCAGTGATAGGTCGTGGCGGCCGCCACTGCGTGTCGAGTGGCTACTACATTCATTTTGAGCCTGGTCGCCTGATGTTGTGTGGCGGCGTGTGGTGGCCAGCCAAGGACAAGCTCGACGCCCTGCGGCGCCTCATCGACGCCGAGCCCGAGGAGTTCACCAAGCTGATAACCGACCAGCGACTCCAAGCCTCTGGATTCCACTTTGAGGGCGAGACGCTGAAAAATGTGCCAAAGGAATACCCCAAAGATCATCCTCTGGGGCAGTACTTAAAGCGCAAGGAGTATATCTTGATGAAGCACGTTGATGAGGACTACTTCGCGTGCGACGACTGGGTGCAGCGTGTTAACGACGATTTCAAAGTCCTCAAGCCCCTGCACGACTTCCTCGACTATGTCTATGACGAGTAAGGAATAGTTTTGTTCGTTTATGGTTTATGGTTTATCGTTTATGGAAGACAGTGATGAGATTACTGTTACAGCAACCTCTTGAACTGTTCACTTGAGGACGTTCCCCGTTCCTCGTTCCACATTCTCCGTTCCACCTAGATCAGCTGTCGTAGAGTGATCTCTCGATGACTAGTGGCATGCGCTTGCGCTTGAAAGCCGAGCGGCGGTGGCGTGAGAGCACTCGCTCCACGGTCTCGGCGCTGTAGGCATCGACAAGGCGCTTCATGTGCTGCTCGTCGTCGCCATGCAGCAAGTAGGTGTTGAGGATGTCATCCACGTCCTCGTAGGTGTGCCCTGGTGCTATCTGTGCCATGTCGCCGCCAGCTGCCACGCCGTTGCCGTCGGTGGGCATGATGTCGTAGGCGGCACGCAGTGCTTGGTGCCTCGAGTCATTCTCTTGGGGGTAACACTCGGTGAAGATATATTTGCACAGCTCATACACCTCATGCTTCCACAGTCCGCCAATGGGGTTGTAGTCGGCAACATCTCCATGAATGGTCCAGAAACCCAGGTTGTGCTCAGTAAGGTTGTCGGTGTCCATGACCAGCCCTCCCGTCACCGAGGCGAGGTTATAGAGGTAAATCATGCGCAGGCGGGCCTTGATGTTTCCTTGCGAGATGGGTGTGGAAGGGTAGCGTTGCTCGCAAGTGGCTTTCACGAGCAGGTATTGAGCCTGCAAGTTCTCGACCCAGCACTCGTTGCAGAAGGCCTTCATGGCCATGCTTGCCGAGTCGTTTTCCTCGACGGAGTTAGACGAGCACGGCAGGCTCACGCCAATGAACTTGAATCCGTGCTCGGGATAGCGGTTCACCACCTCGTGGCAGATGGCCGCCGTCACGGTGGAATCGAGTCCTCCCGATAGTCCTAGTATCATGGTCTTGAGGCCATTGTCGGCAAGATATTTAGCTGTTTCGCTTACCATTGTCTCAAATGCTTTCTTGTAATTCATAGTGCTACATGATTTATGATGATGATTAAATGTGATGTGCAAATTTCGTGAAAATACTTTAGGCGTGCAAGTTATTTTTGCTAGAAAATTTTGCCAATCAAAAATCTAACTCTATTTTTGCAGAAAATAAGATAGTCACATGGAGCAACCAACAATTATAAAAGAACCAAGCAAGCGCCCCGAAGAAGAACCTGAGGCAAAGGTGTGGTATGCTATAAGAGTAACATTTAATCGCGAGATGAAGGTGAAAGACGACCTTGACTTGCGTGGTATAGAGAGCTTTATACCAATGAAATATGTGATGAGCATCAGGCGTGGGCGGCGCGTGAAGAAGCTCGTGCCCACCATCCACAACCTCATCTTCTTCCACATAGAGCCATCGGTGATGAAGGAGTATAAGGCCAGCACCAGGCTTCCCATACGCTACATCATGAACCCCGCCACTAAGAAGCCGGTGGTGGTGCCCGAGCGGGAGATGAAGAACTTTATTGCTGTGGCGGGCACCTACGAGGAGCAACTAGTGTATATCACCCCCAAGCCAGGGCAGTTCACCCGTGGCGACAGGGTGCGCATTCTAGGCGGCCCATTTGAGGGGGCCGAGGGCGTGCTGCAACGTGTGAAAGGCGACAGCCGCGTGGTGGTGAGCATTAAAGGCCTGGTGGCTGTTGCCACCACCTCGATTCATCCCTCACTGCTGGAGAAACTGCCTAAGGAGAGATAGCTCATAGCAGACAAGCTGGCGAGCTGACGAGCTGACGAGCTGACGAGGCAATAGTAGCCGTCGTACCCATCGGACGAGGCACGCCTTGTCACTACTTAACACTTTACACTTCAGACTTAACACTTCGCAGATAAGGCACGCCTTGTCCCTACATCGTCCCTACAAACTGTTCGCGATTTTGTCAGAAAAAAAAATAATAGTAAATTTGCACACATATAATAAAAATAGAGCGCGCATCATTGTAGTGTGGGCGATGTAACTAATGAGTTTTCAGAAATAATAATCAAGGATAAAATGAACGAGAATAATCAAAAGGTGGCGTTGATAACTGGCATTACGGGTCAGGATGGTAGCTATTTGGCCGAGTTGCTGCTTGAGAAGGGCTATGAGGTGCATGGCATCATCAGGCGCAGCAGCTCTTTCAACACTGGGCGCATTGAGCACCTGTATCTCGACGAGTGGGTGCGCGACATGCGTCAGCAGCGGCTCATCAATCTCCATTATGGCGACATGACCGACTCGAGTTCGCTCATCCGCCTTATTGAGACCATTAAGCCCGACGAGATTTACAACCTAGCTGCCCAGAGTCATGTGAAGGTGTCGTTTGACGTGCCCGAATACACTGCCGAGGCCGATGCCGTGGGCACCCTGCGCTTGCTCGAGGCGGTGCGCATCACCCACCGCGAGAAGGTGACAAAGATTTATCAGGCCAGCACTAGCGAGCTCTATGGCAAGGTTCAGGAAGTGCCTCAGAGCGAGACCACTCCGTTTTATCCTCGCAGCCCCTACGCTGTAGCCAAGCTCTACAGCTACTGGATAATGAAGAACTACCGCGAGAGCTACGGCATGTACACCGCCAATGGCATCCTCTTCAACCACGAGAGCGAGCGTCGTGGCGAGAATTTCGTCACGCGCAAGATCACGTTTGCCGCTGCACGCATTGTCAACGGCCTGCAGGACAAGCTCTACTTGGGCAATCTCAACGCCAAGCGCGACTGGGGCTATGCCCGCGACTATGTGGAGTGCATGTGGCTCATCATGCAGCAGCCCGAGCCAGATGATTTTGTCATTGCCACTGGCGAGTTTCACTCGGTGCGTGAGTTCTGCACCCTGGCGTTCCACTATGCCGGCATCGAGCTGGAGTGGCAAGGCGAGGGCCTTGACGAGAAAGGCATTGACAAGGCTACCGGCAAGGTGATAGTTGAGGTCGATAAGAAATATTTTCGACCCGCCGAGGTCGATCAGTTGCTTGGCAATCCCACCAAGGCAAAGACCCAATTAGGCTGGAACCCGCACAAGACCTCCTTTGAAGACCTTGTGAAACTCATGGTGGAGCACGACATGCAACACGTGAAGAGAGTGTATCATTTGTAAGTGTTAAGTAATAAATGTGAAGTGTTAAGTGAAGCCGCTTTCGCGGCTAGTGCTTTTGATTTGTTTAACTCCTCACAAAATAATGGAGAAAGATTCTAAGATATACGTTGCTGGGCATCGCGGCCTGGTTGGGTCGGCGATTTGGAAATGCCTGGAGAGTAAGGGTTATACCAACCTTGTGGGGCGCACTCATGAGGAGCTCGACCTGATGGATGCTGTGGCGGTGCGCCGCTTCTTTGACGAGGAGCAACCCGAGTGTGTGGTGCTGGCTGCGGCTCATGTGGGTGGCATCATGGCAAACCTTAAGTATCGCGCCGATTTCATCTATCAGAACTTGGCAATACAGCAGAACGTGATAGGGGAGAGTTGGCGCCATGGCGTGAAGAAGCTGCTCTTCTTGGGCAGCACGTGCATCTATCCGCGCGAGGCTCCGCAACCCATTCCCGAGACGGCATTGCTCACAGCGCCGTTGGAATATACTAATGAGCCTTACGCTATCGCCAAGATTGCGGGCTTGAAGATGTGTGAGAGCTTTAACCTGCAATATGGCACCAACTACATAGCTGTGATGCCCACTAACCTCTATGGTCCCAACGACAACTTCAACCTTGAGACGAGCCATGTGATGCCGGCGATGATACGCAAGATGCACCTGGCCAAGATGCTCAACGAGGGCAACTGGCAGGGGTTGCGTGCCGACCTGGACTGCCGCCCGGTGGAGGGCATCGATGGCAAGGCGTCGCAAGATGATATTGTGGCCATGCTTGAGAACTATGGCATCAACAGCGAGCGGCTGCTGCTGTGGGGCACTGGCGCACCCGTGCGCGAGTTCTTGTGGAGCGAGGATATGGCCGATGCCAGTGTGTATTGCCTTGAACACATTAATTTTGATGACGTGCGAGGCAATAGTCCCGAGGTGCGCAACTGCCACATCAACATAGGCAGCGGCAAGGAAATCACCATCAGGCAGCTTGCCGAGCTGGTGCGGGCAACAGTGGGTTATAATGGCGCCATCGAGTGGGACAGCACCAAGCCCGACGGCACGCTGCGCAAGCTCACCGACGTCTCTAAACTCCACTCCCTGGGCTGGCGCCACACCATGGAAATAGAAGATGGCGTGCCAGCGTTGTATAACTGGTACCTTTCAAGCCTCTGAGATAACAAAAAGCTCGACATGCTGGTGTCGAGCTTTTTTTTGATAGTAGGAATTGTAGCTAGCAATTATTGTTGCTGTTTGGTGATGTTTGCCTTTTGCAGGCCGTAGTTCTTGCGGCGGTCTATGAGCAGTATCATTATCGAGACAATGATAGCTGCCACTCCTATTCCGGTGAAGATCCACATGGCCTGGGTGTAGTCGATGTTGTCGCCCACGGTGTTTCGCTCAAGCACACCGCCAATGACGATGGGGATGAGCATGAGGCCTATGTTCTGGATGTAGTAGATGATAGAATAGGCAGTGCCTAGCTGCTTCATGGGCACAATCTTGGGCACGGCAGGCCACAGCACACTGGGCAGCAGCGAGAAGGCAATGCCCAGGATGAACATCAGGCACACAGCCAGGACGCTAGAGTTGAAAGGCAGTGCAAAGACTGCCAGCACCAGGGTGAGCATGACGGTGCCCACAATCATGATTGTGGCTCCCTTGCCCATCTTGTCGTACATGCCGCCAAAGAGTGGCGTGAGCACGATGGAGGTGAAAGGCAGAATAGACGAAATGAGGCCTGCAAATTCTGGCTCCACGCCATATTTTGAGATCATGAGCTTGGTGGCGAAGTCGAGGAAGGGATAGAGCGCCGAGTAGTAGAGCAGGCACAGCATGGTGATGAGCCAGAAGCCAGGGTTCTTCATGGTTGCGCCCATGTCACGGAAGTGGAATTTCTCGTCGTCGGTGGCGGCAGCCTCAGGTTGCGTGTCTGTGCCCTTGCGGTCTATTGAGCAGTAGATAAGGTAGATAATCAGTCCCACGCCCACCGCAAAGAGGCCAACGAGGATGGGCGTGCTCAAGGTGAACTTCTTTGCCAGCACTGGAGCTCCAGCCAGTGCCAAGCCGGTGCCGAGTCGCGCCAGTGCCACTTGTATCCCCATGGCCAGGGCCATCTCTTTGCCCGAGAACCACTTGACAACGACCTTCGACACGGTAATGCCGCACAGCTCATAGCCAATGCCAAAAGTGGCAAACCCCAATGCCGCCACCAGCACCTGTAGCTTGATGGAGGGGTCGGTGTAGGTTAGCCATTGCAGATTGACGTTTACCACCTGCGCCGGGTCCATGAAGGCTATGGCATAGAAGTCGATAGCAGTGCCGCCCAGCATGAGCACGCACGAGAGCGTGCCGGCAAAGCGCACTCCCGTCTTGTCGAGGATGATGCCGCCCACAAAGAGCATGAGCAGGAACACGTTGAAGAAACCTCGCGAGCCGGCCAGGATGCCAAACTCGCTGCTCGTCCATCCCAAGTCACCCTCGAGGAAGTGCTGCAATGGCGACATCTGCTTGGCGACGATATATCCCATCATCATAGTGATGGAGACCAGCGCCAGCACGGTCCAGCGCAGGGTGGGAGAGTTGTTGATTTTTTGTGCTACTTTTGTCATATCCAAAAAAACAGGGCGTGCCAGCCACAGTGTGAGCACACGCCCTGAATAGTTATAAATCGTTATAGATTAATCCTCGGCAGGTTTCTCCACAATGTTAGGTTGCTCAAGGCCATAACCCTTCTTCTTGTCAACGGCTTTCAGATAAACTGATATCAGCAGCGCCGCTACTCCAAGCACAGCAAGCATTACCAGTGCCCAGGTGTAGTCGAGTTCGTGGGCTGCGGTGCCTTTGGGGTTGGTATTGTCGAGAACATTGCCAATGAGAGTTGGGAACAACCCCAGACCAATATTCTGTATCCAGAAGATAGCAGCGTAGGCCGAGCCAATGATTTTCTCATCTACCAACTTTGGAACTGAAGGCCAGAGTGCAGCAGGAACCAACGAGAACGAGGCTCCGAGGACGAGAATGGTGACGTAAGCAACGATGGTGCCGCCAACTGTGTTGCCCTTGAACTGTGGCAGGATGAAAGCAAAAGTGAGGTGGCATACTACAAGCAGGATAGAACCAAGCATAAGCATTGTTGCTGCTTTACCCTTGTGATCGACGTAGTTGCCCAGGATAGGAGTGATAGCCACAGCGAGCAGTGGGAAGACGGCGAAGATGGTCTCGGCGGTGCCACGCATGTAGCCCATCACGCAATAAACCACGAGAGCCACAACGGCAAGAGACATGAGTCCATATTTCATTCCCTTATTCTTAGAGAAGTTGCTTGAGAAGGCGCAGATGGCCACTACAAGCATGATGAGATATTGAATTACAGTAATGGGAATGGGGAATGCCTCGGTGTTGCCACCCCAAAATGTGGCGGGGTCGGCTGGATTAAGAGTCAAGTTGCATTGAAGCATGTTGACCGCATATTTCTGGAATGGGAAAATAGCACTGTAATAGAGCACGCAAAGCAGAGCTACAAGCCAGAAACCAAGACTTGTGAAAATCTTGCCCAGGTCGCTGAGCTTGAAGGGGTCGTCTTTCTCCTCGGCCTCTCCGGTTTGAGCGTCGAGCTTCTTGTCCATGAAGAAGTAAACGATGAACATGATCAGGGCGATGCAGAGCAATACCACGCCAAACTTAACAGCGTTGTCAACATGCACCTCACCACCGAGCTTTGCAAAGAATGGCGCAAAAATCATGCAAGTGGCAACACCGAGGCGTGCCAGGGCCATCTCGCTACCCATAGCTAGGGCTGTCTCACGACCCTTGAACCACTTAACGATACCGCGCGAAACGGTGATGCCAGCCATCTCACAGCCACTACCAAAGAGCATGAAACCTATTGCAGCAACTTTGGCCGAGCCAGGCATGCCATCGGCAAAAGGCAGTATGTCGCCAATGAAAGGAATGTTGACATTCCAGTTAAGATTGTTGGTGAACCATTGCCCCATTGCGGTGGCATCAAAGCCCTCGCTGCAGGCATAAAATTTAATAATACCACCTATCAGCATCACAATTCCCGAGAGCACGGCAGTGAAACGCACTCCCATCTTGTCGAGAATGATACCCGCGATGATGAGGAAGAAAACATAGACGTTGAGGAACACTTCGGCGCCTTGCATACGACCGAAGGCGGCACTGTCCCATCCACGAGTCTCCTGCATCAAGTCTTTGATAGGAGAAAGGATGTCCATGAAAACGTAGCTGCAGAACATGGCAAGCGCCAGCAGCAAGAGTGCGGTCCAGCGCATGGCAGCTGAATCGCGCAAAGTCTGTTTAATAGTTTGTGTCATACTGATTGTTATTAGTTTTATAATGTTTATGTTTGTTAGTTTTCATAAATATGAGTGCAAAGTTACATTATTTTATTTAAATATGGTGAGATTGAGAGGAAAAAATGAAGATTCACTCACTTAGAAAAACGCAACTGTCACCCGCGTGACGAGTTTTTTAAAGCTGTGTCACTTTTGGTGACCGCTTATTGTGCAGCCGCAAAAAAATCCCCAGTGCTAATGGCACCAGGGATTTGCAAGCTGTAAAAATGGTTTGAATGATACACGCCTTTAGATAATATTGAAGTGGCCCCGGCAAGGCACGCCTTGTCGTTACAGCTCCACTAGGCGTGTTTTACTTTCCGCCCTGCTCGTAGTAGAGAGTGCAAGATGTCTGGTCGCACATCTCGGGTGAGCCAAAGTACTGGATGGGACCTGGATAGATGTAGCAGGTCTCCTTGGCCCAGAGCTCGCGGCTGTTGGCAAACACCTTGAAAGGCTTGCCCTTGAGGTCAACGAGTGCCTTCTTGATTACAGGCTTCTGCTTGCCGTTGCGGTGCTCCATGTTCATCATCATGGTGATGGGGATGCCGCCGGCCTCCCACTCGGTGGCGGGCTTGGCAAGATGGCGAATGGCCGACATGTAGCCTGTGGCGCCAGCTTTGATGAGCATAGTGGCGTTATATCCCAGAGCGTAGCAGTAGTCGGCGTCGAAGTTCGACGGGTCGGCGCAGCGGCCTTCGTACCCAAAGAAGTGGTGCTGAGTCTTGAACTTGCCCACAAAGCGGCCTTCGTCTTTCATCTTCTGGAGCTTCTTGGCCACCATCTCGCTGAGCATCTTCTCGGTCTCGATGAGCGAGAGCTGCACGTTGCCGTGAGGGTCGCGGTCGAGGGTGAGCTGGCGTGCCACGGTGGGTGGCAGGGTCTCGAAGCGCTGCTTGTTTTCGGGGCTCAACTTCGAGAGCACAAACTCTCGCTGCTCGTCGAGATGCAGCTTTGAGAAGTCGGGGTTGGCAGCCAGGATGTCGTTAAGCTCGTCGATGAGCTTGCGCATGGCGGGCATAAACTCTACCAGTCCCTCGGGAATGAGCACGATACCGAAGTTCTTGCCCTTGGCGGCACGCGCTGCCACCACGCGGGCGATGTCGTTAACCACGTCGTCGAGATACATGCCCTTAGCGGCCACCTCCTCGCCAATGACGCAGTAGTTGGGCTGAGTCTGCAAGGCACACTCCAGCGCGATGTGCGATGCCGAGCGCCCCATGAGCTTGATGAAGTGCCAGTACTTCTTGGCACTGTTGCAGTCGCGCTCCACGTTGCCAATTAGCTCGCTATAGAGCTTGGTGGCGGTGTCAAAGCCAAAGGAGATCTCCACCTTGTCGTTCTTGAGGTCACCATCGATGGTCTTGGGCACACCTATCACCTGCACGGGCACGTTCTTGTTCTTGTAATACTCGGCAAGAACGGCAGCATTGGTGTTGCTGTCGTCACCTCCAATTATTACGATAGCCTTGATGTCAAGTTTGTTGATAATCTCCAAGCCTTTCTCAAACTGCTCGGGTTTCTCAAGCTTTGTACGGCCTGAGCCTATCATGTCGAAACCGCCGCAGTTGCGGTATTCATCGATAATTTCTTTGGTCAGCTCTTTGTAATCGTGTTCGATGAGACCCTCGGGTCCCATCAAGAAACCATAGAGGCGGCTGTTCTCGTTCAGGGCCTTGATACCGTCGAAGATGCCGCATATCACGTTGTGACCGCCAGGAGCCTGACCGCCCGAGAGAATTACACCCACATTGCAAGGCTCATTGCTGTGAATAGTGGTTGCTTGCTCGTCGCGGACAAAAGTGAGCTCTGGCAGGCCGTAAGTGTTAGGGAACAACTTTTTGATGTCCTCCTGGTTACCTGCCGACTGTGTTGGTTTTCCTACAACCACTTTTACTGGTCCCTGCAAAGCTGCAGGAAGCTTGGGTTGATAGGATGAACGCAACTTTTGAAGAATGCTTTTCTGCTTGAATTTTAGAATATCCATATTATTACCTTAAAACATTTTTTAACTATTACCTTATTTTTTTTGCAAAGTAACAAAATTATGTCTTTTCCCGCAACAACAAAATATATAAAAAATCTTTATAGGGCTGGTTTACCGATTGCATAAGCAGGATGGAACATAGGTGTCAGCCCCCGATGTTTCCTTTCAAGACAGCAGTGAAACAATGGGGTCTGACCCCGATGTTTCATTTTTCTCTCGGCTTGCACTAATTTTGGAAACAATGGGGTCAGACCCCGATGTTTCATTTTTCTCTCGGCTTGCACTAATTTTTGATAAATTAGGCTGCGCCTAGGAAAAATGCGATTGAGCGAGACAAAGCTGAGCTTGCTCAAAGCCTTGCGAGCGTGAGCATTTTATCAAAATAAAAATGAAAAACTTTGTCTTTCATTTTGTATTTCTCTCGGCTTGCACTAATTTTGCCACATTATTTGTAACGACGATGAACGAAAACAACCAGCAACCACTCAAGGAACGCACCGAGCAGAGCCTGTTCTGGAGCATGCTCAACAACGGCACGCTGCAGGTGCTCAACTTGCTCTTTGGCGTGGTGCTGGCACGGCTGCTCTCGCCTGGCGACTATGGCATAGTGGGGGTACTCACCATCTTCGCGCTGCTGGCTGGCAACCTGCAGAGCAGCGGCTTCACGCAAGCGCTCATCAACCTCAAGGAGCCTCGTGCCGAGGACTACAACTCGGTGTTCTGGTTCAACGTGCTGGCTAGCGTTGTTCTCTATGGTGTGCTGTGGTTGTGTGCGCCATTGATTGCCAGCTTCTTTCGCCAGCCAGTGCTGGTGGGGGTGTCGAGGTTTGTGTTCCTTGCCTTTCTGATCTCTTCACTGGGCATTGCTCATGGCGGTTACTTATTAAAGAACATGATGAATCGTGAGATTGCTATCATCAACTTTATTGCCCTGATGTGCTCGGGCTGCACTGGTATCGTGCTGGCCTTCAGTGGATATGCTTACTGGAGCCTGGCTTGGCAGCAGGTCATCTATATCACTGTGCTTAACATGGGCCGATATTATTTTGTGAAGTGGCACCCGTCGTGGCACATCAACTTTGGTCCAGTAAAGCGCATGGTGGGTTTTGCTGTAAATATCCTCTTCACCAATATCATCAACACCCTGAGCGGACAAGTGCTCACCTTCATCTTTGGACGTTTTTTTCCTATCGCTCAGGTGGGTAACTTCACGCAGGCCAACAAATGGAACACTCAGGCCCACTCCTTTGTGAGCGGCACGATGGGGCAAGTTGTGCAACCGGTGCTCGTTAATGTTGCGGGCGACAAGGAGCGGCAGAAGAGGGTTTTCCGTAAGATGCTGCGTTTCACGGCATTTATCGCCTTCCCGGTGATGCTGGGAATGGCATTGGTGGCAAGGGAGTTTGTCGTAGTAGTGCTTGGCGACAAGTGGCTCGACTGCATTCCGCTGCTGCAAGTGCTGTGCATAGCAGGCGCTTTCATGCCGTTGCACACTGTGTATCAGCAGCTGGCCATAGGCTGCAAGCGCAGCGACTTGTACCTGTGGTGTAACGTGGGTCAGATAGTGATTCAGATAGGCCTTATCTTGCTGTGCTACTATCTGTTCTCGCAGTCAATCCTGGCGGTTGTTGCGCTCTATTCAACATTCATGATTGTGTGGCTCGCAGCATGGCAAGTGGTTGCCAAGTCCCTCATTGGCCTGAAATGGATGGAGGCATTGCTCGATATCGTGCCGTTCCTGGTGATTACTGTGGCGGTGCTAGCTATCACCCATTTCGCCACGATGTGGATAGAGAGCGATGTGCTACTGCTCGTCGTCAAAGCGCTGCTGGGCGCTGCCCTCTACATCGCCGTGATGAGGCTGGCGAGGGTGAAAATCTTCGCCGAGTGCTGGGACTTCCTACGCAAGAAGCTGAGTAGAAAACCTGTTTTTTAACTTCGGCACATTCACACATGCTGGGCTCAACGCACTATAGATGACCTAAGCAGTCTATCACTGCTATTTTCATCTGTTCTTCTTGCGAGAGGTCTTGATTTTATTCATCACTTCTTGGTAGCTCTCTCGCTCATTGAGGTTGACGTAGGCAATCAGGTGGTTAGAGTGCTGCTCCTGCTCTGGCGGGAACTGCATGTAGTCGCCAAAGTAGCGTCGCAACAAGGCATCATAGTCCTTCTGTATTGCTACCTGCAACGTCTCAAACGGCACCTCTATGCTCTCTTCAATCATCGCCTTGGGAATGACTTCACTCTCGCCATATCCGGGAGGATACTTGACAATGGTTTGACAAGTGTCATAATCGTAGGCATGTACTATGCTGTGTAGTTTCCTTAAGAAGCGTTTTCTGAAATACTCCCGATTAAGGCACAGCAACCAATAATGTATCAAGTCCTTAACCTCACCCCGCTTAAGCATTGCTTTAATCTTTTGCCATGGATAATAAGAGGATGCCTTAGTGAATCGATGCCAGTACTTGCAATAATTCTTGAGATACTGCCTGGCAATATCCATGTTGTCGGTCATGCCGTCATAGACAAAGATGTCGATATACATTCCCAGCACGCAATGATACTCCTCGCTCTCGAGCAAAGTTGTCTCCTTGTTGCACATCTTGGCAAATGGCAAGTAGTAGTTGGGATAGTTGCTAGGCCCTATGAGCTCATACTTGCCCAAATCTTCGGTTGCGCATATCTCCTTGAGCCGCTCAAAGTCGGGGCGTGGCATCACCACATCAATATCATCATCCCACGGAATGATGCCCCTGTGGCGTATTGCTCCGATGGCTGAGCCATAAGCGATAAAATAACGCAGACCATGCTTGTTGCACAAGTCTATGTAAAACCTGAGCACATCTACAATGCACTCTCTCCACTGCTGGCGCAACTCGCCTTCTACCACCACTTGGTTCATGGCAATGGCTCATTTATGTTGAGGAACATCTGGGCGCACCATAGCTGCCACTTTTGATTGCCAGTTAGGGAAGCCATGGGGATGTGGGTCCTGAACTCTGGGCGAGTGGGTCCTTGCCAATCCTTAAAAATGGCATCTACTGGTCGAGGCATAGGTATCTTGTCGGGAATGGGCACCCCAGGATATCGCATGGCATAAAGCTCACGAACAAGATATTTGGGCTCACCGCCACGCACACGACTCATGTCAAGCTCACTGGCCATAACAAGGCGGGCGTAGGGGTCATAGTAAGGCATTCCTGCCACAGCAAAGGCATTGAGATAAGAACTGGAGCTCTCGATGGCAAACACGTCGTCCATAAACCTCATGTAGTCGATGTCATCGCCGTTAATGCGGTAAGGCTCGTATAGTTCATACACCCTCTTGTCATAATCTTGAAGTACCATTTCTGGCTCAAGAAAGGTGTAACGCTTAACAAAGTCATCATATTTCCACTCGCGCGAGATGAGTTTGTCCATACCACCAAAAATCAGGTCGGCACTCTCGCCCACGAGCACTAGCTGCACCCCGTCACGCCTAGCGATAGTGGCAGCCTTAAGGATTTGAGGCTCAATGGAGTGCACTGGTGCACATTTTGCCTGCATCACCAGTGGCGTGAAAAGCCGGTAGTCGTCGAGGGAAATGTTTACTAGGTGATGATTTAAGCCCAGCATGTGGCAATAGCTCTTGGCGCGCTCCACATCCTTGTCAAAGACATCGCTATGGGTGCAGGTAAACGTGTAGGCATGGCTGCCTGGTCGCAGGTAGGTAGCAAGATTTGCGCTGTCCATGCCGCCCGAGAGCAGTATTCCTATGTTGTCATATTTCTTATACAGCTCATCAATCTGCTCCTGAATGCGCTTGTTGATGTCGGGAGCACTGTCAACCTTGATTTGATCATGCTCTGCCACTGGCTTGATGCAGCGGTGTCGCATACCGTCGTAGAAATCAACGCCGTCTTTGCAGATGTAGCGATAGGCGATATAAGAACTTAAGCAGAATTTTTTGTCAATCATAATCGTTATTGTTTATAGGTGGAACGGGGAACGGAGAACGGGGGTAGGAAGAAAGAAGTAGAAAATGTTGGGAACTCGTTCCACGTTTCACCTTATTTTACATCTTCTAGGTTGTGGCCACGCACAGCATTGAGGGCCTTTGTGATTTGTGTGGAAGAAACTCCCTGGGTGTAAGGGAAATAAACAATCTTGATGCCAGCTTCCTTGAATTGCCGCTCATAGTCCTGCCACTTCTCGGTAGCATACCAGTCGTCACCAACAAAAAGGATGTTGGCCTTGAGTTTCTTGCAAGCAGTGAGCTTGTCCATGTCATACTGCGGCACAGCGGCGTCAACATACTTTATGCTCCTTACAATCTCTATGCGGTCTTCAAAGGGTATCATCGCCTTCTTGCCTTTATAGGCAACCAGTTCGTCAACAGTCACCCCCACCACGAGCTTGTCGCACATGCCCTTGGCGTTCTTGAGCAAGTTCAGATGCCCTATATGAAACAGGTCATAAACCCCAGTTGTATATCCTATTATCATAGTTTTTTTTATTAATTAAAATGCAAAAGTAGTTATTCTAGGCCAAAAAAGAATAATATTTATAGCATCTTTTTTCAAATTAACATAAACAAGCGGCAAGCGTTAATGAAACCAATTTAACGTCCGGCAAAAGTGAGATAGATGCGGCGTGTTGCCAAATATATGAAATTGACTGCCTTATAAGGCATCTTGCCGCACCTGAACATCCACTCTAGGCTGCGAGCAACCACATGTGTTGACCGCTGGGTGAAAAGCCCTTCGGCCTGCTGCCTCGGCACATTAAATCGCCGTGCAAACCGCCACACATTCACCCACCCCGTTTGCATGGCAAACGAGAACTGCTTCCATTGCTCATGCGATGTCATGAAAGTGCCTATCAACTCCTGGGCTTTGAAGAATGACATTGCGTTTTGAGTGGTTATGTTGTTGGTGTAGGACTGAGGGTTGTCGTTGCGGTAGAAATACACGCAACTATCGACCGTGCTGCGGCGGGCACTGATGAGCAGGCGTGGCAATACCGAGAAGTCCTCGCCATAGTCAATACCCTCGACAAAGCGGATGTCGTTATCGGTGAACAGCGATTTCTTTATCAGTCGCCCCCAGATGCGGTTGGAGTCAACATTTTGGCAAAGGATAATCTTGAGATAGCCTTTGTCGCTCACTCTCAACGGCAAGTGCACGCCCGCCACTTCGCCACGGGTGACAGTGGCGTAGCCGCCATCAACGAGCGACGCCCCGCTCCGCTGCATCTGCTCAACCAGGCACTCTATCATGTGAGGGTCAACGTAGTCGTCGCTATCGACAAAAATCACCGCCTCACCAGTGGCAGCGTCTAGAGCGGTTTGCCGCACCGCTCCTGAACCCATGTTGCGCTCATGGCTGATAATGCGCACCTGTGGCTGCCGCTCAGGATAGCGCTCCACCACTTCGCGCAGGCGTTCAACAGAGGCGTCGGGCGTGCAGTCATCTACAAAGATGTATTCCACATCCTTGTAAGTCTGCTCCATGAGAGTGGTCGCGCATTTTGCTATATAACTCTCAACGCCATAGACTGGCACCAGCACCGATACTTTCATTAGTCTAAAATAAATTCTATGTATATGCAAAATTAATTATTCTTGCCCAAAAAGACGCAATAAAATATTGTTTTTTTTCTGAAATATGCAAAAAACGAGTAACTTTGCACCCAATTTCTAAGAAATACAAATGAAAGAAGTTAATCAACAAAGTCGCAAGAAAAAGTTCATTAAGGACTTTGGAATATACGCAATAGGCAATCTAGGCTCGAAGCTCATCACTTTCTTGATGATTCCGCTATATACCTATTTCGTGGAAAATCCTGGCGATTATGGCTACTTCGACTTGTGCTTGCAGGTGTGTTTTCTCATGTTTCCTGTTATAACCCTGCAACTGCGCGACGGGGCATTCCGCTTCCTGCTAGACACTCAAGACACCACTGAACGCACCCGCATCATCACTTTTGCTTATCGCACACTGGGCACCACAATAATCGCAACCATAGCTATTGCCCTTGGTGTATCGCTATTTGTTGAAATTGATTATTTGTGGAGCACTATAGCCTTATTGGTGGTGATGGCTATCTATGAACTCTTGGCACAAGTGACAAGAGGCTTGGGCAACAACAAGGCCTTCATCGCAATAGGGCTTATAGTGTCGTTTGGAATATGCTTGTTTAGCCTCATTTTTGTAGCTTGGTTAGGGATGGGCATTTTAGGAATATTTCTTGCCAACATATTATCGCGAGTTATATCAATAATTTTTGTCGAGTGTAAAATGAAGACCTTCAGTCAATTCTTTAACTTCAAGATTGACATGAAAGACGTCTCAAGACAGATACTAAAATTCTGCCTACCATTGATACCTGTAGCCTTGTGCTGGCTGCTCACCACAACCAGCGACCGTTTTTTTATCAAGCATTTTCTTGGGCTAGAGATGACAGGCATCTATGCTGTGGCAATTAGATTTGGCGGGTTGATCCACACATTATCTAATATCTTTTTCCAGACCTGGCAAGAAAACGCCATTCAGCAATACCACAGTCCCGACCGGGATGATTTCTTCTCAAAGGTTTTCAATTATTATCTATATATATTATGTTTCACACTGATAGCATTCACGTTCTCATTAAAAATCTGTTACGGATGGATTGTGGGAGCCAACTATCAGGAGAGTCTTGAGTATGTGTATTTAATAAATCTGAGCACAATTCTTTTTGCCATCACGGCTTATTTTGAGTTGCCCTATCAATGCGCCAAAGACACCAAGCGTGCAATACCATCAATCATTCTTACCACTGCGGTAAACATCACATTAAACTTTATATTGACTCCCATTCTGCACATTTATGGCGTCATTCTCACCTCAATCATTTCCTATCTCACGCTAATAATTTACAGGTGGGTTGACACTCGGCGTTATTTTACCCTTAAGCTTCAACCCAGAGCGTTAATACCACTATGCTTGATAATGGTGAGCGCATTGCCGTTCTATTTGAATGACAGCCATTTAATGGATGCTATTTATATTATCCTTTCATTTGTTGTCCTCGCCATTTTCACGCCCAGCGAGCTAAAGGCAAGCATAATGAACAAACTTAAAAAGGGGAAAAAGTTACCCAATCTATAAAATCCACCTTAAAGTTTCATAATACATTTCTCCGCAAAGAACGGATGGTTACCAATAATCACTAGACACGACACAAAACCACCGCACCCATTTGCTTTCAAGCAAATGGGTGCGGTGGTTAATATTGGCACACTAACTGATACCTTAACTCTAACTCATCATGAGGCAACCACTATTGTGGGTTGCACACATTGTGGCAGTTATAGCAAGGTATTTATGAGATTGTAGTTTTGCTGGATGTGGGCACGTGACGATGCTCCAAAAAGCACCGACTCAATCTTCTTGAATTGCCCAACATACTCAAACGCCTCCTCGGGCTTAAGGGCACCAGCGGCCAAGCACTGCATAGCGATGGGCCTGAACTTCTTGTCGCTGCGCAAGTACTCCTCATATCGCTCAATAGAGCCGCTCATGCGAAATCCAATCTTATTTATAGAAGAGCAGATAACAGGATTCTCTATGCCATTTTCTTCGCAAAAGTCAACCATTTGTGGCATGTTCATTGTGATGAAGCCTGGCTCTGCATTATATTTCTTGCGAATGTACTCAGCAAAATGCACCAGGATTTCTTTCATGCCCAACCCATAGAGCAAGTCGGTCATCACATTCTGCAAGAAAATAACTGGTGTATTTAACCCTCGGAACATCTTCATCTCGGCATCAACAAGCAACTCCATCAATGCTGGGAAATCTTTGCGGGCATAGGCAATTCCCGACTTCGACACTACCGACAGCAGATTACCAGGCAAATAGGCTTTGAGCGTTCCCAAAATTCCCAACTCGGTCACGGCGTTGGCATACTTATGAGCATAGGGCATGCAAGGATAAAACTTGAAGTCGGCATATTTCTCAGGATTTTGACGCATGTGCTCACAGATATTGGCAATGCGGTCGTGGGTGGTGCACATGAAAGTGTTTACCCCGCACTCCATTGCCGTGTCGAGGACGTTGATAATTGCTTTGTCCTCCTTGAAACGCACAGCTTGCTGGCGGCTGCGCTCGTCACTTAAATGATTTACAGCAAAAAACTGGTTGTCACCTAATATTACTTTATCCATTGTCGTCTTCTTTTGTTTGTGTATAAGTTAAGGTTATTGTTGCTCAGCATCATCCATCAACTTGTGAATGATGTAATCAGTATTTAGAGCCGACTCAAATGTGTTGCGGTTCTCTACACTTGAGTCCTTGATGCATTGAATGAAATTGTCGTTTTCGAGCGAGAATTCTTCACCTCTAAGGTTAAAGAACACCTGTGGCGTTAGGTCGGTAATATACTTTACGTTCCATCCCTTGACAAGATTGTGCTCAGGAAGATCTTTCTTGACATAAATCTTCAGTGTTGTGGTATCGGCCTCGAGCTTTCCTCCATCGCCTTCTATTTTTAATGATGTAGTAGCCTTGCGGTGGGTGTCGTCGCTCCAGTTCACTGCCAGCTGTCCGTGTAACCCACTTTTCATGATAAGAGTGGAATATACAGCATCATCAACATCGGTTGAGAATATAGAAGGCATGAATGTGCCTTTAGCATCAACAGCCACATCGTCAAAGACATAATTTATCAAGTCCAGGATGTGGGCGGCATAGTCGAACAAGCAGCCTCCACCATTACTCTTGGTTGAGCGCCATGTCCCTCCTTTTCGTTTGAGCACAACAGGCCCATAGTTCTCACCCATGAAATGGAATGGTGTGCCAATGACACCAGCCTTGAGTAAACGGCGCATCTCATTGAATGTGCCCACATAACGATTGCAGTAACCAACTTGATTAACAAGATTTCGAGCATTAGCTGCTGCAACCATGGTCTTCCCTTCTTCATAATTGAGACTAAAAGGCTTCTCGCAGAAGACGTGGCAACCATGCTCGAGAGCAAACATCACCATCTCGTAATGCAGCTTAGTGGGTGTTACCACATAAACGGCATCGGGCTTTTCGTCCTCAATCATCTTTTTATAGTCAGTATAACACTTGATTGATGTCAACTTCTTAAAAGCGCTTTGAAGGAGAGAATCGGTGTCGCACATGGCAACCACCTCAACATCGGGATGAGCACCGAGTATAGAACAATGGCTCATGCCCATTTTTCCCAGGCCAATTATTACAACTTTAATCATAATTTAAAAAATCTAGATTTTAATAATTATTTTGTTAGGTTCAGTAAACAAGACTTAATCAGATTATAAGCTTCCTTGCCTTTGTTCAATAGAGAAATATCAGCAGGCTTAGCTTGTGCATTTCTAATTATTTCTCTGATTTGTGAGGCATTGAGGTTGGGATTGTGCAACATCAGGCCCTCAGATATCAGAAAGCGGTCAACATCGAGCAATGCGTCCTGATAAATCGACACTGTGGGCACTCCTATCACAGCCATCTCGCGGGTCATGGTGCCACCAGCACCTATAAATAAAGAGCAATCGGCGGCGATTTCATCAAACGTCATTGGGCGCTGGCACACCTTTATGCCATTGAATATCTCGTTAGCAAAATGCTGCCGTTGGTTGTCGTCACGTGGAAGTATTATGATCTCATAATCTTGCTTAAGCTCAATCAGAGCATCGTCAAGGACATTAGTCTTTCCCTTATAGTACTGTGCGAAATAAGGTTCTGGGCGGTAATAGATTCTCTTGGTTGAATGTTCTTGAGGCTTAAAATCGCTATATTTTCCCCAGAGGTATATCCCTTCTTTTACTCCTGGATATTGCCTAACCTTTTTGGAACTTACCAGCAGATTAGTAACACTCTTAACAGGAATAAACTCAGGCACAAAAACCTTGTGAGCGCAGACGAAGCTGATTTTGTTGCCCATAGCATGCTCGTTATCATTAGTGTAGATAGTGGGCACTCCAGCTAGTCGTCCTGCAATAGCGCTTGTGAAAGAGCTCTGAGAGATTGCTGCATCAATGTTGTGTCTCTTGACAAATTTAACCAGGTCTCTCACCCTAACAATGTTTCCCAGAATTTTATTACGCAACTTCTTACCATAAGACTTACCCACAATAGTGTAGTCCATACCATAGAGGTCAAGAAGTTCAGTAGTGTTAGCGGCATTACGGCTTGTAATTACAACCTCATGTCCTTCTTCTTGAAGTTCTCCAATCATTTGGCGAAAGAACTGAACATGTGGCGAATTAGTCAAATCAAACCAAATCTTCATAAGATGATATTATATATGAAAGTTAAACTCCCCATAATTTACAAATCATTAATGAAAAATCTCAACTAATTATAATAAAAATTGGATTAAAAAAAACTAAATTTATATTGTAACTAGATTGAGTTTAAAAATTATTACTAGATTCTGAAAAAATGTACTTTTGCATGATGTTAATAATGTAACTTAACTCTATATAAAGCTTAATACTATCTGTTTAAAGATTGCAAATCGTGTTTTATAGATTCAATACGGTTAATTAGCGCGTCGGAGACGCGATGTTTGCCATAAATGGAGAATCCACTAGCAAGATAATCTAAATACGCCATAGTGTAGTTATAACAGTCAAACATCATAATGCTTGACTCACCGATGGATGACGCTTGAATTGCATCATAATCTTTGAGTAACTTTGTCATTATTGAACAATCGCGAAAGGCTCCTGCCCAAGGAGAATGCACAGTTGTTTGCACTACAAGAGAATTTCCACAGTTGTCGATACATTTTATATCATACTTTTTCTTGCTATAAACTGTAACAGGGTGTGCATCTCCCAACATGTCCTCTATAGCATGAATGAATGTCACATTATTCTGTGTTGCCCCCAATAAAAGAATCTTTGCTCTTCTTTGTAATAATTTGTAATATGGGCTATGAACACCAAATGGTGTTGTATCCAAATGATGCTCATCAGTATAAAAATGTGAATCTTTGCCAATCGCAACAACCGAGTGTGTGGGATGAATGCTTCGCACAGCATCAGGATTGGCAGCCAATCTCTCATTGATTACTCCCATAGCAATGGGTGCAGTCCTAACATCAAATACATAATCATCTTTTAGCCAAACAGCAAAACTACCACGATATGGTAAGGCGGATATGAGTAATGTGTGTTGATTCAAGTCGATTTTTTCCAATAAGCTTGATGCTATAAATTTCGCTCCACCTTGAATTCTACCTATGTTGACCATAGAGCTATGAAGCATTATGTCAGAATCAAAGTCAAAATTCTGTAAAGCTGCAATGAAATCTTCTTTATTTACATAAGATCGGTGCGCAATGTCCATTGCACGCTGCAATTCCATCTGCTGCATTCTTGCTTGGATTTTATTTTTTATAAATGCAGGAGAATAAAAAAGTGCTAACTTAGCACACGCTTTAATTGTCTTGTTCATTAAAATAATCGCTTATTGTTATAAATCGATCTCTATTGCCAACGACACTTTGAGCAAACTCATCTAATTTCATTACCGAAAAAGGTGTCGCGAGCTTAGGGTGACCAAGTACAGTTATTGCTTCTTTGCCATCTTTTTTTGCTTTTTTATAAGCTTTATCAAGAAAGTTTATTTTATAGCCATCAATAGTGGTGTGACAATTTTGCCACCATAAGAGACGACTTAAAATGCTGCTTGTTGTGGTTTTAACAGAAATGCCATCGCCATAGGGCACATGTTTTGACTGCTTTGCAAACCGATTATAGACCAGTCCCCAATGAAATAATGGTGACACTTTGAACATCGAAATTGGGATTTCTGTAAACTGTCCATTCTCGGAGAGAATGCATATGTCTTTTTCAAATCTATAAATAGATTCTTGTGTAGGCGCAGAGGTATAATCATACTCCTGTTGTGGAGAATTATAACATGATCCTGGGATAACTGATGAATCAGCGACCAATCCTGTGGCAAGAAAAATATTGGTTAATAACCGTGTTGGTTGTGCAGAGAATCCCCCAGCACGAAATACAGTGGTTTTCGCGTCTATTATTTCGTCAAGTAGTTCCTTTGCATCCTTAGTGAGTTGGATTGCTTCATCTTCATCGAGGTCTTTGAGTTTATAATGACTAAAATCTGTAATCCATGAGCCATTATGATACTCAGAATAAGCCCAGTGAGGATGAATGTGGAGTTGAATGTCATGTTCTTGTTTCTTTAACAAACGCAAATGATTAACTATTTCATTAAAATCTTGTTGCAGCTGAGAATGTGATGAGGACAATTGTTTTAGTCGTAACAAATAGGTCGCATCAACGAAAATTGTGAACCTACCGTCATACCTGAGTAGTGTCTCGCTGAGCAAAGACATAGGTTTTATTAAGCAATTTTCAACCGTGCCAGTTTTTTGCCCGAGAAACAACTCATAATCAAGCGTAAGCAGAATTTTCATTCTTGTCAAACGAGTTTTAAAGAAAGACTAAAAGTAAATGAGCAATATAAAAAAAGTTTTAGAGACCAGTAAAAACCGTTGTTTCACTTATTTGCTCATTGATAACATATAAACGTCTTCTACTGTAACGCATTTCCTCAATTCTCCAGGAGATATGGTTCTGCCGCTAATAGATTTAACATAGGCTAGAACGGCCATTCCTGTCAAGGAGCTCCACTCGTCTAAATCGTGGAAAATGGTTGTTGCTTGAATTTCTGACGGGTCTGTTTCATCAAATAATTCAGCAAAGCCTTGTACAAAAGCATCTAATGTCATAGAATAAATGGGCGGGCTCTAATGGTTAATAATGCAGTCATAAATAAGTCAAGCCCCTTTCCTTATTTGATTAACTGGTAATAGTGATGTAATTAACTACTACATTAGGATTCTATAATTGATTAGCTATATAAATAACTGTTTTTAAGCGGTAAAAGAGATAAAATTTATAATAAATAATGTCTTTTTATTCGGAGAAAGTCAGTATAGTGCCTCCCCATGATAATCCTACGCCAAAACCAGCAATCATTACTTTCATGCCAGGTTTGATGCTGTGGAGATCCATGGCGTCTCTTAACCCGATGAAAACAGTTGAAGAAACGGTGTTTCCTGTGTCTTCTAAGTGAATGAAAAATTTCTCCTTTGGTATTCGTGCAATTTTGCGAAGTGCATTAAGCATAAATGCATTGGCTTGATGAAACACATAGAAGTCTATGTCGCTTGACGTCATCACATTCTTAGTCAGTAATGCTTGTATCATTTCAGGCACGGTGTCTAATGTGAAATTAAAAATAGCACCGCCATTCATATACAAATAATCATCACGCCAAATGTGATCCTGGTCATCGATTATGCTTTCGCCTGTGGGTTTAGGAGCACGTGCTCCTCCAGTCTTGACAATCAAGTTATTCGCACCACCACCATCTGTTCCAAATACAAATTTTTCAATTTTGGCAAAGCCATCAGTTGAGACAAGACATGCAGCTGCACCATCACCAAATATTGAACGGTTACTTTTGTCATCATGGTGTATATATTTATTATAGGTCTCAGCTGTAAGTAGCAAAACATTGCGAGCTACTCCAATTTCAATTAGCCCACTTGCCAACGCTAAACCATAAACACATCCTGAACAGCCTAAGTTGTAATCAAATGCACCCGCACTTGTTGGAATTCCTAAACGGCTTTGTAGGATACATGCAGTAGAAGGCAAAAAATAGTCTGGGCTTTGTGTGCATAGCATTATAAAGTCAATATCACATGGATTGATACTATACTCTTTAAATAGTTTCCGAGCCGCTTTTTCTGCCAGATCTCCAGCTGTTTCACCATCAGCAGCAACATGACGACAGTTTACTCCTACTTTTTTTGAAACTTTATCACCGCTCCACTCTGGGAATTCACACATGAGGTCTTCATTAGTTACCACATGCTCTGGAAGATAATATGAAATTGCTTTTATAAATGACATAATCAATTATTGTTAATGTGTCTAAATTGAAAACATGACATCTATCAGATGCATCCAATGGCGATACAATAATTTACTGACAGATTATAGTTATAGTCTTCTCCTACAAAACTCTTCTTTGTGGCAGAAGGATCATTTTCCCAAGTATTTTTTGGTATTCTGTTGAATAGTAGGCATCTACACCAGGAAGAAAAGTCAGCTCGCCAAAAAAGGGTTTATCATTTATAGCGTATAAGTCAACCCTCACATAGGGAAAACCTTGAGACAAGAGTGAAGCGATTTGAGTCATCTTATCAAAGCACTCTGGCTTGGGTATTTCCTTAAAGACAACAGGCTTAGATTTGTCATACCATTCAGGGTGAGCGTTCCAGTCCATGTCATATAGCATCCTGCTAATCAGGTGAGTGCCATCTTTCCTATCGGAGAATGCAGCAACCGACACAGGTCTCCCGTTTAAGCAATTAAACTTATAGTCAAAAAGACTCTTATCAGGACATTCTGGTTGGACAAGTAATTCCTCGGCAATAATGCGTTTTGGTGAAATTTTTGAATAATGTGGCTGTCCTGAAAGTTCGCCATAGGGCATTTTCATCCAGTATCTCAATCTGGATTTTGCATCTTCAATGTCGAGCTTTGATTTATCTCTAACAATGATATTTGACGTACACCCATTATTAGTTTTCAAAACAAACTGATTAGGCAATGCATCAAAATCTATTTCATCAGGACTGTTATACACGCCATATAGCTTTGTTAAGTATTGAGTACCAATAGTTTTCTTAACAAATTCTCTAACGGCATATTTATCGGCCAGCTCTGTCCATTTTGATGTGTCGGTAAATAGCGACATCCATATGGTTTTGTCATGGAAGAGTTTTGGCTCTTTCAAATTTATCACTCTGTGAAAAGCTTGAAAATATTTGAAACAGAGGATTAACTTAGGGTGTTTACCTAAAAATCCAACAAATGGTGAAGCTATTCTATAGAAGTTTTGTTTCATTGCTAACTAACTACTTAATTAAATTCTCATACATATCTACAAGCACGGCGGCAACCGACTGTGGGAAGTGCTTGTTGATCTTTTTGTAAGCCACATCCCCCATTGAGTGAGATGCATCTCTGTGCTCAAGTAGATACATTATCTTTTCAATGAACGCAGAGCCATCGCCAGGCTCCACAAGGAAACCGTTGACACCGTCATCTATCATTGATGGGATGCCACCCACAGGAGTGCTGATTACTGGCTTGCGATAAGACATTGCCTCCAGTATTGACAAGGGCAGGCCCTCAATATATGATGGCAGTATCAAAGCGTCGCAACGGCACAACAGGCTGTGCTTAGCTGAGCTATCTACCCAACCTTCATATTTTATTAAATCGTCTAACTGCTTTTCCTGGATTTCATTTTTCAATCTCTCCACTTGGCCATTGCCTGCGATGTGCAACAGGAAACGGCCTTTCAGCCTTTCTTCATTGTCCTTGATTGCATTGACGAGGTCAAAAATACCTTTAGGGTCATTAATCAGCCCCAAAAATAGCACATGAAATCTATCATCTGTTATGACATTATCACATTTAGCTGGTACAGGTATAATATTGGGCACAACCTCTAAACGGGAAACTCCCACCTCTGTTCTAAACCACTGAGCCCATTCATCGGTCAACACTGCAACCATGTCGCATTTGTCTAGGGTACGCTTAGCAAAACTGGCATGGCTGGCATAGTAGTCCTTGAAGCCACCTCCATGAACATGAAGAACAACCTTTTTTCGGAATAATTTTGCTAGGCTAACAAACCATGACGAGCGCTTAAAGCTGAATCTAGAGGCTGTGTGGATGTGAACTAACTTAACCGATCGACAAAAAGCTAGAGTCACCACATATCTCATTAGCGACATCACCAGTTTACAGATCTTCTTAAAGCGATTCCCCTCACACGAATTGGAGATATATCTGAATCGATTATTAGGGAACACATCTCGGCTGTAATTATATACAACTTGAGCAATGCCACCTCTTGGTGGGTCATATTCGGGCCCAACGCTCAATATTTTATTTGATAATTTGGCAGAGATCATTTATCTGAGATTGAAAACAACAATGAGTAATAAAGCAAATACCATATACCATCGATCCCATCTCAACACATGACGATTCTCTTTCCAGCACTGTAAACCATAAATTGCAAATATAATGGTAAATGGCATGTGGGGCCATTGATAGCGGTCGTGCTGCGCAAACAATGTGAAGTCGAGCATTATTGTGTCCAGCAGCCAAAATATAAATATCCCCATCAATTCATATTGCCTATTCTTGAAAATTCCATAAATGGCATACACAAAGAAAAACGAATAAAACACTTTGCACATCGATGAGAAACTGTACAATGTAATGTAGTTGCGCTTTATTGCGTCATCAGCAATCACATTAGGGAATGGACCAAAAACAGATGCTATATAGTTAAAAATATATGTTAGTTTGCCCTGGTCGCGGGCTTTATCCTGTGCGGCATCAAGAATAAAATCATAGGTATAACCTTGTTGCACAGCCAACTCATCGATGATTTGATAAGTATATGTTATCGCAAAGATTGCTATCAATAATATGTAAACATAAAAATATCGTTTAACAACTGGAAATCGTAGCAATAATATAAAAGCCAGTGCACCCATCAGCATATAGAACACGGGCGTCCTGAACAAAAGAATAGGCAAGGAGAACAATACAGCACGAATGATATCTCTTAAATACAGGTGCCTTTTTACGCGTACAATATAATAGATGGCAATGACAACAAACATTACCATGAAATTCTCTTTCAGTCCTGCTGCTGCTGTATAAATTGCGTATAATTCTGTACCCCAAAAGAAAGCAGCAAAACATGAGACCCCTTTGTCAACGAACAAATTAGATATCTTATACACATAATAGCTCGATATTGACACGGCTACCACATTAAAAAGCACAAGTAGTTGAATGCCATTTACGGGGTCTCCAGATAATTGATAAACAAAATATGCAATAATAGGAAAGCCCATATCATCTGGCTTAACCTCCAGCACATTCAGGTATTTGATATATCCAACCAATGACAGCTCAATGTGTGAAGCGTATCGGTGGTAGAGCAATGAGTCGGCAGGTCTATAACCTAATGGATCATTAAAATAGTCCATATTAAAATAACGCAGACCAAAACTACAAATTAGCTGAAACATCGCAACAACCAATATGGTCTTATATATCGACTGCTTGTCATACAATAACGAGAAAAAGACAAGAAAGCCCATGCCCAGCATCTGCATGAACACTATAGAAGAATCGGGAAGCCTATTCCCTTGTGCAAAGAAGAATAGGATAAAAAACAGCAAATAGAATATAGCTGCGATACTAAAAAATTTCCTGGTTCCCCAAATGCGAAGCAAATTCATAATTTACTCTTTAAAATATGAAGTTCAGGCTTAACTATACTCCAGTGGGGTCTTTATCTTATTATACCCTGAATGCAAGTCTATAAGTTTCCTTATTATTGTAACGACCCATGGCATGCCAAGCTTTTGAGCATATAAAGCAATTCTGTAATAGAATGGAATATATGTGTTAGTCTTAATAATCGACATAGGAATTTCTTTCAATAATGTCTTTAAATCATCGTCATCGGGCTTATAAATAAGCAAAGAGCCAGCAATGCCAACTCTGAAAGCTTTGATTCCACTTTCTATAGTCTCGTTGCTTGGGTGTGTATTGAAAAAATCATCCACAAGTCTAAGCAACGACTTGGCCATTGGCAACAACACGCGCTGGTTGAAGTCGGTAAGCGAATTTTCTCTCTTTCTATAGAAATAAAGAGGCTCGTTGATAAATGCAATCTTGTTGGCGAAATAAATAAACCTGAAAGTAATGGCTTTGTCTTCTAGAAGTCTGAAACTGTCGTCGGGGTAAAGATTGTTGTCGGCTATTATTGAACGCTTAACAAGTTTGTTCCACAAGGCATTGTGTACAGTACCAATCAACAAACGTTTAATTAACTCTCCGCGTTCTAATTCCTGAAAATCACTGTTGACCTTTATTTTTTCCTCATAGACTCTAGAGAAATTGCAAATGACCACATCGCTTTGGGTGTCAATTGCTTTACCAGTCATCTTCTCAATGAAGTCTGTTGCCACATAGTCATCGCTGTCAACATGAATAATATATTCACCGGTTGCATTCTTCATGCCTAGCTGCCTACAATAGGCCACCCCTTTGTTGTCTTTGTTCTCAAAAATCTTGCATTGTTCCACACGCGACGGGTATTGGCTACACAATGACCTGAGCAGCTCTACGCTGCCATCGCTTGACGCATCATCTACAAAGAGGTACTCAATATCATTATAGGTCTGCATCATGAGCGACTTCACGCATTGCTCCAAATAAAGCGCCGCATTATAAACAGGGACTACAATCGATATCTTTATGTCACTTATTTGATTCATTTTAGAATATTATAATGATTGGCAAAAAAAGAAATGATAAAGAAACGGCACCGATGTTTTTACAGGAAAATATACCGCCTTTATCACAGCCATGTAAATATAGCTGAAATTGATAATTGCTACTAAAGCAAAAGCTAGATAATATCTTGACCTGTATAAATAACAGAGCAGATAAGCTGTCATTATCAGGTTAAAAACCAAGAAATAATCTACTGGCCTTAGGATAAAATGAGTGGTGTTCATCAACAAATTGCTCAGACACATGCCTATGAATGCCAGCATAAAGAAATATGGCAGCAAAGTGTCATCTTTAAAAAACGATTTCAACCGAGGATAATACCATATTATAACCATGTTGCTTAATAGAGCCGAAATGCGAAGTGGACCCCAGTCAATGGTTCTCATGGTTCCTCCCACATTGGGGTCATCGAGATTACCATAATTGCTGTAGCCTGTCAGGTCGATGAACCACTGATAATTAGTGAAATATTTTGTCCAGAATGGGAATGAGCCAACTAGGATAAACAGAGCCAAGACAGCGAGCATGAGCCATTGGTTTGGCGATTTGTCTCTAACCTTAACAAAGCAGATGAGGAATACTGGCAAGAGCATTAACGATGACTTGTGCAAGAAGGCACACATGACCACTATCAAGGCATACGGCAGAAACTTCCTGTCACGAATGAGCGGAATCAAAGCCACAAACACACACACCACTACGCTCTGGCGCACAGAGTTCATCCAGTTCACAAAATACGGACCCAGCATAATGCCCAGGGCTACCCAGCACAACAAGTGCTTGTGGCGTCGCAGGCCATAATAAAGAAATCCTATCTGCAACAGGGCCCAGAAGGCAAAGTAGAAGAAATAATGAAGATGGCACCAAGCAAAGATTTTTGACACCCACTCAAAGCCATATTCAAAGTTGTGACGGCTAAAGTCGCCTGTCTGCTGCAAGTGAAGATACTGATCAAGATACATAGCATGGTCATAACCTGTGTGATAACGCGCACCAGCTATGGCACCGAAGACCAGCAACGAAAGCAATATCTCCCAACTATAGAACGGCAATGAGCCGCCGCCTTTAAGCAGAGATTGTTGCTCGCGATAATTGACATGCCATCCCAAGAAAAACAAGATGGCACCTGTCATGCTATATACTATCAGGCTTAGCAACATCGACTTCTAAAAACGAGTTAAAGGAGATTTCGGTGATAACATGTTTCTCTAATATATTTGTCAACAATTTCTCTTTTGTAGGATGCTGGTTATGATTGCATTTGCTGCAAGCCATGCTGTTAACATTATTGCTAATGTCACAGTGATGCCCACAAAAGTTGATAAAAATATCGAGAAACCTATAATAAATATAAATACTATCAATTCCACAAGCAGGGTCGAGTGCTGTGACAGACCTAGCCTGAGTAGCTTGTGATGAAAATGATTGTCGTCGGCATTAAAAGGATTTTTGCCTTTTATTAATCGATATATGACAACATTGACCACATCAAAGTAGGGTAGCAGAAGAGGAGAAAAAGCTACAATCAGCGGGTTTTGATGCAACATCGCGGTCTTGGGGTCGCCATTGATAGCAACGGCAAGCACGCACAGCACTAGCCCTAGCACTGTTGAGCCTGTATCACCCATAAATGTCTTGTCGTGCCGTGACGCTTTTCCAAAAAAGTTGAAATAGAAAAATGGCAGCAGCACACTAATAAATGACATCGGCAGCAAATAAATATAGCTGCCATTAAGACAGAACACCACCGAGTAATACACAAACGAGAGGATTGCAATACTCGATGATAGACCATCTATGCCGTCAATGAAATTAAATGCGTTGATGCTAAGAATAACAAGAAATATCGTCACGCACACTCCAAATGTATAGGGCAGCTCATATAGCCCCAATAGTCCATAAAAATTACTCAACAAAAAGCCTGTCAAGCACAAAACTATCCCCACCACAAATTGGTAAATGAATTTAGTGCGATAACGAAGGCCCTTTATATCGTCGGCCACACCGAAGATATACATGATTACTATTGATGCCACTAAGCCAATTATGGGCTTAGTGTTGTCAACAGTTATTTCTCCCTTGCCGCTAAGAATTAGGCAGCCACTGATGAATGATAAAATGGCAACAGGGACAAATGCCACACCTCCTAGCCGGGGAACATCTCCTTTGTGTATCTTTCTCTTAGTGTGTAGATCAAATAAATTGTGACTATAAGCATACCTGATGATTAACCTTATCAACAATGCTGATAGAACACAACTAATTATCAAAGCTATTATTACAATTGACATGGTTTAACTTTTTGTGATAGGTGTTTCTTCTTTAGTAAATTGCATAACTCAATCATAGCTGGCACATGAGCACCTGCTGTGATCAAAAACACCAAAGACAGCACATAATTTCTCTATTTTAGAACGGAGATTTTCTTCCGTCCTAAAATAGAGATTGCAGTTTCCTTTGTCAACTTGCCACCCAATCGGCGGCAGGGTGGCACTACTCAAGCTATATGCCAATAGACTTAGCAACATCTATTTCTTAAAGATGCCGCAGAAGTCAAGGATAACCTTATCTTCACGCCACTCAAGCTGTTTGAACTCATTGTGAGCTGTCAGAAACACCACTATGTCGGCTCGCTCATAAGCCTCACGATAAGGCGTGAGCTTAAATACATTGTGCTCCTGGATATTTGGCTCCACAACTAGTAACTTGGCATTGTTCCTACTCTGCATCACCTCGGTGGTGATGCGCTTGGCTGGTGATTCTCGCAAGTCATCGATGTTGGGCTTGAAAGCAAGTCCCATCATTGCCACAACAGGCTTGTGGTGATTCTTGAGCTCAAATTCAAGCATGGCATTTTTCACTTTCTCGGCACACCATTGAGCCTTAAAGTTGTTGATTTCACGGGCTTGAGCGATGATTCTTGCTTCTTTTGGGAATGCTGCAGTGATAAAATAGGGATCTACCGCTATGCAGTGACCGCCAACTCCACAACCAGGCTGAAGGATGTTTACACGTGGGTGCTTGTTGGCCAGATTAATCAGGTTCCACACATTGATGCCTGCTCGCTCGCATATCATTGACAACTCGTTGGCGAAAGCAATCTGCACGTCGCGGCTGGAATTCTCGGTGAGCTTGCACAGCTCTGCCGTGCGAGCATTGGTGCGGTGAAGTTGGCCAGTAACAAACTTTGAGTAGAACTCAATGGCATGAGAGGTTGAGTCTTCATCTATGCCACCTATCACGCGGTCGTTGTTCACGAGCTCATAGATCACGTTGCCGGGGAGAACGCGCTCGGGGCAATAGGCGATGTGAATGTTGCCTTTGAGCTCAGGCCGCTCTTGAAAAATTAACTCTGCCATCTGCTCGGTAGTTCCCACGGGTGATGTTGACTCTATAACATATAGGTCTCCTTTCTTTAGCAAGGGGAGCACCATGCGCGTAGCGTTCTCTACATAAGATATGTCGGGCTGATGGTCTCCTTTGAAAGGTGTGGGCACCACTATAAAATAGGCATCACACTCTTCAGGTTCAGACGTTGCCCTGAATTTGCCACTCTTGATTACTTCTTGAAGCAGCTTCTCCATTCCGGGCTCCACTATGTGCAGATGACCGGCATTGGTCTGTTCCACAACCTTTGTGTTGATATCAACACCAATAATTTCAATGCCACTTTGGGCAGCTATTATTGCTGTGGGAAGGCCTATATAGCCCAATCCCATGAAACAAGCTTTCATATTACTCTTTTATATTGATTAATTAAGACAAGGGGATAGGTCAGTCCTTACTCTTCGAATTTGAACCGTAGCCATAACCGTAGCCATAACCGTAGCCATAGCGACGATATCCATAGCCGTTCGACTCCTCGGTAGTGCCGTTGAGCAAGATAACCATGTTGTTGAAGCGTTTCTCCTCATAGTATCTCTCAATCTCAGGCAGCATCTGGCGGTCGAGCAAGCCCGAACGTAGCACGTAGAGGGTAACATCCACATGCTTGTTGATGATAGATGCGTCGGCAACGATGTCGATAGGTGGACAGTCAATGACTATATAGTCATAAATGTCACGCGTGTTGGCCAGCAATGAGCTCAGGCGCTCGCTGAAGAGCAGCTCTGTGGGATTAGGAGGAATGGTGCCAACGGGAAGAACGTCAAGGTTCTCGTGAATCTTGCCCCTCACAATCACATCCTCAATCTTCTCATATTGACCATTGAGGTAGTCAGAGATGCCGCGTGGAGGCGAGTCAACAAATGTTGACATCGAAGCCTTGCGCAAGTCAAGGTCAATTAGTAGAGTCTTCTTACCTTTAATGGCAAAACTGGTGGCCAAGTTGGTGGAGATGAATGTCTTTCCTGAACCCACATTTGATGAGGTGAGCATCACCACCTTTTGGTCTTTTCCTAGCACAAACTCCAGATTGGTTCTAACAACACGGAAGGCTTCATTAATATTGTTGCCGTTCTTTTCCTGAACAACAATTTCTCTGACGTCCTTGCGGCGGTTGAACAGTGCGAAAAGGCCTTTGCGCTTGCGATAAGACAATGGAATCTCTCCAATGAAAGGTATCGTTAAATCTTGAATGTCTTGACGGCCACGTACTTTGGTGTTCATGTTGTTAACAAAGAAGAGTATGATCATTGGCACTAGCAATCCCAGGAAGAGGGCCACAAGCAAGACGTAAGATTTTACTGGAGACGATGGGGTGCGGCTACCTGATGGTGGGGTCAACAGCTTGGCATTGTTAGCAACGGTGTTGCGCGAGAGCTGGTTTTCCTCGCGTTTCTGCAACAAGAACAGATATAGTTGCTCCTTGACTTTTTGGTTACGTTCAGCACCGAGCAAATCCATCGCCTGAGTAGGTGTGGCTTGAATCTTCTGGGTTGTCACGGTCTTTGATGCCTCAAGTGCGTTTTTGCGCTCGTTAAGGGCAGAGACTACAGTGTTAAGAGAGGTGATAATCGATGCTCGCGAAGAGTTGAGCTGGTTGTCCAGGTCCTGGACCAGAGGATTGTTCTTGCCGCTGTTGTCGGCCAAGCTGTTGCGCTGAAGCACCTTCTCGTTGTAATCTCTGATCTGAGCCGACACAGCCTGATTGTCAATGCCTGAGTTTGGAGGTAGCAACTTATACTCACTCCCCGACAACTGGTTCTTGATGAGATTGGCCATATAAATCTGGTTGTCGAGGTCTAGCAGCTGAGAGCTGGTGTTCTCTATCTTGTTAAGATTGATTTGGGTTGCGATGCCCATATCGGGTGTCAGCGATGCACTCTTTTGCATTGCAATGTTGGCATCTACACTGCCCAGCTGGCTTTGAATGCTGTCAATCTCACGGTCTATATACTTGCAAGCATTCACCGCTTGTTCATTGATGTCCTCTTTATACTTGTCTTTATACACTTTAAACAGGACATTTAGCACATCCTCGGCGCGCTCGGCATTCGCGTCTCTAATCGAAATGTCAATTACCGAAGCACGCTCATGGTTCAAATCCACAACCAGCTTGCCTGCATATTGGTTAGCGACATCGCTAATACGATTTTTTGAAACTCTAATAGGTGTTTCATATTTTCCATAATAATGCTGGGTGGGAGTCACTACAACCTGGCCAATAGGCGTCTTAATGGGGGTGCGGAACGTGCCTTTCACAACCTGAGTAGATACCTCTTGTAAATCTTCCGATAGAAAATTGGTTAGCTCAATCTCATTATTGTCCTTAAGGGTCATGGTGAAAGAGGCGTAACTCTCTGGGTCAATATCTATCAGCGACACTACCACAGGCTGGGTCTTGCCATAGAGTGTGAGCTCATGGAAGCGACCATCGGTCTTGTAGTTCATGTCGAGATGTAACTCCTCAACAACCGATTTCATGTAAGAGGGCGACGAGAATGTTATCATCTCGTTGTAGATGTTGGTCTTTCCCATTTTGAGACCCATCTCAGAGAACTGGCTGAACTCATTAGCCAGCATCGATGATTTCTCGTCGTCTTTGATTAATACCGACGCTTTGCGTGTGTAGGACGGAGTGGTAACAAGAAGGTATAGTATGGCCAGGCCCAGTGCTATGGCTAGTGATAAGACAAACCAATACCACTTATATAGGCACATGTAAAGCCATTCTTGTATCTTCACGAAGTCATCGTCCTTGGCATTTCCTGCGTAATTTTTATTTACTTCTTCAGCCATCTTTCTAATTATTTAAATATAAGAACCGATACCGATGTGAGCAATGAAGCAAGTGAAATCCACAACGTGGGCTGCAAGAAAGCATTGCCGGCAGCTGTCGCTTCACGCGCTTTCTTCTCATTAGGCTCAACATAAATCATGTCGCCTTGCTTTAGGTAATACACTGGCGAGCTATATAAACTCTGTAGATTGGTGAGATCTACACGATAAGCCATCTGCTGGCCATTCTCCTCGCGCATCACTAGCACATTGTCGCGCTTGCCATTGATGGTGAGGTCGCCGGCGCGGCTCAGAGCGTCGATGATGGTGGTGACATCGTGATCCATCAAGAAACGTCCAGGGCTGTTAACCTCGCCCATCACCGAGAAGAACAAGTCGAGGAAATCAACTGTCACGATGGGGTCCTTGAGCAGGTCACGAGTGATGAGCTGGTTCTTTATGTAGGCCGAAATCTCACTCCGTGTCATTCCTTTCAGGGAAATTTTGCCAAGAACGGGGAAATCAATCTCTCCATTCTCATCAACAGTGTAACTTGCCACCTGGCTAGTGCTCAGATTGGCATCCGACTGAGATGTCTTGTAACGACCCACAATCTGCAAGTTAAACAGATAAGCCAAACCAGGGTCTTTGCTGCCAACGAGTATTGACAATTTGTCACCAGGCTGAACTGTCACGAGTTTGGGTTGCTGCAAATCATGCACCTGCCCTGATTGCACATCCTGGAAATATCCTAACTTGGGAGCGTTGCACGACGCTACCACAAGGACCAGGCTCATCAACATTATCAGTTTTGTAAATTTCATAATAGATATTTTTGATTAATAATTTTCAGTTGGTTAATTGAAATACTGATTGTTTATCCTCAATTTCTGTAAAAGTGGTTTCAATTTAATAATTTGATGCCAATCTTGGGTTTTATGCAATACTTTGGGACATCAAGTGCTTGGTATGGTGCTAGCACTCAACGAATTAGGTTGTATCCGCAAAAATAATGGATTGGCTTTGGAGCTTCTTTTAAAGCCACAAAAACCATTTTAGCGCACAAAATTAGTTAATATTTTTATAATATGCAATTATTTTATTTTCATTTTTTCATTAAAAAAAATACAGTAATCAAGTTGGGCAAACTGGTACTGTTGCTGTGGTGCTAACAAAGATGATTAAGAAAAGCCGAGGGCACTGTCGCAGCAGAGCCCTCGGCTAAAAATATTATAGATTCATTGATTTTACATCATGCCACCCATGCCGCCCATGCCGGGATTGCCAGCGGGCATTGGGGTCTCCTCTTTCTTCTCGGCTATCACGCACTCGGTGGTGAGGAACATGCCGGCAATTGAGGCTGCATTCTGCAAGGCCACACGCGCAACCTTGGCGGGGTCTATCACGCCAGTCTCAAAGAGGTGCTCATACTTGTCGGTGTAGGCATTGTAGCCATAGTCGCCTTTACCTTCGCGAACCTTTTGAACGACAACTGCGCCCTCAAGGCCTGCGTTGTCAACAATCTGACGCAGTGGCTCCTCAATGGCACGGCGCACGATGTGAATGCCAGTGGTCTCGTCGGCATTGGCGCCTTCCATCTTGTCGAGCACGTCAAGGCAACGGATGTAGGCCACACCACCGCCAGGCACTATGCCCTCGGCAACAGCAGCGCGGGTAGCGCTCAACGCGTCGTCAACGCGGTCTTTCTTCTCTTTCATCTCCACCTCGCTGGGGGCGCCTATGTAGAGCACTGCCACGCCACCTGCCAACTTGGCAAGACGCTCTTGCAGCTTCTCCTTGTCGTAGGTTGACTTGGTAGTCTCAATCTGAGCCTTAATCTGTGCCACACGGTCGGCAATGGCCTGCTTGTCGCCAGCGCCATTTACGATTACGGTATTCTCTTTGTTGACAGTCACTTTCTCGGCAGTGCCAAGCATGTCGATGGTGGTGCCTTCGAGCTTCAAGCCTTTCTCCTCGCTGATGACTACACCTCCGGTCAGGGTGGCGATGTCCTCGAGCATTTCTTTGCGGCGGTCGCCAAAGCCTGGAGCCTTAACGGCGCACACCTTCAACGAGCCACGCAGGCGGTTAACAACCAGAGCAGCAAGAGCCTCGCTGTCAACATCCTCACTGATGATGAGCAGCGGACGACCGCTCTGAGCAGTGGCCTCAAGCACAGGAAGCATATCTTTGAGAACAGAGATCTTCTTGTCAAAAATCAGGATATAGGGGCGCTCCATCTCACACTCCATCTTCTCGGTGTTGGTCACGAAATAGGGCGAGATGTAACCACGGTCAAACTGCATACCTTCAACCACATCTACATGGGTGTCGGTGCCCTTGGCCTCCTCAACGGTGATAACGCCGTCTTTGTTCACCTTCTTCATTGCCTCGGCAATGAGTTCGCCTATCTCCTGGTCGTTGTTGGCACTCACGCGAGCCACGTTCTCAATCTTGCCAAAGTCGTCGCCCACTTCCTGCGACTGAGCCTTAATTTGCTCCACAACAGCGGCAACAGCCTTGTCAATGCCGCGTTTCACAGCCATGGGGTTGGCACCGGCAGCCACATTCTTCAAGCCCTCGTTGATGATCGACTGAGCGAGAACGGTAGCGGTGGTGGTGCCATCACCAGCATCGTCGCCGGTCTTCTGGGCCACCTCTTTAACGAGTTGGGCTCCTATGTTCTGGAACTCGTCTTCAAGCTCCACCTCGCGAGCCACGCTCACACCGTCTTTGGTAATGTGGGGAGCACCAAACTTCTTGTCGAGAATCACATTGCGACCCTTGGGGCCAAGTGTCACCTTTACGGCGTCGCTCAACTGGTCAACGCCCTTTTTCAGTTCCTCGCGTGCTTTTATGTCAAATTTTATGATCTTTGCCATGATTTTTCTCCTTTGTTTTTAAAATTTAATTTATTCTTCAACAATTGCCAAAATGTCACTCTGGCGCATCATCAGCAGTTTTGCGCCATCTACCTCAATCTCGGTGCCGGCATACTTGCCATAGAGCACAGTGTCGCCAGCTTTTACTACCATTTCCTCGTCTTTGGTGCCATGACCAACGGCTTTTACTACACCCTTCAAGGGTTTCTCTTTTGCGCTGTCGGGGATGATAATGCCGCCAGCAGTAACTTCTTCGGCTTTAGCAGGTTCAATAAGAACTCTGTCACTTAATGGTTTGATTGTCATTTTCTTTATTTTTTAAGTTAGATAAATTATTTGCAATATCAATGGCGTTATTCAACGCCACTCTACTACTATGCACAATCTGTGCCAATGCCACGCTTTTCCCACTAAACGACATTTTGTCATGATTATTTGCGCTATACCACTTTAATGTTTGGAGTAATTTTACCACAATGAGAGTTGGGTGTTATTTATGGAGGGGGGCTGTTCACATGCATGACATAAATTTATACATCATCTTTTCCATTTGTTCAAAACGCTCGTCTTTGCCATTTGTCATATTGTCATGGTGTTGCATTAATCAATTCCAAAATACACTTTTTTGTACCAGCTGGACCAGTCGGGTAAATATGTAACGGCCTTATCAATAAGTGTATTAGACTTAAAGTTGCTGAACTTGGGAGAGTTTCTTGTCAGTTGTTGATATTCATTCATTGTCTTGTCAAGAAAACAATTATCTGGATGAGAAACAACAGAGAAATAGACCTCGTCAAATACACCTCTATTCTCAAGTTCAAATGCCATCAACTGATTCCTCCAAAGTTGGTTCATGCCACCCCTGAATGGGCAACCGTCATCTTCGTATTGTCCACAGAAAAACGAATGTTGTTTTTCCATAATCTTCCAATAGAAGTAGCCGCAATGTTTGTGGTAATAACACTTGTCGTGATTTTTTATCAATTCTTTTATGCCACATGATTTGCAATAGGATTTCTCTGATTCAGTAATACCTTTTGAACGATAGCCTCCACAGGTCGTAAATTCCCGTTCTGTTAACTTGTGTTCTATGAGCCAAAGGCAGAGCTTGTTGTCAATGTTTCGATAAGCAATGGCAACATCCGAGTCAGTACCTGCATGAGGGCTGTGGTCACCAAGAAGGCCTTTGGAGCCTTCCAGTGATGACTCCCAATACTCAAAGCAATAGCCTTTGCGAAATTGCCCCCTTTCAATGTGGTCAAACCCTTTAGGAGCTACTCCAGACTCTTTTAATATCATGTCGGCATACTCACTTTCCAATATTGGCACAAACAGATTGACACATGCTGTTTGAGAGCTTGCCACATGCATTGAAGCTGCATAATGAGGCTTATATGCAAACTTGCTTTCTTGAATCTCCTCTACTATTGTCTTTATGCCATTGTATAGCATGACAGGTATTTTTGCATCACGATATGGCTTTGGAAACAAGCATTTGTGTTTCACACCACTATTTGATATTCCTTGACCATCAATTTTAAGAATCTCTTCTTTGTACTTTATTAGATAAGAGTAAACCCTCTGTTGAAAATCCTGATAAGACATAAGCGATAAGTTGTTTACGGGTTGAGTCCACTTTAAAAGTAGCTCTTCCTGTAGATTATGGAAATGCATTATCTGTTTGAGCCATACAAAGTTACATTATTTTTTTTAATTCACAAAACATTTTAACGAATTATAATTAACAGAATGACTAAAATAACTGTTCACCGATTGCGTCGAAGACGCTAAATGCCTCGTTAGAGGCTATTTATCTTAAAGACCATGCAAGAGGGTCGAAGACCCTCGCAGCTTGGTCCCAGAAGAAAGTAATGATGGTGCGCCGTAGGCGAACTTCAACGCTAGCAGTGAGTTGCGTCTATCTTTCACTAAGTTGTCACTAGAAGTTCATCTTCGACGCACTAAGCTATTTATGCAATTTGGACCAAGCTGCGAACCCCTGCGGGGTTCTTGCCTGGTCTTACGCACAAAGTCGGGTCTTCGACCCGCCCAGCGTCTTCGACGCTCACAGTGGGTCAACCTAATCGCGCAAGAATCGGTGAATAGTTACTGACTAAAATACCATATACATTAATAAAGTGGACGCGAGATGATAGGTGCTAGAAGTGACCGTGCTATATCCATTGGCAAAATAGCCCATATATTTAAAACGAGACAAACCAATGACGGCAAAAACGTCTGCATTTTATTAAACATAATTAGTTGGCATAGTGACTATTCGGCGGTGTCGCCATTGTAAAAAAATAACCAAACCAGACAAATATAACAAGAATCAGCTAGCTAAGCATTATGGGTTTTGTGACAAGGTGCCTGGCCTAATTTCCCGTAGCCAATACAATGGACGTAGCAATTTTTGCCGCAGGGTAATGCGAACAGATCCGGAAACGATTTTTTTTGCGAAGTGGTGATATTTTTGCCAGCAAAATTTGCATGGAGTGTAAACTTTTTTGTAAATTTGCGTCTGGAATATTTCCTAAAAGTTTCTCCTTATTATATATATTGCAATGATAGTGATAGTGAACGATTGCCGCATCAGGATATTTCGTGGAGCCACAGTAGGCGATGTGCTGTTGCGCTATGCTATGCGTAATGGCTTGAAACTTAGTGTGGTACCAGCGTTGCGTGTCACCGACAAGTGGGGGCACACTCTTGATCATGCAGCTCCATTAACCGATAAACAAAGCATTAAAATAATAAACCTATAGAATTATGAGAAAGTTTTTTTTGTCAATAGTAAGTGTGGTGTTGCTCTCGCTCTTGAGCGTTGCTCATGGCGAGACGGTGAGGATTTTGTCAACCAACGACATGCATTCTGCCCTCGAGAAGATGCCAAAGCTCGCGGCCATTGTCGATAGTCTGCGAGCCATCGATCCGGGTCTGCTTGTGCTCTCGGCAGGCGACAACCGCACCGGTAATCCCTATAACGACCTCTATGAGCCAGTGTCTTATCCCATGATTTCGTTTATGAACTTCATTGGTTTTGACGCGTCGGCGCTGGGTAATCATGAGTATGACTCAACAATAGAGGGTCTGGCTAAAATGACGGCGTTGTCTAACTTTAGATATATCGCTGCTAATATCACCTGCCCCGAGGAGACCGGCATCAAAGTGGTGCCTTACCAAGTGTTTGACGTGAACGGCGTGAAGGTGGGCGTGCTGGGCATCACACAGGTGGGCACGCTAGGCATCCCCGACACTCACCCCGACAATGTTAAAGGGCTGTCTTTCAAGCGTCCCGAGGAGGTGATACCACAATATAAGTGGCTCGCCGAGGACTGTGACGTGAATGTGTTGCTCACCCACATTGGCTATGAGAATGATGTGGAACTGGCAAAACAGTTCCCTTATTACGACCTTATCGTGAGCAGTCACACCCACACTCAGCTTGAGGGCGGAGAGCTGCACAATGGCGTGCTCATCACCCAAAATGGCTACCAGCTGCCATGTGTGGCCCTTACCACCCTTGAGGTGGAAGACGGCAAGGTGGTGAGCAAGAAAACCGAGAACATTTATCTTGACCGCTTTACTGGTCACAACGAGGTTGCCGACGCTATGCTCGCTCATTTCAAGAGTAGTCCCGAGATGGAGCGTGAGGTGGGGCGCCTGGCCAGCAGCATTTCTACCTACGACGCGCTGGGAGTGATGATGTGCGACGCCTGGCGCTCGGAGCTAGGCTGCGACATAGCCATTGAGAACTATGGCGGTGTGCGCTACGACGTGTTCCCGGCTGGCCCTATCACGGTGAAAGACATCCTTAACCTTGACCCCTTCATGAACACAGCGGTGGTGATGACACTCACTGGCAAGGAGCTGAGCGACATGCTCATGGCTTGCTTCAAGGCCGACCGCAACCGTTTCCCCATCACCAGTGGATGCACTGCGGTGGTGACCTATAAAGATGCGACAAAGGCCGAGATTAAGAAGCTCGAGCTTTTTACCACCGATGGCAAGAAGCTTGACATGAAGAAAAAATATCGCGTGATGACCAATAACTATGTGGCCTCGATATGCGACTCACCGCGTCAGGATCAAGGCGAGCGTGGCACCGACACCACCAGCAGCATTATCATCAGATGGCTCGAGAAAATGGGAACTGTTGACTATCAAGGTCGCTCTAGCTTTGTGGAAAAGTGGTAGTCATTAAATGTGTTCAAAAGGGTTGTTAATAACTTTTGACCCTAAAGTTATTAACAATTGTTTTATGAAATAGTTATTGTGCTTAAATTTGCACGCTAATTGCAAATAAAAAACTAATTAATAACATACAACGGGTTACAACAGTGAGAGCAAGCATCGAGTGTCGATGATTAATTCTATTGCCTCGTGTGCTTGTGGGCTAGTTAGCTCGTCAGATAAAGAAATACAGTGGAAAAGAAGACTTACACCTATGATGAGGCCTATCATGCCTCGTTGCAGTATTTTAAAGGCGATGAACTCGCCGCGAGAGTGTGGGCGACAAAATATGCCTTGAAAGACTCGTTTGGGCATCTCTATGAGCAAACCCCCGACGATATGCACCACCGCATCGCCAGTGAGATCGCCCGAATTGAGAAGAAGTATCCCAACCCCATGAGCGAGCAGCAAATTTTTGAGTTGCTCAAGAACTTCCGTTACATAGTGCCACAAGGCAGCCCCATGGCAGGAATTGGCAACAATTTCCAGGTGGGCTCGTTGAGCAACTGCTTTGTCATTGGCCTTGACGGAGAGCCCGACTCCTATGGCGGTATCATCAAGATTGACGAGGAGCAGGTGCAGCTCATGAAACGGCGCGGTGGAGTGGGGCACGACTTGTCGCACATTCGCCCGCTGGGGTCGCCAGTGAAGAACTCGGCGTTGACCTCTACCGGATTAGTGCCTTTCATGGAGCGTTATAGCAACTCCACCCGCGAGGTGGCGCAAGACGGTCGCCGCGGGGCGTTGATGCTCACCGTGAGCATTAAGCACCCCGACAGCGAGTCGTTTATCGATGCCAAGATGGTGGAGGGCAAGGTGACTGGAGCCAATGTGTCGGTGCGCATCGACGACGCATTCATGCAGGCCGCCGTTGATGGCACACAATATACTCAGCAATATCCCATTGATGCCGAGAAACCCTTGTATTCCAAGCAGATTGATGCCCGCAAGTTGTGGAACAAGATTGTTCACAACGCATGGAAGAGTGCCGAGCCTGGCGTGCTGTTCTGGGACACCATCATTCGTGAGGCAGTGCCCGACTGCTATGCCGACCTGGGCTTCCGCACCATCTCTACCAACCCTTGTGGCGAAATTCCGCTGTGTCCCTACGACAGCTGCCGCCTCATTGCTGTGAACCTCTACAGCTATGTGGTTAACCCATTCACTAAGGATGCCTATTTCGACTTCGACCTCTTCAAGGAGCACATTGGCTACACACAGCGCATGATGGACGACATCATCGACCTTGAGATGGAGAAGATTGAGGCGATTCTCGCAAAGATTAAGCAAGACCCGGAGACCGAAGAGGTTAAGCAAACCGAGCTGAACCTGTGGACAAAGATTCGCAACAAGACCCTCAAGGGTCGCCGCACTGGCGTGGGCACCACCGCCGAGGGCGACATGATTGCTGCGATGGGACTCACCTATGGCACTCCCGAAGCCACTGAGTTCTCGGTAAAGGTACACAGAGCGTTGGCTCTGGCAGCCTACGGTTCTTCGGTGAACATGGCTCGTGAGCGTGGCGCGTTCGAGATTTACGACGCTAAGCGCGAGGAGAATAACCCCTTCATCAACCGCATTAGGGAGGCCGACCCTGAGCTGTATGACCTCATGGTGAAATATGGTCGCCGCAACATAGCTTGCTTGACCATTGCCCCCACTGGCACCACAAGCATCTTGACACAGACCACCTCGGGCATAGAGCCAGTGTTCCTGCCCGTGTATAAGCGTCGCCGCAAGGTGAACCCCAGCGACAAGGACGTGAGGGTCGATTATGTGGATGAGAGTGGCGACTCGTTTGAGGAGTATATTGTCTATCACCACAAGTTTATTACCTGGATGCAGACTCATGGCATTGAGGTGCGCAACGACTACACCCAAGAGCAAATTGAGGACCTCGTGAAGCGCTCGCCCTACTACAAAGCCACCAGCAACGACGTTGACTGGCTCAACAAGGTGCGCATGCAAGGCGCGGTGCAAAAGTGGGTCGATCACAGCATCAGCGTCACTATCAATCTGCCTAACGACATCAGTGAGGAGATGGTGGGCAAGCTATATGTAGAGGCTTGGCGCTCAGGATGCAAGGGCTGCACCGTCTATCGTGATGGCTCGCGTAGCGGAGTGCTCATCTCGCTCGCTGGCGATGGCAAAAACAAGAAGAAGAAAGACGAGAAGAAGGCTCACTACATGGCCGAGGAGGAGCACATCCTCAAGCGTCCTGTGGAGCTCGAGGCCGACGTGGTGCGCTTCCAGAACAACAAGGAGAAGTGGATTGCCTTCATTGGCTTGATTGACAATCGTCCATACGAGATATTCACTGGTATTGCCGATGATGATGAGGGCATCTTCTGCCCCAAGTCGGTGACTAAAGGCAAGATTATCAAGGCAGTGAACGAAAATGGCGAGAAGCGCTACGACTTCCAGTTCATCAACAAGCGAGGCTTCAAGACCACCATCGAGGGCTTGAGCGAGAAGTTCAACCCCGAGTTCTGGAACTATGCCAAGCTCATCTCGGGAGTGCTGCGCTATGGCATGCCCATTGAGCAGGTGCTCAAGCTGGTATCGAGCCTCGAGCTTGACAATCAGAGCATCAACACCTGGAAGATGGGTGTGGAGCGAGCCCTGAAGAAGTACCTCCCTAACGGCACCAAGCTCAGCGGACAGACCTGCCCCAACTGCGGTCAAGAAAGTCTGGTATATCAAGAAGGCTGCCTCATCTGCACCAACTGTGGCACCTCACGCTGCGGTTAGCAATTGACGCTGGCTATATGTGTTTTCAGTTTTAGTAAAAAACGGATTTGCGATTTGGCCAGAAGCTGACTCTTGAGCTGTCCAAAACGAATTTATGAAACATCGGCGATCCTCGATGTTTCATTTTTTTTGGGCAATTTTGAAACAATGGGGTCAGACCCCGATGTTTCATTTTGGCACATAACTAATGAACAATTAGTCTGCATATGTTCATTTAGATATAAGCTCACGATGGAGATTTGACATAAGAACATAAGTTCACATAAGGAACATAAGTTTTGTTCTTGTGACAATTTATGTTCTTATGTCTATCTTTTGCTCTTATGTCTAAAAAATACTATGCGGGAGCCATGAGGGCTTGATTTTTTTCAAAAAGCTTAGTTGAAATTCGTTTGATTCGTGTGCTTTTATTTTATAAAGTGGACTCGTCTATGGTGACAAGCGGGTTAATCCAGCTCCTTGAGGCGTTGCTCGAGCAGGGTGTTAAGCTCCTTGAGGAGTTGTGGAATCATGGCGGGTGGGGTGGTGGTGTGATGGGCAGCGATGCCATTGACGCCAGTGGCCATGAGGCTGGCAAGAGGTGTGGCATGGGCGAATGGCGCTATCACTGGTTCTTCGAGGCCCGCGGCGCGTGTCTGCTCCATCACCTTGTGGCAGGTGTCGAGGTCGTCGCTGGCCAAGGCGATATAGTCGATGGCGGTGCGTGGCACGAAGGGTACCTGGGCGGCATCGGCCACGGTGATGCCCATTATGGTCTCCTCGCCGAGGTGCTTGCGGGCTTCAACAGCTGTGGCGCTGCGGTCAAGACCTAAGTGGACGCCAGCCACTTTTAGTGATGTGGTAGTTTCTATATCGTTATCGATAGTGAGGAACGCCTCTAGGCTGCCACATTTCTCTTGCAGCGTTTTTACTGTGGCTTCAATCTCGACTGGAGCAAGCTCGCTAAGGTCGAGTCTTATCCACCGGCAACCGTTGGCGAGCGCGCTGGTTGCAGTGCTGATTATCTCCTGGGCATTGCTGCCGCTGACAATATACTGTAACATGTGGCAAAAGTAATAGTTTTTTGTGGTTCAAAAAGCGGCAAAATAGTTTTTTTAATAAAATTATATAAAAAAACACTTAAACTGGGTTGTGGTAGCGAATTTTTTTGTACTTTTGTAAAATTTTGGAGACAAATGGCAAACGAGTTGCAACAAACGCTGGCACGTATCATCAACAAGAGCAATATCTTAGTTGAAAAATATCATGCCCTTGAGCGTGTCAACGCCGAGCTCATGAGCGAGAAGGAGCAACTTGTTGAGGACATTGAGCAACTGAAGAGAGCCCATGAACTATTGCAGCAAGAGAATGAGTATCTGAAGATGGCTCGTGTGGTTGCTCCCGATCTCAAAGATGTGGATAATGCCAGGGCCACAATCTCCACTTTAGTGCGGGACATTGACAAATGCATCGCTCAACTTAATCAGTGATGCACGATTATGGCAAAAGACGACAACAACCTAAATATAATGATAAGATTAGCCGATGTGGAGCCCACTGCTCTCACCATTCCGCGAGATGAGGAGGCTAATTATCGCGAAGCCGAGAAGCTTGTTAACACATTGTGGAACAAGTGGATTAAACGCTTTGACGGCGATGATGCGTCAAAGAGAGTGATGGCTATGGTTGCCTTCCAGTTTGCAAGGCTATATTCTAAGGCCTATAATCAAAATGTCGCTGTGAACAATTATCTCACCCTCTTTGAGCAGCAGCTCAATGATGTGGTGGTGAAAATATAAGTTTCGTGCCTCATTGTCATGCCCATGCGGGCACGGCACAGTGAGCACTTGAATATATATTGCAAATTAACAGGTTCCTGCACTTCTTGCGCAAACCCAATGGCTCTGTCGAGGGTCAAAAAGGTTTGTGGTGAGTGGTGCTTTTTTATTTATATAAATTTTTATTTTAATCAATGGACATAGTTATTTATATTGTAATTGCTGTAGTGGCTCTAGTAGTAGGTGCCTTAGTGGCAAACTCGATTTCTAAACGCAACGCAAAATCGCAGGCTAACACGATTGTGGAAAATGCCAAACGCGAAGCCGAAATTCTCAAGAATGACGCTGAGCTCAAAGGCAAAGAGGCTGGTCTGGCAATTAAGAGCGAGAGCGAGAAGCAGGCCAACGCACGCCTAGCAAAGGTGCAGTCGAGTGAAGCAAAACTTAAGCAGCGCGAAATGCAGCTAAACCAGCAGCAGCAGGAGCTGCAACGCAAGAAGACCGAGACCGATAACCTTAAAGTAAACCTTGACAACCAGCTTGCTGTTCTCGAAGACCGCAAGAAGGAGGTTGACAAGATGGAGATGAAGGTGCGCGACACTCTGGAGCATGTGAGTGGGCTCTCGGCCGAGGAAGCTAAGGAGAAACTCGTGGAGTCGCTCAAGGATGAAGCCAAGACTGCTGCCGCCAGCTACATCAACGATATCATGGACGATGCCAAGCTCACCGCCAACAAGGAGGCTAAGCGCATTGTGGTGGCTACCATCCAGCGTGTGGCCACCGAGACGGCCATCGAGAATGCCGTGACGGTGTTCCACATCGACAACGATGAGATGAAAGGCCGCATCATTGGCCGCGAGGGCCGCAACATCCGCGCTCTGGAGGCCGCTACCGGCATCGAGATTATTGTTGACGACACCCCCGAGGCCATCGTGCTCTCAAGCTTCGACCCCGTGCGCCGCGAGATTGCTCGCCTGGCACTGCACCAGCTTGTTGCCGACGGCCGCATCCACCCCGCACGCATCGAGGAGGTGGTGGCTAAAGTGCGCCGTCAGGTTGAGGATGAGATTATTGAGACTGGTAAGCGCACAGCTATCGACATGGGTATTCATGGCCTGCATCCCGAGCTCATTCGCCTCATTGGTAAGATGAAATATCGCTCTAGCTACGGTCAGAACCTGCTTCAGCACTCGCGCGAGACAGCCAACCTGTGTGCTGTAATGGCTAGCGAGCTGGGGCTTAACCCCAAGAAGGCTCGCCGCGCTGGTCTGCTGCACGACATAGGCAAGGTGCCCGACGATGAGCCCGAATTGCCACATGCACAGCTAGGCATGAAGCTTGCCGAGAAATACAAGGAGAAAGCCGACATCTGCAACGCCATTGGCGCTCACCACGACGAGGAGGAGGCAACAAGCCTCTATGCTCCCATCGTACAAGTGTGCGACGCTATCTCTGGTGCACGTCCTGGCGCTCGCCGCGAGGTGGTGGAGGCCTATATCAAGCGTCTTAACGACCTGGAGAAGCTGGCGATGTCCTATCCTGGCGTTGTCAAGACCTATGCCATCCAGGCTGGCCGTGAGCTGCGCGTGATAGTTGGCGCCGACAAGATTAGTGACCAGGAGACCGAAAAACTCTCTACCGAGATAGCACAGAAGATTCAGGACGAGATGACTTATCCTGGACAGGTGCGCATCACCGTGATTCGTGAGACTCGCGCAGTGAGCTTCGCAAAATAATGTCATAAATCATGGACGACATTAAGAATCAACTCACTACTTCACAGGAGCAGCCTAGCACTAGCCAGTGTGTGGATTGTGGCAAGTGTGGCTGTGGTGACTGCAACACGCGTTGCAATCTCGACAGCTACAACTGGCTTGCCGACGTGCCGGGAGGGAAGAACGACTTCGACATTGTGGAAGTACACTTCAAGAATACCCGGCGTGGCTATTACCGCAACTCGGCGCACCTCGACCTGAAACAGGGCGACGTGGTGGCGGTGGAGGCCAACCCAGGGCACGACATTGGCACGGTGGCACTAACAGGCAACCTGGTGAAGCTGCAGATGAAGCGCACGCGACTGCGCCCCGACGCCGAGATTCTGCGAGTGTTCCGCAAGGCAAAACCTGCCGACCTGGAGCGCTTTGAGCAGGCTAAGGCCAAGGAGATCGACACCATGATTCGCTCTCGCAAGATTGCCAAGGATCTGGGCTTGGAGATGAAGATTGGCGATGTGGAGTATCAGGGCGACGGCAACAAGGCGATATTCTACTATATTGCCGATGGGCGCGTCGATTTCCGACAGCTCATCAAGGTGCTTGCCGATGTGTTCAAGATTCGCGTGGAGATGAAGCAGATTGGGGCACGTCAGGAGGCTGGTCGCATTGGCGGCATTGGCCCCTGTGGGCGGCCATTGTGCTGCGCCAGCTGGATGAGCACTTTTGTGTCGGTGGCTACTAGCGCCGCACGCTATCAAGAGGTGTCGCTCAACCCTCAGAAGCTTGCTGGACAATGCGCTAAGCTCAAGTGCTGCATCAACTTTGAGGTCGATACCTACGTCGAAGCCTCAAAGTCGCTGCCTAAACGAGAGATGGTGCTCGAGACCCAAGACAAGACCTACTATCACTTCAAGACCGATATCCTTAAGCGAGAAATGTCTTATTCTACCGAGAAAGGCGTGCCAGCCGACCTAGTGACCATCTCGCCCGAGAGAGTGCGTGAAGTGATTGCCCTTAACAAGCAAGGCATCAAGCCCGAGCAGTTGCAGGACTCGGAATTGGACGTTAACGTGGCACGCAGTGCCTATGGTGACCTGGTGGGCCAAGACAGCATCAGCCGTTTTGACAACGCTAAGAAAAAGAAGAAAAAGAAAAATCGAGCAAAACCCCAAGCTGCCAAGCCTGCTGTTGATGGCGCCGACGATGCTGCAAATGGTGGTGAGACCGGTGGCAAGAACCGCCAGCCTCGCGAACGAGCACGCGAGCGTGACCGTGACCGTGATCGCGAGCGCCGACGCAGCAATTATGATGCCGCCAACGCTAAGTCAAATTATAACGAAAACAGGCGCAGGCAAGGCAACAAGCGCGGCTATAATCGCAACGAGACTAATAGGCATCATTGATTAACGTGATGGCCACTCTAGGCAACATATCGTCAAGGCCAGTGATTGCTGTGGCAATCGCAATGATTTATGTCATGTCTTGCTTGAATGCTTGTTCATTCAAGCAAGACACTATGGCACAATTCAAGGCTCTGCCAAGTGAGGGATGGAGTAAGGATATGCCCATACGGTTCACTCCCGAGTATGCCGACTCTACTCTCACCTACGACTTGCAGCTCACGATAAGGCACAACAATTCCTATCAATTTAGCAACCTGAGTCTTGCTGTGGATATGGTTGACAGTGTGAAGGTTATACACCGAAAAGATGTGGATTTCGTGCTCAGCGACAGTTATGGCAACTGGCAAGGGTCGGGATTTGGAGCTCTTTATCAGGCTAGCATCATTATTGCCACAGGCATAAAACCTAGCGATGTGAACTCGATTGTTGTGTGGCAGACCATGGCAGGCTGCGATGTTGTTAAAGATGTGATAGATATAGGCATCACCGTTGCTCCAAGCAAGAATTAGATGCTGAGGGCAACAAAAACAATGAATAAAGATGATAACCAAAGACGAAGCTAAGAAAACCTTAATACAGCTCATGAAATATGGGGTGATAGGTGTGCTCAACACACTCATCACTGCCATTTCCTTCTATCTGTTAAATACTTGGCTCGGGGTGCCATACGGCGTTGCCAACATCACTGGATATGTGCTGGGTGTGATTAATAGCTTCATCTGGAACAGGCAGTGGGTGTTCAAGACTGGCACCAATATCAAGCGTGAGGCATTGCTCTTTGGCTGCGGATTTGTCATCTGCTGGCTACTGCAAGGTGGAGTGAGCCTGTTCTTGCTCGAAGGCTTGGAGTGGAAGAACCTGCCAGTAGATATTATTCCCTTCCTGCCTATGGAGAATGCCGGTCAAAACATCGTAATGGTGCTCTCGATGGTGGTTTACACCATTGCCAACTATATCTACAATCGCACCATCACATTCAAAGAACAAGAAACAAACTCTCAATCATGAAAAAGACATTATTATTGCTGATGGCTGTCATGGCATTATCGATGCAGGTGAATGCAGTCACTCACATTTATAGTGGTCGCAGCACCTACACTAGCGACATCATCGCCACATGGGATGGACGTCACCTCTATCGAGGCAACAGCACCTACACTAGCGACATCCTCTACACCTGGGATGGAAAACATCTGTATTCAGGTCGCAGCACCTACTCGAGCGACATCCTGTGTACATGGGACGGTAAGTATATGTACTCTGGGCGTAGCTCTTATAGCAGCGACATCGTGTGCACCTGGGATGGAAAGTTTCTCTACTCAGGCCGCAGCACCTATTCGAACGACATCCTCTACACCATCACAGGTAACCACATCTACCGCGGTCGCAGCACCTACACCAGCGACATTCTCTACACCACCAGCGGCCATGTGCCAATCCCCGTGCTGCTGGCAGTGATGTAGTGGTTGATGAGCAAGAAATTAAGAAAATTAAAAAAGCGCCCAAAAAAAGGGCGCTTTTTTTGAATTATGTACAAGCTGTCGCTTGCACTACTTGACACGACCTACAAGCCGCATTATGCATAGCTTAGCTGGTGTTGTCGCTTAGCTGGTGTTGTCGCTTCGCTGGTGTTGTCGCTTCGCTGGTGATGTCGCTTAGCTGGTGTTGTCGCTTCGCTGGTGTTGTCGCTTAGCTGGTGATGTCGCTTAGCTGGTGATGTTGCATTATTTGTACTCTTTGGCTTCGCGCTTGCCTTTGAGCACAGCGGCGGCGTTGCCAGCGAGGGCACCCATCTCGTCTTCGCCAGGGAAGCAGTAGGTGGGAGCGAGGAAGTCGATGCGCTTGCGCAGCTCACTTGTGAGGTAGTCGCTGTGAGCCATGCCGCCAGTGAGTAGGATGGCGTCGATTTTGCCGCAGAGCACTGCACTCTGTGCAGCGATAGCCTTAGCCACATGATAAATCATTGCGTCGAGCACCAGCTTAGCGTGCTTGTCGCCGTTGTTGATGCGCTCCTCAATGTCGAGCAGGTCGGTAGTGCCCAGGTGAGCGTTCAATCCTCCCTTGCCGGTAATCATCTTGAGGATTTCTTCCTTAGTGTATTTGCCACTGAAGCACAGGCGCACGAGGTCGGCAGCGGGTATTGTGCCGGCACGCTCGGGAGTGAATGGGCCTTCACCGTCAAGTGCATTAGGAGCGTCAACGGCAATGCCTTTCTCATGAGCAGCTACCGAGATACCACCACCCAGGTGGCAGATGATGAGGTTCATATCCTCATATTTCTTGCCTATCTCGCGGGCGAAGCGGCGAGCGATAGCCTTCTGGTTAAGAGGGTGCCAAATGCTCACGCGCTTTATTTCAGGAATACCGCAGATGCGGGCATAGTCGTTGAGCTCGTCAACCACCACGGGGTCGGCGATAAAGCTGCGGCAGCCAGGAATCTGCTGAGCAATCTTATGGGCGATAAGGCAGCCCAGGTTGCAGGCGTGCTCGCGGGGTGAGTTGCGAGTGTCCTCAAGCATCTTCTCGTTGATCTCATACACGCCACCAGGCACAGCCTTGCCCAGACCGCCACGGCCTATCACGGCCTTGAAGTTGAAATCAACATTAGTGACCTTGATTTCGTTCATCACAAGGTTGTAGCGGAACTCAAACTGGTCTAGGACAGTCTTGTAGGGAGCCAGCTCCTCGGGTTTGTGACGGATGGAACGCAGCAGCAGTGGGGTTTCGCCGTCATATACGGCAAACTTGGTAGAGGTAGAACCTGGGTTGATAACAAGAATTCTCATAGTTGTTTATTTTATGATAGTTGTTTTATAATTCGTGTAATAAAGAAAGGGATGATTGTAGCAGAAGAGTGTGTAAGAAATAGTGCGCGTAGGTGCTAGTGTCTAACGACTTAACACCTAACATTTATTACTTAACACTTATTTAGATTGCCGATGCCACTGCTAGGCTGTAGAACTTCGACTCGATGCTGTCGCCGCGAGAGGGGAGCACTACAGGAACCTTGGCGCCTTGCAGCAGGCCAGCAGTCTGGGCGTGGCACAGCAGGGTGATGGTCTTGTAGAACACGTTGCCGCTCTCAATCTCGGGGAAGAGCACTGCGTCGGCCTCGCCATTGATGGGTGAGTTGATGCCCTTGTGGTGCATGCTCTCGTAGCAGAGCGAGGTCTTCAGGTCGAGAGGACCGTCAACGATGCAGTCGCCAAACTCGCCATTGGCAGCTTTCTCCTTGATGATTACATAGTCGGCAGTGCAGGGGAAGTGGCGCTCGTCAACCTTCTCAGAGCAGTGGATGAGAGAAATCTTGGGTTGCTCAATGTGCAGAGCGTGAGCAATCCGGGCCACATACTTCACTTGCTCGATGCGTTGCTCCACGGTGGGGCATGGAATCACAGCGGCGTCGGTGAAGAGCAGCAGGCGATGCAGCTCGGGAATGTCGGCCACGGTAACGTGGGTGAGCACGTTGCCCTTAGGCAGGATGCCAGTCTCCTTGTTGAGCACAGCACGCAGCAGGTTGTCGGTGTTGAGCAAGCCCTTCATCAGCACGTTGGCACGGTCTTCGCGCACCTCGGCAACGGCCTTGGCGGCAGCGTCGTCGCGGTCGCTGGCGTCGATAATCGAGAACTCGCTCTTAAATTTAGCGAGACGCTCGTCGGCCTCAATCTCGGCGCGGCAGCCTACGAAAGTTACAGTGATAATACCAGCCTCGAGAGCTTTTAACACGGCACTGCGAGTAACATCGTCCTCAGCCCATACTACAGCCACGCGGCTTTTTGTTCCCTTACTAGCAAGATGAGCGGTTAGCTCATCAAAATTTTTGATACTTGGCATGTTGTTTTTTACTGTTTATGTTTTATGTAGTTAATAGTAGTTCTATCGTGGTGCAAAGGTAGTAAATAGTTTTCAGTTATCAGCCATCAACGCCAAGTTTTTTTGTTTTTTATTTGCTTAGTTTCGGCCACCTAAAAAATAAATGCACACTAATTAAACGAATTAAAACTAATTATTGTCCCGATAAAACAAAGTGAAACATCGGGGTCAGACCCCATTGTTTCACTTTACACCTGCAACCACAGCAAAGGCACACTAATTAGACGAATTTCAACTAAGCTTTTTGAAAAAATCACGCCCTCATGGCTCCCGCACAGTTTTTTTAGACATAAGAACATAAGATAGACATAAGAGCATAAACCATAAATAGTCACAAGAACAAAACTTATGCTCCTTATGTGGGCTTATGTCCAATCAAGCGTGTGCTTATGTCTAAATGAACAGGCGCAGCTGGTTATGCGTCAGTTGGTTTCTTCGGGCTCTTTTACCCAGGTGTAGGCACCGATGTCGATGCCGTCGTTGGTGAAGCGGTCAACGCCGTAGCGGTCGTAGCGTGCGGCGTCGGGGCAGTAGGAGCGGTTGCCGCGGGCTATGGCGTCGCTGCCGTTGTGGAGTCGGTAGTCGAAGATATACTTCTCGCGCTCGGTGTAGAACTTAGGGTCGCCACCCCACACGCAGTTGATGAAGAATTCATCGTCCTCGCCGCTGCTTTGAAGCAGGCAATTGCGCAGATATATTCCTATGTCGTTGAGCTCATTCACATTGAGGTCGCCGGTGTTGCCATAGAAGATGCAGTTGTCGAAGCTGCCCTGGAAGTGTGTGCTAGAGCCGTCATCAAATTTGTTCATGAGGTTGAGGATGGGACCATCGATAGCCGAGAAGAGGTAATAGTTGGCAAAGGTGCAGTTGACAAAGTGCAGATTTCCTCCGTAGAAGTCGGCGACAAAGACACCGGCATCGCTAAACTCGCAGCCCTCGGCATCAATCCAGGCGTTCACGCCCAGCAGAGTGAGGTAGGATGCGTTGTGCAGCACGCTGTTGAAGAGATGCAGCGAGCGCTGGCTCATGTCATCAGAATAGACCTGCATACCGTTAGTGTTGCCGCGCATGCTCACGAAGGCCAGCTCATTGCCGTAGCTGCCATAGTTGAAATAGACGCCATCCCACTGTCCGCTCATGATGTCGAAGTTAATCTCTCCAACCACATGGTCGAGGCGGTCGCCACGCAGGGTGATGGGCTTCTCTTGAGTGCCACGGGCGGTGAGCGTGCCTTTGACTAGCAACGCCGCGTCATGGTGGAAGAGTAGGGTGGTGCCAGGGTCGAAGGTGACGTGGGTGAGTGTGTCGATAGTGAGCGTGCCATACACGAGATAAGGCTTGGCCGCAGTGAGGTGTGTGGGCTTGCTCAGCGTGGTGTCGTTGAGGATGATGACATCCTGCCCCCAGGCGGTGACGGCGACCTTTTGGGTGACGCCGTTGGTGACAAACTCGATGTGATCCTCGATGTACTCGGGCTCATCTTGATTGGTGGGGTCGAGACGGCTCTCGACGAAGACGAAGATGCTGTCCTGGCCGCGCACTTCAATGTCGTGGAACTCATCGCCCTTCATGCCATCCACATTGAGGAAGAAGTGGCCCTTGCTCTCTCCCGCCACTTTGATGGATGAGATGTTGAGCATCTTCTTGCCCTTATTGTAGATGAGAAACTGCTTGGTGGGCGTGCCCTGGCCGGTTATCACGGTGTCGAAGGCCACGGTGTCGGTCGAGAAAGTGAGGATGTCGCTGCTGCTGGTCGAGAACTCGTCGTCGATGCAGCTAGAGAATGATAACGCTACTATAGCGCAAATTATAGCCAAAGGTAGATGAAAATTCTTAGTCATACATTTAAAACGTGTTTTGACTAAGAATATTGTTCTATTCGTTTAGTGTTTATCGTTGTCTTTTTTATAGAAATTCGAGACAATCTAGGTTGCCCCATCTCTAATCACTCCACTCTTAGAACTGGAAGTAGATGAAGGGCTGCATCTCGGCGGAGACGAACTGGAAGACAAAGAACACCACCACGACGACTATTGCGGCAATCGCTGGCATTGGCAGGCTGGCAAAGGTGTAGCGATACTTGCGCTTCATCTTCTCGGGGATCCAGTGGATGATCATGCCAAGGACAAATAGTAGGAACACATTGTGATAGGCACCAATCACGTCAAGGACGTTGACGTTCCATGCGGTGCCCATCTGCTGCACCATCGATTTGGCAGTGCGCCACGCCACCTCGTTGGCAGTGGCAGGGTCGAGGTTGGAGCCCGAGCGGAAAAAGAGTCGTGTGAAAGAGATGAATACAAACGTTACGAAAATCGCCCAGGAGTTTGCCAGCCACTTGAGGTTGCGCTCGCGGGTGTTGTACTTGTTGTATAGCCAGCGCACTATCGCGCTTACAGCAATGAAGACGGCACACACCAGCAACACGTTCCACAGCGCAGTGGGAGTGACCCACATGAGTATTAAAATAACAGCCACAACAATGAGCGAGGCCACTACTCTCCACATCGCTGAGTTGTCGCGCCAAAACTTATAGACCACCATTCCCACTCCGTTGAGTCCGCCCCAAATCACGAAGTTCATGCTCGCTCCGTGCCACAGACCTCCGAGCAGCATGGTAATCATTGCGTTAAGGTTGGCATAGATTTTCTTGCGGCGGTCGGGGTGCTTGTAGGCAGTGAAGATTACCATCGCTGCAACTATTAGCACACCCAGTGCTACCCACCAGCTGCCGCTGAGCACCAGTGCCGCTAGTGTGATAACCGAGATCCAGAAGTAAGTGCCGAAGGTGATGTTGCGGTTGCCGCCCAGAGGGATGTAGAGATAAGTTTGCAGCCATCGCGAGAGCGAAATGTGCCATCGCTTCCAGAAGTTGCTACAGTTGAGGGCTTTATAGGGGGAGTTGAAGTTCTTGGGCAGGTGGAATCCCATGAGCAGCGACAGGCCTATGGCGATGTCGGTATATCCCGAGAAGTCGGCATAAACTTGCAGAGAATAGACAAATAGCGACATCAAGTTCTCAAACCCCGAGAACAGGTGTGGATTCTCAAACACTCGGTCGATGAAGTTCATGGCGAGGTAGTCGCTCAGTACAATCTTTTTTACCAGTCCATTAAGTATCCAGAACACCGCTAGTCCAAACATGCGGTGGCTGATGTTGTACTTCTTATAGAGCTGAGGGATGAAATCGCTCGCCTTGATGATGGGACCCGCCACCAGCTGTGGGAAGAAGGTCACGTAGAAACCAAAGTCGAGAATGTTGCGCACAGGCTTGACGAGGCCTTTATACACGTCGGCAGTGTAGCTGATCACCTGGAATGTGTAGAACGAGATGCCCACTGGCAGGATGATGCGGTCAACATTGAAGAAATTAGTGCCTAGGATTGAGTTGCCGGCACTAGCGGCGACATTGGTCACCGTCATTTCGAAACCGAAGATGGAGTGTACCATGTCGGCAAAGAAGTAGGCATACTTGAAGTAGCACAGGATGCCGAGGTCAATGGTGACGCTCAGTGCCAGCAGTGCCCGTCGCTTCCATTGCACCTTGTTGCGGTCGATGGCCTGGGCTATAAAGAAATCGGTACACGTGACGAGTATCAGTAGCCCCACAAAGAGTCCACTGGTCTTGTAGTAGAACAGCAGGCTCACGAAGAAGAGATAAGAGTTGCGCAGCAGTCTTCTGTTCTTGGCCAGCGCGAAACCGGCGAAGACGATGGCGAAGAACGCCCAAAAGTGGAACTGCGTGAACAGCAGTGGACTGTCGGGGTTAAACGAGAAAACCGATAATATGTAGTCAATAAGTTTCTGCATTATAGTTTCGTTCACGCCATTTCAGGTATTCTCCTATTATGGCATTATAGAGTAAGTCTCCTATGAGTTTGTAGCCACTGCTGGTGAAATGCACATGGTCGCTCTGCATCAGTCCGCTCCTCACCCATCGCGTGGAGCTGCCCAAGCCCCCCATCACCTTGTAGAGGTCCCACACCGAGCCGTTGTTGTCGAGTGCCAGTTCAATGAATACCTTCTCGGCAGAGCGTGAGTTGGGGTTTGCTGAGCGGTTCAAGTGGTTGTCGTTGTTAGTGATGAAAATGAACTGGCAGTTTGGATTCACGCGCTTGATGCGGTCAATGAGTTGCTGGTAATTGCTCTTGAAGCGGTCGCGGTTGAAGTTCTTGGTGTGGGCGTCGTTGATGCCTATGCCAAAGATTACCATGTCGGGCTTTGCCACATGCAGGTCTTTCTCGAGAAGGCTGCATCTGAGCCACGACGTGGTGGCAGCTCCGTTCACGCCCGACTCCCAATAGGTGACGCCCGGCTCGTCGTTGAGAGCGACAACCCCTCTGAGCTCAAATCGGTTGCCGTTGCCCAGGCCGTGAAATTTCACGGTAAACGAGGTGCAGCTTCGTGGCAGTTCAAAGAAATAGCCGGTGTCGTTATTGCCTTCGGGGTCTTCTATCGCTGTGCTGTCGATCATGATGTAGGGACGCACGCTGCTCGACGATGCCTTTCCCATTACCCTGATGTAGCGGGTTGACCAGTCGATGCCGTCGCTCGCCGAGAGAGTGAACGTGACACTGGCGTTAGGGCTCGAGGTGGTGGCGGTGATGCCACTCATTCCCATCTCGCGGTCAGGGCTTTGCTCAATGTTGCGGGTTCTCGACCACGAACCAGTGCCACTCACCGAGTAGTCGTGCGGGCCGTTGGTGCCCACGAGTTTGTAAGGAAACATGATGGCCCTGCTGCCTTTGTTGCTATTAACGTGAGTGGAGAAATCGCGGCGCAGGCGGTGGCTGAAAGTGCCCGCTTGCACATGACTGCCTCCCACGTGCCAGATGTTGATGGTGCCTCGCTGGCGGTTGATGATATTGTCGAGCTTGCGGAAGAAAGGTACCAGCGCCACGCGCCCTTCCTTGAAGGTGCGCAGTCCCGCCTCTTTCATGTTGACGCATGAGTAGCTTGAGTCGGTGCGCGCCAAGAGGCCTTTGACTTGTGCCGCTGAGCTCATAATGCTCCATGTTGCTATGATGAGCGATAATATGTATTTTGTTATAGTCATTATAATCTATAGTAGGTTTAGCTTTTGCTGTCTTACTGGAAGTCTTTAGGGGTCTTGCCCACTCGCTTGCAGTAGAAGCGGTAATACATCAAGCAGGTGTTGAAAAGCATGTCGGCAACCTTGCTGGCACCGTCGCGAGAGAAGTGAACGTAGTCTTTTCCTGCCAAGCCGGCTTTTACCCATTCTATCATGGAGTTGTGGCCTCCCATTGCCTCATAGAGGTTCCAGAAGGCGATGCCCGTCTCGTTGCACACCTCTTGAATCATGTGGATGGTGGGCTCGAGCTGTGGATAAGTCTCTTTCTTGCCTTTTACGTTGGTTGACATGTCGGCAGGGCCTATGAACAGTATCTTTGTCTCGGGCGAAATTGCTTTGAAAAGTTTAATTTGTGCGATAAGGCTTTCCTTGTATTCTCTCATGCGCTTTTCGGTTTTGAGGTAAGGCACTGAGTTGCCGCCATATTGCAAGATAATCAGTCCCACTTTGTTGCGCTTGAAGAATGGCTCTAGGGTCTTGCGGTCGGTGACGTGGGCAAAGACTGTTCCCGAGCTGCCTCGCATGGGCACGTTGTCAACCGAGATGCCATTGTTGCCATCGAGCATCACGGCAAAAATTTCCATGTCGCCACTAGCGCTAATCGACACTTTTCTTGCTGGTGTGGATAGTGTGGCGCTGAGGAATTTTACACCTGTAGTAGTGCCTGCGGGGTCGGTCATGGGCACTGTGGTGCCGTTGGCACTCAGCGTGGCTTTGCCGTTTCCGCTGCACACCATTGTCACCTTTGAGTAGGTCTTGGAGTGGGGCGCGCCCTCAAAGCTGGTGGCTCTGTAGGTGAGCTGCACCGAGCCCTTGAGGTGAGCCACCTGCGACATGATGCCGTAGCGGCCATTGCGCAGCTGTGGCCCCATGGGGTAAGAGAAATAGGTGGGCAGTTTGCGGCTTGCCCACTGTGCAACGGTCATTGCGCCAACGGCTTGAATTGCTGGCACCATGCCCACTCCGGTGCCTCCAAAGGCAGTCTGCAATCTCTCTCTCAGCTCAGATGAGATGCGGTCTTCCTCAAGCTGCGAGTCGCCGTAGTGCAGCACGCGCATGGGCTCTGCGCTGGCGTTCTCCATTGCTTCAAAGAGGTCGTCAAAATAGGTGATGTCGCCTGCTGGCATGTGAAAGCGGGCGGGATTAGACTCGGTGAATTTCTTGAATTCAACGTCGTCGGTGGTGCTTGTGGCCTTGAGCTGCTGGGCAAGGAGCTCGTCGGGGGTTGCGGTATTGACGTGTGTCTCCACCGTGAGTATTTCGTCAAGAGTAGGGAACTCAAAGTGGACATTGCCAATGGTAATCCCATCTTTAGGGAAGATGGCACACACCACGGCAAGCGCAGCCAGAGTGCCAAAGATGAAGACTACTATTTTTCTTGCTTTCATTACTCTTTTTACCTGAAGTGATTTTGTGGTTACAATTTTAAAAAGCGTGCAAAGTAACACAAAATATTTTAAATAGATGTGACTTTCGCTCTAAAAACCTCGTTTATTGAGTTTTTTTACCAAAACTGTAAGCTCTTTTTCATGATTTTAGTTGGTTTTATTGTAATGACTTTGTTTGATGGCTCTATATTGTTATAACTAGTCATTGCCTATGTCTTTCTCTCGGTAGGCATGGCCTTTGGCCTTTTTTGTTGGGTTGTAGGGCTGTTAATATTGGTTAGCTGCGTTAAATAATCTTAATTCTTGGCTTCTCGTCGAGATTTAGGGTAGTGGTATTGTGGCAATTAATAAATAATGTTGTACCTTTGCACGCCGATTATATCCAAGATAATTTCAGCAGCGTGCCAGAGTGTGACATTTGGCCGTGTCATTGTGCGCTCTGTTGAAGATTTAATTAATTTTTAATCAGGATTTTTAAAAGTGAACACTTTAAGTTACAAGACCGTGTCTATCCGCAAGGAAGACGTACAGAAACAATGGGTAGTAGTAGATGCTACCGATCAGGTGCTGGGTCGCTTGTGCGCAAAAGTAGCGAAGATCTTGCGCGGAAAGTACAAGCCCAGTTTCACACCACATGTTGACTGTGGTGACAATGTAATCATCATCAACGCCGATAAGGTTAAGCTCACTGGTAATAAGTGGGAAGACCGCACCTATGTTAGCTACACAGGCTACCCCGGTGGTCAGCGTTATGCAACCCCTGCCATTCTCCAAAAGAAGTCGGAGATTCATCAATCAAGAGCTCGTGGCAAGCAGCGCGGCAAGCATCCCTTGTTCCTTCACGTGATTAAGGGTATGCTCCCCAAGAACAAGCTTGGCGCTCAGATTCTGAACAATGTGTATATCTACAATGGTCCAGATCATCCACATGAGGCTCAGCAACCAACAGTAATTGATATCAACAAACTTAAATAATTGGAAGAATGGAACAGATTAATGCAGTAGGTCGTCGTAAAGCAGCTATCGCACGCGTTTATGTTAGCGAAGGTAATGGCGAGATCACAATCAACAAGCGTACACTTGAAGAATACTTCCCATCTCCAATTCTTCAATTCATTGTTAAGCAACCATTGAACACGCTGGAAGCCACCGAGAAATATAACATCAAGGTGAACCTCGTGGGTGGTGGTTACAAGGGACAGGCCGAGGCTCTGCGTCTTGCTATCGCTCGTGCACTGGTGAAGATCAACGCCGAGGACAAGAGCGCACTGCGCAAGGAAGGCTTCATGACTCGTGACCCACGTGCCGTAGAGCGTAAGAAACCAGGTCAGCCCAAGGCCCGCAAGCGTTTCCAGTTCAGCAAGCGTTAATACATTATTATTTCAACGACTTGCTCTGGAATGCAAAACAGAGTTTAGTATCCAAATTGCATAGACTCTTCGTGAAGATACACATTAATAATATACTCACACACGATGGCTACTATGCGATTGATTAAGTCGAACGTAAACAAATCAAAATTTTTAAACAATGCAAACACCAAATTTTGACCAACTGCTTGACGCTACCTGTCACTTTGGTCACCTGAAACGTAAATGGAACCCTGCCATGGCTCCCTACATCTTCATGGAGCGTAATGGCATTCACATTATTGACCTCTACAAGACTCAGGCTAAGCTTGAAGAAGCTGCCGTTGCTCTCAAGAACATTGCTAAGAGTGGCCGCAAGGTTTTGTTTGTTGCCACCAAGAAGCAAGCAAAGCAAGTCGTTGCCGACCGCGCTACTTCGGTTGGAATGCCTTATGTTGTTGAGCGCTGGCCAGGCGGTATGCTCACTAACTTCCCCACCATTCGCAAGGCTGTGAAGAAGATGGCTTCAATCGACAAGATGACAACCGACGGCACCTTCGACAACATGTCGAAGCGTGAGCGCCTGCAAATCACTCGTCAGCGTGCGAAACTCGAGAAGAACCTGGGTTCTATCGCCGAGATGAAGGCTCTGCCTTCGGCACTCTTTGTTGTTGACGTGCTCAAAGAGCACATCGCCGTTGCCGAGGCTAACCGTCTGGGTATTCCAGTATTTGGCATCGTTGATACCAACAGTAATCCTGAGAACGTTGACTTCGTGATTCCCGCTAATGACGACGCTTCGAAGTCGATTGACATCATCCTTAACACCGTGTGTGAGGCTATCAACGAGGGTATTGAGGAGCGCAAGATTGAGAAAATCGACAACAAGGACGACGCCGCCGAGGAGGAGAACGAAGGAGCTGCCGAGGCTAAGCCACGCCGCGAAAGAGTACGTCGCAAGGCTGCTCCCAAGGCTGAGGTAAAAGATGAGGCCGCTGCCGAGGCACCTGTCGAGGCTGCCGCTGCCGAAGCTGAGGCTCCCAAGGCTGACACTGAGGAGGAAGCTAAGGCCGAGTAATGCTCAAGAGTTCACTAATTTATAGGTAATAATTTAATTTTTTAAAAACTATTATGGCTGTTTCAATTAACGACATAAAGAAGTTGCGCGAGATAACCAACGCTGGTATGGTTGATTGCAAGAAGGCTCTCATCGAGGCCGAGAACGATATGGATAAGGCTGTGGAGATCATCCGCAAGCGTGGTCAGGCCATCGCTGCCAAGCGTGGTGACCGCACTGCTGCCGAGGGTATTGCCAAGTGCAAGGTAGAGGGCAACTTTGGAGCTATCGTGGCTCTGAAGTGTGAGACCGAGCCAGTGGCTGGAACCGAGAAGTTTGTCACTCTCGCTAACCGCATTCTCGACGAGGCTGTAGCAGCTAAGGTTCAGAACCTTGACGAGCTCAAGAACTTCACATTCGACGGTGCTACCGTTGCCGAGCACATCACTGCTCTGAGTGGTATCACTGGCGAGAAGATGGAGCTTGGCGCCTATGAGTGCCTTGAGGCTGCTGGCATTGCTGGTTACAACCACTTCAACAAGAAGCTTGCTACTCTCGTGGCTTTCAACGCTCCTGTTGATGAGGAGACTGGAAAGGCTGTGGCTATGCAGGTTGCCGCAATGCGTCCTGTTGCCGCTTGCCGTGAGCAGATTCCTCAGAATGTAATCGACGAGGAGACTGGCATCGCTATTGAGAAGACCAAGAGCGAGCAAGTGCAGAAGGCTGTTGAGAACGCTCTCAAGAAGGCTGGTTTCAACCCCTATTACTGCGCTACCGAGGAGCATCAGGATGAGGCCGTGCGCAAGGGCTACATGACTCCCGAGCAGGTGGAAGAGGCTAAGAAGCTTATGGCCGACACTGCCGATGCTAAGCTCAAGAGCATGCCTGAGCAGATGATCCAGAACATCGTGAAAGGTCGCATGGAGAAGTTCTACAAGGAGAACATCCTTATGGAGCAGGAGTATGAGGCAAGCGAGGAGAAAGGCATGACTATCGCCATGTTCCTTGACAAGGCTCACAAGGGGCTCGTTGCTACCGACCTCAAGCGTGTAAATCTTAACGCAGACTAATTTTTGTGGTTAAGCAATATTTTTTAGAGGAGTACCAACACAAAACTGGTGCTCCTCTAATTTTTTTTCGGGCGCTAAATGAAAACTTCTCTCAGCTTCTCAGCAGAGCCATTATCTGTGGCAGGATGGCCATGTTGCCGTCGTTGATGATGTTCTTGACAGGAACTGTGACCGCGCTCATTGAAGCCGATTGAGAGCTTATTCGCTCAAGCACTTTGTCTCGGGTTGTAGCGTTGCGGCTTATGACTCTGGCGATGCGGGTCTCTAGTGGAGCACTCACATTCCACACCTCATCGACCATTGTGTGCATTCCTGCTTCTACCAATATTGCTGTCTCAACAAAGTTTTGGCATCCTGGGCGGGTGTTATGCCAGTTGATCAGGTCATCTTTTACCACAGGATGTACTATGCCGTTGACTGCCGTCAGTGCTTTGGGGTCGTTGAATATAATGGAGCTGAGCAGTGTCTTGTTGATGCTGCCATCGTGGTTGTAGATGTCCTTGCCAAAGTGCTCGGTGAGTTGCTGCCTGATCACGGGTGAAGTTGTCATCAATAGCTTGGCGCGATGGTCGCAGTCATACACATCATGACCCATATTGCTCAATATCCTGGCAACCATGCTTTTGCCAGAGCCGATGCCTCCTGTTATCGCTATCAGTCGCTTTGCGGTCATTGCTTTTTAGTATCGCTCAATCAAGTAGTTGACACTGTCGATGGGTAGCGTGACGTTAGTGTAGTTGCCCGACACCTCGCCTAGTTTTATGTTCACCTTGTTGTTTTTTGGGTCAATGTCGTTATAATCGACAATGACAGTCAAGTTCACGGGGTCGCGGTAGTGACTCTGTGGCACAAGGAATGTGACGTCGATAGATGGTGGGAACACTAGCACTTTCACGCCGTGAGGCTGGTTCCTCAATGAGATGGAAGCGTTGAAGTCTTTCCTGATGAGCGGCTCTACAGGAACGGTGAGCTTCACTCTGTCGGGCACGATTTTCACATTGTTGATGCCCTTTATTGTCACTTCCTTGGTGAATGTGGAGGTGAGATTTGCCACTTCCACTGTAGAGATATCTACCTCATTGACCTTGAAGAGGGTGGCTTGGTCAAGGGCATAAACTATAGCCGAGTCGGGATCGGTTTTTATCAAATCGGGGTTGATGACAAATTGCTTGTCGGGGATAATGTTCTCAATGTTGTCCTCCCAATTGATGGGCACTTTTTTCCCTGGCAGAGTGGTGTATTTTGACACTATGCTCTCGGGAATTACTTTGATAATAGTGGCCTCATTGTTAATCGCCCTCCTCACTTCATTTATCAGCTGATTGGGAGCGATTTCCATGGCGCTGTTTTTCTCGTTGATATATTTGCTCAGGTCTAGCTCTATGGTGGGCGTTGACTGAAAGAATGACTTGAGGAACGAAAGCCCTCGGTCTTTTACTGTCACTGTGACAGTAGTGGGCACATCATTAATGAGGGTTATGCTCTTGGGCTTGTTTACCACTACATTGATAGTGATGTCGCGGGTAATGTTGTTGTTGAACGAGAGGAGTATCCAAAACAGTGCAGCAATCACCACAAAAAATAGGAACAAGAAAGTTTCCTTGCTCGATAATTTTTTGCTTAGCGACGATAGCCACTTGATGTGCTGCTTGAACCAACTCATTGCTTAGTGGAATAATATCGCAACAATAGCACAGTAGTGCGCTCGGGAGGTCACTACTTTGCTATTGTGTGGCGGGATAATGATGAATTGAAAAATTAGTTGGCGTTCTTGATGTCGGCACCCGACTCAATGGCATCGCCTGCCGATGGATATACCATAGCCTTGTCGATGGTGATTTTTACGTTGTCATCGACTTGCAGCACTATCACATTTTCTTTGATTTCTTTAATCTTGCCGTGAATGCCACCCGCGGTAATCACTTTGTCGCCTTTCTGCATTGCTTCGCGGAACTTCCTAATTTCTTTTTGCTTCTTGCTCTGTGGACGAATCATGAAGAAATAGAAAATGGCGATAAGGGCAACAATCATAATAATGCCCGACCATCCGCCTCCGGCACCGGCCTCGCCCTCGGCTTGTGGGGCGAAGAGTAAAATGTAGTTCAACATAGTAGTGTATATAATTAAATTTTAAAAATTAGTTTTGTCTTGTGTGTGAGTCACATCATGGTTTCCAGATTACTCCAGAGTTTTTCAGATCGCGGAATGCTGCATTGAGCACACCGTTGACAAATGATGAGCTGCTGGGGCTGCTGAAGGATTTAGCAATCTCGATATATTCGTTAAGAGTTACCGTTGTGGGTATCTTCTCAAAAGTCCTGACCTCGGCAAGAGCAACAAGAAGTATCACTCTGTCGATAAGCGCGATGCGGTCGCTATCCCAGTGCCTGGAGTCTATAAACTTCTCGATGGTGGCGGTGTTCAAGTCTTCTTGGCTGAGGGTAGCGCTGAAGAGCTCTGCTCCATAGTCGGCATCCTCTTGATCCTTGAATTGAGGCATAATGGGATTTTTGTCGCCGTCGTTGAAGCGCTTGATGGTCTTTATTACAAATTGCCCCATGAAGTCAAGGTCGTCGCAGCTCCAGTACATCGACTGGTTCTCGAGTTCCTCTAGCAGGTCTTCGTCATCAATGAGCAACCGCTTGAAGAGCTGTTTCCACAGGTAGCAGTCGCCATCGAGGTCGCAGCAGTCATTGTCCATGTACTCCTTGTAGATGTCGCTCTCTTGTATTTTGTTGAGCATCAGTTTCAAGAAGATTTCATTGTCTTTCCACGACAGTTTGTGCTCTTGAATGTAATGCTGCAGTTGCTCATTCTCTCTAAGAAGTGCAACGAGCTTGTTATCTACAAATTTTGTGTTAGGGTAGAGGTCTTCTCTTGTAGGCAAGAATTTGTGTTTTGCCTCGTCAAGATTTCTGTCTTGTAAATCGGTCAAGTCGATAATCAACTTGAGCAAGTAGTTGTATAGCTCATAAGACTTGTCAAAACTGTGTTGCAACTCGTTCCTGGCCATTTCGGGTGATTTTATACTTCTCGTTACCATGAAGTTATAAATCATCTGAACTACTTTTATCCTTATTAATATTCTGTTAATCATTGTGCTTATGAAAAATTAATGAGCTTTTGCCAACTCTTGACGTGTAAAAGAAGATGAAAAATCACTACAAAATTAGTGCAAGTTGAGTGAAATACAAAATGAAAGACAAAGTTTTTCATTTTTATTTCCTAGACGCAGCCTAATTTATCCAAAAATAGTGCAAGTTGAGTGAAATACAAAATGAAAGACAAAGTTTTTCATTTTTATTTCCTAGACGCAGCCTAATTCTCACAATCGCCATTGCTGGTGGTAGGCTCCTGGACAGCTTTATGGCTGTTGCGTTTCTTTTTTATTTTCCTCTTCTTGTTATATAGCGGGTTGGGGGTGTGTAGCACATACTCGCAATAATAGCTGATGATGAGAGTTGTCATGGGAAGAGCTATGATCAGGCCCACCAGCCCCAAGATGTAGCCCCACACCGACAGCGCCAGGAACACGATAGCAGGTTTTAGTCCCATCTGCTGTTTCATGATCATGGGTATGAGCACCAGGTCTTGGATGAGCTGGCAGATGCAGTAGGCGGCAAATGTCCATCCAAACAGTGGCCAGAATGGTTGTCCTGTATCTACCGATAGCACCAGACACAGGAAAGCGGCGATGGGCAGCGACACTAGTTGCAAGTAAGGAACCATGTTTAGCACTCCAATGAACAGACCAAAGGCTATAGCCATAGGCAAACCTATGATTGAGAACTCTATGGCAAAGATAATGCCCACAAAGAGCGAGACTAAGGCTTGTCCGCGGAAGTAGCGGCTCATAGTCTGCTCCACGTCGCGAATTATCTTGAACCCAATGCGACGATACTTTGGGGGGATTGCGGCCTTGAAACTATGGGTAATCTTGTCATAGTCGAGCAAGATGAAGAACATGTAGAGCAACACAAGCAGCAGCGTGAATATAGACAGAATAATGCTAAACGTGCCTCCTATCACGCTCCATGTGCCACTGAGCAGGTTGTTGATCACATTCACCCATTGCTCTTTAGTGAGAAGCTTCTGCCACTGGGTCAAGTCGATGTTCTCCCTTATGAAATCGTGGACGGCGGCAGGGATATGTGGCACTTGGAAGGACGTTTTGGCATAATGTGTTAGCATTGTGGTCATGCTGCTCACCTCATTCACCAAATATGGGATAAGAAACCACAGTGATATGATAATTGCGCCTAAGGCAATGATGATGGCTAGAACAGAGGCCACAGCACGACCTTTCAGATGGAGCGCTCTTCTTATTAACTCCACGAGAGGATTGAGCATGTAGGCCAGCAGTCCGCCTATCAAGAATGGCAACAGCACATTCCTCAAATAGTTGATTACAAGAATTGCCAAGGCAATGCACACGGCAGTAAGTATGAGTCGAGTGACTCGGTCAAAATCATAACGCTTATTTGTCCTTGATGGTACCATACAACTCGCCTGAGGTTTTACCTTGCAAAATTAGTGCAAACCGAGAGCAGAACAAAATAAAAAACGAAGTTTTTGTATTTTTTTATGCCGAGGTGCCGCCTAATTTATCCACAATTAGTGCAAACCGAGAGCAGAACAAAATAAAAAACGAAGTTTTTGAATTTTTTTATGCCGAGGTGCCGCCTAATTTATCCACAATTAGTGCAAGCCGAGCGAAATACAAAATGAAAAGCCCAAGATTTTCATTTTTATTTCTAATGTGCTGCCTATTTTATCAAAAATTAGTGCAAGCCGAGCAAGAGATTTACAAAAAACATTAACTTTGCACTACTATATTTAAAAATGCTATTATGGTAGAAACAGGATTGAAATATACAAGTCAGATGATTGTCAGCAAGCAGCTGACGGCGCAAAGCATGGGTTCGGGCGACATGGCAGTGCTTGCCACGCCTGCTATGATGGCGCTCATGGAAAACGCCGCCATGCTTGCTGTGGCACCCCATTTGCCAGAGGGTTGCACCACGGTGGGAGGGCACATAGCGGCATCGCATCTGCGGCCCAGCAAGATTGGCGACAGTGTGGAAGCGACAGCTACTGTGACAAAGGTCGATGGCAAGAAGATAGAATTTAAGGTCGAGGCACGCAGCAATGGCACACTGCTTGGCGAGGGCACTCACTTGCGATTTATTGTTGACCGCAAGAAATTCATGGATAGACTTTAAGTTGCTTTTTCGCACACTATCAGCACTTGCTCGCCATCAGCAAGCGTGGTGGCAAAGAGGTAGGTGTTGCCTCCGTCTTGCACACGCAGGCGCTGCTTTAGTGCCTCGGCGCTTAGGCGAAAGTTGCGGGTAGCAATATTGAGGTGTGGATAACGCTTTGAAATTGACTTGATTTCTTTTCCCTTAAACGGGATTATGTCAACTATCATGAACTCTCGGCCCGGAAAATCAGGAATTGGGCTGCTGCTTGCCATCAAGTGAGAGTTTTGGGCAAGTTGTGACACTCCGTAAGCATGCTCCACAGCACTGTAGCATCCTAGCTTCATGATGCTGGCGTTGGGCTCATAAAGGTATTCTCCGGCCATAGGCCGTGCTCGGTCACTTGCTGGCGTCACGTCATTAGCGCCTGCGGTGAACCGGTGCCACGCTCTTCCGTCGTGGTTGAGGGCATGCAGGGTGACGGCAAGTGATGGCTTAGAAAAATCAAGCTTGAACAGCAACTCTTTGCATTCGTTTTTCACACTCACTGCCCACACATCAGTCAGATGCTCGCCCAGGTCGCGCACCGACTGTGTTAAGTCAAGCATGGGGGAGGCTTTGATCAATAGCCGTGAAGTGTGCTGCGCAATTATAGGCAACAGTTCTAGCGCATTAGGCTGGCAACTGGCAAAGCCAAACACCCGCTTGCCGTCATCGCCACGACGTGCCGGGTCGATAAAGATGGCATCATAACGCTTGCCGGCATCAAGTTGATTGAGATACTGCACCGAGTCGGCATTCACCACCTTTACATTGGGAGCGAGAAAAGCAAAATTGTAAGACCCCACAGCGGCAATATCTTTGTCAATCTCGATGGCGGTGACCTCCTGAACACATTGCGAAATGTAATAGTCGTCAACCCCAAGGCCCATTGTCATGTCGAGCACATGGTCGTTGAAACTAAAGAGCGACGAGTGAAAATGAGCTACAGCCTCGTGGGTACACTGCTCGGCACTTAGCGCCTTGGGAAACAGAAAATTATCGTGCCGCAGCAGAAATGGTATTTTGTCCTTCGCCTTGCGGCGGCACTCAATCTGCAAAACAGCAAAACTCTTGTCGAAAGAGAGGCCTGGCTCATCTTTCAACAAGAGTTTACAAGTGTCGGCATCGCGATTGCGGGCGATGTAGGAGAACATCGCGGCATCTACTTGATGTCCGGCAATCAGCATGTCGTTATTTTGTTGCGTTAACTCGCTCTTGATCAATCTTGAGGAACAACTCTTCGAGTTGACCTGGCTCAAGTGCGCTGGGAGCGTCGAGCATCACATCGCGCCCGCTGTTGTTCTTGGGGAAGGCGATGCAGTCGCGTATGCTGTCGAGACCGGCCATGATCGACACAAAGCGGTCGAGACCAAAGGCGAGACCTCCATGAGGTGGAGCACCATACTTGAAGGCGTTCATCAAGAAACCAAACTGTGCCTCGGCACGCTCTTGCGTGAAGCCAAGGATGCGGAACATCTTTTCCTGAAGCTCGCTGTCATGGATACGGAGGCTGCCACCGCCCACCTCGATGCCGTTGCACACGAAGTCGTAGGCTTTAGCACGAACGCGCTCTGGATGCTCCTCAAGCAAGGGTATGTCGTCAGGGTTAGGCATGGTGAATGGATGGTGGGTGGCCATGAGGCGCTGCTCCTCGTCGCTCCACTCAAAGAGTGGGAAATCTACTATCCACAGGCACTCAAACTTGTTCTTGTCGCGCAGACCGAGCCGCTCGCCCATCTCCAGGCGGAGTGAGCACAGCTGAATGCGGGTCTTGTTGGCATTGTCACCGCTGAGGATAAGGATGAGGTCGCCAGCCTTGGCACCCATCTTGTCGGCAACCTGCTGCAGCTGCTCGGCATTAAAGAACTTGTCGATGCTGCTCTTGAAAGTGCCATCGGCATTCACCTTAATATATACTAGCCCCTTGGCGCCCACCTGCTGACTCTTGACGAAGTTGGTGAGCTGGTCGAGCTGCTTGCGAGTGTAGTCGGCGCAACCGGGAGCGCAGATGCCGCCAATGTAGGCAGCATCGTTAAACACGGCAAAGTCGCTCGTGCCCTTGAGCTCGTCCATCAGCTCCACAAAGGTCATGCCAAAGCGCAAGTCGGGCTTGTCGCTGCCATAGAGGCGCATTGCCTCGTGCCAAGTCATCTGCTGCAGCTTCTCGGGCAAGTCAACACCGCGCACCTCCTTGAAAAGGTGGCGAGCCAAGCCTTCAAAGACCTCAATCACATCCTCCTGATCAACGAAGCTCATCTCGCAGTCAATCTGGGTGAACTCGGGCTGACGGTCAGCACGCAAGTCCTCGTCGCGGAAGCACTTGGCAATCTGGAAATAGCGGTCAAAGCCACTAACCATGAGCAGCTGCTTGAGGGTCTGAGGGCTCTGAGGCAATGCGTAGAACTGACCAGGATTCATGCGGCTGGGAACAACAAAGTCGCGGGCTCCCTCGGGAGTGCTACCCACCAAAATGGGGGTCTCCACCTCGATGAAGTCGCGGCTGTCGAGGAAGTTGCGAATCAAGATTGTCATGCGGTGGCGAAGCTCCAGGTTCTGACGCACGCTAGGACGGCGAAGGTCGAGATAGCGATATTTCATCCGCAGGTCGTCACCACCATCGGTGTTATCCTCAATAGTGAACGGTGGAGTGGCACTAGGGCTTAAGATTTTCAACTCATTAACGATAATCTCAATCTCGCCAGTGGGCATGTTGGGATTCTTGCTCTGGCGCTCACTAACTGTGCCGCAGGCCTGAACACAGAACTCGCGGCCAAGCTTGTTAGCACGTGAACACAACTCAGCATCTACCGACTCGTTAAATACTAACTGGGTGATGCCATAGCGGTCGCGTAAATCGACAAACGTCATGCCACCCATCTTGCGAGTGCGCTGCACCCATCCTGCCAAAGTCACAACCTCACCAGCATTGGCAAGGCGCAACTCTCCACATGTTTTACTTCTGTACATAATATAAAATGTCTCTATTGTATTATTGATAATAATTTCTCTAATGTGTCAAAACAAACATACAAAGTTAGTGATAATTGTTTACACCATTATACTTTTTCGCTCAAAAAATACCTGCAAAGCCAAAAAAACACCCTTTTTTTCATTTTTTTTCGGCATTATGCTTGGCAGTATAAAAAAAAGTTGTACCTTTGCATCGCTTTTGGAAAACCAATCGTTTTCGGGGTGTAGCGCAGTCCGGTTAGCGCGCCTGCTTTGGGAGCAGGAGGTCCCAGGTTCGAATCCTGGTACCCCGACAAAGAAGACAAGAGTCTGATTTACAAACGATTAACGTTGATAAATCAGGCTTTTTTTTCATTTTTCCTTGATTTCTGGCCACAAAAAAAACGTCAATTTGGTAGTATTTGGTGCTGAAAAGTATTAAATTGTAGCATTTGACTTGCAACAAAACATGCAAAATGGCCATCAGACTTGCAACTAGACTTGCAACCTTTTTTTAAAACTATAATTGATAATCAACAAGTTAACCTCATTTGAGTGCCTAAAATCAGGCAAAATGACTTGCAACCTTTCAGAAAACTCGAGACCTATTTTCTTCTTTTAGTATTATTATCAATTAGTTATAAATTCGGACTTGCAACTAGACTTGCAACTAGACTTGCAACCAAACTTGCAACTTTTATCCCAAATTCTCCTTATGACATAGGAGAAATTATGGCAAACACAAGATTCTTTCTCGACACGAGAAAAAAAGCGAAAAACGGACAATCAGTTTTAAAGATTGCCCTAGCCCATCAAAAGAAAACCGCTTACATCTCTCTTGATGTAAAACTGACTCCAGATCAGTGGGACCCCCAAAAATCACAAATTATCAATCATCCTGACAAGGACAGGTTAAATTTGCTGATTAATGAGAAGATGCAAATAATTGAAAGAAGCATCTCTATTATCAAAGATGTTGGCAAGATGGCTAGCATGGATGCTGTTGCTCTCAAATCCGAGATAGAAAAAAACCTGTATCCAGAGAGATTCGAGATGAGAGAGAAGAAAGAGAAAAAGAAAGTTGACAATACCCTGTTCGCTAACCGCTATCTCTCTTTCGCAGATTGCAAGAAGGACAGCACAAAAGAGATATACATGCACACATATAAACGTATGGTGGCTTACATGGGCAGTGCTGAGAAACTACACAAATTAAAATTTGAGGACCTCACAAAGGAATGGTTAACAAAGTTTGATATATTCCTTTCTAAGACATCACCATCAAAGAATGCACGTAATATTCACTTGCGTAATATCCGTGCTGTGTTCAACGAGGCAATTGACGAAGATATAACCTCATTCTATCCCTTCAGGCGTTTCAAGATTCGCCCAGTAGCGACACGTAAGCGCAACCTCAAGGTTGATGATTTGAGAACTCTTTTCAACTATCCTTGTGAGAAGCATGCAGCCAATTACCTTGACATATTCAAGCTCATGTTCATGCTCATCGGTATCAACTGTGTTGACTTAACCCACCTAAAAGAGATTCGTGATGGACGAATTGAGTTCTATCGTGCTAAGACCAATCGTCTATATTCTATAAAGGTAGAGCCCGAAGCCCTAGAAATCATTGAGCGTCATAAGGGGAAGAATTATCTTATTGACATCCTTGACCGTTGGAAGAACCATAAGGACTTCAATCTTAAGATGAACCGTACCTTAAAAAATATTGGTCCTGTAGAGAGAGTCGGGCTAGGAGGAAAGAAAATCTATCATCCTTTGTTCCCTGAGATTACCACTTATTGGGCTCGTCATTCATGGGCAACCATAGCTGCTTCTCTTGATATACCTCGTGACACTATTGCTCATGCGTTAGGACATGGGAACAACACCGTGACCGATATCTACATTGATTTTGACCAAGAAAAAGTAGACAAAGCAAACCGTCGAGTCCTCGATTGGGTTTTATATGGTAAAAAAGAGTAACTTTTTGCATAACTTTTTGCATAACAAAAATCGTTATATTTTACGATATTTATATTGAAATATTCCACAATTTATTTTGCAATATATTCTGCATCATTTTTTAGGTGATATAAATTGGCACATTCCATAAGACATCTCGCGTGGCAATCCACGGCACAGAACGAATGACACAAAAACAAACCAAGCACTTTGCTAAAAAATGAGCAAAGTGCTTGACTTATATATTAACAAACTTATTTATAACACTTTATAGAACTCGCCTCGGATTAGACTTGACATACCCTCTTCGTTGAACTGGGCAGTAAGCTTGACACATAAGTATTTCTTTCCATCGATGAAAAAGGTGGAGCGTACATTGGGTATTTCTTTAGAGAGGAAGGAGAATTGATACTTCTTCTTTCGATCGATATTAGTGAACGAGGTTCGCTCAACTCCCTGTCCGTATGCCTGGTTGTTGATCCGCAGCGAAAAGGGATGGTTTGCATATATAGCTCTCCATGTTATTGTTAGCGTACCTTGTTGTGAGTCAGTGTTCTGTGTCACATAAGAGTAATCCGTGTCAAAAGAGTCTATCCACGGATGCGGCAGATGTGGCGGGAACATTGCTGTCGCTCCATCCCAGAATGCCACATTCATGTTGCTGAATATCTCATCCTTCGCCTCCCTTTCACCATTGCCTACAGTGCGGCAAGCACCGAACTGAATTACCTCGTCTATATCGGCATAGTCAGAGAGGAATGGATTGTTCGGGTTATGCGAATGGTGTGCTGGACCAGTGTCAGCATCATTGCCGAAGTCTCCACACTCCAGGAATGTTATTGGTCCTTTATCTCTATCTGTGGCATCGATGCACACCGGCACAATTCTCAATTCTTCAATGCTGTCACGGTTCTCCTCGTCAAGGATGAGATTTCCGAAACGGTTCACCGGCACCAGTCGGCACACATTGCCCCAGGTCTCGAACACATTGCCACCTTGTGTGCGGTATTCAATCCTTTCCACCACTTCCACCACGAAGTATGTGTCCACGTCCTGCGCATGGTGCAAGCCCCATTTGCCGCCAGGATATAAGTTGCTTCCACGAGGCTCGGTGTTGTCGCTTATGCAGTCCTGCTTCAGTCTATGGGCAAGCAATTGCGCCAGCGTCTCGTATTCCGTGCACTTCACAGTGCCGTCAGGCTTTGTGAGACGATGTATGTACCACTCACATGAATAGAAATTGTCCAAACGGTGGCCACCTTTCGCATATCCACGGTTCAGCATAGCCTTGTAATCGTCCTCATCTTCCGTGTCCACTTCCACAGAGAACTCATCCACCACTTGCTCAATAAGAACATTCCCTGCCGACTCTACATTCTCCTGCGTCTTGGAACAGCTTATATGCCCCTTCTTGTGGTCGATGTCAAACTCATAGAGAAGCAGGTTCTCCAGTTCCATAAAGAACTCGTTGATTGTCCAATGAGGAAGAGCAGTCGCCCATTTACCTGATGACCATACATAAGGAGTGGTGTTCATGACAATAAGGTACTTGTATATGCTGTTCTCCCACATCGAGAAGTCGTATGTATAGCCGAGAGCGTCACATATCTTTTTGGTCAGCCACAGCAGGTTCGGCTGGAACGAGAAACCTTTTGAATAGTCCAAGTCATCGTCATTATCCCCATCGGTTTTCCATTCATATCGGTTCTGCGAGCTGTTCCACTTCACACAGTTCTGCATCACGCCGGTAGAGTTGTTCACCCATGGCAACGCCGTGTAGTCCTGCCATCGTGACCACATCTGCTGCGGAGTTGTATTCGATGGAGTCATAGACGGCCATTCACCTAGTTCAAGCTCATTGATGTACTTCTCGTCGAATCGAGGGAAAAAGTTCTGATAAGATCTTTTCTCTAGGAACTGCACCTTCACATACTCGTGAGTAATCTCAGTTATCACCACAGCTCCTCTTTTGTAGAAGTTCGTGTCCTGCAGCACAGCATCATAGTATATTGTCTCTGCATCCACGTCCTTGCGTGTAAGCATTCCAAAGACTGCCAGGTTCTGTGAGCATCCCGCCAGTGGCAGTTCTATCTCCATGCTGTAGTCATCAGCATCTGTGAATATGCGGTTTTCAGAAACATATTCTATCGATGCTCCTTTTTTCAGAGCTACCTGCTGTCCGTTAATTGTAAGTATCATTTCCTCTTGTTTTTCGGTGATTTATTATTCATCAATCTTTGGAAACTGTCCTGCGCCTGTTTGATACCGAGATCACCGGTAAC
>Ga0247611_10000158_pt1 | contig 139263 bp, 123 predicted proteins | sample 177DNAGHGhighgp2_FD_192422 | JGI IMG/M metagenome (GOLD analysis project Ga0247611, IMG submission 192422) | Sheep rumen microbial communities from Palmerston North, Manawatu-Wanganui, New Zealand - 1770 DNA GHGhigh gp2 | ecosystem: Host-associated > Mammals > Digestive system > Stomach >...
CCTCCTGTTTAATTGAACGGTTGTCAGCCTTTTCAATTATAACATGGAGGTTTTTTCGTAGGAGAAACCCTTCTATTCTCACGTGCATAGCACCCGGTTTTTATCTCACTGCGTTTCGATAATAAAAGAGCCCTGATATACAAGGCTCCTGCTGGATAAGTCTCTAGGCTAGTTTTAACCGGTCAAACTGGATGAACTAACCCGAATTGTTCTATTTATGGTGGATCTGAGGAGGCTCGAACTCCCTACCTCATCGTTGCGAACGATGCGCTCTCCCAGGTGAGCTACAGACCCAAATAGGTGTATCCAGCGAGATATATAATAATCGAATTAATACATATTTTCAATAAAAGAAAAGCCCTTAACGACATTAACGTTAAGAGCGGTTCTTTATAATAAAGAATTATAATTATTTTGCTTCTTTGCCAAAGAAACCCATTAAGCAGGTATATAAACCGCCGACAGCAATTAAGATACCGACAACGATCCAGAAGACTTTATAGAATCCTTCTGGTCCAAATAAGTATAAGCAAGCAACGGTAGCGATACCAGCGCCAATAACCATTTGGCCAACACCTGTGAAAACTAGTTTTCTTGTGATAAGAACATGAAGACCTTTTAAGAATAAGGCAGCACCTAAACCAACAGCGGCAATCATCGCGTAACCAACAAAATACATAATGGTGGCTTTGCTAGCAACTAATAAAATACCAAAGAATAAAGATGCTAAAGCAGCAAATGTGATACCTAATGGTAAAACTTTGGTTTTGACCATGGTCATGCAAGATAAGCATGCTAATGATGTACCAGAGATGATGAATAAGATACCAAAGACCATATCCATGACATCTTTACCGCCAAAGACTGCGATTAATACACCAATGGTGATTAATAAGGCACCTTCAATAATAGCAACTAATTTTTTATTCATGTTTAATTCTCCTTTCGCGACAAATATTATACCATTTATTTAGAAATATAGAATATTTTTATATCTACAAAAAAAGAGGGGTTGCCTCTACTTTTCGTTAACGTGTTCCACTTCATTATGTCCCTTTCTTTTTAATTGGATTTCAAATAATAAAGGAGACAATGCATTAATAATTAATTCTGGAATCAATAAATAAATATGAGTTAAAGCGTGATGATGTGGCTCTTCTGCAGCAACAATTAATAAGATTGAAAAAACTATTTCAATAATTGATAAGGCTAAAGATAGAACTGCAGGGAATTTATGTAAGAATTTGTGACTTGTTTCATAGAGTTCAAAAGATTCTCTAACAATGGTCCAAGTACCCCACATCACACAGATAAAGTGCATATTTCTCATTAAAGACATCATGACAATGCCTAAGAGTAATTCTATACAACCTAAGAAAAACTGATAATCTAGGAAGAATTTCTTTGGAGATTTGCTGATTGAAAATAACAGCCCTTCAAAGCCGTATAAAATCATGGCCGCACCAACTAGATAATGTAAATTTGGTAGTAATTCATGAGCGAATACTCCAATTAACACTGCCATAGCGGTAAAAATCACTAATCTAAAAATGTAATAATTTCTCATCGTAAACATATCAATGCCTATCAAAAACCAAGCAGGCCGCGCCTATTTTGCCTGAATCATATCCTAAAGAGGCAACTTTTAATTCTACTTTTGGAGATCCTTTCATACCGTAATTATGTCTCATTAAGAAGCGTCTAACTTGGTCTAATAAATAGTCTCCTTCATTAGCGACACCTCCAGAAAGAACAACAATCTCTGGTCTAAAGATATTACAGTAATTAAGGATTCCCTCTGATAAATATTTTACATATCTTTTCATTACTCTAATTGCGGCTTTATCTCCTCTTCTAGAAGCTTCAAACACCACTTTAGCGTTTATCTTTCCTAATTCTTTACTTACATCATGTATTAATGAATCAGGACATTTATCCATTTCTTTTTTTGTATCTCTAATTAACGCAGTTGCGGAAGCATAAGCTTCAAAGCAGCCTCTTCTTCCACAGCCACATTTTTCTCCGTTTACTCTAATAACCATATGGCCAAGTTCAGCACCCATATGTTTATTACCATCATATAACTTGTTATCGATGATGATGCCACCACCAACACCAGTGCCTAGAGTTAACATAATTAAGTTGCTATATTCTTTGCCACTACCAAATCTAGCTTCTCCAAGAGTGGCAACATTGGCGTCGTTATTAATATAAACAGGTAAGCCCATTCTTTTAGAAATTAATTTAGAAATATGTAGTCCGTTCCATTTAGGTAGATTAGGAGAAGTAATAACAACACCTTTATCAATATCTAAGATACCTGGCATACCAATGCCAATACCTTCAAGTTTAATGGAACTATCATAGTCATTAATTGATTTAATCATCACATCACAAAATCTATTAACTTCATCTTCCCCACTCGCGTTCTTATTAACGTCCATAACGAATCTAGTTAATACTTTGCCAGTATCATCTACTATCGCACCTTTTATTGAGGTACCACCAATATCGATTCCAATCGCGAACATATATGTTTAACTCCAAAAATAATAATAAGTGTATTTAAAATTTTATACTATAAGTTTTTACTTATTTTTCTCATATTCTCCATATTCGCAGCCAATATTTTCCGCCCAAATCTCTTCGATGAGTTTCTTGCCTTGATATAAATATATAGTGCCCTTACCATTTCCTCCATTCCACAAACGGTTATGGAGTTTCTTCCCGTCAGGAGATTCATAATTAATAAGTAGCATATCTTCTTTTTTGCAAGACACTTCAACCACTACTTTCTTTCTCCGGGTTTTTTGTTCTACTCTCCATAAGATTTCATCACTAGTTTCATGAGATTCAAATTTAGTTCGAGTAAATGTCCAGAATTTAGAGAAATTGAACTCATATTCTTTTCCTTCAATATAGAAAGCAGATAATAATTTTCTATTTAAAGCGATGCAACCAATTTTTGGTCTTCCTCCCCCAATATCAAAGGCAGAGTTACATAATTTTCTTCCGCTTATTTTGCTTACTAAGTTATTAGAAGATAGCCACACCCAAGGAGAAGTAAAGTTCTTTCCCCAGTTTTTATCGCTATAGCCATAACAATCTTCTTTTCTAACTTCATATTCTTCATCGTCTAGAAAAATACTTCCTTCAAAATAGGATTTCATACCTTCAACGTGCCAGAACATTTCAAATAATTGAAGTTTTCTAAATATAGTAGATGCTCCATAGCCAACATTATAGGCAATATCTTTTCTAATTTTTAAATCCCATTTGATATGTCCATAGTCAGACATATATTCTGGATGCTCTTTAGAGTCAGCTTTAGAAACATTCACGTCTCCGTGCGTTTCTGTTTCCGTTAAATAGCAATTATCCGCTCTAATTTCAAAAGGAGACTTAAAGTTAACTTGGATTTGTTTCCAACCAAAGAATCTATGAAGTTGCCTATGGTCTTTACCCCAACAACCAACATTCACCATCAAATATGATGGTCTAATGCCTTTTTCTTGATTTTCTTTTAACTGTCCATATACTGGGCGAAATCTACCTAGTTTTGGATTACATAAAAAGAATTCAATATAAAAGGGTTTAGCTTCTCCAGTTTTCTTGTTATAGGCAGTAAAAGAATGCCACCACCAGTCATAGCCTTTTTTAGCTTGTCTTCCCTTAAGCTGACAAGTATCTCTTTTAATATCATGTTTATTAAACATATTAATCACCAATAAGTATTATAAACTATATTTAACAAAAAAGACTGATTATAAATCAGCCTCTATTTGATAAACACCCTATTTTCTTTTATGACCTTAGGAGCGACTTTGTAGTCTTTATTTGGATAGCCAATAATGACGTGACCAATTCCGATGTAATCATCAAAATTTAAACCGGTGAAAGATAAAATCTTTCTGCCTTCTTCTAATTCTAATTCTTCTTTTGCTCGATGGATCCAGCAAGAGGCTAAGCCTTGATTAGTAGCCTCAAGTAACATATTTTCAATGGTGGCCGCCCCATCAAGCATAGGTAAGCCGTCTTTATGGGCCGCCACTAATAAAACTACAGGAGCTCCATAAAATGGGTCTAGGTCTCTACCCATAATCTTACGGTTGAGTTCCATTAATTGATCTCTAACTTTTTTATCTTTAATGACGATAATCACTGGAGTTTGTCTATTCATCCCACTAGGAGCGAGTAAACCAGCCTCCACTATTTCTTTAATCTTATTATCTTCTACTTCTCTATTAGAGAAAGAGCGGCACGCTCTACGAGCTTTAATTACATCTAACATATTTAATCCTCGATAATCATTTTAGCAAAAATATAACATCTGATAATTATTATAATAAACAATATATAGAAAAAAATATCTCCCAATCGGAAGATATTTATTCGTCAGCCAGAGCAGTTAACATTCTGGATCGCTGCATCCATTCCAAAAGGAATGCGTCGTGGTCGTACACTGGTTCTCCACCTCTGACGATATTATTATAGCAAACTAACAAATCAAATAAATAAAAACTAGTGGATTGCTCCACCAGTTTTGTTACGTTTGTTAACTAAATAAATTAGGCTTTATATTCTCTAGTTTGTGGTAAGAATGAATAAACAATTGCACCCGCTAAAGCGACAACGCCAGCGATTAAACCAAAGATACCTAAAGTAGACATACCTTCAAATGCTTTATAGAAGATAACTCCAAAGATAGTAGCCCCAGCACCGATAGTGATGAATACTGCTCTTCTTAATGTACCTTCTAAGCTCTTGATAGAGGAGAGCATAATAAAGATATAACCACCAATGAAAATGGCAAATGGAACAATAGCCATAGTTGGTTTAAATAAGAATTCTTTCCAGCTAGCCCAGTTATCTCCACCAATAATTTTAACGACCACTATTACTAATAAGCCAAATAAGTATTTAGCACAAATAATTAATGCACAATTAGCAATTGCCTTATATGGCCCACCACTTCTCTTATCAAATGCGACAAGGAATAAATTAATAAGTGGATATAAGATTAATAAGACATTAATCACTAAATAAGCGATAACTAAAATTGATCCAGCAATAGAAGTTCTATCAGCAAATGATAAACTACCTAATGCTTTGAAGTAATCTCTTTCTTCAACAAGAACTAAAATGCCAAATACAAGGGTAACTGCACAAATGCAGATTCCCATTATTTTTTTAATATTTTTCATTTTGAAATTCTCCTAAAGATATTATCTTCTATCGGATGGTAATTTGTCGTGAACAAATAAGGCCATAACTGCTTTTGCAGTGTGGATTCTATTTTCTGCTTCTTCATAAACAACTGATTGAGGTCCGTCAATTACTTCATCAACAACTTCGTTGACTCTATCAGCAGGAAGAGCGTGCATATATCTACAAGTTGGTTTAGCTAAAGCCATCTTATCTGGTGTACATTTCCAAGATTTTAATGCTAATAAAGCATCATCAACAACGGTTGTGGATTGGTTAGTAACCCAGCTACCCCAGTTTTTAGGGAAGACAACATCAGCGTCTTTATAAGCAGCATCCATATCATGAGTAATAGTTAAACTACCACCATGTTCAGCAGCGTTCTTTCTCGCTTTTTCAATAACCCAGTCTGGTAAATCATATCCTTCAGGATAGGCTAATGTGACATCAATACCATATCTTGGGAAGAGTAAAACTTGAGAAACTGGAACAGAAATTGGTTTCTTATGAGTTGTAGCCATTGCCCAAATAACAGAAACTTTTAAGTGTTCAGTATGACCAAATTCATCTTCAATGGTCATTAAATCTGCAAGAGCTTGCATTGGGTGATATAAATCACATTGTAAGTTGATAATTGGGACTGTAGAATATTTCGCCATTTCACGAATATATTTGTTACCTAAACCCCAGTTACAGTAACGGCAAGCAATCATGTGGCCAAAGCTTGATAAGATAACTGCAGTATCTTTGGCGCTTTCTCCATGGGCAATTTGCATCATAGAGGTGTCTAAGAAAGTAGCGTGTCCGCCTAATTGGGCCATACCGCTTTCAAAGGAGTTACGGGTTCTTGTTGATTGCTCAAAGAACATTAAGAATCCGGTTTTGTTAGTGAGCCAATCTGTTGGTTCATTAGCATAGAATGCATTTTTTAAGTCTCTTGAGACTTTAAGCATGTAATCGATTTCTTCTTTAGTGAAATCTTCTAAGGTAATTAAGTGTCTACCAGCGAATCTTGGTGCGACTTTTTCCATAATTTAATATATTTCCTTTCTTAATAAACTATTTCTTTAAATTTTCTAGATATAAGCCTGGTAAAACTGCATACATTGCAGCACAGATAACGAGGTCTTCTTTTCTAGTTTTTTCATTTGGTGCATGAGCTTCTTTTTCATCACCTGGGCCAAATCCGATACAAGGGATGCCGTATCTACCCATAATAGAAACACCGTTAGTGGAGAATGTCCATTTATCAATGATAGGTTCTTTTTTAAATAAGCCTTCATATCCTTGTTTCATAGATTGAACAAAGACTGATTCTTCTGGAATAACCCAGGTTGGGAAATAGCATTCAGTTGGATATAGTAATCCAGTATAGGATGGTCTTTCATAACGATACATCTCAACTTTAGCGTTCGCGGCTTTAACTCCTGGAAGAGCTTCAATTTCCGCGATTGAAGTCTTATCGTTTTCTCCAACTGTAAGTCTTCTATCTAAGGAGATCCAGCAGCCATCAGCAACTGCGCATCTAGATGGTGATTTATGGAAGATTTGACTAATTGTGACTGTGCCTTTACCTAAGAATGGATCATAAGCGAGTCCTTTTTCATTGAGTTCTTTAACTTGCTCAATGATTGGTGCCATCTTATAGATGGCGTTGTCTCCTCTTTCAGGAGCACTACCGTGACAAGAGATTCCTCTAACGGAAACTTTAATTTCCATTCTTCCTCTATGTCCGCGATAAATTCTACAGCTGGTTGGTTCAGTAGAAACAACAAATTCTGGTCTAACTTTATCTTCTTCAATAATATATTGCCAACAAAGTCCATCACAATCTTCTTCTTGAACAGTACCAGTAATCACTAAAGTGTAGTCATCTTCTAAACCTAAATCTTTGATGATCTTTGCAGCGTAGACCATTGAGGCCATGCCACCTTCTTGGTCAGAGGTTCCTCTTCCACCAATATGGACATCATCTTCAAATCCTTTATATGGATCAAATGTCCAGTTTTTGATTTCTCCAATACCGACAGTGTCGATATGAGCGTCCATACCAATAAGGTGTTTGCCATGCCCAATATATCCTAAGATATTTCCCATTGGATCGATAACTACTTTATCAAATCCAACTTTCTCCATTTCTTCTTTAATGCGAAGGACAACTTCTCTTTCTTCACATGATTCAGAAGGAATAGCGACCATGTCTCTAAGGAATTTGACCATGTCAGCCTTATAGGCTTGAGCTTTTTCTAATACTTTTTCAAAAGGTACTTTCATTATTTAATTTCCTTTCCTCTAAGTTCCTTAATCTTTTTATCGTATTCGTGAATCTTGTTATATTCAGCTTCCCAGAATTCTGGTTTCTTCATGCTGTCAAGATAAGCCTTGGTATAGCCAAATGGTAACCAGTCTTTTTCTTTTTGAGCAAATAATGCTTCTTTAGCTTCTTTACCACGTGTATCTAAGATCATAGAGGTATCCGCGCCCATAAAGACATCTTCGAACCATCTTTCTAAGACGTTTGGAGTAACTTCGAGTTCTCTTTGTTTTAAGTTTTCAATAACAGAGTCATATCTATCAAAACTATCAGTAGCGATAGTGACAACGTTATCTTCTGGTCCTAATTTGAGGTATTTTGCCATTTTAATGGCACCTAAGATATTACAAATACCGGAAACACCAAATAAATTGACCATGCTTTCAGCAACTTTCTTATCCACACCGTGTTTGACTAAGATATCAGTACCTTCATGGATGACTTCTAAGCCTCTGACACAGTTATCGTCAACAATTTGAGTAATGAAGTCAGTAGTTAATACGTTATGGATTAATGTACACATCTTATCGCCAATACCTTCAATACGGTGTTGTCCACGACCACCATTGGTGAGGGTTGAACATTCATGTGGTTCTAAGGCGACAATTTTACATTCTGGGAATGCAACTTTGATTTGGTCACCAGCTGCTAAAGTACCCGCACTACCAGGTGCGCTACAGAAAGCAGCAATTCTTCCGTTACCAATACCTTTAACAGCCTCGATACAGCTATTACCTGTGACGTGTCTATGGAAACGATAGTTAGGTAATAATTCAAATTGAGCCAATGTTCTATTTTTTGGATCTTTCTTTAATTCGTAAGTTCTCTCTAAAGTTAAGATAACATCAGATTCACTACCTGGAGTTAAGTCTAATTTTGCTCCATATTTTTGAATTCTTTGATATCTTTCTTTGGACATATTATCTGGCATAATGACAATCGCGTCATACTTCATTAAGTTAGTTATATAACTAACTCCAATACCGAAGTTACCAGTACTTGGGCCTAAAATTGTGTGTTTTCCAGGAATAATTTCTCCATCGACACATCCTTCAATTAAGGTGGAATAGGCAGGTCCGACCTTATGAGATCCACTTGGGAAATATTTACCGAGTAAAACAACGATATTTGCTTCTACTCCGGTTAATGCTTTTGGAAGAACGATCTTATTAACTTCATCCTTTTCGTTTTTCCAAGTGATGTTAAAGAGATTGATTGGATCAAGTTCATTCTCTTGCTTTGCCTTCAATGCCTTTTTTCTTACTTCAGGGTCTTGATGGCTTGGGTTCAACATTTCATCATATGTTGGACCAAATGGGATTTTTGACATATTTAAATTACTCCTTTTTCCTTTAAGTAAATGTCTAACTTATTGATATCTGGCTCCATTAAGTCTGGCTTAACGATGGCCTTTTGAGCATTATTAGGATCTTTAAGTCCATTACCAGTGACAATTATAGTAACTGATTCATCCTTTTTGATGATTCCTTCTTTAAGAGCCTTTGCTAGTCCTGCTACACCTGTAACACCTGCTGGCTCTCCAAAGATTCCTTCAGTTTTTCCTAATAATCCCATAGCTTTAATGATTTCTTCATCAGGAACACTAATCCAAGCACCTTTAGAGTATTCAACCGCTCTAAGAGCCTTGATTGGATTTCTTGGAATGCCAACAGCGATACTATCCGCTAAAGTATTCTCATCACATTCCTTAAGTGGTTCATGATTTTTAGAGGCCACTACAAATGGTTCGCAGCCCGTTGATTGCACACCTAAGATCCGCGGAACTCTATCAATAAGACCTAACTTATGAAGTTCATTAAAACCTTTATAAACTCCGCCAATTGTACAGCCATCTCCAACAGAAACGACCACCCAATTAGTTGGTTTAAAATTAAGTTGTTCGGCAATTTCTAATGAAACTGTCTTTTTTCCTTCCACCATAAATGGATTAATGGCAGCATTACGGTTATACCAACCATGTCTTGCAATTGCTTGCTTAGATAAACTAAATGCGGCTTTGTAATCGCCATCTACAATGACAAGAGTGGCTCCATATAAAGAAATTTGTGTTAATTTTCCAATTGGAGCACGTTTAGGAACAAAAATAACAGCAGGTAAACCCATATGAGCAGCGTGACAAGCACAGCTACTAGCAGCGTTACCTGTGGAACTACAAGAAATAACTTTTGCTCCTGCCTCAATTGCTTTAAGTACCGCTACTCCACTCGCTCTATCTTTACTACTACCACTTGGATTAAGTCCATCATCTTTGATATAGAGCTCTTTAACTCCTAATACCTTAGATAAATTATAAGACTTAACTAATGGTGTCCATCCGATACGTAGCATTTCATCTATGTGATCTTCTTTAATACCCATAAGCGGAGCATATCTCCACATTGAATAGTTACGATTCTTTTCAAAATAGTCTTTAGTTAAGACTTTTTTAAGAGCGTCATAATCATATTCAACGTCTAAAATGCCTTTTTCACCGCAATCAGGGCAGGTTAAAAGAGCATCTTGAGTTTCAAAGAATTTCCCACAGATTGTGCAGCGATATCCTTTAATATAATTCATCAGTGTCCTCCTTTAAATTTATTTGATATGTTTGAGGAAATCCCTCAACAAATTTTTCGCAACAGTTTTACGATATTCTTTAGTCGATCTTTGATCAGTAATTGGTTTTATTTCATGTTCATATTCATTGATAATATCATCAATTCTCGCTCTCAACTCATTTACTGATTTTCCTTGATATTTCTCTTCAATAAAGTGATTTCTGACGACTTTTGTGGAAATACTTCCAAAACAAATACGTAATTCTTTGACTTTATTGCCATCTAATTTATAGCCACCTAGCATAGAGACTTTTGTAATAGTTTCTGCTTTTCTAGAACCGATTTTACGATAATAGAAATTTAAATCGCATTTAGGAATAATTACTTCAGTAATAAGTTCATTTTTTTTGCGGTCAATCTTTCTAACACCTTGAATAAATTCTTCCACTAGAACTTCTCTATTTCCATTAATACTAGATAATACGATACGCGCATTAAATAGGTTAAGTGGTAATAAACTATCTCCAGCAGGAGAAGCATTAGCAATATTGCCAACTAAAGTGGCCATATTTCTAATATTAGGAGAAGCAATCTCCTTAAAAACAGTCTTAAAGATATCTGGTACAAGAGATGAATTAATTAATTCACAATATCGATTCATCGCACCAATACGTAAATTACCTTCCGCATCGGTTTTAATGTAATCAAGTTCTTTAATATTCATCACATACAAGATATCTTTATCAAAATTAGGAAGTAAACCACTACTTCTATGCTTTTGCACCATTAAATCTGTGCCACCAGCAAAGATATAGCAATCTCTTTCATCAAGAATCTTTAAAGCTTCTTTTAATGTAGTAGGAACAAAATGTTGAATCATAATTTAATTCCTTTCACCGCTGCTACTTTAACAGCGTCCACAATTGCTTGATATCCAGTGCATCGACATAAATTACCAGATAAAGCAAATCTAATCTCTTCTTCACTTGGATGAGGATTTTTCTTTAACAAAGCATATGTAACTAAAATCATTCCTGGGGTGCAGAATCCACATTGAGACCCACCTCTATCCGCAAAGGCATCAGCAATGACTCGATATTCACTAGTTTCTCTAAATCCTTCAATGGTCATAATATTTTTATTAGCAGCGTTAATGACTGGACATAAACAAGAATTAATTGGCTCTTCATTCATTAAGACTGTACAAGCTCCACATTCTCCTTCTCCACATCCTTCTTTGGTGCCGGTTAGGTGTAATTCATTACGAATGACATCTAATAAACGCATTGATGGATCAACATCAACACTGACTTTTTTATTATTAATCACAAAACTAATCTTCATGGCTCATTAACTCCATAATATATTCAGGTGTCGCAGGAATATCGTGTACTTTTCTTCCGATTGCTTGCTCTAAAGCAAGAGCAAAGGCAGGGGCTCCACCAACAAATGTTAATTCTCCTGCTCCTTTAGCGCCAAATGCTCCATATTCAAATGGATTATCCATTAATTCAGTTTCCATATTTGGTAAATCCATACTGGTTGGAATTGCATAATCTGACATAGTTCTTTGTTTGAACATACCGTTTTCTGCAACTTCTTTTTCTAAATAGGCCCAGCCTAAAGCTTGTGCTAAGCCTCCATCAGCCTGGCCCATAAGAATTCTTTCATCAATCGCGTGACCAACATCATATGTTGACCAACATCCTTCGATTTTTACTTCATAAGTAACTGGATCAACGGCGACTTCTACTACATTAACACCCCAGGCGTATCCTGGATATGCATCCCCTTGCATCTTCGCTTCATCCCATTTGATGTAACTTGGCCCAACATATGGTTCAACAATTTCTTGTTCTTCTCCGTCTTTCCAAATGCTCTTTAAGTGTCTTGCAGCTTTACCAGCAAGTCCACCAACGATGATAATAGTTCTACTAGCGGCAGTTGGCCCAGTTGATAAAGTCTCATTAGTGTCAGGTGCATCATAAATTACGTGATCTTCAGGAATCTCTAAAGTATCAGAAACAATACGTTTTAATGTTGTTCTATTACCTTGGCCGAAATCAACTTGTGAAGTATAGAAAGTAACAATACCGTTTTTATCTTTTTTGATTTTAAGCTGTGCCTTAATTAAGTCAGATTCTCCACTTCCAGTAAATCCACATCCATGTAAGAACATTGATAGACCAATGCCTCTATAGGATTTGTCTTTCGCGTAGAGTTTAACTTTACGTTTATAATCGCTCATCTCCATCGCTTTTTCTGCTAATTCTTTTAAGATGATTGGATCTCTAAATACACCACTAGTGGAGGTGATATCACCTTGTTTAACAAGGTATTTCATTCTTAATTCCATGCGGTCGACTTTTAAATAGTCTGCTAAATGATTAATGAACATTTCAAAAGCAAAAATTGATTGAGGAGAACCAAATCCTCTAAAAGCAGCACTTGGAACTTTATTAGTGCAGTACGCATCTCCAGAGATATCAACATTTTCAAATGTATAAACATCAGTAGCGGCAATTAGTGCGCGAGATAAAACGACCATTGAACAGCCAATATAAGCTCCTCCGTCAATACCAACATGAATCTTAACTCCGAGAATATTATTCTTAGCGTCCATGTAAGCTGATATTTCGGTCTTAGATGGGTGACGTTTCGTGGTATAAGTAATATCTTCTTTTCTATCAAAGAACATCTTAATTGGTTTTTTAATTTTCACAATTGCAGTAGCAAGTTGAGCGGCCATTAAAGATGGATAATGTTCTTTTCCGCCAAAAGCTCCACCAACTGCAGGTTGAATAACTCTAACATCACTTTCTTTACATCCTAAAGTTCTCATAATTGCTTTATGGATATAGAAAGGACACTGCATTGATGCCTTAACGACAATTTGCTTATTTTCCATATACATAAGCATGGCTTGAGGCTCTAAATAAACTTGTTCTTGATAACCTGTAGTGAATTCTTCAGAGAACACCTTTTTCGCTCCCTTAAATTTAGAAACATCACCTTTGGTGAACTCTTTATGAACGTAAGAGTTCTTCATCTCAAAAACTGGTTCTAATTCTTCATATTCTCCTTTGCATAAAGAGGCTAAATACAGACACATTCCTTTATCAGGACCAACAATTAAGCCCATTGCCTCGCCAATATAATTAACTTTCTTATCAGCGAACACTGGCCAATCAGAAGCGATGATATTTACCACATTCTCTTTGACAATATCTTTTGCAGAGATGAAGTAATAATCTTTTGGAAGTTTAGGAACATATATTCCTTTTAATTTTGCGTGAGCTTTTTCGCTTCTAACTTGCACTGCAAAATAGGCATCATCCATCTGGATGTCGCCAGTAAAGATAGCGGATCCCGCCATCTTTTCTTCGTTATCTACTTTTTTAACTGATGTATCAAATTTTTTCATATTCTTAATAAATTAAAACTTAATAGCCTTCACTGGGCATTTGGAAGCACATAATCCACATCTAAAGCATTTAGATGCATCAAATGTTGGAACTTTAGCTTCATCCATAGTAATGGCAAAGTATGGGCAATTTCTCATACATAGACCACAGTGAGTGCATTTATCTTTGTTTACAGAAGGCATTTCATGTTCATAAGTCACTCTATTTGTTAAATGAGTATCAATGACATCTTGAACAGATTTAAAGCCGTACTTTTCTAATTCTTTTGGTAAGTCAGCTAGAACTTTAGCGTATAATTCTTTTCCTCTTAGCATTGGAGCAGAAAGCATACCAACTGCACTTGCTCCTGCTAATAAGAATTCAATGACATCCTTAGCGCTAGCGCATCCTCCAACTCCAATTACAGTTAAAGATGGCTCTGCTTGTTTAATGGTGTATACAGTAGCTAATGCTAAAGGTTTAACTACTGGGCCACTCATCCACACAAATCCTTTATCGTTTGAACAAGCCATTTGACGTTTTTCAACATCAATAACCATGCTTGGTCCGAGTGAATTAATAGCAACAACTCCGTTAGCCCCGTTCTCTTTAATCACATGAGCAAAATGAGCTGGATCTGGGATATGTGGTGAAATTTTCATATAGAAAGGTTTAGATGTGTGCTTTCTAATAGTTCTTACCACTTCCGCCATTTTTTCATGGTCAGTACCAACATAGTGGCAGCTCACTTCAAAGGCATCAGCGAATTTATCTAAGACAGGAATGAGTTCTTCCATATCTTCTTTGGTATAACCAACAGAAAGAATTAAAGGTGTATCTCCTTTTTTGGCGACTAATTCTGGAAGGAATTCGTTAATCCATTTTTCTTTTGGATATTCTGTCCAGAGTTCACAGTTAAAGATGGCGTTATTTCCTTCTCCAATAATACAAGGGTGAGGAATATGAGCGTCTTTAGTGGAAATAGTTTTCGCTACTAACGCACCTAAGCCTTGATCTTTTAGCCAAAGCATCTTTTCAGCATCACCAACAAGAGGTCCTGCTGCAGGCATAAGTGGGTTTTTAAGCACTAAGCCATCAAATTTTGTAGATAAATCCATAATTATTTCTCCTTTACTCTTTTCCAAAGAGTGTCACTATATTTTCTAGCTTCTTTTAATTCGTTTTTAACTTTTTGAGACACTAATTCTCCTGATTTCACTAAGCGTTTCCCATCAACATATACATCGTTTGGTCTAAAGTTAGGGAATAGCCCATAGAAGATATGACCAAAAGCGTTACTACAGTTCATCTCAGTAAATGGAGTGTAATTCACTAACATAAAATCAGAGACATAGTCTTTTTTAATTCTTCCTAATTTGATACCGAGTCTACGAGAAGTATATTCATAGGCGTTATTAATCATCTTAGCGATATGTCCAATATTTAAAGCGGTTGGTGATTCATTTTTGACATGAGTTAAATACATCGCATTTTGATATTCAATCGCCATAGAGCTAGATAAACCATCATTACCAATCATTACTGGGATATCTTTAGCTAAGAATTTCTTAATATCGGTAATACCAACTGCGTTATTTAAGTTACTAGTAGTGTTAACCACCATATAAGCGCCTCTAGCTTTAACAATATTTAATTCCTTGTCGGATAGATAAACACCATGGACAATTAAAGAATCTTTATTAATAAGATGATGTTTATCTAATCTTTCAATAATAGAGGTGTGATATTTCTCCACACAATCAGCTTCATCCATATCACTTTCTGCAACATGGATATGAATTGGTAAGTCTTTTAATTTACGAGAAACTTTTTTAAGAGTGTCTTCACTTAAACTCATGGAAGCATGCATACCAAATAATCCGCTTACGTGAGAGGAGTGATATCTATTAGCAAAGCTAATATTTTCTTTAATACATTCGTTAATGTTATATCTATCACTAGTTTCAAAACATAAAATGCTTCTTAAATGTAAAACATTATCAAGAGCTTTCTTTAAAGAAGTTAGAGAACCCAATATATCTCTTCTAGAAGCGTGATGGTCAATAATTGTGGTCACCCCGTTAAGAAGGAATTCACTACCTGCGGCAATACCAGAATAATAAGTAATTGGATTATCAATCTCGCTATCAAGTTTCCACCACATTTGATCTAAAATATCTTGGAAGTTTTTTGGATTAAATGGTAGAGCGAGTCCTCTAGCAAAAATTGAATAAATATGGCTATGAGCACAAACAAAGTTAGGCATTAAGAGTTGCCCTTTTCCATCAATAAGTTTATATCCTTTATTTTTGAATTCAGACATCTTACCGACTTCTTGTACGTGTTCATCAAAGACAACATATCCGGATTCGATATAGTTCTCGTAATCAAAAATTCTGACATTGATTAAAGCGTTCATAATCTTCTCATCTCGCATTTCACTAATCTACCTTTATGAGGATAAAATTTGCCATCCTTTAAAACGAATTTTCCTCTAGCTATTGTACTCACAATTTTATTAGATAAATGCATTCCTTCATATATTGAATAGTCGGCTGCGCCGTGTGGTTTACCAACAATTTGTGGGTCACTAGACATAATTACCAAATCAGCGTAATTTTTAACTTTTATGCCGTTTTTGTACTTAAATCTTTGAATTTTCGCGGTATTTTGACACATTTTTTCAATCACTTTGTCGCCAAACATTTCATACATTGATAAGAAACTTGTTTCGATTCCACCTACTCCTAAAGGATGACCTTCTAAAAGTGGATGAGACTCTTTATCATCTTTATTAAAGGAGCAGTGATCAGTGCCAATTGAGCAAATATAATCGAAGTATTTGCACATTTTTTTTCTTTCAATTTCTCTTCTAAGAGGTGGGGCAAAAGTATATAAATAGCCATCATCTTTTTTAAGTACTTCATTGTTAAATAAGAAGTATTGAGGACAGGATTCAATAAAGATATATTTTCCTAAGTATTTTCCATAAATTGTGACAATACTTTCTAAGGTATATCCACTTGAACAATGCACCATATATAAATGGCCTTTTGTTTTGACCGCCATATCGCATAACTTTAAAGCTTCAATAGTCTCTGCAGCACTACTTCTAGCTTTTGGTAAATCTCTATAAGTTAAATTCTTATCATGTTTGATGAGCTCGTCTTTTTCAATATGAGCGCATACCACAAACTTATATTTTCTAGATAGTTTAAGGAGTTTCTTAATATCTTCATCATAGGTTCTACGATGAGTTTCTGAATATGTAGTAAATAATTTCACTGTATTAATACCTAATTCTTTCATCTTTAAGACATATTCTTCTAAATCACCATTAGGTTCTTTAATACAAGCGTGGAAATGATAATCAACATTACAGCCTTTAGCTTCATTTAAGCGTCTATTATAGGTCTCTACTAATTCTTTAGCGTTCCTACTTGGATCTAAGAAATCCACTATGGTGGTTACTCCACCATAGATAGCAGTTTTACTGCCACTAACAAAATCATCTCTACTAGTAATGGTGCCGCAATATAAAGCAAAATGAACATGAGGATCAATAAATCCTGGTAGGATTCGATTATGATGAACATCTACCACTCTAGTAGCATTAGGAGTAGCTTCTCCAATATAGGAGATGCGTTCACCAGAAATACCGATATTCACTTTCTGATATCTTCCATTAATATAAGCAAAACCATTTACTAATAGTAAGTCGAGCATATTATTTCTTTAATTCTTTAAGTCCTTTTAAGATCTTCTCTGGAGTAATTGGAAGAGTATGGACTCTAACTCCAGTAGCGTTATAAATTGCGTTACAAATAACTGCTGGTGGGGTATCAATACCGATTTCACCAACGGATTTTGCACCAAATGGACCAGTTGGTTCATAGGAATCTGCAAATTCACTTGTTAATTTATGAATTTCTTTATGGGTTGGGATGTGATAACTAAGGAAATTATTTGATAATAAATTACCTTTCTTATCGTATTTCACATCTTCGTAGCACGCCATACCTAAACCTTGAACAATGCCGCCTTCAACTTGACCTCTAGCAAGCATTGGGTTAATGGTTGTACCACAATCAGTAACAGTAACATAGTTAAGAACTTCATATTCGCCAGTTTCTAAATCAACTTCCACTTCAGCATAGGCTGCCATAAATGGAGGAGGAGAAACGTGACCAAAATAAGATTCAGTCACACTAGCTTGATGTAAGTTCTTGTTATATAACCATTGGACTGATAAATCATATAATGAAACAGTCTTATCTTTACTTGTAAAGATTTTACCATCAAATTCTACATTTTCTGGTTTTTCTCCGAGATATTCTGCTGCTTCTTTGATTAATCTTTCTCTCATCTTAATTGCCGCTCTCCAGGCTGCATTACCACTAATATAAGTGGTAGAGGAAGCATAAGCGCCACAATCAAATGGAGTTAAGTCAGTGTCAGAAGAATAAACTAAAATATTATCCACTGAAGTTTGTAATTCTTCAGCAACGATTTGGGCAATTAAAGTATCACTGCCTTGTCCGATATCGGTGGCTCCAACAGTAACGTTATAGCTACCACCATCATTGAGTTTAATAGAGCAGCTACCCATATCCATAAATGGAATGCCGCTACCTTGCATAGCAATAGCCATGCCGTATCCTCTAACTTTAGTGTCACTAACTTTCACTCTTGGCCAATTTTTATTCCAGTTAATTAATTCAGCACCACGCTTAATACAATATGGAAGTTTACAAGATTCCATAATCATTGCAGTGCCTTTAGTACCTTCACCCATAATCTCAAAGATTGGGGAAGTTTCTTTTTCTTTCATGGAGTTTTTTTCACGGATTTCTTTTGGATCCATGCCGAGTTTTTCCGCTAAGATATCGATTGTGGATTCTAAAGCATAGTTACCTTGAATCGCTCCATATCCTCTATAAGCACCGGCTGGCACGTGATTAGTGTAAACAACACGTCCACCAAATCTCACTGCGTCAACTTTATTATATAAAGGTAAAACTTTACTACCAACGATCATGAAGACTGTTAAAGCGTGCTCTCCATAAGCACCAGTGTCACTTAAAGAACGACAATCAATCGCGTTGATTCTGCCGTCTTTCATCGCTCCAATTCTCATTTGTATACGCATTGGGTGACGAGTGTAAGATGCCCCAAAAACTTCTTCTCTGGTATAGACTAATTTAGAAGGTAGTCCTGTTTTTAAAGTAGTTAAAGCACAGAACATTTCTCCGTGGAATGCTTGTTTTCCACCAAATCCACCACCAACACGTGGCTTAATAAATCTAATTTTAGAAACTGGCAAACCTAATGTTGTGGCCATAATTCTTCTCATATGAAATGGAGTTTGAGTAGAAGAATAAATCACTAAACGATTATGCATATCAAGTCTAGCATTGCTAGAGTGAGTCTCTAACATCGCATGGGCTTGGGCTTGAGTATAGAATGTTTCATCTACTACAACATCAGATTTGGCGAGTTCTTTTTCAACATCACCAACATGCATCTCATAACTTGCCGCGACATTCTTTTTAGGATCAAATCCAATCGGGAACATCTCTTTAATGCCGTCTTCTGGATGGATAATTGATTTATTTTCATAAGCAGTTTCAAAATCTAAAACAGGTTCTAAAACTTCATACTCAACTTTAATTAATTTAAGAGCGTCTTCCGCGACTCTTTCATCAATGGCCGCGACCATTGCTACTTCATCCCCTACGTATCTTACATATTCATCTAAAATGAACTTATCATGTGGAGATGGTTCTGGATATCCTTGTCCGGCTCTAGAAAAGGAGACATGAGGGACATCTTTATAAGTAAGAACTAACGCTACTCCATTTAATTTTTGAGCTTCGCTCACATCAATAGATTTAATATGAGCAAAAGCATGTGGAGATCTTAAAATCTTAATGACTAAAGAACCTTGTTCGGCAAGATCATCAGTATATTTACCTTTACCTTGCATTAAGGCTTTGCCATCAAGGGAATGGGTTTTGTTATTAACAACTTTCATATTTTTCTTATCGATAGCCATAATTATTCCTCCTTAAGGTAGGCCTTAATAGCTTTTAATTGGCTATGAAGTCCACTGCAGCGGCATAAATTGCCAACGATATAATCATTAATTTGTTCATCAGTAGGATTTTTAATATTTTTCTTTAAAGCGTAAACCACTAAAGCATATCCAACATTGCAGAAACCACATTGATCCGCTCCTTCTTCAGCAAAATGATAAGCGATTTTAGCAGCTTCTTCCTGTATACCTTCTATGGTTGTGACGTGTTTATTCTCAATAGAGGCAGTAAGAACGCTACAAGACATAACTGGTTTGCCTTCTAATAGAAGCGTACAGCTACCACAAGTAGATTCATTACATCCAATTTTGACTGATTTAATTCCGTGACTTCTTAAAGTCTCTGATAGATATTCATCAGGTCTTACATCATATGACACTAATGCGTCATTTAAATAGAATTTTACTAGCATTATTTACTAACCTCCTCAAGTCCTCTTCTCACATAGACTTTAGCTAAGTCAACACGATACTCTTTAGAGGCATCTTTATTATCCATGAAGGAAAGTTCTTCAACTGCTAATTCAGCAGCTTTAGCAAAATCTTTACCTCCATTATTTAAATATTCCATAGCTTTATAGCTTCTAGCTGCGACCATTGGTCTAGCGCCAACAACGACACGATATTCTTTATTGACTTTAGCTACTGCAATATTCACAATTGGGAAATCTAAGGCGGTAGTTTTTACTTTCTTGAAGAATCCTCTACCTTCTCCCTTTTTAATATGAACCGCCACCAAGATAGCGTTCAATTTACCTTTATAATTTAAGTATTCTTCTAAACTCATTTCTTGTTTAGGATAGAACTCTAAAGTGACATCATAAGGAAGTAAACCAGCAATCACATCAGAGAAAGGATATCTTCCCATGATTGATCCACCAATAGTAGCGAGGTTTCTAAAATTCACTCCCATCACTTCTCTCACAGCAAATGCAGGTGCGCCCGCGAATAAAAAAGAAACAATTTTAGAGTCTTCAAAATCACGTTGAGTAACCATTGACCCAACCACAACTTCATCTTTAGTCTCACTAATCTTATCTAATTCGAGTTTAGATAAATCAATTAATGTGTCATAACTTTGACCCATTTTTTTCATCCAAAGGCCACCAGCGAGAATTGCATTTTTTGGTGACTCTTGAAGTTTTTGATAAGCATCTTCTAAAGAAGACGCTCGGTAGTATTCATTAACTTTCATACTATCTCCTTCATTAAATATTCAAACTAGAAAAATCTAAAACATTATTTAGATTCATACTTATGTTTTTGTCTTCAACAATTATTATTTCACATTTTTTGCTATCGCGAAACATTTTTAGATTATTATCTAATCCAAAATGAAGTAATTCATCTTTATATTTCTTGGATATATAAAGGGGATGACCTTCTAAATCTCCACATCTTGGATATCGAATATCTCCTGTTCCTGATAAGATTTTTTCAAATGTTTCTTTTTTTACAAAAGGACAATCTCCAGGAATAACCATAAAGTCGTTTTTAGTCTTTTTTACCCCGGTTAATACACTAGAAAACATTCCTAGTTCATAGTCTTTGTTAAAAACAAATTCGACATTTTCTTCTTTTAAAGCTTCTCTAATTTCTTGATCGTATTTACCAGTGACCACGATGATTCTATTAACAAATGGTCTCACACTTTGGATGGTATACCAAAGTAATGGATGTCCTTTATAATCTAAAAGCATCTTATTAGTGCCCATTCTTGTGGACTTGCCACCGGCTAAGATAATGCATTCCGCCATGAAATAATTATATAATTATAATTAACCTTTTATCAATAAAGACAAACAAAAACAGCCATTTTGGCCATTTTTGTTTACTTTTCATAGTGTGTCCACATTCTAGCAATAATTACTACGTTTTCTTCTTTTCTAATTTCGTAGATTAATCGATGTTGAACATTAATTCTTCGAGAATACATATTCCTAACACCAATTAATTTTTCATACTTCGGTGGATTCTGGAATGGATTGTTTTTTAATAGTTCTACAAGCGCCTTAACTTTCTCTACCAGGGCTGGATATTGCTTTAGCTTTTCATAATCAGAATAAGCATGTTTAGAAAATACTACTTCCATGGGGTTTCTTTAATAAATTCGCTTGTAGGAGTATTGTTGATTTCCTCCAAGGATTCATAAACACCATCGATTCCAGCAAGATAGAGAGACTCAATTAGACTATTATAATCATCTTCGCTGAGCATAATGACATTTCCGTCTTTTGTACTAATGTTTATCACATCATTATAATTTATGCATGATGCTGCCAATTTATACAAATCTGCTCTTGCATTGCTGATATTAGTATTTACCATATTTGTCTCTCCTTTAATATCATTATATCGTACGTGTTTTCGTACGTCAATAAGAATGAGAACAAATTATTCTTTAAAATAACGATCGTTTCTTCTTAAAACAAACCAATAAATTAAGAAAGTATAAATCGCTAAAACTAAAGCAATAACGACCGCGGTTAAATAGAAAGCAAAATTAGAAGTTACACAACCCATATATTGATATAAGACTGTGTTAAAGAAATTAAAAGCAAAATGCAAGAAAATACAAATAGGTAAAGAATAAGTATATTCATATATGAATCCTAAAAGGATTCCTAAGCCAAAATTATATGCGACTTGAATTAGTACAGTGACTAAGCCGTCCACTGTAGAAATATTGACCATATTTAATAAATGGAACAAAGCAAAGATTGCTGCCCCATAAAGAATTCTTTTTATCGAGCCTACTCTTACTAATGCGCTTTGAATAAAAAATCTAAATAGGAACTCTTCTACTACCGCACCTAAAAAATGATAGATGATAAGTAAAGATAAATATTCACTAGTCATGGTTACTCCTACTGTTTGAGAGCCGTCTAAACCAAAAGCAATTAGGTTAGAGAAACAGGCTAGTAAAAACGGAATAAATAATAACGCTCTTTTGAGGTTTTGAAATTTGAATATGTTAATTCTATTAACAAAGCATACATAGATGTAATAAAAAAGTATTAATAATCGAAGTGAGATTTGAATTAATAGTTTATAAGAGGCATCAATCTTAAATAAGTCGACTGGAAAAGCCGCAACAAAGATAAAAAGTAAGGCAAAGATTAATAAATCTGAAAATCTAAATTTCATCTTTTACAAACACCTTCTTCTTATATAAATATATTAGCAAACCCGCTCCTAAGAATAGAACAATGCACCAATATTGAGAAGGGGATAATCCAACTAATTGTCCTCTTTCATCTCCTCTAAAAAATTCAATAACGAAACGGAAAATAGAATAGGCGAATAAATATATAACCGCTGTGTAATTTGTATAGTGTTTGAAGGCGAAAACAAGTAGGAACGCGCCTAAAATGAATAAAAACGTCATCTCAATGAGCTGAGTTGGTAGGTGTTCACCAATACCAGGGAAATTAATATCTAGATGAGTGTGAGTGGTAATCCCGTAACAGCATCCACTTAAGAAACAACCAACTCTTCCAAAGCCGTGTCCTATAGCGACACACCCCGGAGCAATTACTAAAATCTTTTTAAATATTGGAGGATTATTTCTTAAATAGTAGAAGCGATACATTAATATAAAGGCAGGGATACCAAACACTAACCCTCCATAGAATGTCATCGCCCAAGTCCAGTGTGGGGATGCTCCGTTTATAGAAGCTTTTATAGCTTCATAGGCATTCTCCACTAAAATAGCGAAGATGATTCCGACAATAACTGTAACAATAATCACAATTGATAAATCTAAAAATGATTTCTTCTCTACTCCATTTTTCGCTAAATAGATAAAGAAAACCACACTCGCGGCGATCACCCCTAGGAAGATCATCACCACCATAGAAAATCCATCTATTCCAAATAAATTTGGGTACATATGTTTATATTACTATTTTTTGATTATTTATTCATTAATATCTCTAAAGGGTATATTATTTTCTCGAGGTAAACATAAATGTCTAGATATGTAGTTAGTTTAGGCGGTAATGCTTTAGGTAATAACGCCGAAGAACAAAAAGTTTTAGTGAGCAATGTTGCAAAATACATTGTTAAGCTCATGAAAGATGGTCATGAAGTCGTGATTGTCCACGGTAACGGACCACAAGTGGGAATGATTAATAATGCTTTTACTGACGCAAAAAGCGTTCCAGATATGCCGTTCCCAGAATGTGGAGCTATGTCTCAAGGCTATATTGGCTTCCACTTACAAAACGCTTTACAAAATGAATTAAAAGCGCAAGGCGTTAAAAGAAATGTCGCCACTGTGGTCACTCAAGTTGTCGTAGACAAAAATGACCCGCTATTCCAGAACCCAAGTAAACCAGTCGGTGGATTTATGTCTAAAGAAGAAGCTGAAAAAGTTGCCAAAGAAAAGGGTTGGACAATTAAAGAAGACGCTGGTAGAGGCTATAGAAGAGTAGTCCCTTCCCCACTTCCAATTGATATTGAAGAAAAAGAAGTTATCTCTCAATTAGTGAAAGCCGGTAACGTTGTCATTTGTGCAGGTGGAGGCGGTATCCCTGTTATTAAAGAAGGAAATAAACTTGAAGGCGTTACTGCGGTTATTGATAAAGACTACGCTTCTGCTTTAGTTGGTGAGCTTGTTGGAGCAGATTACCTAGTAATCTTAACCGCTATTGATAACGTTTGTATCAACTACAAGCAACCTGATGAAATCAAATTAAAAGATGTCTCATTAGATCAAATTAAAGAGTATTTAAAAGGTGATTATTTTGCTAAAGGAAGCATGTATCCAAAAGTGAATGCTTGTGTTAAATTCTTAACTAAGTGTCCAGGAAAGAAAGCCATAATTGCCGCTTTAGAAAATGCTGAAAAAGCGTTCGAAGAAAAAAGTGGAACAATTATCAAATAAAGTCTAAAACAAATAGAAAAGAGCGATTTATGTCGCTCTTTTTTTAAAAAAGCGGACCATTGGCCCGCTTAGTTTAAATATTATTATTTAGTTTTAAGAAACATTTTAATAAATTCAAAAGTTACTGCGGTAATATCGATATTTTCAACTTCAGGATCTATTACAATAAATTTCTTTTCAGCTTGTTCTTCATAGTATGACTCTAATCCGACACTACCAGCAACACCAAAGCTGACTCCTTCAACAGCACCATTTAAATTAACGGATAATTTAACTTCTTCAATACATGGAATAGAAGAACCATTTTCAGTACCAACAGAAACTAGTAAACCAGCATAACCATGAATTGGAAGTGTGCTTTCATCTATACCATTTTGAGCGGCTAAACTACTAGTTGAAACGTTTAACAATACAGAAGTTTTAACAACAAGTTCATCTTCAACTTTCACTCCAACGGTTGGATTAATCATTTCAAGAGCCCTATCAACATAGCCTAAAATTAAATCGTTCCAATTAACAAATTGAGCAACCATCATTTGTGATAAATAGGTAACAGGAGCATTAACTATTTCTTCAGGAGCAGGATCCTCAAGATAGTCTCCGATATTATTAAGTAAATCACGAACATTAATTAAAGCATGTCCTGGACGATATTGTTTACCTTCTTCTTTTTCACCTAAGAACATATCTAAATATGTTTGAACACCATAAGTGACTTCCCCTGGAACTTCTGGATTTACTACATCTTCTTCAGGCATTCCAGATGAAGCTAAAACAAAGTGAACAAGATCTTGGAATTCATGATCAGAACCATCTAAAAATGCATAGACACCAGTGGTCATTTCTGTCACAAGAAGAGAGACATCAACATCGGTAAATGACATACTTGAAGGAATAGGTATTGTCACTTCTTTTGGTAAGTTCACATTTTCTGTGACTGATAAATCTCTAACAGCTATGAAGGCACCACAATAATTCTTTTCAGTCTGTTCATTATATTCTTTTGCGATACCAAGGGATATTTCGCCTTTAATGCTTCCTGAACCACTAAATCCTTGTCCGGCAACATTAAATCTAACATCAATATCTAATTCATGGTATTGAGTTAAGTCATCTGGATTAAGGAAATTTTCGAAAGCAGTATCAACAATTTCCGTATAAGCTTCCTTTTCTTCATCACTTTGTACAGGAACAACTTGTACATCGGATGGTAAAGATTTGGCAACTTCTGCCATTGGATCAGCTTCTCCGCAACTAACGGCTAGAGGGATGATCGGTAATAAAAGTAATAATTTCTTTTTCATTATTTTAACAACCTCCTTATAGGTTTATACCTATATTATAAATCACTTTTTAGATGATTCAATCAACAAAAAAGCAGACGCTAAAATTTCTAACATCTGCTTTATAAATAAATTATCTAGCCAATACTTTTATAGCTTCAGGAATGGAAGGTAATGCTTTAACTTCCTCACTTAATTCAAGTAAGACCGCTCCATAAGCACCCTTAACACCAGAAACAAATTTATTAACTTTTCCTCCAGCGGATTTAACTGCTTCTAATACTTTTTCAGAAGCATCACCTTTAGTAAGCACTACTAATCTAGGACCGGCTTTAGGACCTAAGGTTAAGTTAGGGTAGTTAACTGAATTAACAATATTTCCGTTTTCGATAAATTCGACAACTTGTTTTGCCGCCATCATCGCACAGTTATCTTCAGCTTCTTCTGTAGAAGCGCCTAAGTGAGATATAGCAACTACACCTTCGGTATTAGCGCTTTTAGCGTTAGGGAAGTCAGTAACGTATCTTCTAACTTTTCCAGAAGCTAAAGCTTCTTTCATGTCATCATCATTAACTAATGCATCTCTAGCTGCATTAATAACAATTACTCCATCTTTAGCTTTTGCTAATGCAGCTTTATTAATCATGCCGCGAGTTGCATCCATTAGTGGAACATGAACAGTGATATAGTCACTGACTTTAAGTAATTCATCTAATTCGACAAATTTGACACCCGCTAATAAATCTTTATAGCGTTCTCTAGTTCCCATTGATGGTTCAACACCCACAACTTTCATACCAAGTTTACTAGCTGCATCAGCTACTAAAGCGCCAATGGCACCACATCCGATAACACCTAAAGTTTTTCCTAAAATTTCAGTACCAGCAAAAGCTGATTTAGCTTTTTCCATGGTTTTATTAATTTCTGGATCACCTTTATTTTCTTTGACCCATTCCATAGAACCTCTAATATCTCTAGCAGCAAGTAACATCATTGCAATTGTTAATTCCTTAACTGCATTAGCGTTAGCTCCTGGAGTATTAAAGACAACAATACCTTTTTCAGCGTATTTATCTAAAGGAATATTATTAACACCCGCTCCGGCTCTAGCGACACACTTAACAGATTCTGGTAAATCCATTTCGTGCATTGCCGCACTTCTTACTAAGACTGCGTCACTTCCAACTAACTCTTCTACTACTTTGTAGTTAGATGGTAATACACCTAAACCGACCTTAGAGATTTTATTTAAACAATAAATTTTTCTTTCCATTAGTTCACCTATTTATGTTCTTCTTCGAACTCTTTCATATATTTCACTAAAGCTTTAACCCCTTCAATTGGCATCGCGTTATAAATTGAGGCTCTTAATCCACCAGTGGATCTATGTCCTTTTAAATTAGTGAATTTATATTTTTTCGCACCTTCTAGGAATGCAGCATCAAGTTCGTCACTTGGAGTTCTAAAGGTAACGTTCATTAACGAACGTGAATCTTTTTCGACACTTGGTCTATAGAAAGAGGAACTATCTAAATAGTCATATAAAATTTTGGCTTTAGCTTCGTTAAGTTCTTTTCTCTTTTCGAGTCCACCAGTAGCAAGTAACCATTTAAAGACTTTTCCACAAATATAAATGCCATAAGTTGGTGGGGTATTATACATACTGCCGTTTTCCACATGTGGAGCGTATCTTAAATAAACTGGAAGAGGTAATTCTTTTGAGCGTTCCACTAAATCATCTCTAATAATGATAATTGTCACTCCAGCTGGACCAACATTCTTTTGCGCTCCAGCGTAAATCATTCCAAACCTTTTAACATCAATTGGTTCACTTAAGAAACAAGATGACATATCACAAATTAATGGGACTTTACCAGTATCTGGATATTCTTTAAATTTAGTGCCATAAATTGTGTTATTGTCACACATATAAACATAGTCAGCTTCTGGGTCTAATTTGAGAGATTTCACATCAGGAACACGCTTAAATTGGACATCTTCACTACTTCCTGCAACGTTTACTTGACCAAAGAATTTAGCGTCTTGCATCGCTTTCTTAGTCCAGACTCCAGAATGGATGTAATCTGCTTTTTTGTTTACGGTCATTAAGTTCATTGGGATCATACCAAATTGAAGTGTCGCTCCTCCTTGAAGGAATAAGACACGATAATTATCTGGGATACCCACTAACTTACGTAAATCAGCTTCCGCTTCATCAATAATTTGTTGATAAACCTTAGATCTATGGGACATCTCCATAACAGACATTCCACATCCGCGGTAATCAAGCATTTCTTCTGCTGCTTCTTTTAATACTTCTTCAGGAAGCATTGCTGGACCTGCAGAAAAGTTGTAAATTCTTGCCATAAAATTCTCCTTTTAATCTTTTATTATTTTCTTGGCTTCAAGATAATATCTTTTTTCATTTGCGTGCCCCATTGAAAATGATTTTCTAGGTAGCACAGTTCCAGAGGCTAAATAATCAAATAAATCCTCTTTTGTTAAAGCCGGCATTGCTATAGCAACACTACCTTTATTTTTATTAGCCACTGCGATTAATTCATCCTCATCATGAATAAAATCAATTTTGACATCTTGATGAAGTCTCATATAAACATCTAAGAAGGTTTGCACCATTAAGTATGCTTTGGGAGCGTTTTTAGGAAGTTTTAATTCCTTTTTACCTTCTTCTTTGGTGTAAGTAAACGAACTATATTCTCCTTTACAAACATCTCTAAGTTGACGCTCAAATTCTTTATCAACATTAAATAAGACTCTATGAATTGGTTCAAAGATGATTCCATCATCATATAAGTTATTAGCTTCCACTAAAGCAAATCTAGCAGGATGATTTTCTCTTTCTTCTTTGCTTAAATCTTTTTTAACATTTTCCCAATGCGCCTTTGCGGTTGCTAAAGAGTGGTTACCATCTCCAACTATAAATAGTAAACCATTATTATTCCTATGGAATAGTTCATCAAATTTTTGAATAACTTCTTTAGTGTTATTGACTTTATATCCACGGATATGACCGCCATCTTTATTGAGTTCAAAGTCATAGACTTTTTCTAATTTGTCCTTATTAGCATATAACTCTTCAACGATGGTTTTTCTAGGATCATCAAATAACACTAAGATGTGAGGTAATTCAATTGGAGCATCTTTTCTAATCCTTAATCTAGGAGGAATTCTTTCTACAATTGTCGCTTCACTTGCTCTAATTAAAGCGTCAGTCCCTTTTTCATAAGAATAATCTTCTAAATCAACCGCTAAAATTAGTCCTAATCGTCTAACTCCATAAGAGGTGACTCTTTCTACAAGAATAAAGCATTCTCCAATATCTTCTAGATCATTATTTTTTAAATAATGCGCTATGTTTTTATTAATACCTTCAATGTATTTGTCGTTATCTGTATTCTCTAAATACGCTTCTGGATAAATCATATTGAAAGTTGAGACTTCTTCTCCAATTTCTTTTTTTAAAGAGTCCCAATATTCAAGATTAGAAGTGTATTGGTCACAGGCAATGACCGCATATTTAGACATATCTACCCCTTTTCTAGGAAGTAAGATATGAGGCGCCTTAACAGTTTTAATCATTAACAAACACCCTGAGCAAGCATTGCGTCATAGACTTTTAAGAAGCCAGCAATATTAGCGCCTAATGCTAAGTTACGTGGTTGACCGAATTGAACCGCAGTCTCATGACATGCTTTAAAGATTTTCTTCATAATCTCTTCAAGTTTTTGATCAACTTCTTCAAATGTCCAACTTAAGTGCATAGCGTTTTGAGACATTTCTAGTCCAGATACCGCCACTCCACCAGCATTACTAGCCTTTCCTGGAGCAAATAAGACATCATGAGTATTGAAATATCTAATCGCTTCAACGTCAGTAGGCATATTGGCGCCTTCCACTAACATATAGCAGCCATTTTTCTTTAACTCTTCAGCTTCTTTTAAAGCAATTTCACCTTGAGTAGCACATGGAAGGGCAATTTCACATGGAACTGACCATAAGCCTCTAGGTCCTTCGACAAATTTTGCACCTTTATGAGTTGCAGCATATTCTTTTGAGAACATACCTTTTTTCTTACTTAACTCAACAATATATGGAACATCTAAACCGTTAGGGTCACTAACGTAACCATCAATATCGCTCATACCCACTAAAATTGCTCCTAATTGATGAGCTTTTTCGGCAGCCATTCCACCGACTTTACCACAACCAGAAATAATAATTTTTTTGCCTTTGAAATCAGTATTATAGTAAGTTTTAAGCATTTCTCTAGCATAATAAAGTAATCCATAACCTGTAGCTTCAGGTCTAGCTAGAGACCCACCATAAGAGATGCCTTTGCCGGTGAAAACACCACTCCACTCATCTCTTAATTTCTTATACATTCCAAACATATATCCAACTTCTCTAGCACCGAAACCTAAGTCTCCAGCAGGAACATCGGTGTCAGGTCCAATATGTCTAAATAACTCAGACATGAAAGATTGACAGAATCTCATTACTTCACCATCACTTTTACCACGTGGATCAAAGTCTGCTCCACCTTTTCCACCGCCCATAGGTAAGCCAGTTAAACTATTTTTAAATGTTTGTTCAAATCCTAAAAACTTTAAGATTGATAAATTAACTGATGGATGAAATCTCATGCCACCTTTATAAGGACCAATTGCAGAGTTGAATTGAACTCTATAGCCAGTATTTACTCTAATTTTTCCAGAATCATCAACCCAAGGGACTCTCATTTCAATTACTCTTTCTGGGACAATTAATCTTTCTAAGATTGAGTATTGTTCAATACGAGGATCTTTTTCCACTAAGAAATCCATAGAATCGAAAAATTCTTCAACGGCGGCAACAAATTCTTTTTCGTTGCCATATCTTCTTTTGACATCTTCTAATAAATTATTTAAATATTCACTCTTATACATAGAGTCTCCTTTCTAGAGTGCATGAAAAAGACAGCAAAAAACCTAACACGCTACTCAAATAAATAATTTCATCTACAACTATAAGAGTATCACTTTAAATTCTTTTTACAAGTAAAAGAAAAGCGGACAGCCTATCAAACTATCCGCTTACAAATTCTAATAAATTGTATGATTGAGTCTAGTGTACTCGCCGTAAAGTTTTAAGCAGGCTTTTCTATCTAGTTCAATTACTAGCTTTTCTCTTTCACCAGGTTTTTGCATTTCATAGAATTTAGCATCCCTAAATCCTATTTCTTCTGTATCAATAATGTTACAGCCATAAAAAACTTTCTCGATGTTAGCCCATAAAATCGCAGACATACACATTGGGCATGGTTCACCAGTTGTGTATAATTCACATCCACTTAAGTCATAAGTTCCAAGTTTTTTGCAGGCTTTATGAATCGCCATCATTTCTCCGTGGCAGGTAGGATCATTATTTTTTAATACTTGGTTGTGCCCTTTTCCAACAACAACGCCATCTTTAACAATAACAGCTCCAAAAGGCCCTCCGTGACCAGCTCTAATTCCTTTTCTTGCTTCACTAATTGCCATTCTCATGTACTTATTCATAATTTTCTATACCTCGTTATTTATTTTATATTTTTCGTATTATTTTTTGTAATCCATTTGTTATAAACTCGTAAATAATAGTCCTTCCAAGTCTTTTTTAATATATCTTTATTATAAAAATTAGATATAAATTTAGAGTTATCAGCACATTGATTGTAGTAGGTTATGTCATTTTTAAGTTTTACCAACTCATTTGAGAATTCTTCAACCGATTTTCCACGACAATATCTTTCAAATAAAATTGGTTTATATAAATCAAGGTCTCTTACCAAAAATGGTTTATGGACATTACATGCTTCTAGAATTGTCATAGGGAATAATTCAATAAATGAAGGCATGAATAGAACATCACAAATATTAAATATCTCATTCATGTATATTCTCTCGATTATAGGCAAATGAATCATATTTTGAGGTAAGTTTTCTAATAATTTCTTATATTTTTTATAGCCATCCGTAATTCTGCCAAAACTGAAACCACCTGCCCAAATGAAAGTCATATCCGGATTATTTTTAGCCACTTCAACAAAATCATCAAATCCTTTTCTTGTCTGGATTTGCCCACATCCAAGCACTAAAAATTTATCTATAGGAACGTTATATTTCTTCTTTAATTCTTCAATTATTTCCTTATGAAGAGGCTTAAAATTATCATGATCAACAAAATTAGGAATATAGGTTATATTTTCTCTTTTAATATTTATCTTTTCAAGTTCACTGATAAAGCAAGGATTAACAACTATTATCTCGTCCGCTTTGCGATATGTTTTTTCAACATATTTATTAAAGATCCAATTAATCAATCTAGGAAGCTTTAGACTTCCGTCGTTTTTTGAAGGAACAAAATGTACATACATGATATTTAAATGCTTTTTGTTCATTCTAAATCGATATTTCGGATCAACTGTGTGTATATGATAGATATCAAATTTTGATGATTTAGAATTTATTTCCACTTCAAAATCATCTTTCATCTCTTGGATTAAAGTAACTTGTTCTCTAAAAGCGCTTGCAACACCTTGTCCTTTAACGCTTTCAGCACTACTAAGCATATTTATACGTAATTTCATATCTCCTTTATTTTAGTAGAATGAGAGGCAAATAAAAATCTTTATTTTAATGATATTAATATCTTAAAATATATATACTTTGCAAAGGAGGCTAGTCATGTTAAGTAAAAAATTAGCTATAGAAGTTCTTAACAAAATGTTAGAAACTGGCGGTGACTACTCCGAAATTTTCTTTGAAGATAGTGTTGGAAATGGTATTACCATAGAAAATGGTAAGGTCTCTACCTCTTCAACTGGAATTACATCGGGAGTTGGTTTAAGAATATTAAAAGAAAATAGATGTGTTTATGGATACACAAGTGATTTATCAAGAAAAGGATTATTAACTCTTGCTGAATCTTTAAATAAATCGTTTGTTGGAAAAAGAATTCTTACAGTTGAACACTTAGATTTAATTAAAGCTCCTAATAGAAATCCTATTAAAAAAAGTTATAAATCTTTAACTCAGAATGAAAAAATTGCTCTTATTAGAGAAGGCACTAACGCCATTGAAGAGTTAAAAGATTCAAGAATAGTTAGATATATTGGAAGTTTTGGAAGCAACTATCGTTTTGTTGCAATTTATAATTCCAAGGGTAAATGGTTTAAGAAAGAAACAGAATTTGCTCGACTCGCATATTCAGTAGTTGTTGCAGATGAAAATGGTATGGAAACAGGATTTGAAGGGCCAGGATGTCAAGACGATATCTCGTATTTTAAAGAAAAAGTACATCCAAAAGAATCTGCGCTAAAAGCTGTAAATACAGCTTTACTAATGTTAAACGCTAAAGAATGCCCAAGCGGGAAGATGCCAGTTGTTATTGGAAATGGCTGGGGTGGAGTTTTATTCCACGAAGCCTGTGGACACCCACTTGAAGCCAGTGCAGTTTCTAGAGGCTTAAGCTGTTTTGCTGGCAAAGAAGGAGAAATGATTGCATCTCCAATTGTCACTGCGGTTGATGATTCCACCATTCCGAATGCATGGGGATCAATTGATATTGATGATGAAGGAAATTTAGGAACTAAACGTGTTTTAATTAAAGATGGAAAACTTGTTAACTTCATGATTGATGACTTCAATGGAAGAAGAATGGGTAAAGAAGGGAACGGGTCTTGTCGTAGACAAAATTATAAATATTGTCCAACCAGCAGAATGAGTAACACATATATCGATAACGGAAAATCGAATCCAGAAGATATTATTAAAGCCACTAAGTTAGGTTTATACGCTGTCTCATTTAATGGAGGATCTGTTGATCCAACCACAGGTGAATTTAACTTTGGATGTTCAGAAGCATACATTATTAGAGATGGAAAAATCGCTGAACCAGTTAAAGGAGCAACTTTAATTGGTAAAGGAGAAGATATTCTCAAAAAAATTGATATGGTTGGAAATGATTTAGCCTTAGCTCAAGGTATGTGTGGGGCTGCAAGCGGTAGCATTCGCACAAATGTCGGTCAACCTACTATTCGCGTAAGTGAAATATTAGTTGGTGGAAGAGGAGGAGAATTGAAATAATGAAATTTGATAGATTTTTTGAACTAGCTAAAAAGGCTGGCATCGAAGAAGCTGAATTCAGTTTCTCTTCAACTTCATCTTTATCTTTTTCTTTGTTCCATGGAGAAATAGATTCATATTCAAATAATAAATCATATAGTTTCTATGCGCGTGGATTGTATAAAGGAAAAATGGGATCTATCTCGAGCGATGTCTATAATAACAATATGGCAGAATATTTTGTTGAACAGATTATCGCCAATGCATCAGTTGTCGAAAATGATGATCCTGTATTTATATTTAAAGGAAGCAAAAAATACAGAAAAATTAACACTTTTAATCGTCAATTATCAAATATTCCTGTTGAAAAAAAGATTGAAATTGCTAAACAAATAGAACAAGAATTAAAGAACGCAGATCCTAGAATTATTGAAGTAGCAACCGTTGCATATGATGAAACAAGTAGTTCTTCAACAATCATCAATACTCATGGGCTAAAGCTTTCTCAAAGATCAAATTTCTTTGCCTATTATGGTTCAGCAGTTGCTAAAGAAAATGGGCAAACAAAAACAGGATTTGAATTATTTTTCGGAAATGATTTTGATAAATTTGTCCCAAGCGAACTTGTTAAAGCTATTGCCAAGGAAACTGTTTCTCAATTAGGTGGATTCCCATGTGATTCAGCAACCTACAATGCTGTTTTAGCACCATCTGTTGTTAGCTCGTTAATGTCTGCTTATGTTTCAAGCGCTATTGCAGAAGATGTACAAAAGAATTCTTCATTGTTTATTGGAAAATTAGGACAAAAAGTAGCTTCTAAGAAAGTAACAATTGAAGACTTGCCAATTAATAAAACAGTTTTTGCAAAATCATTCGATGACGAAGGTGTAGCGACATCAAATAGAGCAATTATTAAAAATGGCGTTTTACAAACCTATTTATATAACCTAACTACCGCCACTAAAGATGGAGTTGAATCTACTGGTAATGGTGTCACTGCAGGTAGTAAAGTGTATACTTCACCAACATATTTAAAAATGAAACCAGGAAGAAAATCTCAAGAAGAACTTTTCAAAGAGATTGGAAATGGCGTTTATATCACCGATGTATCTGGTTTACATGCTGGATTAAATTCAAGAACAGGTAATTTCTCACTCCAATCAACTGGGTTCTTAGTGAAAGACGGAAAAATAGACCATCCATTAGATATAATTACTGTCTCGGGAAATTTAGTTAATTTATTTAATTCTATTGCTTCAGTTGGTAATGACAGCAAAGAGTTCATGAGTGGAACAAATTGTCCTTCAGTAATTGTTAAAAAATTAGTGGTTTCTGGAAAGTAAAAAATTGATAAGTTGGTAACTATACAAAAAAAGTTTGTTATCAACTTTTTTAATGCTTATAATTTTCAATAGATATGGAAGAAATCGAGATTGAAGAGCTAAAAGAACAGTTGTTAACTGCGGTTGAAAAGCGCGATAGACAAAAAGTCATCGAGATTTTTGATACTGTTCCAAATATTGATATTGCAGAAGCAGTTGAAGACGTTGACGATGTCAAAACTCTTTTGTACATCTTCAAAGTCGTAAATAACGAATACGCCGCTGAATTTTTCGCTGAATTATCTTCCAATCAACAAGAATTAATAATTAACGCATTCTCAGATAAGGAACTCGTTGAACTTATTAACGAGTCTTACGCTGATGATATTACCGATGCTATTCAACAATTACCAGCTAACATCGTTAACAGGGTTTTAAAAGTCTGCCCTAAAGATATGAGAAACGATGTTAATAAACTTTTAAATTACAAAGAAGATACTGCTGGAAGCGTCATGACAACAGAATATATCGAAATGAAAGAAGATACTTCTGTTAAAGATGCAATTAAATTAATTAGAGAAAAAGGCAGAGATGCTGAAACTGTTTATACCATCTTTGTTAGAGATTCTAAAAGAACTCTAACGGGTACTGTTGACTTAGATGATTTAATTTTTGCAAAAGAAGATGAAATCTTATCTGATATTATGAACAAAGACTTTGTCTCTTGTAATGTTAACGATGACCAAGAAGATGTTGCCAAAATGTTCAAGCGTTATGACTTAACTGCAATGGCAGTCACAAATGATGAAAACAAAATCGTTGGAATTATTACCATCGATGATATCGTTGATATTATCGAAGAAGAAACAAGCGAAGATATTGCTCATATGGCGGCTATCTCTGATATGTCTGATCCATATCTAAAGACACCTGTTTATAAACTTGTTTTAAAATGTGTTCCTTGGATTATTGCCTTAATGGTATTACAAATTTTCTCCACTCTTATTCTTTCTGGATTTGAAGCAGAGATTGGTAAGTTTGCAATTTTAGCTGTATTCACTCCATTAATTATGGATGCTGGCGGTAATTCTGGTGGACAAACCACTACTATGATTGTTAGATCATTATCACTTGATGAATTTGACCGTAAAGACTATTGGAAAGTAGCTTGGAAGGAATTCCGTGTAGCGGCATTAATTGGCGGCATCGTGGCTGTTTTTGCATTTGGATGGCTTATGTTTGAAATGAGCATCGGTATCGTTGATACCACTTCATTACAACAATCCACTGGTGTTGGATTAGTCCATGGAGAACTATTAATTGCAACTTTAGTAAGTTCAACTTTATTTGTCACAATGATTATTTCTAGAATGGTTGGTTGTTCTCTTCCATTCTTAGCAAAATTAATAAAATTAGACCCAGCAGTGGTCTGCGGGCCTTTTACTACAACTATTGTTGATATCGTATCTTTAATTACTTATTTCTTAATTTGGACTCAAGTTTTGAATCCACTGTTCTTTAATATTTAACGTATTCAAGCAAGGTGTCCCCACTGCTATAAGCGGCCGGAATGTGACACTTACTCGTAAAGTTTATAAATATCTAATTCCCATTTAGGGTGTGCTTGGCACACCTTTTCTAATGCATCGTTAAATAGCACTAGTTCAGCGTGTTTACGACTTGGAAGAGTATTTTTATATGCTTTAGCAACTTTTGATAAAGCAAGCACACATTCATTACGTGATTTATCAAATAAACCCGCCATTAAGATATAAGTTCTTATTCCAATTAAAGTGTGGTCACTAGAAATATCTCTTTTTAAGGATAAAGGTATTTCATTATTGTAATATTCACTCATTTCTTCAAAAAGAGTGGTCATAATCTTAACATAGATTTTTTGTTCGTTGGTTTCTAAATAAGTTTTATTTGTTAACTCTTCAGGTTTAGCTAAAAGTTCTTCAATTAATTTAGAAGCTTCATCATATTTCTTTTCATCAATAAAGTTTGCGACCCCTAATAGCTTTCCTTCAACTCGATTTAAATTTACTTGTTTAGCAGGTTTATCTGCCTTTTTATCACTACTAACAGCTACAGAAATATTATTATCATTACTTGCGGTTAATAAATCATTATATCCTTGATAATCTTTGCTCTTTAGTAAAGAGAAAAATTGATATCCATTGGTGGATACATCACTTTTAATTGGAACAATATCATAAATAAATAAAATTAAGCCAATTAAGCCCGCTGTTAAAAACGCATAAGCAATATCTCCATCAAGTCTAGATCCATCTTTAAAATAGAAAAATGTCACTAATGAGCCAACAAACCATCCTAAATTAAATATCGGTCCGTAAATTAAATATGGAAGTGGATTAGGTTTTTCTTTTTTTGAATAATTAGGAATGATTAATGTTTCTCCAGTTAATCCATTAAATCTACGAAAACCAAATTTGTATTTATTGTTATCTAAATATATTGTGAAATATAAAATTGTAAACTTAACTATTTTGTACCCACCAACTTTAGCTCCTAATGCATGTCCAAATTCAAATAAAATTGAGCTGATTAAAACCCCAGCAATGATACATCCAATGATATACAAAGCATATTGCCAAACAGCAGTCATTGCAGAACTCTGGAAATGTGTTTGAAGAACAGTAAAACCATACACCACCGCGAATGCGAAGATGAGAAGGTACATCACAATTCCAAAAATGTTTTCTTTTTTCATAATTTGTTATAAACAAGAATAATATATTTTACGGGCGACTTCATCATTTATTGGTTTTGTATGATGATAAACAGTGCGTGTGTTATTATTTGTGACTTTATTCACTAATGATTCAATATCTTCTTTTTTTACTCCTAATTCAGATAATTTATTTGGAAGATCCATTCGAGCAAAATATTCTTCAAAAGCAGATATTGTTGCTAAAGCATCTTGTTCTTTATCTCCGGAATAAATATCAAACACTCTTTCACCCAAAGTAGTGAATTTATCAATATCGTATTTGTAATAATACTTACACCAAGCAGGGAATAAGATTGCTAACCCTAAGCCATGAGCGATATATGGAAAAGATCCACTAAGAGGATGTTCTAATTGATGTACAGGCATACCCATTTGCTTGCCAATACTAGTTAATCCGTTATGAGATAAAGAAGAAGCAAGCATTAAAGCAGCTTGATAATCATAATTTGTAGGATTCTGATAAGCAAGTAAGCCAACTTCCAAAACATTTTTAATTAATCCTAAGGCAAATTCATCAGCGAGTTCGTATTTCTCACTTACAGAAAAATACCTTTCTAATGTATGCATTAAAATATCAACAACCCCATAAGCAATTTGTTCTTTTGGTAATGAATAAGTTAATTCAGGATTTTCAATTGCAAAGACTGGTCTAACTAAATCAGAATTAAATCCAACTTTAATGCCAGTTTCATCATCTTGAATAACACAGGAATTTGATAATTCACTTCCCGCTGCAGAAATTGTTAATATAACTCCAACAGGTAAAGCTTTAGTAGGTTCAGCCTTATGTAGATTTATTTCTTTAACTCCGCCGTTATGATAGAAATTTACCGCAATACATTTCGCGGTATCAATAACACTCCCTCCACCGATGGCGAGAATAAAATCAAGTTTGTTGCTTCTAATTAAAGATAAACCTTCTTCTACTAAATCAAAGGTTGGATTCGCTCTTACTCCCCTTAATAGTTCAAAAGGAATATTGGCCTTGCCTAAAGAAACAACGACTCTTTCTAATAATCCACTTCTAATAACTGAATTTTTACCAATCACGATTAAAATTCTAGTTGCTCCATGCTCTTTTAAAATTGATCCAACATTATTTTCTTTTCCTGGACCAAAGTAAATTTTAGTTGGGGAAATAAAATCGAAGTTTTTCATTGTTTTTTCTCCAAATTGATGGCTTTTTGCACATTTTTCTTAAAATTTTCCTTATCGATGAAGTTAAAAGAATTCATTAAACCAATAAGAGTTTTATTCTTATAATTAGTTAAATAATAGACAGTAGAATTACCATATCCATAAGCATAAAATCTAGCGATCGATTTTTTAGTATTAGGATGTAAAATTCCTTCTTCATCAATCTTTTTAATGAATTTTAAGGCTGATGTATAAAAGACGTTATATACAAACTCGTGAAATAAATCACTTCCCGCACTTTGTAATGTCGCATCTACGAACGCTTGATTATCTTTATAGTATTCAAATACAAAAACAATCAGTTCTTGAAAGGTTGTTGCATTATTTACTCCAGGAATTCTTTCTTCAAGGAAAACCTGAGTTAATAAATCATATATATCGTGATAATGATAATAAAATGTTTTTCTAGAGATACCGCACTTTTTCGTCAACTCTAAAACAGAGATGGTTTCTAGTGGTTGCTTAGCCATCATTTCTTTTAAAGCAAGAGCAAGTGCGTGTCCTGTTTTCATATAATTATTTTATTTTGCAATATTCCTTAGCTACTTCACTACCAACAGCAGCGTTATTTAACACTAATTTGATATTGCTCTCTAAAGAATCTCCACCAGTTAAATCAGTAATGGTTTTTAGTAAGAATGGTGTGCATTCTTTTCCTTTGATTCCTTGTTTATCCATTTCCTCTAAGGCAGTAGCAATAGCCTTATCGATAACATCTTTAGGCATTTCATATTGTTCTGGAATTGGATTAGTAAGTAAGATACCCCCTACTAAACCATTTTCGCGTTTAGCTTTAATGATCTTTGCCATTTCATAGGCTGATTCAACTTTATAATCAACCTTTAGGCCAGAATGTGAATTATAGAATGCAGGTAATTCTTCGGTTTGATAGCCTAAAACTGGAACACCCATCGTTTCTAAATATTCTAAAGTTAAAGGTAAATCTAAAATTGCCTTGGCACCAGCGCAAACAACAGTAACATTAGTTTTGGCGAGCTCTTGTAAATCTGCTGAAATATCCATAGTTTCAGTTGCTCCTCTATGGACTCCTCCGATACCACCAGTAACAAAGACTTCTATACCAGCTTGATTAGCAATAATCATAGTGGTTGCTACTGTAGTAGCACCCCATAATTTTTTAGCATATACCACAGGTAAATCTCTTCTAGATACTTTAAGGACACCTTTTCTTTTGCCAAATTCTTCAATTTCTTCAGGTGTCATACCGACAATTGGCTCACCATCAATAATTCCAATAGTGGCAGGAACTGCTCCATGAGATCTAATAGTCTCTTCAACTTTTAATGCAGTCTCTACATTTTTAGGGTAAGGCATTCCATGAGAAATAATCGTGCTTTCTAACGCGACAACTGGCCTATTTTCCTTTAAGGCTTTTAATACTTCTGGATTAATTTTCATTTTCTTTTTCCTTCTTTTTTATTTTTTGTAAATTTGAATAAATACTATTTATTGTAACCGCTAATAACCCTAGTATTGCGACAATAACAACAATCGCAACCCAGTTTTCTCCTGTTAAAAGATTAAAGTTAATATTTAAGACATTAGTCTCACCACCTAAGAAAGCAAAGGAGATGATAACTGCAATTTGTAAGGCACTAAAAACCCCAACAACTATGCCTCTATATAGATTTAAAGGCTGGCATGTAAGATATAAAACAAACATTGATAAGATTGAATATGTTAAAACTGCAATTGAAGTAGCGCCATATCTTCCAGCAGCGGTGTCAGTGATAGAAACGCCATATTCTCTTACTCCGGTATAAATACCGTTTTTATTTAAAATAAGACATAAGTAACTTGCTAAAACTGCAAATAATAATAAGGCTGCGTATGGAATCGAGTTTTTCATGATGTTTCTTAAGAACCCACCTTTAATCGGTTTGCTATCAGGTTCTAAAGCAATAAAGAAGGAAACTAAACCAATGCCAAACACTTCCCAAAGAATCATATTATTTGTGGAGAATGGGTAAACAATTTCTTTATCGATTAGCGAAGCAATTAAGAATACAAAGCTTAAGGTCGCGACAAATATTGTTTTAGTGAGAAACAAAGATCCAGTTCTTTGTAAATTATTAATTACTCTTCTTCCTTCACCAACAACTGAAGGCATAGTGGAGAAATTATTGTCTAATAAAACAACATGAGAAACGTTTCTTGCTCCTAGAGAGCCAGAATTCATCGCGATAGAGCAATCCGCTCTTTTTAAAGCAAGCATATCGTTAACTCCATCACCTACCATAGCAACAGTGTGTTTTGCTTCTCTTAAAGCGATAACAAGTGCTTCTTTTTGTTCTGGAGTGACTCGACCAAATACCACATAATCATTAGCGATACTTTTAACTTCTTCGATGCTCATTCCCTCTAAGGAAATATTTTTTTCTGCTCCATTTATACCTGCGCAACGAGCAATTTCACTTACTGTTAAAGCATTATCACCTGAGATAACTTTGACTTGAACATTATTTTCTTGGAACCATTTAAATGTTGCTAATGCATCTTCTTTTATATGATCTTGCAAAATGATAAAAGCTAATGCTTCAACTTCGTCATTATATTTATCTTCATTTCTAATAGGTGTACTGCCTTTAGCGAGCACTAATAATCTGTATCCCTTAGAAGTGTATTCTTCGCTTTGCTTAATCAATGCTTCTTTATTTTTAATGTTTAAAAATTCAATAGCGCCTAATAAATATGTAATACCTAACTTTGTAGAAATACCTGAATATTTATTATCACTCATAAACGGGAGAACTTTTTCGCATTCGAAAACTTCCGAATTTCCAAAATATTTAATTAATGCTTTAGCAGTAGCATTAGTATCACCAGTACCAACTTCAATAGAGTGAATAATCTGCGCAATTTCTGCATCGCTACATTTTGATAAATTAATAAATTTTTGAACGTTTAAATTTCCATCAGTGATAGTGCCAGTTTTATCAACACATATTACATCACTTCTAGCAAGCATTTCTATAGAATAGAAATCTTGAACATTGGCCTTCTTTTTGTATAAAGAAAGGACTCCACTTGCTAAGGCTAAAGATGTTAATAAAAATAATCCTGCTGGAATCATTCCAACAAATTGTCCTGCAATTGGTCTAATCATTTTCGCAAATGACTCAACAGAATTCATTAATCCTAATCCAGCGTAAACAGAGAAAATGATAATCGCAAAAGTAATAATGATAATTCCTAAATATCGAAATAACACTTTTAACGATTTAAGGATGTGTGATGGGTTTCTTTTAAAGGCTTTAGCTTTTTCAGTTAATGACTCAATATAGTTGCTTTTTCCAACTTTATCCACTCTAGCATAACAAGTTCCACTAGTAACATAACTACCAGAATATAAAACATCATAAACTGACTTACTTACGTTTAAACTCTCTCCAGTAAGCATTGATTCATTAACAAAGATATTACCTTCCAAAAGAATTGAGTCTGATGGAATTTGTTCTCCTGCAGTTAAGATGATGACGTCATCGATAACAATATCACTTGGATCAATTTCAACAGTTTTTCCATTTCGAACAACCTTGCATCTACTAGTGGTAATCACTTTCAATTTTCTCATCAAATGTTTAGCTTTTAAATCTTGATATAGGCCAATAATAATATTGCATATTAAAACGACAGTAAAAAATAAACCAGAATACCATTTAGCCTTACCAGATTCATCCATGCAGTTAGCAAAAATAATGAATCCAGCAATAACAAAAAGCATTATATTAAAGAAACTTAATACATCAGTGCGAATGATTTCCCAATAAGTTTTACCGGCAATCATTTTTGTTTTATTTACTAGACCAGCTTTAATTCTTAAATCTATTTGTTCTTGATTAAGTCCAGTTTCAGTGTCGCTAGAAACACGCTCCACTTCAATTATTGCCTTTTTCTTTGAAAACATAGGATTATTATATAATAAAAAACTTGGCTTTAACCAAGTATTTTATGTTTTCTTTTTTTTGCAAAATATTCTTTTACTATATTTGAGCATTCATCCTTCAGGATGCCGCCTTCAATATTTATTTGGTGATTAAGGTTTTTTACTTCATTTATGTTTAATGAACTGACTAACGCACCACCTTTAGGGTCTTCACTTCCATAATAAACATTTTTGATACGCGACTGGATAATAGCTCCAGTACACATTAGACAAGGTTCAATAGTGACATACAAATCACAATCAATTAATTGCCAGTCATTTAATTTTTTGCTCGCTTTTCTTAAAGCTTCTATTTCAGCGTGACAAGTTACATCATTTTTCTTTTCTCTTTTATTAAACCCACGTCCAATGACTTTGTTATTTTTAACAATCACACAGCCAATAGGAACCTCGTCAAGAAGTTCTGCTTTTTTCGCTTCGTTAAGAGCGAGTCTCATATATGATTCTTTTAAATTTTTCATCTTATAAAAACCGTCGCACATGACTAAGTTACTTAAGGCTGCTACATTCCTGTCCTGACCTGGTTCATAGTTAACCATCGCAACGGCATATCTATTATACACAATTTTGTTAAATAAAATATACCCTCTAATAAAATTAGAATAATTGTTGTCACAAATTGTAAAAATAAGTATAATCTTTTTTGCGAGTTAAGAAACTCACATGGGTCTATAGCTCAGTTGGGAGAGCACCTGATTTGCATTCAGGGGGTCGAGAGTTCGAGTCTCTTTAGATCCACCAATTATGGCTGAGTAGCTCAGTTGGCTAGAGCAGGAAGTTCATACCTTCAAGGTCGGCGGTTCAAATCCGTCCTCAGCTACCATAAGAAAATATCCTCGAATTTCTCGAGGTTTTTTATAAATTAAAGGCTCCATCTTCCTAGATAGAGCCAAATTAAACAAAATTTGCAAAACTCTAAAAAACTCAAATTTTATTGGAAAAATATGGTTTTTGACGCATTTTTGCAGCTTTTTTCTTAAAAATTACTTAGTAGAAAATAAACCGTGTAAGTTACAGTGTTCTAAAACTGCTACTACTTTTTCTCCAGGTAATAAAGCAAATTCTGCTTCTGGTTTTTCCCCTGGTTTTAAGACCTTTCTTTGATTACCAAAATTAGTCTTTAAAGCAATCCATTCAATGTAGTGATTGTCTAACATTGGGTGTTCAACACTTCCTACTTTAACACGAACAACATTGCCTTCAACTTCAAAGACTGGGACATGTTTTTCAACAGCACCATCAGAAGTATTTGGTACCATTTCTTCCATTGGTTGGCCACAACAAATAGTAGGCACTTGACGATCATTAACAATTGCGACAATCTTGCCACAGATTTTACATTTTAAAAATTTCATAACGATTCCTCTTATATTTATTATACTTATATAAACGATTTAAATAACTATATTTATTTACTTTCGCTATAATATTAAATACAAACTATGAAATTTATAAGAAAAGATCAATCGCTAGTCTCTTATCAAGATCACCTATCTTTTGTTAATAAAGAAATTTCTCCTATCAAAGAAATCATTAACAGAAAAGATCTTTCTGAATTTTATTATGTAAAGGACAGAACCATTTCTTTTAAAGACCTTGTTCAAATACAAGTAAACATTATTGATGTTGGAGTAATGATTTTTATTTTTGAAGTCCTTACTTTTAACAAAGAAAAATTTATTGAGGAAGTATCAAAACTTAAAGAAATTCAAATCTCATCATTTTATGATGTTCTTTCTAAAGTGAAATCTTTATACACGGTAAGTGAATCATTTAATCCTTTGTTTGCTATATATGTTCCAAACGGAAAATATCAAATCTATGAAGAATGTTTTAAAACAATCGTAGGTAACATTGACACTTTATATGTCAGCGAATCTAGTAATAGCTCTATTATAGAATCAAATAATATCGTACTTCCTAAAAACGATAGTAGTTCCAATAAACTAAATAATGAGAACAAGAGGATTAAATTTAGTTTTAAAGCGCTTATTGAATTGTTTAAAAAAGAAAAATTGCATTTCTTGTTCTCTTTTCTAGCCACTTTCTTATTAAGTGTGACATTAGACATTGGCATTTTTGATGCTTACGCTGGAAAAATGCTATGCGTTTTCTTCTTTATTTGTTCCTTAGCGGGATCATTCCTCAACTACATGATATATAAAGACACTTATAAACAAAGCGGTTTTAAAAGTTTATTTAATATCATAACAGTAATTATTTCCGTTATTGGCTTATTTGGTGGATTTGGAGTTTATTTGATTTTCAAAAGTATTACCAAAGAAGCTCCAGCGGTCACTCCACACGTATTAATGATTTTAGGGATGACGATTTTGATATACGCAATATCAATGTCTCTTCCTTTACTAATTAACTTTATTAAAAAAAGAAAGAAGTAATTACTTCTTCCAAATTTCTTTATTTACAACATCAATTTTATTTTTGATGTGATTTACAACTCTAGAGGAGACATCTGTAACATCGTAGTTTTCTGGTGTTTTAGCAAATTTGTATCTTATTAGTTCAGTATCAATCGCTAGCATAATTCCTTGTCTATCAATTCCAGAAACAACGATGCTTCCTGCTTCCACTCCTTCAGGCCTTTCTGTTGATGTTCTTATTAACACAGCAGGAAAATGTCTCATTGCGCTTTCTTCAGTAAGAGTGCCGCTATCACTTAACACAATAAAAGCATTCTCTTGAAGTTTAACATATTCTAAGAAACCTAATGGTTTTAAGTTTCTCACTAACGGATGCATTTTAAAGTTATTAGCCTCTAATCTTTTCTTTGTTCTAGGGTGAGTAGAGAAGATAACAGGCATTTGATATTTTTCTGCAATATCATTAATTGCAGGCATTAATTGATTGAAATTCTTTTCAATATCAATATTTTCTTCTCTATGAGAAGAGACCACAATATATTTGCCTTTTTCTAAACCTAAATCCTCTAATACTTTGCTAGATTCAATTTTATGATTTTGAGCATTTAAGACTTCAAGCATTGGGGAGCCTGTTACGAAAGTATATTCAGGTTCAATACCTTCTTTCATTAAATTCGCATATGCGTGATTTGTATAAGGAAGATTAATATCAGAAATATGGTCCACTATTTTTCTATTAATGGTTTCTGGAACGTTCCAGTCACCACATCTATTACCAGCTTCCATATGGAAGATCGGTAATTTTAATCTTTTAGCTGAGATTGCACATAAAGCAGAATTAGTGTCACCTAAAATTAACACAGCGTCTGGATTTAATTCTTTTAATAAATCATAAGATTTAGATATTGCATTTCCAATGGTTTCACCTAAATTTTTACCAGCGCAGTTTAAATAATAATCTGGTGCCCTTAAATCTAATTCTTCAAAGAAGATTTGATTTAATTCGTAGTCATAGTTTTGACCTGTATGAACTAAAATATGTTCAATTTCATCGTCTTTATCTAAAGCTTTGATGACTTCAGATAATCTAATAATTTCTGGACGAGTTCCAATTATTGTAACTACCTTAATTTTCTTTTTCATTTTTCTACCTCTTCTTTATATGTATCGCTGGTATCAGGATTATAAATTTCACTTATCCACATTATAGTGTGAGTGTTAGTTTTACCAATATTGGTAATTTGGTGGGTATAGCCTACTTTTATTTCAATTGGTTCAGGTTTATCTCCACTAACTTTATTAACAATCATCTCATTAGTTTTGATATTTCTTTGTTTTATTTCACTTTCTCCAATCACAGTATAAAAGATTTCTTTTTTATAAGTGTGATAATGCCCACCTTTGGTGATACCAGGATAAGCTACATTATCAGATATTTGTCCCCACTTTTTAGATTTATATAATTCTTCAAAACTTCCACGGGCGTCTTCTGCAAAATTATATGTATATCCTTCTTCAGAAAGATAATCGCAGAAAGTTTTAAATAATTTTAATTCAAACTCATCATGAATAAGTGGTAAGTGTCTATCTGATTCAATTTCTTTTTTAAAATAATAGAGAAGATCTGCTAATTTACCAAGAGAGCAATCATAAACTGGATTAACTTTTAAGATTTCTTTTGATCCTTTTAAATCACTTTTAATAACTCTGATAAATTCATCAACGATATCATCTATATAATTATAATGGACGACATATTCTGTATCTCTAATAGTGATATCCAAATTATGTGCGATGTTATAGCAGAAAGTAGCGGCCGCAGAATTGTAATTTGGGCGGCACCACTTGCCAAAAACATTAGCGAGTCGATAGACAAAAACAGGTAGTCCAGAATTAAATAAATAATCCTCTCCCATTTTTTTACTTTTTCCATAATCATTATCAAGTTCTGCTTGAGTTGAACTTGACATAATTACGCGCATCTCCCTGTCTCTTTTTGCTTTAATTAGATCAATTAAGAACTTTGTAAAGTTAGTGTTTCCTTCGTAAAATTCTTCTACTGTTAACGGACGATTTATCCCCGCTAAATGGACAACAAAATCACATTCGGAAACATATTTTTCCAGCTCTTCTTTACTAGAATCGATGTCATACTTAAAAACAGTATAACCAAGTCGTTCTAACTTGAGACAAAGATGCTTACCAATAAAGCCTTTTGCGCCTGTTACTAAAATCTTATTCATGTTGTCTAACTGGTCCACCAAATAATTCTAATTTTTTTAGGAGTTCTTTCATTCCTTCCACGTCTAATCTAGCGGTGTTATGAGAAGTATAACTTTCGCCTAAATTTAATTTCTTATTTCCTTTAGAGAAATATTTATCATAGTTAAGATCGCGGTTATCAGCTTTAACACAAAAGAAATTACCCATATCTACGGATTTTAGCATCTCCTCTTGTGTAACAAGAGTCTCATATAATTTTTCTCCATGTCTAGTTCCAATATATGAAACACCAGTTTTAGAACCAGTTAATTCAATAACTGCTTTAGCAAGTGTTTCAATTGTAGCGGCAGGTGCTTTTTGGACAAATAAATCACCTTGTTCTCCATGTTCAAAAGCATATAGCACTAAATCCACAGCGTCATCCAAAGTCATCATAAATCTAGTCATATCTGGATTAGTAATGGTGATTGGCTTACCTTCGTGGATCTGATTTAAGAATAATGGGATAACCGAACCTCTAGACGCCATAACGTTTCCATATCTAGTTAAACAAAGCACTGTATCTCCTGGAAGAAGTTGTCTACTTCTAGCAATAACGTTCTTTTCCATTAATGCTTTAGATATACCCATAGCGTTAATTGGATAAGCAGCCTTATCTGTAGATAAGAAAATAGCCTTCTTAACTCCGTTACGTACACAAGCAGTAATAACATTATCACTACCAATAACGTTAGTTCTCACTGCTTCCATTGGATAAAATTCACAGGATGGTACTTGTTTTAAGGCAGCTGCAGAGAAAACGTAATCAACACCTTTAAAGGCATCAATAATAGAATCAAGATTTCTCACATCTCCGATATAGAATTTTAATTTTGAATTATTATATGCTTTGCGCATATCATCTTGTTTCTTTTCATCACGAGATAAGATACGAATTTCTTTAATTTCAGTATCTATGAAACGGTCCACTACTGCGTGACCAAAACTACCAGTACCACCAGTAATTAATAAAACTTTATCTTTTAAAATAGAAGTATCTTTAGCGGCGTATTCCATTAAACGATCTTTAATACCTTCTAATTTAATTTGATCAGCATCCTTTTCTTTAGTTTCATAATCAACATAAGTTCTTAAAGGCATGCCAACAACAGTAGCAGCACCCTTTTGAGTTAATTTGCAATTTTTGCGTATTTCTTTAAGCGTCATGTTTAAATCCTCGCAACTATATTAATATAAATATACTAATATGCAAATAAAAAAGTGCAAATTCTGCACTTCTTAATATTTTTCTTCAAATAGCAATGTAAGAGCAAACATTAATTCAATTCGAGATAGGCTACCATCAATTTTATATAGGATTCTTCCATATATATCTTTGATATAATTGTCTTCAACTTTATATTCATCCATTCCTGCAAAATGTCTTAAGCGATTATTCTTAAATTGAAGAATTATTCTTCCATAAAAATCTTTGATATCATCTCCTTCGATTTTATAGATAATTCTTCCTGAGAATTCTTTTAAGTAGTTTCCATCGATTTTGTAATCAATCATCCCACCAAACTTTTTGATGTAGCCATCATTGATTTGAACATAAATACGTCCCGAGAATTCTTTTATATTTGCCATACCTTCATTATAACAAAAAACCTTCTCATAATGAGAAGGCAATTTGTAATAGTTTAAGAAATTATTTCTTAACAGGTCTAATGACTTCGAGTCCGCCCATGAATGGTCTTAAGACTTCAGGAATAACAACAGAACCATCTTCTTGTTGATATTGCTCTAAGATTGCAGGGAAGACACGGCTAGTAGCAAGTCCAGATGCGTTTAATGTATGAACGAATCTAGTTTTGCCTGTTGCAGAATCTCTATATCTCACTCTTCCACGTCTAGCTTGATAGTCTCTTGCGTTACTGGCAGAGCTAACTTCTTTATAAATACCAATTGAAGGAATATAAACTTCAATATCATATGTTCTTGCCATGGAGTGAGAAATATCTCCAGCAGCTAATTTAGATATTTGGAAATGTAATCCAAGTTTATCTACTAAACTAGCGGCCTTACCGACTAATTCTTCAAAGGCTTTGTCACTATCTTCTGGTTTGGTATATTGAACCATTTCGACTTTATCGAATTGATAGCCTCTAATCATACCTCTTTCTTCTGTACGATAGCTTCCTGCTTCTCTTCTATAACATGGAGTATAAGCAAAATATTTCTTTGGAAGTTCATCTTCACTCATAATTTCATCTCTATGAAGATTAACTAAAGCAGTTTCAGCAGTTGGTAATAAGAATCTTTGTGGTTCTAATCCTTCAAGCCAGAAAACATCTTCTCTAAACTTCGGGAATTGTCCTGCAACATATCCACTTTGTTCGTTTAATAAATGTGGAGGTAGTATAAATTCATAGCCATCTTTTAAATGTTCAGAAATGAAGAAATTAAGTAATGCCCATTCAAGTTGAGCGCCTAAATTTGTATAGACCCAACTGCCTCTACCAGCCACTTTAGCACCACGATCATAATCAACTAATCCAAGTGAAGTAGCAAGTTCAACATGATCCTTCATTTTAAAACTAAATTCAGGTTTTTTACCATATACATGAATGACCTTATTATTCTCTTTTCCACCACCCACTAAATCGTCATCAGGAATGTTTGGTAAAGCTTCAAGAAATTCATTCATTTTAGCGGAAATTTGCTCTAATTTTACTTCAAATTCAGCATTTTTCTTGGCAATTTCTTTAACTTGAGCAAATATTTTTGAAACATCTTCTCCGGCTTTTTTTGCAGCAGGAACAGAAGCAGAAAGACGATTCATTTCTGCCTTATTATCCTCTACTACTTTTAATAGTTCTCTTTTTTCTTTGTCCCAGGAAAGAAGTTCTGTAAAATCAGTATCCCAAAGTTTCTTTTTGAGCGCTTCTTTTACATATTCTGGTTTTTCTCTAATTAAATTAATATCTAACATAATATTTATGTCCTTCTATAAATCAACAATTAGGTTAATTATTCTAAAGATGTATCTTTAAATTCTTCGCTTGCTGGTGTTTCTTCAGAAGCAGATTCTTCAGCTTCAATTTCTCCCTCTTCAGAAGGTTCTTCATGAGGAACAATAGCGATAGAAACAATCTTTTGTCTACCTTCTAAGTTCATAATCTTAACACCGGAAGTATTTCTTCCACAAACTCTAACTTGAGCAAGTGGAGTTCTAATAACGATACCAGCAGAAGTAATACACATTAAGTCATCTTCTAAGGAAACAGCTTTAACTGCAATTAAATCACCAACTTTATCAGTGGCTTTTAAGGTTGTAACACCTTTGGCACCACGTTTTGTGATTCTATAAGTGGTATCTCCATCAGCGTCAAAGACAGGAGTGAGTTTACCAAATCCTTTAGAGGTCATAGCTAAGATATATTCACCTTCTAAGGATGTTGTAACACCAACAACTTCTTCATTTTCAGCAAGTTCAATACCTTTAACACCGCTAGCGGTACGACCCATTGGTCTAACTTCTTCGCCTTTAAAGTTCACCATCTTGGAATTACTTGCAGCAATACCAATAATTGTGTCTTCATGAACTTCTTTAACTGCGAATAAGGTGTCGCCTTCTCTCATAGAGATAGCGATCTTACCATTTTGACGGATAGATTCATATTCGCTGATAAGTGTTTTCTTAACCACACCTTTTTTAGTGAAGAACATTAAGTAGTGATCTTCTTGATATTCGTCACAAGCAATAATTGCTTTAACATTTTCACCTTTTTCGATGTTGATTAAGTTAATAATTGGTACACCCTTACTAGCTTTAGAGAATTCTGGAATCATATAACCACGAATTCTATAAACTTTACCGAAATCGGTAAAGAAGAGTAAGTCAGTGTGGGTTTTGGTATAAACCATATTATCCACAATATCGTTTTCATTAGTGGACATACCTCTGACACCTCTACCACCTCTATTTTGAGCTTTGAAGGAATCAGATGTTAATCTCTTAACATATCCACCACGAGTAATCGCGACAACGATATTTTCTTGTGGGATTAAATCTTCATCGTCAATGTTAGCGGCATCATTAGTGATTTCAGTTCTACGCGCATCTGCGTATTTCTCTTTAATTTCTAATAATTCTCTAACAACAACTTCAATTTCGTTTTCTCTACTAGAAAGAATGTGATTGTATTCTTTAATATTAGCTTCAAGTTGAGCTTTTTCAGCTTCTAACTTATCGGTTTCAATACCAGTTAATCTTCTTAAGGTCATCGCCAAAATTGCTTGAACTTGAGCTTCAGAGAATTGATATTTCTCTATTAAGGTTACAGTAGCATCTTCTGGAGTTTTACTTGCTTTGATAATATCAACGATTTCATCAATATTATCGTGACATTTAATTAAACCAGAAACGATATGATGTCTTTCTTCATCTTTTCTTAATAAGAACTTTGTTCTTCTTTCAATAACTTCCACTTGGAAATCAAGGTAAGTTTGTAAAAGAGTTCTTAATGGAGCAATTTTTGGAGCACCATCAATTAAGCAAAGCATGATAATGCCGTAGCTAGTTTGTAAGGATGTGTTTTTATAAAGTTGATTGAGTAAAACTTCAGGAATGATATCTCTTCTAACTTCAATAACAATACGAATTCCTTTTTTGTTGGTTTCATCTCTAACTTCGGTGATGCCGTCCACTACTTTATCTCTAGCGAGTTGAGCAATGGATTCTACTAAGGTAGCTTTGTTGAGTCCATAAGGGATTTCATCAACGATAATACGTTTTAATCCGTGTTCTCCTCTTTCTTCAATGTGGCATTTTGCTCTTAAACCAATACTACCAGTACCAGTTTCATAAGCATCTTTAATGCCGCCTCTTCCTAAAATAAGAGCACCAGTTGGAAAATCTGGACCTTTAACATATTGCATTAATTCAAGAGTGGAGATTTCTGGATTATGAGCAATAGCAACAACCCCGTCAATAACTTCACCTAAATTGTGTGGTGGAATGTTAGTAGCCATACCGACAGCGATACCGCTAGATCCATTGACTAATAAGTTAGGGAATCTAGATGGCAAGACACTTGGTTCTTGTTCACTACCATCATAATTGTCGACAAAGTCGACAACATCGCAGTCGATATCTCTAACCATTTCTAGAGCGATTTTAGTCATTCTAGATTCGGTATATCTCATAGCAGCAGGTTCATCACCATCGATACTACCAAAGTTACCATGGCCGTCTACTAAGCAGTGTCTCATGTTCCAATCTTGAGCAAATCTTGCTAAAGATAAATAAATTGCAGAGTCACCATGTGGGTGATATTTACCCATAACATCACCAACAATACGTGCTGATTTGACGTGTGGTTTATCAGGAGTAATTCCAGATTCACTCATGCCATAGATAATTCTTCTATGGACAGGTTTTAATCCGTCTCTAGCGTCTGGAATAGCACGGGAGACGATAACACTCATTGCGTAATCAAGGAAGGATTCTTTGACGATATCAACAGTGTTAACATCTTTTAAGCCAGATACAATACCAGCTTCAATTGTTTGGAGTTCTTCTTCGTTAACTTCAGTTTCTTCTTCAGATTCTGCAGCTTCGTTTTCTAACTTTTCTTCTTCGAACAACATAACTTATTTCCCTCCTTTATTAGATATCTAAGTTCTTGACGAACTTAGCGTTTGTATGAATGAATTCTTTTCTTGGATCAACATTGTCGCCCATTAAGTCAGTGAAGACTTGTTCAGCGGCAATTGCATCATCTAAAGTGACACGGAGCATTTTTCTATTTTTAGGATCCATTGTAGTTTCCCAAAGTTGTTCAGCATCCATTTCACCAAGACCTTTATAACGTTGGAATGGATATCCAGGTTTAAGGTTGAGTTGTTTCTTTAATACTTCTAATTGCTCATCGGTATAGGCGTAATAGTCTTTTCCGTGATAGGCCACTTTATATAGTGGAGGTTGAGCAATATAGATATATCCGTTTTCAATTAATGGGCGCATAAAGCGGTAGAAGAATGTTAATAAAAGAATACGGATATGGCTACCATCGACATCAGCATCGGTCATAATGACGATTTTGTGATATCTAATCTTACTTAAGTCGAAATCAGGATCAATACCTCCACCAATGGCTTGGATCATATTTCCGATTTCCGCATTAGCGAAGATTCGTTTGGCTTGAGCCTTTTCAACATTTAAGATTTTACCTCTTAAAGGTAAGATAGCTTGAATTTCACGGTCACGTCCGTTTTTAGCAGAGCCTCCAGCGGAGTTACCTTCAACAATATATAATTCACATTTGGATGGGTCTTTTGAGGAACAATCAGCAAGTTTACCTGGAAGAGTAGTAAGCTCAAGTCCTCCTTTTCTCATGCTATCACGTGCTTTACGAGCAGCAAGTCTCGCATTAGCCGCCATAACAATCTTTTCCATAATGACTTTAGCAGTCTTTGGATTTTCCATTAAGAATCTATTTAATTGGTCACCAACAATGCTAGAAAGAATCTTTCTGACTTCAAAGTTACCTAACTTAGTTTTGGTTTGTCCTTCAAATTGAGGATTTGGGTGTTTAACACTAACGATTGCGGTTAATCCTTCACAAATATCATCGTAGGTTAGGTTATCTTCGTTATCTTTTAAGAATTTATTATCTCTAGCATAAGCGTTAACAACACGTGTTAAAGCAAGTCTTAAACCTTCTTCATGAGTACCACCTTCATGAGTGTGTACGTTATTACAGAAGGAATAAACATTCTTGCTATAGCCATCGTTATATTGCATAGCGACTTCAGCATAAACGTGTGAAACTGTTCCGCTAGCGAGTTCAATTGGTTCACTACCTTCGCAGTAAATCACTTCTTCAAATAGTGGGACTTTATTGTGGTTAATGAATTGAACGTATTCTTTAATACCACCTTTATAGCAGAAAGATTCAGTTACTGGTTGTTCGCCTCTAGCGTCAGTAACAATGATAGTGATGCCTCTATTGAGGTATGCCACTTGTCTTAATCTGTCTCTAATTGTGATGTAATCATAAGTTGTGGTTTCCACAAAGATAGTTGGATCTGGTTTAAAGGTAACTTTTGTTCCAGTATCATCACACTTGCCAACTTGTTGTAATCTACCAGTTGGATGTCCACCATTTTCAAAGCGCATCTTGTAGATGCCACCATTTTTATGGACTTCAACTTCTAACCAGCTAGATAAAGCGTTAACAACAGAGGCACCAACACCGTGAAGACCACCAGAGACTTTATAACCTCCACCTTCACCGAATTTACCACCAGCGTGTAAAACCGTATAAACAGTTTCAACACCAGATAAACCTGTTTTACCAACGATATCAACTGGGATACCACGACCATTATCAACAACGGTAATTGTTTCACCTGGATTAATAGTAACCTTAACTTCAGTACAGTATCCTGCTAAAGCTTCATCGATTGCATTATCAACAATTTCCCAGACGAGGTGATGTAATCCTGGACCTGCGGTTGTACCAATGTACATACCTGGTCTTTTTCTAACAGCTTCCAAGCCTTCGAGAACTTGGATGTTAGTAGCGGTATAACTAGCGTCAGCTTTTTCAAGTTCCACTTCTTTTTCACTCATTTCTGAGATGGAAACATCTTTAGCGACAAAAGCTTCTTCTACAGGCTTTTGCTCTTCGCTGGTAGCCGCTTCAACTTTCTTTTCTTCTTCCATTAGAAGACCTCCTTTGATTCTTTTAATTTAATTTGGGTTGCCCCTTCTATTTCAAGTTCAGTGCCAGTAATAAATACTTGGGAGAACTTTCTTAGAAAACTAATAAGTCGTTTTTGGTGAACATCATCTAATTCAGACATCACATCATCTAGAACAACGACTGGTTTTTTATCTTCATCCTTAACCATAAAGTAAGGAGAGATTTTTAAGGCAAGAGCGACAAGTCGATTCTCACCCTGAGATCCATAAGTCCCGATATCTCTTCCATTTAGGCTCACTGAGATATCTTCTCGATGAATGCCTATGGAAGTTGCCTTGTGCTTCAAATCGCTGTCTAGAACGCGATTAAATGCTTCTAAAGCTTGACTTTGATAATCGCTACTCATTGGAATGAAAGGTTTGTAATGAATTTCGATCGCTTCTTTCACGCCCGTGAGTGCGCGCGTTATTTTTATAAGGATATCATTGATATCCTTGACGTACATGGCCCGATAATTAATAATTGGACCAGCATATTTTACGAGTAATTCAGTGGTGGTTTTTAATAAATTTTCATCATATTTTACACTTTTAAGCAACTCGTTTCTTTGTCTAAGAGCCTGCTCATATCTAGTCATGTATTCTAGATAAATCGGAAACTGCTTTGACAAGTTGATATCCAAGAAATTTCTTCTATCTCTTGGAGAGCCTCTAAATAACAAAACGTCTTTTGGCTCAAAAAGGAGCACATTCACGCATTTCGCAAGGTCGCTTAACTTTGATACCTTCTTGCCATTAACAAGGACTGAACGCCCTTTTTTAGTGATAAGAATGCGAATGTTGCGCTTAAGTTCACCTTCAATTACTTGAGATTTGATTTCAGCATATTCCAAACCTCGAGTAATTAAGTCTTCATCATCCACCCCTCTAAAACTTCTGGCTAAGGAAAGATAATATACAGCTTCAACAATGTTTGTCTTGCCACTAGCATTAGGACCGGTAATAACATTGATTCCTGGTTCAAACACAAAGTCTTTAGAAGTGTGGTTGCGGAAATCGCGAACAAGGAGAGTTTTAACAATCATGGTTATTCAACAATTAACTCAATTTTGTTTACTTTTACCACATCGCCACGATATAGCTTGCGGCCTCTTCGAGTATCTCTTTCTCCGTTGACGTAAACCTCATTTTCATTTAAGAACATTTTGGCGTATCCGCCAGTATCGATAACGCCTGCCACTTTGAGCAAATTTCCAAGCACAATATAATCTTGATCGTCATGAATCCTAATTCTCTTTAGTGACATAAAACATTCCTGTAAGGTATTATACACGATATAAATGTAAAATGGAATAATATATTCCATAAAATATTATACGTCTCAAATAGACATTTTTAAGCGTTAAAAAAGGCACCAGCAGTATGACCGATGCCTCAATAAATTTAAATTTGAAAACTAATATGTTCTAACCGGTGTGACAATTTGAACGACTGATTCATCTTCTGGATTCTTGATCACAAATGGTTTCATTTCACCAACAAATAAGAATGTCACATCTTCGCTATTTAATGCCTTAATCGCAGAGGAAACAAACTCACTATTAAAACTGATTTGTAGGTTACTTCCCGAGAATTTAAAGACATCAAGTTTTTCGCTAGCAGATCCGACTTGAGTGGATTTAGCGCTAATCTCCACAGCATCTTCTGAAAGATATAAATCAACAACATTTTCTCTATCAATAGAAAGAATATTGACTCTGTCAATTGCCTTTAAGAAATCAGAGGCGTTAACTTGTAATTCATAATTTGTAATACGTGGAACAATATTTTTGGTGTTTGGATAATCACCAGCAATTAATCTAGTAGCAACAATTGTGGATTCGAATTCAAATAACGCTTTCTTATCAGAAAGAGCAACTTTAACTGATTCAGCAGCTTCTAATAAGTGATCAACCTCCACCATCATCTTCGCAGGAACATTAGCAGAGAATCTTAAATCTGTTGAAATCGAAATTTGTTTTCTAGCTAATCTAGCACTGTCGGTTGTAGTGGCTGTTAAAACCCCGTCAGCAGCTTCTAAATTGATCGCAGTTAAAATAGGTCTCTGTTCTTTTAAAGACGCTGCAAAAGCAGTTTGAGATACTAATGATGAGAATTCTACTCTAGTAAGATTGATTTGAATTCCGTTTGGCTCCAAATCTATATCAGGGTATTCGTTTGCTTTAATACAATTTAAATTATATTTAATCTTACCAGCTGTAATGACTGCGATTGTTGAATCAACTACTTCAAAATTAATTTCTTCAACATCTATCTTTCTAGCCATATCAGTAACGATTTTGGCGTTAACTAATGTAGCACCTTCTTTAGCGTTTCTGATTATTTCCACATCATTGCGTGAATATGGAATAGTGGTTTTAATGGTTAATTCATAATTACTACCGGTAATAGATAAACCTTTTTCATCCAATTCAAGTTTTAAGTTCGCTAAAACAGGAACGGCAGATGATTTTGAATTTACTGCTCTACCTGCAATTAGCAAGGCTTTTAACAATTCATCTCTTTTGATTACAAATCTCATGATTTAATACCTTCTTTTTATTTTATATTATTTATAATAATAATTATAATGTGTGTGGATAATGTGGATAACTCATTAATTGTTTATTAAATTTATTCTATCACACATCAGATTTTACTAACTATTTATTTTTAATAAATCTATTACTTTAATTTAGCTTCTAATTCTTCAATAGCTTCTTGAAGTTGCTTGTTGGTTTTCAACTCTTTATCCACTTTTGAGATTCCAGACATTACAGTTGTATGATCTTTTCCTCCGAACATGTCTCCAATCTTCTTTAAAGGAACATCTAAGTGTTTTCTAATTAAATACATTGATATATGTCTCGCTAACGCTATTTGACCAGTTCTAACCTTCCCAGTTATTTCGCTTGGAGATATGTTGTAATAGTCTGCAACAACGTTAATAATTTTTTGTTCGCTTAATTGAGCGGCAATATTTTTACCACCTTTTATCGAACTTACAGCCTTGATTGCTACATCCATTGTGAATCTTTCTTCAGTGGATAAATCTAAACATGATAAGAATAAATTTTGGACTGCTCCTTCTAAATCTCTAACGTTAGTTGAATATTTTTCTGCTAAAAATAACAGGACATTTGCGTCAAATTTATTGATATCCATTCCGGCTGCCACAATTTTTCTTTTTAAAATCTCAACACTGGTATCTAGATCTGGTTCATCAATTTTAACAGTCAAACCTTGAGAAAATCTTGTGATTAATCTTTCTTCAATTCCTTTTAATTCACTAGGTTCTTTATCGGATGTGATAATAATTCTTTTTCCGTGGTTATACATGTCTTGATAAATAGCAAAAAACATCTCAGCGGTTTTAACCTTCCCTGATAGTAATTGAACATCATCTAGAAGTAAAACATCGACGTTCTTGAAGAACTGTTTCATTGATTGAGATTCTTTCTCGCCTCTAACAAATCTAATGTATTCTTCAACTAAATCATTTGTGTCGATATAAAGAATGTTTGCATTAGGCATTCTTCCTTTTTTAATCTCGTTTCCGATTGCGTGAAGTAAATGAGTTTTACCTAATCCGGAATGAGAATATATAAATAAAGGATTAAAGAGATTTCCTCCGTTTTTGGCAACATATAAAGCTGCTTTATGAGCTTCTCTATTACAATTACCAACTACAAAAGTGTCAAAAGTTAATTCTGGTTTAAGAATAGAATCTTTGAAAAATACAGGCTGATCGTTTTCTTGAACAAAAACTTTATGGCTTACATTGCTTGAGTCATGCTTTTTGTTAGCTTGTAATTCATCTTCGGTTACAATGCGGATTGTATAGATGTCATCTTCGAATTCTGAGATTGTATCAAGGATTAAATCAATATGTTTGTTTTTTAACTCAGCCTTAGCGACTGTACTTTGAGCAACAATAATTAAAGTATCGCCATCTCTACTATCGATATACGAGTTTGCGAAGAAGTAATCAAATGTCCATTTGTTGTCGATTTTTGATTTAATACTTTTCAGGACGTTGTCCCATAATTTTGTCATCTCTGATATTGTTGTAACCATAAAATAAAAATCCTTAATTTTTGCTATTAAATTATAGATGAAAGACTTCTAGATTTTAATGATAAAATCGAGAAAAAAAGTTTTCCACAATCCACAAAAATCAAATAGATTACATTAAATCAAGAAAAATGAGTAGTTATCCAATTTTCCACAATTTTCAAATGTGGATAAAAAGTGGATTTTTGGTGAAAACTGTGAATAAATGTGGATTAAAAATTATGTAGTTTAATGGAACTTATATGAATAAGCTTTGCTTATTCTTATTACACTACAATTTTGATTTTGAGCATTAAAAAATATGTGGAAAGAGCAAAATGAGGAATTGTGGATTATTTTTTTGATGATTGTCAAAAATATTGATATGGATAAGTATGTGGAAAATATGGACACTATGATAATTCGTATTGTTTTTTTATTTTAAGTAAAAACCATATTTCTTTGACTTTGATTTATAAATACATTTATAATCTATACTGCGTAAAATTTGGAGGAAACGTATTTATGAAAAGAACTTATCAACCAAGTAAAGTAAAACACTCTCACAAGGCTGGATTCAGAGCAAGAATGAAATCCGCTAACGGACGTAAAGTCTTAGCCAGAAGAAGAGCAAAAGGACGTAAACAATTAACTGCTTAATTTTTCATTGGAGAAAAAATGAAAGTTATTAACCGTATCAAAGATAATCAAGAATTTGTGTTTACGGTTAGAAAAGGTCATGTCCTTAAACACAATCCCTTTTTAATTCATTATATTAATAATGATAAGAATGTTTGCCGCATAGGGATAAGTGTTAGTAAGAAAATCGGCAACGCCGTAACAAGAAATCGCGTCAAGAGGCAAACTCGAGCTATGTGTGACTCGCTCGTTGAATATACTTCTCACACATTCGATGTTGTTATTATCATTAAAGCTGACTTTTTAGATAACTCTTTTGATGATAACAAAAATATTCTCAATAATTTATTGAGTAAGATAGGAATAACTAAATGAAAAGAAGAACAAAATTAGGACTTACTTTAGTCGCAGCAGGCTTTGGTGTAGCTGCTTTGAGTAGTTGTACTGCTTCTTTCTGTTCGGGATTCGATGTCGCTAGAATGAAATATGCCTTTGATCCAGGTATCATTCGCATTGTTGCAAGCGAAAACACATCTGATGAAATTGTGTTCTATGGTGAAACGAATACATACACAATTAAAGGTGCAAAGCTTGTAAGTGCAGGGTGGGTTCCTTCTGGAAGCGATATGCATGTTGGTAATTATGTTTTCGAATATGATGATCCATCGGCAGAAAAAGAAGAAGAGAAGCATGTTAAAAAAGAACTTAATTTTTTAAATAGCATTATTAAATCCGCTAGAGATTCTGGAATTAAAACTATTGATGGCTCAACAAAAGAGTATATGCAAAGATTTGACTTCTTAGCATTAAACACCATTTTTGGCAAAGTTGCTGATAGTGTTGAAGAATCTCCTGAATATAACTATGTTGATTATGGTAAAGCAACAGTTGATCGTGACTTATCCTATTATAGCTATCTAAGATTTTTCTCTGGTGGAAACGAAGCTATAGATAATTGGAATAAATTTGATGTTGCTGCTAGAGATAAAGTTGAACCAACTTCCGCTTTAGGAAAATTTATTTCTAAATATTCTGTTGGCGGTTTTGATAGTTTATCACCTGATGCTTGTCCAAGTAGCGACTTTGTTAAGGGTTATCATAACCAACTAAATTCTTGGGCTGCTGCATATAGAACTTGTATGACAACTAAAACTGATAAATATGGTTCTTATGGATATAGCACTGATGGTATTTTCATTGATCAAAAAACCTGGGGATATGCTTGGGGTAGAGGCTTCTTTGAAGGCTTACTTGTTTATCCAATTGGATGGTTGGTTGATAGCATTGTTTTAGGATTCCGTGGAGCAGGAGCCACTGCTGGATTAAGCGCTTTCTTAGGTATTATGTTTGTTACATTTATCATCCGTGCAATTATGCTTCTTGCTACTTGGAAACAAACTCAATCCAACGCCAGGATGACGGACTTACAACCTGAAATCACAAGGATTCAAAACAAGTACCCGAACTCTAATACTTCTAAAGCAGAGAAGGCTCGTATGGCGCAAGAAATGCAAGCGTTATATAAGAAACACCACATCAATCCATTTATTACAATAATTGTAATGATTATTCAATTCCCAGTCTTTATCTGTGTTTGGGGTGCATTAAGTGGTTCATCAGTATTAACTCATGGAACATTCTTAGGCCTTAACTTATCAATGACTATTAAGGATGCCTTATTTACTGGTGCAAACTGGTCCGCAGCTGGTGGATACGCTGCAGTTACTGCTTTATTCTTGTTCTTATTTATGGCGGCAGCGCAAACTGTGAGTATGCTTTTACCACAATGGATTCAAAAGAAGAAAGCAAAACAAGTCGCTAAACTTGGTAAGAACCCTGCTCAAAAACAACAAAATAATCGTATGAAATGGTTCACATACATTATGCTTGCGCTCATTATCTTTATGGGCTTCTCACTTGTTAGTGCTATGGGTCTATATTGGTTTGTTGGCGCTATTTTCTCTATTGTACAAACACTTGTTATTCAAGTTTACAACGATAGAAAAGCTGCAAGAAAATAATCGGAGATTATAATATGGAAATTTATACTGGAAAAACTATTGAAGAAGCATTACAAAAAGCTTCTGAAGAATTAAATAAACCTGTTTCAGAACTTATCTATCTAGATACAGGCAAAAAATCTGGACTTTTCTCAAAAAAAGTTCAAGTTGAAGTTTATGATTTATCAGATATCGTTAGATATGCTGAAGATTATTTATTAAACGCTACCGATGCTTTAGGAATTGAAAGCTCGGTAAAAACAAAATTAGATGATGATGTCATTCACATCACTCTTGACAGCACCCATAATCCAATTTTAATTGGTAAAAACGGTGTTACTCTTCAAGCTCTTAACGAATTAGTGAAACTTGCTACAAGCAATCACTTCCACAAAAGATTTAGAATTTTATTAGACATTAACGGCTACAAAGATAATAAATATTCTCGTTTAGAAAGACTTGCTAGAAAAGTTGCTAAAGATGTGCAAAAAACAAAGACTACTTATACTTTTGATCCAATGCCAGCGGATGAAAGAAGAGCAATCCATAACGCGTTAAATGGATGGCACAACATTAAAACTGAATCCACAGGCGAAGGTACACATCGTCAAGTACAAATTATCTACGTTGAATAATTATTAGCACCCTTTGGGTGCTTTTAAGATTAATTTATGGAAACAATTGTTGCTCTTGCTACCGCTCCACTTAAAAGCGCACTTGCCATCATTAGAGTTTCTGGTGATGATGCTTTTGATATTGTTTCTAAATGTTTCTCTAAAGATATTAGAGACATAAAAGAAAGAACGCTTTTATTTGGAAATATTATTGATAATAACAGAGTTATTGATGAGGTAGTTTTAGCGATTTATAAAGGTCCTAAATCTTTTACTGGTGAAGATTTAGTAGAGATTATGTGTCATGGCTCAATGTTAATTGCTAATGAGATTATTGAATTATTACTCTCTAAAGGAGCTAGATACGCTACTAACGGAGAATATTCTTCTAGAGCGTTCCTTAACGGCAGAATTGATTTAATTCAAGCAGAGGCGATTAATGATGTAATTAATGCATCTAGTAAAGAAGCTAAAGAATTATCTATCCTTTCCTTAAAAGGAAAAACTAGTGAATTAATCTTGCCAATTAAAAAAAGAATCGCTGATGTTTTATCTTTAATTGAAGTAAATATTGATTATCCAGAATACGAAGATATAGAAGTCGCTAACAAAAGTCATGTAATTTCTTTAGTAGATGAACTAGTTCCTCAAATTAACTCTTTGGTGAAATCTGGAGAAAAAGGATTAATCATTAAAGAAGGTATTAAAGTTGCTTTAGTGGGTAAACCTAATGTTGGTAAATCCTCTTTACTTAATGCTTTGCTTGGAGAATCTAAGGCAATTGTTACTGATATTGCTGGCACCACTAGAGATGTAGTGGAAGGTGAAATTAATTTAAATGGAGTTATACTCCACTTATTAGACACCGCAGGTATTAGAGAATCTAATGATCAAGTGGAATCAATTGGAGTCAATAAATCGAAAGAAGCAATTAATAAAGCAGATTTAGTAATTGTCTTATTGGATGCCTCTAAAGAGTTAGATAAAGAAGACAAAGACATCTTGGATTTAGTAAAAGATACCCCTCACGTAATTGTTTATAACAAAGCAGATAAATTAACTTCTAAAGACAAAGATAAACTCTACATATCTGCATTAAATAACGATATCAATCCTCTAAAAGAGGAAATTTATAAAGTATTAGGAATTAAAGAGGAAGCATTTAGAACTCCTTCTTTAAATAATGTTAGACAATTAGGATTATTAAAAGTAACTAAAGAAGCATTATTAAAGGCCAAAGAAGATGCTTCCAATGATTTATCTATAGATTTAGTTAGTGTCTCTTTAATGGATGCATACAATGCGATTTTAGAGATATTAGGTGAATACAAACAAACTGATATTTCTAAAGAAATATTCTCTAGATTTTGTGTTGGTAAATAATTATGATGTTTGATTCTCATTGTCATTTAAATGATGAAGCATTATATCCAAGAATCGATGAAGTAATTAATGACGCTAAAAAGACTGGTGTCAATAAGTTTTTAGTTGTGGGCTATAACAAAGCGTCTAGTGAATTAGCGGTAAAAATTGCAGAACAATACGAAGAATGTTATGCCGCCATTGGATTTCATCCTTGTGATATTTTTGATATTAGTGAAGAAGAGTTTGAATCAACATTAAAACTAGCATCGCATAAAAAAGTAGTGGCAATTGGAGAAATTGGCCTTGATTACCACTGGGAAAAAGAAGAATCTAGAAGAAACCTTCAAAAGGAATACTTCATTAGACAAATAGAATTTGCTAATGAACATCATTTGCCTATTTCTATTCATAATCGTGAATCTAATGAAGATTGTTTAAATATATTAAAAGAACATCGACCTCTATATGGTGGAGTGATGCATTGTTATTCCGGGAGCGTAGAGATGCTTAAAATTGTTTTAGATTTAGGATTACATATCTCCTTAGGTGGACCGGTAACATTTACCAACGCTAAAACTCCTAAAGAAGTTGCAGAAGTAGTGCCACTAGAAAAATTGTTAATTGAAACTGATTCTCCTTACTTAACTCCTCATCCACATAGAGGAGAAAAAAATGAACCAAAGTATATTTGCCTTGTAAGTGAAGAAATTGCACGTTTAAAAGAGATCTCCAAGAAGCATGTTGATCAAGTAACTTACGAAAACGCATGCAAATTATTTAATATCCATGAATAAGTATTATTTAGATGGCGTTTTAGTTGTTGAAGGTAAAAGCGATGTAAGTTATTTATCATCTTTTATAAAGGCTTATTATTTTATTACAAACGGTTATGATTTATCTGAACAAAAATTGGATTTTTTATCTAGGATTAGTAAGAAAAGAAAAGTGATCGTAATGACCGATAATGATGAAGCTGGAGAAAAGATTGCAAGTAAGATTAAAAATAAAATTAACGGGGTATTTGAGGTAAAAAGTGCAAAAATTACCCGTAAATCATATAAAAAGTGTGGTGTAGCAGAAACTGATCACACAGCGATTGTTGAAGCCTTAAAAGATTATCTAGTTGAGTACAAAAAAGAGTTAGATGTTAAACCTATATATGAGCTAAATTCCATTATTGCCTTAAGTGATAATCCAGAAATAACCAAGAATCGTATCATTAACGATTATGGGTTAATTTATGGAACAACAAAATATTTGGAAAATCAGTTAAAAATGCTTGGAGTAAAACCTAACGAAATTATTGAAAAATATGGAAATAAATAGATCGAATGTTTTTGAAATTTTAAGGAATACTGATATTCGTCCAGATAAGGATTATGGACAGAATTTTTTACTTGAACCTGAGATAGCAAATTCGATTGTTGAACTCGCTGACATCCATGAATCTGACCGTGTATTAGAAATTGGCCCTGGCTTAGGGAGTTTAACTCATTTTATCGATATGAAAAATGCTTATTTCAGTGTTTGCGATATTGATTCTAGAATGATAGATTTCCTAAAAATCTTCTATAAAGACAGAATTACCTATATTAGCGATGACATTCGTAAAGTAGATATCTCAATTTATGACAAAATTATTGGTAATCTTCCATATAATATCACCACCGAATTAGTGGAATTCCTTTTACTTAATGCGGTTAATGCCAAAAAGATGGTGTTAATGATTCAATTAGAAGCATTTAATCGTTTTTATGAATTAAGTGGAGAAAATTATGGAGCGATATCTGTTCTCACTCAATTAATGTGTAATGTTGAAAAACATTTTGTGGTAAAACCAGGAAGTTTTCATCCTGTTCCTAAATGTAAATCAATCGTATTTTCTCTAATTAAAAAAGAAAATATTAATTACGATGAAATTATAGGAGCTTATAAATTAGCGAAATCGTTATTTTTAAATCGTAGAAAAACAATATTAAATAATCTTAAGAATTATTTTGGTAACGCTAATAAGGCTAGTGAATTATTATCTAAACTTAATTTAGATTTTAATTTACGACCTGAAAACATTAGACCAGAAATATATTTTAAAATGTATCAAGTGATACAAAAGCAGATATAATATAGGTGAACTAATATGAGTACTAGAAGTGTTAAAAGTTACGCAAAAATCAATATTTCTTTACGTGTAGTGAAGAAAAGAGAAGATGGCTATCACGAATTAGATTCGGTGATGGTACCTATTGAATTACATGACTCTATTATTATTTCCACCTTAAAGAATAGTGGTGATAATTTTGTTACAGTTGATGATTTCTCTAATGGGCTTGTCCATTATAATCTTGCTACTGAAGGAATTAATGCTTTAGCTAATAAATATGGGTTCTCTACCAAATTTAGAGTCTATATCCATAAAGTTATTCCAATGCAAGCTGGATTAGGCGGAGGTAGTAGTAATGCTGCCTTTACTATGAAAGCAGTAAATCAAATGCTCAAGCTAAACGCTAGCGATGAAGAATTAATTGATATGGCTAAATCTTTTGGTGCGGATATCCCATTCTTTGTTAAGTGTTCCCCTGCTAGATGTACGGGCATTGGTGAAATCATGGAACCAATTGAAATAAAGAATAATTATTCTGTTTTAATTGTTAAGCCAGCAAGTGGGTGTTCCACTAAAGAAGTATTTGCCATTGCAGATAAAAAAGATTACAAGTATGTTGATATTGATAATGTTGTTAAAGCACTAAAAGAAGGCGATGATGATTTGTTAGCGGAATCTATTGGTAATTCTTTAGAAGAAGCAGCCTGTACTTTAGTGCCTGAAATTAAGCAAATTAAAGACACACTTAAAGCTAGTGGATTTAAACTAGTGCTTATGTCTGGAAGTGGTTCAACCGTGTACGTTTTATCAACCGATTCTTCTTTAGTGAAGAAAGTTGCAAAATCATTAGAAGATAAATACCTTGTCGAAGTAACTAAAGTATTAAAAAAATAAGGAGAAGTTATGGTAGAAAAATATGTCGTCATTTTAGGAGCAGGTAGAGGCTCTCGCATGGAAAGTAGAGACCCTAACCATTCTAAGGTTGCTTATCCAATTTTAGGTAAGCCATTAATTAACTATGTTATTGATGCTTGTAAAGCAATTAAACCAAAAGAAATCTATACAGTTGTTGGCTATGGAGGAAAACATACTGAAGAATGTGTTAAAGACCATTCTAAAGTGGTGTGGCAAAAAGAAATTCTTGGCACTGGTCACGCTTTAATACAAGTAAAAGAACTTAAAGATAAAGAAGGCGATGTGATTGTTGTGGGTGGAGACACTCCTTTACTTACTTCCGCAACCTTAAACAAGGTTTATCATAAACACCATAAAAACGGTAATGTCTTAACTATATGTACTTCAGTGCTTGAAAATCCTACTGGATATGGTCGTATTCTTAGAGAAAGAGGTTCTTACCGTTTACTTGAAATTAGAGAAGATAAAGACTGTAACGAAGAAGAAGCAGAGATTAACGAAGTTAACGCTGGTATCTATATTATTAATAATAAGTTACTCCAAGAATATCTTCCTAAATTAAGCACTAATAATGCTAAACATGAGTATTATTTATCTGAACTTGTTAAACTCTTTAGAGAACAAGGCTTACCAGTAGAAGCATATGTATTAGAAGACGCTCAAGATATCTTCTGTGTCAGTGATAGAACTCAACTTGCTTACGCTGCTAAAGTGATTAGAAAAAGAGTAAATAAACAATTAATGCTATCTGGAGTATCTATTGAAGATCCTGATACAGCCTATATTTCTCCAGAAGCAGTAGTAGGTAGAGATACAGTGATTATGCCTAACACTACTTTACTTGGAAAATGTAAGATTGGAGAAGGATGTTATATTGGTCCAAACACTACTTTAATAGATGTTAAAGTTGGTAATGATGCTCACGTCAAATTATGTTATCTAGAGAAGATGACTGTGAAAGACGGAGAACATGTTGGACCATACTTCACAAATAGAAAATAGGCGGTTTGCTATATGTTAATTATCGATTCATTTGGTAGAAACATTTATATCGATGACCAATTAGTGGGCTACATTGGTGAGAATGTTTTATATATCAACGGACATAAATTTGCAGAGATCACCGATGAAGGAGAAATCTATTTTCCTCCAAAGAAAATTGGCTATGTTGATGATGACGGTTCGATCATAGTCAATGGTAGAGAAGTTGGCTATATAGATGGAGATAATAACTTCGTCTTCTATAAGTCACTAGCGTTTAACAAAATATAATACTTATAAGAGCCTCACCGACACGATATAGCTATAGTTGGAGAGCTCTTTTATTTTAACGTTTTTAAGCAAGAAGTCCCCCACAGCAATTTGTTAAATTGATGGGTGCCTCTATAGTTTGGTGATGAATTGCAATTATTACATTCAGTCGTAATAAGTACAAAAATAAGTCACTATATCCTTTTATATAATTATGAATAATGATATAATCTAGATGTGGAATTGAGGAATAATAACCATTCAGTATTCGCGATTCATTTTCATCTAATCTTGGTGGTTAAATATCGTAAAAAGGTGATAAATGATGAAATATCTGAAAGGTTAAAAGAGATATTTAGGGGTATCAAGGGTAATTATAATATTGCTCTTGAAGAATGGAACTTTGATTTAGATTATGTTCACATTTTATTTAGAAGTGAACCAAATTCTAATATCTCTAAGTTCATTAATGCTTATAAGTCTGCTTCTTCTAGATTAATTAAGAAAGAATATCCTTCTATTAGATCTAGATTATATAAAGAAGCATTTTGGTCTCAGTCATTCTTTCTTATCTCTACTGGAGAGGCGAGTATAGAGACAATCAAGAAATATATCGAATCTCAAGGAGAGTGATCACTAATCTAACTCCTTGAAATAGGAGGTTTATGATTAGAAAAGCTTATAAATATCGTATCTATCCTAATAAGGCTCAGAAGGAATACTTTGCTAGAGTTTTTGGATGCGTAAGGTTTTTCTATAATAAGTCTCTTTCTGATATGTGTGAGATTTATAAAAGTACTGGCAAAAATGAAAATATCGCTCCCGCTAGATATAAGAAAGATTATCCATTTTTAAAAGAAATTGATTCGCTTGCTTTATGTAACGCCCAATTAGCAAGAAACGCGGCTTTTAAATCGTTTTATAAAAAGCAAAACAATTTTCCTAAATATAAATCGAAAAGGAATGATCAAAGCTATACCACTAATAATCAAGGAAGTGTGAAGTTTTCTAATAATGACCGCTATATATCTATTCCTAAATGTCCTCGACTTAGAATTAAGAAACATCGAGGCTTTTATGGTGAAATTAAATCGATAACTGTTAGTAAAACCACTGATGAAAAGTATTATATTTCTTTACTTGTTGAGGAGAATTCTGAATCTATTAAATTTTTAGATAATGCGATTGGACTAGACTTAGGGATTAAAGAGCTAATTATTGACTCTAACGGAAATAAATATAAAAACCACAAATACTTAACAAAGTCACAAAATAAGCTTTCTAGAGAGCAAAGAAAATTGTCTCTAATGAAAAAAGGTAGTAATAACCGTAACAAGCAAAGAATTAAAGTTGCTAGACTACATAAGAAAATTGAAAACCAACGTAATGATTATTTACATAAATTATCTAGACACATCATTGATGAAAACCAAATCATATGTATCGAAGATTTGAAAGTGAAAAATATGACTAGAAACTCTAAACTCGCTAGAAGTATAAACGATGCGAGTTGGTCTAAATTTGTTTCTATGCTCATATATAAGGCTAATTGGTACGGGAACATTATTGTTAAGGTTCCTACTAATTATCCAAGTAGTCAATTATGTAGCTATTGCAATTATCAAAATCCTCTCACTAAAGATTTAAGAGTAAGAAAATGGACATGCCCGAAATGTGGCTCAGTCCATGACCGAGATATAAATGCGGCTAAAAATATTCTACGTAAGGGAATTGAAATACTTACTAAGGATGGGACACATCCGGATAGCTTGTTTATGCTTGGCTCATTAGAGTCATCGAGCAAGAAGCCCCCACTTCTATAAGTGGTGGGAGTATGTCACCGAGTGCCTTATTTTTTTGTACTTAAATCTTATATTCTTCGTTATAATGTAACCAGAAAAACGGAAGCCTCCCAGACACTGTTGTGGTTAGTGAGTCAGAGACTTCTTTTTATTACAAAAGTAAAGGCGCCCAAGTGAATGGACGCCTTATTTATTTAATTGGCTGAGAAAGAACTATTTCTTTCTTGGGAATCTGATTGCGGCTTGTGCAGCAGCGAGTCTAGCAACTGGGACTCTAAATGGAGAACAAGAGACGTAATCTAATCCGACTTTATGATAGAACTCAATGGAGTTTGCTTCACCACCAGTTTCACCACAGACACCAATGTGTAAGTCAGGTCTAGTAGCTCTACCTTGTTTGACGGAGAGTTCAACTAACTTACCAACACCGTGTTGATCTAAGGTCTTGAATGGATCTTCTTCTAAGATCTTATTGCTGTAGTAATCTGGTAAGAATTTAGAAGCATCATCTCTAGAGAATCCGAATGTCATTTGGGTTAAGTCATTTGTACCAAATGAGAAGAATTCTGCTTCTTGAGCGATTTCATCAGAGAGTAACGCCGCACGTGGAATTTCAATCATAGTACCAACATGGTATTTGAGATTAACTCCAGCAGCTTTGATGACTTCATCAGCAGTTTTACAAACGATAGCCTTAACGAATTTCATTTCTCTTAAGTCTAAGGTAAGTGGGACCATGATTTCTGGTTCAACATGTAATCCACATCTCTTATTAACAGCGATAGCAGCCTTAATAATAGCGCGGGTTTGCATTTCACCAATTTCAGGATAGGAGACGTCTAAACGGCAGCCTCTGTGACCCATCATTGGGTTGAATTCGTGTAATTCATCAATTCTCTTGTGAATATATTCGACAGAATGTCCAGTCGCTTTTGCGAGTTCTTGGATCTTATCTTCTTCTTGTGGTAAGAATTCGTGTAGAGGTGGATCGAGTAAACGGACATTAACGTTGAGGTTGCCCATTTCTTCATATAAACCTTCGAAGTCTTTTTGTTGTAATGGTTCGATTTCTGCTAAAGCAGCGACTCTTTCTTCTTTAGATTCAGCAAGAATCATCTTTCTGAAGGAGAAGATCTTGTCTTTATCGAAGAACATATGTTCTGTTCTACATAATCCGATACCTTGAGCACCAAAGACTTTAGCTTGATGTGCATCTCTAGGTGTATCTGCGTTAGCTCTAACTGCTAAGTCACGGGCTTCATCAACCCAACCCATTAATCTACCAAAGTTACCTGAGGATAGATCTGGTGCAACTTTCTTGATGTCGCCTTCGTAAACACAACCTGTGCTTCCGTCTAAGGATAAGACATCTTTATCAGTGTAAACTTTATCACCAATCTTTAAGGTTCTGGCTTCTTCATCAATGATGGCAGCAGCACAACCAGTGATACAGCATTTACCCATACCACGAGCAACAACAGCAGCGTGAGAAGTCATACCACCTCTCATAGTGAGAATACCTTCGCAAGCAATCATACCAGCAAGATCTTCTGGGGAAGTTTCTGCTCTAACTAGAACTACTTTTTCGCCAGCAGCGTGTCTTCTTTCGGCTTCTTCAGCAGTGAAGGCGATTGCACCTGTTCCTGCTCCTGGGCCAGCTGGGTTACCTTTAGCGACTAATCTGTCTTTAGCTTTTGCTAAATCATCTTTATCGAAGTTAGGTAATAATAATTTATCAAATGAAACAGGATCAATTCTTAAGACAGCTTCTTCTTTAGTAATTAATCCTTCATCAACCATGTCACATGCCATCTTTAAGGCTGCGGCAGGAGTTCTTTTACCTGAACGGGTTTGTAAGAAGTATAATTTGCCTTCTTCAACTGTGAATTCCATATCTTGCATATCTCGATAGTGGAGTTCCATGTTTTTAATGGTCTTGACGAATTGTTCATAGACTTCAGGCATTCTTCTTTTTAATTCATCAATGTGAAGTGGGGTACGGATACCAGCAACAACGTCTTCACCTTGTGCGTTTGGTAAATATTCAGCAGAGATTTCTTTTTCACCGGTAGCGGCGTTTCTAGAGAAAGCAACACCAGTACCAGAGGTCTCACCTTTGTTACCAAAGGCCATGGATTGCACGTTAACAGCAGTTCCCCATGAATATGGAATAGAATATTGCATACGGTAAATATTCGCTCTTGGGTTGTCCCAGCTTCTAAAGACTGCAGCAACAGCTTCCATTAATTGATCTTTTGGATCAGTTGGGAATTCTTCACCGAATGTTTTCTTGTAGTATTCTTTGTATTTGGCCACTAAGACTTTTAATTCTTCTGTAGTGACTTCTGTGTCTAATTTGTATCCTCTTGATTCTTTTAATTCATCAAGCATCTTGTCCATTTCAGTTCTTGGATGTCCTTTTGCGATGTTTGTGAACATGAGGATGAATCTTCTGAAGCTGTCTAATGCAAATCTTTCGTTGCCAGTTTCTCTTGCAAGAGCAGCAGCAGTAACATCATTTAAACCTAAGTTTAAGATGGTATCCATCATACCTGGCATACTGACACGAGCACCAGATCTGACAGAAACTAAAAGTGGATTATGTTCTCCACCGAATGTTTTTCCGGTTTTCTTTTCGACTTCTTTAATTGCCGCGAAGATTTGTTCTTTAACAAATTCTGGGATTTTCTTTCCACTGTCATAATAAAGGGTGCAAGCTTCAGTAGTGATTGTAAATCCTTCTGGAACAGGAACGCCGATATGGGTCATTTCTGCTAAACCAGCACCTTTACCACCTAAGAGTTCTTTGCCTAATCCATAGGCTTCATCAAAGGGGTAAACATATTTCTTTTCAGCCATATTTTTCCTCCTATAAGGCACGTAGAGAGCGTATATGTATTCGCTCACCAGCGCTAATATTCTATTACATATGTGCCCGTATAGGAAAGAATTTCCACAAAAATTTCATTTGTGGACATTCTATAGGCATACATATATGAGTGGAATATACACGTGAAGCAGGTATAATGTTAGTAAGTGAGGGATTCATATGAAGAAAGTTGAATTACCAAAAATTAGCGAAATTCTGAAAGAAGAGTTTATGATACCTCTTCATATTTCAGCGTATCGTTTAGCTAAAGATATTGATGTTCCTGTTTCTCGTATACAAGATATTCTTCATGATAGAAGAAAAATTACTGCCGAAACATCTATTAGACTTGGTAGATATTTTGGATTAAGTGATAAATATTTTTTAAATCTTCAAATTGATATAGATATTAGAGAAGCTCAGAGTACATATAGCGATAGTATTCTAAACATCAAACCTTTAATAATGTAATTAGCGGAACATGTGTGGGTATTTCTTACACATAAATTCCATGTCTTTATCTCCGCGCCCACTTAAGCAAACTAAGATTGATCCACTTTGCATAGTGCGAGCACATTTGATGGCGTACGCTATAGCATGTGCGGATTCAATTGCAGGAATAATACCCTCTAATCTAGAGAGTAAGAAGAAGGCTTCTGCAGCTTCTTCATCAGTAACTGATTCATATTTCACTCTACCGATTTCATGTAAGAAAGCGTGTTCCGGACCTACACCTGGATAATCAAGCCCACTAGCAATAGAATAAGCATCAGCAGGTTCTCCGTTTTCTTTAGTTAAAACTAAAGAATTAAAGCCGTGGAGAACTTTTTCTTTACCTAAGGTAATTGTGGCAGCGTTTTTACCAATTTCTCTTCCTTGTCCCATTGGCTCAACTCCTATAATATGGACTGGCTCTTCTAAAAATGCTTCAAACATTCCAATCGCATTTGAGCCTCCACCAACACAAGCGCAGACAATATCTGGAAGTTCTCCAGTCATATCTAAAAATTGTTGTTTTGCTTCTCGACCAATTATTTCTTGGAAGTCTCTTACTATTAAAGGATATGGATGAGGTCCAACCGCACTTCCTAAGCAATAAAATGCATCTTTATATTCTTTAGCGTAAGCTTCAAAAGCGGCATCTACTGCTTCTTTTAATGTTTTAGTTCCTTCTTTTACAGGAATAACATTAGCGCCTAATACTTTAATTCTATTTACATTAGGGGCTTGTTTTTCCATATCAACTTCACCCATATAGATATCGCATTTAAGACCGAAATAGGCTGCCGCCATAGCTACAGCAGAGCCGTGACTTCCGGCACCAGTTTCAGCAATTAATTTTTTCTTGCCTAAATATTTAGCAAGTAAGGCTTGTCCCATTGCGTTATTTAATTTATGGGCGCCTCCGTGATTAAGGTCTTCTCTTTTTAAATAGATTTGTACTTTACCAAAATAATTACTCAAATTCTGGCAGTGATATACCGGAGTTGGTCTACCCTGATAATTCTTTCTAATTTCTCTTAGTTCAGCGATGAATTTCGCGGATTTCGCAATTGTTAGATAGCCGTTATAAACTTCCTCCATTGCCTTAGATAAATTTGGAGGTAAAAATCTTCCTCCAAATCTTCCAAAATAGCCTTCGGAATTTGGAAATAATTTACGATAGTTTTTAAAATCAAAATTAATTTTGTCTAAAGGAGAATCTTCAAAACATCTTTGTCCTTTATATCTTCTATCTAGTGGTTTAACTGCATTTTCAGGAATTAGATACTTATGGCCTTCTAACTTCACTCCTTCAATACGCTTTTCTTGAATTAAAACACGGACTCTTCTTTCGTTAAGATTCCATTTCTTTGCTACTTCACTTACGGATAAATACTTCATACCTATATTTTCCTTTCGGTATATTCTTTATACCTATTATAGTAGCATTAATTTGATAATCAATGCCTATTTATAAATAAATTAAATAGATATAAAATAATTAATCGAACGGATGACATTATTATGGAAAATAAATCACCATTAGTATTAACAATAGATTTTGGAACTCAATCAGTTAGAGTCGCTCTTATTAATAAGTCTGGAGAAATTGAATCAATAGTTAAAAGAAAATATTCTCCTGCTTATGTTTCTATTGAAAAAGGATATGCAGAACAAGACCCTGACTATTACTACAATATTCTTATTGAATGCTTAAAAGAACTTGTTAAATCATCAAAAGACAAATTAGATAGAATCAAAGGTAGCACGATTGCAACCTTTAGAGATTCTTCAGTGCAATTAGATAAAGATAATAAACCAGTAAGAAAATCTATTCTTTGGTTAGATCAAAGACTCGCTAAAGCAAAAGAAAAATTACCATTTGGTTACAGCGCTCTATTCTCTATTGTAGGCATGCAAGACACGATTAAATTAAATAGAAGTCGCACTATGGCACACTGGATTAAAGAAAATGAGCCAGATGTCTGGTCTAAAACAGTGAAATACGTTAATATCTCTACTTATTTAACTTATAAACTTACTGGAAAATTAACTGATAGCTGCGCAAACTTAACTGGTCACTATCCAATCAATTTCAAAAAAAGAAAATGGTGGGGAGAAAAAGCGTTAAAAGGAGTTATCTTCGGTATTCCAAGTAGAATGTTATTCCCTCTTAAGCAACCAGGAGAAATAATTGGAGACATTTCAGAAGAGATTTGTAAAGCGACTGGTCTACCAAAAGGAATTAAATTATATGCTTCTGGTAGCGATAAAGCTTGTGAGACTATTGGATTAGGAGCGTTAAGTAAAGATATTGCTGCAGTTTCTTATGGAACTGCTTCTTCAATAGAAGTTAGCAATAAAAAATATCATGAACCAGAGCCATTTTTACCAGCCTATCCCGCTGCAGTACCTAACTGGTATAACATGGAAGTTCAAGTTTATAGAGGATATTGGATGCTTTCATGGTTCACTAAAAACTTTGCTAGCGAATTAATTGATGAATCTAAAATCCAAAACATGGCAGTCGAGGAAATATTAAATAAAGATTTATCTAAGATTCCTCCAGGAAGTGATGGTTTAGTCCTTCAACCATATTGGGGACCAGGACTTAGAAGACCGTTAGCAAAAGGCGGTATTATCGGATTTAGTGATGTTCATACAAGAGAACACTTATATAGAGCGATTATCGAAGGTATCGCTTATGCCTTAAAAGAAGGACTAGACGGAATAGAAAAAAGTCAAGGACACAAGGTTAAAGAAATCAGAATTTCTGGTGGTGGATCCCAAAGTGACGCGATCTGTCAAATCACTGCGGACATCTTTAATTTACCTGTATCTAGAGTTCAAACTTTTGAGACAACTTCCTTAGGTGCAGCGATATCAACATTTGTCGCTATAAAAGAATTTAGTAGTGTAAATGAAGCAATGGAAGCAATGTCTCATAAAACTGTAACATTCTATCCAAATCCAAACGCTGCGTCTCAATATAAAGAGTTATATAAAAAGGTTTATTTGAAGATCTTCCCTAAACTTAAAAACGTTTATAAAGATATAAATAAATTTACAAAAAGATATTAGAAAATAAACAGGAATTTAACATAAAATTACGCAAAATTCCTGTTTTTTAATATGTTTTATTTAGCAATCATTGAAACAATTTTAACTGCTATTTTAAATACCAGTCAATTGCGAAAATTGGAATATATATGATGTTATTTTCAATTTTAAAATCACCATCGTGAATAACAATTCCTGGCAAAACTTTACTGTCAAATCTTGTTTTAAATTTATTTAATGAGGTTAAAGAATAACTATCATTTGGTTTTCCTTTAATAGGCAATACTCTTTTCCTTTTTAATGGTTAAAAAATCAATTTTATCAATACAACCTTTTGTTTTTAAAACTTGATCTAGATAGTTTTCCATATACATTCCTTCATTTATGTGAAGCTTGTCTAAAATTATTGATTTATAGAATTGCTCGTCTTCTTCTTTCGATATATGTTGCCATATTGCTTAGCAATTTCATACTCATCCAGCTCTCTCATGTTTGTAATCTCCCACAAAACTGACAACAAAAATTGCATAGTTACCACAAAACTGACATGTATTTTGCTATGTTTCACCACAAAACTGACAAATTTAATGAACAAACATATAAAAATATCGATTGCATCTTAATATATTTTTTTATTATTTGTTTATAGATATAAATAGATTATGATTTTTGTGTTTAAGGGGATGAAAATATGAAAAAGTATTTTGGTACAGTATTAACAGTATTAGTGGTTATTGCAGTGTGTGTGCTTGCAATTGTTTTACCACCAGTATCTCAATTTGGTTTAACTCAATTACAACTAGATACCTTAATGATTCTTGGAATTATTTGTGGTGGTAGCGCTCTTTATTGTTTTGTAGTTGGTGAAATCACTATGAACAATTCGCAAATGGATAAATTATGGAGCATTCTCCCTATTGCCTATACTTGGGTAATCGCCACTAAAGCAGACTTTTCTCCTAGAACCACAATCTTCGCTATCATTGTTACCTTATGGGGACTTAGATTAACTTATAACTTTGCCCGTAAAGGCGCATATAGTTGGAAATTCTGGACTGGTGAAGAAGATTATAGATGGCAAGTTTTAAGAAGAAATAAGATTTTAGGTAAAAGACCAGCATGGATGATGTTTGATTTATTCTTTATCTCTATCTATCAAAACGCTTTAGTGTTAGCAATTTGTTTACCTTCTTTAGCGGTAATGGAATCTGGTATGGTCGCACTTAACTGGGCTGATTATCTTGCTATTAGCTTTGCTTTAGTATTCTTATTTATTGAAACTATTGCGGATGAACAACAAATGGCGTTCCACACTAATAAAAGAAAAATGCTTAATGAAGGCAAATCTTTAGAAGAATTACCAGCCCCATATAATAAAGGATTTAATACTACTGGTTTATGGCTTAGAAGTAGACATCCTAACTATTTAGGTGAACAAGGTATTTGGTTATCTTTATATTTATTTGTTATAGGAGCAGGATTAGCTTCAAAAGGTATCTTCCACTGGTCAATGATTGGCAGTTTTGTATTAGTCTTGTTATTCTTGGGAAGTTCAATTTTCCAAGAAGGTGTATCTAGTTCTAAATATCCTGAGTACGAGTTATATCTCGCTCATGTAAGTAAATATTTACCTCTATGGAAATATAAACCAGAGAAATATAAAGAAGATTAGGGCGTTAGAAATAACGCTTTTTTGAGACAAATATACACAAACTTGCATAAATATGCACAATGATTGTTATATGAAAAATTGTGGTTAAGGATTAACAATCAAGAGTGGAGCAAAGAAAATATTAAGTAAGTAAATATTTTATAGTAAAATAAATATTCAGATGAAAAACAACGAATACAACATTGTAAATATCACTAATGAAAAAAACAATTTTAGTGGTGAATATACTAATGCACAAAAAGTTGAATATTCTTTTCAACCTGAAAATAAAAATACGCTTAAAGATGAATTAAACGACAACTCTACAATTAATGATAAAGTAGAGGATAATCTTTTAAAGTCCACTAGGGAAAAAGAAAAGAAAAAAGAGAAACAAGAATCTGAAGTCTTAGAAAGTAGTTCCTCTTCTAGTAGTGCTGCAAGTAGCACCGCCACAGCATCTAGTGCTGGTAGTGCAGGGGCTTTAGGAGGAATTGTTGCTGCCGCTACTGTTTCAGTCGTGGCCATTGGTACCATCGTTGGTGTTAATGTAATGGGCCCTGCTCCAGTTAGTGAGTTAGCAAGATTTTTATCTAGTGAAGTTACCACTAATAGTATTGATTATTCTTTCTCTATGCCTTCTCAATTACTTCGTTATGAAGAAGAGCAAGAAGGAGATAAACCTCTTGGCGAAAAAGTTGTCGTGGCCACTATTGACGATGGATTTGGTTTTAAAGAAGAAGAATATTTATTTGAATATGAAGAATATGATGAAAATACCCTCATCTTTTATCATAGTTTCTCAAGATTATCTCCAGATACTGGCTATGCTTTAACCTTAAAAATTAGAGAAGATTATCCAGAACAACAATTACCAATAGAAAAACAACTCGCACGTCGTACATTTAAAACTCAAGCATCAGGAGAAGTATTTAAATTTGAAAGTGTTGAAGCTTCTCAAGATAGTGTTTCATTCTCATTTATAGTGAGTAACTCCGCTATTAACTATGATCCAGAATCTGGTGGTACGCCTGCTGTTAAAGCTACTATTGATGATGGAATAGATTATTATGACGAAATGTGGATTGAAGGTTTTGAAGAATATGATGATAGTAGCGTCATTGGCTATGGTGATTTCTCAAGATTAAAGGATAATACAACATATAACTTAACAATTTATGTTTCTCTTGAACAAGAACCGAAATATTTAGGATCAATCACATTTACCACTGAAGAAATAGATATTGGCTTTAACTTCTTAACTAATGAATTTGAAGCGACTTATAGTTCTATAAAATTTGCTTTTGAAATTAATGAAAGCCAAGTTGTAATCGATGAAACAGCCCCAGCTCCTACATCTAATGTCTATGCACAAATCTATCTAGATGAATCTCTTGTTGATACACTTAACGTAGCTAACTTTGTTGAATCTAATGCATCTGGCAAATTAAAAGGTAGTGGAACATTTATTAATTTAACCGATAATACTTCTTACACGATTAAGATATATTTAAATGAAGAATCTAATGTATTAGGTTCTACAAGCTTCTCAACCGAAGAAATAGATATTGGCTTTGAATTTTTAACTAGTGAATTTGAAGCATCATATAATTTGATAAAAGCTGTCTTTGATATTAATCAAGATCAAGTCATCATAGATGATACAACTGAGCCTATTACCTCTAATGTTTATGCGTGTATTTATTTAGATGAATCTTTACTTAAGACAGTTAATGTTATTAACTTTGTCGAATCTAATGCATCTGGTAAATATAAAGCAGATGTTACATTTACTGGTTTAACTCAAAGTACATCTTATTCAATCAGTGTGTATTTAAATGAAGAGACTAATGTATTAGGCTCTACAAGCTTCTCAACCGAAGAATTTGTTCAAAAAATTACTTTTAATCCTTTAGATGTTTCCTCTGATAGTGTGAGCTTCTCTTTTGAGGCTAACTTATCGGATCTTGGATATAATCCTGATGCTCCTGCGATGCCAAATGTCTTCGCAACAATTGTTGATAACGATCAATACTCCGATAGATTAACATTAAGCAATTATCAAATGATTGATGATAAGCGAGTTACGATTTTTGGAGACTTCAGTGGATTAAGCCCAGAAACCGCATATACAATTGATGTCTATTTAGAAAGTGAGTCTAATTTACTTGGTTCTGCAAGCTTTACAACTTTAGAAAAGACAGTTTCTATTGAATTTGAAGATGTAAATTCTGGTAGAAACTATGTTGATTTCTCCTTTACCGTTAGTAAAGAAGATATTGCTTATGATCCAACAAAGCAGCTACCTGCTGCCCTAAAATATGAAGTAATGTCAACTGATGAAGCATATCATGATGATGCTTCGGCAAGTAGTTTTGAGGAAGTTGATGATAATACAGTTAGATGCAGTGGATCTTTTACAAGCTTAACTCCAAACCTCACATATAACTTAGTTGTTAGCTTATCAACTGAAACAGGGTTAGTGGAGATAGGTAAAACTACATTTGATACATTACATGAATTCAAATTCCAAAAGAATCCATCCGCTGATAGGTCAGATACATCCACTAATATTACCATCTCAATGAGAGCATCTTACATTGGCTATATTTCTGATGAAGAAACTCCAGATGTAATTAATCATTTATCTATAAGTGTTGTCGAAAAAGATGGTGGAACACCAAATACATATAGGTTTGCTAACTTATCAACATATGGCGAGTATGTTGTTGCCCCTTCAGGCAATATTGGTAATTTAACTCCAGGCACCACATATGTTTTATCTGTATATTATCTCCCAGATAATGAAAGTCCAGAATTATTAGGCTCTGCAGACTTTACAACTCAAGAAAGTCCATATGGTTTTGAATTAATCAATGCGACCCCTGGAGAAACGTCTTGCGATTTCCAATTCAATCTCAATAGTAGTGAATTACAACAAAATAATATTTCTATTAATATTTTCTATAATAAAGTTCGATTAACAAGTATCACTGTTACAGACTGGACACAAACTTCAGAAGATATAATGACTGCTTCTGCTAGAGTGGAGAACTTGCCGTCAAGTGCAACATATTCTGCTGAATTCTATAACAATTTGACTCGTACAACATACGCTACTAAATCATTTACAACCACAGCAGCAACAGGGCAATACGACTTTACTATCGAAAATCAAACGATAGGTAAAGAAGACTTCAGTCTTGATTTCTCTGTTAACGTTAGTGCGTTTAATATTGATTGGACAGACGGAACTGCTGTTAATGCATTACAAGATCAACTTTTATTTGAATATTATAGTGCAGATACGACCTATCAACCTGAACACGCTGTTGGATTAATGAAATCTGGCGATCGAGCTAGTGCTAACTTCAGTATCACTGGATTAACCTCTGATGTTGAATATGTCGGCGTCATCTCATATAACGATGGAACAAATAATTATCCACTAGGAATAGTGAATTTTAAAACCATACCTGAAGTTAGTAATGTAAATAGTAATTTTGCTGTTGTTCAAGATGGCAGCGGCAATTATAGAATACCTATTGATATCTCTTTCACAGGAGATTCATCATATTTTGGTAATAACTTTATTATTAGTTTCACACCAGTAGGTGCCACTAGTAGCTTTACCGCGACTGCCTCTGTTAAAGAAGGATATCAATACGCGATCTTTGATGATGAGACAGTCTCTAATTATTTCGATTCTACTTTAAATTACAATGTATATTGTTCTAATGACTTAACAACCTCATTATATGAAGGTACTGCCTCACTTACTAATGCATCAAGTGGTCGTAGTAATACAATATTTTCTATTACCGATATGACAAACGAACTTAGTTCGTCTAACACTAATTTCTCATTCTCAATGATTTGCTCCTTAGCAAATAAAGAGTTATCGACAACTCTAGTCTTTGTCTCTGGTAATGATAGATATGAATACAATATCGATTTAAGTAATTATGATTATTCATCTCCGTTATCAGTGGATTTATTGACCACTAAGAGTTCTACTATGACCTACGAAGAATTAAAAAATAAATTTAGCTATGTGACATTCTCTATTGAAATAGTTTATTACGCTAACGCTTCCACTGGTCAGACTACGACTTGTGAAATTACAGACAGCTTTACATTTAATTTTATAGATTAAATAGATTTTCATAATATTTAGGAGGTAATTATTTATGGAAAAGAAAAAAGGAAAAACTATAGCAGGCAAGATTATCCCATGGGTAATCTATGGCATACTCATGGTCGGTGTCATTCTTATCTTTGTATTCTGGAAAGACATCTATGGCGTTAGTCATATCAATAAGATCACTGGTGAACTTGTCTGGGATGTAAAGCCAATGTTTGCAGATGTAGTTACCGATAATACTGCATTACAAACCTTATATTCAGAAGGTGTTCCAGGATTCTTAAAATGTATCGTCATTCTTGGTATCGCTATTACTATTGGTATTGTCTTACATTACCTTGGTAAAGTTAGAAAGATCGGCAGTCAAAAAACCACAACCATCTTCATCTTAGTTGTGAACTTCTTGAAATGGGTAGTAGTGATTGGAGCGATCTTCATGATTCTCTCCGCTTGTGGCTTAAGAAGCGAATTCTCTGCGGCTGGTGCTGGTATCGTTGCTCTTATTATAGGCCTTGGTTCACAATCTCTTGTCGCTGACATTTTAGCGGGTATATTCATTGTCTTTGAAGGTGACTATCAAGTTGGTGATATCGTTATCCTTGATGGTTGGAGAGGTGAGATTCAAGCAATCGGAGTGAGAACCACAAAATTAATCGACGCTGGTGGAAATATTAAGATTGTCAACAATAGTGATATTCGTTCTATTATTAACCAAACAAAAGAACTTTCTATCGCGAAATGTTATGTCTCTACTAAATATGAAGACCGTATTGAAAATATTGAGGCTGTTATCGCTGATAACATTGAAGCTATCGGAAAGAAAATTCCTGCAATTGTGGAAGGTCCTTTCTATAAAGGTGTTGCCGAATTAGGCGCTAGCTCTGTGGATTTATTATTTGTCGCTAAATGTAAAGAAAGCGATATTTATCAAGTTCAACGTGATTTAAATAGAGAAATTAAGATTCTCTTTGATGACAACAATATCGGTATCCCATTCCCTCAAGTCGTTGTTCATAAAGGTGAAGATGATGTTAAGCAAACTGTCACTAAAAAGACAATTCAAAAGGCTGAAGAATTCACCGAAGAACAAAAAGAATTATCTAAAGATATTGATGTTAAAAAATAATTGATGCCTCTAACTATATATGGACCACTTTATAGTGGCCCTTTTTATATTTTAAAAAGAATACATTGATAAAAATATAGACTCAGAAAAAGAAAAAATTAAAGATATAATGAAAATAAATTAGTATGTTAATATATATTTATTAAAAGATAAAAGGAAAAAAGATATGAAAAAATCAGCATTATTATTAATTTTGCCTGCCTTACTTCTTTCTAGCTGCGGCTCTTCTAATGAGGAAAGAATGACTGTGAATTATACATTAGCACCTTCTTTAAGAAAAGCCGATTCTACTAAAACCGGAGGCTATAATCTAACATTTAAAATGGAAGATAGTTATTTTGATAGCGATGCGACTAAATTTAATAAAGATATCGCATTATTATCTAATGGCAAATCCTTAATGGCGGAAACTGAAGCCACAATTAGGTCTTTCTATTCGGCGATGGAATTTGACAATCTATCAATTAATTATCCAGAACATACAGAAGACACAATTCAATATGCGATCGCCCATAAAAAGATTGGTGAATACAATTTAGTCTCCGTTGCCATTAATGGCCATAATTATGGCTTAGAATGGAAGAATAACGCTTTATTAGGATTAGAAGGAGATCATGAAGGATTTTCCGCTCGTGCTAATGATGTTTATACAGCTTTAAAAGCTTATTTAAGTGAGAATAAATATACAAACTATAAACTCTGGTTAAGTGGGTATTCTAGAGGTGGAGCAATTAGTAATGTTTTATCTCACTATATCTTATCTGAGGGTGAATTAACTATTGCCAAAAAAGATATGTTTGTTTATACCTTTGAATGTCCTAAAGGCTTAGATATAAATAACGCTCCTAAATATGAGAATGTTTTCAACATTGTATATTCTGGAGATACTGTGACCTATATGGCTCCTAGCGAATACGGCTTTGCTAGATGTGGTATTGATATAGAATTATATCAAAGCTCTACTCATACGGATGAAGTGTTGTTTGATTTTGATGAAGATATCTCTATCCCTGCTTTTAAGGCTTGTAAAGATCTCGCTGGCGGTGATTTAAATAGCGAATTAGATGTATGTAAATACTTTTTTAGTTATTTAGCTAGAGAAAAAGAAGAAAGCGCTCCAGAGCAAAGTATCTACATTCCTACCAGGGCTGACTTTGTTAATGAAGTCCAATCAACAGTTCAATTTGTTCTTTCGATGGCGTTTTCGTTAACAGCAGAAGTTAAACAACAATTAATTGAAGATGTTAAAGAACTTGGAATGGGGGCATTAAGTCTAATTAATGATCCAGTATATTTAGCGCTTTTCCTTGCCCCATATTTATATAATTCTGGATTCCCATATGAAGCAAGCCAATTAGTTGCTGATTGCACTGTACTTACAAGATTAGTCGGAACAGATATTATGTTAGTGCTTTCAGTGGCTATGTATTTAATGGGTAGCGAGAGTGATTTAGGCGCTAATTTAGTGCGTTCATTCATGGTTCATTATCCAGAAGTTGGCCATGCCTTATTAAAAGATTATCTTGCTAATTTATAATAAGCGTCCTACAAAAAAACGACCACAGCGATGTGGTCTTTTTTGTGGAATTTTTGCAAAAATTACGACAAATTAAGCGTTTTTTACCATTTAAAGTCCATATTTCTTGTCGCTCCAATAAGGCGATAGAAACTTGGATTTGTTTTACTTAACGCCATGAAGATTGGATAACCAACTCCAACTATACAAACAAATTCTCCTAGGGCTACCCAGCCAAACATTGTAAAGAAAATGGCTGGTTCTAAGGTAAATGCAGCATCTGTCCCCATACATGATAAATAGATGGTAAATGGAACAACAGCAGCGTTAGCGATCACTGGGATAAATCCGGTTGTTAATAGGTTCTTAAATAATTTGGAATAAAGAATCATTAAGACGCAAGCCACAAAAGTTGTTCCTGTTCCAAGCAAGATATCCCAAGGTCCAACAGTAGAAGCTAAATTAGATAATAGACATCCTAAAGTTAAACCAACAGTAGTGGTTGGGTTAAAGAATACAAACAAGTTAAAGAGTTCAGAAAATCTAAATTGCATGAACTCATAGCTTAACGGTCCACAGGCAATAGTTAACGCAACATATAAGCCAGCGATTATCCCATTAAGAGCGATATTTTTAACTGTAAAATACTTTTTCCAGAAGGAGACTTTTTCTTCCATACCGGGGTATTATAGACTAATTATTAGAAATAACCTAACAAAAAAACTTATGTATCAAAGATTATTTTGACTCTTTTTCTTTATAGCTAGCTTATATATAGAAGATTCAACAAAATAAGTAAGGAATGTGACCCCTGCCATTAAAATCAGGAACAAGATTAAATATACCGCATATCCCGCTTTTTCTTGGACGATACTTCCGATTGGTAAATTAGTGATTCTTGTTGGATTAATAAAGAACATATTAATAAAGTGAGGATAAAAGCTCAAATTAATGATAATGGCGATCGCTGCAGTAATTAAAAAAGCGATTAGAGTGCGATATACAGTTTTAATAGAGATAGACTTCCGATTATAGACAAAGATAAACACTCCGAGAATTATTTGAGATCCATGATGAATTAGAGATTGAATATTGATAAAGATTAAGTTACTCACCACCATATTTGTGTATATACACACGACTAACCCCATAGTTAAAGATATTAAACATAAATATCCATTAGCAGTGTCTATAAGTTTAGGATGTTTTTCTTTATTCACGAATAGAATTATTGGAATAAAATAATAAATCATTGAGCAGATTGAAAATGGGAAGTCTCTCACACTATATTCCCAGTACGAAGGAGAGCCGTAGTGGAACGACTTAATTAACTGTTTAAATAGCTCTAATACAAGTAAGACAATCCAGAATATTAATAGAATACGTTTATAGACTTTCTCTGATGTGTTTTTAAAAAACATCGAGATAAAAATAGTTAAGCCAATAATTGGTATTAACATCACAAAATGGAACCAAGAGAATATTCCTGGAACATCCATTTCACCTTGAAGAAAATGTAAGAATTCTTCCATGCTAGAATCATTCTAATATAGTTAGATATATGTTAGAATAAATTTTAATTATGAAAGAAAAAGAAGTGGTTAACGCTAGAAGAATTAACAAAATGCGATTCATTGTGGGAATTGTCATTTGTTCTTTAGTGATCGCTATTACATTTACTGGTGTAGCTTTAAACTTAGTGGATTATTTTAACTACAGCACTCCTGAATCTGGCATACATAATTTAAGAATGTTTACCACAATCTCTAATATCATCGCTGCCATTGCCGCTTTCTTATGTCTACCATTTCAAATCGATGGACTTAGAAGAGATAGATATAACTTACCTTCTTGGATTGTTTTACTCATGTATGTTGGGGCTACTGGGGCGTTTTTAACTTTTACATGTGCGTTAACATTAATCTCAGCGGTTAATGGGTTTGTTCATGCTATGTTTGATAACTCTAATGTGTTCTTTCATACGATTAATCCAATATTAATTACTTTGTGTTTTACTTTAATCATTTCTGATACACGTATTAAATTTTCTCGTTCTTTTATCCCTCTAATTCCAATTGTGATTTATATGTTTATTTATTTCTTAATGGTCTTTGTTCTTAAAACTTGGAGAGATCATTATCAAACAGATAAATTTATTCCTTGGCCAGTATCGTTAATATTGATATTAAGTGTAAGTTTTGGCATATGTCAGCTACTTAGATTCCTACATAACTTATCAAATAAAAACATTAATCAGAAGATTAGAGATTATTATTTAAAATCCTCTGATTTTGATTTCCCTAAAGTTAGTAATGCAATATCTCACTTAGCCAGTTTAGAATCTAAATTCTTCCATGAAGGTGATGATATTTATATCCCTACCGATATTATTAAAATCTTATCTGACCGTTTTGGTGCGGATATCGTGCCTTTAGATATCCTTTATGATATTTATCTAGAGCAGTATTTAATTTCCATTGGTAAAAAATCTGCTTAATTATAAATATTGCTAAAGCAAATTGTCGTAATTATTTTACTTATGTATAATGTTTTTTGAAGTTGATAAAAGGAAGAACTAGTCTATGAAAAAATCACTTATCACAATATTAATGGTGTCGTTTATGTCTACCACTTTAATTGGTTGTGGAGATAACACTCCTAAAGTACAAGATAAAGATATATCGATTATCTACACCACTGATGTCCACTGTGGTGTGGACACTAATTTAGGTTACGCTAAAGTTGAAGCTTATAAAAAGAACTTACAAAAAACAAATTATGTTGCTTTAGTGGATGCTGGAGATTATTTGCAAGGTGAATTTATTGGAGCGATCTCTAAAGGTGAATATGTCATGGAAATCATCAATGAGATGAATTATGACGTTGTGACTTTAGGTAACCATGAATTTGACTATGGAATTGATGTCCTTAAAAGTAGACTAACTGAATTTAAAGGAGAAGTTGTTTCTTGCAATTTCTCTTATATCGGAAATAAAGAAAATAAATTAAATATGGTTAAGCCATATGTTATAAAAGAATATGGAATTAAAAAAGTCGCATATATTGGTATAACAACTCCTGAAACATTAACAGCTTCTGATCCAAAACTTTTTTTAGAAGATGGAAAGGTTGCCTATGATTTTGGAGCAAAAACCGCGGAAAATTTTTATAATTTAATTCAAGAAAATATTGATGAATGTAAAGAAGAAGGTGCGGACTATGTTATTGCCTTATCACATTTAGGTAGTCCAGAGTCTTTTAAGCCATTTAGTTCAATTGATGTCATTAAAAATACAACAGGGGTGGACGCCTTTTTAGATGGACATAGTCATATTGATTTACCTTGGACCAAAGAAAAGAATAAAGATAATAAAGATACTTTAATCGTGGACACTGGTTATAAATTAAATGAATTTGCCTCTTTAACAATTTCTAAGGATGGGGAAATTTCTTATGAATTTATTAACAGTTATGATTCGGTTGATGAAGATATGGATAAATTTGTAAAAGGTATCAAAGCAAAAGCAGAAGAAGCTGGAGATAAAGTAGTCGCTCATATCGATACCGATTTAAATGGAGACAGATTATTTGTTAGAACTAGAGAGGCTCCTATTGGTAATTTAATCGCTGATGCTTATCGATATTATGGAGAATCTGATATCGCATTTGTTAATGGTGGCGGCATTAGAACTGGATTAACGAAAGGCGATGTTACTTATGAAGATATTATGAATGTCCATCCTTTTGGAAATACCTTAACAAAGAAGAAAACTACAGGAAGTAAAATTAGAGACTATCTAGAATTTACTTCGATGAAAGTGACTGATACTCCAGAAGAAAATCAATTTGGCGCTTTCGCTCAAGTTTCTGGACTTAAATATACAGTAGACACCACTATAAAAAGCACTGTAGAAACTACTACCAGTGGTGAATTTATTAGAGTTGCGGGAGAAAGAAGAGTAAAAGATATTAAAGTATTAGAGAATAATACTTATGTAGATTTAGTAGATTCAAAAGAATACACAATTGCATCTCATAATTTCCTTCTTGATAGCGGAGGAGATGGGGCCAATATGTTTATTAATGATGAAACTATTGTGACAAGTTCTTTATTTGATTATGAAGTATTAGTGCATTACATTACTGAAGTATTACATGGCGAACTTGCAAATAAATATTCTAAAGCAGAGGGTCGTATTATTATTGAACCTAATCAAAGTGGAGATGATGGAAGAATCATCACCGTTAGTAAAGAAATGCTATATAACACGAAGTTATATGATTATCGTCATCCTGATAAAGAATATAACAAAGATGAAAGCGATAAGAAATTCACTATCGATGTTGGAAACGGCAAATATATTGAAGGAGCGATTATCTTTAGAGATTGTAGTTATCAATATGTTGGAAATAATTTATTAGACGCTTTTGGTATTAAAAACACATCAAATACATCTCAAGCATATAACTTTAACATCTTATTCTATTTCGATAAACTAACTAGATTTGATGTTAACTATACTGCTCACTCAACCGTATATAACTGGATTGATTATGAAATTAAATTTGCTAGAGATGACAAGTTAACTGAAGATGATTTCTACTCTAGTTTAAATAATGTACCTTATAAACAAATCCATGAACGCGCTGGAGGAAATTATGGAGATACATTATTCCCAGGTGGAAATACTGCAGCCAGTAACTATTTCACTATCAATCAATATGTTGATAGCGAAGATACTGTAACTAGAGGGTTTAATTGGGCATTAGAAGAAGGCACAAGCAAATTAGTTGGATTTAATTTTACTCAATATGACAACAATTTTATTGAAAGTAGTGGTGAATTAGATTTTAAACTTAATCTACTTCAGTTCTACTATCAAAGCTAAGTGGAATAATTGAAAAATTAGCCAAAGGTATTGGAATTGTAAAATTTACAAAAATAGGTATAATATCATCATGAATTATGGAAATAGGTTTAAAAGATTTAGAGCAAAAGTTAATCTCTCTCAAAAGGATGCAGCAGAACAGCTTGGTATTAAAGCATATCAATTAGGCAACTACGAGACTAATAGATGCGAGCCTAATATTGATACTTTAAAGAAAATGAGCAAAATATATCGCGTTCCTTTAGATACTTTACTTGGTAATCAAGACACAATAAATACATTAGATGAAGATGATTTCTTAGATCCAGAAGAATTAGATAAAATATTAGAAGAATTATTAGTTCAAATAAGACTCAAACGTAAAAAACAAATATAATATGTAACTGAATTTGCCACCAAAATAAGGTGGCTTTTTTAGTGATACAAAAATGTTTTGAAAAGTAAAAAATACATTAAAATATAAAAAATACATAAAATGGTTGAATATTATAAATAATATGTAAAAATTAGAATATATAAAGTTGCTATATTTTGTTTGGACATTGCTTCTATAAAATAAAAATTACTGTTATTTATAAAAGGAGGTCCATATGGGATATTTATTTACAAACGATCATGACTTCTTACTCAAAGTCATAGATTGTTATTACAAGAAAACTTATTTGCAACCTAAAGAGGAAAATGATGATGACTTCATCAACAAACAGTCAAAAGACTTTTTTGATTATTTTAAAAAGAAGTTTACTAAATAGTATGAGGAAAAAACTGAGATAAATGTTTCTGAAATAGATAAAGGAAAACTAGTATGAAAACATATTTTGTATGTTCAGATAAAGAATATGCTTAACAAGCATGTTATAGAGAAAATGATTATAGGAAAGGAGGAAGCGATATAAAATAGTTGGAATATTGGCCGCTTAATAAATAATAAAGAGGACAAACTGACCGGTTTAGTTTTACAAAAGAGGACAAAAGTGATATTGTTTATCTGGGTGAGCAATATGACTTTATACGACACTAGAATTAAATACAATTTATCTCAAATTGAAGCCGCCAATATCATTGGAGTTCCTATTAGGACACTTCGTAGATACGAAACAGATGAATCTTATGGTGATTCTATTAAAAGAAAAGGATTTATTGATTCTTTAGAATCACATTGTGAAATTACTGAAAAAAAGGGTTTGCTATCTATTAAAAAAATAGAAGAAGTTATTACTGATTTATTCAACAGTGAATACCCTAATCAAATAGACTTCTGTTATTTGTTTGGAAGTTACGCTAAAGGAAGCGCGAAAGAAGAAAGTGATGTTGATTTATATGTCTCTTCTTCACTTACTGGTTTACGCTTTGTTGGTTTAATTGAAAGACTTAGACAAGCGTTGCACAAGAAAGTAGATTTAATACGAGGTAGTGAATTAAATAACAACATAGAACTAACCAATGAGATTATGAAATATGGCATAAAGGTCTATGGGTAGTAAAAATGATAAATACTACATGGAAAAGGCGTTGGTAGAGATTGACGCGATAATTAGATATAGCAAGAATATGCCTTATGATGAGTTTATGCAAAATGAACAAACTATAGATTCAGTTCTGTTCAGGTTAATTCAACTCATCGAAAATATTAAAGACATTTCAATTGCATATAAACTTGAGCATAACGAAATACCTTGGGGCGATATTATTGGCTTTAGGAATGGTATTGTTCATGAATATGGACAAACTAACTACACAACTGTATACGAAATCATTTCTCGAGATATATATCAGCTCAAAGAATTATTTGAATCAGATTTATGAAAAAACTATTCTTTCCAATTTGGAGAGAGTTTTTTATATAATATAAACAGGTTTTATGAGAGCGGTATTTGAAACAGGATTTTATTATTTATATTTAATATTCATTATTGGATTAGGTATCTATCTTCTTATCAAAAGGAAGAGTATTTATTTTGCGATTGCCTGCATTATTTTAGGCTTAGGTGACGCTTTTCATCTTATCCCTAGAGCGATAGGCTTATATACTAAAACATTAGATAATCCTAGTGCGACATTAGCCTTATATTTAGGAGTAGGTAAATTAGTGACATCGATCACGATGACAGTGTTTTATGCACTTTTATATTTATTTATCTATAAACGTATTAATAAGACCAGAAACATCTATGTTGATTTACTTGTCGCCTCTTTAATAATTGCTAGAATCACTTTACTATGCTACCCACAAAACCAGTGGACCACGAATGGTAGTGATTTATATTGGGGTATCTATCGAAATATACCATTTGTCTTATTAGGCGCTTTAGTGGTGTTTCTATTATTTAAATACTTTAGAAAAGAGAAATACTTATCCACGATGTGGATTGCAGTGATATTATCCTTTATCTTCTATTTATTAGTAGTCTTATTAGCAGGAACATATTCTTGGGTTGGCATGATGATGCTACCAAAAACTATTTGTTACATCATTATCGGAATAATGGGATTATTAGATGTTAAAAAGAATAAATAAACTAATTTAGGGGGATTAACTATTTATGGAAAAATACACTGTGACATATGTTAGGACACTTGAAGAGTTTATTTCCTTATTTGACAAAGGATGTAACTATTTTTATTTTTCCAACACCTTGGATGATGATGTTATTAACGAATTAAAAAAACGTAATGACTTACGAAGTCGAATGAAATTAGCAACGATGCTTAAAGATAAAAAAGAACGTTTTAATTTAGCTAGTGAGTTATTAAATGAAGGACACAATGAGGCGTATGGCCTTGTTGGCGCTATGTATTTATATGGGATTGGTTGTCAAAAAGATCTTAAGAAAGCATATGAGTTATTAACTACTGGTCACTTACAAGGAGATGATAGATCCTCTTTTTATCTCGCTATTATGTATTATGGAGGATTACATGTTAAAGAAGATAAAGCAAAAGCCATTAAGATTTTTGAAAAATTAGCAGATGAAAAACGATATGTTCGTGCAGCTTGTTTTCTTGTTGATCACGAAAGTAATGAAAACCCAGAAAACTACGATTATATACATCACTATCTCACTCTTGCTAATGAGATTGGCTCTTTAAAATCGTTATATGTATTAGGCATAGCATATTATAGTGGCGTTGGTATGCCTCATAGCTATGCTAAAGCAATGGAAATATTTGAGAATCTTGTTGAAAAAGAATATAGGGACGCTTTCTTTACACTTGGAGTTATGTATTCTTATGGATATGGTTGTGAACAAGATTATTATCGAGCGTTTGAACTTTATAAAAGAGGTGCCGAATTAGGACAAGCAACTTGTTGCTATAATACCGCAATCTCTTATCAAAATGGACATGGTTGTGATAAAGATGATAAAAAGGCATTAGAGTGGTTTCTTAAGGCTGCTGAAAAAGGTGACGAATACGCTTACGCTTTAATTGGAGACATTTATTATAACGGAAAAGGAGTTCCTGTTGATTATGAAAAAGCTCTCGAATGGTATTCTAAAGCCGGAAAGGAACCAAACCCAACATTGTTAAGAGGTTTAGGAGATATATATTATCAAGGCCTTGGAGGGGTTGAACAAAATTACTATAAGGCAATTGAGTACTATAGAGAAGCTGCAGATAAAGGTAGTTGCTCTGCTCAATTTAAATACGCCTCTATGCTTGAAAACGGAGAAGGAGTGGAAGTTAATATTCCTCTTGCCTATCAATATTATTCTTACGCGGCAATTCAAGGAGATGAAGAGGCTAATCGAAGAGCGACTTATCTACATGGAGCCTACGATTTATCTAAAAAAATGATCTGCGATTTTGGAGGTGCTTTTGAATATGATGTCGCTAGACAATATTATCATTGCAAAGAAGCAATTAATCATTATGATAAAGCATTTAAGTATTATCAAAAATCAGAAGAAAAAGGCTATGTTGTGGCCTCACATATGTTAGGGATATGTTATCGATATGGACGAGGAACTCCATTAGATATTAATAAAGCGATTTCACAGTTTAAAAAATGTGGATTGACTATCTCTAAATTAGAATTAGGGGAAATCTATTTATTTGGTATTGGAGTTAAAAAAGACTACGCGTTAGCCCTTAAATATCTAGAGGAAGCTGGTTCAGAACCACTTAAATATTATTATCTAGGCTATATGTATGAACGAGGACTAGGAGTAGAAGCTGATTTAGAACGCGCTTTTGAAGAATACGAAATAGCGAAATTAAAAGATGTTAAAGCTGCGGTTAGAAGATTAGATAAACCTGATTATCAAGAATATCTAGAAAAGAAAAAAGTTAGAGCGTTATTCGCTAAACTTGAAAAAGTTGGTCTATATAGTGAAGAAAGATTACAAATCCTTCAAGAAATATATGATTATGGATATCGTGGTATATCTTATTATCTAGGTTGTTATTATTTTGAAAAGAAAGACCATGATTATCAAAAGGCTTTAGATTACTTCTTGGAAGCTTATGAATACGGAGATAAACACGCTTCTACAGCGTTAGGAAAGATGTATTTAAAAGGGATGGGTGTTACAAAGAATTATATTGTCGCTATTAAATACATTAAAGAGGCCGCAGAACAAGATGAAGCAGAAGCTTTATTCTTATTATCAAGATGTTATGAACACGGTCTAGGAGTAGCTAAAGATATAGCTAAAGCTGATAAATTATTAAAAAAAGCTGCCGATAAAAAACAACATGACGCTTTATATTTAACAGCGATTAGACTCTTTAATAACGGAGAGTATGATAAAGCTTTCGAGTTATTTGATGAAAGAAATGTGAAATACTTAAATAACTCTTTCTTATATCTAGGAAGAATCTATGAAATCAAAGGGAAGATATTAAAGGCCGAAGACGCTTATCGTTCTGCGATTGCTTTAGATGATCTAGAGGCTTATGAGTATTTGATTAAAATGTATATCAAAAACAACATGAAGGATTCCGCTTATGATACATACGTCAAGGCTATTGAAGAACACCACTCTATAGATGCGATGATTGATTTAGCAGATAAACTCTATAAAGGTGAATTCTTTAAAAAGAATCACACCTTATCGGAAATTCTCTACAAAATGGCGTTAGAAAAAGGTGATAAACGCGCGGAAGAGGCTCTTAAGACATTAAAGTTTAAAAAGAGTATCTTTGATAGAAAGAAACTAGAAATATGAAAAATAAAATAAACAATTCAATGATCTCTAATAAAAGAGTCTATATATCTATAGCGATAGTCCTACTAGTTATTTTCATTATTGGCATTATTGCCTTAGGTGTCTTTAAAATCGGAAGAGGTGGTGATACACCTACCCCAACTTATTATAGTTATAAAATAGATAACTCTAATTTAATTAGTTCCTCAACTTTAGAAAGTGATGGTAAGACTTATATCGCTACTAGCGAGATTAAATATCATGAAGTAATGACTTTTGTGGCCACTAATAATGCTTCTATTGGAGTGTATGGTCACGCTGATAGCTATTTATTTGCGGGCAATAATATATCATTTACATTAACTATTGAAGATGAATCATATTATTTATCTTCAGTAGGAATATCTAAGATCATGATTTCAGATGATGATCATGGTGATATCTATCAACTAAATGAATATGAAACAGAATATAGTAGTGAATCTAAATCATATAAAGTCACTTTAAATAACACCGAAGTTAGATATATCCATTCTATAGAGTTAAAATACGCGGTAGGCAAGAAATAATAGTTATTCAATTGCTACAAAAGAATTAAAACAATCATTAACTTTAATGCAATTCGGCACGCACTGCGGACCAAATTTGAAATATGCTATCATCTATATAAATTGTGTACGCACTGCGTTCACTTTTGAAAAGTCTATAATGACTACAACTCAATTCGCCACGCGGTGCGTGACGATTTGGGAAAAGTATATAATAACTCTTACTCAATTCCGCACGCAGTGTGTGCGGTTTTTGAAACAAAGTGTATAATTTGTCCAACTCAATTGGTCACACAGTGCGTGACTTTTTTAAAAATAAAATCTAACTTACTATAGAATTTCAATTATTTCTTGATATAAACAAGTTTTCTTGTTGTCTATTTTTCTGTCGAAATGATAATGGCCAAAAAACCAATGCTTGTAATCAACTACTTTATCAATAAATGTTAATTGATCTGTACATATATCTCTTCTATAACCAAATGCTTTAATAACTGTGTGAGTATCTGCACAGTGAGTAATAACATAATCCACTTTATTATTAGTCTTTTCTAAATTGCTTAAAGCATTATCAATATCATGAAAAGTTATTTCCTCTTCTGGCCACCAACTGACATATGGTGTTCTATACATCTTATCAATTGATATAGCGCCTCCAAGACAAAGAAAAGTCATTTTATTAACTGTCATTATTTCGCCTCTTAAAACGTGAAATATATGTTTATCTATTTGATGCATTAGAGCTCCATGATATTCAACAAGTGGACACATATTTAACATATCGAAGTTCTCGTGATTACCATCAATAAATATAATCGTGCATCCAATATCATTATATAGATTTAGGAAATATTGAAATAATCGAGGCGACCAGCATATTCCAGCATCTCCACATATAATTAGATAATCATCATAAGAAAGATTCTTCTCTTTTAATGCGAGAAGTTTTTTATAATCAATATCTCCATGTGTATCACCGGTTATAAAAAACATCACAAACTACTCTCTTTATAGGTTCTTTTCTTCTAATAACTTTAATTGTTTGTTCATTTCGTCTTTTAACTCTTCCTCTTTTGGAAGGTAAAGCATGTATTTTGAAGCAAATATTTGTTTGTTATCTAGTGGCAAAGTATACCTTACAAGAGTGTCACTTTTACTGGTGCATAAAACAATACCGATTGGAGGGTTATCTCCTGGTTCCATTAGTTCTCTAGTGTAATAGTTGACATACATTTGCATTTGACCAATATCTTGATGCGTTAAATCACCACGTTTTAAATCAATTAAAACAAAACATTTGAGCTTATAATTATATAGAACCAAATCTACATAGAAGTTTCTTCCATCCATATCAAATCTTCTTTGTCTTGCCACAAAAGCAAAGCCGTTACCTAGTTCTAATAGAAATTCATTTAAATGGGTAATTAAAGCACTCTCCAAATCCTTCTCATAGAAAGATGAATCTGCTTTTAGTCCAGCGAACTCTAATACATATGGATCTTTAATAATATCTTTTGGATCAATTGGTTCTTCCTTTTTAGCGGTATCATCAATAATGTCATGATTACCTTTACTAGCAATATAGCGTTGATAGGAAAAAGTATGGATTTCTCTTTCAAGTTGGCGCGTGCTCCAATTCCCTTCTATAGCTTCTTGTATGTAAAAATTTCTGGAGTTTTCATCTTCTAGACTTAATAAAAGTCTATAGTGTGTCCAGCTCAATTCCGTACGCACTGCGTTCGGTTTTTGAAACAGAAGATAAAATTTACGCATTTGTTCAAGACTGCGTTCATTAAATCCTTTGCCAAAATCTTTGGTCATCTGAATGGATAATTCATAAATTAAACCTTCTCCGTATTTAGCACGATCTTCCCTGCCTTGTTTCTCCACAATCATCTTTCCAATTTGCCAATATGCTAAAACCATCTCATTTTGAATATTTCTATATATTCTTTTTCTTGCTTGTTCTAATACTTCTTTAACATCACGATAAAATGATTCGTCGATGTAATTGTATTCTTTTAGTTCTTTCATGTTTGTTGTCCTTTCTGGAATAATCCATTAGGTGCAAATAGAGTTGTTGTTTTTAATAGATTCATTTGCACAGTTCAAATAGATGTTATATTATCTAATTAGGAGATGCGTTCTCTTACTACAGGCACATCTAATTAACCAATGCAAGTAGTAGCCCGGCGATTATGAGCATGATAATCGTCTTTTTTATTGAGGACATTTTCTCATCACCTCCTTACGAGAGTAATGAGGCAATAAGAGAAACGCATCCCACCAGCTTAGCTGGCATAATCATTATGACATTTTAAGCATATAAAAATAAGCAAGAAAATGTAAATTTTATGTTTTCTTGTAAATAATACAAATTTACTACTAATTATCTATTTGTTTTTGTTATCATTTTGAGCAACAAATTCTTCTAAGATTCTAAGAACTTCTGCAGAATCAATATAGTCTTGTTTATTATTAGATTGCTCTTTTTCAATTTTGTTTCGAAGCACGTTATTGCCTAACATCTTGTCGATGCTAATAGAATAGACTTTACTCATTTTTTTGAGTATTTCTAAACTTGGTTGGCTTCTATTAGTTTCATAATTACCTAATTGATAGTCATTAATTCCAATTAAAGCAGCAGCTTCTTTTTGAGTTAATCCCGCTCTTTGTCTATAAAATTTAAAACTCTTTCCAAAATCCATATTTTTATTTTATGCAAATAATGTAATTATTACAATACTTCTAGGTAGTCTATATATTGTATTTTTATACTTTTTTATACTCTGGCAAAAAGTACAATGCATTGTTGAAACTGCCAAACTTTTTATATACCGCATTGATTAGTGAATATTTAGAAATAAGATTTATAACGTAAAATGCTATTATGGGTTGAACTTTACATTTTTTAGATTCCACTGGAAATCAATTTTGATTTAAAAACGTGCAACAGATGTACGAAATTAAATTAAAAAACGTGCAACACTAATTTTTTATATTGCAAATATAAGCAAAAGAAGGAATGGTTTACGGTATGAAATATTATAAATATCTTTAAAATTGGCTTAATTCCAGTAGACAAAGACAACTGGTATTTACCTGTTTATATTACTAGGACTATGCAGCGTTAATAAATCTCCATAGAGAATGAGGATCTTCATTAACTTTCTTTTTGATATATCTTTTTAATAAGATACTTAGGGTAGTAGAAATAATAATGATACCTACTGCCACTAATAACATCGCATATAGAGGGATAACTCCATAATAATATGTTAAAGGTATAGAAATATAATTAACTATCAAGTAGTGGATTATATAATTCAAATTCAAAGAGTTAGACATAGAGACATAACCTTGTTGTAATTTTAAAGGTGATATCTTACTAATAAAATGACATAAGGCGAATAAGGCTAAGGTTGTACCTAAGCAAAATATCGCATCATATATTTTCATCCCATAGAAAGCCATCTCAGTAGTAATACCCACAAAGCCAAAAGTTAAATATTCTTCTAGAATAAATCCTGTCACCCCTATAACTGCTCCGATTAGACCAGTAATTAAATAGAATAAATTAGGCTTATTGGTCTTTTTTAATTGGTTAGCAAACCAATAACCAAAAGCCGGAAAAATAAACCATGACATTATTGGAAAGACCATATTCACGTCTTTACCGTACATAGTAGGGAAGAATAATCCACTTAAGAAATTAAGAATAACATTATTGGTGACAAATACTGGAATGAATGTCACTAGTAAAGAAAATATAACCGCGATTAGCAATATCATATAGTCTTTAAGTTTCGCTAACTTTAATAGACCAAATAGAATTAAGGCTAATCCTGCAAAAACAAGAATATCTCCACATATTGAATTATAAAACACTGAGATAAATAAAAGCTCAGAGTCTTTTTCCACTCCAGCGATGATAAATTTCGGAATAACTCTAACAACATTTAAGATAAAGGCAATGATAAATATGTTAATGCCTCTAAAGATAATCTTTTTTGGATTAGACTTACTAGAATAAGCTAGTCCTACACCCATCGCAGTCATAAATACAGGTGCCGCTAAAATACTACCAAATATCAAATCATATATTTGATAAAAGGTTGAATGTTCATCAGCGTCAAAAAACATTAGTGTATGCATGATGATCATAAAGATAATTGCGAGACACTTCGCTAAATCTATGCCTACTTGTCTACCTTTATTTGGATATTGATTAGCTTCTATATTTTCCATGTCCATATCATAGCATTAACTAAGTTATTGGTGTAACAGTGAATACATTATTAAGAACTAGTAAACGCTTAAAAGTGGATGCATTGGAACAAATTCAAGCAATATAAAACAATAATAATGTATGTCTAAAGTGTACATTTTTTGTATAATTAAATATCATGTATGTTTTTTGCATACATTATCGTGATATCTATATTTTTCCATCTATGAAATACTAATTCCGAAAGGAGTAAAGAATGTTTGCTAAAAAATCAAATGACGAGATAGGTCTACATCTTAAATCACTTATACTAAGAAAGTTTCCGTCCGTTCGACAATTTTGCGTCGCGTATTTGGAAATTGACAACGGTGATTCAACTGATCAGACAATTGTTAGAAATTTAAGTAATAGGTTTTCTCAGATTATTAATGGCAAAAAAGCTATACAAACTTATGATTTACCTATAATAACCGAATTATTAGGTATTTCTTGTGAAGATTTGCTTTCTTGTGGCGAAACTAAAGTTGCCTTAAATAATAGAAAAACAAATTACAATGTTGCATATTCGGACAACGAATCTGATTGGGTTGACATTCTTAATAGAGAAGATTGCATTGCTGCATATAGTGATGAATTTGGAAAAACTGTCTTAGATTACGCTATAGAATTTAAAAACTATAGGTTCATTAAGTATTTAATAGATAACAATTATATTACTTTAATATCTGACAGACCTGGCTGGAACGATTTCGGTGCAGAATCCAAAATCAAGGAAAGACCATATGACTATAGACTTCACGATGAGTTTTATACAAACAAATTGTTAAGAACGAAAATTTTAAGTTTAGCAATCGCAAATAACGACATAGAATCATTGGAAAAATTTAAAGCAAGAGAATTACCACCTCAACAAGGAAGAAATGGTGTTTATTCAAATTTCAATTTTTCTGATTATTATGATGAATCGTTTGTTAAAGAGATTTCTATTTCAAAAGAAAAAGTCTTTAACTATTTTTTAGACGAGTATACGACAAATTTGTATGGTGAAAACAAAGAAATAGTTTGGCTTTTTCCTTTTATAGGTGAATTGGTTGAAATGTGTTCGAAAAATAAAGATTCAGATAGAGCTATAAAAATAATAAAAGTAATCAAAGAGCATAACAAAAACGTATTTGATCAGCTTAAAAAAACTTTCTTGTTGGCCACAAAAAGAACAAAAGATGAGTATTATTTTAATAGAAGCATTCAAGACGCTATTGAAGAAGTAAAACATTATTACCACATAAGTGAATATAAGAATTTTGTATCATTTAATCCTTATTATTTAAAAGATGTTCCGATGTTAGCATTTAGCATCAATCGTATTAACTGTGTTTCTAAGAATCCAGATATACAATCTTTGATTAATGAGTCGAACGAAATATTTGAAAAGATACTCAATATCCCTAATCATTTGATAAAAACCAGCTGACATTCATCCTTTTAGAAAGGGTAATTAAAATGTCAAAGTATAATACTATTGAAGTTTGGAACGAATTATTCGGCAATGCTGAAGAAGTATTAGATTATGCTGGCAGATTAATGAAAAAATCTGCATGTGGTAATCCAAATAGCAAATTTCATCCAACACTAGACCATATTAGACCACTAAGCGAAGGTGGGTCTGATGTATTAGATAACATTATAATTTGCCGTCGTGATACCAATGAAGAAAAGGCGAATCATTTTCCTCACTGGAAAGCGAATGGCAAAAGATATCACGCTAGAAGAATTAAAGGCTCTAGAGTTAGCTACGAAATTATTGAAGATTAATTAGGAGGATAGAAAGATGAAATGCCCTTTATGTGGAAATGAAGAATTTGTAGAAGTTGGGTCTTTTTTAAAAGGAGCAACAGATGTGTGGGGATTTGATACAAATAAGTATTTCGGATGTACACACTGTCATTTGATTTTGACTTTCAATGAAAAACTAATAAATAAGGCGATTGATGAGAAATCAAAACCTAAAGGTAAAGAAGTGTATTAATCGGGTCGTTACCTCCTTCTATTAATCCCTTGCAAGGGAGGAATCCCTATTTGCTATTCTCCTAGCGTATGAATAGGGATTTTCTTTTATGAAAAATAAGAAATTTATATAATAAATACTGTAATTCTATTTTTACGCGAGTAATTCGCCTTATCAGTTATTTATAAAATTCGCGTTTTTAGTGAGTATATTTGGGAAGGGGGTATCCGTATATGACACTTGGTCAAAAGATTAAGAAGTTAAGAACAGAAAAAAACTTAACTCAAAAAGATTTAGCGGATCGTTTATATGTTACTTTCCAAACTGTTAGCAAATGGGAAAATGATGAAAATGAGCCTGATGTCTCTACTTTAAGAGAATTAGCTAAAGTATTTGAATGTTCTTTAGATTATTTATTATCTGAAGATGAAAAGGTTGTTGAAGTAGAACCAGAACCTGTAGTAGCACCTACTCCAGTTGAACCTATTAGAGAAACAATAGTGATTCATCAAAAGGAATTACATGTCTGTGAAAGATGTAAGAAAGACATTCCAGAGGATGAATTAGAAATGGAAGAAGTTCTTGTTAAACATGGATTTAGAGGTAGAGCGGCAGTATATCGTCAAGCCTATTACCATAAAAATTGCTTAGAACAAGAGCATAAAGAAAAAGCTGAAAGAGAACGCATTGCTAGAAACACGAAAGCTAAAAGATCAAAGAAATTATCATTTGGCTGGGGTATAGCAGGTGGTGTAGTTACTCTTGCAATTTGTTTAGGTGTATTTATAGGTGTAGAATCCTGTAGAAATACTTTAGGAATAGCAGGTTTAATATTCTTATCCATCGGACTTAGTTATTTAGTTTTTGCAGATATTTACTGCATTATCTCTGGTTCATATGTTGGTGAGATATTTGAGGCTGTCGCTGGTTGGTCTATTAAAATGCCAGGAGTGATATTCTCTTGGGATATAGAAGGTATAGCCTGGGCAATAGCGATGAAAATAGGTTTAGCGATATTAGGTTTTATGCTTGGAGTTGCAGTTTTACTTTTAGCAATCGCTATTTCTGGGATATTCGCTAGTGTATCATTCCCATTTATCTTAATTCATAACATTAATAACAATTACGCGGATGCGTTATAAAGGGGTAATTAACTTATGAAAAAGAAACTATTATTTGTTCCTATTATTTTAGGGATGCTTGTTACTTCTTGTGGAGGTAGTGAAGGATCTACGCCTACACCTCAAGAAGACTATAAAGCTACATTTAACTCTGCTAGAAAAAATACCAGCACCGCGCTAGCCTATGAATATGATTTTAGTGTTAAAGCCAAAATTAAATTTGCAGGAGCGGTATCATATTCTCCTGCTAATTATAGCGGCACTACATATGTGAAAACTGATAATCCAAATACTCAGTTCTTACAAAAAAGAGAATTATCTGGAGCGTTAGTTATTGATAGCACTAACTATGTTTATAACATTGGTACTGATTTAATTAAGATATCTGCTGATGAGAATAAAGATTTTTCAGTGGTGAATCATGAAACAGTGTCTTCTATCTATGACTTTGATAAATTTAACTTTGGTCATATATTAAAAACACTTAATGATAATGATGTCTTAAGTGCCACTAAATCAGGAAATAAATATGTGTTATCTTTACACACCAATTTCTCACAAGATTCCTTGTTAGGTGTACTTAACTATATTGATAGTAGTCTACTTTTAAAAGCCTTAAATGATTACACCAAAAGTCAGTGGGGAGTAGGCTTAAAAATTAATGCATGGGCTACACTTAATAGCAATAATTATTTATCTACGTTCCATTTTGATGCAGCAGTCTCCATTAAAAATGTTTTTGAGATTGGCTTTGAGTTAGAACAGACATTTAATAAATATGGTAGTGGTGTTTCTATTACATTACCTAGCTTTGCTAATACAGTCACAAGTGAAAGCGAAGTTACTCAAAAGATTAATACAGTAAAAACAGCATTAAATGCTTCTAAATCTAGAGCGACATCATATTATGACTATAACGTTAAAACCGCTGTAGACCATGGCATCTCCTTAGCTAATCCATTAGGACTAGCGGTTAACTCAACCACTAAAGGATATACCAAAAGACAAATAGTGGATAATACTGTTTATTTTAATAATCGTTTAGAAGTTGATAGTGATTATAAAAACAAAGATCAACTTGGAGATTTAGTAGAGGATTATGACTCATATAGAGCAAGATTATCTACCGGAGAAGTATATAACGTATTAGATCCAACAGTGGGCTTTAATAAATATACTTTGTTAGAAGGATATAATAATGACTCTGTTGATAACTACTATATGTTGCCAAGTGTAGATTTATTATCGTTTAACAATATCAAAGCAGTTAAGACAACCACTAAAGATAATTTAACAACTTATCAATTTGCATTAACTACTGGCGCAGTTAAAAATATTCTAAAGGAATATAATAAGAACATTCGCATTAATTATGAAGAAAAGACTGTCTTTGATATCTATGATATCTTAAGTGATTTTAACGGCAAAAAAGCCTTAGTGAAATACACAGTTAATCACGATAACTTAATTTCTGATATTGAGATGGATTTCAAAGGCTTCTATATCCATAAACCAACATCAAAACAAGTGAAGTTTAGATTAGAAGTTGATATTGTATTTGATTATTCTAAGAGCTACACTGCAGTATCTAAGAAAGAAGATATTGATAATAACTAAAAAAATATCTAATTGACCAGCGCATAATCGATCGCTGGTCTTTTCTTTTTGATATAATCAATATAGTTATGAATGTAGATGATATTTTGTTTTATATATTGATTCCAGTTATCATCGGAGTAATTTTGCTTGTTGCGTTCATCTTGTGGCTTGCATCTAGAGGCAAAAATAACAGTAATGACAATAAAACTAATCAAAATGATGGTTGGATAAGAAAAAGATATCTTTCTTTAAAAGAAGATGAGACATTATCCGCCAATGATTATTATGGAATGCTTGGTGAAAGTGAAGTTGATCAAATATTAAAAGAAGTGCAAGAAGAAGCGGATGGAGAAGTATACAAAGATATAATCCTTAAAGATAAATACAATAATTACACTGAAATAGATAATATCTATGTTTCTTTGTGTGGCATATTCATCATAGAAACAAAAGCGTGGTCCGGAGTTATTGAAGGTGGATATTACGACAAAGAATGGGAAATAGTGTTAGGTAATGGTGATATCATTCATAAACAAGAAAACCCATTCATTCAAAATGATAGACACGTTAAATTCTTTGAAAGAGTTATCCATCCAAAATGTGAAATAACCTCAGTAGTGGTCTTCATAGAGCACAAAATAGAATCAATAGAAAGCAAAGACGTTATATTATCTAGCGAACTTAAAGAATATATCTTAAAACATGAATACCAAGTAATGGATCAAAGTGAATATGACTATGTAGTTAAAAGACTAAATAGTTTTAGAGATAATCCTGTTATGACACATAACGAATATGTGAAGTGGCAAAAAGAACATTTTAGGTAATTTTATGAAGGGCAATAAACAAATAATAATGAAAATAAAATCATGCTTTCTAGAACTAATAAAAGCAGGTAAAAAGAAACATGAATATAGATTAAACACTCCTGATAGAAGGAATCTTTCTATTGGAGATCAAATAACTCTAGTGTCTAATGAAAACACTAAAGACATACTAGTGGTAACAATAACAGATATATCAACACACCCTAATTGGTCAGATGCATTAAAAGATTATTGGAAAGAAGACTTTGAAGGATTATCTAATAATCTTGATAATTTAATTAACGAATGTAATAAGTTCTATTCTCCTGAACAGGTTAAGGAGTATGGGATTGTTAGGTTTGAAATAGAACTATAACAATATTAAAAAATATTAAACCGATTTATATCTCTTGATACATGACAGTCTGAGACCTAACGTGACCTAACCTTTTAATGTCTATCCCCCCGGTCTTGAAAATCGACTATCTTTGATAGTACCGTCGGCCCCACCTCAGAAATATGCGGGGCAGTATTTTTCAAAAAATAGGTTTTTCTAGAGGATGAAATATAAACTTTTGAGATAATACATTACATATTTTTATGAATTTACATCTCAAACGGAAGAGTTTTTGTTTGACAGCCATTTCCCATTTTAATAAAATTAAAGTACAAATCTTGTTATATAGGAGGTTTACTGATGAACAAAAAAGTTTATTCTTCAGCAATTAAAAAGACTCCTTTTGAATATCTTCGTTCTAAACAAATCGCGACTATGATGAAAGATGGATTGTTCTATGACGAATTGTTTAAAAAGTGTGTGACCGACGCTGAATTACCTATCGTTTCCGACCAAAGAAGAAAAGAGGTGTTCAACGTTGTTTTTGATAGATTGAACTCACTAGATTCATATCTTCTCAAAGAATTTGTTTCCAGTAGCATATCTACCAGTAAATTTATTTTGGCCTATGCTATCGCAAACACAGATCCGTTATTTATGGAATTTCTATTAATTCAATACAGAGAAGCTTTGTTTGGAAAGAAATATATTTCCATTTCTGATTTTGACGATTTCTTTGCATTAGAGAAAGAAAAGAATCCTGTTGTTTTATCTTGGGGCAATGCAACGCTCACTCAATTAGCGGGCGGCTACAGAAACATTCTTGTCGAATCAGGGCTTGGAAAACGCATCAAGAAAAACATCTATGTTGATAAACCGATTATTAATCCAGCTGTGGTTAAACATATTGAAGATAAAGGTGGTAAGCCATTTATCCAAGCTGTTCTGGGGGTGAAATGATGGAAAACGAAAGATCATTAACTACTAGGTTTGTGGAGATTGAGAAACAGTTATCGGACGCACGTATTTTATTAGAAAAAGGAAAAGCAAACGAATTACCATTCTTCATCTTCGATTACGACCCTAAAGATGAACTCAAAGTGAGAGCGGAAGTAGAAAAACTCAAAAAGAACAATCATAATATTCAAGAAATCGATTTGTTCAATGTAGTAGTGGAACTCCTCCAAAATGAAGGGTATCTAGAAGACATTAAAGCTAGTGAAAAAGAATATGATAGCGAATTACTTCTAGACCAAATGTTCAGACCATTCCTCTCATTAGAAGAAGATGATAATCCAGTAATGAGATATATTGAAGAACACGTCACCGATGATGGAAATCACATAGTCCTCATCACTGGAGTTGGAAAATCATATCCAATTATCAGGAGTCACACGATATTAAACAAGTTACAGCCGATTGTGAAAAAGAATCCAGTTGTAATGATGTATCCGGGCAGATATGACTTAAGTCATTCAATGTGTCTCAGGCTATTCGATAAGTTAGCTGATGACAATTACTATAGAGCATTCCCACTTGAAGAAAGGATTGGAAAGTAGAATATGGAAATCAAGAAACTATTTAAGAAAGATATTAAGAGAGACATTCAAGGTGTTGTTACCATTGGTAATGAAGAAGAATCTCGTAAAAAACAAGAATTAGAAGAATATGTTTGCACTAATGAAGTAGTGAAAAACTTTAGAAGTTTCTTTTCTGCTTATCGCAAATCCATTGCATCACCAACTGAAAATATTGGCGTATGGATTACAGGTTTCTTCGGCAGTGGTAAATCTCACTTCTTAAAAATATTAGGCTATTTATTATCTAATGAAGAAGTCGCAGGTAAACACGCGATTGAATATTTTGATGATAAAGTCCAAGACGCAACCATTAAGGCTGATATGGAATTATCTGCCAAGCAAAATAATTTGGTCGTGCTATTTAATATTGATTCCAAAGCTAGAGCAGACTCTAAAAATAGAAACATTTCCATCATGGAAACAATGCTCAGTGCCTTTAATGAGAAACTTGGTTACTCAGGTTCAACATTATGGCTCGCACAATTAGAGAGAGATCTTGATAATGATGGTTTATACGAAAAATTCGTTGAAGCCATGGCTAGAATCACTGGTAAGAGCTGGAAAGATGCTAGAAGAGCACCTTTAATGCTTACAGAGAAAATTGCTACAGCGTTATCTGAATTAAAAGGCATTCCAAAGGAAGATGCTAGAAATTACGTTATTGATGCTCAAAAGAATTACTCATTAAACATTGAAGAATTCTCACATATCGTTGCTGGTTATATTGAAAAGACTGGCAGAAGAGTAATCTTCTTAATCGATGAAGTTGGCCAATTTATTGGTACACGTGGTGAATTAATGCTTGGCTTACAAACAGTCGAAGAAGAATTAGGTAAAGCTTGTAAAGGTAAAGCTTGGATTGCTGTTACATCTCAACAAGAGATTAAAGAATTAATCGACGGTGCAAATAGAAACGCTCAAATGGACTTCTCCAAAATCCAAGGCCGTTTCGCGACTAGATTAATGATGTCATCCAGTAATGCTGATGAAGTTATTAAAAAGAGATTATTGGAGAAAACAGATGATGCCAGAAATTACCTCGGCACATTATTCCAGCAAAACAAAGATAGATTAAATAATCTATTGATGTTCCCTCAAAAACCAAAATGGACTGGGTATCAAGATGAGACACAATTTGTCGATTGTTATCCATTCGTTAATTATCAATTTGAATTATTACAAATGACATTCACCGCTATTAGAGAAAGCGGTATGTCAGAAGGTAAACATATTTCTTCCGGTGAAAGAAGCTTAATGAATGCATTCCAAAAGAGTGCAATCTTAAGAGCGGAAAAAGAAGATGGTTTATTAATTCCATTTAATGCTTTCTATGAAACCATTGAAGAATTCATGGACCACGACATTAAACAGATTTTTTCTCGTGCTGAAAGAAAACTAGAAAATCCATTTGATATTGAAGTATTAAAAGTCTTATTTATGCTCAAGAACGTCAAAGAAATGGAACCAACACTTGAAAGAATTGCCACATTGATGGTTTCTGACATTCATGAAGATAAGAAAGTCCTTAAAGACAGAATCAAAGAATCATTAGACCGCTTAGTTGATGAAACATTGGCACAACGCAACGGTGAAAGATATGAATTCTTAACCAATAAAGAACAAGATGTTAATAGGGACATCAAAAAAGCTACATATTCAACAGCAGAAGTATTAACCCAAGTTAGAAATATTATCTTTGATAATGTTGCTGCAATTGGCAATAAATTCACATTTAGCAAATATCAATTTGGATTAAACAGATTTATTGATAACAATATCCAAGGAAGCGAATCACCAGATAACCTATCAATTAAAATCTTTACTCCGTGGGCAAAGAACGATGTCACAGATATGGCTGTTGCATCTATGTCTTCTGATGCGCTGGTTATTGATTTAACTAATGGCCAGTATTTAGAAGAATTAATTCAAGCCAATAGAATCCAAACCTATGATAGAAATAATGCCTCTGGTGCAGATTCCACATTAATTGACATCCTTGCCAAGAAGAGAGCGGAAGCTGAAGAAGCTATTAAGCGTGCCGAAAAGAACATTATTAACTGTTTAAAAGAATGTCCAATCTATCAAAATGGCACTTTGTTAACATTCACCTCCAATGATCCTAAGAAGAGAATTACCGAAGGATTAGAAAGAGTTGTTAACAGCAAGTTTAACAAGATCGGTTATATTAAAAATTTCGCAACTAAGAACGATGATATCTCTGCATCCTTAAGAGAAAATCCACTAGGCATGGGCGTAGATGCGTTTGACTCAGGAGTTGATGCAAATGCTTTGGCATCTAAAGAAATCTATAACTATGTTAAAGAAGAAAAGAACTGGGGTAGAAGAGTTACAATGTCTTCTCTCATTACCAAATTTGGCAAAGCCCCATATGGTTTTAGACCGCTAGATGTCAGGAATGTTGTTGCATTCTTATTAGTCAACGGCAAATTAAAAATTAAAGTTGCGGACCAAATCCAAAATATTAACAGTCAAAATTTTGTCTGGGAATTCTCTAGAGGAAGCCAAGACGAAAGAATGGTAGTGGAAGTTCAAACTGAAATCGACCAAGCCAAACTCATGAAAGTGAAGAGAATCATGAAGGACGCTTTCGATTTAACTATTGAATTAAAGGAAGTTGAGTTACGTGATCAGTCATTAGAATTCTTTAAAGGAAAAGCTGAATCATTGCGTAAGATTACATATTCCAACTCTGGCATGTATCCGGGTAAAGAATTAGTGGATAAGATGTTGTCTATTTTCTCCACAATTACAGCGTCAACAGATTCAGAAACTGTCTTTGATAGAATTATTAGCAAAGAAGCTGATTTGATTGAATGTGGTGACAAGTTAGATATGGTCATTAACTTCCACAGTGAAGGTGGTTCTCAATTAAAGACATGGAAAGCCGCTCAAGAAATCTGCAAGTACTATGATGAAAACAGGCTCTTTGTTCCAGAACTCGATGAGATGTCTGACGTCGTAAACGAGATTGGAAATATTTTAAGAATGGAAGAACCATTCAATATGATGCCAAAACTCGCTCAATTAGTCGCTAAAGCCAATGAAATCAAAACTAAATTACTTGGTGTTATGGCAGAAGACGGCAAAAAGAGCATTAATAAATCGTTAGACAAGATTACAAGTGAATACAACGAAGCAGTTTCTAAAAACTTCCAAAAAGCCGACACAAGACAAAGAATTAATGAATTGTATGAAGGCGAAAAAGAAGTGTTCAAACAACTTTTATCAATGCTTGATTCGTTTGAGAGAATCTCATCTGCAAAGAGCAGAGCTCATACTGAAGTAGAAGCATTCAGAAACGCTTTAGTAAGAATTATTAATGAAGACAATAAAGGCGAAGAAGTCCGTGAAGTCAGACGTACTTCTGTTAGGGCGTCTAACTTAATTCCTGTTGCTAATAGGAAAATCAAATCTCGTGATGACATTGAACACTTATTAGAAAACATTAAATCTCAATTGGAAGGTTTATTAGACGATAACGACGAAGTCGACATTGACTAGGGAGGCAGAGTATGAACAAGAAGGCTCTACTTGATTATGCCTTATTTGCTAGAAAAGAGTTAGAAACGCAAATTGCTCTTTCTTTGAACAAATTAGGCATCTATAAAGGAAGAATATTAAAAGCCAATGTGGTTGGTGATTTTACCATTATCGAAGGAAATCCAGATTCATTCCCAAAACGTGTTTATAGTCTTCGCAAACAAATGATTAGCGAATATTTTGAAGGCGAAGAGAAGTTTGAAACCGTAGTGGAAGAATTTGCCTATACATGGTTTAACAGATTAGTAGCTATTAGATTCATGGAAGTCCATGATTATTTTCCACATGGATTCCGCGTTTTATCGAGTAGAGATGGCTCATATGAACCAGAGATATTATCAAACCTTCCTTATGTTAAAGATGAGTTAGATTTAGATGAAGAAATCGTTCGTTCCTTAAGAGAGCAAAATAAAACTGAAGACCTATTTAGATATGTGCTGGTCCAACAATGTGCTGCTTTAAGTAAAATCATTCCAGACATCTTTGATGTAAGAGAAAAATATTTAGAATTATTGCTCCCAAGCAATCTCTTATCTCAAGACTCTGTTGTTAGAAAGATTGAAATGATTCCAGAAGAAGACTTCATGAACGATATTGAAGTTGTTGGATGGCTATACCAATTCTATAACTCAGTTAAGAAGGATGAAGTTTTTGCATCCAAAGAAACAATTACAAAAGACACATTACCAGCGGTTACCCAATTATTTACTCCAGACTGGATTGTTAGATATATGGCCGACAACTCTGTTGGTAGATTATGGCTTGAATCATATCCAAATTCTTCTCTAAAGGCAGAACTTAAATATTATGTTGAAGATGCTAAACAAGATGAAGAAACACAAAAGAAGCTCGATGAGATTAAATACAAAAATGTTAATCCTGAAGAAATAAAGATTATTGAACCATGCTGCGGTAGTGGTCATATTCTCGTTTATGTCTTCGACCTGCTTTTGAAGATGTATCTTGAGCAAGGTTATAACAAGAGCGACATTCCAGCATTAATTCTTAAAAACAATCTTTATGGTTTAGATGTTGATAAGAGAGCGGCCCAATTAGCTAAGTTCTCATTAATCATGAAGGCTAGGTCTATCGACAAGAGATTTTTCACCGAAGATAGATTCGTTAATCCTAGAGTTTATGAAATTAAAGACAGCCAGTTACTTATTGCTTTGAATTACAAAGAAGCAATGAAATCACTGCATTTCTCCACTAAATCAATCGAATTAGCTGAATATTTAGTTAATACATTTGAATATGGAAAAGTTATTGGATCATTGCTTAAGGTTACTTCTAAAGACTATACCGAATTAGTGGATGATATTAAGAGATGTACAACCACAGAGGCGGCAGGTTTGTTCGACCAAGACTTCTATCACAAAGGTCTTAAACGCTTAAGATATTTAGTTCGTGTTGCTCGTGTATTGGCAAGAAAATATGATGTCATGATTACAAATCCACCATACGTTAATTTGAATAACTTAGAAGACTTAATGAAAAAATATGCCAATAAGCATTATTCAAGCGCAAAAGCTGATATGTTTTCTATGTTTATTTGGCATTCGTTTGAAATAACGAAAGAAAAAGGCTTTTCCGCCTTTATGACACCATATGTTTGGATGTTTATTAAATCATATATTGATTTAAGGGAGCATCTTTTAAGAAACAAACATATCATAACGTTATCCCAATTGGAGTATTCTGCATTAGAGGAAGCAATTGTTCCTCTTTGTACATTTACATGCCGCAACACAGATTTAAATTTCAATGCAAAATATTTTAGATTGACCGATTTTAAGGGCGGTATGTCTGTCCAAAATCAAAAATTCCTAGAAGCGGTCAACGATAACGACTGTAATTATGTTTATTGCAAGAAAGGCAAAAGTTTGCTCTCGATCCCAGCTCAAACAATTTCCTATTGGATTAGTGACAAATTAATCAATCTTTTGTCGACAGCGCCGGCGTTATCGCCAGTTTGCAAGCCGACGCAAGGCATGGCAACTGGCGATAACGGAAAGTTCGTCCGCTATTGGTGGGAGCCTTCATTTGTGGATGAATATCTGAACAGCAATTCTAGAGAAGAGAGCATTAAAGCAAACAGAAAGTTCGTTCCATATAACAAAGGTGGACTTTTTAGAAAATGGTATGGAAATAATGACTGTGTTGTTTATTTTAAGGATTTTGGCAAAGCGATTGCGGAGAGTTCTGGAAGCGTGATCCGTAACTCTCCGCAATACTTGATAGAGTCGATTTCTTGGTCAAAAATCTCCTCTGGAAACATTGCATTTAGATACAAACCATTCGGACACGTTTTTGATGTTGCTGGATGTAGTATTTTCGGAGATCATGAGAGGCTTATTTATTTGCTTGGGGTTGTTAACTCGAATGTTATACAGCAGATTCTTAAAGCGACTGCGCCAACGCTAAATTATGAAGTTGGTCAAATTGCTGCTTTGCCAATTATTTATTCTCGCGAAGACGAGATTAAGAAATTATCACAGAGCAACATTGATATTTCCAAAGCGGAATGGGATAGTTACGAAGATTCGTGGGATTTTCAAACTCACCCTCTTGTTTCAACAAACAATTCAAAAATTTCAGATGCTTTTGCAACTTGGAAATTAAAAACAGAAGCAATGTTCAACGAGATGAAATCAAACGAAGAAAAAATCAATAAGTTCGTTGCTGAAATTTATGATTTAACCGAAGAAGTTAATACGAACGTTGAAGATAAAAACGTTTCTATTAGAAGAATTGAACTTGTTTCAGCAATCAAATCGTTAATCTCATATTTTATCGGTGTTTTAATGGGGCGTTATTCATTGACTCAAAAAGGATTGGTCTATGCAGGTGGCCAATTTGATAGAAATAAATTTGCAGATTATGTTGATGATGACGGTGTCCTTCCTATTTATCAATTTGTGGGCATTGATGATGGTCTAACTAAATCTATTTGTGATATGGTGAGACGAATCTATGGTGATGTTTATTATCGAGAAAATTTGGATTATATAGCTGATGCGATCGGAAGAAAACCTGATGAAGGTGCTGAAGAAGCCATCAATCGTTATTTAAATTATGATTTTTACAAGGATCATATTAAGTTGTATCAAAGTAGACCAATTTATTGGATGTTAAATAGTGGTAAGGTCGGTGCTTTCAAGTGTTTGGTCTACTTACATCGTTATGACAAAAACACATTGGCTAAAATTAATGCAAAGTATTTCTTGCCAAGAACCGCTCTTTATAAATCTGAATATGAAAGATTAACAGATCAATTAACTAGAGCGGATTTAGCTCAGAGAAAGAAAATTGAAGCACAATTAAAGAAAATCGAAGAAGCCCAAGAAGAGCTTCAACTTTATGGACAAGTTTTAGACCACATGGCAAACCAATTCATTGACATTGATTTGGATGATGGGGTTAAGGTTAACTATGTTAAATTCCAAGGCGTTTCACTTGAAGTTAATGGTGCAACAATCAAGAAAGATTTATTAGTACCGTTTGGATTAGAAAAGAAGAAATAGGAGAGAGTTATGAACGATAGTAGTTATCAAGAAGCTAAACTTCAATTAATTAAGATGTTCAATAAACCATCTGATTTTCGACATGTTATCTTTTGGTATGATGAAACTCAAACATTTGTTGAAGAGATTAAAAATGATTCGTTCGATAATGCAAAAGTCATTATCTACGAAAACAACCCATTCTCAATTAAAACTTTATTGGAGATAGAAGATAAAAAATCGAACTATCTTATCTATTTCCCATGTAAAAGACCATCTGATGTTGAGAATTGGCTGTTAGACACCCTTCTTTATAGCGAGGAATATTATGCTGATGTTGTTGCGTTAACAATGAGAAACCTCGGTTTAGAAACCTCAAAACTCAGAGAAGTTATACAAAGACATCTAAATTTCTTCGAAAGCAAACAGAGAATTGCTGATTTAACTAAAAAATATCCAATCACTGATGAACTTAATCCAGAAGAATTAGAGCTCAACATGATGGCATCTTTGGTTAAAGCAGACTACCCAAAAATTGACCATATTTTGGTCGAAATCATCTTTGATGTTGAATCAGGTAAGAAGTATAAAGAATTAGAAAAATATAACTTCAAAAATGAATTCTGGACAGCGGTCTCTGAACAATTTTTCTATAGCGGAGAAGAAAGTGTTGATACATTGATTAGATCATTTTTAATGACTTCAGTTTCTCAAAACAAGAATCTAAATATTGATAGTCCTCTTTGGAATAAATTGATTATTAAGAATTCTCCAGAATCCGTTCTTTATTTTGTAAATGCTATCCTCAAAAAGGATGATAGATACGACGAGCTACAAGAATTGTACGAAAAGAAGCTTAGAATTGAAGAATTGATTAAATCTAGAGGCATTGATACCTTGGCATTTAGTGATGAATTTAAAGCATTTGATAGACACATTATCAAGACAATCACTAACTCCCTAGTCAGTGGCTCATATGATTTTGATTTCTACCTAAAAGTTATTAACGATTACCGTTTAACAACCGAATGGTATGCAGAGTTTGAAAATCAATATGATTTCTTGAAATATGCTATCCAATTAAAGAAGACGGTAGATATCGCAATTGAACAAGGATTAACACCATCAGATTATATTTCTAAATATTGTGAAGAATACTATGAGGTTGACACCAACTACAGGCATGCAATAAATTCTTTCTCAAAAATTGAAGAACCAGATGACAATCAGATGGCTTTGGTTACTGACATCGACAATACATATGAGAATAAATTCTTGTCTAAACTTGGTGGCACATTCTCTAGAAGCTTAAAAACAATTGAGCCACATTATTCATTTGGCTCCGTTGAATTATCCAAATATTTCTTTAAGAACAGAATGAATAGATTAGCAAAGAAACAATTTGTTATTATTTCAGACGCTCTTAGATATGAAGTTGGTGCGGAACTAGTTAAACAACTCAACCGTGTAGATAAATTTAATGGCTTAGCAAAACTTGATTACCAAGTAACAACACTTCCATCCATTACAATGTTTGGCATGGCTTCGTTGCTTCCAAATGAATCAATCTCCTACGAGAACAAACAAGTTATGGTTGATGGAAAACCTAGTAGTGGCACTGATAATAGAGACAAGATTCTAAAATCAAAGAGCCATTCTTATGCCGCTATTCAATATTCCGATGTTATTAAGATGAATAAAGAGGAATTGCGTCGTTATATGGATGATAAATCGCTTGTGTATATTTATCACGACACAATTGATAACGCTGGCGAGCATGACTTGGATGTATTTGAAGCATGTAATACAGCCATTAAAGAAATAATTGATTTAATCAGAAAACTATACAACACACTTCAAATCTCAAATTACTTAGTTACAAGTGATCACGGATTTATTTATAGAAACAAGAAGATTGATGCTTCTAATAAATATAATTCGTTTGCCGGTTTAGGCCTCGATGACTATTCACAAAGATATGCTGTTGTTAATGGCAATTTGGAATTAGTTGATTCTAATGCCTTTGATATGGAATATTTAGGTGGATGTAATCAAAAAGTCTATACACCATATTCTTATGATTTATATAGAAAAGCTGGCGGTGGAATCCAATACATTCATGGTGGTTCTTCATTACAAGAATTAGTGACCCCAATTGTTACTCTTTCAGAAATGAGAAGCAGGGCTTTGGATAAAGTTGTTGAGCCGGTCAAAGTTAGACTTAAAACAGCAACTCATAAGATTATGAATAAATCGTTCTCATTACAATTTGAGCAATGCGAGAAAGTGGACGGAAAGAAAACCCCAGCTACTATCATGGTCTACTTTGTTGATGAGAACCATAACGAAATAAGTGAGAAGAAACTTCTCATTGCAAATAAAACAACTGATAACCCATTAGAAAGAGTTATCGATATGAGATTTCTATTAAAGAATCAAACTTATGATAGAAATAAGAGGTATTACCTCGTTATGGAAGACAATGATACCGGAGAAGAAATTGAGAGCATTCAATTCGTTATTGATATTGTTGGCTTCAAGATGTTCTAGGAGGAATTGCATTTATGGATGAACTAGATAGAAAAGTATATGACTCGTTTGCGGGACGTGTTGTTAAAAAGGGTGCAACCAAATTAATTAAAGGTGCATCGAATGTTCCAACATATGTTTTGGAATACCTTTTAGGAACCTATTGTTCCTCTGATGATGAAAAAGAAATCGATAGAGGCATTGAGCAAGTTAAAAAGATTCTTGCGGAGAACTATGTTAGAAACGATGAAGTCAATTTGATTAAATCCAGAATTAGAGATAATGAAACTTACAATGTCATTGATGTCGTTGATGCCAGATTTAATGAAAGAGGCAACTTCTATGTCGCTGCTCTTCATAATATGGGAATTAGCGATAGAATTGATGATCAATACATCAAAGATAATGAAAGATTATTAAGTGATGGTATTTGGTGTATAGTTCAACTTTCTTATGATTACAACGATGATGAAGGTGGTGCGTTCCATATTGATGACATCACCCCAATTCAAATGCCTGGTTTTGACTTAAGTGAAATCTTAGATACACGAAAAAATTTCACCAAAGAAGAGTGGATTGATTTAATTATTCGTAGCTGTGGCATGGAACCAGATTATTTTGATGACCGTGTAAAATGGCATCTCTTGGCTAGAATTGCACCAATGATAGAATCTAACATGAACTTATGCGAATTAGGTCCTAGAAGTACCGGAAAATCGCATATTTATAAAGAATTATCTCCAAACTCCATTCTCCTTTCAGGAGGGCAGACAACTGTTGCTAATCTTTTCTACAACATGGGCAAGAGAACAGTTGGCTTAGTTGGCATGTGGGACGTTGTGGCTTTCGATGAAGTTGCTGGTATTAACTTCAAAGACAAAGATGGCGTTCAAATTATGAAAGACTACATGAATAGTGGATCTTTCGTTAGAGGCAAAGAATCCATCATTGCTAAAGCATCAATGGTCTTTGAAGGAAACATCAATCAAAGCGTCGAATCTTTATTGAAGACATCTACATTATTTGAACCATTCCCAGAAGCAATGATTGATACAGCTTTCTTAGATAGAATGCATTTCTATTTACCAGGATGGGAAGTTCCAAAATTAAGACCAGAATATTTCACTGATAATTGGGGATTCATTTCTGATTATTTTGCTGAGTTCTTAAGAGAAATGAGAAAAAGAAGTGATGCAGATTGTTATCATAGATTCTTTAAATTAGGTAGATGCCTCAATCAAAGAGACACTATGGCAGTCAATAAGATGGTTTCCGCTATGTGCAAACTTCTTTATCCAGATGGAAATTATTCTAAAGAAGATATTGAAGAGATTCTTGTCTATGCTCTTGAAGGTAGAAGAAGAGTTAAAGAACAACTTAAGAAGCTCGGTGGTATGGAATTCTATGATACCCAATTCTCTTATATTGATTTAGAAACTATGGAAGAGAAGTTTGTTTCTGTTAAAGAACAAGGTGGTGGAAAGCTCATTCCAGAAGGCAATTCTCCAGCTGGAACAATTTATACAACTTGTAATAGTGCAAATACTATTGGTGTTGCTAGAATTGAATGCTCCTTAAATGAGAAGGGGGGCGGGAAGTTTGAAGTCACCGGTTTGAGCAATTCGAAGGAATTAAAAGAATCAGTCAAAACTGCTCAAAACTACTTCAGAGCCAACGCAAAACACATTAGTCAAACAATCTCATTAGAACAAAAGGATTATTTGATGCATGTTGAAGATTGCCACGGAATCGGTATTGATTCATCTCTCAGTCTGGCTGTTTATATCTCATATATAAGTGCTGCTTTAGGAAGACCATTATCATCACAAATGATGGTGCTTGGCTCTATGACCATTGGTGGCACAGTTTGTAAAGTTGAAAATCTGGCGGATGCATTGCAAGTTTGTTTTGATGCAGGAGCAAAAAAGATACTCTTGCCAATGAGTAATGCAACCGATATTGCTACTGTTCCTAGCGAGCTGTTTGCTAAATTCCAAACAAGCTTTTATACATCACCAGAAGATGCCGCAATTAAGGCTTTGGGTATTGAATAAGCGTTCTATATGGAAAAAGATTTCTATGCAAAATCAATAGAATTCACATATCAAATAAAGAAGCTTTCTACTTATGAGATCAAGCAATTAAACCATTCTTTTTTGAATGAATTGCCAAAGCATCTTTATAAATATAGAAAAAGCGGAAAACTAGGACGCATAGATTTTTATATTGGTGAAAGAAAAATATATACTGCATCATTCAATAATTTAAACGATAAGTTTGAAGGTGTTACACCTGCAACTAAACAACGTATTCTAACCTTTGATGGGGAGGGCATGTGCCGCTATTACAAAGATTCTATTATTAGAATTCTCAAAGAAAGATTCCCGTCTTTGGATGAAAAAGTTGCAGTTAAAATATTCGATCTAATAATTGAAGAACGTTTTGACAAGAATGCAATATACAAACGCTCAGCGATGTTGGTAAAAGATACAGAGCGGAAACAATTAAAAACGATTATAAGTGCTCTTAGTTATATCTTTGAGAAAATGGATACGGAATTAAATTCCAATAAAGATTTTGCTAAAGGGATGAGAATGCTCATGGATATCAACAATGAAATGGGCGCATATTGCATGTGTGATACATTATCTAATGATGGTTTATGGGCGTTGTATGCAGATGATTTTTCAGGTTACTGTATTGAATATGATCTAACGGATCCTTGCAAGTCCAAAGGTTCGATTCGCTTTATTTCAAGCTTATATCCAGTAAAGTATGTAAAAAAGAAAGATGATGATTGGTTCAAACCATTATTCGAAATGACCATTAAAACAATTAACATTGACGGAAAAGCAAACCAATTTAATAGTGGTATTCTTTTTAACCATTGGATGATTAAAGCTTTATGCTCAAAGAAGGATACTTGGAGTGGTGAAAGAGAATGGAGAGCTTTAGGAAAAGCAAATACAAGCTACATGGGTCCGCTAATTTCATCAATTATTGTCGGACACAACATTTGTAAGGATGACTTTATGAAGATAAGCGAATATGCAAAAAAGAAACGCTACCCTTTAAAGATTACCGACATAGATTACAATAACCAAGAAGTGATAGCTCGTGAGATAACCGAGGAAGACATAAAACTTATTAATACAAGAGAATAGTGGCTAAAGCCACTTTTATTTAACTCCAAAGAGTTAATAACCTCAAAAACCATACGAGAATATGGCACACGACACCCTGTATCATGGAATATGTTTAATATATTTCTATTGAAATAGAAAATCGCGGCAACATATATCAGTATTTAGTGAAGTATTTAAAACTTTGATATATGTTGCTTTTATCTATATGGTGATGGATATGCTATCATAAGATAGATATGTTTAAGAAATATTATATTGATAAGAATAGTGAATTTAATAAATCGTTAATCCTTGCTTTAATTGAACCTGGAGAAAGAGGTTTTAAGATATCGGGATTAGGAGAAATAGAATATAAAGATTTATTTTCTACTAGAAACATTAGATTTATTAATAATGAAGTAGATTTTAAAAGTGTCACTACTAAAGTAGAAGTTATCTATCTAGATGACTATTTACATCTAAAAGCCTTAGTGTTGTCCTCTAGTAGTGGTCTTTTCTATCTATTTAAGATAGATCATCAAGATGAACATAAATTAAACATTAATCAAAAATATATTTCTAATCATCTTGATGATTTACTTTTAGATTTTGAATCTCACTCTAAAAGTAAGGGAAAGATTAATTATTATGGAGAAGGTGATTCTTCTTTAATAGAGAATATTAACTATTTTGAAAATCTATATAGTAATGATATTAAAAATAATATCGATTTAGATTCTGATATCTATCAACTATTATTTGAATCTAATAACTTATTCACTGTTGATTTTATCTATTTATGTAATAACCACTCGATAAGGATAGTAAACAATAATGAATTATCTAATAAAGTATTAAATTTAGAGATGATGAGAAAGAATAATTCTCATCGTAAAGACTGCTTATTTATAAATTCCGCTAATAAAGATATTGAATACTTTATATTCACTTATAAAGAATTCTTTATTAATCATTATTATCTATTTAAGAATCTTGGTAATGATGAATTCTTATTTTTCAAAGAAGATATCTCATTTAATAGATTATTAGCCACAAGCGAATTAAAAGATATTAAATATAAAAAGGCTAGTAACTTAGCCTCTAAAGAGTTCGCTAAAAAGAAATATGATAATTTCTACAATGAATATACTTCTTTTGAAGCTGAAGAAGAATTTGAAACTGATATCATTAAAGAATTCAATATCTTAGAGTTTGGTAAGATCAAAGCAAAAGCCAAACTCCTTGAATTCATTAATGAGTTTAAATCTACTTATAAAACTAAACATTATAAGAGTGATATCGGAGTGACCTTTCACGGTCATACCCGTATATTAGAACGAATTGGGCAACTTGAAGATAGTGAAATGTTAATACTTGCTAAAGTAGCCTATGAAGAAGGAAAGAACTCTGTTAATTATCTTGAGAGTGATCCTAAGATGTTTAAGTTTTTACAATATCAACAAAATAAGAAAAGAGGTAAGACTCTAAGATTATATAAAGATTATCTATTCTTCTATTCTATGGAACCACCTCATGATTTAGTGACTTGTTTCCCATTTAATAGTAGTTTTGAGATGTATTCAAAGAATAACTAGCCTCAATTCTACGGGAAAGCTTTTTACTATAAGTATGTCATAACGCGGATTAAACGTATCAGCCGCAAATATTTGTTGAAAAATAATTAACTCGTAATGAATAATATAGTGGTAGCAGGGAACTGTTACAAAAATATGTGTCGCTCCTCGGTATGCGTCTCACAAATGGCCGAGTTTTTTATTGCTTATGAGCATTTTTGTCGAAACACTTCTTTATATAGCAACCTCATGATTTAGTGACATGTTTCCCATTCAATAGTAACTTTGAGATGTATTCAAAGAATAACTAGGATTTTTTGTATCAAAATTATTGTTTGATGATACAATAAATGATACAATAAATTTGCGAGGTAAAAAAATGGAAAATCGTGAATCAGAAACAGTCGAATTTAAAAAAAGTACATCAGAATTGAAACAAGGAATTATATCTCTATCTTCCATGCTCAATAAGTCAGGTAGTGGAGTTTTGTATTTTGGGGTATTAAACGATTCGACAGTAATTGGTCAACAAATAGGAAAAGACACTACACACGATATTTCTGTTGAAGTTAAATGTCAAATTAAGCCTGAAGTTATTCCAATAGTCGAATTAATAAATATTGGGGATAAGCAAATTATAAAAGTATCTGTTGTTGGTGATAAGAAACCTTATTCCGCTTACGGAAGATATTACATTAGAAGCGACGATGAAGATATATTGATGAGCAATGAAGTACTTGAGCAGTTTTTCAAAGATGACTCTATTGATTATTCAAAATGGGAAAATGCAATTACTGAATGGACAATTGAAGACATCGATGAAGAGAGACTGATTAGATATTTTAACGAAGCTAACGAATGTGGAAGATTGAATTATGTTTATAAAGATAGTAAAGATGCTTTAACGAAATTAGGTCTTTATAAGAATAATCATTTAAATAACGCAGGATACTACCTTTTTTCAAAAAACAAACCACTCAAATTGAAATTAGCTGTTTTTAACACTGATGAAAGATTATCGTTTTCTGACATCAAATTATTTGAAGGCAATATATTTGATTGCATTGAAGAAGGAATTCGCTATATTTCTGAAAGAATGAGATGGAATGCTAAGATTGTCGGGAGCAAGAGAATAGAAACTCCAGAGATACCGTTAGAAGCAATTAGAGAAATTGTTGTTAATAGTTTCGCTCATATGAAGGTGAATCCAGCTATTTTAAACGAAATCTATTTAACTCCTACCAAAATAAAAATCAGTAATCCTGGTAATATAGCAAAAAATATTGATCCGATTGAATTCGCAGCAGGAAAACAAAGTCCGATATTAAGGAACCCACTGATTGATATGACTTTATATAAAAATAATACTATTGACTCTTTTGCTACAGGCTTTGAAAGAACTTTCAAACTCTGCAAGGAAGCAGGAATAAAATGGGAATATGAAAATACTAAAACGTCATTCAGCTTTACATTTATTAGATCAAATGATACAACAAATGATACAACAAATGATACAATAAAAAATCGCCAAAGCGATATTATTAGTCTAATTAAAAAAACTCCTTCAATAACAAGAAAAGAGATAGCACAGACATTAAACATTTCAGAGCCAACGGTTGCTCGAGATTTAAAAATGTTGCAAGAAATTGGTGTCATCAAAAGAAATGGACCAAACAAAACAGGCTATTGGGAGATACTGAAAGATGGCAAATAAAGTATTTAAAAACATTGAAGAATTTATTGAAGGATTCACTAGAAATGATCCCACTCCTGAGCGATCCTAAGATGTTTAAGTTCCTTCAATATCAACAGAATAAGAAAAGAGGTAAGACTCTTAGACTATATAAAGATTATCTATTCTTCTATTCTATGGAACCACCTCATGATTTAGTGACCTGTTTCCCACTTAATAGCAGCCTTGAAACATATTCAAAAAATAACTAGTCCCAATTTCACAAAAAAATCAGAATATTTCTTCTGGCATGCTTCTTTCTTTTGACACCATTAGTTTCCATTTATTTACTAATTTGGCAAACCCTACTTTTGATTCAAAGTATTGGATTTTGTTACCTGACTTAGATAAACATAATTGATAGAAGGATTCTGGCACTCTATTCCCAAAGTGTTTTTCAAATAGATAGCCAACTTTCTGATATAGATATGCTTTATCATAGTATTCAAGCATCTTGATTACTTTATCCAAATGTAAATCTCTACAAGCATCTAGAGCGTATTCTATTTCTTCTAATCCACCAGCATAGCCAGGATTATCAATTGAATCAACAATCGCACGTTCTAATGAAACCACTCTAATTCCATTTTCTTTCATACGATCAATTATTTCTAAATTGCACATGCTCATTTTTGAAGAGTAGACAATGTTTTCAAACTCCAAATCATTCACATATACATGCGTTAGGTACGTGAAACGTGACACAAATACTTGAGTTGTTAGACCATAATATTCAAGTGCCTCATGATAGGAAAAATATGAGTCGTTAAATAGGCGAGACGCTATTTGAAATCTAGAAACATATATTCCACCTGTAGAACGATCCACTAAGGCATATAAGCCTTTCTTTATTTTCTTTATTTCACCCCTTTTTGTGGCGCGATTCACGAACGCGTAAAAGTTTTTTATATTTGGATATAATTCTTCAACATCTTCATAAGTAAATAATTCTGGTAATATTATCATACCATAATTTAAGCACAACTCTACAAATAAGTAAAGTTATACTGAAAATTTGGTATATTTAACGTTTGAATAATTATTGATACTTATAAGATGTAGATTAAGGCAAAGGCAACCCTGGTTTTCTATTTGAATGTCGAAATATATGCAAATTTCAGTAAAACAGGTGTCGAAAAACATGCAATTTTTAACTATTCAATAGTCCAAAAACATGCTAGCAGCACGCCATTACAACCTTTTGCGATATTGTGCCATCATTGATAAAGAATGCTTTTGAGTTTGTGCAGAAAAAATGAAAAAATACTTTTGAGTTTGTGCGTTTTGTCATTTACAAATCCCATAACTTGTTACTAGTTAACATGACATATCACAAAGTGGGGGATGAATTTGACAAAAATTAGTGAAAAAAATCTATAGATATTACTATTAATATAGGTGAGATTTTGATATAATTAATATGTAAGAAAGATATCAATAAATTGATATCTAACTTCGATATTTAATGTATATGAAGCTTATAAAAAGAACCTATCGTTTTCGTCTATATCCTAGCGACTCTCAAAAAGATTTAATTGAGAAAACTTTAGGTTGCTCTAGACAGGTATATAATGAGTTTCTTTCTCTTGCTAAAAAGGAATATGAAAAAGATCATAATTATAAAGTAAGTAAATATGATCTTATAAAATTACTCCCAGAGTATAAAGAGAAATATCCCTATTTAAAAGAAGTAGATTCTATCGCTTTGCAACAAACTGTGATCCACCTATATGAAGCTTATAGAAACTTCTTTAGACATAATAGTGATTTCCCGGTATTTAAAAAGAAAAAGAATGATTATGGTTATATTACGATGAATATCAATAACTCTATCCGCATTATCGGTAATGAGATCCAAATTCCTAAAATCGGTAGAGTAAAATTTGTTTATCATCGTCAATTACCAGAATCATTTAGCTATTCGATGATAAGCGTTTCTCGAATTGGGAAATATTATTATGTTTCTCTTATTGGAGAAGAAGAATATCAAGAATATCAGGAACATAGTAAAGACAATTTAGATTTAGCTAATTCCATCGGATTAGATTTTTCTTTAGCGAATCTATTTGTTAGCGACTATAAAACTAAGTCTAATATGCCTAAGTATTATGAATCGTCTTTAGCTAAACTCGCAAAAGAGCAAAGAAAATTGTCTCATATGGTAAAGGGTAGTAATAATTATAAAGAGCAACTCTTTAGAATTACTAATCTACATGAGCGAATTGCTAATCAAAGAAAAGACTACCTACATAAAACTAGTCGATATCTTGCTAATAAATATGACTATGTTTTTGTGGAAGACCTTGATTTAAAAGAGATATCTAAAAGAAAAGAAGAATTAAAGCTAGGCATATTTGTTAGTGATTTAGCCTTTGGCACATTCTTAAATCAGCTTAAATATAAGTTAGAATGGCTAAATAAGAAATTAGTTAAAGTAGATAAATATTTCCCATCTAGTCAATTATGTTCTGAATGTGGATATCGTAAAACTGATCTACTACTTAAAACTAAATCTTGGATTTGCCCAAATTGTGGAATGAAACATAACCGAGACCATAATGCCGCGGTTAATATTAAAAAAGAAGGAATGAGAATGATTCTTAATCCTTCTAATTAAATAGTTATAAACAAGTTGTTTGTCTTGATATAAAACAAACTTAACCGAGGGACTCTCGGGGATAGCCCATTGATACTGAAATCACTAGATTTCTTGAGTGGGAAGCCCCCATCTTCTATAAGTGGGGGAGGAAGTCACAAGTGTGTGGCACATCTGTGACATAAAATTTGATATTATTACTTTTAGTAACGTCATTTATAACGATTTTATCTATATAAATTAGTTATTAATCGTTTATCATGTTATTGTCAGTTTATTTCATAAAAGCTTTCAATATTGGAGGTAACTATAGTGAAAAAGTTTAGATCATTATTCCTAGGTGTATCACTCTTAGCGATGCTAGTGAGTTCATGCACCCCTTTTAATCTTAAGAGTGATGATAATTCTAATTATCAATTAGATGATGATCAGATGCTAGACATCTTAACTGAATGGAATCCTGAAGTTCATGTTACTCATGATGAAAACTTTAAGCCAGTGTTAGACGGAGACTTTGAAGAGATTCCAGAAGATAAACAAGCTCGATTATCTTCATCTATATTAGACGCGAAAAGAAATTCTAAAGTCGGAATCGTCTTCTCTAATGTAAATGAAGTTAGAGGGCCTCGTACTTTAAAAAGTGAATATCAAAAGATTATCTATAGAAATAACGCTAATGATTATTTAACAGTCACTAATGTGGATAATGACATATTAGATGTTTTATATTACGCAGAAGATAATCGTTTATCTGTGACTTTAAATGATTCTTTCCGTTATGGAGAGATCTATTTTGTGAATCTCTATGATGAGAATCTTAGCTTTGAATCTAAGGATCCTTCTATTAGAAGACTCACTATTGAAATAGAAGATGACCCAAGTGAACCAGAGACTATTGATGAATATGAACTCGATAGTTCTATTCCTGTACTTGGCTTATCTTATGTCACTAATGAAGATGTCGATGAGAATTCTATCTATTCCTTCGATTATAGTGGATCACTTCCTAGCCTCACTCCTGGAGAAATCTTCTTAGTCAAACAAGATGTCTCTAATGATGAGTTGGGAATAATTGATTTCTATGGAGAGTTTGTTAAACAAGTTGATAATAAAGACGGGACCACTCGTATCTATTACGAAGAACCTGAAGGAGATAAGATTTATAAGAAACTAAGAAGAAAATCAGTAGAGCTTATCGATTTCACTAATGTGAATATCTTAGTGGATGAAGATACACTTCAAAGACAAATTAGATATTCTGATACTTCTAGAGCCTTGCTCTCATTCTTCGCTAAAGAAGTGAAGAGCACTGATAGTAATGTCTTAGGTGGAATCTTAGATCAATTACATTTTGATTTTACATTTAACTATTATGATGGAAAGTTCACTTTCTCATTCTCTATCTATGTGAGTAATATTGAACTCTACAAGAATGAAGAGGGAACAGCAGGCTTATTCCTCACTTTAAAATATGAATATACCAGAATCAGTGAGTATCATATTGATTTTGATGTCGGACTAAAAAAGAAATGGTTTGTCCCTGTTGGTGTCTCTTATAAAGTGAAGATGGTGGAGGATATCGAAGAATCACATACCTTCTACGTCATTATCAATGATCAGAACATCCAAGATGAATCTAGTGAGAAAATCAAAAACGATTTAGCAAACGAAGTCAGTAACGCGAAAGCCGGTAACGATAACTTCTTTAAGAAAGTTAACGAAAGTGATGAGGCGAAAGCAAAAACTGAAGGCAATAAAACCACAATCCCTCTATTTGAAATCGAGGTTCCTGTATATGAACCATTAATGTTCCAATTTAGAATGGAACTCATTATTGATTTAACAGTCGAAGCGATGTTCTTTGTTAAAAAGCAATGGAAATCAAATCGTGTAGTACTTAACTTCTCTAATAAGAGTGGTGGAGATAGTGATACCCATCAAGATGTAAAAGAGGCTAGTTCCTGGGATTTCTATTTCATGGGTCTAGCAGAATTTAGAGTGGCCTTTAGATTATCAGGTGCGTTATATATCAAAGGAACATATAAATTCTTACACGTGGAACTATACGCAGAATTCTATGTGAAGATTGGTATCCAAGGTAACTTATCAGCGACGATCACTAATAGTAGTGAAGGAGAAAAGCTAACTGGTAATGTCTCTATTGATTTATATGTCTTAATGGGAGCGAAGGTTGGGCTAGATATTGTCATCGCGATCTTTGATATTGATTTCTCCGTAGACTTATTTAAAACATACATATTGCGTGTCCATTTCTCTAATGACCTAGAATGTTATTCTGATGACTCAGTGGATACGATCAATTTAGATAAAACAATCGCGAATATTAATGATTATGACATCTTGAAGTTCCGTACTTGGGATGGAGTGAAGATGAGAACTGATGTCCAAAAGATGGCCCCAGATAGTGAAGTCTATTTAATTGAAAGCTGGTTAGGTGATTTATCATTTAGGATGTTCACTTTTGAAGTAGATGAGGCAAGTAAAGATTTGATCACTATTACTGATTCAGGTGAGATTCAAGTTGCCTATGCGACTGACGCTCAATTTACTGCGAAGTTTACTGTGAAAGTTAATCCTTTAGTGGGCTTTATCGAAGATAAGGTGATCACTATTAATTTCAATGCGCCTGACGCTCATAATATTTATATTAAAGACGATGAGACTGGACAATATATTGATATTGGTAAATTCCGTCCAGGAGCTGAATACACTTTAAAGCTCCCAGAAGAAAGAGATGGATATCGTTTTGAATCATATCTAGTCCATTTCCCAAGTGGAGATCAAGTCTTAAATGTTGGTGATACCATCAAAATGATTGAAGGACAAGATTTATATATTGATATTAACTGGCATAAGATTATCTATTACACCGTCTATTTCTTAGACGGACATAATAATGTGGTCTATGTCGACTCTAAGGTCGAAGAGAACACGACATCTAGTGAACCAACTCCAGAAATAAGAGACCAATTTATGGAAGGATATTTCTTCGTTGGTTGGGATAAGTCCTTTGTCCATGTGACAAGCGATCTGATTGTCCGTGGTATCTATATGCAAGTGAGGTAGGTGAGTGATATGAAAAAGTTATCTATTTTATTTATTGCTAGCCTCACTACTACATTAATTAGTTGCGGCGTAGAAGAACCTAAAACCTCTCCTAAGTGGGCATATACCCCTCCAGAAGAAGCTCTTATTCGAGTGGGTAAAGAAGGAGTAGAGATCGCTTCTATTGGTGTTAACAATATCCCTAGTAGTGGTATTAAAATCGCTGGGTGGGATGAATGTAATATTGAACTTGATGTGATGTATAACGATTTAACACATCAATCGTTTGATTTCTTAGAGAAACATATTCCTTTAGATTGTCGTCATTTCTTAGGGGAGATTGGTCATCACTCTTTAGATATTGCGATTAACGGAGTGGATGTGACCTTTGGTTTTGATATTATCAATAACCCTGATTTCCATGGATATAGCTGTAAATTTATTGATACGAGATTTGAAGGTGAACCAGTGATACAAGAAACCACTGTCGGATATTATCAATCAGTGGAATATACTGGAGAAGATTTCCCAGATGAAGTCGTTGATGATAATAATGTGAAAACATTTATTGGTTGGGATTATTCTCTTAACGCGATTCATCAAGATATGGAATTTAGAAATAAATTTAGAACAGCAGAAAAACGATATTATGGCCGCGCAGTAAGAAACGATGAAACTGATTTCCATCTACAAAAAACATATAGAAAAGATGATACGATTCACGCATTAACTTATTTAGGGAGAATGCAGTGTATCACCCTGAACCACGGTAATGCGATTTATCATGAACAAGGTGAGACTGTTGAAAATGAATTAGCGTTTAACAAATTAAATCCATATAACGATATGTGGAATGAGTTAAATGATTATGCATTTACATATGGTTTAGAATATGAAGCTGTTCCTAAATATAACGGCTTATTATATGGCACGACTGGAGCATTTTCTAACTCCACAACTTTCTTAGCGGATTTTGAAAATATCTACCGCAATGAACAAGGTGAGATTCCTGGTGGTTACGTAACTTTAAAAGATGGGGCTGTAGTTAATTTATCAACAGAGCCATGCTATGCAAAATCATATGATATCGCTAGCCAACACTTAACAGATACCAAAACTGTTAATGATGATGATATCACTGGATATTATCGTATTGGTTTAACAATGGCCTATGACATTTACTTATCTACTTCCTATATCAAATTAGCGGATCATCGTTATGAGTTACTTCAAGGATCGAGTTTCCATTTCTCTCCAGTTGCTCAAAGTAAACAAGTGGTCCTTCAATATAGTGAAGGTGAGATCTTTGACGCTCCATTTGAACATAGACTTAAAATAACTAACGAGATGCTTTATCATCTCGCGGATTCTTTAGATTGGTAGGAGGCAATAGATATGAAAAAGAAAGTATTACTCTTAACTAGTCTAATGGCGTTATCTGGTGTCGCTGTTAGTGCAATCACCATTATTAGTAGCCCTAATTTTGAATTAGCTAGCTCTTATAATAGTCCTTACACGATGACTTTAGACAAAGATCATAAGGTTGTTAATTATGCTGATCCAGATTCAGATAACTATGCCACAGGATCAATTTATACCGATATGGGCTCTAAAATAAATCTCCGTCTTTCCCCTGATATTAGACATTATAGTGCAGCGGATTGCTTTGTTGACTTTACTAGTACTGAGCATAACTATATTGAATTAGCTAGCCCAGTTAACGGATTACTTAAGATGGATTATGAGGCTAATTGTGATTTAACTATTGAGGTTGGTTATTCTCTTGCTACTTATATTGCTAGCGACACCATCCGTATTGGTGGCACGATGACTAGTGGGACCTATGAATTTGATTCTTTGGTGAGTCAATATCATGTTCCACCAAGTTATTTTAAATTATCCACTAATCAAGATGCTGCCAGTCATATTATTAAAAGCTTAAAGTTCTACTTTACTTGTTCTCCTAGTGGAGATCCAACTACTCCAGTAGGAACTTATACATATGAGGCTAATAATGATATTGAAGGTCAATCAATCACCATTACGGATTTCTCAATGGAAGGACATGATATCCCTGAAGGAAAAGTGTTATTTGTTCCTGATAAGATTGATAATAAAGTAGTCACAAGAATTAACGCAGGAGTCTATGATAATGTTCCTTGGGTTGAACATCTCTATCTACCATTTGTGGGTGGCACTAAATATTTAAGCACTGAAGGATATTCTTATAACTTTGCGAGTATCTTTGGAGCAAATAAAGCCCATATCCAATATCGCCCAATTCAACAAAAGAGTGGAGCCTCTGGATATCAAATTTGGTATATACCAAAATCATTACACACAATCACTGTTAATGGATGTAATATCGATATACCTGGATTTGAAGAAAATACATCAATTCCTGATTATGCTTTCTACGGCTGTAATGAGATGATTGATACAATTAACTTATATTGTGATTTCGTCAGAATCGGTGATGGAGCATTTGGTAATTGTTCCGCTTTAACGGATTTATTATTACCAAATTCTTGTTCCACAGTGGGCACTGCCGCTTTTGCGGGATGTTCTAACTTATTCATTAGATGTGAATATTCTGACTTCAACTTAGATTTAGATAATGTCACTGGTAACCCAGACTATCGTCCATATACGTATGGATATCAAAAGACAGTGGAAGTTGATAACATCATCTATGATGTTGTTAAAAACTCTGATCAGTCATTATCTTTAGTGGTCGTGGGAGTTAATCCTGAGGCAAAGAATATCACTATTCCTAAAACTTTAGTAGTTGATGATACTGAAATGCTTGTTGCTAGAATCACCAATCGAGCGATGGAAGGGATGACTAATTTAAGAATCGTGAGATTTAATAACTTTGATATTAGACCAACTGATAATTATATTGGTCACTTCGCTTTTAAAGATTGCTATAGAGCAACGTTCTTAATACATGGCCGACCAAGTGAATTACAATGGCCAAGTGACTGGAATATGGGTGCAGGAAGAGCGTATGAGAACTTCTTTCCTACTTCTGACCCTGCTCCTACTGAATTATTAAATTGCTCATTCTATATGATGGAGGAAGATGTCTACACTGATCCAACTGATCAAGGTGTCTTCTATACTGATGTGAGTGATAAGTTAGGATCTATCTTTGATTTTAACTATGTTACTAAACAGTTAGAGAGTATGCTCTCAGAAAAAGAATTCAGAGCCTATTTCCCTAGCTACGCTTTTGAAGGTGATACAAGAGTCACTAGAGTGGACTTCCCTAGATTAACTTCTTTACCACACTATGGATTCGCTAATTGTCCAAATTTAGAAAGTGTTTATTATTACGGCACAGAAGAAGAATGGAACTCTTTAAAGAGTGGTGGTTATATTGGTGCTAATGTGTTCTATAATACCTCTATTACCACAATCCATGTTATTGACGGCTCTGGTAACTTTGTGGAGATCCCACTCTAATATATATAAGCAAAGAAGACAGTTGCTCTTTGAAACAACCGCCAGAGAAATAAAGCATCTAGTGTGATTGTTGAAAAGGATTTTTGGGTATGTGTTGTTTTGAACTACTTATTGAATGAATTGCAATATAAAGATTATTTCATTTGTTATCTATGACAGGACAAAAATTATGCAGTAGATGCGTTTCATTAGTTAGAAATTACGATTATATTTTTTAGGAAAATCTAGGTCTTTCTTGACAAAACACCTAGAATTACATAAATTATAGACATGTTATACTTAACTAAAGAATTGCTTAATAATGGAGAAACTGAATACTCAATTAGAAATAAAGTTTCTAAAGGAGAATTGTTTTCTATTGGAAGAGGAGTTTATAGCGATGAGCCGCAACCATATGTAGATGAATCATACTTATGTAGTAAATACCCAAATGCAATTATTACTGGTTTATCCGCTTTTTATATTTATGACTTAACAGATTATATTCCTGATAAATATCATTTAGCCACTAGACAACATTCATTCCCAATTAATAACAATGAAGTGATTCAATCCTATCAAGATCCATCATTTATTGATGTTGGAAAGCTTTCTATGGAATATGGAAATGGTAAAATCACCATTTATAATCTAGAGAGATTATTAATTGAGTTAATAAGACTTAAAGAAAAATATCCTAAAGATATTTATTATGAAGCCATTAATTCTTTTAGAAAGATTAAAGACAAATTAGATTTCTATAAAATAAACGAATATTCAAAATATTTTAAAAATGGTGACAGCATACTCCAAAAGATAAAGGAGGTCATTTAAGTGAATATCAAAGAACTTGTTAATAAATACGTTTCTAAAGGCTTTTCTTTAAGGAACGCACAAAATATTGTCGCAGAAGAAATCATGATTAACAAAATCGCTTCTAGCGAAATGGCTGAGCGTGTCACTATTAAAGGTGGCTTAGTTATGTATAACCTTTCAAAGAGCGATAGACGTGTCACTAAAGACATTGATTTTGACTTTATTAAGTATTCCATTGATAAAGAATCTGTTTACTTTTTTATTGATAAAATGAATAGTCTTCATGATGGTTTAGAAGTATCTATCGTCGGAGCAATAGAAGACTTAAACCAAGAAGATTATCAAGGTGTTAGAGTTAATACAATTATCAAAGATAAATTCAACAACAAGCTTAGTTTGAAATTAGACATCGGTGTTCATAGTTATCCAGCAATTGAACAAGACATCATGATTTTTAATTTCGATTTAGACAACAATGGAGTGTCCATTAGTGCTAATCCACCTGAACAAATATTTGCTGAAAAACTCATTTCTTTGGGAAGACACGGTGTTATTTCTACTAGATACAAAGACATTTATGATCTTTATTATTTAATTAAAAAATGTAATTTATCACTTAAAAAGGTAGATTACATTTTGGAGTTATTCCTAAATAATTCATCTAGAAAACCAAGCAATATTTCTGAACTTCAGAATATTGTCATAGATACTTTGAACAACAAACAATTTGCGTTAGAAGCATCAAAACCTGTTTCTAAATGGGTTGATGAAAGTTTTGAAGATGTAAAAGACACAATTGTTGTTTTTGTAGATAAATTATAGTTTTTTAAATCAGGCGCGCTCCTCTAGTCCAATGCTTGGGCCTTATTTTTTTATATCATAGGGATTATTAAACAAATTGTAGCAAATGATACATTTTATTTTAGTGTGGCACTTATGTGACAGGTATGCGCGTATGATATATTGTGTTTTTTAAGAGGGTTCTATTATGTTCAAAAGAAAAACAATACTATCAATTATATTCTCTGCCTTAACATTAGGTTTAATCTCTACTGGATTTACTAATAATAATGACAAAGTAGTGGAGGCTAAAGCAGAAGAAGAAAAAGTAGAATACATTTATCTTGATTGTTCAAAAGCAGTCTCTAGTGGTTATTCATTTTTCCATCCATATGTCATATTTACTGGAGGCGCTAATGTATATGAATACATGATGAAATCAGTTAAAGATAATGTTTATAAATATCCTATTCCACAAGGGGCGACACTTGTAAATTTTGAAGACCATTACAATAATGGTAAAGTCAAATCAGAATTATGGTATGATGGCTCTACGTCATCAATAGATATTCCAGAAACTAAAAGGACTTTCTATATCACTAGTTATAAATCTTTTGAATCAATTACAAAAGCTGATGCTTTCTATGGTGAATGGAGAGATAACTATGATATGCCTGACGAAGAAGGGTATTACATTGTTAACAGTTCTAATAGTTACAAATATGAAGGTGCGATTAAAATGGACGAAGGTGTCTCTGGAGATAAGGCACAAACCATTCAATATCATGGAACAAAGGATCAATATATTAAAGTGAGGTCATATATTGATAACACTGATACCACATATCCTAGTAGTGGCAAAGGATATAAATTTTCTAGTGACAAAGATGTTAACGTATATATTGACGAAAATGATGAATTCTTAGTGGAAGATTATGTTATTCCGCCTGAAGAAGATGGATATTATGTTTTTGGTTCATTTAATTCAGAGACTATTGATGAATATAAAAGTGAATATAAAACAACTTCCTTTGTGGATGAATCATACGATTATATTGAAGTATATGATAATTTGGCTTTAGATTTGAACGATGTCATATCTATTAGACAACATTCTTCATCGACTCACCCAAGAGATAAATATATAGCCCCTGTATCATATCTTAGCGATCTATATTTTAAAATTGATGGTAATAATGTCACTATCAAATATGAATTTGGAGTGAAGCATTATGATATTTTTATCGTTCAAACTGATGATGGAACTTATTTCTTACCAAAATTCCATCAAGATAAATGTTTTAATAAAATAACTGCGGTATTTTTCGATGTTAATGGTGAGAAAACCGGAACACAATCTTTACCTGATCAAATATCTTATGATTATTTGGTCCCAGCTTTTCCTAATATTGATGGCAAATACTGTTTAAGAAAAGCATATGTAGATGAAGACTGCACAGTTGAATATTCTGGAGGAGCCATCGATACTCCAACAAATATTTATCTTAAATATTATAATTCTGGATATTATCTCTTACCGAGGATTGTTAAAAGCGAAGGCGCTACAACTACATATAAAACAGTCTATGAAGTTGGTATTAAAATGGACACCACAAATCTAGAAGAAGGTAGCTTAGCGGAAATAACAATTAATCCAATGCCTGAAGGTGAAGGACCATATGACTTTGCCTACTTATATTATGATGAAGATGGTAAGATGACTTACTATCAATATCACACGATAAGTGATGATTACGCTCGTAGTGAATGGTTTAGTGATCACTATTCTGTTGAAGTCCATTATGGGAATCGCGGAAAATATTTCCGTGCCTTCATTAAATACGATGAGGATAGTAAAGAAAACCGCGTTTTCTTAAAAGACGCAGGTTCAGGATTCTGTAGTGATTTTATGAGTAAGATTGGTGATATTTGTGATAGTAGTGGATCTAACACGGATATCGAAGCATTACAAACTGAATGGGCCAATCAATATGAAGCATATTGTAACGTTGAATATAAACAAGAAATATTTAGATTAGGGTTTAATTATTTTGAATCTCCAGAGAATATCTATGAAGAGATGATGAATAAGTATTATTACATTATCAATAAATATGGTAGTGAGACATTCGAAAACTTCATCTTCCCTGATATGGATCCAGTATTAGCAAATAATATAGATAATAATGTATCTCTAAGTTATAATGATACGGCAACATTTACTGCTGTGATATCTATCTCTTTCGTAAGTGTTTCTTTATTTGTAACATTATTAGTCATTAAAAAGAAAAAGAAAATTAAATAGGTCATTAATAAATGAAAATTAGGGTGAAATGAATGAGCGTTTCACCTTTTTTCACTTCTATTAATCATTGGAAAAACCACTATAAAACAGGTAAAATGACACATATGGACATCAAAAAAAGAAGCCAACAATTCTTATTTGAATTAGATAATAATATAGAACTAAAAACAACTAGAGATAATCTAGTTAAAGGACAACATCCATCTTTATTAGTGGTGTGCTGCTCTGATTCTAGAGTGGTACCAGAAAAGATATTATCTTGCTCTTTAGGAGAGATATTTGTAATTAGAACCGCAGGTAACGTAATTAACGAAGGTGAACTCGCTAGTATCTCTTATGCGATAGAGCATTTACATATTAATCATATTTTAATTATGGGTCATACCCACTGTGGGGCGATTCACGCAGTTATTCATAATGAAGGATTTTTATACTCTGATCCAATCGCTAAAAGAATTAAACATAATATCTTAGATATAGTGGATGAAAAAACCGCTAGTGAAGTTAACGCTTCTAAAGAAGTGGAATATTTAAAAATTAAGTTCCCTGATTATCAAGGGACTATTGAATCTAAGATATACGATATAGAAACTTCTATTTTGTATTAATGTGTCCATAAAATAGCAAAATTCCGCACTACAGTACGAAAAACCGATGAAAGTGTTATTTTTATGAAAAAAGCAAAATATAAAACTATAGAAGAAAAAATTGATCAAGCAATTTATGAATCGGAAAAAGAAGTTGCTGAAGGCGCCAAACCTATATCTTTAAAAGAAGCCAGACAGAAACCAGACGATGAGTCTTATGGGACAAGTGTTAACCATAATAAATAGTGATAGTAATTACGATTAAACAGTTAAAAGCAAAACGCCCAAAAGAAAAAGACGATAATTCGTCAATTTCTTTTCGCTGCTAACGGTCTTTATAATGGGTCTTACACGCTATGATGAAGATGGCGTCTTGTTCAATCTTGTAGATGAGACGGTTTTTCTCGTCAATCCTACGGGAGTAAAATCCAGCGTAATCATTCTTTAGCAATTCTGGTTTTCCAATACCTTCGTTGCCGTTTCTACATATGTCATCAATTAATAAATTAATCCGTTTAAGAGTTTTTTTATCTTGCTCTACCCAATACTTATAGTCTTCAAAAGCGTCAGGAGAAAACAAGATTCTCTTAGTCTTCATATTTCTTTAAATCTTCTAATGACATTTCTACAAATTGATGATTAATGATTTGATTGATGCTTTCATTTAATCTTTTTACCATAGCAGGATTTGACATAATGAAAAGATTCTCTTTCATGTTGTTGTACTCTTCTTCAGAAATCAAAACAACGTTTCCATCTTTGGAAGTAACAACAATGGTCTCATAGTCGTATTTGGCTTTATCCATATAGGACTTTAAATTAGCGCGAACATTACTATAATTAGCAGCAATCATAGCAGACCTCCTGTACAAATTCTTGTACGCTTTTTATTATAAAGAAATATGTTAGATATTTCAATTGTTGTGTAAAGAAAAACCGAGCGAACTCGGTAAAAGTTTCTATATGTTATCTATTTTTCTTTTTTAAAATAGTAAAGTTATCTCTTCCAATCTGATGGTTTTTCAATTGTTTTGATTTTATCTACTGTGTGATTGGTGTATTGATATTTGTTAACTTTATAACCATTGATTGTCTCATATTTTTTAGTTGAAACATTCTTAATAGTTGCAGCGTCACTAACAATTCTTAAAATGTATTCTGGCTTTGAACTACTATATAAAGAGTTAAGCACTAATGCATTTCTAAAATACTTACCATTTTTAGATAAAAAATCATAATTGATATGTAAGCCAGATTTCTTAACTAAAAAATACAAAAGCATTGAAGTTGTTCTAGTATTGCCTTCTCTAAAAGGATGAATGTGCCAAAATTCTGTCACAAAATAGCAGATTTTTTCTATCTTCTCTTTATTGTTGAGGTTGTCCCAATCTATTGATTGATATTCTTTATCTAAATCGTTTAGAGCTTGCATAATATATGAAGCAAAAACATAATCAATAGTTCTACCGTCAAGTAGTGATTCACCTTTATAAATGTCAATTGTCCTTGGACTTCCTGCCCATTCATATAAACGAGAAAATAAATCCTTATGGATTTTTAATCCATCCAATATAGAGCTGATTTGGAAATCATCATTTCGTAATTTGCTTGCAGCAATGCTGACAAAATCTGATTCTGCTTTATCTAGTGTCGCTCTATCTTTGATTCCTATTTTATTTATTAATACATCGGTTCCTTCATATACGTATGGGTCCTTCATTGTTTATATATCCTCTCTATAGCATATTCTGCAGTTTCGTAATCTATTTCACCTCGAGAGTATAGTCTCATAATCTTTTGTGCTTTCTCTGATGGGGCAACGCCATCGACAGTAGCAATTGAGGTTGCGAATATCAAATCTTCCTCTTCTTTTGAAGGCACAGTCAATTCAAAAGGCAACCCATTCTTATTTACAGATGCTGTTAAAAAAAGCATTATTGCCTGACTGGTTGTTAACCCAAGTCTAGAGAAAATTGCATCAGCTTGTTCTTTTATATCATGAGTCACTCTAGTGTGAACGGTTTCTGTCTTAGCCATATATTTACCTCAGTAGTATTGTATCACGATTGCGACACAATTTAAAATGATTCTATAAAAAATATTGAACGTTAGCTAGTTGCAATTCTTAAAAAGAAAACTGGGTTATCCCCAGTTATTCTTGGTCCTTTCAAATTAAACGGGGAGTAACGGGAAGCACACCCCGTTCTTTTTGATAGGTTTATAACTTCGTTAAATAAAAGGGCCTCTATAATTTTAGGTAGCAAAACGTAAAACTAAGGAGGCTTATATGAACTATAACACATTTTTGCTACGTTTCGGTTTTAATCCTGCTGATTTTAAAAATAAGGAGGCCACGATTGTT